>FWPU01000004.1_pt1 | contig 543437 bp, 501 predicted proteins | sample 2228361 | NCBI WGS metagenome assembly FWPU01 (sample SAMEA103939777, study PRJEB20133) | metagenome | reverse complement strand
ACCGGGCGGCTTCGGATTGGTTCGTGGGGGCCGGGGTTGCGGTCCGCATGCCGCGCTGATCTCTTGGTAGGTAGTAACGCAAGCTTAATCTGTCGGGTTTCGCAGCCTTCTCAGGCAGGATTAACCGGCTTTTCAGTCAATCTTTAAGGTCGGCTGAATAAACTAAGCCGGTGGATAGACTGGATCGAGTCCCAGCACAGGAGGTTGCCGTGCTTGACGCCAAGGGGTGTTTCGACCACGTCCGAGCGGTATCAGCGGCCTTCTTTATTGCGGTAGCCGGATACGGGTGCATCGACGAGAAGATCGTCTTTCGTGACCGCGAATTGTTCAATCAGCCTTTGGACAGTGCTTCCGGCTTCTTGGGTTATTACCGGCCCGCCGAGAAGCAGACTACGTGCGGCAACTGCCACGTGAGTTTTCAGCGTGTCTGGCGCGAGACCAAACACGCTAGTGCGCATGCCGACCTGGAAGCTTCGGGTCAGGCCCAGTCGTTTTGCTATTCCTGTCACACCACCAACGAGAGGGGCAATGTTGTAACGGAGGCGGCCGGCTATAGCGTCAAGCCGGATTCAGTCTACTTCGACGTGCAGTGCGAGTCTTGCCACGGTCCGGGCTTTACCCATGTGCAGGCTCCTTCGCGCGAAAACTGGCCTCTGGCGACGATCAAGGCCGATACCGGACTCACCAGCGGTTGCGGGGAGTGTCACTCGGGGATCCATACTCCGTTCGTGGAACAGTGGAAAGAGTCGGCCCACGGTTCCGGTCCGGGCTTCGCTATCGCCGCAAGCCGGGCGACATGCGCTCCCTGTCACGAAGGGAGAACGGCGATTGCTACTACTTTCAGCAGCGCCACCAACTACCTTGAGAAAGCCGGTGATGAAAACCAGCGCATAGTCTGCGCCACCTGTCACGATCCCCACGGGAGTCCCTACGAGCATCAGCTGCGGGCGTCGCTGAGCACGCCGAGCCGCGAGAACCTCTGCATCAGGTGCCACTCCCGCACCGGCACGCCCACTCCTCCGACGTTCCGCGGGCCTCATGCGGCGCAAGGTCTTCTCCTCCTGGGAGAGAACGTGGGGTGGTATCCACCCGGCTTCGAGTACGACACGGCGCGCATAGTCAGCACGCACGGTACTGAGGCCAACGAGGATCTTTGTGCCACCTGCCACGTGACCTCCTTCGAGGTCACCGACAAGGCGACGGGCGAGTTTCTACTTCGGAGCGTAGGCCACACCTTTGAGGCTATCCAGTGCTTGGACGAACGCGGACTGCCGGTGCCAGGTCCGTGCACGCTGTCAGAGCGCAACTTCAAGGCCTGCGCCACCTCGGGCTGTCACGGGAGTGAGGCATCCGCCCGCTCCGCTTTCACGGCGCTTCAGACCCGACTGCAATTCTTACTCGACCAACTGTGGTTCGACACAGACTCCGACGGGGAGATGGACGGCACCGACGCGGGTCTTTTGCCCAAGTTGGTGGCTCGGGCTGCAACCAGGGCCGATTCCGATCAGATCAACCTGAACGATCAGGTCCTGACCGTAGCCGAGGGCGCCATTTGGAACGCACAGCTGGCCGCAATCGAGAGCCGCTCTTTCTGGACCTCGGGTCGAGTCTTCGGCCAGTCCTTCAGTGCCCACTACTCGGCAGGCGAGGGAGTCCACAACCCGTTCCTTCTGGAGGCGCTGCTGATCGCTTCGGTCAACGCGGTGAGCAAAGAATACGGCCTCGCACCTCCTGCCGGGGTAGATCTGGAAATCCGCGCCACGCCTCCTCCGGGGCTGCGGAGAGTAGCTCAGTAACGCGGTAGTGATCCCCAGCCGGCTCCTCTCACTTACCTTGTGGGCGGAGCCGGTTACTTTCAGTTGAAGCGCTGACCCAAGGAGACGAATTAAAAGGTGGGCATCCGGATTCTTGCCTCTCTACAGGATACGGTAGTGGTGCGCTCACCCCTTCCGAGGGGAGCCGCCAGCGTGACGCGGTTCCTGCTAGAAGAGGTTCCGCAGTGGATCCAGCTTGCCGGCATCCTTCTGGCACCCGCAGTAGCCTTGGCGCTCGTGCTGCTCGCTTTCAAGAAAAGGGAGGCACTGAAGCTCTGGCTGCGCACCCGCTCCCGTAAAGCGAAGCTGGCCATGGCGGCGGCAGCGGGCGTGGTTCTGCTCTCCCTGGGTGGGCTCGGAGGAGCCAGCTGGAACTACATGCAGCACGACAACGACTTCTGCACCGGCTGCCACGTCATGACCACGGCGTATGTGCGCTTCACCGAGAGCGAGCACAACGAGCTGTCGTGCCACGATTGTCACCGGCAGTCCCTCTTCGCGAGTGTGAGGCAGCTTTACCTCTGGGTGGCGGAGCGGCCGGAACGGATCGGTCCCCACGCGCCGGTCCCCAGCGAGGTGTGCGCTAGCTGTCACATCACGGGAGGCGGGGCCGAAATCTGGCAGAGGATAGCGGCGACAGCCGGGCACCGAACTCATCTGGAGTCGGACTCCACCGCCCTGGCCGACATCATGTGTGTAACCTGCCACGGCCGGGAACTGCATCGCTTCTTGCCGGTGGACCAGACCTGCGCTCAGGCGAATTGCCACAGCGACATCACGATCCAAATGGCGACCATGGCCGGCCAGACGGCCCTGCACTGCGTAACCTGCCACCAGTTCACCGCTGAAGTTTCACCCCTCGTCACCTGGGATTCAGCCGCCGCCACCTTGGTGCCCGGAATGCCCCAGTGCTTTTCCTGCCACGAAATGCAGCGGGTTTTGGCCGAATTCGATCCGGCCTACGACCCCCACGACGGCCAGTGCGGCCTGTGCCACAATCCCCACCGAGACCGAACACCCAGGGAAGCGCTGCAAAGTTGCGCCTCCAGCCAGTGTCACGCGGACTGGCGAGTGCATCCGTTTCATGTGGGGCGAACCCACGGAGAAGCCGGACCGAAATGCAACTGGTGCCATGAGCCACACCGGGCGAGGGTGGACGCGAGCGACTGCGTGGGCTGCCACGAGGCCGTCTCGAGACGCGAAGATGTGCCGGCCCCGGTCCGGAGAAGGCTGCAACGCGCCATCCCGTTCGACACCAGCGCGCTCCTGCCAGCGGCCGGCGGGTTCTTCATCCCTCCGTCGCTACTAAGGCATCGGGCTGCGGCTCTGGACTCGGACATCGAGCTCTGGAGCGCGTCGATTGACCGGTTCCCCGAGTTCGCACAGGATACTTTCTCTCACCGAACCCACTCGGAACTGAGCTGCCTCTCGTGCCACGAGACCCGAACCGGCCACGGCCGCCTGACCTTCGCTCCACCCCGAGGATGCCAGGCCTGCCACCACCGCGAGCCCGCCAGGGCGGACTGCCTACAGTGCCACGACGAGGAGCTGAACCTCCCCCTCACCCCCGTTGCCCGGTTCACCGTAGCAGATCGCCAAGAGCGCAGCCGGCGCGTGAAGTTCGAACACGACATTCACTCGGAGGTCCGGTGCGTAGACTGTCACACTCAGCCGATCTCGCTCCAACCGGCGGCGGAGGTGGAAAACTGCACTTCCTGCCATGACGATCACCACTCCCCGGCCCGCGCCTGTGCAACCTGTCACGGAGCGGCGGAGGTCACTGTAGATCATTCTCCGCCGGCCGAGGCCCACGTGCAGTGCGACGCCTGCCACCGAGACCGAACCGTGACTCGCCTCTTCCCCGACCGCGCATTTTGCATCACTTGCCACGGCTCCCAAGCTGCGGGACATCACGAGGAGCGGGAGTGCACTGTCTGCCATCTCCAGGCTGATCCGGCCGAGTTCAAGCCCCGCCTCTCGGGAGGGCGGCGCTGAGCCCGATCCGCTGGGCCGGCGGCGGGGTGGCGCTGGCGATCGCGGTCGCTAGCCCGGCCTTGGGCCAGCAGTTCCGGCTCGAACTCGATTCGCGATTTCAATCGGTGGCCTACCGCGGCTTGCGGGCAGACAGTGTGCCCGCGAGCGACACGGTGACCAGCGAGCACGGTGGGCCGGCAACTCGGGACGGTTTCGCGCTGCGGTGTCGGGCCGGCGCAGCGTACTGCTACTTCTTCCGCCCGGGAGACCCGCTGCGGGCCAACCCCTGGGTGACCACGGCCCGAGGCACACTCTGGGGCTTGGGCCTTAGGGGCCTCAGCTTCCATGTCGCAGCATTGGGAGCAGTGGACCTCGGCTCGAGCGACTTGTGGCCGGGATCTACTCCCGCCCTGCGTCTGATCGAAGGATATGCCCGGCTGGTTCGAACTGGCTGGGAAGTCAGGGCCGGGCGGCAATACCTGGCTTCCCGCTTCGGACTGCAGGGGTTGGACGGGCTTCGAGCCGACCTGGAGATCGCCCGCGTCGGGCTCGAGCTGACCGGCTACGGCGGCTGGTCCTTAGCCCGCGGCAGCTCGTTACCGATCGCAAGTCCGGCATTGAATCCGTTGGACGAGTTCCGGCCTCGGAGGCGGCAACTCCTAGGGGGCTTGCAGGTGGGACTCAGACGAGGGCCCTTGGTGCTCCGAAGTGCCTACCAAAGGGAGCTCGACCCCGGGCCTCGCTATCTGGCGGGGGAGCGCGTAGGGGCGGATCTGTTGGCCGAGCTCCCGCTGTCTTTCTCTTTGTCCCTGGGCTGCGACTACGACTTGGCAATGGGCTGGTGGGGCAATGCGGAAGCGGTTTTGGGATTCCGCCGCGGGGACCGGCTGGTCGCCGATCTCGGCGCCCGGCGCTACCGGCCCTACTTCGAACTCTGGACCATCTGGCCTGCCTTCACCCCCGTTCCGTACAAGTCGGTTTTCGGAAATCTGAGCCTGAAGGTAGCGCGGCCGCTCACCGTCCGAGTCCAAGGCGAAACTTACCGCTACGCTCCGACCGGCGTTGCCCCCGGCCTTTTGGTGGAAACTTTGGACCGTGCCTGGCGCTGGATTTTCGGCGGCAGCTACCAGGATCATCGCCTAGCGGCGAGCGCCAATTATTTCCTGGAACTGGGCCCGGGAGCCGGTGGGGGAGGGCTGGAAGGCTCCCTCAGGTTTCGGCCGAGCGAGGAGCTGACTCTAGGATTCCAGGGTTCTTACCTCCGCCGGCCCCTAGAATTGCGGTTCAACGAATCGACACTGAGAACCATAGAGGCGCAAGTGGACTACCGAGTGTCAGGCCGCCTGATGTTGGGTGCCGAGCTTGGTCGCTACGACGAGAACCGCGATCGTCCCGATGCCGCAGCGGTGAGCTGGGATCACTTTCGCATCGCCACCCGGGTGAGCGTCGCGCTGCGTAGCGCGGCTGAGCGCGCCGAGTTGCCCGCGGCGGTTCTTCGAATGCCCCGAAGGTGAAAATCGTACGGTTTGTAGCTGCTGGGGCGCTGATCCTCGTTGTGGGAGGAGGGGCGGTGTGGCTCAGAGCCAGCCCGGGGTCGGTGAAGTTCGAACATGAACGACACCGGGAGCTGTTCCCCACCTGTGTAGCCTGCCACTCTGGGGTGATGCTGGGCAGCAGCCCCTGGCCGACACCGGAAGGGTGCCGCTCTTGCCATGACGGCGTGGTGGAGAAGGAGGTAGAGTGGAGTCCGCCGGTTGTCTCGGTCAGCAGCAATCTTCGCTTTGAGCACCAGCGCCACGCCGAGCTCGAGGGTCGCAGTGGTAAGCCGAGCCGGTGCGTCGACTGTCACACGCCGGCGGGATCGACCTGGATGACGGTAGAGCGGGCGGTGGCGAGCCAGTGTTTGAGCTGCCACGGGATCGTCGCCGAGCACCTCGAGGCTCCCGATGCGGCTTGCGGCGTGTGTCATTTGCCCCTGGCGGAAGCCGCCGGGCTTACCGAGCAACAGATCGCGGCCTTTGACGAGCCACCGTCTCACCGCCGCCCCGGCTTTGCCCGCGGCGAGGGGCATGGTGCTGCGGCTACTAGCGCAGCTTTGCGATACCCGGTAGCTCGCAGTTGTGCCATTTGCCACGCGCGGGATTTTTGCATGGTTTGCCACGTGGATGCTCCCGAGCAGCCGGCCATCCGGGCTTTGGCCCCCGACCCGCGCTCTTTGGCCCTGCCGGTAGTCCTGAAACCGCCCGAGAGCCACGGGTTCGCTGATTTTCTGGAAGTTCACGGAAAGACTGCGCGTAGCCGGCTGCGGGAGTGCGCCACCTGCCATACGCGCGAAAGTTGCACCGAATGTCACCGTGGCGTGCTGGATATAGTCGCCAGCCTGCCCGCGGCTTCGGCCGAGCGCGGGGTAGGTGCGAGGGTGGTGCGACGGCCTCCCAATACGCACTCGGGAGGTTATGCGGAACGTCACGGTTCGGCTGCAGCAGCTCGGACCCAGACCTGCGGCGGTTGCCACCTCCAGGAGGACTGTCTCGCCTGTCACCGGCCCAGCGCAGGGTCGACGGGCAAGTACCATCCGGAGGGCTTCTTGGTTCGGCACCCGTCTACGGCTTACAGTCGGGCCGCAGACTGCGTCAGTTGTCACAACCAGGCGGAGTTCTGCGCCGCGTGCCATCAGCAGGCAGGTCTGGTCCCCAGCGGTCCCTTCCGCTCGGGTTATCACGATGCGAAACAGAGGTTCGTCTTGGACCACGGCGAAGCCGCCCGCCGCAGTCTGGAAAGCTGCGTAACCTGCCATGTGGAGAACGACTGCCTCACCTGCCACTCGGCCTTCGGCGCGCGGCGGTTCAACCCCCATGGTCGCGGCTTCGATGCTGATCGTCTAAGGCGGCTGAACCCCGGGATGTGCACCGTGTGCCATGGGGGCAGAATCCCGGACCTCTGATCAGGCGCTACGCAACTTTGTAGGCGATTTCATCTCCCCTTAATAAAGCTGCCGATAAAGTCCTGTCGACTGCCCCCGGTTGGGGAGGCGCTCGTAACCCGGGGGTAGAAGGTCTTCAGAGGGAGCCAGCTAGCGATGGAGGAGCTCGAGCGCAGGATCTTTCTAAAGCAGGTGGCGTTAGCTTCAGCCGCCGCGGTAGCCGGTTCACTGGCGCCGGGCCTGGTGTTCGGCGAAGAGGTCTGGATTTCCGATGGCAGCGCCGACGGCGTGGTCTGGAAGAAAGCTCCGTGCCCCTTTTGCGGCGTGGGGTGTGGTTTGTTGGTCGGCGTTCGGAACGGGAGGGCGGTGGCCGTAAAAGGGGACCCCGCTTCGCCGGTAAACCGGGGGCTGGCGTGTGCGAAGGGGTACCACTCGGTTCTGTCGCTCTATGCTCGCGATCGGATAACCAAGGCGAAGGTGCGGCGGGGTAATCGGATGGTGGAGGTGCCGATTGCCCAGGCTCTCGACGTGGTGGCCCGGCGGATCGAGTGGACCACGCAGCGCTATGGGAAGGACAGTGTGGCGATCTACGGCTCCGGTCAGTGGACCATTCCGGCCGGTTATGTGGCGGTGAAGCTCTTCAAGGGTGGCTTGGGCACCAACAACGTGGAGGCCAGTACCCGACTCGGCATGAGCAGCGCGGTTTCAGGTCTGCTCACCAGTTTCGGGCTGGACGAGCCGATGGGTTGCTATGAGGACATAGACCATGCGGACGTGTTCGTCCTGTGGGGAAACAACATGGCGGAGACCCATCCGGTGTTGTTTTCCCGGATCCTGGAGCGGCGGCAGCGGAGGGCGAACGTTCTTATAGTGGAGCTTGCTACCCGCGCCACGCGCACCAGTCATTTCGCCGATCGCTCCCTGGTCTTCTTACCCCAGACAGATCTTGCCGTAGCCAATGCCATCTGTCACGAGATCGTGGCGCGGAACTGGGTGAACCGCGATTTCGTCGCGCGCCATGTGGCTTTCAAGAAGGGAAAGACGGGGATCGGGTACGGCTTGGGAGAGGCTCTTTCCTTCACCGACGAAGTAGCGGATGCTACTTGGGAGGAGTACGTACGCTTCCTCGACCAATACACTCCCGAGCGGGTTGCCGGGATCTCGGGTCTTTCGGCCTCGGAGATTCGGTGGCTGGCTTCCCTTTACGGAGATCCCTCTCGCAAGGTGATGTCGCTGTGGTGCGCCGGGGTCAATCAACACACTCGGGGAACCTGGCTCAACAACCTTCTCTACAACATTCACCTCCTGGTGGGCAAGGTAGCGTCGCCGGGTAACAGTCCGTTTTCTCTTAGCGGCCAGCCGAGCGCCTGCGGGACGGTGCGGGAAGTGGGGACGTTGACTGAGCGATTGCCCCGGGGAGTGGTCACCAACCCGGAAGATCGCAGATTGGCAGCCGAGATCTGGAACGTTCCGGTGGAAAACATCTCGCCCCACCCCACCTGGCATGCAGTGCAGATGTTCGACGCTTTCGAGCGGGGCGACATCAGGTTTATGTGGATTCAGGGTGCCAATCCCATGGTCACCCTCCCCAATCTCGACCGTTACCGAAAGGCGGCCGCCAATGGCGAGCGTTTTCTGGTCGTCTCGGACGTCTACCCCACGGCCACCACGGACGTAGCCGATGTGGTGTTGCCCTCGGCTCTGTGGATAGAGCAGGAGGGTCTGTTCGGGAATTCCGAGCGGCGGACGCAACATTTCGAGCGGATGCTTACTCCTCCGGGCGAGGCGATGAGCGATGCCTGGCAGCTCATCGACGTCGCCCGACGGCTGGGCTTCGGTCGTCTCTTTCCCTGGAAGCGGGAGACTTACGTGTTGGATATCTGGGAGGAGTACGCCCGCTTTCGCGATACGCCCGAAGACAGGTTGGCACCCTTGGAGGAACTGAAGGCTAGGCCCGGAGTCATGTGGCCCTACGTGGACGGTCGCGAAACCAAGTGGCGTTACAATACGAGGTACGATCCAGCGGCCGATCGCCGGTACGGTGGCTTCGACTTCTATGGTCACCCGGATCATCGGGCCTGGATCTGGCTCAGACCGTACGAACCCCCGCCTGAGCCCCCGGACGACCAATATCCCTTCTGGCTCGCTACTGGGCGGGTTCTGGAACATTGGCTTACCGGATCTCTGACCCGCCGGATCCCGGTGCTGCACCGGGCGGTTCCCCGGGCCTACGCGGAACTGAACCCGCAGGATGCAGAGCAGTTGGGAGTCCGAGACGGTGACTTCGTGAGGTTGGTCAGCCGGCGCGGTTCCTTGGTGATTCAGGCGAGGGTGGACTATCGAGCTCGTCCTCCCCAGGGCCAGATTTTCGTTCCGTTTTTCGACGAGTCGTTGCCGATAAACGAACTCACTTTGGACGCCTACTGCCCGATTTCCGGCGAGCCCGACTACAAGAAGTGCAAGGTGCGCGTCGAGCCGATGGGAAGCTTGCGGCCCCGATGAGAAGACGAAGCCCTTCGGACACAATCGCTCGCGCTCTGGGCATCGCTGCGGTCATCGTGCTTATGGGGACGTTGGTTGTGGTCGTGGGCCAGGCCTTGACCGAGCTGGAGAAGCCGGTTGAAGGAGGGGCCGCCGTGGTACTAGGGGCTTATACCGAGCGTCCGGTTGCTTGGGCGCCAGTGGTATGGGAAGGCAAAGACGAGCGCCTCGCGGCGCTGGACGCGCCGCTCGACGGAAGAGCGGAGCCGCGGCGCCTGCTCCTGTATCGCTCGCTGCGAGCGTATCCCGGGGCGCCTCCCAGAATTCCCCACGGCCTTACGGCGGAGGAGTTCAGGCTCGCTCTGTGCCGCAGCTGCCATGCGCGGGGAGGGTATGTGGCCCGGTTCGGGAAGTATGCGCCTTTGACGCCTCACCCCGAGTACCGGGATTGCCTGTCGTGTCACGTGCCCGACGGGTCGAAAGTGGGGATCGGCTTCCCCAACCCGGTGGATCCCATGGTTTGCAGTCAGTGTCATCCGGCACCCGACATGAGGTTTGCGGAGTTCGCCCCCATCGACTGGCGTCCGGCCCAGTGGCCCGAGATTGGCCAGCGGGCACTCCCTGAGGCTCCGCCGCTGATCTTTCACGATCTCGAGTCGAGAAACAATTGTCTCGCCTGTCACGGGGGACCTGGCGCGGTTCAGGAGATTCGGACCGACCATCCCGAGCGGATCGACTGTTTGCAGTGCCATCTGAGGGCACCGCTCGAAGAGGGGGAGTTTTAGCGCTGATGAGATATAGGCCTTGGCCCGTGATCTTGCTGGTCCTTGGGGCCTGTGCCCGCAAAGGCCCCGAGCCACAGGGGCTTCAAGACCAGGGCGTCCTGGTAGATGCCCGGGCCCGTACCTACTTGGAAGCGGTCTCTGCGGCGTTGGTGCAGGGGATGGTCGGTCCCGAGGGGCGCGTTTTCGAGGTAGGGCTCCGCACGCCCAAAATCCAGAGCTTTCCGTGTGGTTCTTGTCATGGTGGCGGCGACGCCCACTCCACGGCGCGGCCGTTGCCGGGTCATAGAGATCTCGATCCCGTTCATCCTCGGGCTCTGGCTGACAAGTGCGTAACGTGCCACCTGCCCCAGGACCCTGCGAGGTTGGCTCTTGCTACCGGTGAGAGCGTGACGCTGGACCATGGGTACCGCCTGTGTGCCCAGTGCCATTTTGCGCAGGCCGAGGCTTGGGCCGGGGGAGCACATGGGAAAAGAGTCGCCACGTGGGAGGGTCGAAGAGTGGTACTCAGCTGCACCGGGTGCCACGACGCTCACAATCCCGCTTTTCCCAAGAGGCTGCCCCAGCCCGGTCCCAGCGTTTCGCGGAGGAGCAGATGAGCGATCCTTCGAACAAGCCGGTTGACCGGCGCAAGGCCCTGGGAATGCTCGCCGGGGGACTGGCGGCTGTCACCCAGTTAGTGAGCGGCTGTTCTCCTTTCGGCTCGCCGACGCCGGACGAGTGGAAGGAAATGCTGAAGAAGAATTACCGCCTCATGACCGACGAGGAACGGGCCGAAACCATAGAGCGACTGGAGCGGCTGGCCAAGCTACGTCACGGGGTGAACGCGTCAATTGCCACCACCGAGGCTCAGCCGGGTGTCCTGTTCGGATACGCCTTCAATATTTCCAAGTGTCTGGGTTATCGCGAGTGCGTATGGGCCTGCGTCCGTGAGAACAACCTGGACCGAAAATCCAACATGCAGTACATCAGGATTTTCGAGATGGAGCAGGGGGAGATCGATTTTCTCCGTGCTGACGCTACCTTCGAGCACGAAGTCCCCGCCGAAGGTCACTTTTACATAGGAACGCAGTGTTTCCAGTGCGCCAATCCTCCTTGTGTACAGGTCTGTCCCGTGCAGGCCACCTGGCAGGAGCCGGATGGGATAGTGGTGATCGACTACGACTGGTGCATAGGGTGTCGTTATTGCATGGCCGCTTGTCCCTACTGGGCGCGCCGGTTCAACTGGTCCGAGCCCGAGGTGCCGGGCGAAGAGATCAATCCCGTTCAGCACTATCTGGGTAACCGGTTGCGGAAGAAGGGCGTGGTGGAAAAGTGCACCTTCTGTATTCAGCGAACTCGGGCGGGGAGGCTGCCGGCCTGCGTGGAGGCTTGTCCTACCGGGGCGCGGGTTTTCGGCAACCTGTTGGATCCGGGCTCGGAGATACGTTGGGTGTTGGAGCACAAGCGGGTCTTCCGGTTGAAAGAGGAATTGGGTACGGAACCGCGCTTCTGGTATTTCATGGACTGAGACATGCGGGAACTTCGGGCTTTCCTGTTGAGCGCACTCGATTCGGCCACCTCCGGAGGTGCTAAGTATCATCTCTGGATGGGTGCGCTTACCGTGGTCATGTTGGTGGGCGGATACGCCTACTCGGTGCAGCTCCGCCAAGGGCTCTCGGTCACGGGAATGACCGATCATGTGAGTTGGGGTCTTTACATCTCGAACTTCACTTTCCTGGTGGGTCTCGCCGCGGCGGCGTTGATGCTAGTGTTGCCCGCTTATGTGCTCCAGGACGTGGACTTCGGCAAGGCGGTGCTATTCGCGGAGGGCGTAGCGGTCGCCGCTTTGGTGATGTGCCTTGCCTTCGTGGTAGTGGACCTCGGCAATCCGCTCGCTGCCTGGCACCTGCTTCCGGGCGTCGGCCTTTTGAACTGGCCGCGCTCGCTTCTTGGGTGGGACGTAATCGTGCTGAACGGGTACCTGGCAATCAACCTAGCAATTCCCTTCTACATCCTCTACAGCCACTTCAGGGGCCGCTCGCCGGAAAGGCGCAGGTATCTGCCCTGGATGTACGTGGCGGTGATGTGGGCAGCGAGCATCCACCTGGTGACCGCCTTTCTGTTCGCCGGCCTGCCGGCTCGCCCATTTTGGCACAGCTCTCTTCTGGGGCCGCGATTTCTGGCTTCCGCCTTCACCGCCGGTCCCGCTTTCAGCATCCTGCTTCTTTGGTTCATCCGGTCGCAGACCAGCTACCAGGTGAGCGACGGTACTTTCTCTAAGCTCGCCATGATCACGACCGTGGCGGCCCAGATCAACTTGGTGATGCTGGGCTCGGAGATCTTCACTGAGTTCTACTTCCCCACCCATCATACCCTCAGCGCCCACTACCTGTTTTTTGGGCTCGCAGGACATGAACGCTTGGTGTGGTGGATTCGGGTGTCCGTGGCTCTCAATGTCGCGGCTACAGCGGTTTTGACCATACACCGTCTCCGCCGGGATGACCGTTGGCTAATGGGGGCTTGCTTCACCCTTTTCGTCGCTATCTGGATGGAAAAGGGTATGGGCTTGGTGGTCCCCGGTTTCATCCCTTCCCCTCTGGGCGAGATCGTCGAGTACTCGCCCACTTGGGTGGAATATCTGGTGACTGCGGGCGTTTGGGCGATGGGACTGTTCGTTTTGACGGTGTTGATAAAGATTGCGTTGCCGATCGAGCTGGGGCAGTTGCGCAGTCCCTATTTGCGACAGGCACCCGGCTCGGTGTGGCCCAGATACGGGTACTGAGAGGAGGGCTCTATGGAGCACACATCTTCTTCCGGTCGGGTGTTGCACAGGCTGGAGGATTTCGGCCCGGAAGGTCTAACTGCCTCCGCCAGCGATTTCCGATATCCTCTTTTCGCTCTTGCCACCGGGCTTGCTTTGGCCCTAGGGCTTTGGGCCGCACTGGCGCTCTTGGGAGCGCCGTTGCTGCCAGCCCTCGCTTTGGCCCTGCTGGCCGGTCTGTTCGTCGGTTCAGCGATCAAATATGCCGATCAGTGGGAAAGGGCGGTGGTGCTGCGCTTGGGCCGCTATCGCGGTCTTCGGGGACCGGGATTTTTTACCATCGTACCGCTTCTGGATCGGGTGGGCTATTACATCGACCAAAGGGTTCGGACCGCTGCCTTTGGAGCCGAGTCCTGCCTGACCCGGGATACGGTGCCGGTGGACGTGGATGCCATCGCTTTCTGGGTGGTGCACGATCCCGAACGGGCCGCCTTGGCAGTGCAGGACTACCAACGGGCGGTCGGCTTGGCGGCGCAGACAGCCCTGCGCGATGCCATCGGTAAGCACGATTTGGACGAACTGATACAATCCCGGCAGGAATTGGGAAGGGCGTTGCGGGAGTCCCTGGACCGCAAGATGCACGACTGGGGGATCACTGTCCAGTCGGTCGAGATTCGGGACGTCATCATACCTCAGGCCCTGGAGGACGCCATGTCCCGACAGGCACAGGCGGAGCGGGAGAGGCAAGCACGGATCACCTTGGGAACGGCGGAAACCGAAATCGCCTCGAAGTTCGTCGAAGCCGCCGAACGTTACCGGGAAAACCCCGTGGCGATGAACCTCCGTGCTATGAACATGCTGTACGAAAGCATCGTCAAGCGCGGTTCGCTAATGGTGGTGCCCTCGGGCCTGGCCGATTCCCTTAACCTGGCCGCTGTGATGGGGATGGCGGGGGCCGCGGGTATCACCCCCAGGCAAGAGCCCTAAACCTAGCTCCGGCTGCGCCGGGCGGAGACGTTCTGAAGGTAGGTTAGAATTGCACCGATCTCCGGCGGCTGAGGTAGGTCCACGTTCATTTGGACCATCCTTTGCTCCATCCGTCTTACCACGGTAGGCCAGTCTTCGGGCGAGTGTTGGTAGGGATCCGGCAGGGCGTGGCAGCGGCTGCAAACTTGGGAGAAAGTCTCTCTTCCCGGCCCGGCAGGGAGGATCACGCCGCTGACCTGAAGGGCGTTGGTCACAAGGTAGTCCAGGATGTAGTGCCGCTCCGCCGCGGTCGGTACCGGCACTTTAAGGTCGTCAGGCAAGCGGTCCATCCGCAGCCACATGCGGCGGACGACGCCGGGCCAGTCGGTTGCCGAGTGAAGTGTGGGAGAAGGCAGGTTGTGACAAGTACTGCAGTAACGTGCCACGGCCTGGGCACCGGGAGAGTGCGGGTCGGGAAGATCCCCGGGCTGCACTCCGGGAGGAGGCAGCGCCACCTTGGCCGCTGCCAGCAACAAGAGATCGTTCAATTCCGTTTCCTGCGCCGTCTGTGTAGCACCTATCGCACCGGCGGTGTCCGGTACGGCCCGTCCCTGCCGCGATTGCTCGGCGCAAGACCACAGTACCAAAAGGGTTGCAAGGCAGCGCGAGAAGCCTGAGCCAGCGTTTCCCATAAAGCCGCCTCCGCGTTAAAAGGCTCTCCGCCCTTCACAAGCTATTCGCTAGCCTCTGAGCCTATTGTGAAGACATCGTGTTGCTTTCTTCATGCGCGATTTGGCCGGTCTTAGCTTCTATCGCTTACCCTCGAATGAGTGGGGCTGCCTTCCCCCACGACCTCGGGGGCGAGTTTCCCGTGCAGCCCCAAGACCACCTAGCGGCTACGCTTCCCGGCGGGGCGCTGTCGAATTTGGTAGCCGTGGAGCTGCGCATCGCCCGGCCGCTATCCTTCCCGAGCTCGATTAGACGACCGGCAGTCGGGACTTGGGTACGGTCCGTACGAACCCGCCGAAGCGCATCGGCTCCTCGAGCCGGCACGACCAGGCGAGCCGGCCGTTCCACACCGTCATGTCGGGGCAGCCGTCGCACATGTTCTGCCGGCCGTCGGGGAGCACGTCGATCGGCTGTATGATCATGACCGACTGGAAGTGCAGTTTCTGGAAGGCGCGGAGCGGGTTCCACGCGAGAGCCCGGAGGTACGCGGAGGCCGCGCGCGCCAAACCCCGGTCCAGTGGCGAAAGGAGGAGCATGGCGCGGCCGCGGCGTAGCACCCGGGGACTCGCATACGCTAGGTATCTCCCCCGGTAGAGGTGGTAGGCGGTCTGCGCCAGTTCCATGAACTTCGGGCCCACGTACCCGTAGACCCGGCCGGATGACCCCAGCCGCCCGGCCAGTAGCCACTTGAACGACGCCGGGTCTTCCGTGCCGTTCAGGTAGGCGCAGGGCTGAAAATCCGGGAACCGCTCCCGAATCGCGGCGAGCACGTCGGTGGAACGGATGCCGATCTCGACCGGCTCGTTCGTGGCGTACGGGATCCCGTCGAGCGTGACCCGCTCGCCGCCCACGTAGTAGTCGAAAGCCCCGCCCACCAGCGCGGCCCGGAAGGTGATAAAGACCAGCACGTGCACGATGTCGATATGCCGCTCGCCCCAGGCGACGATCTCGGGCACGTATCCCAGCGTGTCCTGGTAGACAGTGGAGTTGAACGCGCACGATAGCCCGCCCACCTCTGCGATCATCTCGGCATAGTGCAGGCGCAGCTCGTTCAACTCTACCTCGTTCTTGCCCCGCCAGTGGGGTCGCCGCTGCTTGCTGTCGATGTGGATTGTGAGCCCCCTCAGACCTGCCCGCTTCAGCTCGAGGAGCAGTTCGCGGCTCAAACTGAGACCGTTGGTGTTGAGAATCGGCTTGAGCCCTCGCTCGGCGATGAGCGCGACGATCTTGGCGATCTCAGGGTGCGTAAGCGGATCGCCGCCGGCTACGGAGATCCCATCGCAGGTACGCAGCTGCGTGAACAGGTCGAGCTCCGCCTCGATCTGCTCCAGCGACTTGTGCCCCTGCGGGTCGTTGGTCCGATAGCAGCCTTCGCAGTAGAGGTTGCAGGCCGCCGTCGGCTCCAGCCACGAGATCGCGTTGTCCGGAAGGCTCCAGGGAAGCCGGTAGAGGGTCCGGTGATCGAGTTCTGATCGCATGCGCGCTCCTCCTAGCGAATAGTTACCTGGCAGACTCCACGCAGGCGGCAGGGGATCCCGGCCTAGGCAAACAGGGCGTCGACCAAACTGCATCCCCATTTGACCGTTTGCGCAGGTAGATGCGTATGCAGTGCCGTCCGACGCCACGGTGAAGATACCGTCTTGCTTTCTTCATGCAAGATTAAGCTTCTCTTCGAGGCGGTGCGGGCTACAATAAGCTAGAGCCTTAGGGCTCTAATCGACGCCATCGTTTCTACAGGAGGTCAACCATGTCGGTTTCCAAACTCGGAAGCAGTCTGGCTGCGCTGCTCATGCTCGGGGGGACAGTCCTCGGCGCCCAAGAATCGGGTCTCAAGCTCTACGCTTACGGCGGCGGTTACACTCCCTTCATGGACCTCACTGCAACAGGCGACCAAGGATTCAAGACCGGGGTCAGCGTGGGTGGGGGCGTAGCCATCGCGCTCAATCGCTTCGTGGAGATCGGCGGAGACCTCACGCTGGTGCAAAGCCGCGAGCGGGGCACCACCACCCCGGACCGGTGGCGGAAGCTGTTCAGCGCCGCGGAGGTGGTTTTGCGGGTACCTCTGGGGAAAGTCGCTTTGAGGGCCTCCGCAGGGGGAGGCGTGGTGACGATGGACGAGGAGCTTCCCGACAGCCCGCTTTCGAGCCGAAGGGCGGTGCGCTTCGGGGCGGGAGTGAGTTACGCTTGGTCGCCGAATTTGGGGCTGTTCGTGCAAGGAGCGGCTTGGGTCTATGACTGGGACAAGGTGAAGTACCCCACGTACACCGAACGTCAGGTGGATGCCATCTACTCGGTCGGCTTGTTTTACAAAATCCCGTTCGGCGCAGGTGGCTAGAAAGCCGAGCCGGCTTTCGGCCCCTGCGCCTCCCGATCTCCCCCGAGCCCATGGGCGGCGTTAGAAGCGCTGGTTGTGGAAAGGGGAATCCCGACGCCGCTGTAGAGCAACCCCTGCTCCCTGCCCACTTCCCTGCCCTTTCAGCTTCTCGATGACGTTTCGTGTGTTTCCCCCCCGTCGCGCTTGCAAGTGCTCAGGCCGAGCAATCGGTAGATGGGGCAGACTCGGGTGAGCGCGGTTGCGGCCATAACCAGGGCGAGCAGGGCCGAGAGGAGGGCCAACCACGGTATGTGGTTCCAGACCAGCGCGGCGATATAGAAAAGGGCTGCGAGTATCCATCGAACAACGGCGTCGGCCGATCCGACATTGGCTTTGTTGGGCATGATCTAGACTCTCGCTAAAAGCGTTCGTGCAATACGATGGCCGGGTTACAGTTAAGCGGCAATCAAAATAGCGTGAAGGACGCCGGAGAGATCCTTAAGAACTTTTCATGCTTGCTTTGCGTGCTAGCAGCGTCCCGGTTTCTCCGCTGGTTCGCGGCGTTCCACTGCTTGTGGGACTGGGTAGGCAAGATCTTAATCTTGCTTTCAGGCTCTCTTCAGTCAGCAACAGGTTAGATACAAGAGGAAGGACCCTATGGGTACGGCACTGGTTATCGCCCTGATCATCTTGGCGCTCATCGCGGTGATCGTCTGGGCGGCAGATACCCTGGCGCGAACCCATGCGCCGGCTCCGGCACGACCCGAGGCAGGTATCGACGCAAGGCTCATATGCCCTCGCACCGGGCAGCGGGCCGCGGTCAAACTCGGCCTAGGGCCGATAAACCGCCCGCTGGAGGTCGTCTGGTGCGAGTATTTTCCGGCCGGAAAAATCGACTGCGGCCGCCTCTGCTTCACCAGTTTGGCTAGCCGGTCGCGCTTGCGTCTGGTGTTCCAAAGTTTGTCGCCGAGTTGAGCGGCATTACCCGGGGCTCATAGGCACAAAGCGGATCGGAGGCAAAGGGATCCCCGCTCATCGCGAAGGCACGAGCCCGAGAACCACCGCACGCCCACCGGTACGCACATCGCCGGCATTTGCCTTTGAGTCGGTTCATGTCCCTCAGCGCTATCAGAGCCGGAGAGTGCCGATAGATTTCCGATAGAAGGCGCTCGCGCACGTTGCCGACGGGATAGGGCAAAAATCCCGCCGGATAGACCTCTCCCCGGTGCGAAACGAAGATCACGCCGTTGCCGTCGCGGATCCCCAGTCCGGCGGACCGTGCAGCCCGCTCCAGCTCTGCGAGAGTTGCACCCTCGGCGAGACGCCGCTCGACCCAGTAGCGGCGATAATGCGGGGCTTCCACGGTTGCGACGTGAAAGGGAGCTTCTCGAGCGGTCTGGTAGACCCAGGCCCACAAGTCCTCGACTTCTCCCGCCGAGGGAAGGCCGAGCCGCGCGCCGCGACCCACGGGGACGAGTAGAAAAAGACTCCAGCGCTTTACCGGCGGGACCGCCTGCTCGCAAAGGAGCCGGTAGAGCTCCTCGAGCGTCGGCAGCGTGCTGCGAGTGACCGTGGTGTTGACTTGAACTGGCAGGCGAAACTCCCTCGCCCAACCGAAAATTTCCAGGGACCGAGCAAAGGTTCCCGAAACCCCGCGGAAGGAGTCGTGCAGTTCAGCTGTGGGAGCGTCTAAAGAGATTCCCAGAGCTGCAACCCCCAGCTCTTTGAATCGCTGGACCGCTTCCCGGGTGAGCGACGGTGTAGCACTGGGAGTGATCGAGACCGGTACCCCGATGGACCGGGCGTAGGCTATGAGCTCGAAGAGGTCCGGCCGCAACATCGGATCTCCCCCGGTGAGGATGAGCATGCTTCCCATCCCTCGGATGTCGCGGATCATGGCGCAGCCCTCTTCGAAGGTGAGCTCCAGGGGATCTCGCTGAGGGATCGCGCTAGCGCGGCAGTGCTGGCACGCGAGGCCGCACGCCACCGTCATCTCCCAGTAGACGTTCCGAGGCGCTGCGGAATAAATGCAACCGCGAAATGCTTCTTCGGCGAGCAAAGCCGCGCACGACACTAGATCTCACCTCTTCGAGGATCAGCGCAACCGGGCGCAAGATACCCTAGGCGTTCTTAGTGCCCCGGTAAGGAATTGTGAACGGACCTTAATAGAGCTCCTAGGCTAGCCACCTCGCTACCTGCGCCACCAAAAACGTGGCCGCGAAAGCCAAAGATAGCGGTAGCAGTGCACCCACGGCTGCCCACCGTTTGCTGCCGGTTTCCTTGTAAACGGTCCAGATCGTGGTAGAGCAAGGGTTGTGCAGCACGCAGAACAACATTAGGCAGATCGCCGTGAGCAGAGTCCACCCCTGCTGGTCTACCAAAATTGCTCTGAGCTGCGGGAGTGAATTTACTTCGGCCAGCATCCCGGCGCCGGTGTAGATCATGAGCATAGTGGGAACCACGACCTCGTTTGCCGGGATTGCGATCACGTAAGCCAGCAGGATCGCACCGTCCAGACCCACGGTGCGGCCAAGGGGATCCAGCAGGGCCGAAGCCCATAGGGCGAGGGACCGTCCGTCCCAGCTCAGATTGCTGAGCAGCCAGATCAGCGCACCCGCGGGCGCAGCCATCAGCACCGCACGCTGCAGTACTAGGAGCGTGCGGTCGATGAACGAGGTATAAAGGATCTGCTTGACGTTGGGCCGGCGGTAGGGGGGGAGCTCGAGCACGAAACTGCTAGGCTCCCCGCGGAGTGCCGTTCTGGAGAGCCCCCAAGAAACCAGCAACGTCGCCCCCACGCCCACCAGGATTGCGCCCACTACCGAGACCGCGGCTGCGAGCGAGGCGTACTGCGGCGGGAAGGAAGCCGCCACAAAGATCGTCCCCAGCATGATCAGCGTAGGGTAGCGGCCGTTACAGGGCACGAAGGTGTTGGTAAGGATCGCGATGAGCTTATCGCGCGGCGAGTCTATGATCCGGCAGGAGATCACCCCGGCGGCGTTGCAGCCGAATCCCATCGCCATGGTCAGAGCCTGCTTACCTTGGGTGCCGGCCCGCTTGAAGAGGCGGTCGAGGTTGAAAGCCACCCGGGGGAGGAATCCCAGGTTTTCGAGCAACGTAAACAGCGGGAAGAAAATCGCCATCGGAGGAAGCATCACGGAAACCACCCAGGCCAGTCCGCGGTAGGTTCCATGCCAGACGAACCCCGTCAACCACGCCGGCGCGCCGAGAGTTTCGAACAGAGAGCTCCCCAACTTCTCCAGCCCGAAAAGGAAAGCAGCGAGGAGTTGCGACGGATAGTTGGCTCCTACGATGGTGAGCCAGAAGATCGCTGCCAGACCCGCGAGCATTATCGGGAAGCCCCAGATCTTGGAGGTGACTGCGCGATCTATGCGCGCGCTCCAGTTTCTGCTCGCCACCGAAGCGGTACGCACGACCTCAGCTGCCACCGCCCCCGCCTCGCGGTAGAGACGTTTAGCCGCCGCCTCCCGACGCTCCTCCGAAGCGTCGGGAAGAAGTCCCAACCGACGGGGGCTGGTCTGAAAAGTGCCGGCCGCCACAGCCGCGGCAGCGGCCATGAGTTCCCTTACCCCTTCACCGGTTCTGGCCACCGTGGGAACGACAGGGACTCCGAGCTTTTCCGCAAGCCGGGCGTGATCGACCACCATCCCCTTTCGCAGCGCCTCGTCCATTAGATTGAGGCAGACCACCACACGATCGGTAAGCTCGATAACCTGAAATACCAGGCTCAGGTTGCGCTCCAGGATGGTGGCATCCACCACGACGATGGTGCAATCCGGGCCGGTTTGAGCCAGAAAGCTCCGGGCGATTTCCTCCTCAGCTCGGCCTCCCCAGAGGACCGAATAGGTGCCCGGCAGGTCGACCACTTTGTACCGCTTACCATCGAACTCGAAAGCACCACTGGCACAGGCCACGGTCTTCCCGGGCCAGTTACCCACGTGCTGCTTCAGACCGGTGAGAGTGTTGAACAAGGTGCTCTTGCCGGTGTTGGGATTGCCGGCCAGAGCTATCACGTAGTCGCACCCGCGTGCGTCGATGCCTAGCGGAGCGAGGCGAGCCTGGCATCCGGTGCAACACGGGGCGAGCTTCGGTCGCCTCTTCAGCCAAGCGGGCGGACGATTTACCGTCATCGCTGCCCTCCGCTGCCGCGGCGGCCTGCGGTGCGCAACGCAGTTACCAAGACCTTGTCGCTCTGCTCGCGCCTGAGAGCGACGGCCGCCCCGCGCACTCGGTAGGCGATGGGATCGCCCATGGGACTCGAAAACAGACACTCCACCTCCGAGCCCGGCGTGAAGCCGAGGTCCAGGAGCCTCCCTCGGTCAGCTCCATCCACCGCTAGCCTGATCACTCGAGCCAAGTCCCCTGGCTTAAGAGAGCTCAGGGGAACGGACCGCTCCGAACCGGTTGCACCTTTCACCGCGTCTGACCGCTCCACCTCTTGTTTAGCTGCAACTAAAAATAAGATGTCCCTACCCTAAATTCGACCCCCGCTCTGAGAAGGCGGGGTTCAGACCTCGGCCGAAGTGTTGACTCGCGGTCCGTCGTCAGGAATTGCGTTTAGGAGCCAGATCGAAGTAGGGCCCGCAGGCGGCGTCTGATTCGCTCTAGGCGTTTGCGGAGGGCCTGCTCCGAGGTCGCGTTCTGGGTGGCGAGTTCGCAGAGGCGGTAGCCTGCGGCATAGCGTCTTAAGAGCGTTCTGTCTTCGGGCGAAAGTTTGTCCAGCAGGTCGTGTGCGAGGAGCCGATCTAGTGCCCGGTCCTCTTCTTCCGAGCCCGAGACCGGGTAGTCGCGGCGGTCTGAGACCTCAAGTTGGCGCCGAGCTCGTTCCAGCCGGCGGGCCCGGTGTTCGAGGTACCAGTAGAGCCTTTGGCTAGCGTATCCGACGAAGTCTACTCCGCGGCTCGGGTCGAAGTGGTCTAGGGCCTCGAGGAAGGCAAGATAAGTGTCGCCCAAGAGTTCTTCGGGAAGACAAGCCCCGGAATAGCACCGGGAGGCAGGGCGGAAGCGGTGGCAGAATCGGTGGAGCGTCTTTCGGACGAGGGGCAAAAATCGGAGGTATAGTTCGCGTGCGATGAACTGGCGTTGGGCTTCGGTGGTGGCGGCGAGATATGAAGAGACAGCCTGGTTGCAGGCGGCGTAGGAGGAGAATGGGGAAGCTGCTGCGGAGAAACACGGGCCGCGGAGGGGGCAGGTGAAGGCGGCCCGGGTGTGGGGGCCGGGTTGGGGTGTCGGGGAGTGGTGGAGGTCGCGTGTCACGTTGGGTAAGTGGGGAGGGATATTCCTCCCAGTCGGAGGCAAAGTGAAAAAAACATTAACCCTTCTTCACGGGACTGTTGCATGACTACCGCACCCCAACAGCGTCAGCTTCTTGCGCTAGCTCTCTTTTTCGCCGCCATCACCCTACTCACGATAGTCGGCTTCGCGCACGATTGGAAGCCTCCGGTCGCCTCCGAGGAGGGGGTTCGAGTGGACTCCCTGATCCGGTATCTCTTGTTTGCCACCGGCGCGGTGCTGGTGGTGGGTGCTTCCGCAATGGTGGTTTTCCTTTGGCGCTACGGTCGGGGACTGTCCTCCCTTCCGCCGAGGCCCGATCCCCGCCTCGAACTCTGGTTGTCCCTGGTGCCCGTCCTGGGAATGGCAGTGATAGCGGAGGCGGGAGTGCTGGTGAAAGGATTGCCGGTTTGGAAGCGGGTTTACGGTCCTCCGCCGCCCGGCGCCCTGGTAGTCGAGGTCAACGCGCAGCAGTTCGAGTGGTGGGTTCGTTATCCGGGACCCGACGGGGTGTTCGGGCGGCGGGATCCTCATCTGGTAGATGCGACGGCCAATCCCTTGGGCCTGGTGCCTGAAGACCCAGCAGGTCACGACGACGTGGTGGTTCGCAACGCGCTCCACCTGCCCGTGGGAAGGCCGGTGCACGCCAAGCTTCGCTCTCGGGACGTGCTTCACAGTTTTTCCATTCCCGAGTTCAGGGTGAAGCAAGACGTGGTTCCGGGGATGGTAACGGCGATCACGTTCGTGCCGTTCCGACCCGGGAGTTACCAAATTGCCTGTGCGGAGCTATGCGGCCTGGGGCACTATCGCATGGGGGCACGGGTGATAGTGCACCAGCCGGAAGAGTTCGAGACCTGGCTCGAAGTGCAAAACGGAGCGTTGCGATGAGTACCCAACCGGTTCACGGAAGCAGTTTTATCCGCAGGTACGTCTTCAGCACCGATCACAAGACCATCGGCAAGCAGTATCTGCTGACGGCCTTCTTCATGGGCCTCTTCGCTGTAGGATGGTCGATACTGATTCGGATTCAGCTCGCCTGGCCAGATGCAAACTTGCCCCTGCTGTCGCGACTGTTCCCGGGGCTTTATCAGGACGGGGTCTTGCTTCCCGAACGCTACCTCAGCCTAGTAACCATGCACGGCACCGTGATGGTCTTCTTCGTAATCTCCCTCGCTTTGGTAAGCGGGTTGGGGAACTTCATCATTCCCCTTCACATCGGTGCTCGGGACATGGCGTACCCCGTGCTCAACATGCTTTCCTATTGGACCGTGGTTCCGGGCTGCATTCTGATGATCGCTTCGTTTTTCGTTCCCGAGGGAGCTGCCGCCGCCGGGTGGACCGCCTATCCCCCCCTTTCGGCTCTTCCTCAGGCGGTGCCCGGCTCGGGGTGGGGTCAGACGTTGTGGCTTTTGGGGATGGCGTTCTTTATTGCCTCCTTCACCATGGGGAGCTTGAATTTCGTAACCACCATCCTGAACCTGCGAACCCGGGGCATGTCGATGTTTCGCATGCCGCTCACGGTGTGGACGCTGTTCATTTCTTCGGTGCTGGGGATTTTGGCATTTCCGGCGCTCACCGCTGCAGCGATCATGCTGCTGTTGGACCGTCACGGCGGGACCAGCTTTTTCCTCCCCTCGGGGCTGGTAGTGGGGGGTCAGGTCCTGGACCATTCGGGTGGTACTCCGCTTCTTTTCCAGCACCTCTTTTGGTTCCTGGGACACCCGGAGGTTTACATCTTGGTGCTTCCGGCGATCGGGATAGGGTTCGACGTGGTCGCGGTTTTCGGCCGCCGGCCGGTGTTCGGCTATCGCACTTCCATCTGGGCTCTGCTGGTGATCGGGGTGCTGAGCATGATCGTCTGGGGACACCACATGTTCACCAGCGGGATGAACCCTTACTTGGGGGAGTATTTCTCCGTGGCCACGGTGGCGATCACTGTGCCCTTCGCCGTGTTGGGGATGAATCTGATCGCTAGCTTGTGGCGCGCCGAGATTCGCTTGTATCCGGCGATGCTTTTCGCTTTGGCCATGATCGCGGCCATAGGTTTAGGAGGTCTGGGCGGGCTGTGGCTGGGGACCGCCACATCCGACATGTATCTCCACGACTCCTACTTCGTGGTGGGTCATTTCCATTTCATGATCGGTGTGGTCACGGCCTTCGGAATCTTCGCGGGGACCTATTACTGGTTCCCCAAGATGTTCGGCCGCATGATCGACGAGAGACTGGGGAAGATCCACTTCTGGGCGACCGCTGTGGGCGTCTTTCCCGCCTTCATAGCGATGCACTTTCTGGGTCTGGGCGGGGTGCTACGCAGGACCTACGATTCAACCGCTTACCAGTACGCCGCGCCGGTTCAGTGGCTCGACGTCCCGATCAGTGTCGCCCTCTTTCTGGCCGCGGCGGCCCAGGTCGTTTTCCTGGTGAACTTTTTCTGGAGCATGTTCCGCGGCAAGAAAGCCAAGGCCAATCCGTGGGAAGCGGCCACGCTGGAATGGACCACTCCTTCGCCCGCTCCGCATCTCAACTGGAAGGAGCTGCCCAGCGTGTTCCGGGGACCGTACGAGTACCGCACCGACGGGCGGGGCGCGACGTATCGGCCCCAAGCGGTCCCTGAGGAGCCGCCGGCGGAGGTCCGGGCGTGACCGGGCGACTTCTGGTGGTGGATCGTCCCCCGGTGAGGACGCACACCGGAGAAGCGGGATCTCCGTACGCAGTGGGCCTGATGGCGATTCTGGCTACAGTGACGATGCTCTTCGTGGCCTTCACCGCGGCACTGCTGGTTCGCAGAGCGGCGCCCGATTGGGTTCGAATCGATTTACCGGGGATCCTGTGGTGGAACACCAATTTCATTCTCGCTTCCAGTTTGACGGCCGAGCTCTCTCGTCGCGCTCTGGGCCGAGGCGCTAAGACTTGGGCGGAGCGCTGGATGGCTGGGACCTTCGCCTTGGCCCTGGCGTTCCTGGCCGGCCAAGGAGCGGCTTGGTGGGTCCTCGCCCAGCGGGGAGTGTTTTTGCCTACCAGCCCGTACGCCTCGTTTTTCTATCTACTTTCAGCGGTTCACGGGGGTCACCTCATGGGCGGGCTGGGCGCCTTAGGCTGGTGCTGGAGAAAGATGCAGGTGGGCGCTTACAGCGCCTCCGAGCACCGGGGTTTTGGGCACGCCGCGATTTACTGGCACTTCGTGGGCGGGATGTGGCTGTACGTTTTTGTCCTGTTGCGGACCCTTTAGAACGCTTCCGACCGGAGGTTTGGCGGTGACTACTGTTGCTATCGAATCGTCCAAGACCGAAGCGGCGGCCGCACTCTGGCAGGGAGGTGTGTCGCCCTTTGCCGTCTCCTGGCAGAAGCTCATGATGTGGATCTTCTTGGTCACCGACGCTCTGTTGTTCGCTGGATTTTTGGCCTCGTACGGTTTCGTACGCCTGGCGAGCCCAGCGTGGCCGGAGCAGAACGATGTTTTCCCGATGTTGAAGATCGCCACGATGACCTTTGTCCTCATCACTTCTAGTGCTACCATGGCGACGGCCGTGGGAGCGGCGCACCGCAAAGACCTCAAGCGGGCGATGATATTCGTGGCTCTTACGGCTCTGGGAGGAGTGATTTTCTTGGCGGCCCAGGCGAGCGAGTGGGCGACTTTGATTTCGGAGGGGGCGCGCCTTGCGCACAACCCATGGGGTCCCGCACCCTTTGCGGCGTTTTTCTTCATGATCACCGGGTTCCACGGATCTCACGTGCTGATCGGCGTGATTCTCCTGATTGTGGTTGCCTTGCGCCTGTGGCGAGGGCGCGCCACCGGTATGGGCGTGGAGGTGGCGGGTCTCTACTGGCACTTCGTGGACGTGGTTTGGTGTTTCATCTTCCCGCTGTTCTACCTGCTGTGAGCAGGCCGGCTGGAGCACTAGAGAGGAGAGGACCATGGAGCGGATAACTCCCTACCGAACCTATTGGGTCGTCTGGATAGTCTTGCTCGGGCTCACGCTCACCATGATCGTGGCCGAAGCCGCACCGCTGGCGCGAGGTTTGGTGGTGAGCTTCATCTTGCTCGCCATGTTGCTGAAGGTGACCATGATCGGAGCCTGGTACATGCACCTCAGGCTGGAACGGGCGGCGCTAACTTTGAGCGTGGTATTGGCGACCTTGGTGACCGCGGCAGCGCTCTTTTTCTTGCTCCTGCCGGAGGCGATCTCGATGCCGCAGGCGCGTCCTTGAGAGGTTCTCCATGCGCAGACCACCGGGGATCAGGGTCAAAAGAGCGGACGATCCTCCTGCGGCGGACGACGGGATCCGCTTCTTGGTAGATCGGGATTGGCCCCGCAACCTGCGTCAGGAGGCGCTGAGCCTGGACGGGTGGCTTCGGGATTTGGCGCCGAGCTCGGGCTTGTGGCGCTGGTTCGGGCAGCGGCCCGAGCGGTGGGGCGAGTTCTTGAACCGCTACTTCGTGGAGCTGGATGCCAAGAAGAAACTCTGGTGGCCGCTCGCCCAGGCGGCGCGCAAAGAGCGCGTGACGCTGCTCTACTCGGCTCGAGACCCGGTACACAACTGCGCCGTGGCGTTGCAACAATACCTTTTCTCCAAGGTGAGCTCCCCTTTCCTCTCCAGGAACCCTGCCAGAAACTGAGCCGCCCAGAATGTCGCGAGCCATGCTGGTCTCCATGGTGCTACTGGCGACGGTGCCGGCGGTTCTGGTGGCAGTCGGCGCTATAGTACATTTGAACGAGGAGCGAAGGCGCCGCTCGCGCCGCCAAGGACAAGGCCGTCACGGGGGAGGCAGTGGTTGAAAACCATCATCGAGCCGTTTCGCATCAAAATGGTCGAGCCGTTGAGGCTTACCACCCGGGAAGAGCGCGAACAGATCCTGCGCGACGCGGGATTCAATCTGTTCAACATCCCGGCGCGCGACGTTCTGATCGATCTTTTGACCGACAGCGGCACCGGTGCAATGAGCAGCCTTCAATGGGCGGGGATGATGCAGGGGGACGAGTCTTACGCGGGAGCCGAAAGTTTCTATCGCTTTTACGAGCGGGTCCGAGAGCTCACGGGGTTCGAGCACGTACTGCCGACGCATCAGGGACGGGCCAGCGAGCGGATCTTGTTCGAGCTTCTGGGGGGCCCGGGAAAGGTCGTCCCGAACAACACCCACTTCGATACCACTAGAGCCAACATCGAGCATTCCGGCGCCCAAGCGGTAGATCTTCCCGTTCCCGAGGCGCACTGCCCCGAGGAGTGGCACCCGTTCAAAGGCAATATGGACGTGGAGCGACTGGAAGCCTTAATCCGCGAAATCGGTCCCGACCGAATTCCCCTTTGCATGATGACCGTGACCAACAACGCGGGCGGAGGTCAGCCCGCCAGTTTGGAGAACCTGCGGGCGGTGCGGTCGGTATGCGACCGCCACGGAATCCCCCTTTTCCTCGACGCCTGTCGCTTCGCCGAAAATGCCTACTTCATCAAGCTCCGGGAAGCGGGACAGCAAGATCGGTCGGTGCGCCAGATCGTACGCGAGATGTTCGATCTGGCCGACGGGGCGACCATCAGCGCCAAGAAGGACGGACTGGTCAACATCGGCGGGATGCTGCTTCTCCGGGACCCCGAACTGGCAGCGCGAGCAGGAAGTCTGTTGATCCTCACCGAGGGGTTCGTAACCTACGGGGGTCTGGCTGGCCGCGACCTGGAAGCGATGGCTCAGGGTCTCGAAGAAGTAGTCCAGGAGGACTATCTGGCCTACCGAATCCGCTCGGTCGAGTATCTCGGTGAGAAGCTTTCCGCCCTAGGGTATCGAATTATCCAGCCCCCGGGAGGGCACGCGGTGTTCGTGGACGCGGGGGCCCTCTGCCCCCATATCCCGCCGGCCCAGTTTCCAGGCCAGGCCCTAGTCTGCGCTCTCTACCGCCACGCAGGTATCCGTGCTCTGGAAGTGGGAAGCGTGTTTTACGGAGACGACCGTCCGGCCCCCTGGGAGATGGTGCGGCTGGCGATACCGCGTCGGGTGTACACCCAGAGCCACATCGACTACGTGGTGGAGGCTTTCGCCGAACTGTATCCCCAGCGTTTCAGCTTCCGCGGCCTGCGGATCGTAAACCGGCCCGAGGTGTTGCGCCACTTCACTGCGCGCTTCGAAGAGCTTTAATAAGCGCGCCGCCGGTATCGACCAGCGGGCCGGATCGGATGGCGGAGCTAAAAGTAAAGGTACGACTGAATCTTCAAAGACCACTCGGTAACGCCGCTCGAGCGCCACCAGTCCACGTTGGCGGCGAGCTTGTTACGTCCGGTAAAGTGAAGTACGATCCCCGGAGTTAGCAACCAGCCACCGTCCGCCGCCTCGCCCAACGCAGGATCGCTCCAGCTCAGCCGGCCCACCGGCTCCACGGCTTCCAGATAAGAACTTCCGGAGATCAGGGATTTGTAAGTGAGGATCCCTTGCAGGGCCAAAAAAGTGCTGGGATCCCCCGCCGTGAGATTCCGCCAGTTCTCGCCCCCCACTACCCCGGCCTGGAGGTGCCATCCTTTTTGGAAGCTCCCGATCTCCAAGTCTCCACCCCACGCAGCGGCGCGGGCGTCCCTGCCGCCCGCGACGTAGTCGTGCAGCGCCAGGTTGGCTGCAACGGCCACGTTCTCCGCCAGGGCAAGACGGGCGCGCACGGTGAAGGACTTGGCACCGTTCTCGTCGCTCCGGTTCTGCCCCGCTCCGTTAGTGACCGCAGCGAAGTAGCTGAGCCTCCCAGAACGGTCGGTGCCGTCCACCATCACCCCGATGTCCCGGTCGGCAAATTCCAATTTTGCGGTGAGCCGGCTGAACGAACAAACCCCTCCCGGACCGGCGCAGGCATCCACTCCCCTTATGTCTCCGGCACGCTCGATCACCAGTATTTGGGTGGAACTGGTAATCTCGAAGAGATCGAAGGGACGCTTGAATTGTCCCGCCGTGACGCGCAATGCGGGGCCGAAGCTCAGACGCAGGTACGCATCCCTAAGTTGCACCCGCCCCTCACCGTATTCCGGCTCCACCTTTCCACTTACCAAGTCGTTGACCTTCACTTCAGCGCTGAACCGGGCGCGCCGGATGAGGAACGCGGACGCTGGCACCCCTTGCGCCGAGGTCGTGTTGAACTGGGCCTGCGCCCTCCCGCTCAGGCGAATCTGGGCGGCCTGCGACGAGACGCTGACTTGCGCGGCTGCGGCCGGAACGACTATCAGGGCCAAAGATGAGGCCTTCAAGATCGGCGCAAACATCGGCACCAACAAGCTTGATCGATATGCTGAGCTCATTGTTTCACCCCAAGCTTCAGCTAGCCGAATATATAAGCCCGGCAGGAGCCCGGCAGGTTGAAGCGACTCCTAAGCAGTAATTAACCGCCCTTCAGTCGCGCGGTGTTAAAAGTTCCTTCACCGTTAGCCCGCGCCTCCACTGCGGGAAGAAAGCAAAAAAAACAGCGCACCTTTACCGCTCAAAGCCAGCGCTGGTGCACAGGGTTCTGGTCGCTATGGTCATTCTGACCAAAAACCTGGGACGCTGGCCTACCTCTTCGACACCGACGCGATCTCGGAAGCGCTCCGGTCGCGACCGCTCCCCTTGCGGTCACACCACTGCCCTGTGATGTGGCCGTGACACGAGTATTTGGCCGGATCCAGGGAGGCCTCCAAGATACGGGTATGCCCCTGGCTGGGGGTCGTGCGTCGCGGCCGAGGCGGCCGCGACGTGGAGCTTGCGGTCGGGGCGCACGCCGACGCTGCCCGGCCGACGCCAGCATTCGCTACCCACCAGCCACGAGCGCCTCACTCGAAGCCCGGCCCCAGCTACCCCGGTTGGCTAGCTTAAGCCGCCACGGGGAGCGGCGGCTCAAACGGGCCGGTCAGCGAGCGGTGTCGCGGACTGCCGTGTCCGGTCTTTGACCAGGCGTATCCTGAGCGGCGGGCGGAACCGTGTCAGTCACCGGGGGAGCGACCGGGGCGACCGTGTCGGCTTCACCGGCCGGCGCTTCCTCCCTAGGACCGCACGAAGTAGCTCCCAACCCTACTACAAGAGCGAGCATAATCAAGTAGACCCCGCGCATTACGCCTCCCCTAGAAAGTCAGCCCCAGGTAAACCATGCCTTTTAGCGCAGGCGATTATAGCCGGAATGCGCAAGCTGTCAAGCGCAATCCTTGGGCCTGCCGTACGAAGTGCTGCATGCGCTCTGGCTGTTCACCTGCCGGCTCAAAGCGCGCGCTGAAACAGGACCATCAATACCAGCGATACGGTGACCGACAGCGCCACACCGGCGGCGGAAGCGTGGCCGTAGGCTTCAGGAAGGAGTTCTTGGAGCACCAAGAAAGCCATGGCGCCCGCGGCGAAGCCGAGACCGTAAGGGAGAGTTGCCTGGAAGAGTTCCACGAGCAGGAACGCAGGAACCGCTAGCAACGGCTGCGGAAGCGACGAAAATACGCTCCATGCTGCGCAACCGAGCAGGCCGGTGCCCCGCGAGTGCAGTACCGCAGTAATGGCCAGCCCCTCGGGAATGTTGTGCACCGCGATCGCGACGGTAATAGCCAGAGCCAAAGCCTCCCCTCCTCCGAAACCGACACCTACGGCAATCCCTTCCGCCGCCGAATGGGCGGTCATTACGATGAGCACCAGCACTGCGCGCTTGGCAGCGGCGGACAACTGCGGCTTCTTGAAACCGAAACGGTGTCGATCGAGCAGCCGATGTACTAGCAGGATGAACAGCACCCCTGCGGCTGCTCCGGCCATCGTCTGCCAGCCGCCCTGGGCAGTCCCTTCGGCTGCCAGTCCGAAAGTTGCCCCCAGCATCAGACCGGCAGCCAGGGCGTTGGCTCGCGCTTCCACTGCAGGAGAGATCCGCGGTAAGAGGGCAAAGGGCACCGCACCCAAACCGGTGGCGAGGGCTGTAAGAGAAGCCAGCAGTAGGACCAATAGAGCCGCTTCCATCAGCTCAGCGCGGCGCCCCCAGCAGCACCACGATCGCCATAGCACCCAGCGTAACCATGGCGATGCTGGTTTTACCGATCTCCCGGTAGGAGCGTGGCAAGAGATCGACCATGACCAGATAGGCGAGCGAACCGACTGCTGCGCCGAGAACCCAGGGAAGCAGCGGAGGGAACAGCCACGCTAGGGCGGTGGAAAGTGTGGCCACGGCGACCTGGCCGAAGTTGCTGGCCGCGGCCAGCACAGCAGCTCTCGGCACACCGGTTCTTCGGTCCTTTAGATCTCCGCAGAGCACCACCGCCTCGGGCACGTTGTGGATCGCGATAGTGGCGATCATGAAAACGCCGAAAGAGAGACTCACCGAGACCGCTCCGCCGATCGCCAATCCCTCCGGCGCGGAGTGCAGGGCATGGAGAACGGGAGCCGGGCGAGTGCTCCTATCCACCGAATGCAAGACGGCTACGGCGACAAGGGCCGCCGCTGCTCCGGCCAACGCCGAGTAGTCCAAGCCGGCGCTCATCAGCAAATAAGCGGCGCCCAGCATGAACCCTGAGGCCAAAGCGTTGGCCCAGCCTATCAGTGTTTGGGGAAGCGGTCTGGAAAAGAGCAGCGACAAACTTCCGGCCGAGGCTGCAAGCGCAGCGGCCGCGGAACCCAGAAACGCCAGGGCCACCGGATTCACTGAGCCGGCTTCACAGATAAGACTCGAACCAGGCTACGGCCAGCTCCGCCACTTTCTCTAAAGCGCCCGGTTCTTCGAAGAGATGCCCGGCGCCCGGGATTATCTCGAGCTTCGCCGTTCCCCGCAATCGGCTAGCCGCTTCGCGGTTCAAATCCAAAACCCCGACATCATCCCCGCCTACGATGAGAAGAGTGGGCGCTGTGACCTTTTCCAGCGACTGCTCAGCGAGATCTGGTCGCCCTCCTCGGGAAACGATGGCAGCGACCCTTTCCGGCTTGCGCGCCGCGGCCACCAGCGCTGCAGCGGCGCCGGTGGAGGCTCCGAAGTAACCCAAAGGCAGCTGCCCCAGATCCCCTCTTTTTTCGATCCAGTCGGTTGCCATCGAGAGCCGCTCGGCGAGAAGGGGGATGTCGAACACCCGAGCCCGCACAGCGGCCTCGGCTTCGGTGAGAAGATCGAAGAGCAGTGTGGCGAAACCTCTGCGCTCGAGGGCGTCGGCCACGTACCGGTTTCGCGGACTGAGCCTGCTGCTGCCGCTGCCATGGGCGAAAAGCACGATCCCCCGCGGGCGATCGGGCACCCCCAAGTCGCCACTGAGGCTCACCCCTGCGGCGGAGATTGCCACGTCCATCTCCATAATTCCGCCTGTTGAACCGCCAATTGCAAACTAGCCTTTGGACCCGGACTGCGGCAGCTGGCCAGCGGCCGAGGGGAAGTTGCGAAAAGCCGTTTTTTCGGGTTGTTTCCATGGGTGACCTGCGGGAGGCCGATCAGGGTGAGGTCCTTCGATGAAGACGATTGGGAGCCCCGGCACCCGCTTTTCCGCGATCGGATTGATGCGGGACGGGTGTTGGCCGAACGGCTGAGCCAGTACCGAGGAAAAAGCCCGGTCGTCCTGGGGATCCCCCGGGGCGGCGTGGTGGTTGCAGCCGAGATCGCCCGCCAGCTCGAGGGATCGCTCGACGTAGTCGTAGCCCGCAAGCTAGGAGCACCGGGTTCCCCCGAACTCGCAGTGGGAGCGGTTACGGCAGACGGAGGGCGTTTTCTCAACGACGACATCATCAGGATGCTAGGGGTTTCCCAGGAGTATCTCGAGTCGGTCACGGCGCTACAGATGGCGGAGGCCAGGAGGCGCGAGGAATGGCTCAGAAATTTGAGACCGGCCGTGCCCCTGGGCGGCCGGGTGGCGATCTTGGTGGACGACGGGCTGGCCACCGGCGCTACCATGCGCGCCGCGGTTCGATCGGTCCGCCAGCACCGGCCGGCAAAGCTCGTAGTCGGCGCTCCGGTAGGCTCCCGGGATGCTTGTGCCACGCTCAGCAAAGAGGCGGACGAGGTAGTCTGCCCCTACCAGCCGGAACCCTTCGGCGCCGTAGGGTTCTTCTACCAGCGGTTCGATCCGGTGGAAGACGACGAGGTGAAAGCGCTCCTCGACGAGGCCTACGCGCGCTCAAGCGAGGTCTGAGGCGGCCGCCAGTGCTCTCAGGAAACGCTCCACCTCGCCGCAATCGGCGAGGCTGTATTCCGCCCGCGTGCGCCGGCTCCCGGGATCGCCCACCAGTATGCCGAAGCCCTTCTCCGCCAGAGCGCTGAAAGCGTCCTCGTCAGTGAGATCGTCGCCCAGATAGATAGGCACCACGTCCGGGCGATCCAGATCGAGGGCGCGCAGCAACCAGAGCACCGCCTTTCCCTTGTCCCACTCGACGTTGGGCCGGAACTCGTAAACCGCCTTTCCTTGGCTCAGGCGAAGCTCGGGATGCCGCACCACCGTTTCCCCCACTGCTCTTTCGAGTTCCGAAAGCTCGCTTCGCGGTACCAGTCGGTGATGAACCGCCAAAGCGTACTGCTTTGGCTCGATCAACACCCCCTCGATCTTTCCTATGCGCTCTTGGAGTTCCCGAGCTGCCGCTTCGAGGGCTGCTCGAAATCGGCTTCCCGACTCTCCCTCCAGCGGGAACCCCTGGCTCCCTAGGTCGAACCCGTGACTTCCGGCATACACCAAAGACTCGATCCCCACCAGTTGCTCGACCTCCACGCGGTCCCGTCCGCTTACGATCGCCACCGGAACACGGCGAGCCAGCTCCCGCACCGCCTCCCTCATAGAATCGCTCATGAGCGCGAGCTCCGGACGCGGAGCTATAGGGGCCAGAGTGCCGTCGTAGTCCAAAAACACGGCGGCTCGCTTCCCCGCGAGCCTACGGCGAATGCTCTGCAGCTCCTTGAGCGCCGATGGGAGAGTGCTCAGCGCTCCTTGCCTTTCCGCCCTGCGGCCTTCCGCCCGCCGGCCTTCTTGGCCGCCGCCTTTTTCCGTGTCGCCGCTGGGACCTGTGAGTCGCCATACCACTCATTGCGCTGCACCACGGGCAGCTGAAGGGCTCGCTCCCGGTCCAGATCCAACGAACCCACGTGCAGCGACAGGGGGGATTGCACCCATTTGTAGATGGACTGGGTGAACAGCGCGGCAAAGCGGCGAGCGTACTGCTGGAGCCGCTCCCTGGGTTCCTCCGGGAAGACCGCAGCCAGAGCCTCGGCCACCTCGTCGGGGGCCAGCTTCTCCCCGGCGTACAGGTGAAGGCAGGCGTCCAGCACCGGGAACGGCATGAGGTCGCTCTCGGCACGCTGATCGCTCTCCAGCTCCGGCCCGGGAGCCGTGGCCAAAGTCAGCTTGATCCCTTTGAACCCGTAGCGCTGATAGAGCCGCTCCAACAACGCCACCACCACCGTCTTGGGTACGTTGGCGATGACCGAGAGGCAACCCTCCAGATCACCGCCGATCGTGGTATAGCCCGCCGCCTTTTCGCTCATGTCGCCGGTCTGAAGAAACAACCCCTTCGCCGAGTTCGACCAGTTCCACATTCGCTCGGCCCGCAGCCGGGCCTGAATATTTTGAAGCGTGATTCGGCTGGGCTCCTCCCCCCCGAGCATCTCGCGCACCGCTTCCACCTCGCGCTCGAACGCCTCTTCGATGGATACCACCCGCAGCGGAACCCCGAGCTCCCGGCATATCGTCTCGGCCGCTTCGCGAGTTTCGGCGGCGGAATACCTCGTAGGCATGTAGAAGGCGTGGATCAATTCGCCCGCTTTCCGCCTCAGCGATTCGAAATCGCCGTCACCCAGACTCAGCTGCACCGCCCGCCACGCCACCAGCAAAGTGAGCAGCGAGTCCCTGCCGCCCGAGAGAGCGATCCCGTAGCAGCGGAACGCGCCGGTCTTCTCGAAGTAACTCCTGGTGCCCCAAGCCAGAGCCTCGAAAAGCTCGTCCAGCGCTTCCTCCCGCGGAGAGCGCTCCGGCCGCTCCGCGCTGGGCAAGAAAAAGTTGCCCGTTGCCGGAGCGGGATACGCTAGACGGGAGCGATCGGCGCAAGGGGCGTCGTCCCATATGATGCGGACCGAACGCCCCTGTCTCTGGAAAGCCTCGCAGTCGCCTCGCCAGGTGGTGTTCTCTTGCCTCAATCGCCGCGTGCGATCCAGGTCTACCACGCAAGCCGCATATCCTTCCCTCCACCGCGGTGCTTCGAGGAGCAGTCGGCCGTTTTGGAAGACGTAGCCTCCACCCTCGAAGATCAACCCATCCTGACCGCCGAGGGCGTTGGTGTACGCCAGCACGGCCTGATTGTCCGCCGAGCGCGTGGCCAAGATCTCTCGTCTGGTGGAAGCGTATGCAGTCCGGAAGGGAGAGGCCGAGATATTGACCACCACCTCAGCACCAGAGTAGCAACGACGGGCCATGGGACCATCCGGCGACCAGACATCCTCGCACACCTCCACCGCCAGAATTCCCCACTCGAAGCCGAAGATCAAATCTCCTAGGGGTACATCTCCCGCTACCAGCGACAACCCGGGCCCTCCCCGGGAAAAGGTGCGCGCCTCGTAGAAGACGTTGTAGGTGGGAAGCTTTTCCTTGGGAACCAGGCCCAAGACGGCGCCGGCGTGCAAAACCGCCGCCGCGTTGAAAAGCTGGCCCCCTAGCGGAACCGCCACTCCCAAGACGAAAACCGTTTTGAGATCCGCCGTCTCTTGGGCGAGACGTCGGAGCTCGGCCTGCTGGGCCGCAAGGTAGGCGTGCCAGTGGACCAGATCCTCCGGGGGATAGCCCCCCAGTACCTGCTCCGGGAAACACCCGATGGTCACATCCTCGGCGGCCATGGCTCGCGCCATCCTTAAAACCCGGTCCGCGTTGGTTCGAACTCGGCCCACCGTGGCGTCGATGTTACCCAATGCTATCTTGATCAACCGCATATCTGGCCTCCAATCGCCCTGACTCCCCGAAAGCCGTGAAACCGGCATCCCCACCCCGCAAGGAATATCGGCCCTACTCGCACGGTTCGCAAAGCGCGGGAGGACCCCTTGGCGGGGACGGTAGCGAGGGGTTAATTGATTAGGGAACGGACAGACCATGAAATCAGAGACTAGAGACCGCTTCGTATCCGGACCCATCGAGGTCAGGGACGCCGCCCTGTTTACCGACCTATACGAAATCACCATGGCGGCCTCCTACTTCAGGGAAGGGATGAGCGGGCAGGCCACCTTTAGTCTCTTCGCTAGGAGGCTGCCCCCCGAACGCCCATTTCTCCTAGCTGCCGGGCTGGAGGATGTACTTAACTTCTTGCAAGATTTTCACTTCTCCGAAAGAGCCGTGGCCTACCTCGCATCCCTCGAGCGTTTCGATAGATCCTTTCTCGACCATCTGAAAAGCCTTCGCTTCAGCGGCACCGTGAGGGCGGTTCCGGAGGGGACCCCGGTTTTTGCCGACGAGCCGCTGCTCGAGATCACCGCTCCCATCATAGAGGCTCAGCTGGTGGAGGCGGCGGTTTTGAACTTCTGCCATTTCCAGACCTTGCTCGCCACCAAGGCGGCCCGCTGCGTTCTGGCCGCCCGAGGTCGTCCGGTGGTTGAGTTCGGCCTCAGGCGAACCCACGGCATCGATGCGGGTATGAAGGCGGCTCGCTGCGCTTACATCGCCGGGGCCGTAATGACCAGCAACGTCCTCGCCGGGCTGGAGTACGGCATACCCCCCACCGGCACCATGGCCCATTCTTACGTGACCGCCTTTCCCCGCGAGATCGATGCCTTCAGAGCTTTTGCCCGCGCATTTGCCGAACACGCCACGTTGCTGCTCGACACTTACGACACCATAGCTGCGACTCACAAAGCGGTGCAGGTTGCCAAGGAAATGGAGCGGGAGGGGCGGCGGCTAGCTGCGGTTCGTCTGGACAGCGGCGACATCGTGGAGCTCAGCAAGCAGGTGAGAGCGATCCTGGACCAGGCCGGCCTGGAATACGTCAAGATCTTGGTGAGCGGAGGGCTAGACGAATATCTGATCGACGACTACCTAGCCCGGGGCGCTGCGGTGGACGCCTTCGGCGTAGGTACCCGAATGGACGTATCGGCCGACGTTCCGTATCTGGACATGGCTTACAAGTTGGTCCGCTACGACGGGCGCGACGTGCTGAAGATCAGCCAAGGGAAGCAAACCTGGGCGGGTGAGAAACAGGTTTGGCGCGAGCTGGGACCCGACGGTCGCTACACCGGCGACACCATCGCGCTCAAGGGAGAGCCTCCGCCGGCTCCCGGTGCCGAACCGCTGCTCCGGACGGTGATGGAGAACGGCCGAATGCTGGGGCCCCATCCTTCCCTCGCCGAGATTCGGGAGCGATGTGCCAAGGCGCTGAAGGAGCTGCCCCAAGAGTTGCTTCAGATCGGGGGATCAGGATCCTACCCGGTGCGTTTCAGCGACGCCTTGGTCGCTTTGCAGCGCGCCCGGGAGGCGGCAGTGGTGGCGGCGGAAGTTACACCGGTTACCGTTCCGAAATAAGTGGCCAAGCGCGGCGCTGCAGCAGTGGACACCAGGGGCGAGCGGCTGGAGAAGCTCGTCAGAGCGGGAATTCAAATTTACGCCGAGCACCGTCTGGAGAGGGTTCTGCAATTGATAGTCGATTGCGCCCGCGAGGTAATCGGCGCCCGTTATGCGGCTCTGGGGATCTTGAACGCCGAGCGCACCGGGCTGGGGCAGTTCGTAGCTAGCGGGTTGAGTCCTGCTCGACAGCGAAAGATCGGGCCAATCCCAGTTGGCAGGGGGATTTTGGGTCTGCTCATTAAGGATCCCCGACCGTTGAGATTAGCCGATCTGACCAAGCATGCCGCGTTTTACGGTTTCCCGCCGCACCACCCGCGAATGCGAAGTTTCTTGGGAGTTCCCATAGTGGGCCGAGAGGGACCGATCGGCAATCTCTATCTCACCGAGAAGCTCGGCGCCGCCGAGTTCAGCGAAGAAGACCAGTCCGTAGCGGTGCTCCTCGCGGGCCAGGCGGCCGCCGCGGTGGAAAACGCCCGCTTACATGAGGAGACCGCGCGGCTTTTAAACGAGCTTCGAGCACTGCAGCAGTCGCGGGACCGTTTCTACGCCATGGTCAATCACGAGCTCAGGAACTCCCTGACGGCGGTTTACGGCTGGGCCGATCTCTTGGTCCGCCGGGCAGGCCTTCAGGTGCCGCGGGCAGCGCGAGAGGTGTACGAATGCGCCGAGAGGAGTCTGGCGCTTCTCAACGACTTGCTGGACCTGAGCAAGCTCGACGCATCCCGCTTGCAGCCCTTGGTCCGAAGTGCCGAAGCCAACCAGCTGGCTCAAGAGGCGATCCGCACGGTAGAGCCGGCGGCCCAGGGTAAAGGGGTGAAAATCAAGATATCCACTGCAGAGCGCCGGATCCCTTGCCGTACCGATCCCCAGCGGGTGCGCCAGGTACTGGTCAATCTGCTCTCCAACGCTGTGCGTCACAGTCCCGAGGGCGAGGCGGTGACGGTCGAGATCCGAGCCAGCGAGTCGCGACTCGAGTACCGGGTGATCGACCGGGGGGAGGGGCTGAGCGAGGAGGAACAGGCGAAGATTTTCGAGGCTTTCGGGGCAGGGGACCGACCCGGGAGCCGGGGCACCGGTTTGGGCCTCGCAGTCTCTCGGCAACTGGCGAGACTCTTGGGAGGCGAGCTCTCAGTGAGGAGCAAGAAAGGCTCCGGCGCGACTTTCATTCTGGAGATCGCGCGCGGCCTGGATACAACCTAAAGATTTCTTAACGGTCGGTTAAGAACTGAATTAAGGGAGGGCGAGCAACTTAGCAGCGTGCGGATACTCGTGGTGGAAGACGACCGGAAGGTGGCCTCCTTCATCGAGCAAGGCTTGAGGGAGGAAGGTTACGCTGTGGACGTCGCCCGGGACGGTGAAGAGGCCACCATGTTGGCCCACGTCAACGACTACGACGCGGTTCTCCTCGATCTCATGCTTCCCAAGAAGAACGGGCTGCAGGTCGTCACCGAGCTGCGGCGGGAGGGCAGGCGCACGCCGATTCTGATGCTGACCGCGAGGGATTCGACCGAGGACGTGGTACGGGGGCTCGACGCCGGTGCTGACGATTATCTCACCAAGCCTTTCAGGTTCGACGAGCTGCTGGCGCGTCTCAGGGCTCTGCTCCGCCGGGGAGGAGCCGCGCGGCTGGACCGATTGACCTACGGCCCCCTTACGTTGGATCGGCTGAAGCATAAGGCTACAGCCGGCTCGCGGCCGCTGAACCTCACTCCCCGGGAGTTTCAGCTCCTGGAGCACTTCATGCTCCACCCCGAGGAGGTGATCCGCAGGACCGAGCTTCTGGAAAAAGTCTGGGACATGCATTTCGATCCCGAGAGTAACGTGGTGGACGTGCACATCGGCAATCTCCGTAGGAAGTTGCGCGAGGCCGGTTGCGACGGGTTCATCCAGACTTTGCGCGGCGTGGGCTTCTCGCTAAAGATCCCCGAGTCCGATAGCGCCTGATGTATTCGCTCCGCCGAACCCTGGCGGTGCGGTTTTCCCTCACCATGCTCGTCGCCCTGACGCTGATCGCGGCCTGGGCGTTTTGGGGCCTGCACCGCGCTTTCCGCGAAGACTTGGAGCGGGGCCTCAACGCTGCCTTGTCGCTGGAAACCGACGTCCTGGCCGGGGGATTCCCCATAGCTCCCCACGCCGGAGTGCAGCATTTAGCAGGGTTCGTGCGGGAGGTGAACCGCTTCGTCGCTTTGCGCGACGGGGCCGGGCGAGTGGTGAGCTGGAACATCCCCTTCGCCGCGAAGCTTCCTTTGGACACCTTTCTCTTCCGGCGGGCCCTGGAAGGCGAGACAGTCCAGGGTACACAGCAATGGGGAGATCAGCGCATTGAATCGGTTTACGCCCCCGCACCGGCTGCGAGTCCCCTGGGCGGCAGGGTGCTTCAGGTGGCGGCCTCACTAACTGTGATCGAAGAGCGAAACCGGCGCCTTTTGTTTTTTATGCTCGGCACTGTTCTGCTGGGGACCTTGGCTACCGCTTTCGGCGCCGCTAGGCTAAGCGGCTCAGCCCTCGCCCCGGTGGCGGAGATAACCGCCCAAGCGGAGTCGATCCAGCCGGAGAGCAAGGACCATCGTATAACGATCCACGCCGACGCCAGCGAGCTTGCCGGCCTGGTGCGGGTCTTGAACGGCATGCTCGATCGGCTGTCTCGAGCCCTCCAGGCACAGCGCAGGATCATTGCCGATGTGGGCCACGACATCCGGACTCCCCTCACCGCCATGCGCGGACACGTGGAGGTAGCACTCCGGACACCGCGCACCGAGGAGCAATATCGGGCAGCGCTCCGAGCGGTACTGGAAGAAATCGAGCACCTTACCTCCATCTCCGAAGCGATGATCTTGCTGGCCCGCCTCGAAGCCGGTGCTATCCAGCCCGAAGCTCGGGCGGTCGACCTTGTGACCTTAGCCGGTGAGGCGCTGTCCCGTGCCCGAAAGGCGTCCGGGGAGCGGCCTTTCGAACTGGTCAGCGAGGTGGACGAGCTCTACGCTCAGGCGGACCCCCGAATGCTGGCCCTTGCTTTGGATCAACTGTTGGATAACGCCTTGCGCCATACCCCACAGGGGACGGAGGTCCAAGTAAGGGTTGGCACCGATCAAGGACGACCGGTGGTTGCGGTGCGCGACAACGGGCCGGGCATCCCCCCCGACGACCTGCTCCAGGTGTTCGAGCGCCTCTCGCGCGGTGACGAGGCTCGCACCCGCACCGCAGGAGCCGGGCTCGGTCTAACGCTGGCGCGCGCGATTACCCTGGCGCACCGCGGCACTATTCAAGCGGAGAATTTGCCCGGGAGAGGTTTCGAGGTCAGCATTACGCTGCACCCTGCCTCGCTCTCGGAAGCGGCGCCGCAGCGGCTTGGCCGCCCGTAGGGATGAGGACCGAGCGGCCGGAACTCTCCCGCGGCCGCGGCAACCCAAAGGTCGGTATGTGCCGCTCCGCCCCGCGCCTGGATCCACTACCCTACCGTGCCCGATGGTGCTATCCTTGGGCCACCCAGCCAAAAACGGCGAGGGGTGGGATCTAAGTTAAGGAGCGAGATAATGACCGACTTTCGCCTACTGTCAGTTCTGTTGGTCGCGGGACTATTCCCATTGGTGGCCCAGGGGCAGCAGCGGGACTCCTTGCCTCCTGGGGTTACGCCTCAGATGGTTGCCCAGGGCGAGCAGCTTTTCAAAGGTCCGGGACTGTGCACCGCCTGTCACGGCCCGGACGCCAAGGGTATACCCAACCTGGGGCCCGATCTTACCGACCAGCAGTGGCTCCACAGCAAGGGCACCTACCAGGAAATCGTCAAGCAGATCATCGAGGGTGTTCCCGCCAACAAGTCCACGAGCGGGTTGGTGATGCCCCCCAAGGGCGGGAGCTCCCTCACCGACGACCAGGTGAAGGCGGTCGCCGCTTACGTCTGGAAGTTGAGTCACCGGCGCAAGTAGGCCTTACCGACCGGGCTAAGATTCTGCCGTTCTTGGACGGCTGCGAGCTTCGGCGCCGCATTGGTGGCACTCGTGCGGCGTTACGGAGTGGGCTTTGACAGCTACGTTGCCATCCCGGAGACAGAAGGGTGGTCCTCGCGATCGGCTAGGGGATGTGATGCCCAGGCAAGCGGGTCGGCATCAGGATGAGTCTGCGGCGGAGCGCCGGATGCGATCGAGCACCGGATTGATCTTCAGACCCGGGACCCGAGAAAAATGGCGAATGTTCCCCGTTACGAGCTCGAGGTCATGATGTATTGCCGTCGCGGCAATCTGGGCGTCCGCGTCTGCCAGAGGCATACCCGCATCTTGGAGGGCTGCTTGGATCCGGCCAAATACTCGGGCCACGGCTAGGTCGTAGGGCAGTGGTGTGACCGCCAGTAGCACCCGGTCCCGGATGTTCCTCAGGTGTCGATCGCGCTGGCGAGAGAGGAAGGCGCCCTTGAAGAGTTCCCCAATGACCACGGCGCTCGTGAACTGCTCCTCGCGGGCGATGGTCCGGAGCCAGGCTACGTAATCCGGGAGCGGTCGCGACCGGAGCACTTCCGAGATCGCGTCGGTGTCGAAGAGGTAAGCCATGGAGCTCCTCAGTCCAGAAGAGGAGCCGCGCGCCGTCCTCGGCGTCGCAGCCTGCCAAGGCGCCGGACGAGTTCGTCAGAGTCCTTCCAGCCTCCGGCCAAGCTGGCGAGCCCGGCTTCCGGCCCGGCAGCCCGGAGTCGCTGGAGCTGCTCCAGGTCCTGAGCAGGGACCAAGGCGGCGACGGGCTTGCCGTGGCGGGTGATCAGCACAGGCCGTCCGCTTTCCGCATCCCGGACCCACTGGGGGAGTTTTGCCTTAGCTTCCGCGATCGGTACAGTCTTGGCCTTCACTAGCGTCCCAGCTTTTTGGTCAGAATGACCATAGCGACCAGAATCCTCGTGGGTCAAGTGCGCCAGCGCTCGCTTTGAGTGCTGGAAGCGTCAGGTTCAGAACGGCCTGAATCCGGGAGAACCGAACCGCTCGAGAGTCAAGTGATGCGCCAAGGGATAGGCGTAGGCTATGGCTACCAGCACCACCGCGATTACGACCCAGAGTCCAAACCGGTCGAAGATGCTTCTCCGGGGCGGAGGGCCTTCCAGCGGTTCGGCGAAAGATATAATGTGGTCGTTATGGGGCCTACCGGCCAGAACCGTACCCAGCATGACCAGAAGGAAGAACGCGGCGCTGGTGAACAGGAACAGCCCGCCGAGGGCCGACACTCCGGTCAGTGTCGCCCACTCCTGGGCTGCCGGGTTCCCGAGGTAGGAAGGATCGTAGATCCGGCGCGGCATCCCCATCAAGCCGGTCGCATGGTTGGCGATAGCGAACAGCACCATCCCGATGAACCAGAGATACGGCTGGACTTTGGCCAGCAGGGCCAGTTCAAGCTCGCGCTTTACCAGCTTGGGCACCAGCCAGTAGGAGACTCCCATGAAGGTGAGCGCCACGGCGCTTCCCACCGTGAGGTGGAAGTGGCCCTGGATCCAGGCGGTGTTGTGAACCGCAGCGTTCATGTCGAAGGCGGCGTTGACCGCGCCGGAGAACCCTCCAATGGCGAACAATATCATGCTGAGCAGCACCGAAGCCACGAACGGATCGCCCCAGGGGAGTTTACCCAGCCAATCGAAAAGTCCGTTGGCTCCTCGGGCGCGCCCGGCGACTTCCAACGACGCCACGACGGTGAATGCGGTCACTAGAGAGGGAAAGAGGATCCAGAACGTGTTCAAAGTGTGGAGCGCCTTCCAGCCGCTCGATATCCCGGGATCCATGAACTGGTGGTGGAACCCGACCGGCGTGGAGAGGACGATGAAGAGTGCAAAGACCATGCGCGCCAAGGGGTCGCTGAAGAGTTTTCCCCCGGCGGCCTTGGGGAGGAGTGTGTACCACACTACGTAGGCCGGCAGAAGCCAGAAGTAAACCAGCGGGTGCCCGAAGTACCAGAACAGCATGCGAGCCAGGAGGGGATCCACCGTGTCTTTGATCCCCATAGACCAGGGGATCAGCTGTAGGAGCATCTCCGCCGCAACCCCGACCGTAGCGATGAGCCACACGATGATGGTGGCCAACGTGCCGTGCACTGCCAGTGGCACTGGAGTCTCCGGGTGCTCTCTCTTCCAGGCTCGGTAGGTTGCGATTACCACCCAGCACCAGATCCAGGAGCCCACCACTACCAGAGTGAGGCCCAAGTAGAAGGCGGGGTGAGCCTGGAGCGGCGGGTAGAAGGTGTAAAGCACCGTAGCCTTGCCCCACAGAATCGCCCACAGCGCTGCCGCCGTGCCCGAGAAGGCGATCCAGAAGCTGGCCCACGCAAGTCTTGGATGGCTCACCTTTCGGTCCAATGCCGAGGTGGTCAGGACCAAGCCCAGACCCATGATGAAGAAGGTGGTGAATACCAGTGCCATCATCACCCCGTGGGCCGTGACCGAGAGGTAGTAGATCTGGGGCGAACGCCAAGGCAGGTCCAGGTTGGCCCGGGACAAAGCCTGCATCAGCGCCATGGCAGCGGCTACACCGAAGGCGCTCACCGCCACGGCCAAGTGCGCCGTAGCCAGACGCCTGACGCTATTCATTGGCCGCCTCCACGATCAGCCTACCCATCATCATGTGGTGCCCCAGCCCGCAATACTCGTTACATACTATGAGGTACTCCCCCGGCCGATCGAAAACGGTGCTGAACTGGGTAACGTAGCCGGGAAGCACCATCGCGTTCGCGTTGGTTCCCACGATTTGAAAGCCATGCACCACGTCGGCACTGGTGAGCCGGAAAGTGACCTTCTTTCCCGCCGGCACCCTGATCTCCGCAGGCTGGAAGGCGAACATCATCGCGATGCCCGTTACCCTCACCGCCCCGTCGGAGCCCTCCTCCACGCCGCGGTTGGCGAATCTGGGGTCGGTCCAGACGGACTTGGGGTCGATCGTCTCCACGTGGCTCGGCGGTCGCAGACCCTGTGCCAAGGTACCGACCGCTATGGTGCCCAGAAATATCGCGATCGCCACCGCAGCGGCGATCATCCAGATCCGCTCGTAAACATGAACTTTCATACCGGTTATCGGGTCAAGGGTCCGCGGGGTATATAGACCAGGTAGTAAACCGCTAGCCACCCCAGCAGCAGCAACACCCCGTAAATCACTACCAAAGCGAGTGTGCCCCGAGGGTGCTGGTCCTGTGAATTCCGATTTTCTGCGTCCATAGGCTCAGATCTTGGCCAAGGCAACGGCCCGCACAATGTCGCTCTGGGAGATTACACCCACCAACCGGCCGCCGTCTTCCACAAAGAGGCGATGGACTTCGGCATAGAGCATCTGCTGCGCGGCCTCTTTGACTTCGGCGTTCGGAGCTATGGTGAGGGGCTTAGGTGTCATGATCTCTTTTACCATCGTGTCGGCGAACAGGCGCTCCCGCGCCTCGGCATCTTCGGTCTCGGCGGCAGCCGTCAATATGTCGGTTGTAGAAACTACTCCGACCAGACGACCCCTGGAGTCCACTACCGGGAGCGCCGAAATGTGACTTTCGGCCAGCGCCTGAACCGCCTCGGCTACTGGCGCCTCCGGATCCACCACAGTGAGTTTGGTTTGCATGAGGTCGGTCACTTTCATTCTCGTCGGCTCTCTTGTGAAGTAAGTAAGAAGTAATATGTGAGTTCCCGTTTATCTGAATTCGAGCCGCTGCAACCAGGCGGTGGATCTTAAGCTCTTGAATATTTGCAGAAGATTAGGAAGGCGTGAAGGGATCTTCATGGTTCCCGTCACAAGGAAGCTTAAGGCTTGGTTTGTGGGCTATTAAGTACGCTCATTCTATACTAGTAGCCAAACTCAACTGCCTGCATGCTCGGGCGACGGCCCGCCCTCCGAGCGCGCCGATTTGGGAACGGCCGACGGCGTGGGGGCAGCCGCCCGAGCGAGGAGGAGAGGGGTGCAAGTCTCGAGGTGGGCCGCCTGTGGATGGGTCCTGGCGTGCGTTGTCTGGGCTCCAGGGGCGGCGCTCGCGGCTCAGGCCGCGTCGGTCGACCTGGTCTGGCCGCCCCCTCCGGAGCCCGCGCGCGTCCGCTACGTGGGCGCCGTGCGGTCGGAGGCCGACGTCGGGAGGCGGGGCACCTTCTTTGGAAACCTAATTCGGATGCTGATCGGGGCCCGGGTGAAGGTCCTGGGACTCGAGACACCGCACGACGTTTACGTCGACGGCGACGGCCGGATTTTCGTGACCGACCGGGCGGGGGGCGGCCGGCTGGTCGTCTTCGACCCCGGGCAGAAGCGCGGCCGGGTGATCGCGCCCCGAGGAGCCGGTCGCCTGGCCAAGCCGATGGGCCTGGGTGGTGACGGCCGCGGCCGCGTCTTCGTGGCCGACCCCGCTCAGCGCCGCGTCGTCGCGCTCACCGCCGAAGGCGAGTTCGTTCGCGCGTACGGGGGTCGCGAGCTCCTCCTCAATCCTGTGGACGTGGCCGTCGCTCCGGGAGGCGACCGCATCTACGTGGTCGACAGCTACCTGCACCAGGTTGTGATCTTCGACGCCGAGGGGCGCCTTCTGCGCCGCGTAGGCCGCGACCTGGGCGATCTCTCGGCCAAGCAGGCCCGGGTTCGGCACCGCTCCCCTTCGGGAGAAGCAGACTCGCACGCCGACGAGCCCAGCGACCTCGTCGAGAACCGCGGCTCCGGCCCCAGCGAGTTTAGGTACCCCGCGTTCCTGGCCGTGGCGCCGGACGGTCGCGTGTACGTCTCGGACCAGATGAACTTCCGGATCCAGATCCTCGACCCCGACGGCAACTGCGTGGGCGAGTTCGGCTTCGCCGGCGACGTCCCAGGCTCCTTCGCCCGACCGAAGGGCGTGGGCGTGGATCGCTTCGGCCACGTCTATGTTGCCGACGCGGCGTTCAACAACGTCCAGGTCTTCGACCCGGACGGCCGCCTCCTTCTGAGCGTCGGCGCGATGGGCCGCGGGCCCGGCGAGTTCTGGCAGCCCCTCGGGCTCGCCGCGGACGCGCGAGACCGCATATTCGTCGCCGACCGCTTCAACGACCGGGTCCAGATCTTTCAGTACCTGCCCCGCGAGAAGGAGTCCCCCGGCACCGCCGCGACCGAGGGAGCGAAAGGAGGTTAGGATTCCAATGCGAGCACGCTTCGGAACGGACCGCCGGACGAAGCCGCGGGCACCGACCTGGGCACTCGTCCTGCCGATCCTCACAATGGCAGCGTCCGGCCAGTGGCCGACGGGTACCGAGGTTACAGAGACGCTGCACAACCTCACGGTGGCGGCGAAGAACACGGCCCCGCAGATGTCGGGTCGCATCGAGGACTACGACGAGGTCTGTGTCTACTGTCACACTTCGCACGCGGCCGACGTGGAGCGCGCGCTCTGGAACCGGCCCACGCCGACGGGGCCGTACCGGATGTTCGAGGGAACCGACATGCTGATGGACCCGCAGCCGACGGGGAACTCGCTCGCTTGCCTGTCGTGCCACGACGGGACGATCGGGCTCGACGAGGTGCTGAACCTGCCCAACACCTACGCGGGGCCGGGGCCCGAGCGCACGACGATCGACCGGTGCGAGAGCTGCCACAAGGGCCCGAACCCCGGGGGCGGCCTCGATTTTGAGGGCGTCTGGCTCGACACGGATCTGAGGGACGACCATCCGATCTCGATCCTGTACGACCCGTCGCGCGACCCGGACTTCCGGTCCGCGGCGGAGGTGGAAGCCGCCGGGCTCATGCTGTACGAGGGGAAGGTCCAGTGCATGACCTGTCACGAGCCGCACTCCCAGCAGTTCCAGCCCTTCCTTCGGATCAGCAACGCCGGCGGCAGCCTGTGCTTGGCCTGCCACCAGACGCCGCCGGCAGAGCAGACCGCGCACCACTGGTAGCCCGCGGCCAGACCGACGGAGGCTGAGGGGTGCGCGAGCGACGCGAGGGGCAGCTAAACGGATCGGGGGCGTCGGGGTGGCGCCCACCCGGCGCCGAAAGACACTCGGGGCGCAGGCTGGAAGGTAACAACAGGAATGGTAACAACAGGAGGGGAACAATGAGACGGCACCACCAAACGCGAGCGGCGCTCGTGGCCCTGGCCGCGTGTTGCGCGTTGTTGACGGGCGCGGCGGACGCCGCGGCCGTTCAGGCGGACGACGTCCGGGCCACGAAGCACAACCTCTCGGCGTCCCAAGGTGGGACCGTGCCGCAGGGCGTCACCCTTGTGGACTACGGCGAGGTCTGCGTGTACTGCCACACACCGCACGGCGGCAATCAGCCGACGGCCCCGCTGTGGAACCGCGAGTTCTCGACGGCCACGTACCAAATGTACTCCAGCCCGACGATCGACATGACGATCGACGGGCAGCCGAGCGGGTTGTCGCTGAGCTGCCTCTCCTGCCACGACGGGACGATCGGGCTGGACGTCATCGTAAACCCGCCCAACACGTTCACCGATACCGTGCCCAACACGGTTCCGGGGTTCAACACGATGCCCTCGGGCCGGTTCGCGAACCTGTCGACCGACCTGAGGGATGACCACCCGGTCTCGGTGACATACGATGTCGGGGCGGATTCCGCCTTCAACTCGAAGGCGTCCGTGGTGGCGGCCGGCCTGAGGCTGTTCGGGGACGGGACAGCCGACAAGGTGGAGTGCGCGAGCTGTCATAACCCGCACAACAACGCGAACGAGCCCTTCCTCCGGACGGGCAACTCGGGCAGCGCGATGTGCGTGATTTGCCACGTCAAGTAGCCGGCCGAGCCGCCGGAGGGCGGGGGAGAGCAGCCGTTGATCGAGAGTGACGAACCGAAGGTACGCCACAGGCTTGCGTGGTGGGGCTTAATGGCTTTGCTCGCGAGCGGGAGCGCGCTGCTGGTCGGGTGCAGCCGGCGGGTCCTTTCCGTCTTGCTTGACCTGCCGGAGCAGGCGCAGCCTGCGGAGCCAGCTGCGGCCCGCCCGCCGCCGGCGCCCGCGGCGCTGCAGGAGCCGCCGGCTATCGAGAAAGTGCTCGACCCCGACAGCGTGGTCCGGCTCCTGCCGCGCGACCACGCCGGCAACATCGACTGGGTCGAGGCGGTGCGCCGCGAGGTGATCCGGCCACGGCCTGCGCCGCCGAACCGGCCAATCCCGCCGCCGGCTGGCTTCGAGTTCGCCTTCGACTTCTACTTAGGGGGCGTAGGGGGCCGGAACCAAATGTTCGACGCGTTCTTCCCTCACTCGTCGCACACGGAGTGGCTCGACTGCCGGCAGTGTCACCCTCGGATCTTCCCCAAGCGAGGGACCGAGATGCGGATGGCCGACCTCTTCGAAGGAAAGTACTGCGGCGAGTGCCACGGGAAGGTCGCGTTTGCGGTGGCCACAGGGTGTGAGCGGTGCCACCCGCAGGTTCAGCAGCGCGCGAGCCGCGCGCAACCCGTGCTCCTCGGCGACGTCCGGATGCGCCGGCTACCGCCCGCCGCCGAGAGCGACACGCTGGCCGCCGCGGCCGCCGCCAGCCTGGCCCGGCGGTTCCCGCCGGCCACCTTCCCGCATTGGGTGCACCGGATCCGCTACCAGTGCCGGGCGTGCCACATGGAGCTGTTCGAGCCGCGGGCGGGTGCCAACGCGGTCACCATGAAGCAGATCGAGGCGGGGCAGGCCTGCGGCGTCTGCCACGACGGGAAGACGGCCTTCCCCGTGGTCTTCGGTTCGTGCCACCGGTGCCACCGGCGCGCGGAGCCGACGCCCGGCGGCTCCGCCGGGCCCGGCAGCTGAGCCGCTGGAAAGGGCACCGATGGAGCGGGCCCTTGAGATGTCACCCCGCCCCGTGGGGCTGGCCCTGGCGCTGGGCCTCGCGATCGCCCCCGCCGCCGCCGGCCAGGGCGTGGTCCGGGTCGCGGCAGGCGCCGGCCAGGTCGGCGTCTCCGCCGACGGCAACTGGCGCGGCGATGGCGAGCGTCCCGCGTTCGCGAACCTGTGGTACCGCGAGTGGTTCACGGTTCCGCTAACCGGCGCGCTTTTCCACCCACGCATCTTCTCGTACTCGCTCACGCTCCGGCCCCAGTGGTCGCAGCGCACCTCCAGCGGACTGCCCGACGCCCTGACCTCACAACACCTCGGCTTTTTCTTCGGCGCACGCCTGCTCTCCGCCCAGCCCGTCTCCCTCACCTTCCACTCCGCCCGGCTGGAGGGCTCGACCGAGGGCGGCTTCGGCACCGAGCGCAGCTTCGAGACCGCCAGCTGGGGCGCCGCCCTGTCCCTGCGCAACCGGTGGCTCCCCGCCACCGTCAACTACTCCAGCCGCGCGACGGAGGACTTCTCGCGCTTGAGGGCCGGACTCGCCCCATTCTCGCGATCCGACCGCACGCGGACCCTACGGATCGCGGCAGAGAACCGGAAGCTCACGGCGGCCTGGATCTACACCGACTTCGAGGACCGGCTCGGCGCGGGCGACTTCCGCACGTCGGCCCTGCACGTCCACCACCGGCTGCGCTGGGGGAAGGGCAGCTCCCTGGAGTCGTCCTACGACCGGCTGGAGCGCACGATCACGCTCCCCTACACGCGGAGCACCTGGCGCGAGCGGGTCCAGATTCAGCACACGAAGACCACGTCCTCCAGGTTCTTCTTCGAGCGCCATTCGTCCGACACCGAGGGCGCGATCCTGGAGACGCGCACGCTCTCGGGCGAGCTCCAATCGCGGCCGATCCCCGCTCTCTCCCTCGGGCTCGCCGGCTCGGCCCGTTCCAGCCGATTCACCGACGGCGGCGAGCGGATCTGGACGATCGGGCCCCAGGTCGGCTTCACCGCGACCCTGCCTCACGACATCCGCCTGACCGGCAGCGCGTCCGTGGGTTACCAGCAGCGCCGGCCGCGCGACTCGCTGGACGGGTTCGTGTACGTCGTGAACGAGCCGCACCGCGTGGACCCGACCCGGAGCGTCGTGCTCGAGGAGAGCGGCGTGGACACGGCGACCGTCGTACTCCGGAGCGCCGACGAGGCCGTCGTCTTCGTCGCCGGCGTGGACTACGAGCTGGTCGTGATCGGAGCCCTGGTCGAGATCCGGATCCTCCCGGGGAGCCGGATCCAGGAGGGCGAGACGATCCTGGTCAGCTATAGGTTCCTGCCGACAATCTTCGGCCGCAGGGAGGATGCGCTCACGAGCCGCTACTCCTTGAGCCTTCGCTGGAAGGGGTGGGAGGCGCACCACAGCCGGACTCGGCGGGCGAGCGAGACGACCGGCACCTCCTCGGTGCTCTCCGCCGACTTAGATGAGACGCTCACGGGCCTCCGAACCGTGCAGCGCGCGTGGGGCGGCCGCGTCCGGCTCGAGGCGCTCCGGCGCACCCGCGAGTCCGTGAACCTCGACTTCACGGCCTACGAGGTCCGGGCCGGACTCGAGCTGCCGGGCAGCCGCGACCTACGCTGGGGGATCGACGCGACGGGCCGCTGGACCCGCGAGGGGAAGAACTGGGTGCGCGCCTTCACCGCCGGGCCTGTGGCCCACTGGGCGCCGATTCCGACCCTCCGGCTCCGGGCCGCCGCGAACCTCTGGATCTGGAGTCAGGACGGCGCACGCCCCGAGCGGATCCTCGCCGGGAACCTCCAGGCCGACTGGAGTGTCGCCTCGCTCGAGCTCACGCTCCGCTACTTCCACGACCGGCGGGAGCGGCCGGAACGGATCGCCGGAAACCGACTCTTCGTGAGCCTCGTCCGCCGGTTATAGGGCCCGTCCGACGGGCGCAGGACAACACCGCTCCTGCCCCCCTCTCCGGGGCGTGGCGTCGAGGTGAACGGATCTTGATGGTTCCCGTTACAAGGAAGCTTAAGGCCCGGTTTATGGGGTCTTAAAGTTCCTTGTTGTATAATACAGTTGGCTGCGTGCGGGAGCAGCTCTGCGGCACCTTTTGGGAGGAAAGGATCGGCGCACCGGCCGCCGACGGACTCTAGTTGTTCGAGTCCGGGTCAGCCGCCGCAGGCCCGGCAGATCATACCGCAGACAGGGAGGGTTCGCACCGCCGGGCAGATATCGGCTGACGGAGAGTCGAGGTGGAAGGGAGTTGCACCTTCTCGGCACATTACCTAGGTCGGGTTGAGTTCCTCCCCGGTCCGCGGCGCCCACAGTGCCGCGGGCCGTTTTTTTCGCGAACTTGCCTCCCCAGCACTAAACCGGGCTTTTGAACCGTCGCCCCAGACGGCGAAAGGCGCCTGGAACGGTCGCTCCGACCGTTCCCTGGTGGACCAGAAGGTGTTCGGCTTCCCTGAAAGCGCCCGCCGCTGCCCGGTCCCGGGATGGGCTGGTAAATTTACCCCGCTATGCGCTGGTCGTGGAAAATAGCCCAGGTGGCCGGGATCGGGATCTTCGTACACTGGACTTTCCTGCTCCTCATCGGGTGGATCGTGCTGGTGCATTTGCAGCAGGGCGCCGATCTGGCCACGGCGGTGCGCGGCGTGGTGCTGGTTTTGGCGGTCTTCTTGTGCGTGGTGCTTCACGAGCTGGGTCATGCCTTGACCGCACGCCGCTATCGGATCAGGACGCGGGACATCACCCTCCTCCCCATCGGTGGCGTGGCGCGCCTCGAGAGGATGCCGGAAGACCCGATTCAGGAACTTTGGGTGGCGCTCGCCGGTCCGGCAGTGAACGTAGCGATAGCCGCGCTTTTGTTTCTTTTTCTGGCTGCGGTAGCCCAGGTCCCGGCGCTGGCCTTCGCTGGCCTGCTGGGAGGCGATCTCTTAGTCCAGCTCATGTGGATCAATGTAGTGCTGGTGGCCTTCAACCTCCTTCCCGCATTTCCTATGGACGGAGGGAGGGTGCTAAGGGCCCTGCTGGCTACCCGGCTCGATTACGTAAGGGCCACCGAGATCGCGGCCAACGTGGGGCAGGGGATGGCGATTCTGTTCGGGTTCGTGGGGCTGCTTTACAACCCGATTTTGCTGTTCATCGCCCTCTTCGTTTTCCTGGGAGCTCAGGAGGAGGCGAGGGTGGTGCAGATGCGCTCGCTGCTCCAGGGGATTCCGGTACGAGATGCGATGATGACCCAGTTCCGCACTCTGTTCGAAGACGAGACGTTGGCCGTTGCGGTGAGGGAATTGCTCGCCGGTTCCCAGCAGGATTTTCCGGTGATTCGAGGGAAGGAGGTTGTGGGGGTGCTTCCCCGCTCGGATCTGGTCAGAGCCCTCGCCCAATACGGCCAGAACGTGCGGGTGGGTGAGGTGATGCGGAAGGATTGCGAAGTGGTGGATGACGGGGAGATGCTGGAGGCCGCATTCCAAAAGATGCGGGGCAAGAGCTGCAACACCCTTCCGGTGGTGAGGCGGGGCGAGCTGGTAGGGATTCTCACGCTGGAGAACGTGGGCGAGCTGATGATGGTGCAGTCGGCCGTAACCCACGCCGCGGAAAGGCGCGGCCTGTGGGGCTCGGCTCAACGATAGATCCGGGTCTCGGGATAGAATATGGACCAGGCGAACCAGAACATGGTCCACGAGTCGGTCACCGGTGGCAGCCTCTTGCCCGCTAGCGGACCGGCTGTAGCCTGGCCGAGCTCGTTCCAAGTCGATCCGGTCTGCCGGTCGGTCAGGGTGAAGTTCTCTGGGTCCGAGATGTCGAATTCCAGAAGTTGCCCTTCCAGCTCCCGGAAGTAAGCTCGGGCGGTGCGGGAGGGCTGGTGGAACGTCACCAGTATCGGCTTGCCGCCTAGGGTATCGTTTACTACGATCGAGGCGGCGGTCGTGTCCAACACTCCAAAGGGGTAGGCCCCAGCTGCCGATCCGCTCCTGACTCCCAGGACGAGTTCCTTGGGTGGACGCGCCGGATTCCACTGAGAGCTGGGAAACAATAGCGACGGGTTGTCGGGGTCGTCGTAGTTACCGTAAGGATACTGTCCGTAGTTGCGCGTGTGGCCTGTGGCCTTGCTCAGCACGCTAGTTTCTGGATAAAGCTGGCGCCATCTGCCCCAAGTCGTCTCTACCACCGGTACCCGGGCGAGCTCGGTCCCCTTTTCCGCTCCACACTGCGCTACCATGAGGAGCTGGCTCCAGAGGCTTTCGGTACCGCCTCCGCTCAAGCGATCGAACATCACCAAGTTGTTCTCGTACAAAAAGCCCGACACCCCGAAGTTGCGCACTCGGCCGCGGACCCTCGGGTCAAAGGCCAGCCCGGATCCGGTCAGTGGGCAATAGGTGACCAGTACCGGCTCTCCCCCCAGCGTGTCGTTGACGATTTCGTGCCACCAGAGGACCAGTAGCGGGTACGCCCGGGCTGCCCCGTTTATCACCACGCCGAGCACGCGATCATCGTCGTTGTAAGCCCGAGGGGCGTCCACGGCGCTAAGCAGGCGCGGGAACGTAAGCGCGGGGATGCCATCGGGCACCTGCCCGGAGTAAAGCTGCGAAGTGGGGATCGAGCAATCTAGATCGAACCCCCTTTGAGTGCTTTCGAAGCTGCTGCTCAAGCAGCCCGTAAGGAAGGCCGGCAAGGCTAAAATCCGATAGGTATGCATCGAGCCCGTGAGATTAAACTCGCTCGAGCGTGGTTTGGTTCCTCAGGAACCGCTTTCACCCGAGCTGGGTTGTGCTAGTTGTCGGGGCCCAACGGCGGGCACCGCATGCAAGGTAAGTCTATGACCCTAGAAGGCAAGAAGCCGGGAGCCTGGTCGCTGGCCGTAGCCGTGGTGCTGGTTTTGCTTCCCGCCTTGCACCCTCTGCTCCGGCCGCAGCTAGGCCCACCCTCGCATCTGCTCTGGTTTGCTCACGTCTTTCCGGTGGCGATGGCGGCTTATGTCTATGGGTTGCGGGGATTCCTGGCGGCGATTGCGCTCGGGGTGATCGCGGTGGTTGCCGGGGAGAGCAGCTTCGGGGCAGGCTACGGCGTAGCTGCGGACGCGGCCACGATCTGGTCGTTGGGAATCGCCGTTGGAGTCACCGAATCCCTGGTGGGAGCCTTTGCGCTTTGGGTCCGGCGGGTGGAGGCCGAGCGCGCCCGGCTCGAGCGTTTGGCGGTGGCGGGATTGGACGCTGCAAAAGAGGCGGTGCTGCTCCTTGATCGGGAAGGTCGGGTCCGGTATGCCAACTCGGCGGCTCGAGCGATGCTGGCGGTGGCGCCGCAGGATCTGCGCGGCCGCAGCTTGTGGAGTTTTCTGGTAAGCGAGGAAGGCGATCTCACCTTCAAGCCTTTGGATGGTGATCGGTGCACCGTTCTGATCCAGTCCATGGTGGGGCGCGTGTTTCCCGCTGAACTGCGCACTTCCGCGATCAGCGGCGCGGAAGGAAAAACCGTGGCTTGGCTGGTCACGGCCCGCGATCGTTCGGAGGAACTGCGCAGCGAAGAACGACGCCGGCGGGAGCAGGCACTGCGCGAGCTCGGCGCCCTGGTAGCGGGAATCGCGCACGAGCTCAACAATCCGCTCACCAGCGTCGTCACCTACAGCGAAATTCTGGCCCAGGAGGGCGAAGGTCTCCCGCCGGAGGCAAGGGAGACCGCGGAGATCCTGGCCCACGAGGGAAGGCGCGCGGCACGCATCGCGAGGCAACTGCTGGACAAGGTAAGGCAGCGGGAAGGCCGGGTCGCGGAGTTCGACCTCAATCGAGCGGTGGACCAGGCGGTGCGCGCCCGGAGAGCACGATTCGCGGCCCATGGCATAACGGTCATCTCCGAACTGGAGCGCGGACTCCCGCCGGTGCTGGGCAAACTCGATGAGGTGGAACAGATCGTTGCCAACCTCCTGGCGAATGCCGAAGACGCGATGTACAGCGCCCACGGTGGCGGCCTCCTCAGGATCAGAACGCAGCTGGATCGTGATTTTGCGGTCCTGGTAGTCGAGGACGATGGTCCGGGCGTTCCCGCGGAGCTGCTGGCGCGCATCTTCGAGCCTTTCTTTACCACTAAGGGAGACCGCGGCACAGGACTGGGGCTTGCCATCGCCCGCCGCATAGCGCGAGAGGCTGGAGGAGATCTGGAGGCGGTGAACGCAGCGAACGGTGGCGCCCGGTTCATCCTGAGACTCCCCGTGGCGGAGCCCAAAGCTTCACCGGATAAAGCTCTTGCCGCTTCGAAGGAAGCCCTCCCCGCATCTCCCGCACCAAAGGCGCAGCTTCAAGTTTTGGTGGTGGACGACGAGCCCCACATCCGCGGAGCGCTGAAGCGGTTTCTGGAAAGCCAGGGCCACCGGGTAGCGCTCGCGTCGGATCTTCCCGAGGCAATAAAGTCGATCGAAGAGGCCGGATTCGATGCGATCCTATGCGACGTCCATCTCCCGGGTGGGACCGGCATGGAGCTCTACACGGTACTTCGGTCACTCCGTCCCAAGTTGCGCTGCCGTTTTGTGCTCATGACCGGTGACATACTGGGTGCCGAGGTGGCTGCCTTCTTGGCCCAGCACGGAAGCCCCCATTTGGCCAAGCCCTTCGAGCTCAGCGACGTGAGCCGCGTCCTAGGTTCGGTGATGGCCGAACCAGAATGCCCGGAGACCCAAGAGCAGGCGGCGAGATCCGGCGGGGTGGTGGGGTGAGCTTTGAACAGGAAACCTTGGAGGCGATCGACCGGGTTTACCGCTTCGCCCTCCACCTAACCAGGGACCCGGCTGACGCCGAAGACTTGGTGCAGGAGACCTACCTGAGAGCCTACCGGCACAGAGACCAGTACCAGCCCGGTACCAACTGTACCGCCTGGCTCTTTACCATCTGCCGCCACCTTTGGACGCAACAGTGGAGGCGCAGCGATCGGGTCACGGCCTACGATATTCCGGAACTGGACGCGCTCGCCGGACGCTCCCTACAGGAGCGCTCCGCGGAACTTGCCGCTGTCTTGTTCGAGCTGCCGGAATTCGGCGACGTCTTGAGGAAGGCCCTGGAGGAGATACCGGAGGTCTACCGCCTGCCGATCGTGATAGTCGACATCGAGGATCAGTCTTACGCCGCTGCAGCCCAAGTACTGGGCGTGCCGGTCGGAACGGTGCGCTCGCGCCTCTTTCGGGGGCGCAGGATGCTGCAGGCCCGGCTTCTGGCTTACGCTGAGGACGCCGGTATCTTGCGATCCAAGGGAGCAAATCGATGAATGCACTCTGCAGGCTGGAGCGAAGCCGGTGGCGCTTTCAGCAGGGAACCAGTTTGGTGCTTTAGGTGTTAGCCGTTTGGCCACTAGGCAGCAGGTAATGAGTGGAACTGTTCACCTGTAACCGACACAGGAGGTAGGTCATGTTGCAGCGGATTTTGGCTGGTATCGGTACCGGTGCGGTGTTGCTGTTGGCCGCCCCGGCTGCGGCTGAAGCTCAGATGCCGCAGGGAAAGGACGTCACCATCCAAGGCACCGTGGTGGACGTCACCTGTAAGTTCATGAAAGGTGTCTCGGGCAGCGAGCATCGCCGCTGCGGGGAGATGTGCGCTGCGGCCGGGCTTCCCCTCGCCATTTTAGGCGACGACGGGAAGCTCTACTTCCCCCTAGGGAACGAAGCAGCTAAGCCGTTGCCGGTGGATCTCAAGCCTCACGTAGATCACAAGGTCACCGTGAAGGGCAAGCTGTTCCAGACACCGGGCGGACAGGGGATCGTGATATCTTCGGTTTCGATGTGACCCTGCTCGAGCGGATTGCGGGCCGGGGGATTCCCCGGCCCGCGCTCGTTGGCGCAATCGCCTTGCTGCTGGCGGGCGCAGGCTGGGCCCTCACTAGGGGCAAACCGGGCGAGGAACGCCGGGGACCGGCAACGCTACCCAACGCCGCGGCCAGTCCGGTCCGCGAACAACTGGTGGGCTCGGTTCGGTACCTGGTGGGCGGCGACGCCCCGGAGCTCTTGGTTCCGGACACCCTTTTCCCTTCGGCGCGGGTGAGGCTGCTTTGGTTCGAGGGGCGAGTTGCGAACCCTGCGGCTGAAGGCGGCGCGCTGGCTTTGGACGGAGCCGGCGGGGTGCTCTACTTCGACGAGTCGCTGAACCAGCGCGGACTGGGCTGGGATCTGGGCGAGCGCGAAATTGCAAGCGCGGCCCAGGGGGGTGAGGGAGCCTTTTGGCTCACCGATGCAGAAGGAGCGGTGCTGCGAATTGGTTCCGATGGAAAGGTGCGGGAGTGGAAGACCTCTGGGGTCTTCGATTATCCCGCCGTGGCGGCTGACTGGCGTGGTTCGCAGGGCGGCATCTGGCTGGTTCGCAGGGCCCAGCGTTGGGAGTACAAGATCCCCGATCCGGACGCTCCGCTATTGGCAAAGCTGGATGGGGAGGGTCGGGCAGCCGGCGCTGTGGGCAAGGTAGTTGTGCCCCGGACTCAGTTCTTCGCCGAGCTAGCTTCGGCGGGGTACCTGGCGGTTGCCGGCGACACGCTGTACTACGCTCCTTTCATCCGCGACGAGATTTACGCCTTCTCCAGCTCCGGGGATACGCTTTGGGTGGCCGACCGGGAGCTGCCCCAGAGCGTGGACGAGCCCAGGGTTTCGATGGAAGAGGGAGCGCCGGTAATCGAGTATCATCCGGTGAACCTGGGTATTACGGTGGGTCCGGACGATCGGCTGTACGTGCTCAGTACCCCGGGCTTCACTACCGAGGAGGCGCGGCTCGACGTTTTCGACCGACACAGGGGCAGGTTGCTCCGCTCCGCGCTCCTTGCCACAGGTATGCCTACCATAGCCGTGGACCCAACCGGTCGGGTGTATCTGCTAGACTCTTTCCGATTGCTGACGGGGGTGAATCCTGGGGAGCGCGACCGGTTCTCCCAGTTCGAGCTGCCGCTCCTCGGCGGCGGGCGCATGAGCTCGCAGGAGTTGGAAGGTAAGGTGGTCCTGCTCAACTTCTGGGCCAGCTGGTGCACTCCGTGCCGGGTCGAGATGCCGGCGCTCGACAGCTTGCGGCGGGGACTGGAGCTGGAGTACGGCGATTTCAAGTTCGTCACGATGAACGAGGACGTGGACGTCTCCGCGGCAGCGGAGTTCGTCGAGGAGCTGGGCTTCGATTTTCCCGTGCTGCTGGGCCGCGGGCAGCTGAGAAGACGGTACCACTACATCGGTCTTCCCATGACCGTTCTTCTGGACCGGACCGGGCGAGTGGTGCAGCGCTGGAGCGGGTTCGCCGGACCGGAACAGATCAAAGCGATCGAGCGGGTGGCCCGGCGGGAGTTGGAACGGGAGGAAGCTCCAGCGGTGCAGCCGGGGCACCATCACCACTAGGCCGCGGGCGCAGTGGTTCAAAGCCGGGCTGGCAATCGCTAAACCCGACTGGCAATTGCTGACCCCGCGCTGGCAGTCGCTAAAAGCGAAATTATCGGGCGATCCTGGTATCGGGCTTGAAGGCGGCCCAGGCGAACCAGAAATGGTTGCCGTGGGGCAAAGGCTCCAATTTCTTGCCCGTCAGGGGCCCGCTTATCGCCTCACCGAGAAAGGTCCAATGGCTTCCGGTCTCGCGGTCGCGAAACAGTCCCGGCGAGGATCCCGCTTCGAACGTCAGGCGGCGGCCATCGATCACTCGGCCGTAGACGGCGGAAGAGCCGACATCCCGGCCTCGGTCGATGCGCTCGACCTCTAGGGCGCTAGCGGTTCCCGGGATCCAGAAGATTACCACTGGCAATTTCCCGACCTCGTCGTTTACTGCCCGCTGCTTCTCCAAAAAGCTGAAGGGATAGGCTACGCTCTCGCCGTTCAGTTCCAGGGCGACCACCCGTTCCATCGCAGGAAGTCTCCGATCCGGTTGCAGATTGAAAAACCCGGAGATGGGACTTCCAGCGGGGTTGTCGTATCCCACGTAGGGGTTCTTGCCGTAGGGGCGCGAGTGGCCGGTCTGGCGAGAGAGAACCTTGCCGCTCCGATAGGTGCTTTTGAATGTTTTCCAGCTCACCACTAAGGCGTTTAACAACCGGAGCCTGGTTCCGGTGTAAGCACCCACGATCGCCTCGCCGGTCGCCTGCTGCCACCAGCTTTCAGTTTGCCGGTCGTACATCACGAGATCGGAGTGCCTCAACCGGCCGGTGGTTCCGAAGTCTAGGACCCGATCTTCCACGCGGCGATCGAAGACCAGCGCGGTGTTGCACAGTGGGCAGTAGGTCACGGCTACCGGTACACCGCCCACTGCGTCGTTTACGATCTCGTGCCAAATCAAGATCTGGAGGGGATAAGCCTTTGCCTCACCGCCGAGATCGACGACCACGACCGGCTCTCGGTCGTGGAGCCAGCGGTCGCCCTGCTCTACCGATACAAATCTCGGGTGGTCGATTGCGGGAATGCCGTCCTTGGGGGGTCCGCCGGGCACGATCTCTTCTAGAGGTACCGACCGCTTGGAAAAGTCGGTCTTCCACTCGCTCAAAGACTGGGCCCAGAGGCCGCCGGTGTGCAAGAGAGCCAGCACGGCGACCCAATTAGCGGCGGTAAAGACGCTCACCCGTACCGACGCCCGTCGATTTTTGTTTCCTCGTCCGCTCCCGCCAGGTAGGCCCATAGCGACAGTTATCTCTCTTATGGACAACTGCCGCCCGGTAGCTTTAGTTCCCGGGATCTAGAAGCCGGCTAAGCGGACTGCTCGGTTTTGCGTCCGAACAGCCGCTCCAGCGTCCAGTTGCCGCCTCCCGATGCCCACAGGAAAAGGAAGATGAAGCAGTAAAGAGCTGCCAGCTCGCCGCGATTCTGCCAGGGCCAAAAACCTCGCTCGCCAAAGCCGAAATGCCGCCAGAAGTAGGCCACGGCCATTTCTCCAGCCACCACGAACGAGATCCATCGCGTACCCAATCCCAGAGCTATCGCCATACCGCCGAAAAACTCCAAAATCCCGGCGATCAAGAACTCGATGGGGCTGGTCCGGACTTGCTCGGCCCCGAACCAGCCGAAAAGCTTCTGACCGCCGTGGGTGAGAAACAGAAAGCCGGCCATGATGCGGAGCGCGTTCAGGGTGATCTGCTGCCACCTTTCCCAAGCGATTGCAAGCATGGAGCTCTCCTGTAAAGTTGTCTCGGTTGGATACGCAAGAGCAGTCCAAAGCGTTGTGGCAGGATGGGCTTTGTACTCTCTAGACCATGCCCTTGTCAAGCCGTAAGGTGAGCTGGCATCGACCGGGTCGCGATTGTTTCCGCGAGAAGTTTCTAGCGCTGGCGCAGGATCCCGGGGTGTGCTATCGTCGGCGAGGTCTGGGATGCAGCGTCCCAGGGTGGTGATCGTAGGAGCTGGGTTCGGCGGCCTCGCCTGTGCCCGCCGTCTCGCCAACCGGCCGGTGGATGTGGTGCTGGTCGACCGGCACAACTACCATCTATTTACTCCTCTCCTTTACCAGGTAGCGACGGCGCTACTTAACCCCAGCGACATCGCTTATCCGATTAGGGCGGTATTCCGGCGGGCGCGGAATGTGCGGGTGGTGTTGGGCGAGGTGGTGGGCGCGGATGCCCATGCGAAGGTGGTGAGACTGGGATGCGGGGCGCAAAATTCTCTGAGTTACGACTACCTGGTTTTAGCCTGCGGCAGCAGCAATCACTTTTTTGGGATGGGGGAGCTAGCAGCGGTAGCCTTCCCTCTCAAGGATCTGTCCGAGGGGATGGCGCTGAGGAACCATCTCCTCTCCTGTTTCGAGAAGGCGGCACGGCTCGACGACCGGCAAGCGAGGAGGCCCTGGATGACCTTCGTCCTGGTCGGGGGCGGCCCCACGGGCGTGGAGCTGGCGGGAGCGTTTTCGGAGCTGATCCGACTGGTGCTGGTCAAGGACTTTCCCGAGCTGGACATGAAGCAAGTGCGGATCGTGCTGGTCGAGGCGAGAGACCGGCTGCTGCCCACGTTCCCAGCAGCGCTCGGCGAAGATGCCATGAGGAGGCTCGAGCGCCGGCAAATCGAAGTTCGACTCGGCACTCGGCTCGAGCGGGTACAGGGCGACGACGTCGTGCTCTCCGACAGAAAGCGGATCGTTACCAAGACGCTGGTCTGGGCGGCTGGTGTAAGACCGGGCCGGCTGGTAACCGCTCTGGGGTTGCCGACTACCGGAAGCGGGCGGATCGCAGTCGACGAGGCTCTCAGGGTAAGGGGTCACGAGAAGCTCTTCGCCATTGGCGATATCGCAGCGGTGCCCTACGGAGGGGGAGAGATGCCGATGCTTTCCGCCCCGGCGATCCAGGAGGGCCGATTCGTGGCGGAGGCCATCCTCAAGCTGGAGCGGGGACTGGATCCCGGCCGCTTCCGATATCGGGACAAGGGGATCATGGCCACGATCGGCAGGAACGCCGCCGTTGCTCAACTGGGCAAGCTCAGGTTCAAGGGATTCGTGGGATGGGTCATGTGGCTGGTTGTTCACCTTTACTTCATCATCGGCTTTCGCAATCGTATCTCAGTACTTTTGGAGTGGGCCTGGGACTACTTCAGGTACGATAGGCCGATTCGTCTGATCGAGAGGGCCAAGCGAAAGGAGGCTATGCCGTGAGAGCGAGGACTGCTACTAGGGTATCCGGAGCGGTCATTCGAACGATAAATCCCTCGAATGGGAAGATCGTCGCGCGCTATCGCGAGGCGTCAGTTCGAGAAGTGGAAGCCGTTCTGCAACGGGCGGAGCGCGCCTGGCTAGAATGGAGAGAGACCGATTTTTCGGAGCGTGCGAGGTTCATGCGCCGCGCGGCAGAGATCCTCAGAGCCGACGCCCACTCTTACGCCGAGCTGATGGCGACGGAGATGGGAAAGCCCTTGTCCCAAGGAAAGGCGGAAGCGGAAAAGTGCGCCTGGGCGTGCGACTACTACGCCGATAACGCGGAGAGATTTTTGTCCGACGAGCCGGTGGCGACCGATGCCTCGAAGAGCTACGTGGCATATAGACCGCTGGGAACCGTATTGGCGATCATGCCCTGGAACTTTCCCTTCTGGCAGGTCTTCCGCTTCGCCGCTCCGGCCTTGATGGCGGGAAATGCTGCGGTCCTGAAACACGCCTCCAACGTGTTCGGCTGCGCACTGGAGATCGAGAGGATCCTGCGGCAGGCCGGATTTCCCGAGGGTCTTTTCGCTACCCTGCTCATCGGATCCGGCAGGATCAAAGAGGTCATTCGGCACCCCACGATCAAGGCGGTGACCCTCACCGGCAGCACTCCGGCGGGTAAGGCGGTAGCTGCGCAGGCCGGGGCCGTGGTGAAGAAGACGGTCCTCGAGCTCGGCGGCAGCGATCCGTACCTGGTGCTGGAAGACGCCGACCTCGAGCTTGCGGTGGAAACCTGTGTCAACAGCCGGTTGATCAATAGTGGCCAGAGCTGCATCGCGGCTAAACGGTTCATTGTCGTGAAATCGATCATCGAGGAGTTCACCGACCGCTACGTAGAGACCATGAGGGCCAAGAAGATGGGCGATCCCTTCGAGCCGGGTATCGATCTCGGGCCCCAGGCCAGAGTGGACCTTAGAGACCAGCTTCACCGGCAGGTGAGGCGCAGCGTGGGCAAGGGAGCGAGGCTACTTATCGGAGGAGAGCTACCCCATGGCCCTGGGGCGTTCTATCCCCCTACGGTGCTGGCGGGTGTCACCAAAGGGATGCCAGCATACGACGAAGAGCTGTTCGGCCCCGTGGCCGCCATCATCGAGGCGAAGGACGAGGAGGACGCGATACGCATCGCCAACGACAGCTCCTTCGGGCTGGGAGGTGCGGTCTTCACTCGGGACGTGGAGCGGGGTGAGCGCATCGCCCGCGACCGGTTGGAAGCCGGGTCTTGCTTCGTCAACGCCTTGGTGAGATCCGACCCCAGACTACCCTTCGGAGGGATCAAGGAGTCGGGTTACGGGAGGGAGCTCGCGGTATTCGGGATTCGGGAGTTCGTCAACATCAAGACGGTGTGGGTCAGATAGGCCGCCCTTTCAGGATCGCCGCCAGCTTCGAGGCGTCGATGTTTCCGCCGGAAACGATGCATACGATCTTTCCTCCTCCCGCCATGCCCGCCAGAGCGGCGGCTACCGGTGCCGCCCCGGCTCCTTCGGCGATCACCCGGTTAGCCACCGCCAGCAGCCGCACCGCCTCGGCCACCTGTTCGAGCGTGACCACTAGCGAACCCGCCAGAAGCTGGCGGACCAAGGGCCACATCTCCGGCAACAGACTCCTGGAACCGATTCCATCGACGAAACTGGGGGTGTACGATCGAGGGCTCGGATTTTGGCCTCCGGAGCGTGATCCGGGACCACCGCGCTTGCAAAAATGTCCATCTTTCGCGCATACCAGGCCACTCCCTGAGCCATGTTCCCCGCACTGGTGGTATAAACCCCGTCGCTCAGTCGCTCGCGCGGAGCGGAAAGCATGGCGTTTCCCGCCCCCCGAATTTTGAACGATCCGATCGGCTGGAGGTTTTCGAGCTTGAGGTAGTGAGGTAGATCTCACAGCCGAATTGCTCGTGGTTCAGAGGTACGAGAGGTGTGCGGACCACCGCCGTGCGGAGCCGCTCTCGGGCCGAACGAATCTCGGCGAGGGATATCGGCTCAAGGGCCTTCACGCCTGCTGCCGCCCAGCTCCACCCAGGTTCCGGCGTTCCGTTCCAACGCCCGGCGGTAAATGTGTACCACCGACGCCAGGTCCTCGACCGCCAGCCCTAAAGACTTGAACAGGGTGATTTCGTTCGCGGACTTCCGCCCGGCGATCCTACCCACCAGTAATTCCCCGATCTCTGCTTGGATGTGATCATCGCCGATGGCACCCTCGGAGCGCGGGATCAGAAAATCCCCCGCCTCGTTGAGCGCCGATTCCCTGCGATCCACGAAGAGGCGAGCGCGCTTTACCAGAGCGGTGTCCAGCTCCCTAGCGGTGGGAAAGCTCGCCCCTACCGCGTTGATGTGCGCTCCGGGAGAGACCCAATCGCCCTTGAGAACCGGTTCTCTGGCAGCAGTCGTGGTGCAGATGATATCGGCGCCTCTCACGGCGCCTCTGGCCGAGTTGGCCGGCTCGATCTCCACCGCGTGCCGTCTGGACTCGCGCTCGGCGAAGGCTCGGGCGTGCTCGGGCGTTCGGCTCCAGACCCGGATCCGGCGGATCTTACGGACCTGGAGCATGGCCTCTAAATGGGTCCGCGCTTGTACCCCCGAGCCCACAATGGCGAGATCGCCCGCGTCCTCCCGCGCGAGCAGGCGGGTAGCTACCGCCGAGACCGCCGCGGTGCGTATGGCAGTCACCTCGCTGGCGTCCACGATCGCCCTCAGGCTGCCGTGTTCCCCTTCGAACAAGAGGAGCGCGCCCTGGTGGGAGTCGTATTGCGTACCCCTATTGTCGGGGAACACAGTTATCACCTTCACTGCGATCGCTTTGAGCGCCTGCGAGTAGGCGGGCATCGACGCCACAGCCGCCTGCTTGTCGGGCAATAGTACCACTTGGCGAAGCGGCAAAACCACCTTCCCTTCGGCTAGCGCCGACAACGCCTCCGCCATGGCCGCTATGCACTCGGGCATGGGGAGGAGCTGGGGCACTTCGTGCTGGTTGACTATCAGTACTTTCATTGGGCCACTTTCACTGCGCGCAGGTTCGCCCGGCGCCGCCCTTGAGACTCTGGATCGTTGCGGCAAAGAGATACGGCGATACCGACCGCGGGGCAAGGACTGCCCGGTTGAGGGAAGGGGAGCCAGAGGGCATAATTGGCCTGGCCAAAACCAGATAAGCAATAGGGGGCATTCAATGGCGCTCGACAGGCGTGAATTCTTGAAGGCTGCCGGCGTTCAGGTCGGAATCTTGGCGGTCGGAGGTTGTGCGGCGCGATCGCCGGGGGCAGTCAGAGTAGGAGCTCCCGCTATCGGCCGGAACTTACCCGATGTGGCGGTGATCGGAGCGGGAGCTTTCGGAGGGTGGACCGCTTTTCACCTGGGGCGAATGGGCGCTTCGGTGGTGCTGATCGATCAATACGGCCCGGGTAACTCCCGCGCCACGTCAGGAGACGAGACCCGCGGGATCCGAAGCTCTTATGCCGAACGGGAGCTCTGGGTCCGGCTAGCCAGCGAATCGATCGACCGGTGGATGGAGTGGGAAGAGGAGTGGGCGAGGCCGTTCAAAATGCACTTGTTCTTCAACACGGGCGACCTGATCCTCAGGGAGAATTCCGAGGATCGTTTCATAGTCAACAATAGATCGTCCTGGGACAAACTGGGCATCCCCTACGAGGTGTTGAGCATAGACGAGGTGCGTTACCGCTGGCCGCAGATCAACGTGGAGGGGATCAACGCGGCGCTCTACGAACCTCGCGCCGGTGTGGTCCGGGCCAGGCGCTCGTGCGAGGTGGTGGCGGAAAGCTTTCGGCAAAAAGGGGGAACTATCGTGATCGCCAAGGCGACCCTGGGGCGGCGCTCCAACGGCAAGCTGGAGCACATCGTACTGGACGGAAAAGACTCTCTCTCGGCAGGTCAATACGTCTTTGCCTGCGGTCCCTGGCTTCCCAAGGTCTTGCCCGAGGTGATGACGGACCGCCTGCGCACCCCGTTGGGAAGGGTGATCTACTTCGGCACGCCTCCGGGGGACGGGCGTTTCACCTTTCCCAACCTCCCTTCTTTCAACTTCCCCGGCGTCACCGGCTGGCCCGCGCTGGGGCCCGACAACCGGGGGTTCCGCGTAAGGGGTGGCAGCCGGCGCCCCACCGAGACTCAACAAGGGGCGGAGGAACCACGGGAAGCTGCTCCCCGGCCTCCTTCGGAATTCGATCCCGATGTGTCGGTGCGCTGGATCCCGCCGGAGGCGCTCCAAGGGCCGCGCGCTTTTGTGCAGGAGCGATTCCCGGATCTGGCAGACGCTCCCATAGTCGCCACCTACGCCTGCCATTACGAAAGCAGCGTGGATCGGAATCCGATAGTAGATCGGTACCCGGGGTTGGAGAACGTTTGGATCGCCGGCGGCGGTTCGGCAGAGGGCTTCAAGTTGGGCCCGGTGATCGGAGAGTACGTCGCGCGGCGGGTCCTGGGCCGGAGAACCGACCCTGTGCTGGATGCCGAGTTCAAGCTCAAGGAGGAAAAGTTCGAACCGACGCAGCGATTCGAAGACCTCGGTGCCTAGAGCTGTACTCGCTACGGCGAGCGCGGAGGGTCTATCCTGATCGCTTTCAGGGAGTCGGGGTCGGGAGCCAGCTCTTTGGGTCCCGCCGGATACTGGTTCAATCTCAGAATGTAGGCCACAATGTCGGCGTAGGTTTGCGCCGGTAGCGAGCCGGGAAAGTCGGGGGGCATGGTAGTCCGTATGAGGTCGAAGAGCTGATACAGCGGGGCCCCGAGCCAAGCCGCAGCGAAACTCGAGTCGGCGAACTGACTGGGAGTGTGACACTGGGTGCAGACCTGCTTGAAGCTCGCCTCCCCCCGCTGTGCCTGGACCACGGTATAGACGCTGTCGAGCACACTTCTGGCCGGCGGCGGAGGGGCCTCGTTCTGGGCTTTGGCCCCAAGAGGCCAGAGGAGCAAAACTCCCAGCGCCAGCGCCGGGATGGAGAGTGCTCTGTCAAGATCCAGGGAGGGGATCATATTTAGCTTACCTTCATTTAAGATAGATTGCCTCGAACCTTAGCGCAAGGCGGGAGATTGGAGACGGCTACTCTGGCAGGCGGGTGCTTCTGGTGCCTGGAGGCAGTTTTTCAGGAGCTCCGAGGGGTGGAAAGCGTGCAACCCGGCTACGCCGGCGGCCATGTTCCGAACCCCACCTACGAACAGGTCTGCACCGGGACCACGGGGCATGCCGAAGCGGTGCAGGTAAGGTTCGACCCTGGAACGATTTCCTACCGGGAGTTGTTGGAGGTTTTCTTCACGGTTCACGACCCCACCACTCTCAACCGCCAGGGTCCCGATGTCGGCACCCAGTATCGTTCGGCGATTTTCTATCACACGCCCGAGCAAGAACGCACGGCCCGGAAAGTCATGGCGGAGCTGGAAGTTGCCGGAGTGTGGAGAGAGCGGATCGTGACCGAGATTGTGCCTTTGGAGGTTTTCTACCCCGCCGAGGAGTACCATAAAAATTATTATCGGAGGAACCCGGAGCAGGCATATTGCAAAATGATCGTCGCACCCAAGCTGGCGAAACTGAGATCGACGTACTCGAACAAGCTCAAGAGCCGAGCTTAGCCTCTAGCTCCTCTAGGAAGGCAGCCTGGGCGGGGTTAATTCGAAGCTTTGCCTCGTCGATACTGAAGAAGGCCGCCCGGTCGATCTCGGGAAAGGTTTCGAGCCTTCCCGATCCTCTGGGCCACTCCATCTGGAACTGGTTGCTTCGAATTGCCGACGGGTCGCAGTTCCCCTCGAACGCCCAGGCGTAGACCTTCTTTCCTCCCTTCTGCTCTACCGGTGCGAGGGAAATGAACGATCCCTCGGCCCGAAGGCGGGTTTCCTCCTCGAACTCCCGGCGCGCTGCTGCCAGCAGGTCTTCGCCCTCCTCCACTTCGCCCTTGGGGATGCTCCAGACTCCCCGGTCTTTGTGGTGCCAAAAAGGCCCGCCCGGGTGGACCAGTAGAACCTCGATTCCGCGAGGGGTTCTGCGGTACATGAGGAGGCCGGCCGACACCCGCCCCCGGCGCGCTCCGCTCACCGCCCGGGTTTGCTCCTAAGGATTGGTGGGCCGGATGTCCAGCTCCGAGATCATGGCCCGGTCCGCAACCTCCAGCGCCGCAATCACCGCATGCGCCACGTCTTCAGGCATCAGCTTGCGTTCGGGGTTTTCGATTCTCGCCGGCCCCCTGCCGAAGAACGGCGTCACCACCGTACCGGGACAGATGGCTATCACCCTGATATTGTGCTTCCGCACCTCCAGCATCAGGGACTTGGAAAATCCTAAGACCGCGTGTTTGGAGGCCGCGTACGCCGCTCCGCCGGCCACGGCGTTTCTTCCAGCCAAGGAGGCGATGTTCACAATGTCGCCCCGCCCGATGCGCTTCATGTCGCCCAGAAAAGCCTTGGTCATGAGAAAGATCCCCCGGACGTTCACCGCGAAGATCTCGTCGAACTGCTCGAGGCCCATCTCCTCGACCTCGGCGAAGTGTCCAATCCCGGCGTTGTTGACCAGAACTTCGGGCGGTCCGAGCTGGGAGCGGACGAATTCGGCGAATTGGCTCACTTGCGCCGGATCGGCCACGTTGCAGGGAAGCCCCACCGCCGTCGCGCCGCTCTTGGAAAGGTCGGCAACGGCCCGCTCCACTTTGGAAGAGGTACGGGAGCAGACCGCAAGCTTGGCGCCCTTGGCTGCCAGGGCGAAGGCGATGGCCTTGCCGATCCCCTCGGTAGCTCCCGTGATTACACACACTCTGTCTTTGAGGTTCATGCTAGAACAGTATAGGCCCGGATACAGTCGAGCTCTAGGGGACGCGGCAAGAATGCCCCTTCTGCCGGTCGACGTCGTGCCTCCTCGTTTGCAGAAAGCAGCGATGCGGATCGTAGTGCTCGAGGTCCGGTTTTCTAGCCGAAAACGCCGGGCCAGCGCTCGGGAGCTGACTGGAAACCAGGAAAGATGGCGCCTAGATCGGCCGGTCCTAGGTGTCCCACCAAAACCTCTGCGAACAGGTCACGGAAATCAGTGGTAACCGCCAGGTCTCTGCCTTCGAAGCGCCGCGCCGGATCCAGCGTGGGCCAGCGACCCAGGACTCGGCCACCCTGGGTTTCCCCTCCCAACACCAACATCGCCGTGGCGCGTCCGTGGTCGGTGCCCAAGTTGCCGTTTTCCGCCACGGTTCGGCCGAATTCGCTCATGGTGAGCACGACCACGTCGGCTAGCCGCTCGCCCAGGTCGCGCGCAAAAGCCGCGAGACTTCGGGCGAAATCTCCCAGCCTCACCGCCAGCTGGCCTTCGCTACCTCCCTGGTTCACGTGCGTGTCCCAGCCTCCCACATCGGTGAACGCCACCTCCACCCCGGTATCCGCCTTGATCAGTTGCGCGATCTGCCTCAACGAGCGGCCCAAGGGGCTTTGCGGGTAATCCGCATCTGCCGCGGGGCGGTACCGATCGGGGTCGATTGCGCGCAGCATTCTGATAGCTTCCAACGCCTGGGCCGAGGAAGATGCAACCAGGCCAGTGCTGGAAGCGGCGTAAAGTTCCTCGAAAGCGCGGGTGAGGCGATCTCTGGCTCGATCCGGAGCTCGGACCCCGAAAGTTTCTAGGTTCTCGATGGTCAACGCCGGAGCCGCTCCCCGCAGCGCCCGCGGGAGCTCCCGGCCTATTGCGACCCCGCGGAAAGGAGTGTCCCGGTGCTCGCGGGCGTGAGCTAGGTAACGATTGAGCCAACCGTCTGCGGTGGATTTGATTCCCGGAGTTCCGGTCTCCATGTAATCCTGCGCCTCGAAGTGGCTCCGGCTGGGATCGGGCGATCCCACGGCGTGGACCACCGCTAGAGTCCCGCTCCGATAATAGGACTCTAACGGCTGCAGCGCGGGATGCATTCCAAAGTGACCGTCCAAGTCGATGGCGCCACCCGGCTTTTGGGGAGGAGGAACCGCTATGCGGGGCCGCTCGCGGTAGTAAATGTCTTCTCCGTGGGGGACTATCATGTTGAGTCCGTCCACTGCTCCGCGTTGGAAGATGCACACCAGAGTCTTCCCGCGTGCCGATGGCCTTCGCTGGACGGCGTATGCTGCACGGGTGAGGAAGATCGGATCGAGCCCCAAACCGATCAGGGCAATCCCCGAAGTTTTGAGGAATACCCTGCGAGTGATTCGCGCCTCTGTGGTCGCACGTGCGGAGCAGTGAGTTGTTTCTCGTATCATGGTGCCTGCCGTATCATTGGCGCTGGAACCAGGGGCTACCCAGGGCCAGCCCTACCGCCAGGTTCCGGGCCTGAAGCGGAGGCAGGCTGCTCACTTCCTTCCGGATCAGCTCCAGCGTTTGCGAGCTCGCTGTTTCGTGAAACAGCACGCGGTCCACGGTGACTACCAGCGAGTCGGGAATTGCCGAAGGTGGGATCAACCGATCCAGATCTACCATGGCCCCGGGTAGGCGGCTGGAAGCCAGAGCCAGCGCCAGGTTGAAGCGATCCAGCAGAGCCGAGGAGCTGACCCACGAATCCTGGGTTTCGGGATACCCGGTGGGCGGCTGATAGAGATAGAGGGGCTGACCCAATCTGCCGACTATTTGAGCCAAGGCCAAGGTGGAGTCCGGATCGGCGTCCAGGGCACGTAGGGCGCTCACTACGAACTCCAGTGGCGTCTTGATCTTAGCACCGCGGTTTTCAGGAGCCCAGAACTCCGGAGAGTGAAGGATCGCGCGGAGCACCGCTGGGATTTCGCCCCCGCTTTTCTCCCATGCGTTCACTGCGGCGTCGATACATCGGTCCGGTGGATCGTCGTTTACGAACCTCGAGCAGAGCTTTCGGCTCACGTGGCGCATGGTAGAAGGATGGCGCGCGAGGAACCTCAGCAACTCGATTCCTTCTTCCTCTCCTCTTCCTGCGGGAAACTTCTTTCCGAGTACCACTTTTTCTTCCTGATCGTGGGCCCAGCGATTAAAGACGAACCGCGTCCCTCGTCGCGGCGCCGTCATACTCCACCCGGTCAAGATTCGGGCCACGTTCACGACATCTTCTTGAGTGTATCCCGCCTCCACTCCCACGGTGTGGAGCTCCAGGAGCTCCCGGGCGTAATTCTCGTTGATCCCGGTGGGGGGGTGTCGGCGTTCGGTTCCCGGAACGTTTCGCAAAGCGAGCCAGGGTGGCTGCGATCCGGGTGCCACGGACTGGACGTTGTCCAGGTAGAATAGCATGGCGGGACTTCGGGCCGTGGCTAGGAGTAGATCTTCGAACCTACCCATCGCGTTGGGGCGGATCGCTCGCTCAAGATATTCGGGCAACAGGAACCTGACCGCTCCTTTGGTCATGAAGACGTTGAAGTGATTGGTCCAAAAATCGACCATTACCTCGTATAGCTGCCGCTCGGACATGACGGCTCGGATTACGGCCGCCTGTTGCAGTTCGGCGCTGAGACGCCGGAAGGAGTTCTTGGCTTGTGGCTGGCGGGCAAGGGAATCACCTCTTAGCTGCTGCTGGCGCACTGCTCGCAGCTGGGACTGGAATCGCTCGGCGAGTTGGACGGTGCCGAGCTTGAAGATTTCGAGCTGTTCCAAGCGTCGTTCAACTTTCGCGTCCGAGATCTTCTCGGGGGCTAGCTGCATCTCGATGTAGTTGAAGACACCCATTGCCGCCACCCGCTCCACCTCACCCGGCCTGGGTCCGAAGGCGATGCGGTTGAGCAGGTGGAGTGCTGAATCCCTCGCGGCCGGGCTCTGGGGAAAGGCCGGCCTGAAGCTGAGCACCGCCCACGTCAGACAGGCTGCGGTAAGGGTTCGCATAGTCACGCTCCTTATGACGACTTCCTCCAGACGGTGTTAAACCTGACGAAATTGCGTAGCTTGAAGCCGTGATCACGCAGTTCATCCCGCACCCCGTTCCCCGCCGGCCCCGCAGCGTTCTCTCGCCGGCGCCCGAGCCGAGTTGGAGGGAGCGAATCGCCGCTTTGAAGTACGTCCCGCCCCTTCTGCGGGTGGTTTACACCACGCACCCCGGCTACACCCTAGCGATAGTGGCATTGAGGGTGTTTCGGGCTCTGGTGCCGCTGGCGCTGTTGTGGGTGGCCAAGCTGATCATCGAGACCGTGGAGCTCTACTATCGGTCGGGCGGGCCGGTGGACTGGCCAAGGCTGGCTCTGCTGGTGGGCCTGGAGCTGGGGATTGCGGTCGCGGGGGAGGGCTTGGCGCGGGGCTCTTCGCTGCTGGAAAGTCTGATGGGCGATCTTTTCTCCAACCGGGTTTCGGTGCGGTTGATGGAGCATGCGGCGCGGCTGGACGTGGCGCAGTTCGAAGATGCGGAGACCTACGACCATCTGGAGCGTGCCCGGCGGCAGACGGTAGCGAGGATCGGGCTTGTGGCTCAGATCCTTTCCACCGCGCAGGACTTGATTACCCTCGTCTTCCTGGCCGCAGCGCTGGTGCTCTACGTTCCCTGGCTGCTCATCTTACTGGCGGTCGCGGTTATCCCGGCCTTTCTGGGCGAGACCCACTTCGCCGCTTTGGGTTACTCCTTGCTCTACCAGTGGACGCCGGAAAGGAGGATGCTGGATTACTTGCGGTTCGTAGCGGCGAGCGACGCGTCGGCCAAGGAGGTCAAGCTCTTCGGCCTTGCGCCCTTCTTGATCGAGCGGTATCGGCGCCTGGCGGATGCTTTTTACGAAGCCAACAAGCGACTTTCAGCCAGGCGTGCCGCGGCATCTACGCTCCTCGCGGCGGTCGGTGCCCTGGGCTACTACGGTGCTTACGCCGTGATCATTTACCTCACCGTGCTCGGATATCGCTCTCCCGCGGGTGCGTTCACGATCGGCGTGTTGACTTTCCTCGCAGGTTCGTTCCGCCAAAGCCGCGACTTGATACAGCGGATTCTCCTGTCTTTGTCCCACATTTACGAGGAGAGCCTTTACCTGCGGGATTTGTTCACCTTTTTCGAACTCGAGCCCCGCGTCGTATCCCGGCCCAACGCGCTGAGCGTGCCGCGGCCGATCCGCCGGGGTTTCGTCTTCGAAGGAGTGAGCTTCCGCTATCCCGGCTCCGAGGAGTGGGCGCTCAAGGACTTGAGCTTCGAGCTCGGGGCCAACGAGTCGGTCGCTCTGGTGGGGGAGAACGGTGCCGGCAAGACCACTCTGGTGAAGCTTTTGGCCAGGCTGTACGATCCCGACGAAGGACAAATTCTGCTGGACGGGATCGATCTCAGGGACTACGACCTCGAGAGCCTGAGAAAGAACATCGGGGTCATATTCCAGGACTACGTCCGCTATGCCTTTCTTTTCAAGGAGAACATAGCGGTAGGTCAGATCGAGGAGCTGGATAACTGGGACCGGATTCGGGAGGCGGCGCGCCGGGGACTGGCGGACACGGTGGCGGCTCGGTTGGAGAAAGGTTTCGACCAGCAGCTCGGCCGGCGTTTCGAGGGCGGCGTGGAGCTCTCCGGCGGGGAATGGCAGAAGGTGGCCCTGGCCCGGGCTTATATGCGGGAGGCCCAGGTCTTGATTTTGGACGAACCTACGGCGGCGCTGGATGCGCGCGCGGAGTACCAGGTCTTCTTGCGCTTTACCGAGCTTACCCGCGGGAAGATCGCGGTTTTGATCTCTCACCGGTTTTCAACCGTCCGGATGGCGGACCGGATTTTGGTGCTGAACCGAGGGAGGCTGGTGGAGCAGGGGACCCACCGGGACCTGTTGGCCAGAGGCGGGCTGTACGCTGAGCTTTTCAACCTCCAAGCCGCCGGATACCGTTGAGCCGGCCGGGACCAGGCTATAGGGGCGGTTTTCTGGACGGGGTTGCGGTGGATCTGCCGGCGGGTAAAGTTTCCGATCCCTAGATCAGGAGGTGGCGCGCGTGCGCATATATAAAGGTGATGTCATCAGAAATGTAGCGGTCGTCGGCCATGGGGCGTGCGGCAAAACGACCCTGGTCGACGCTTTGGCTTTCGTGGCGGGCAGCAGTAAGCGGCACGGTTCGGTAAAAGACGGTACGGCCCTGACCGACTACACTCCCGACGAGATCGAGCGCCAGTACTCCATCAGCCTGGGTCTCGCCCACGCCGAGTGGAAGGATACCAAGATCAACCTGATAGACACCCCCGGGTATGCAGACTTTTTGGGCGACGCGGTTGCGGGCCTTTACGCGGCGGACGCGGCACTGGTGGTGGTGAACGGAAACTCCGGTGTGGAGGTCGGCACGGAGCAGGCGTGGCAGTATGCGGAACAGCGAAACTTGGCCCGCCTGTGCTTCGTATCGATGATGGACAAGGAACACGCGGACTTCGAGAAGGTTTACCAAGAGATCAAGCAGCACTTGAGCCCCAAGGTCCTGCCGATACAGCTCCCGATCGGATCCGGGCCGCAGTTCCGGGGCATCATCGACCTGATCACTGGCAAGTGCCAGGTTCACCAGCTGGGGACCAAGACCGGGGAATACGACGAAGCGGAGGTCCCGGCGGATCTCAAAGACCGCTTCGAGCGGTACCAGAAAGAGTTGGTCGAAGCGGTAGCGGCTACGGACGATGAGTTGCTGGAGCGGTATTTGGGAGAAGAGGACCTTTCGCCCGAAGAGCTCACCCGAGCGCTGGGTGTCGGGGTGTCGAGAGGGGAGATCTTTCCGCTGCTCTGCGGCGCTGCCGAGCTGACCTACGGCATGCGCGCCCTGCTCGACGCACTCGTCCACCTGGTTCCCTCTTCGGTGCAGCGAGGTCCCGTTCAGGCAGAGCTGTGGGGAGATCCGAAGCCGATTTCCTTGGATTGCCGGGACGACGCTCCGATCGCGGCCCAGGTCTTCAAGACCGTCTCCGAGCCGCACGTGGGAGACGTCTCGTTCTTCCGAATCTATTCGGGCAAGATCGCCAACGGCGCCGAGGTGTACAACGCTCCCCGGGGGATCGAGGAGAAGCTGAATCACCTCTCGGTAGCCCAGGGCAAGGAGCGGATGGAGGTGCCCGAGCTTCACGCCGGAGATATAGGCGTGGTGGCCAAGCTCCGGGATACGCACACCAACGACACCCTTTCCAGCAGGGAGAAGCCGTTGGTGCTGCCCAAAATCCCATTCCCCGAGCCGGTCATCACTATGGCGGTGGAGGTCAAGCAGCGGGGGGAGGAGGAAAAGCTTTCCACCGGGCTGCAGCGGCTCCACGAGGAGGATCCCACCTTCCATCACGAGTACAACGTGGAGCTGAGCCAGACGTTGATTCGGGGCCGGGGGGAGCGCCACCTGGAGATTGTCGTGGGGCGGCTAGCCAGGAAGTTCGGAGTCCACGCAACCCTGGTCAAGCCCAAGATCGCCTACCGCGAGACCTTCAAAGGGAAGGCTGAGGGTCAAGGGAAACACAAGAAGCAAACCGGAGGGCGCGGCCAATACGGCGACTGCTGGATCCGGATCTCCCCGCTACCGCGGGGTGCCGGGTTGGTCTTCGAGGATCAGATTGTAGGCGGTGTCATCCCCCGCCAGTACATACCCGCGGTCGAGAAAGGAATTCTGGAGGCGGCTCAGCGGGGGCCAGTGGCGGGCTATCCCGTGGTGGACTTCAAGGTGGAACTTTACGATGGTTCCTACCACGAAGTCGATTCCAACGAAGTGTCGTTCAAGATGGCAGGGATCCTGGCGTTCCGAAACGTGGCCCCTAATGCAAAGCCGGTCTTGTTGGAACCGGTCCAAGAGGTGGAAGTCTGGACACCGGACGAGTATCTGGGTGCCGTGATGGGCGATCTCTCCGCGCGTCGTGGCCAGATCCTGGGCTCGGAGCCGGACGGGAGGCTGACCAAGATCAGAGCTCTGGTCCCGGAAGCGGAACTGGATCGTTACGCCACCCAATTGCACTCCATAACCCACGGCAGGGGGACCTATCGCCAGAAGTTCCATGCCTATCAGGAGGTCCCACCCGAGGTGGCGCAGAAGATCATAGAAGCCAGGGCGAAGGAAAAAGAAGGGCAGGCAAGCTAGCGGAGTAGCTACTTATGGATTGGGTCCGAAACAACAGGGCGCTCTTGGCAGCGCTGGCGCTGGGACTCGGGGTGTTGACGCCCGCCCTAGCGCAGACCGGCGGCGCGGCCGCCGAAGCGGATGAAGGTCTTCCCTTGCAGCCGGCGCGCTGGGCGAGGTTCACCACCGACCGGGGGACCTGGATCTCCCTGGACGTGAGCCCCGACGGCGGGACTATCGTCTTCGATCTTTTGGGAGATCTCTACACCATCCCCACTACCGGCGGTAAGGCTAGGCGGCTCACCCAGGGGCTGCCCCACGACATGCAGCCGCGCTACAGCCCGGACGGGAAGCTCGTCGTCTTCGTCTCCGACCGAAGCGGCGACGAGAACGTATGGATCATGCCCGCGGGCGGGGGCGAGCCGTGGCCGCTTACCACCGGCGTGGACGCCGAGTATCGCTCCCCGGAGTGGACCCCGGATGGGAACTACATCGTGGTTTCCCGCTCCACGCCGCTACGGGGACTGGAGAAGCTCTGGCTTTACCACGTCAAAGGGGGCCGCGGACTGGAAATGGCGAGCGGTCCGCCGAGCCTGAGAATGCTGGGCGCGGCCTTCGGTCCGGACCCCCGCTACGTGTGGTTCGCGCAGCGCCAGGGGGCGTGGCAGTACAACGCTCAGTTCCCCCAGTACCAGATCGCGGTCTACGACCGGGAGACGGGAACTCGGACGACGATGAGCTCGCGCTACGGTTCGGCGTTCCGGCCGGCCCTCTCGCCCGACGGCAAGTGGCTGGTTTACGGCTCGCGTCACGACGCGGAGACCGGCTTGGTGCTCCGCGAGCTCGCCACCGGCGAGGAACGCTGGCTGGCCTACCCGATCCAGCGCGACGAGCAGGAATCGATCGCCAGCATGGACGTCCTTCCGGGATACTCCTTCACACCCGACTCCCGGGCGATAGTGATGTCCTACGGCGGCGAGATTTGGCGGGTTCCCATCGACGGATCCGAGCCTAACAAGATTCCTTTCACCGTGGATGCAGAGGTTGCCGTGGGCCCGGAGGTGAAGTTCGAATATCCCGTGGACGACGGCCCGACCTTCACGGTGAAGCAGATCCGAGATGCCGTCCCCTCGCCGGAAGGGCGCCGCATAGTTTTCACCGCCTTGGACCGGCTCTACGTAATGGACCTTCCCGACGGCACTCCCCGGCGGCTCACCGACCAGGAAGTGGGCGAATACTGCCCCACCTGGTCCCCCGACGGGCGGCATATCGCGTACGTGACTTGGAACGACACGGTGGGACACATCATGCGGGTCCCGGCCCAGGGAGGCCGGCCGGTTCAGCTCACCCGTGCGCCGGGTTACTACCAGCAGCCCGCTTGGTCGCCCGACGGGAGGAGAATAGTCGCCATACGCGCCGCCGCGCGGGATCTCAAGGAAGCGGTGGATCCCTTTGTCTTCAGCGGGCTGGCACCGGAATTCGTCTGGGTCCCCGCCGAAGGAGGCGAGGTTACGGTGATCGGGCCCACCGGCGGCAGGACCCGGCCTCACTTTACCACCGATCCGAATCGGATCTACAGCTACGGACCGACACCGGACGGCCAGTTCTCGGGACAGGGTTCCTCGATCGCTTTGGTATCCACCCGGTGGGACAACACCGACCTCAAGCAGCACGTGCGCGTCACCTGGCGCCTGCCGCTCACGCCGGCGTACTACGAGCTCTCGGACACGACCGACCTTTTGATGCCGCGAGATTGGAGCCGGGAGCCCAGCGTGCCCCAGGCCACCGCTTCTTTGGTCATGATGGCTCCCCGCGGCGACCTGGCCCTGGCCGTGGTGCTGCGCGACATCTATGTGGTAACCGTGCCCCAAATCGGCCGGGAGGCGCCGACCATCATGGTCAACCGTCCCGACAGCGTGCCGGTGCCGGTACGCAAGCTTACCGATATCGGCGGCGAGTTCCCCGCCTGGGGAGCGGACGGTCGCACGGTTCACTGGTCCATAGGAAATGCTTTCGTGACCTATAGGTTGGAGCGCGCCCAGGCGCTGGAGGACAGTTTGCGGCAAGCGGGCGCAGATTCCGCCGAGGCGGCGAGAGCCTACCGGCCGGAAGAGCTGCGGGTGCGAGTAACGGCCCAGCGGGACATACCGCAGGGAACGGCAGTGCTCCGCGGGGCCAGGGTCATCACCATGCGCGGAAACGAGGTGATCGAAGACGCGGACGTCGTGATCCGAAACAACCGGATCGCCGCCGTTGGGAGGCGCGGGTCGGTAGAAGTTCCCCCCGAAGCCAGGGCGATCGACGTGAGCGGCAAGACGATCGTTCCCGGGTTCGTGGACACCCACTCGCACATGTGGAACCTCTGGGGGATCCACTGGTCCCGCCCTTGGATCTATCTGGCGAACCTGGCATACGGAGTCACCGCTACTCGGGACCCCCAGACCGCAACCACCGATGTTCTCACCTACGCCGACCGGGTAGAAGCGGGCCAGATGCCCGGGCCTAGGGTTTACTCTACCGGTCCCGGAATATTCTGGACCGAGGGTATTCGGAGCTTGGAGCACGCGCGGGACATTTTGCGCCGCTACAGCGACTACTACGATACCAAGACCTTCAAGATGTATCTCTCGGGGAACCGCAGGCAGCGGCAGTGGCTGATAATGGCGGCCCGGGAACTTAGGCTGATGCCCACCACCGAGGGCGCGCTGGACTATCGGCTGGACATGACCCACGCCATGGACGGCTATCCCGGGATCGAGCACACGTTGCCTGTCGTCCCCGCGTATCGAGACGTGATAGAGCTGTTCAAGACATCCGGGACCACGAACACTCCCACGCTGCTCGTCACTTACGGCGGTCCCTGGGTCGAGAACTACTACTACGCCACCGAGAACGTGGTGGGAGACGCCAAGCTCAATCACTTCACACCCAAAGAGGAGATCGATTCCAAGGCTAGGCGACTTGCCGCCGGCTGGTTCCGCGAAGACGAGTACGCCTTCAAGAAGCACTCCGCCTGGCTGAAGGAACTGCTGGAGGCCGGCGGCCGAATCGGTGTGGGGAGTCACGGCCAGCTCCAGGGTCTGGGCTATCACTGGGAGCTGTGGGCGATGCAGAGCGGCGGGATGAGCAATCACGGCGCGCTGCGGGCCGCGACCATCCTCGGCGCTGAAGCGATCGGATTGGGCGGGGATCTGGGATCGATCGAACCCGGCAAGCTGGCCGATTTGGTAGTCCTGGACGCCAATCCCTTGGAAAACATTAGAAACACCAACACCATCCGCTACGTGATGAAAAACGGCAGGCTGTACGAGGGCGACACTCTGAACGAGATCTGGCCCCGGCAGCGCCCGGCTCCCGACGAACCGTGGCGTCACGTGGCCCCCAACCAAAACGGGATTAGGTGAGGCGTGCCATGATAGCTCGTCGCATTTGTCTCGCGGTGGCGGCGCTGGCGCTGGTCAGCCCGAGTCTGAGCCGAGCCCAGGGACCTCAAGGACAAGGGGCGAGGCAGAGAGAACGGCCGCTGCCTCTTTCGGCGGCGCGCAAGGCGAGCTTCACCGCCACCAAGGGTACCTGGATGTCGGTGGACGTGAGCCCCGACGGCCGGACGATCGTGTTCGACCTCCTCGGCGATCTCTACACGGTACCGATCACCGGAGGCAGGGCGACGCGGATTACCGAGGGGATGGCCTTCGACGCCCAGCCGCGCTTCAGCCCCGACGGCGAGTGGATAGTGTTCGTCTCGGATCGCAGCGGCGGGGACAACGTCTGGGCCATGCGGCTGGATTTCACCGACACGATCCAGGTCACCCAGGGGAACAACAACCTCTATTTCTCCCCCGAATGGATGCCCGATGGGGAACACATAGTGGTCAGCCGCTCGGGCGGTCTGGGTGGTGCGGCCAAGCTTCAAATGTACCACTTCAAGCGCCGGTCTCCGCTGGAGGTGATTCGGGGGCCACAGCCCTTCAAAACCATGGGAGCCGCCCTTTCGCCGGACGGCCGCTACATCTGGTACGCCGGCAGAACCGGCGACTGGCAGTACAACGCCATCTTCCCCCAGTACCAGCTTTACCGCTACGATCGGGAAACCGGCCAATCTAGCTTGATGACCAACCGCTGGGGTTCTGGATTCAGACCGGCGATCTCGCCTGACGGCCGGTGGCTGACATATGGGACTCGGTTCGACACCCAAACCGGCCTGAGGCTGCGCGATCTTGCGACCGGTGAAGAGAGATGGCTGGTGTATCGGATCCAGCGCGACGAGATGGAGTCCCGGGCCACGCTTGATGTCCTTCCCGGCTACAGCTTCACTCCGGACTCGAAGGCGATCGTCATCTCCTACGGTGGGGAGATCTGGAGAGTGCCACTGGACGGCGGGGAACCCACCAAGATCCCCTTCGAGGCAGAAGTCAGCGTGGATGTCGGGCCGGAGGTTAAGTTCAGCTATCGGGTGGACACGAGCGCCATGGTAACCGCCCGGCAGATCCGCCATCCCGTGGTCTCGCCGGACGGAAAGAGGGTGGTATTCACCGCATTCGACCGCCTATGGATCAAGGAACTCCCGGAAGGTGAGGCCCGCAGGCTCACCGACGGCGACGTGGGAGAGTACCACCCGACCTGGTCTCCCGACGGCTTGTGGGTGGCCTTCGTTACTTGGGACGATTCCGCCGGGGGGCACCTGATGAAGATTCGGGCCGACCGTCGCGGACCGGCGGTGCGGCTCACCTCGGTCCCGGCTCTCTACTATAACCCCGCTTGGTCTCCGGACGGGCTAAGAATCGTAGCCAGTCGGGGTGCTGCGCGGGATCTCAAACGTGCTCCGGATGTCTTCTTCGGTCCCCTGGGTGGAGAGTTTGTCTGGGTGCCTGCGGCGGGGGGCGAGGTTACCGTCATCGCTCCCACTGGCAACCGGGACGTGGCGCACTTCCGGCAGGATCAGCCAAATCGGATCTACGCCTACAGCCCGTCCGAAGGTCTGGTTTCCTTCCGCTGGGACGGTACCGATGTCAAGCGCCATCTGATGGTTCGCGGTGCGCCACCAGCGACTGCGGCGACGCCCCATCCCGAAGAGTGGATCGCTCTGCCCCGCAGGGTCTTCCCCGTTTCCAAGGAAGATCTCTTCGCCACTGAGGCTGAGGAAGGACCTCGGGCTCCCGCTGCGGAACTGGTGATGGTGTCTCCCAAGGGAGGACGGGCCCTGGCTCAGGTGGGAAGCCACATCTACACCGTGGATATCCCGGAGGTGGGCGGTCCGGTTCCTACCGTCTCGGTAGCGAGCCCCAGCGGCGCTCCGGTGCCGGTACGGCAGCTAACCGAGATAGGCGGGGAGTTTCCCTCGTGGAGCGCGGACGGGAATCGGGTTCATTGGGCGATCGGGAACGCGTTTTTCACTTACGACCTCGCCCGGGTGGAGGCAATCGAGGACAGCACCGAGCGGGAGAACCGCGCTACGGTCGCCATGGCGCTTCGCGCCCGCCGCCTCCTCGACACCTTACAGGCCACTCGGAAGACGCTCGACAGCCTCACTCGAGCCAAGGCCCGGGTCCCGGATACCCTCAGGGCCAAACTCAATCGCCTAATAGCCGACTCGGTGCAGCACAAGGCCGACTCTCTGATCCGGGCCGCCGACCGGATCCGAGCCAAGGCTCAAGCGATCAGGGCCCATGCCGACTCGGTGAGAGAGGGCCTCGACTCTCTCCGTGCGGACACCGTGACCTACCGACCGAAGGAGTTGCGGATCGAGGTCCGGATGCCGCGGGACGTGCCGCGCGGCACCGTGGTGTTGCGCGGCGGGAAGGTCGTGACTATGAAGGGTCGCGAGATCATAGAAAAAGGCGACGTACTGATCACTGACAACCGGATCGTGGCGGTGGGGCCCCGGGATTCGGTGCAGATACCCGAAGGGGCACGGATCATAGACGTTTCGGGCAAGACCGTGACGCCGGGCTTCGTGGACGTCCACTACCACGCCCAGTGGCTGGTGCCGGAGATTCACCCGGGACAGGTGTGGCAGTATCTGACCAATCTAGCCTACGGCGTCACTACGACCCGGGATCCCCAGACCGCTACCACCGACATTTTGAGCTACCAGAATCGGGTGGAGATCGGTGGGATGGTGGGGCCGAGGATTTATTCCACCGGTCCCGGCGTGTTCATCCGGGAGAACATCAGGGACAGCGCCCACGCGGTGAGCGTCCTCAAGCGTTACAGCCGGTATTACGACACCAAGACGCTGAAGATGTACATGTCGGGCAACCGGCAGCAGCGGCAGTGGATTATTCAGGCGGCGCGGCAACTGGAGCTGATGCCGACCACCGAAGGCGGGCTGGACTTCAAGCTGGACCTGACGCACGTGATCGACGGCTACTCAGGAGTGGAGCACGCGCTGCCAGTGGCTCCGATTTACGAGGACGTGGTGAAGCTCTTCAAGACCGCCGGTACCACCAACGCCCCTACGCTTTTGGTGTCTTACGGCGGTCCCTTTGCGGAGAACTACTTCTATGCCAAGGAGGAAGTGCACGACGATCCAAAGCTTAGGCGTTTCATGCCGGAGGAAAGCATCGACGCGCGCACTCGCCGGCGGCCGCGGTGGTTCTTGGATGAGGAGCACGTCTTCACCAAGCATGCCGAGTTCGTCAGGAAGATGGTGGAGGACAGCGCCCGGGTAGCGGTGGGGAGTCACGGTCAGCTTCAAGGCTTAGGCTATCATTGGGAGCTTTGGGCCATGGCCTCGGCGGGGTTGTCGAACCACGACGCATTGCGGGTGGCTACCATTTACGGTGCCGAAGCTATCGGGTTGGGCCGGGACTTGGGGAGCCTGGAGCCCGGGAAACTGGCGGATATCCTGGTTTTCGACGCGGATCCTTTGGAGAACTTGCGCAACACCGTGCGCCTGCGGTACGTGATGAAAAACGGGCGGCTTTACGACGCGGATACGCTGAACGAATTGTGGCCCCGGGAGCGGGCCTTGCCGGAGCCTTACTGGCGGAGGTTGACTCCCCAAGGGGTGAGCGCGGGGATCCGCTGACCCCGCGCTCGGTGTTCAGGAGAATTTCAGGACACGCGGCGTTTTCGGCTCGCTCTCCTTTGCGGCGCCTTGCTCCCCGACAGGAGTAAGCTCGAGAGCTGGTACTGCGGTTCGGCCACGCCGGCGGCCACCAAGCTCTCCTCCCGCGGCTGCTTCCACACATACCGCTCGCCGCGGTAATTCCGCAACACAACCTCGTCTTCGGTGATGCTTTCGACGTACTCCGGAAGGAGAGGGATCTTCCCTCCGCCTCCTGGCGCGTCTATTACGAAGTGGGGAACCGCAAGCCCGCTGGTCCACCCGCGCAGACCCTTGATGATTTCCAGGCCCGTCTCCACCGTGGTCTTGAAATGCTCCGCTCCCGCCACCTCGTCGCACATATAGATGTAATAGGGCCGGACCCGGGCGGCGAGCAGCTTCTGCATCAGCTCCCGCATCACCTCTACACTGTCGTTCACCCCCTTGAGGAGCACTGTCTGACACCCCAGCGGTATGCCGGCATCGGCCAGCATCCCCAGAGCCTTGACCGCCGCTGGAGTCAGCTCCGCCGGATGGTTGAAATGCGTATTGATGTAGAGCGGATGATACTTCTTCAAGATCGCGCACAGCTCGGGAGTGATCCGCTCCGGTAGATGACAGGGTATCCGGCTTCCGATCCGGATGATCTCGATGTGGGGAATCTTCCGCAGCCGGCTCAAAATCAGATCCAGCCTCCGGTCGGAGAGGAGGAGTGGATCGCCCCCGGAGAGAATCACATCGCGCACTTCGACGTGCTCCTCCAGGTATCGGAAGGCGCTCTCGAGCTGGGACATGGGGATCTTCTCCGGATCGCCCACCTTCCTGCGCCGAGTGCAGAAACGGCAGTAGGCCGCGCAGACCGGACTCACCAGGAAGAGCACCCGGTTGGGGTAGCGGTGGGTGATGTTGGGAACCGGGCTGTCTCCGTCTTCGTTGAGGCTGTCCGGCACGCCATCTATGACTTCCAGCTCCTGAAGGTCCGGTACGTACTGCCTCCAGATCGGGTCGCCGGGTTCCTTTATGAGATCGACCATTGCCGGGGAAATCCGGAACTGGAAATTGTCCACCGCCTCCTGCAACCGGTCCAGATCGGGGAAGTGCTCCGGTCCGAACTTTTCCACCAGCTGTTGTAGCGTGGAGATGCTGCGCTCGCGCAACAACTTCTGCCAATCAGCCATGAACTCGATCTCTCCCAGATGGGGTTAAGTGCTTCACGTACACCAGCAAGTCGTCGTCCGGTGCGTAGAAGTCCGGTATGCGGGCGGTTTCCCGATATCCCAGCTTCCGGTAGAAATCGCGGGTAGGGCGGTAGTCTGGGCGGGAGGAGGTTTCCACCACCACCAGCCGCCCGCCTCGCCGGGCGATCGAGCGCTCGCACTCCTCCATTAACGCCCGCCCGGTGCCCTGCCGCTGGAAGGCGGGATCGACCGCTATCCAATAGAGATCCCAAGTACCCACGGTGCAGGGAGTGGGACCGTAACAGGCGAATCCCACGAGCCGGCCGAAGTCGTCGAACGCGCCCAAGGCGAAGTAATCCACTCCCGGGCACTCCACCGCACTATCGAAGACCTCTAGGGCGACAGCCGCTTCGGCCGCCCGGAAGACCCCGGTGGCGGCAACTATCTCGGCCACGCGCTCGCGGTCCCGCGCCCCGGCGGGGGCGATCCGAAGCGTCATCGAACCAGCCCTCACGCCGTGCGCACCTCGCCGAGCTGCCCCGCCTCCTCCGGCACCGATCTCCTCGGCTCAACGGAAAGGGCGAGCTCGGCGATCTTGAATATGAGCTCCTCGTAACTCCAGCCCGCGGCCTGGGCCATGCGCGAAAGCCCGGCGTCGTCGGAGATGTCGGGATCGGGATTCACCTCCAAAATCCAAGGCTGCCCGGCACGATCCACCCGTAAGTCCACCCGGCCATACCCGTAACCCCGCACCGCATTCCATGCGGCCACCGCGATGGCTCTCACCCGCCGGGCCAGAGCGGGATGTAACCTCGCCGGACAGACCGGCCGGCTTCCCAAATCCTCGGGCGAACCGGCGCGCCACTTGGCCTCGAAAGAAAGGATCGGCCAAGCCCCCGGCGGCATCGCCGAAAAGTCGATCTCGGAAAGCGGCAAGACCGTATCCCCCACGATACCCACGCCGACCTCGCGGCCGGGGATGTACTGCTGAACTATGACCTCGCCGAACTGCTCGGCGAGCGCTTCCACCCGCTCCTTCAGAGCCCGGCGAGTAGTCACCACCGAACCCTGGTCGATACCCACACTGGCATCCTCGGCGGCAGGCTTCACTATGGCGGGCAGAGGGAAGTTCTGCGGGATGCGGCCCTCTTGGGGCACGCACCAAGGCGGTACCGGGAGGCCCCGCGAGGCCAGAAGAGCGTTGACCAGCGGCTTGTTGTGGCAAACGGTGATGGTCCAGGCCCCAGCTCCGGTGAATGGCACGCCGGCGAGCTCCAGAGTAGCCGCCACCAGCGTCTCGTAGCGGGATACCCCGCCGAGACCTTCGCACAGGTTGAAGACCAGATCGGCACGGCGCAGTGTGCTCAACCAGCGCAGGTCGTGCCGCACTGGCACCTTGCGGACTTGGTGCCCCTTTCGTTCGAAGAGTCCGGCGATTTGAGTGACGGGTTCCAGGACCGACCGGACATCTTGCGGACTCCAGTCGGCGGCGCCGCCGTCGTAGAGGATGACAACTCTCAGCCGCTCACTCCTGCTGGGGAAGGCGCGGGGAGGTCACTGCCGGTCAGCCGGCGCCAGGCGATCCTGACCACCGTCTGGATCAGATCGTCGTAAGACAGGCCGGCTGCAGCAGCCGCGCGCGGAAAACAGCTGTTCTGTGCGGGATCGGGGATAATCCCGGGCAGAGGGTTGACCTCCAAAACGTTGGGTACGCCGCGCGCGTCGAGCCTCAGATCGACGCGTCCCCAGTCGCGACACCCCAATGCACGGTACGCCGCCAGGGCGGTGCGCTTTAGCTCCCGCTCCAGCGCCGAATCGATCCGGGCGGGACACTCCAAGATATCGAGAGGGGAATCCTTACGGTCCCAAACCCATTTGGCCTCGTAACCCATGATGGGGACCGCGCCCGGAGGGAGACCCGAAAAGTCGTAGCGGATGGTGGGGAGGCAGACCGCTTCCGCTCCGTTACCCAAGATGGCCACGGTGAACTCCTCGCCGGGAAGGTAGGCCTCCACCAGAGCCGGCTGCCGATAGCGCTCCAAGATCTGGCAGGCTCTCCGCCGTGCGGCCTCGGCCGTCTCCACATAGCTCTCGAGGCTTATTCCCTTGGACGACCCTTCCCATACCGGCTTTACCAAAGCGGGATAGATCGCTCCGTCTAGCGAGGGCAGGTTCAGCTCGCTTTCGACGAGAACGAAGGGCGGCGTAGGGATCCCCCGTTGGAGAAAGACCTCCTTGGCCCTTCCCTTGTGGAGCGCCAGACCCAGGGTGAGGGGATCGCTCGCGGTGTAGGGCACCTCCAGGAATTCGGCGATGGCAGGAACCTGAGCCTCCCGGTTGGGTCCGCCCCATCCTTCCGCCATGTTGAACAGCAGATCCACGCCGGCTTGCGCAAGGCGGGTAGGGAAGTCGCCGATCGCCTCCAGACGAATCACCTCGCCGAACACCCTGAGCGCCTCTTCGACGGCGGCGATGGTGTCCAGATCGTCCCACTCCAGGTAACGATCAGTAGTGGGCTCGTCAGTGCCGTTCGGCTGTGGACGCTGGTTGTAGGCGAGCCCTATGCGCATCGAACTCCGGTTGGGAGTTTTCGTTGCGCAACACAATAAGAAATGACGACTAGATATGCAATAGGGTCCCGCCGATTTTTCGCTTCCTGAACTCCGGGTTCGGCTCAGCGAACTCGCTCATAGCGGCGGAAACTGTATTCGTAGCGATTGCGTTCGTCGGCCGGATGGCGAACGTCCTCCACCAAGCGCCACTGGCCGGCCGCCAGTTCGGGAAAGGTGGTGTCCCCTTGGACCACCGCGTGAACCACGGTGAGGTACACTCGGTCGACCCGGGAGAGAGCTAGCCGGAATATCTCCCCTCCGCCCGCAACGAAAACCTCGGGCTCCTCCCGAGCGCGCTCCAGTGCTTCCTCCAAACTTCCCGCGACCTCGATCCCGGGACGGCTGTACGCCGCATTGCGGGTGAGCACCACCAGCCTCCTGCCCGCAAGCGGGCGCCCTATAGAGTCGAACGTGCGGCGGCCCAATATCACGGTGCTGCCCATGGTGAGCGCTTTGAAGCGGCGCAGATCGGCGGGGAGATGCCAGGGGAGGCCATTGCTCCTCCCGATAACCCGGTTTTCGGCCATGGCGGCGATCGCCGAGAGTATCAAACCGCTACGGGCGCCCTTATGGCAGGATGGGGGTCGTAGTTTTCTAGAACGATGTCTTCGTAGGTGAAGTCGAAGAGAGAGCGCACCGACGGATTCAGCCTCAGGCTGGGCAGGGGTCGCGGTTCCCGGGTGAGCTGAAGTCGAGCCTGCTCCAAATGATTGGAGTAGAGGTGGGCGTCGCCAAAGGTGTGAATGAACTCCCCCGGTTCGAGATCGCATACCTGGGCGATCATGTGGGTGAGCAGGGCGTACGAGGCGATATTGAAAGGAACTCCCAGGAAAACGTCGGCGCTCCTCTGGTACAGCTGGCAGCAGAGCTTCCGGTCCTGGACGTAGAACTGAAACAGGACGTGGCACGGCGCCAAGGCCATCTTAGACAGGTCGGCCACGTTCCAGGCGCTCACCACCAGCCGGCGGGAATGGGGAGTCTCCCGGATCTGGTTGAGAACTTGCGACAGCTGATCTATGGTCCGACCGTCGGGCGCGCTCCAGGATCGCCACTGCTTGCCATAGATCGGTCCCAGTTCCCCTTCCTCGTCCGCCCACTCGTCCCAGATCGTCACCCCGTGCTCCTTCAGGTATCGGACGTTGGTCTCCCCCCGCAAAAACCAGAGCAGCTCGTGAACCACGGACTTGAAGTGGACCTTCTTGGTAGTGAGGAGCGGGAACCCGCGGGAGAGATCGATCCGCATCTGGTAGCCAAAGACGCTCAGCGTCCCGGTGCCGGTCCGATCCGGCTTCGGCCGACCGTGCTCCAGCACGTGGCGGAGAAGATCGAGATATTCCTTCAACGCTCGCGCAGCTTGACCCTACCAATACTCGGCCCGCCAGCCCCTTCGCGCAAGTATCAGGGCAACTTTGCACCGCGCTCCGGCCGATCGAAAGGCCCTCACGCCGGGGCCCCGGCCAGGGCGTAACCGCTCTCGGGCCAACCTTCGCCAGCTAAACTGCGGAAGTACGCCCTCACCAGGGCGTTGCTGGGAGCGACCAGCCGGGCAACCAAAACAGTGCGCCGCACTTGGGCTCGCGAAATCTTCACCTTGTGCTCCGGATCGAGGAGCCGCTGGTCGCTCTCGGCCAACCTCAGCGTCCGAACGGCAAAGTAGAGCGCGGTGAGGCAAAACAACCTGATCCCGTACTGCCTGCGGGGGAGCACGGTGGTGTAGGCCAAGGCGTCGTTCAAGTGCAGCTTGGCCTTACGTATCAACGCCAGCATGATCCTCCGGGCGCTGTCCTGGTGGCGCTTCTCCTGTAGCTCCTCGGGCCGGATCCCCGACAGTTCGCAAAGCTGCCGTGGAACGAAGCTCAAGCCGCGGCGGCGATCGTCGGAGACGTCTTTGATGATGTTGGTAAGCTGTAACCCTCTGCCGAAGCTGGTGGCCAAAGACTTGAGCCTGGCGTAGCGCTCAGCGGTAGCCGTACGGTCGTAGAGCCGGAAGAGTTCGGTCAATAGGTGTCCGACTGTCCCCGCCACATAGTAGCAGTAGCGATCCAGCTCCGCTACGGTGGCCAGCGACTCCAGGCCGCCTCGCTCTGCGCTCGGGGCACGGGGCGCAGCCGCAAACTCCGCCATCCCGGAGCACATCTCCTGGACCCAGGGCCGAATGGCGGCGCGGCGGTCGGCCGGGAGCCGGCGAAATTCCCGCAGCACCCGATGAGCCTGGCACACCAACCTTTCTTCGTCGCTGGTCGGAGGGGAAAAAGCTCCGATTATAGGCGTGGGGTCTGCAGGTGCCTCCTCCGCCAGGCAGTCGCTCCAGAGAGCCAGCAGCCGGCGCTTCTCCTCAGGGGACAGGCGCTCCGAGTCTTCCAAGCTGTCCGCCACCCGGCAGATGAGATACGCCACCAGCGTGGTGCGTTCCAGCGGCCGGGGGAGCAGCCGAATGCACAGGGCGAAGGTGCGGGACACCCTGGGCAACATGGCGTTGCAAAAGCTGCGGTCAGCCAAAGCCTCAGCGTCGCTAGGGCTCACGGCGTCTCCCCGGAAGACCCTTCAGGAGCTCTTCCACCAAGGAGTCGGCGGGATGTCCGGGCGGCACCAAGATTTCCTCCAATCGGTCCGGAACTGACGGATCCAAGCTGCGACGGTAGACTGCCTCCATTACCAGCTCGGTGCTTGCTGGAGGCACGGGGTCGGCAAAGGCGCGGAGCCTCACTACCGGCTCGATCCCACGAGTTGCACCAGCGGCAACTCCCAGCGAACGCAGATCGAACCATTCGCTTTCCAGATATCCTTCTTCGCCGCTCTGCCGCTTCAGTCGGACTCCCCTTTCCCAAAGGGCGCGCCCCAAGGCCGCTATCACGCTTTCAGGGGAGGCGGCCAGGGTGTCGGTCACGGCGCCAGGCAACGGACGGTAATGGGGCCTTACCGTGACGGCGCTGCAGCCCCAAAAGAAAGCCGAGCCCGCCGTGACCGCAAACAGGCTCCGTTCAATCGTGTTCATGGGGAGGCGTGCCGGGAGGGTGCGTGTGACCGGGCGCGCTGTCTCCTGCTTCGGCCTGCTGGTGTTCCTCGCCGACTCCGTGCTCGTGCTCTCCGGTACGCTCCCGCAACGCCTCCTCCATCACCGTGCTGGGAATACCGCCACCGTGGCGGAAGACTATAGTCCCGCCCAAATGGGCGACCCAGATTATCCCCAACGCTCCCACCGTGGCCGCCACCAAATAAGGAGGCCACGCAGCGGGGCCCAAGTTTCCCCGCCTCCAGATCCGCCAGGCGGCCAGAACAATGAACAAACCGGCCACCGAGAGGGCCAGGGTCTCGTGGGTCTCCATCACCCGGTGCACCGCCTCTCCGTGTTCGATGGTTTCTTCGGCGATCAGCCCCGACGCCACAGCCGCCACGGCCCCGATGGTCCCTCCCACCAGGGTCCAAAAACCGGCGGTCTTCAAAGTCGGGCGCCCAGTCGCGCTCCCCAGGAGGTCGAAGATGACGGAGGCTAAAAGCAAAGCCGGTGCCAGATCGTTGATCGCTGCATGCCATTCAGCTGCCGTTTCCCACATAGCTCAAATCCCCAGGTCAGAGACAGTTGGTCGATCGGTGGAATAATCGTAAAAGCCCCTGCCCGTCTTTCTACCGTACATCCCGCTCAAGACCATGCGCCGGAGCAGGGGAGGGGGAGCGTAGCGCGCCTCCCGATATTCGTTGAACATGATTTCCGCAATCTTGTACGTGGTGTCCAGGCCCACGAAGTCTAGCAGGGTGAACGGCCCCATGGGGTGGCCGCATCCTAAGGTCATGCCTTTGTCTATGTCCTCCACCGAGCCCACGCCCCGTTCCAGGGCCCTGATGGCGTCCAGTAGATAGGGCACCAGCAGGAGGTTCACGATGAACCCGCAGGAGTCCTTGGCAGCTATCGGCTCCTTTCCCAGGGATCGGGCAAAGGCCATGGCCCGCTCGAAGGTCGCCTGGCTGGTGGTTACGGTGCGGACCACTTCTACCAACTTCATTACAGGAACCGGGTTGAAGAAGTGCAACCCCACGAACCGGTCGCCCCTTTTGGTCACCGCGGCCATGGCTGCTATGGTTAGGCTCGAAGTGTTGGACGCAAAGATAGTCTGCGGGCCGCACAGGCCGTCCAGTTCCTTCCACAGTGAGTTCTTGAGCTCCAAATCCTCGGTCACGGCCTCGACGACTAGGTCGCACGGGGCGAGCTGCTTGAGATCGGTGGTGAACTCTAGTCGGTTCAGTATCTGGTCCCGGGTCCCGCCGTCCAGTTTTCCCTTCTGAACCAGCTTGTCGAGGGAAGCCAGGATGCTGGCCTTTCCCTTCTCGTTGAGCGCGTCGGAAACTTCGCGTACGATGGTTCGGTAGCCCGCTTGGGCGCACACTTGGGCTATCCCGCTGCCCATCAGGCCACACCCTAAGACGCCGACCGTTTTGATCTCCGTCATGGTACTCCGAGCTTCCTACAAGTTGAAGGTTAGCGATCGATCTCTCAGACGCCGAGGGAGCGGCGCAGCTCCTCTGCCACTCGGGCGATCGGTCCCAGGCCGAGTTCCTGTCGGGGACGCTGAAGCTCGAGCTCCCCGTGCTCTAGTCGGTCCAATACCTGTTCAGCCGCCAGCTGGAATTCGTCGACCTTACGGCGGCGGCTGCGGGTGATAGCCCAAGAGCCAGGAACGGCCAGAAGCAGAGGAGCGATTGCCAGCGGAACGAGAACCCCGAGGGTCAGAGCTAGTGCGCTGAACAAGGCACCCGCGCCCAGCACAGCAAAGGCGCCCGCCAGGTACTGGGCTACGTTGTGGGACAAATCCAAGTTCAGCTGTACCCAGCAGCGCCCCGCCTCGAGCTCCACAACCTGTCCGCTCACCTCTCGCGCCTGGGCTAACGTATAACGCCGTCCCCCTGCCCGGAAGGCGCGCCTCAAGGTCGCAAAGGCCCCCGGCTGCGCCTCCCAGGTAACCTGCCGGCCAAAACGTCGCTTGACCTGAAGCAGTTCCCCTTCGCTCATCCAGCGCTGAAGATCCCGTTCCACCTCTGCGCGCTGCCTAGCGATGGCCCGCCCGGCGGTCACCCCCCGCGGACCCATCAGGCCGCCAAGTAAGCCGCGACCGGCAGGAAGATCGGCACGGCTGCGCTCCTCCAGCAAGGCCTGCCTCAGATATCGCTCCGGAATCCCTACTTCTTTTCCCAGAGCTATGAGGTCTTCTTCGCTGAGCCCCTCGCTCAGATCCTTCTCGGCCGCCTGGAGCTCGGCGGCTCGCTGGATGATGCGCTCGATCGCCGCGCGGTCTAGACGGGGATCGGGTGGCGAGGGGAGGTTCATGGTGCCACGCTACTTCTGCCGTACGGCCGCGGTACCCGCCGGCGCAGATGCGGCAGGCACCGGAGTACCGGTGGAAGACGGCAACTGTTTCTCGGATGCGTAGCGCTTGGCCGCTTCCACGAAAGGCGTGATCAAATCTATGGGTATGGGAAAGACCACGCTGGAGTTGTTTTCCGTGGCGATCTCCACCAGGGTCTGGAGATAACGGAGCTGCAGCGCCGCAGGTTCCCTGCCTATGACGCTCGCCGCCTCGGCCAGTCTCCCCGCTGCCTGATACTCCCCTTCCGCCGCGATCACCTTGGCCCGGCGCTCCCGCTCGGACTCCGCCTGCCGGGCCATCGCCCGCTTCATCTCCGCCGGTAGATCAATATCCTTCACCTCCACCGCCGAAACCTCTATCCCCCACGGCTCCGTGCGCTGGTCGACTATCTGCTTCAAGATCCCATTGATCTTTTCCCGGTCGGCCAGAAGCTCGTCCAGCTCCACCTCTCCCAGAACGCTCCGCAATGTGGTCTGGGCCAGCTGGCTGGTGGCATAGACGTAGTTCTCGATCTCGATCACGGCGAGCTCGGGGTTCTTGACCCTCATGTAGAGCACGGCGTTCACCTTGATCGAGACGTTGTCCCGGGTAATTACGTCCTGAGGCGGAATGTCCATCGCCACGATCCGCAACGACACCCGGTGAAGCTTGGCGAAGAAGAGGGGGACGAAAACTAGCCCGGGACCCTTGGTGGCCCAGTACTTCCCCAGGAAGAAGGTCACGGCCCTCTCGTACTGCTTGATCACGTGGAGTGAGCCGTACATGTAGGCCACCACCAGCGCGAGACCGCCGATCAAAAATGCCATGGCCTCAGAACCTCCGAATCAGACGAAAGCCTCCACGATAACCGCCGCCCCCTGTCCCCCTCCGATGCAGGCGGATCCGAGGCCGTAGCGCTTCTTCTGCTGCCTCAAGGCGTGCAGCAGATGGATGGTGATCCGGGTTCCGCTGGCTGCCAGCGGATGGCCGATGGCGATCGCTCCGCCGTGCACGTTGGTCTTTTCCCGATCCAGCCCCAGTTCTTTTTCCACCGCCACGTATTGGGGGGCAAAGGCCTCGTTCACCTCTACGAGGTCCATGTCTTCCAGTTTCAAGCCGGCGCGCTCGAGGGCCTTTCTCGCTGCCGGCGCCGGGCCGATGCCCATGTACTTGGGTTCCACCCCTACCACTGCCCACGCCACCAACCGGCCCAACGGCTTGAGGCCGTGCTCCCGGGCGAAGCTCTCGCTGGCGATCACCGTGGCGGCCGCCCCATCGCAGATCCCTGAGGCGTTGCCCGCCGTCACCAGACCGTCCTTCTTGAAATAAGGAGGCAGAGCCAAGAGCGCTTCCAGCGTGGTCTCCGGCCTCATGTGCTCGTCCGCCCGCCACTGAACGGTCTCCTTGGTCTTGCGATCGACGATCGGCACCGGGATCACCTCGGGATCGAAAACGCACTCGTCCCAGGCTTTCTTGGACCGCTGCTGGGAGAGCAGGGCGTATTCATCCACTTCGCGGCGGGTGAGCCGATACTTCTCGGCCAAATTTTCCGCAGTTTCCGCCATCGAAAAGCCGCACTGGGGATCCTTGAGCGCTTCCCAGAGAGAATCCTCGAACTGAGCCGCGGGTCCCAACCTCAATCCCCAGCGGGCGCCCCGCACCACGTGAGGGGCTTGGCTCATCGACTCGGTCCCGCCGGCCAAAACCACGCGCGACTCTCCCAGCAAAATCTGTTGCGCTCCCTGAATGATCGCCTCGAACCCGGATCCGCAAAGCCGGTTCACCGTCACTGCCGGCACCTCGATGGGAAGGCCGGCCTTCAAGCCCACGTGCCGCGCAAGATAGATAGCATCCGCCGAGGTCTGCTGCGCATTGCCGAACACCACATGGTCCACCTGCTCCGGCTTCACTCCGGAGCGCTCCAAGGCGTGTCGCGCCGCGATCGCTCCCAGCTCGGTGGCGGAAAAGTCCTTGAGAGTGCCGCCGAATTTCCCGAATCCGGTGCGAACCCCGGAAAGGAAAACCACTTCGGTGCTGCGATTTATCATCCCAGAACTCCCCTTGCTTCCCGTTGACTGCGGTCCTTTTGCCTCAATATACACCGGTGTTCGGGGGACCACACGCACGCCCTCGGTGAGCTACCGCAGCGCCCGAAAACCGCGCGGAATGAATCATCGTGGCAACCAGCGCGGTATGCGTCCGCTGGTCCACGGCACCCCGGCGCTTTCCGCCTGCTCCTCGAGGCGCCTCAAGTCCACTTCTAGCAGTCCCCGCAAGCGCTCCAAGATATCGCCGAACTCGGACGCGGCGATTTCGTACTGGCGGCGCTGAGTCTGGGTTACCTCTCCCAGCGTACTGGACCACAGGCTCGAGCTGATTCGGTTCAGCCGGCTCGCTAGCGACGGCGGGGTCGGTTCCTGGCGCCGCGCCCGCGTAGGGTCGCCGTTCAAAGCCTCCTGTATCTCCCGAAGCCGGTTCTCCAACTGCCGCAGCTGTGAGGCCAGCTCCCCGGTGGTAGCGGGGGTCTCGTTCACCGCCCGCTTCAGCGCCGCGATCCGGGTCAGCGTCTCGTTGATCAACGCATTGGCGCCCAGCACCGCCCGCTGGAGTTCGGCAGTTCGGCGCTGGAAGGCGAGAACCGCGGCTGAGCGCGGTGTCCGGTCCGCGTCCAGGTGGTAGACCTCGAAGCTTTGGGGAACTCCCAGGGGCGTTTCAATGCCGTCAACCCGCTGGGACAGCGACACCCGGTAGATGCCCGGGATCACATAGGGTCCGGCAGCTGGTGGGCCGAACCCGTCATCTTCTTCGTCGTCGGCGCTCGTGCGCGCTGGGTTGGGCGCCGGATAGCGCAAGTCCCACGCTACCCGATGAATTCCTGCTCCGGTGGGACCGGTGATTCTCCTTATTATTCGGCCTTCGGAGTCGCTAACCGTGAGGATTATGGAGGGTGCTTCTTCTCGGTCTTCCGCCTTCAGCGAGTCCCAAGGCGGATAGAACACGTCCCGGCCCTGCCGAACGGCCTGGCGCTCGGCCTCCTGGCGGCGCTCCCTGCGGGTCTTGAGCTCCTCTTTGAGGTAGTAGGTGAAAACCGCGCCAAAGGGAGGATTGGATGCGGTATAAAATCGCGCCCCCTGCCAGGCGGCTCCGGCGCCACCCAAGGGGTTGGACTCGATGTAAAGCGGCGCTTTCTTGACGGGGAAGAGATACGCTTCCTGAGCCAACACCCCAGAATCCAGTTGGCGCAGGGGCGAGATGTCGTCCAGTATGTAAAAGCCCCGCCCGAAGGTCGCCACCACCAGATCGTCCTCCCGTTTCTGAATCGCCAGATCGCGCACCTGGATCGTCGGTAGCCCGGAGCCCAGCCGGGTCCAGGTCCGACCGCCGTCCTGGGTGAAGTACAACCCGAACTCGGTCCCGGCGAAGAGCAGGTTGGGATCTTTGTGATCCTCGATCACCACGTAAACGCTGCCCCGTTCGGGGAGATTCCCGCTGATCAGCGTCCAGGTGCGACCTAGGTCGGTGCTCTTGGCTATGTACGGCCGGTAGTCGCCGGCTTTGTGATTGTCGAACGACGCGTACACCGTGTTCCCATCGTGCTGGGAGGGGGTGAGGCGAGATACGAAGGTAGTTTCCGGTACTCCAGCGATCCGATCTATCCGCCTCCAGTTGGCGCCGCCGTCTTCCGTCACGTGGATCAGGCCGTCGTCGGTGCCCGCCCAAATTAGGCCCTCTTTGAGGGGCGACTCGGCCAGCGCCACCACCGATCCCCAGGGAGAAGTGGAGGTGTTCTTGGCTACCGCGTCTACGCTCCATACCCTACCCATGATGCGGAGCCGGTTGCGGTCGATCTGTCTGGAAAGGTCGCCGGAGATGGGCTTCCACGAATCCCCCCGATCGTCGCTGCGGTAGATCCGCTGCGCGGCAAAGTAGAGCCGGGTGGGAGAATGAGGGCTGATGATCAAGGGAGAGTCCCAGTGCCAGCGAAGGTCGGCTTCTCCCGGTTCCGGCTGCGGTACGATGTCGATCCGCTCCCCGGTCCGCAAGTCGAAGCGGGCCAAGTTGCCGTATTGCGACTGGGAGTAAACGATGTCGGGATCGGTGGGGTCCACTCGGGTCTGAAATCCGTCTCCGCCTTGGGTGAAGAACCAGTCGTGGTTGGTGATCCCGTGCCGGGTCCGGGTGCGGGACGGTCCTCCCACAGTGGAGTTGTCCTGGGTACCGCCGTACACCCGGTAGAACGGCGACGAGTTGTCCACCTCCACGCGGTAGAACTGTCCCAAGGGAAGATTGGGGAAATAGATGTAAGTCTGTCCCCGGTCGAACGATTCGTAGAGACCACCGTCGCACCCGATCAGCAGGTGCTCGGTGTCGTCCGGATCGATCCAGAGGGCGTGGTTATCCACGTGCTTGTTCCGCTCCCCCAAGGGCCGGAAGGTCCTACCGCCGTCTTCCGTCACCATCATTCGGACGTCCATGGAATAGACCCGGTCCACGTCTTTGGGGTCGGCGAAGATTTCGGCGTAGTAGAGGCCTATGGTGTTGTGGTCGCTCATCCGCTCCCAGTTGACTCCGTTGTCCCGGGAGCGGTAGAACCCGCCGCGGCGGTTGGCTGCTTCCACGATCGCGTACACCACGTCAGGATTCGCCGGTGATATGGCCAGTCCGATGCGCCCGAGCTCCTCGTTGGGGAGGCCTCTTTGGACCCGGGTCCAACTCGCCCCTCCATCCACGGAGCGCCAGACTCCGGAGGCGGGTCCGCCTGCTATGTAACCCCACTGCCGTCTGGCGCGCTGCCAGGTGGAAGCGATCAAAACGTCGGGGTTGCGTGGGTCCATCACGACGTCGCTCGCGCCGCCCCACTCGCCGGCATCGAGAATCTTTTTCCAGGTCTTGCCGCCGTCTTCGGTCTTGAACAGGCCCCGGTCCCCGCCGCCGCTGAACAGCGGCCCCTGGGCAGCCACGTACACCACGTCGGAGTTCCTGGGATCGATCAGGATCTTCCCTATGTGCTGCGACTCCCTCAGTCCCAGGTGCTGCCAGGTGCGCCCCCCGTCGATCGACTTGTAAACTCCGTCCCCGTAGGAGACCGAGCGCTGAGCGTTGTTCTCACCGGTCCCCACCCAGATGACGTTGGGATTGCGTGGGTCGATCACCACGACGCCGATCGAGTAAGATCCCTCGCTGTCGAAGAGGGGGGTAAAGGTGGTGCCGGCGTTAGTGGTCTTCCACAGTCCTCCGGAAGCGGCCGCCACGTACCAGATCTTTTTGTCCTTGGGGTGCACCGCCAGATCGCTGATGCGTCCCGAGATGAGGGCGGGGCCGATCGAGCGAAGCCTGAGGCCGCGGACTGCTCTGGCCAAGGGGTGGGGCACCGTGTCGGCCTGGGCGCTAGTTCGGGCCGCGCTCCGTGCGGACTGCGCCGTCGAGATCGAAGGGGCTGCGCTCTGAGCCACGAGCCCCAAGGCTACCAGGACAAGAAAGAACGCTCCGTTCGCCATCATGGCTCCTTCACCTCGCTTTGTTTGACCTGGTTTGTGGACCTAGCCCCGGCCGATTGACATACCGGTCCGGGCGGGGTACGGTTAAAGGAGACGAGCGCGCCGAGGGGCGCGCCGGAGAACCAGCGATTTGCGGGCGGGACCAGGCTGCAACGCCGGTTCCGTCTTTTTTCTTTTGCCCCCGGGAGCTTTATGCCAACCATCGTATTGCAGGAGAGCGACAGGGTGGATTGGGCTATCAAGAACTTTCGCCGTCAGGTTCAGCGTTCGGGCATTCTCAAGGACGCGCGCCGCAAGCGGTACTACTTGAAACCCAGCACGCTCAAGCGGATGAAGCGCCAGGCGGCGCAGCGGCGGCGTCTGGCTCAGGGCCGGCGCGGGTCGGGATCCTAACCACGCGTTGCCACCACGGAGAGCCAGTTGCGCGGAACACCGTCGAGCTTGAGCTCCGCGAAGGTCTGCCTGAGCGCGCCGCGAAGGGTCTCCACTGCGCGCTCCAGAGATATTCCCGGCAGAGCTCCCGAGGCGAAGTCGGAGAAACCTGCAATCGCCATCCACCCTTCTTCCGGCACTACGACCGGGATGAGTTCTTCGGAGACGATTTCGAACCCGGCCTCTTCCAGCAGGGCCCGGTATTCCTCCGGGGTGAGCTGTTGACGTGCCTCGACCTTCTCCCGGCTGGGCGACTCTCCGTAGCGCTCTTTGAGGGTCCGCAGAGCTTTGAGCATCCAGCGCCGGTAGAAGCCCAGCGTTTCCCGAGGCTGGGCTCCCTCGAAGAACGTGGTATTGAAAGCGAATCGGCCCCCGCTGCGGAGCCTCCGGTAGGCTGCCGCCAGCACCTCCGCCTTGTTCCGGAGGTAGTGTATCGCGTTGCAAAGAAAGACCGCGTCCACTTGCTGGCGCACCAGATCGGAGAATTGCTCGACCCGGGCCTGCACCAGGTGCACCGCCTGATCGGAGAACCGCCTCAGCCGCAGCGCGGTTTCGCACAGGGCGTCTGCGGAGAGATCGACGCCGATCATCCGGGAGCGGCACGATCCCTCGAGCCGCTCGGCTATGAGCTCGCTCACCGTCCCGGTGCCGCACGCGAGGTCCACGACGCTCCACCCTGGCTGCGGCGCAACGCGGTCTACCAGACGGACATTCACCTCGCGGAAGAAGGGCAGCTGGCTAAAGGCGCTGAAGGAATAGCGATTGCTGTCCGAAGGTCACCTCTCGGTGCGGGTGAAGTCGATATGGGCCACGGCCATCCAATTTACGCCTCGAGACATATCCGCGCGAGCGTTGAGGGATCCGACAGCCCCGCAGGTGCTGAGCAACGCCTGCGGGAGGAATCCATATAACAACCGGTCGAGTGGAGGACTTATGAACGCAGCCAAGCAAGGAGATACGGTGCGGGTGCACTACACCGGCACGCTGGACGACGGTACCGTCTTCGACACCTCGATCGGGCGGGAGCCTCTGGAGTTCACCATCGGCAGCTTGGAAGTACTTCCCGGCTTCGAGGCGGCGGTGGTGGGTCTCGAGGTGGGTCAAAAGAAGACCCTGTCCATCGCCCCCGAAGACGCCTACGGGGTGTGGCGTCGCGAAAAGGTCTTCACTCTCGGGCGGGAACGGCTCCCCGAAGGGATAGACCCCAAGCCAGGGATGGTGTTGGAGGGTAGGACCTCCGCGGGAGCGGTCAGTTTCTTGGTGCTGGAGGTCAACGACCGAGAGATCACCCTGGATGCGAACCACCCTCTGGCAGGCAAACAGCTACACTTCGAGATCCAGTTGGTGGAGATAGTCCGCTCCGGCTGACTTCATTGACCGTGCCCTGGCCCCGAGGTATCGTAGCAGGGTCGGCCGGACCTTTTTCTCGAGGTGAGCCATGAGCAGGATCAACTGGAACCGCGTGCTTTTGGGAGGCCTGGTTGCGGGCCTCATACTCAACCTGGTTGACTTCGTCCTCAACCGCTTGATTTTAGGAGATCGCTGGAATGCGGCTCTCGCCGTGCTGGGAGTTCCCGAGATGGGAGGTGCGGCCACTGGCTGGGCCATCGTCACGCATTTCTTGATCGGTATCTTCACCATCTGGCTTTACGCGGCGGTTCGCCCGCGGTTCGGTCCCGGTCCCAAGACCGCCGCCTACGCCGGCCTGGCATCGTGGATGGCGTTCGGCCTGATTTATACTGTCTCCCAGAGCGCCGTGGGTGTTTTTCCTCGGGATCTGCTGGTGGTGAACCTGCTGGTCTTCTTGGTGGTAGCTCCCCTGGCCGCCGTGGCCGGCGCCTGGCCCTACCAGGAGTCCTGAGGCGAATTAGCGATCTTCCGGTTCCCGGGCGCGGGAAAGAGAATCACGGCTGGCAATCCCATCGGGCTTGACGGCGTCGACCTCCGCGACAGCCCGGTGGCCGCCTGGAGGTAGGTTCAGAGAGCCGAGCGAACCGCTTCGGCCACCTCGGCAGTGGTGGCATTGCCGCCGAGGTCGGGGGTGCGGATCCCCTCGCGGAGCACCGCCTTTACCGCCTCCGCTAGGCGGTGGGATGCTTCGGCCATTCCCAACTGCTCCAGCATCAGAGCCCCGGCGAGGATGGTGGCCATGGGGTTCGCGGTGCCTTTCCCAGCGTACTTGGGAGCGGAACCGTGAACCGGCTCGAACAGTCCCACCCTGCCCGGGTGCAGGTTGGCGCTGGGCGCGATCCCGAGGCCCCCTACCAACTGGGCCCCCAGATCGGAGATGATGTCGCCGAACAGGTTGTTGGTGACGATCACCTGGAACTGTTCGGGGCGCTTGACCAGTTGCATAGCCAGAGCGTCGATGTAGTAGTGTTCCCGCCCAATCTGGGGAAACTCCTCCGCTATCTCCCAGAAGATCCGCTGCCACAGAAGATGTGCCGGGATGGCGTTGGACTTGTCGGCCATGGTCACTTTGGTCCTGCCGTGCTCCTTCGCCCACCGGAACGCAGCCCGAATGATGCGGGATACCTTAGGAGCGGTGTTTACTTCTTCCGCTATCTGTTCCTCTTCCGGCGTCCCCAGGTTTCGCGAGGATCCCCGGGCGAGATACAAACCCTCGGTGTTTTCCCTGAAGATGACGAAGTCGATCTTGCGATCCGGAGTGCCTTTGAGGGGACAAAGATCGGGATGGAGCAGCACACAGGGACGGAAGTTGATGTACAGGTCCAGTCTGAATCTCAAGCCCAGCAGGATGTCACGGGCATGGCGCTGATCCGGGACGCGGGGGTCGCCCAGCGCGCCGACCAAGATCGCGTCGACCTCGTCCCTCAGATGCTCGAACGCTCGGTCGGGAAGCGTCTCGCCGGTACGCAGGAAGTGATCCGCTCCGTAGGGGAGCCGCTCCCATTCCAGCTCTGTCCCACAGAACTGTGCGGCGCGTTCGATGGCCGGAATCGAGGCCTCCACCACCTCGGGGCCGATTCCGTCGCCCCCGATCACAGCGACTTTGAACTTGCGCCGCACTTCGCTCACTCCGATCCCTGGTGGCCGGCTATCGGGGAGCCGCAATCGATGCAGTAGCGCCACCCTGGCTCGAGTTCGGCGCCGCAGCGTCGGCATTGGCGGGAACCGAGATTCACGCCGCAAAAGGGACAATAAACCGCATTCCGATCGGCAGGCAGCGGCGTGGCACAGAAGCCACACGCCGCGCGGTCCAGCGAACCCGACGTCCGGTCGGTGCGCTGCGGTACTGCTGGTGGCGCTTCGGGTGCCCGGGCTTCCGTCGGAGAATCCGGGGAGGAAAGGTACGACGGCGCGGTCGCGCGACCGGCTGGGAAGTACGCGGCGCTCGCGTTCAAGATCGTCTCCACTGGGGAGCGGTTGAGCCTCACTCGGGCGGCGGCGTATTCCCGGAAAGCTCCCGTGTCGGGATCGATCGCTTGCGCTTCCTGGGCCAGCGCCTGCTGCACCTCGGGAGGTTCCACGGTGGCGTAACCTTTCTCTCCGGCTAAGAGGCGCAGGATCGCCATCTCGTAATCCTGGTGGCTGTGCAGCCCCAGGGCACTGCGATGTTGCCGGTAGGGCACCAGCGACTGGTAGAGCTCAGCCACCTGGAAGGGTCGACCCAGGTGCTCGGGAGACTCCTGAGCCAAGGTGAGGACTAGGTGGCGAAACAGGCGGTCCAGGTCGTCCACCACCCGAGCAATCACCTCCATTCGTGCTGCCAGCGGTCGTAAAGCACCGGTGTGACTCCGGCGGCGGCGAGGAGCTCTACTCCGCTGGGATCCCGGTAGAGCTGGCGGTAAAAGACGTGGGTGACACCCGAGTTGATCATGAGCTTGGCGCACATGACACACGGACTGCTGCTTACGAACACGACCTTGTCCTTCATCGAGCCTGGGGCTTTGACCAAGGCATTCACTTCGGAGTGGATGCAGCCGCAGTTTCCGGGGACCGAAGAGTCGCAGCGGTTGGGGAGGCCTTTTGCGTTGCCGTTGTAGCCTATGGCCACCACGTTTTCCAGCGTGGCGTCGGTCACCACGGTACCTACCTGAAGCCGGGAGCAGGTAGACCGCTTGGCCAGCTCTTCGGCCATCCTCATATAAACCTCGTAGATTGGAATACGGGAAAGGTCGGGCTGGCAGCCGTCCGGGAGCAGGTTCAAAGGATGGGTATTGGCACTGACGCCGTCTTTGAAGACCGTCACCGGTTCGAAGCCTCCGCCGCGACCAGTTCTTCGAAAGCCTTGTCGGGGTCGTAATCCAGGAATTTTCCGTAGCGCCTTTTCTCCTCGAGCCACCCCAGAAAGCCCGACGGGACGGCACCGCGAGACGTGAGCTGCTGTTCGGCGGCGCGCACCGCCAGGTCGTTGGCGTACTCGTTCTTGGGGTCGCCCGCGTGTCCCCGAACCCAGAGCCAAACCGCTTCGTGTTTGCAGGCTACGTGGGTAAGGGCTTTCCAGAGATCCAAGTTCTCCACCGGCCCGGTTTTGCGCTTCCATTCCCGGTGCTGCCAGACCGGGGCCCATTCTCTCATCCCCTTTATCAGATACTCCGAGTCGGAGACGAATATAACTCTAAGTCTCTTGCCCTTGGCACTCAGCAGAGCCAATGTCGCGATGGCACCTGACAGCGCCATGCGGTTGTTGGTGGTATCGGGCGATGAAATGTAAACGTCGCGCCGCACGATTTTGCCGCGCGAGCGCACCTCTATCAGCGAAGCGGCGCCCCCCGGTGTCGGACCGTCCTGGCCGTTGCCCGAACAACTCTCGTCGGCATGCACCACCACCACCGGCAGCTTGCTCATTCGGCTAGGACTTGGATCGTAGGGTCTCCTGCCACAAGCTCCCCTATTATGGCAGCTGCGGGGGTGCGTTCGCGCCGCAAGAGGTCTATCAGTCGGCCGGTCGCCTCCGCCGCCACGGCGACCAAGAGGCCGCCCGAAGTCTGGGCGTCGTTGAGAATTACGCGGTCCACCTCTTCCACTCCGTGGCTGTACTCGGTGTATCGCTCCGCCGCCTCCCGGTTTCTCTGGGTCCCTCCCGCGATCGCGCCGCGAGCGGCCAGTCGCCGGACCGCTGGGAAGAGTGGAACCCGGTTGGCATAGATCCGCCCTCCCACGCCGCTCGCCGCGAGGATGTTGTGGAGATGGCCTAGCAGTCCGAAGCCGGTAACATCGGTGGCCGCGTGGACCGCTCCTTCGAGCTCCGCCATGGCCCGCATTGCGCCGTCGTTCAATGTGGTCATGCTTTCCACCGCAGGCGCTATCTCCTGCTCCCCTATTAGGTCCCGCTTCAAAGCGGTGCTGAGCACGCCGGTGCCGACCGGTTTGGTGATGACCAAAGCGTCTCCCGGGCGCCCGCCGGCGTTGGTGATTACTTTGTCGGGGTGCACTTCGCCCAGCGCCACCATTCCGTACTTGGGTTCGGGGTCGTCGATGGAATGTCCGCCCACGATCCAAGCCCCCGCTTTCCGCGCGATATCGGCGCCGCCCTTGAGGGTTGCCGCCAAAAGCTCCAGCATCTCTGGGTTGCGGGGCCAGGCCACCAGGTTCAGGGCGAGCAACGGCCTGCCCCCCATGGCGTAGATGTCGCTGAAGGCGTTGGCCGCGGCTATGGCGCCGAAGCTGTACGGATCGTCCACGATGGGTGTGAAGAAGTCCACCGTGGCCACCAGGGCCCGCGAGTCCGAGAGGCGGTAAACCGCCGCGTCGTCGGAGCGGGCCGCAGCGACCACCACGCTGGGGTCGTCAACCTCGGGCAGATGGCGCAGGACCTGCGCCAGCTCGTCAGGGCCGAGCTTGCAGGCTCAACCCGCGCCGTGAGAGAGCGACGTCAGCCTGATGCGCGATTTCTGGTCTACCGGCCCGCGATTCATCGGTCTGTCCTTTCGCTAAATCCCTCATTGATCCTAGCGACTGGGAGCCGCTCAGGGAACAAGGGACGCCCGCAGGCGGTTGCTGAGGCGAGCTTTCCGGTCGCGATGCTTCGGTGAGCGACCTCGCAGCGGTCTACCTCGCCGCCTTCTGGCTGGGGGCCGCCCACGCCCTGGAAGTCGATCACATGGTGGCGGTGGGAGCTTTCGTGGGAACCAAGCCGCGGCTCCGGAGCGCGGTGGGCTTCGGCGTGCGGTGGGGGGTGGGTCACGCCGCCGTGGTGCTCGCTGCCGGGGCCCTCATAGGGGCCAGCGGCCTAGCCGTTCCCGAGAGCGCTTCCCGATGGGCGGAGTTAGGCGTCGGTGTAATGCTCATCGCGATCGGCGCCTGGGCCTTCAACCTGGCCCGACAGATCCACGTTCACCTGCCCGACACCCACGGAGGTCATGGGCATCTGCACGCTCACTCGGCTCCGGGACCGCACCAGCATCAACACTCCGATGCCGACAAGCGCCACAGCCATCTCTCGACTCTTGTGGGAGCGGCCCACGGTTTGGCGGGAACCGCTCCGGTCGCTGCGCTGATTCCCGTAACCTTACTCGGCGATCTTACGCTGGTGATCGGGTATCTTGGGGCCTTCGGCGCCGGTACGGTGGCCGCCATGGGCTTGTACGCAGCGCTAGCATCGCTGGCGGTACAGCGCGCTGCGACCTCGCAAAAGGCCGCCCGGGGGATCGCCCGGTTGACCGCTTGGGCTAGCGTCGCGGTGGGAGTTTGGTGGGTTGCCAGGTCTCTCTAGCTCTCCGCCGCCTTGAGCGCGCGGAGCGTGATCAGGGCTTGCTCCTCTCCCACCGGGGTTTCTAGGGATTCGGACTCCTGAATCAGGCTGCACAACAGGGGAGCGCTGCGAGCCACCGACTGGCGCGCTTCGGGCATCGGGGCGAGACCGAGCATCTCGACCGCGTGGAAGACCGAAGCGCCGGGCCAGCTGCCGTCGGCATTTTGCCGACTCGCAACGTAGGACACCAGCGGTGCCACCCTGGAGCGGAGATCCAGCGGCGCCAGTGCCAGCGGGCCCAGGGCGAAGAAGACCAGATCGGGATGGCAGCGCTCTCCCCAGTCGGACCAAAGGCCCGGTAGCTCCAACAGGCTGTGCACGTGCCGGCGCACGCTGTCCCGCCGATCCTCCTGCGCCTTGATGACGGTCCGCAGGGCGAAGCAGCTCGCTGCGAAACGAGCGTCGGTCTCGTCGGTCACGGTCACGCCGTTGGGGAAGGCCAGTGGGGCGATTTTCCGCTCGACCGTTCCGGGAGAAAAAAACCCGCTGACCACGTGGTGGCAGGTGCCCTGGTCGTGCCTTTGGGGATCGCACCCTTCGCCGTAGCGGCCCGGCTGATCCTGCTGTCTCAAGAGATATCCCACGGTGCGCACCACGCCTGCGTGGTCCGGTGGACAGTCGAGTTGCAGCAGTTCCCAGGCGCACCAAGCCGTAGCCACCAAGCTTCCCTCCATGCTGCCGTCCAGCCGAGTCTGCCGCCGCCGCTCGCGGATCAAATGCTCCACCAGCTCTGCGTCTTCGGGTGACTGAATCTGGAAAAGGCGGCGGGCCAGCACTCCGGCACGAGTTTTCCGCTGACGAAAGAACTCGAGTAACCGCTCGCGCACTGCGGCAAGCTCGCCTGTGAGGGTCGAGGGCATATCACCACCTCCGTCGCCGCGAAAAGCGGCACCACGATCGTTCTTCGGGCAGGAAGGAGTCGGACCGAGTAAAGATGCTCGCTAGAGCCGCTAGAGAGAAGCCCGCCGGGCGGTCGCGACACCCACCACCGCGGGTATCAGAGCGGCACCCATGACCAAAAGCCCAGAGAGAAGATATCCGCCGTGACCCGAACTGAGGAGCGGCACTCCGGTGAGAACTGCGTTGATCACAAAATGAGCCACGATGCACGCGACCACTCCCCATCGCAGCAAAGCTACCCCGAAAATCACTCCTGCAACGGTAAGCTCGATCCCGCGAACGTACACCGGGAACACCGGGTAATTGGAATGGGCGAAAGCCCAGATCACCGCCGGTAGCAAGAGGGCCAAGCCGGTGGATTTCAGGTACCGCTTGGTAAGGGATATCCCGAAAAGCCGGTAGGTGATCTCCTCGCTGATCCCCGCTACCAGGCCCACGGTGAGAGGGGCGAGAAACGGGAGGTACTGCTTGAAGATCTCGGAGTACGGCCCCTCTGCCGGGAACCACGCACCCAGCCAGCGCTGTGCCGCGAAGTAGAACAGTGTGAGATAGCCCAGCAGGCCGAAGCCCAGAGCGTATCCTCTGAGCACCGCCGCCCCGACCTCGGGGTCGGACAGCTTGCCCTTTGCCATCGCGGCAAATCCTCGGAGACTCTGGGGGAAGAGCTCGCGAGCGAGGGACTCCCCAGCTCCGGTGGTGAAGCTGACTTCTGCGGCGTAGAGCAGAGCAGCAAAGGCTACGCCCGCGATCCCGATTCCCAGGTACGCGCCCCAGGGGATCTCCGTCGGGTAGCTGTACTCGAAGCTAGGCACGGAGATCAATGAGTCGATCACAGTCATTACCGCGACCACTCCAGCCAAGATCAGCGCCGTGGGCCACCGGACCAGACCCGCTCTGCTACGGACCACGCAAAGGGCGAGAGCCCCCAGCACCAAAACGAAAGTGAGTCCCAGAGAAGCGAGTGCTATGACAGTCCCCACGCTCGCTTCGCTCTGAAGCCTTCTTTCGAAGTCCTCGGGGACCTTGAGGAAGTGCCGGTACGACCCTACCGCGCTGCCCAGAACGCTCACCGCGAGTCTTACGGCTCCGGTGCCGGCGGTTTCCTGGTCGCTCTGCCAGGCGATGGTAGAGCCGCGTTTCTCCCAGGTGAACCGGTGGTCGGTGCGCCGCTCGCGTTCCTGGCTCGACGATTCGACCAGGTCGAAAGCTTCCAGGTTCCAACCCAGGTTCCGGACGAACTCTTCGGCCAAAAACCTTGCTGAATCAGGGCTCAGGCTGTCTCCCGGAGCGGCGTCCTCCAATAGGTGTTCTAGCAGGACGAGTTTCCCGTCCACTCCCAGGCCGACGCGCCATTCTTCTTTCTCCTGCGGTTTGAACCAGCGGGCGTTCCAGGACCAGATAGGGACTTCTTCTGCGGCCCAGCGGCTGGCTTCGCTGAGGCCCAAGGTCCGCTGCAGGAATAGTAGCTCGGTGGTGTTGCCGCCGAATTGTGCCGCCTCTTCTAGCTCTCCCACCGGAGCGCCGAGGCTTTCGGCGAGGACTCGGGCGCGGTCAAGGGCCTCGGTGCGGGAGAGGGAGAGTTTGACCGATGCGTGCGGGTAGGCGCGGTGGTACAGGGCTGCGAAGAGAACGAGGCCGGCGAAGCCGGTCAAAGCCAGGATTGCGTCGGCGCGGCGGCCAAAGGGGTTCATGGTGAGCGGGCAGTCGGTGCTGGGTTTCCGGTTCCGGGCTAAGATACCGGCGCGCCGGTTTGGCGCAACCACGGAGTATTTTGCCCTAGACGGGGTGCGTCTCTTCGGCGCCCGGTGCTTCGCGGCACCCCGCCCTTCCCGGCCATCGATCTTGAGCCGCGAAGCGAGGCGCCTCAGAGACGCACCCCGTCTAGGCGCTGGGCGTAGTCAGTAGTTGCGTGCTCTCTGGGGTATGTGTCATTCGGCGCCCGGTGCTTCGCGGCGCCCCGCCTTTCCCGGCCATCGATCTTGTGCCGCGAAGCGAGGCGCCTCAGAGACGCACCCAGCCTCTTACACGCCACTGACCTTGGGCCCCGAAGCGAGACGACGCTGGGTCGGTCGCCGTACGGGAGTGGACCAAGATCCTAACCCGATTTAAGTTGAGATAGATGCAAGAAGCCCTGGATACCCGGATAAACAATAACAATAACCGCTGGCCAAGCGGGCGGGCTGGCGTGTAGCGTCGAACCTGGTTATACGCGCAGCCGCCCGCGACAGTCTAGCGGGCGGTTTTTTTCTTGGTCATGGTGGGGTGTAGCTCAACTTGGCAGAGCGCCCGGCTGTTAACCGGGAGGTTGGTGGTTCGAATCCACCCGCCCCAGTTGCAAACCTAGGGGGCGGTGCGAACGGGGTAACAACAGTCGCAAGATGCGGGCAGCGGCTATGGCCGGTAAGGTGCGGTGCGTCTCGGAGGCGCCTCGCTTCGCGGCAGAAGATTGAAGGTGGGGGAGGGTCGGGGCGCCGCGAAGCGCCGAGCGCCGGAGAAACGCACCGCACCTTGCTCGCTGCTCCAGCGCGCTCGCAACAGTCGGGTTGGGTGCCCCGCTACCTCCAGAGCGCTCTCAGCTCAGCCGCGCTCCGCGCCAAACCCCGGGATACAACCATCTCTATCTGCCGGGTGTTTGCAACCTCTTCGAGCGGACTCGCCGACAGCACGACGAAGTCCGCCAGCGCGCCGCTGCTTATCACTCCGATGGTGTCGGCACCGAGTAGGCGAGCTGCGTCCCGCGTCGCCGCGAGCAGAGCCTCGCGAGGCGTCAACCCAGCCCGAACCAAAAGCTCGAGCTCGTAGTGCAGCCCCGCGCCCGGAGGCACTAGCGGATTGGGAGAATCCGAGCCCGCCGCCACCAGTCCCCCGGCGCGCTCGAACGCCCTCACGAACTGGTCCTGCGCACTGCGCCCCAGCCGGAACGCCGCGAGATCGCTCGGCGCGACCCGGGCACGCTGCCTCACGCTTGCCCAAGTTGCAGCGCGCCGAACCGAGTCCGGGACGCCGCTAAAATCCAGCGCCGCAAAGTACCCCTCGTTTCCCAGCTGGGAATAACCCTCGTGCAAAACCAGCGTGGGGACTACTGCCACACCGGTCTCTGCGAGCGCTCGCGCCACCCTATCCAAAGTGGCCGAGTCCGCTCCCGCCCAGGCGCGAGCCACGGTGTTCCAGCCGCTCCAGAACTCCTCGTGCGCCTGGAAGAGGAGCTGGGGGTTGGGCAGAGCCGATTCCACCACCCCGGTCAAATGCTCCAGCGATCGTAAGCCCATCCGCGCCGCCGTCAGGGCGTCCACTTTGCCCAGATGTCCAGCTACCGGCAGGTTCAGCACTTTGGCTTCGTCCATGATCGCAGCCAGCAGCGCAGAATCGATCCGAGCGTACACCTTCGCCTGGGAGACACCGAGAAGCGCCAGCCGGTCGATCGCGCGGCGCGCCGCCTCCGGGCCGCTGACGCCCTGGGCTGCGGGATGGTCGGTAGGTTCCGCTTCGATTATCGCTCCTGAGATATAGAGATCGGGGCCCGCTATGGAGCGGAGCGAGACCTCGTCGCGTAGCGCGACGATCGAGTCCTCAAGTCCACCCATGTCTCTGACGCTGGTTATTCCGTAGGCGAGGTAGCGCGGCAGCGTCCAGCGGGCCGCGTGTACATGAGCGTCGATCAGGCCGGGTATGATCCACTTGCCGTCCAGCCGCACCTCGCTAGCGCCCCGGGGCACCGACACTTGATCCGCTGGACCGGCGCGCTCGATCCGATCGCCGTTCACAATGACCACCGCATCGAGGATGGGAGGAGCCCCGGTGCCGTCCCAAAGCGTGCCGCCTAAGTAAGCGACCTTTCCCTTACCCGGGTTGCAGCTGGTCAGGAGGGCGACTAGCAGAAGCGACCCTACCGGCCAGAAGTACCAAGGCCGCCGGGCTCGCGCCGTAGCTGGACACTCACCCGGCGGGGAGGGCCTGTAGCGCACGTCAGAGCCGCGACCTAGCGGCGCTTCTTGCGACCGACTCTCTTTGCTGCCTTCTTCTTGGCCCGCTTGGTAGCGCGCTTGGCCGGCCTCTTGGCGCGCTTGGTGGCCTTCTTCTTGGCCGGGCGCTTCTTTGCCGCCTTCTTGGCTTTCTTCTTTTTTGGCTTCGGCTTGGGCGCAGCCTTGGGCGGAGCGGCCGGCTCGGGCGCGGGCTCAGGGGTTGGGGTGGACCAGATTGGCTGGGGAGTTTCCTCCGGCGGCTTGGTCGGGGGGGTGAGCGGCATGGGCTCCCACATTCCCGGACCACTGATTCCCGAGCTTAGATCGAATGTCATGGACATACAGGGCTCCTCCAATCGGTCGGTGTCGAGATAGAATCCGCCATAACGCCGATCACACCAACTTATACATGCTACCTTGCGCACCGGAAGATGCAAGTGTGCCCCTGAGCTCAACCATTTAGCCAGCTGGCGCCCTGCCTTAAGGACGACCCCAAGCGAGCATCCCGCCCTTTCTCAGGACGCGACCTGCTATTGTGTCCCGCGCCTCCTTGCGCACCCAGCCTCGGCGGTGTATCTCTAATTGTGAGGGCAGCTTACATCACTTCTCTTGCGGGATCGACCGTGACGTTTAAGCCCTTGATTGTTATAGCATTGGCAGCTTTTGGGTTCGGTGTAGCTTCGGGTTCGGCTCAGACCGTAGCCCAAGTCGAAGTGCTGCCTCCTACGGTGGTCATTGCGGCCGGCCAGCGGCAGGGTGTTTTGGCCACCGCTTACGACTCGCGGGGCCAGGTTGTAACCACGGTGCACTTTACCTGGTCGAGCACCAACCTAGGGGTAGCTAAGGTGGAGCCCGATGCCCGCGATCCGGCGGTCGCCACGGTCATCGGCGTAGCCCCCGGTGTCGCAACTATAGAAGCCAGGGCCGGCGGTCAGCGGGGAGTGGTACAGGTCCAGGTAACGGCTGCAGGGGGCCCGGTTCCCGATAGGCCGGTACGCGCGGCTGGAGCGGTTGCTACGCAGATCAAGATCGAGCCAAACTGGATAACGCTGCTTCCCACTGAGGATGCGCGCCTCTCGGTGCTCTTTCTCCAGGACGACGGATCGCCCGCGATGGCGGTTCCCTTCAACTGGGTCTCCCTCAGCGAGCAGGTGGCCTCCATCAGCTCCGACGGCACGGTGGTGGGAATCTCTCCGGGGCAAAGCGTTATCGAGGCACGGACTGCGAGCGGCTTGGTGGCGAGAGCTGTGGTGCAGGTGGTGCAAGCGCCCATAGCTTTTACCGAAGAGATTCTTTCCCTCTCTCCCGGCCAGAGCGATACCATTCGGGTGGTGGTCCCCTCGCAGAACAACCGCCGGGTTGCTTCCCGCTGGTTCCAGTGGACCAGCAGCGATCCGGCCGTGGTCACCGTTACCCATCTGGGTGTGGCGACCGGCGTGGGCGCGGGAGAGGCGGAAATCGCGGCGATGGGGTTCGGGCAGATGGGCCGGCTGAAGGTGCGGGTACACCGGCAGGTGGAGGAGATCTACGTTTCTCCGGATACTTCGCTGGGCCCGGTGACGGTTCCCGTCAACGGCACGGTTCAGTTCACCGCGCGGGCACTAGCAGCGGACTCAAGCGAGGTTCCCGAAGCTCCTCTCCGGTGGACCGTGGCCGATACTTCGATCGCCTCCTTCGATTCGGCCACCAAGACGCTTCGGGGTAAGAAGATGGGCACCACCCGGCTCAGCCTGCGGGGTCCCGGCCCTGGAGTGGAAATTAGCTGGAGGGTGGAAGTAGTGGCGGGAGCGCTGGCACTCATACCCGAGCGCTTGGGTCTCAGCCGCAACCAGCAGCGCAGGCTTGCGGCGTCTTTTGTGGACGATCGCGGGAACAGCTTGGGGCCGGCGACCAACGTAACCTGGACATCCCTCGATCCTTCGATCGCCCGGGTGGACCAGCAAGGGAACGTTACCGCGCTCCAGTGGGGAAGAGCCCGCATTGCAGCCTCGACGCCGTGGGGACGCAACGACACGGCGGAGGTTTTCGTGCAGGGAGAGTTGCTGGTGACCTCTACCCGGTACGGTTCGGCTGACCTTTTCACGCTCGATCGGGGATTGCCCACCGAGCTCAACCGGATCACCCGGGATTCCCTGTACAGCGAGACGGAAGCGGTTTTCTCGCCGGATGGCTCCCGGATCGCGTTCGTCAGCGACCGGGACGGCAACGTGGAGCTTTACGTAATGAACGCCGACGGTACCGACTGGAAGCGGCTCACCGACACCCCTGCGGTGGAGGGGTCGCCCTCATGGACGGCCGACGGGAGGCAGATAGTTTATGCCTCGAACGCCACCGGCAACTTCCAGGTTTGGATCGTCAACGCCGACGGTACCGATCCCCGGCAGCTCACGCAGGAGCCGGCCAGCAACTTCCAGCCCGCGGTCTCGCCCGACGGTCGCACCATCGCCTTCACTTCGGACCGAGACGGGAACTACGACATCTATCTGATGTCCATTGACGGGTCGAATCAGCGGAACTTCACCCGCTCACAGGTTTTCGAAACGACTCCGATCTGGTTCTCCGACGGGCGGCTGGCGTACATCGCCCAGGAAAGCACTCGGGGGAACATCACAACCCGTGTGATACGGGCCGATCTCGCCACCGGCGATGTCTTGGCGATCTCGCCGCAGGGCCTGGCGGTGGCCGACATCGATGTCTCGGGCGACGGCAACGTTTTGGCCATGCTGGTGAGCACCTTCGAGCGAGGAGGAAGCGTGCTTCAGCGGCTGTACCTCTTGCGGCTCGACTCCCCCGGCGCCACGCCATTAGAAGTTCCGCGGGCCGGCAACACCGATCGGTTTTCTTCTCCTGCGTTTCGGCGCTGAGTTCGGCATCCTCCAGCCGCGAGGTTCACAGAACGGTCGCTCTTTAACGCCGCGGTTCCGCAGCGCCGGACGCGCTCCGGCATGGTGGAGGTAATGGGTACCGACGGTGTCTAGGTTGTAAATTGCGCTCCTGAACCAAGCCTGAAGGTGTGATCCCGACTATGTCCGAGTCCATGAAAGCGCTGGTGATGCGGGGACACGGCGATCTCTCCCAGCTCGCGCTAGTTTCGGTTCCCAAGCCCCGGATTCGAGGTCCTGGTGAGGTGCTGGTACGGTTGAGTTCCGCAGCCCTCAATCACCTCGATCTCTGGACCCTGCGCGGTCTTCCCGGCCTGTCGCTGACGTTTCCCCATGTCTTGGGCGCCGACGGGGCGGGGGTGGTGGAGGCCGTAGGCGACGGCGTGCGATCGGTCCGTCCCGGCGACAAGGTAATGATCAATCCCGGGATCGCCTGTTACGCCTGCGAGTATTGCGATCAGGGAGAGCATTCGCTCTGCTTGGAATACCGGCTCTTGGGAGAGCATCTACCGGGGACCCTGGCGGAGTACATCGTAATTCCCCAGCAGAACCTGGCGGTGATACCGACGCCGCCCGAGCCTCATCCGCCCATTACCTGGAGGGAAGCTGCTGCCTTTTCGCTGGTCACGCTCACCGCTTGGCGCATGCTCATGACCCGGGCGAGGTTGCGGCCGGGGGAGGTGGTCTTGATTTGGGGGATCGGTGGGGGCGTCTCCAGCGCCGCGCTCAAGATCGCCAAGCTCGCGGGGGCGTTCGTGATCGTAACCTCCTCCAGTGACGACAAGCTGGCGACGGCGCTTTCCTTGGGTGCCGACGTGGCACTGAACCACCGGGAGGTGGACGTGGCCAAGGAGGTGCGGGCGCTCACCGGAAAGCGCGGTGCGGACGTGGTGGTGGAGAACGTGGGGGAGGCCACTTGGGAACAGTCGCTCAGGGCCTTGGCCAAGCAGGGGCGGTTGGTGACCTGCGGGGCTACCAGCGGTTCCCAGGTGGTGACCGACGTGCGGCGGATGTTTTGGAATCAGTTTACGCTCATGGGTTCCACTATGGGCAATCTGGCCGAGTATCGAGAGATCGTACGCCTCCTAGGGCAGGGGCACCTGCGGCCGCTGGTGGACTCGGCGTTTGTGCTCGATCGTGCAGCGGAGGGGTTCGAGCGGCTGCAACGTGGGTCTCAGATGGGAAAGATCGTCATCGATCTGTTCCCTGACGGCGAGGCCGATTGAAGAGGGTGGGCGCGATGCACCGAGTTGGGCCGCCCTTGGGTGCCCTGACAGTACCGATCAGTTGTGCTTGCCGCCAGAGCGCGTAGGCGGGGCTTGATGCACCGTCCAGTGTGGTCACTGTGCTCCGCTGTAACTAATTATCAGTCTTTCGCTTAACCATCCCCCGGGAATTGATTTTAGACCCCGGAGCGGGTATCTTTAAAAGACCTCATTGCGGGGTCCACGGGCCCCGTTTTTTGGTATCAGCTCATCCGAGGCAGCTATGACCGTTCCCAACCAGCGCGAGCGCATCATCCCGCGGTTGATCGAAGACGAGATGCGAGAATCGTTCATCGACTACTCGATGAGTGTCATTGTTTCTCGCGCCCTGCCCGATGTGCGCGACGGCCTAAAGCCGGTGCACCGGCGGATTCTCTACGCGATGTACGAGCTGGGTCTCTTGCCCGGCAGGCCGTACAAGAAGTCCGCCACGGTGGTCGGCGAGGTCCTGGGGAAGTACCACCCCCACGGGGACATGGCGGTCTATGACTCCATCGTGCGCATGGTGCAGGACTTTTCGCTGCGTTATCCGCTGATCGACGGCCAGGGGAACTTCGGCTCGGTGGACGGCGACAATGCCGCGGCTTACCGGTACACCGAAGTGCGGCTCGCCCCTCTCGCCGTCTCCATGCTGGAGGACATCGACAAGAACACGGTGGATTTTGTCCCCAACTTCGACGACCAGCGCACCGAGCCTACCACGCTTCCGGCCAAGTTTCCCAATTTGCTGGTGAACGGGGCTTCGGGGATCGCCGTTGGAATGGCCACCAACATTCCGCCCCACAACCTGAAAGAGGTGGCGGCGGCGGTGAGTTATCTGATAGACCATCCGGATTGCAGCATCTCGGATCTGTGTCGCTTCATCCGCGGTCCCGACTTTCCCACTGGTGGCTACATCTACGGCTTCGACGGGGTGAAGGAATGCTACGAGACCGGACGGGGCCGGATCGTGATGCGGGCGCGGGTGCAGGTGGAAGAGAAGGAATCCACCGGCAAGGCACGGATCGTGGTGACCGAGATACCGTTCCAGGTTAACAAGGCGCGGCTGGTGGAGCAGATCGCCGAGTTGGTCCGGGCCAAGAAGATCACCGACGTGACCGATTTGCGGGACGAGTCCGACCGCGATGGCATGCGGATCGTGATCGAGCTCAAGCGGGACGCTAACGCTCGGGTGGTGCTGAATCAGCTCTACAAGCACACTCAGATGCAGACCACCTTCGGCGCCATTATGCTGGCGCTGGTGGACGGCGTGCCCCAAGTGCTCAACCTCAAGCAGCTGCTCCAGCACTACATCGATCATCGGCACGAAGTCGTCACCCGCCGCACCCAGTTCGAGTTGGACCAGGCGCAACAGCGGGAGCACATCCTGGAAGGCTTGAAGACCGCCGTCGACAACATCGACGAGGTAATCGAGATCATCCGCAAAGCCAAGGACGTGGAAACCGCGGATGCCCGCTTGCGCAAGCGCTTCGGACTGAGCGAGAAACAGAGCGAGGCGATCCTCAACCTTAGGCTCGCCCGGCTTACCGCCCTGGAGGTGAGCAAGCTGGAAAGCGAGCTCAAGGAAGTAAAGAAGCTCATCAAAGAGCTCAAGGACATCTTGGCGTCCAGACCCAGGCGCATGAAGATCCTGAAAGAGGAGCTGGATCAGTTGGTCGCCAAGTTCGGCGACCCTCGCCGCACTGAGATCGTCGCCCACACCGAGGAGTTCACGGTGGAAGACCTGATCGCTGAAGAAAACATGGTGATCAGCATCTCTCACTCGGGCTACATCAAGCGGATCCCGGTCTCCACCTACCGCCGGCAGCGGCGCGGGGGCCGGGGGGTGAACGGGATGGGCACCAAAGAAGACGACTGGGTGGAACACCTTTTCGTGGCCTCGACCCACGACTACGTGCTGTTCTTCACCCAGAACGGCCAGGTCTATTGGCTCAAGGTGTACGACATCCCCCAAGGGGGCCGGGCAGCCCGCGGCAAGCCGATAGTGAACCTGATTCAGATCAAACCGGGAGAACGCGTCGCAGCTTTCGTGCCGGTGCGGGAGTTCGACGACCACCACTACCTGATGTTCGCCACCGCCCACGGCATAGTGAAGAAAACGGTACTGTCGGCCTATGGCAACCCGCGCTCCACCGGGATCAACGCTATCAACATCGAACCGGGTGACGAGCTGATCGACGTGCAGATCACCGATGGGTCCAACAGTGTGGTCCTGGCCACCCGCTACGGTATGAGCATCCGCTTCAACGAGAAGGACGTCCGGGAGACGGGACGGGCCACCACCGGGGTTAGGGGGATCCAACTGGAAGAAGGCGATCGCGTGGTCGGGATGGTGGTTATCCGCCGGGAGGCCACACTTTTGGTGGTGACAGAGAAAGGACTGGGGAAGAGATCTCCCCTTGCCGACTACCGGATCCAGCGGCGGGGGGGCAGGGGGATCATCACCGTGAAACGCAACGAGAAAACCGGTTCGGTGGTGGCGCTCAAGGAAGTGTTGCCGGAGGACGAGCTGATGGTGATCACGCGCCACGGCGTGATCATCCGGGTGCCAGTGGACGGAATCCGCGTGAGCGGCCGCAATACCCAGGGAGTGCGGCTCATGAACCTGGAACCGGGGGATTCGGTGGTGGATGTGGCCCGTGTGGTCAAGGAGGACGAAGGGGGCAGCGAAGAGCCGACCGGTGACGAGCAGACCGGACCGGTGAGCGCGGCGAGCTCCGATCCGGAGGACGGTGGCGGCGATTGGTGAGGCCTGAAAGCGGGGAGTTCCTGACCCTGGCCGAGCTCGAAGAAGCCGCGGCGGGCCTTCGGGGAGTGGCGGTCCGTACGCCCCTTCTCGAAAGTCCCGCACTGAGCGAGATAGCCGGTGTTCCCGTATACCTCAAGCTGGAAAACCAACAACCCACCGGCGCCTTCAAGCTGAGGGGTGCCTGGACCGCGCTCCGCCGGCTCGCTGAAGAGCAAAGAAGGCGCGGCGTAATCACCTATTCCAGCGGCAACCACGGGCAGGCCCTCGCCTTCGCCGCCCAGCGCTTGGGGGTCCGCGCGGTGATCGTCATGCCCGTAACCGCGCCGGAGGCCAAAGTGGACGGGGTAAGGCGCTGGGGTGGCGAGGTGGTCTTTGCCGGCACCACTTCAGAGGATCGCTACGAGGAGTCCATGCGTCTGGCCAAGGAGCAGGGGCTGGCGGTGATTCCTCCCTTCGATCACCGGGACATCGTGGCGGGCCAGGGCACCGTGGGCCTGGAGATCTTGGAGCAACTCCCCGAGGTGACCGACATCGCTGCACCGGTCGGCGGCGGAGGGCTCGCCGGGGGTATCGCCGCGGCGCTCCGAGCGCGGAAGCCGGAAGTGAGGCTCACGGCGGTCGAGCCGGAAGGATCAGCCGCCCTCAAGGCCGCGCTGGTCGCCGGACAACCGGTTCGGCTGGAGCGCACTCATTCGGTGGCCGACGGCCTGCTACCTCTCGCCGTGGGTCGAATCCCCTGGGTTCAGCTCCATAACTTCGTGCATGCTGTGACCGTCTCCGAAGCTGCCATCGTCGAGGCCACGCGGTGGCTCTTCTACCAGCAAAAACTGCTAGTCGAGCCTTCGGGAGCGGTGACCACTGCTGCTTTGCGGTCGGAAGCTCTTAGGCCTTCGGGTCCCGCCGTGCTGGTGGTCTCCGGCGGCAACGTCGATCCGGCAGCCATATCCCGGCTCGCCTGAGCCTCTTCCACCCGATGGTGCCGCGCCGTAAGTTGCAGCTGAAATGAGCTCGCGCCGTTGCCCGCGCTGCGGAAGCAGCTATCAAGGCGAGGCCCGCTTCTGCCCCAAGGACGGAAGCCCGCTGGTGGAGGTGGGCGGGCAAACTGGATCGGCGCCGGCGGCCAGGGGCTCCACTTCCAGAACCGAAGTGCGCCGGGCAATTACCCGCAAGCCAGCCGCGAAGCTGGACCCCGCAGGAACGCTAACCAACCAGATTCTGGATGCCCGCTACCAAATCCAGCGCAAGCTGGGAGAGGGCGGCATGTCCTTCGTATACCAGGCCAAGGACCTGAATACCGGGGAGCCGGTGGCTGTCAAGGTGCTGAGTCCCAGGCTGAGCAACGACCAAAGCTCGGCGGAACGGCTGCGCCGCGAGGCGGGGTTGGCGATGAGGCTGGATCACCCTAACGTGTGCCGCATCCTGAGGCTGGGCGAAACCGAAGAAGGGCTCATCTACCTGGTGATGCCGTACCTGCAAGGCGAGCTGCTGTCCGACCGTGAGGTGAAACAAGGTCCCATGGACCCGGAACCGGGGGTTGCTATCCTGGTTCAGGTTTGTGCCGGCCTGCAGCACGCCCATGAGCTCCAGATCATCCACCGGGATCTCAAGCCGGAAAACATCATGCTGGTTCTCCAGGCCGATGGAAACGAGCGGGCCATGATCATGGATTTCGGCCTGGCCAAGGAAAAGCGCGCTGATCCCTCGATCGCCAAACTGACCGCCACCGGAATCATCCTGGGTACTCCGGAATTCATGAGCCCCGAGCAGATCCGGGGCCGGCCCTTGGACGCCAGGAGCGACATCTACGCCTTGGGCATCGTAGCCTTCGAGCTGTTCACCGGCAAGCTCCCCTTCCAAGGGAGGAACGCCCAGGAGATGATGATCGCCCGCCTCAGAGGCCAACCCACGCCGGTGAGGCAGTACCGTCCCGACTTTCCCTCGAGGCTGGAGCGGGTTTTGATGCGCTCTATGGAGAACGACCCCCAGAAGCGCTATCCCGACGCCCGCCACTTCGGCCGGGAGCTGCTGGAAGCGGTGGACTCCAGGGTGCCCGCCTGGGTCAAGTCGCTGGTGGACTGAATAGCGGGACCGGATGACGCCATGCGCCGCTATCCCGCCTTCGACCCGCCGGAATACCTGAACTGGCAGCCGGACGCCGAGCTGGTCCAGAGCTATCCGAACGCTTTCTCCCGCGATCCACAGCGCCGCGCAATAGTGGAGCGGCTCGAGCGGGAAACGCTGCTCGAGCTTTATGCGGGAATGCTCCGCACCCGGCTCCACGACATCATGCTCAAGCGCTGGGTGCGCCAGGGCGTGATCTCCAAAGCATGGTTGGGAACCGGAGAGGAAGCGACCACCGTGGGCCCGGTCCACGCTCTCGACCGAGGCCGCGACGTGGTCGCCCCCATGATCCGCAACGCCGGCGCCTGCTGCGAGATGGGAATGCCGGTGGCCGACATGCTGCGAGGTTACCTCGGTACTTACGACTCTTCTTCCAAAGGAAGAGACGGCCACGTGGGAAGCTTCCGTGACCGCGTACTTCAGCCTATCAGCAACATCGGCAACATGCCGCCTGTGATCTGCGGCATCGCCCTCGCTTTCAAGTTGCGGGGAGAGCCCGGAGTGGCGCTGACCTGGATCGGGGACGGCTCCACCAAATCGGGTCCCACCCATGAAGCCTTGAATTTTGCGGCGGTGCAGAAACTTCCCGCGATATTCATTATTCAGAACAACCAGGTAGCGCTGGGTACCAGGGTGGAGCAAGCCCATCTGCCCGGCAGATTCGACGAGCTCCACGAAGCCTACGGCTGCGCCGGCTGGTCGTTCGACGGCAACAACGTGCTGGACGCCTACGCCGCTACCTTTCTCGCGGCTGAGCGCTGTCGCCGCGGCGAGGGACCGGTGATTCTCAGTGCCGAAACTTTCCGCTTGGGAGGTCACGCCACCCACGACGAGCAGGAAGCCCGCCTGGTGTTGCCGCCGGAGCTCTTCCAGTACTGGGGGAAGCGGGATCCTATAGGGCTGTACGAGGAGTACTTGAAGACCCTCGGCGTGGAGCCTGCGATACTGGAGGCGATCGAGGAGCGGATCATCGCCGAGGTAGACCGAGCTGCGGAGGAGGCACTGGCGAGCAGGAAGGACAAGATGCCGAGGCCGGAGTCGGCTCTAGAAGACGTCTATAGCGGCTACCTGCCGGTACACTGAGTCCATGATGGACTCCGGGTTCTTGCCGGCGATGCGGCGCAAGAGAATGGGGTCTGGAACCAAAGAAGGGCACGGTAGAGTGCGGCGCTCTAGGGGGGCCTGGGATCGGGTATCGCCCTCGCCGGCAACCCCGGCGGGCCTCTCGAGGGGCTCCGCCGCCCGGGCAGCTTCTTGCAGGTGCTTGGCCGCCTCGGCGCGATTCTTCTCCCTCCAAGCGGCGTATCCCAACAGGAAGTGAGCTTCCACGCTTCTGGGGTTGGTGCGCACGACAGCCGCCAGGTGCTGGCGGGCGGCGCGGGTCTCGCCTACCAGAAGCTCTAGTTCGCCGAGTCGAATCAGCGGACCGGTTTCCTCCGGGTTGATCTCTAGTGCGCGCTGGAACTCGGCCCGCGCGGCGCGGGGATCGAACCGGCCGCTCCGGCTGCGGCAGGCGTACAGTGCGCCGAGCTGTACGTGAGCTCGGGATGAGGCCGGGTTCACCTCTACCAGGCGCCGCCAGGCTCGTTCGGCCGCTTCTAAGCGGCCGAGCTCGAACTGGAGGCTGCCTAGGTAGTAGAGTGCGTCCTGGTGGCTGGCGTTGAGCTCCAAGGCTGCCTGGTAGAGCTCGACCGCTCTCTCGAGTTCGCCGGCTGTGCGCGCAGCCGTCGCCTGGCGATAGAGTTCCCAAAAACGGCGCACGCGCTCATGAGAGCCGGCCCCTTCCACCACCCGGACGGTTTGATTGGTCTGGACGTTGGTGAGCACCTGTTGCAGTCCGCTGGGCCAGGTGATGATAAGGGAGTCGGCCACGGGCTCGCTGCCGAGCCCGAAGTGTTCTATCAGGCTGTTGCTGGACAGATAGGACGGCTGAGCGCCGACCTCGCGTACCTGGATGCCGCCGCGGTACACCAGCCGCAGCCTGGTGCCGATTGCGGACCGGTTGCTCCGGGTGCCCTGGAGCTGCACTTTGAGCCAGCGGTTGCGGCTTCCGCAGTCGTTGCGCAAAAGAATGCCCGGCCCTCCGTGGTTTACGATGAAAACGTCCACGCAGCCGTCGTTATTGTAATCAGCGAACGCTGCACCGCGGCCTACGTACTCCCGCCGGAAATACTCGCCGCTCACCAGGGATACGTCGTAGAAGCCATCATCCGGGCCCCGATTCCAGAAGAGCTGGTCTCGCATGGGGACCAGCAGGCGGGGGTTTTGTCGTCGTTGCAGAGTGTGCCCGTTGACCACGAACAGGTCGAGCCAGCCGTCGTTGTCGTAATCAAAGAAGGCGGTGCCCCAGCCCACGTAGTCGAGGGCTACCTGCCCGAGTCCGTAGCGGTCGGCCACATCCATGAACTGTAGGGGAGGGTCGCTCCGGTCCGACGGGCGCGTGCGGCCCCGAAGGTTGTTGTAGAGGGCGTTCTCCTGAGCGATCCAGTGGGTGATGAAGATGTCCAGGGTTTCGTCCCCGTTCCAATCGCCGATGGCGAGACCCATGGCCGAGCGGTAGTCGGCCACGCGGGCTGCATGACTCAGGTCGATGAATTTCCCGTTGCCGAGGTTGCGGTACAGGACGTTGTCGGATACGTCGTTGGCGACGTACAGGTCGGGCCAGCCGTCCCCGTCGAAGTCGGCCCAGGCGGCCTCCAGGCTTCGACCCTGGTCCCCCAGCACTCCCGCTTGCGCGGCTACTTCCGAGAAGGTTCCGTCGCAGTTGTTGTGATACAGGAGATTGCGCTCCGGCTCGAACGAAGAAGGATTGATGGTGGCCGGTTCCTCGGTATCCAGCTCGATGGCCCCCAGCTCCTCGGAGAGGGTGACAAACTTCACGTATCCAGTTACGTATAGGTCGATACAGCCGTCACGGTCGTAGTCCCCCCAGGAAGCGCCGGCCCAGAAACCTCTGCGTCCTCCCACCCCCGCTCGCCGAGTTACGTCGGTGAAGGTGCCGTTCCCGTTGTTCCGATAGAGAGTGTTTTCCCCGTAGGCGGTGACGAAGAGATCCAGCCAGCCGTCGTTGTCGTAGTCCGCCCACACCGCTCCCATGCCGATGCCCCGGAACCCGACGCCTGCCTGATCGGTTACGTCGGTGAAGGTGCCATCGCCGTTGTTGCGATACAGGGCGGAGCGGGCCGGTGACTCGCGCATCTGGGCGATGGAGAAGGAAACCGGGCCGGAGATATTGACCACGAAGAGATCTTCCCATCCGTCGTTGTTGTAATCGCCCCATGCCGCGCCGGATCCTACATCCTCCGCCAACTGCGAGGTGCGCGTACCCCAAAAGTGATGGAAGCGGATCCCGGCTTCGGCAGTTACGTCGACGAACGACACCCGCGGGTAATCGGGCGGCAGGCCGCGAGCCAACTCGGACGTTAGTCCTTCGACCCGCTGGCCCGGGAGGTACCGCTCTCCGCCCCGTAGTGCAATCCAAGCCGCCGCTGACGCCGCCACGGCGAAGGCTGCGGCGAGGCCAGCCGCCAGGAGCAAGAGTCGCTTTCGCTTGGGCAGCCGAGTGCGGGGCGATCTGCGTGGTGGGTGGGTCACGGCCCAGCGGGGGAGCTGGAGCGCGAGGTCACGACCACGGTCCTGCTATCTTCCGACATCACGGTCACCGGGGCCGTGAGCCCGGAATGTTCGCCGAAGAGGAAGTTGATTAAGGATTGGTTGATCTTGCGATACATGAGCTTGGCCGAGACGTGCAGAAGGGCCGGCCCCTTAACGCTGGGTCGGTCCTGGGAATCCTTCCCTTCGCCGTCGACCGCCGCGACCGCCTCGGGAACGGTGAATCTGAATTCCGCTCGATCGGACAGGCCGGGGAATAGGGCGCGCCGGTAGCGTACCCCCACCATCTCCCACAGGTTGTGGCGGTCAATCAGGTTGCCGTATACGTCCACCGGTTCCGCCTTGAAGAGAAACGAGCCCGGGGCGATGAAGTGCCGGGCGTCGCGCTGGCCGGACTCGAAGACCACGTTGCCGTCCTGGTCTTGCACGACCAACTCGATCCATGCCTGGATGATATCCAAAGGGCCGGTGGGGAAGTCGTGGCCCACCTTGTTGTTGGTAACCAGGACATGGACCCGGACCGCCTCGCCGGGGCGAGCGGTGTCCGGCGCGACGAGTCTGAGGGTTACGGCGGGCCCGTCACGCCACTTGTGCGCGATCTCGGGGATTTCGAGCTCCCCTCGCAGCCACTTCTCGGTGAGCCTTACCTGCTCCTCCGCTCCCGGCAGTTGGAGCAGGAGGGGCATCATCTGGTTGGCTCCCACGAATCTGTGCCTCCGGTGCTTCCGGTCGCCCGGGGTGCGATTGTAATCCAAATCATCCCCCCGGGCCGGATCCTGTGAGTCCACCAGGGGCATGTGGCACTCGCGACACTCGATCGTTTTGTGGGGATCGAGGGTGTCGTTCCAGCGGCTCTTCCGCCAGTTGTCGTACTGGTTCTGAAGCTGAACCCAGCCTACTTGGTTGATCTCCTCGTCGATGAACTGTTTGTGGCAGGCCGCGCAAAACTCCGGGCTCTTGAACAGCTTGTGCTGGAGAGATTTCACATGGTGCCGGGGATAGGCTCGGATCAGAAAATCGCGCAGCGGGCGCATTTGCTCTCCGCTCTCGAGCTCAAACATGTAGCGCTGAGGCTGGGTGATCACGTAGGCGGCGTTACCCTTAACGTCGGTCTCCTTGATGGAATGACACACGATACAAGACACGCCTTCTTGGTAGCCCACCAGGCCGGTCAGGTTCTCGACGAACACGTTCTTGGTTCCCGAGAATAGAGAGATGGGATCGTGGCAACCGCCGCAGTAACGGGTCGACTCGGGGCTATTCTGCTCCGCCATGACCTTCTGTACCGCCTGGAACGCCGGATCCATCGCCGAGTAGCGGTGCGCGCTCACCGCCCATTCGGTGTAGATCTGCTCGTGGCAGCCCCTGGTGCCGCACCCCTCCGATCCGCCCAAGGAGCGGGCGTCAAAGGCGCCCCCGGTACTAGTCCGTGCAAGGCTGGGGGCGAAAGGACGATCCGGACCGTAAACGTAGCTATAGTCGGCGGGCAGGGCGTTGTGCAGCTCGGCGGGTCGATAGGCGAGCGCGCCGACGGCAACGATGGCAAACCCCCCGCCGGCCACCAAACTCGCCCGCACGGCGAACCCCCGTTGGGCGAGGAGCAGGCGGCGGGCCGTGTCGCTCTGGCGGGCCCTGGCCGCCCGCAACACGAGAACCAGGAGGTGCGGTGTCAGGAAGGCGAGGACGCCGAACGTGGCCACCACATGCACCAGGTCCCAGCCGTAGCTGATCCGGCTCCCCCAAATGGCCTGGGCCGTCAATACCAAGCCGGAGACGATGGCGGTCAGTACCGCTGCCATTGCGAGGTAGCCGGTAAGCTTGACGTGCGAGAGGGCCAGCGGGCGATAGAGCAGCCAGTGCCGGAGCTGGTACCACAAGAAGGGGAGGACGAACCCGAGACCGGCCAGGGTGTGGAGGATCACCATGACCTGGTTCGGGACACTGAACGGGAGGAGATAGATAGAGAGGCCGGTTAGGGTTTCTAGCAGGAGCAATCCCGCGACCCAGGCCAACGACGGCCTGCGCCATTCTTCTAGGCGGCGCAAGAGGTTGCGTAGCTGGCGGGTGTCGAAGGTCACTCTTACACCAATTCAACAATATCCCCCCTCGCGCGGAAATCGTGACCGCTCCCTCGCCCGGGGGGCGGGCGTCACGCCAACCACTAGCCTCAGAGCTGATTGCTTGCCTTAGATTCTCTCCCGCGCCTTGACCGATTAAGGTCGATCCACTTCGCCACCGGCCCTACGAGCCAAAGGGCCACCAGCGGAGGTGCTGCGCTGAACGCTATCGGGATCGGCCAGGCCTGGTCGGCGGCGAAGCGAATGACACCCTCCGCAACGGCGATGATAACCGCTACCGCCATTTGCCACCGCCTCCCTGAAACCACCGTACGCGGGTCGGTGATCATGAAGAACACGAAAAGTTGATACATCGGTCCGCTCAGCGGAGCCAGTTCCGGCAGTATCGGTTGGCCCAGGAGCCAGCTTCGCAGGCTGCTTACCAAGAGGAAACTCGCAGCGTAGGCCAACGTGATGTGAAGGACCCGCACCCTGGCGCCGATCACCAGTCCGAAGCTCCATATCACGAGGTTGGTTACCAAATCGTTCCCGAACTGGTGGCTCAGCACCGACAGCCGAGCCGGTGCCGCGAGGAGCAGGGTCACGATGGCGAAGTTGCTGGGATTCCACAAATGGCCGCCGCGGTACTGTAGAACGTACTTGGAGGCGATGGCCAGAAAGCCGCCTAGTGCAAAAGGCCACAGGGCCCCACCCTGGGGCTTGAGCAGGAGGGTGAGGCTGATACCGCTTATGTAGGCGCTCTGGAGGTTGACGATGCGGCCCCGGATGAGCCAGGAAAGCAGGGCCTCGGTGAAGACGCAGCTCAGGACGGCGATTGCCAGCCGATCGTAGCCCCCGATGATATGGTACTTAAGCTGTCCCACCACCAGGACCAGCGTGATGAGGAAGGCGATGGCATACCGCGGGTCGAGCCGCACCCGCCGCGGGAATGCCATCCGCGCGACCTCGGCTGGCGACACGGAGATCAACGCCACGGCTCGGTGACGGTGTGGAAGCGGTCGACCTCGAGATGGTAAAGCACCTGCCGTGCTCCCGACGGCCAGCGGATGACCACCCGGTCTACCCACTCGGATGTACCCAGGCCGAAGTGCGGTCGCCGGTCGTTCTGGCTGGCGAAGCCCATCCCGCCGTCCACTACGGAGCGCTGAGTGATGCCGCCGGCATCGAGGATGATCTCGGTGCCGATGGCGCTCCGGTTGCTGCGCGTAGCGACGAGCTGGAAGGCGACCCAGTGCTTCCCGCTGTCGGGGTAGGTGCGGTAGAGCAGGGCTGGCTGATTTTGGTTGGCGATGATTATGTCGAGAGCTCCGCGATTCGAGAGATCGGCCACAGCCACCGCCCGGCCGTCGTAGCGATCGTGGATCCCGACCGCCTCGGCGACGTCGACCCAACCGCTCAGTCCCCGATTCAGGAACAACCGCGACCGCTGGTAGCCGGACAAGCTGGCGTCTCCGAAGGGGGGCCAGGACGCGGCGTCTTCGAACAGGCGGCGATGAGCTCCCGCGATCTTCGACATGGCGTACCAGTAACTGCGGCCGGGATTGGCCGAGATGAACCCGTTGACGACGAAGAGATCAGGAGCGCCGTCGTTGTTGAAGTCGCCGAACTGCGCCCCCCAGGCCCAGCCCGCGTCGGCCACGACGGCGTCGGCCACGTTTTGGAACCTCTGCTGGTCCGGCACGAGGTTGAGACGCAAGTTGTTGTTTTGGAATAGATAGCCCCGTTCCGAAATGTTGGTGACGAATACGTCCAGTCGCCCGCGGTTATATGCGTCTCCCAGCGAAACCGACATCCCGCTCTTGGATTCGCTTTCCAACCCCGCGGTGGTCAAAGAGAAGCGTCGACCTAAGTCGTTGAGGTACAGCTCCTCCGGTCCGTAGTCGTTGGCGAGATAGATGTCCGGCCACCCGTCGTCGTTGAAGTCCGCCGAAGCCGCTGCCAGCGTCCACCGGGTGCTCCCGGCGCCGGTCTGGTCGGTGACATCCTCGAAGGTGCAGCCGCCGGTGTTGTGAAACAGCAGATTCTTGCCGCCGTTGTTGGCGAACTCGAAGCTTTCGTGCATTATGCGCGTGGTCCTGAGATTCCAGAAATCCACTTCGCTGCGGAAATACGCCGTGACGTACAGATCCAGGAGGCCGTCTCGATCATAATCGAGCCAGATCGCTCCGTTGCTGTTGACCCAGCGCCGCAATCCCGCGGGCTCGGTTATCTCCTCGAACCGCCGGCCTTCCATGTTCCGGAACAAGGCCAAGTATCCGTACCGGTATACCAGCACGTCCTCCCAACCGTCGTTATCGCAGTCGCCCCAGATCGAGCCCATGGAGACGCCCTCGCCGGGACGGTTGAGATCGGCCAGGCCTACGCTGGCCGCGACATTTTCGAAGGTGCCATCGCCGCGGTTGCGGTAAAGGGCGTTGGCTTCGCCGAAGCGGCTGTTGGTGAAATAAAGGTCGGGCCATCCGTCCGCGTCGAAGTCGGCGACGGAAACGCCTGCGCCCAAGGCCGCCACGTGCGGTTCCACGTTGGCGATCTTGGAATCGAGCTCCGGCCGCCGGTGCACGAACTCGATACCGGCGGCCGCCGTCTCGTCGCGGAGCACAAAGCCTGGGCGCACCGCATCGGGACGGGATCGCACCGGAGCGTCGTTCAGTCGGACTGCAAGTCCGATGGCGGCGGCAAATGGGACGGCGATGACGGCCCTGCCAATTCGGAGGGCACCAGCCATGGACCTATTGTAGCATCGGCACCGGCGGGCACGCCAGGCGCGCCCAGGAAAGTCACACGATCGGTCCGGCTCAGCGCCGCTTTACCACCCGCGTATTGTATTCTCGCAAGTAGCGTTGGTGCGTGGAGTCGCCGGGATAGGAGTCGCCCGCCCGGTAGGGGTAGGCTTTCATTCCGTGGAAAGGAAGTGGTTCCACCGTGTTCCCGAAAGCCGTGTTGAGGTCGGAGTCCTTCACCCAGCTTACGGTGTACAGCAGGAAGGTCCGCTTCCAACCGGGCGGCAGGGTTCTCTCCGAAGCGGCGTCGAACTCTACGGTGAGCTCGTCGCCCGGGCCCATTACCACGTACCTATCATCGGCGCTCGACAACAGCGGGAGCACATCGCCGAATCGGGTGAACGCTCCCTCGATCGGGCGCCAGAAAGACTCCTGGGTGACGTCGTCGTAGTCGAACCAGTGCGGGCCGTACCGCCCGCCGCGGCGATACATCCGGGAGAAACCCCGGAAGTGGAGGTCGGCCCTGAGCGGCATCAACGTCGTGACCCGGACGGGGCTCTGCGGCGCCTCCCTCGCCACCAACGCTTGGTCCCAATAGATCTGCAGGTTGGTGCGAATGCGCACTCGGCGGTCGTCAGTGGGGAACTTGCCCTCGAGGTCGATCACCATCGTTTTGTCCTTCCCCGCGGGAAAACTCAGGTTGGGGATGGCCGTAGTCCAGCCTCCCTGAGCGCCGCGTACCTCTAGGGACGGCGGCTGGACCCGAAGGCGCCACTGCTGCGACAGTGCGACGTTGATGCTGGCGTCGGTGGGATAAATCCAGCCGCGCAGGAATAGGTAAGTACCCGCGCTGCCCGCATCAGGACCCAGGTCGAGAACGAGCTCGTGGGGCTCGACTAAACCCTGATAGCGAAGCGGCGTGAGACCGGACACGTAAACGTAGTCGTGCTCCAGCAACGCGGGGAGGACATCCTCGCCCCGCCCGTCGATCGCCGACAGGGGCGGGCGCGGTCGCACCACTCGGAACAAGCGCAGCTGCTGCGGTCCCGGAGGCACGAACCGTTCGTCCACGAACACCTGCACCGAGTCGGGGTGATCCACCGCGAGCAGCCGGACTTCATCGACGTACGCTGTTTCCCACAGCTCCTCGGTTAACTGTATGACGTAGCGTCGGCCGCGGGGCCGGAGCAGGTCGCCGGGAATCCGCACGTACTCCCGGGAAGCGTCTGCCGGGGCCCAAACCATCTCGCCACCCGTTACTCCATCCAGGCCCAAGATGCCCAGCGGCATCCCCAGCGCGCTGCGCCACATTACATCGGTCACGAAACGGAAACCCTTGCCGTCCCAGGTGTAGAGGAAGGGGCACGATCCCTTGAGCAGTTCAGCCTCGAGAACGTCCTGGTCGGTGCCCGGCAGATACACCGTCTGCAACACCCCATTGGGCCACTGCACCCGCAGAACATCTCCTTTCAAGTGCGACCCTAGGCCCAGATGGGTCACTCGACGAGTCACCACGCGGGTTTGGTAAATCTCCCCGGCGCGCAGCTCGAGCCTGGCACCGATGCCAAAAACGTTGTTCTTGCCGCTCCCATCGCGCAGGGCGAGGAGTCGCACCTGCATGGCCAGGCGATTGTTCCCGCCCTGATTGCGCAATAACCGAATCCCCCCGGCGCCCGCCACCAGCAGATCCTGGTCCCCGTCGGAGTCGATGTCGCTGGCAGCCAAGACGCTCCAGCTCCCGGATCGCTCAGCGCGCGGTACGATCTCCGAACGGTTGCGATAAACTCCCTCTCCTTCGTTGTGAAATACCAAGATACCGCCACTCGGTGTCCCCTCTGCCAGCGACCGGCCCACCACCACGAGGTCTAGCCATCCGTCATTATCGTAATCCACGAACCCAGCATCCTGCGCGGCAGTGGCCCGCAGTGCCTCCAGCGTGGCTGCGGAGCGTCCGTCCCGGCTGAAGGTGCCGTACCCGTTGTTGCGCCACAGGGCCGGCGGGCCACCAGCAGCACTCGCCACGAAGATGTCAAACCAACCGTCGTTGTCGTAGTCACCGACTGCCATCACTCCAGAGCCTGCACTGGTGATCCCACTCTGCGCTGTCACGTCGCTGAAGCGCCCTGCCCCGGTATTGCGGAACAGCAGGTCACCGCCCCGTTGGTTGGCGATGAACAGGTCGATCCGGCCATCGTCATCGAAGTCCGCGACCCCTACCGCGCGGGGGCTGCCTGCGCTCGCCAGTCCCGCAACCGCAGTTGTCTCCGTGAAGGTGCCGTCCAAATTGTTACGGAATACCTGAAGTCTATCGGAGCCGAGCAAAAGGAGGTCCAGGTCGCCGTCGTGGTCCAGATCCACGAACAAACCCCGGCGGGCCCCTCGAACCCCCCTTAGCCCGGCTTGCGCCGTTACATCCGCTAGGTTGCCACTTTGCTCGTTGCGGAACAGATGGACCCGCCCGTCGGCTCCGATCGCCAACAGGTCAAAGTGTCCGTTGTTGTCGAAATCCGCAAATAAGGCATCGGCGGCGCCCGCTGGAAGCGAGACCCCGAATTGTTCCGTGACGTCCAGGAAATATCCGCCGGTGCCGGAGTACAATTGTGATTTCCGCTGGCCGGGCGGCCCGAACGATACGAATAGGTCGTCCCAGCCGGAACCGTCGAAATCCTCGACCGCCACCGCTGCCGAAGGGAGCTCGCCCGCCGGCTGAGCGGCAGCGGGCGTCGTCGGAGCGCCCGGGAGGCCGGCTTCCGCGGTGGCGTCGACGAAGCGGACCACCCCGGACGGCATCACCCCCTGCGCTCGAAGGGCAACCAAAAGCGAGGGGCTGTACGCAAATATGGGGCGACCCGGCAGAGGACCTTCCAGCCACTTCACGGAGTTAAAGGATGACTGATAGGGCGGGGTAAGCTCCATGATCCGAAGAAACCGCTCGAACGGTGCAGTTGCTTCGGCCTGCTCGCCGGTCCGCAGAAGCTGGATTGAGCGCTCCAGCTGCGCCCTTGCTTCCCGCGGCAGCTCGGGCGGCACGCGGCGGAGTTCTTCCAAATGCCGCACTACACTGTCTGCCTCTCCCCGGCGCAGGAGCGCTTCGGTAAGCATCAATCGCACTGCGAGATTCGCCGGCGCAAGGGTGACGATCTGCCGCAATCGATCTTCCCGGCGGCGCTGTGCAGCAGTGTCCGGGTCCTCGGCATCCAGCTCCGCCAGGGCGTATAACACCCGGGGATCTCCCGGTGAGTCCCGCAGCAGCCTCTCCAACGCCGCCCGCGCCTCGGTTTCTCTTCCGGTTAGCGCGTAAAGCCGTGCGACTGTGAGGCCGAGCTCAGGGTTCTCCGGATCCAACCGTAGTGCGCGCCGCAACTGGAGTTCGGCATCCGCGTAGCGGCCGGCCCGCAAATAAGTGAGTCCCAGATTGGCGTATCCCACGGGCTCCCGGGGCGCCAAGGAGACTAGTTTCTTGAACTGTTCCTCCGCCTCGAGCAACTCGCCCCTCTCTAGATGGTCGAGCCCTTGGGCGCGGAGCACGAAGACGTTTTCCACCGGAGGCGGCTCGGGACGGCACCCGTAGAGGAAGGCGCTCCAAACCACCCAGAGTAACCCGACCGGCGCGGTGAATCGCACACGGCTAGTGGGCACCTCGTAATTCCTTGGAGGCCGGATCGGCGGTATACTAAGGTACAGGTGGCAGGAGCGCAACAACGAGCGTCTGCGAACTAGGGAGGGTGCTCGGTCATGGGATACAAGCGTCTGCTAGCACTGCTCCTCGCGGGAATCGGTGCCGCAGCACTGGGCGCCGCAAGGCGGGAGCCGGACATTCACTCCGAGTGGGTTAAGTACCCCAACCGGACGGGCGATTCGGTCATCGCTTATCTTGCATATCCTGAACGCCCCGACCCCGCGCCCGCGATGATCGTAATCCACGAGATCTTCGGGCTTTCGGACTGGATCCGGGAGGTGACCGAGGATCTGGCAGAAGCGGGTTACGTGGCGATCGCTCCGGACTTGTTGTCCCGGCGCGGCGGGACGGCGGCGCTGGAGGACCCTCGGAGGGCGATCTCGACTCTGCCGCCGGATTCGATCACCGTGGATCTGGACGGGGCGTTCGAGTACCTCCGTTCATTGAAGGCGGTGCGCGGCGATGCGGTCGGAGTGATCGGTTTTTGCTGGGGCGGGGGTCAGAGCTTCCGCTACGCCACCAATAACCCGGGGCTCAAGGCGGTGGTAGTCTGCTACGGTCCAGCACCCGATCTCGCCACCGTGGACCGGATCTCGGCACCGGTGCTCGGCGTTTACGCCGAGAACGACGCGCGGATCAACACCAACTTGCCGGATGTGGAACGCGCCATGCGGGAGGCGGGAAAAACTTTTCGCCACACGATTTATCCGGGTACCGGACACGGCTTCCTCAGAACCAGGAACGAGCCCTCCCAGGCGGATCGCGCCTGGCAGGACATACTGGCTTTTCTGCGAGAACGGCTAGGCAGTTGATAACGGGCATTCCTGGCACGATCTGGCGGCTCGCGGCGCGAATGGCTGTCGTCCAGGCGTGGACGCCCCGCAGCGGTTCCCGACTGCTACGCTCCGAAGAGGGTGCGCAGCGCTTGCCAGGTGGGGCGGAGCCCGCCGGCTATTACGCCTAACAGGATCACCGGCACCGCGTAGCGGATCAGCATCATCCAGCGGCGGCGCAGGGTCGCGTTGGCCAGTCCCTTCGCAAGCTCGGCGTCCGCCTGACTAAGGAGCCGGTAGCCCACCAGAAACGCGGTAAAGAACCCGCCCACCACCAGAAGGAAGTTTCCCACCAGCTGGTCGGAGGCGCCCAAGATGTCGGTGTCGTAAGCCGACGGCAGGCCCAAGAGGGCGATCCCGACGCCGGCTCCTAGGGCCGTGGCCCTGCGGGGGAGGTTCCACACGTCCACCAGCGCCGCCACCACCACCTCCAGGAGCGAAATGGCGGACGTGAGAGCGGCGAAGAACAGCATTACGAAGAAAGCCGTGTCGATGTAGTCCCCCAGCCGACCCAACAGCTCGAACCCTTTGGGGAGCGAGATGAAGAGCGCGCCCACCGTGCTTTCGGACACTTGATCGGTGAGGCCGAAGCTGAAGATCACGGGAAAGACCACCAGGCCGGCCACGAAGGCTACACCGGTGTCGGCGAAAGCCACCGTTGCGGCTTCTCGACCCAGGTTCTCCTGGGATTTGAGGTAGGAGGCGTAGGTCATCATCGCACCCATACCCAAGCTGAGGGAGAAGAAAGCCTGACCCGCGGCGTCGGCCAGGATATCCGGCTCGAGGAGTCTGCGCAAATCTGGCTTCAAGTAGTAGGCGTAACCTGCTCCTCCCCCGGGGAGCGTGGCGGCCCACAGAGCCAGGCCGATCAGGATCAAGAAAAGGAGCGGCATCATGATCAGGCTGGCCCGCTCGATTCCCTTCTTGACTCCCCAGGCCACGATATAGACGGTGATCGCCATGAATATGAGGTGCGCGATCACCGCGTCGCCGCCGCTCGAAACCTGAGCGAAGTAAGCGGCAGTGTCCTCGGGTATGGCGTTTCGCGCCGCATCCACTGCGTAGCGCATAGTCCAGCCGGCGATCACCGAGTAATAGGAGAGAATCCCGAGGCCGCAGAAGACGAAGAGCCAGCCCAGCGGGGACCAGGCTCTTCCTCCCAGGCGCTTCAAAGCCCGTGCCGGCGACTCCTGGGACATCCGGCCTACGACGAACTCGGCGGTCATTAGGGGGATGCCTACGATCAGCACTATCACGATGTACAGCAAGACGAAGGCGGCTCCTCCTCCTTCCGAAGCGATGTAGGAGAAGCGCCACATGTTGCCCAAGCCTACGGCGGACCCCACGGCGGCTAGGATGAAGCCGGCGCGGGTGGCCCACGACTCTCGCTGAGGGGTACCGGTTGTAACGGTCACGGTCGAGTCTCCGCTTTGGGGTTAAAAACCCGAGAACATTACTTCGGTTCCCTGCCCAGTGTCCAGAGCACGCGACGCACTTTTCAAGATCGGTCGCAGGGGCCAGTTTTCGGGCGATGCTTTCTCTTGCGCTCCCTCTGCTTCAGGCGGCTCGGCTGCTTTCGGTCGCGGACGATTCCCTCAGACCCGAGCAGGAGATGCTTCATTACCGAATAGCGGTTCAGATTCCGGATACGGGGCGCGCGGTCCGAGCCGCGGCGGGGGTGCGCTACGTAATGGCGGAAGTTGATGGTTCCTTGCGTTTGGATTTCGACAGTGTGTTCACGATCGATTCCATAGTGGGGGAGCGCGGGAAGCTGTTGGCGGCCGGGGGGAGGGGCGGAGTTCAGGGTTGGCAGCTGGTCAAAGGATCGGGTGGGCGCTGGCTGCTTGTGGTTGCGGCCGCAGGGTCGCCAGGCGATACCTCCGAGATCACGGTCTACTATCGCGGCCGCCCGCGGGATGGTTTGATCATAGGGACCGACCGTCACGGCCGGAGGGTGGTTTTTGCCGACAACTGGCCGAACCGGGCACGCCACTGGTTTCCGGCCGAGGATCATCCCAGCGACAAGGCCACAGTGGAATTCGCGGTGGAAGTTCCCTCCGGCTGGCGGGCGGTGGCTAACGGAGCACTGGTGGGTTTGGACTCCTTGGAGGGGGGCAGGACCCGCTGGCGCTGGGCGATCTCGCGGCCGATACCCACCTACACCATGGTGATCGGTGCGGCGCGGTTCAGCGTCACTGCGCTGGGGACGAGCTACGGGATCGCCCAGAGCCTTTGGGTCTACCGCGAGGATTCCGCTTTTGCGGTGAGCGGCCCGTTCAGGCGAGTGGGGAAGATGCTCGAGGTTTACAGCGATCTGATAGGTTCCTTTCCTTACGAGAAGCTGGCTCATGTGGAGTCTTCCACCCGGTTCGGTGGGATGGAGAACAGTACTGCGATCTTCTACGCCGAGTCGGGGTTTCGGGATCAGTCGTTGAGCGAAGAGACGGTGGCTCACGAGATCGCACACCAATGGTTCGGGGATGCGGTGACTGCGGGCGACTGGCATCATCTTTGGTTGTCGGAGGGTTTTGCCAGTTATCTGGCTCCCTTGTTTTTCGAGCAGGTGGGAGAGGTGCCGCGGTTCCGGGAGTCGATGGAGCGGAACCGGCGGGTTTATCTCCTCTCGGATGTGGTGGATCGCCCGATCATAGATACGGCGCAGAAGGTCTCGCTGGATCTATTGAACGCGAACGCTTACCCCAAGGCAGCGTGGGTGTTGCACATGTTGCGGGCGGAGTTGGGCGACAGCGTCTTCTTCGCGGGGCTGGGGAACTATTACCGGCGGTTCAGGGACTCTTCCGTCTTGTCGGCTGATTTTCAGCGGGTAATGGAGGAGGTGTCGGGGAGATCGTTGAGTTGGTTTTTCGAACAGTGGTTATTGCAGCCCGGTTATCCGCGGTTGAGCGTGGAGTGGGCGTACCGGGATGGGAGGCTGTTCTTGGAGGTCCGACAGGTTCAGAAGGAGCGTTGGGGGAGCTTCACTCTGCGGTTGCCGGTGCGGGCGGAGTTCGAGAGAGGCGATGCCGAGGAGTTCGTGGTGCGGCTGGCCGGCTGGCGGTCGGAGGTGGAGCGGCGGGTGCGGGATAGACCGAAACAGGTTTCGTTGGATCCCGGAGGTACTTTGCTTATGGAGGTGGTGGAGTTGTCGGAGCGGCGCTAGGGCTCGTTTGGTTGGCGGCGATCGCGAACCAGGCCGCTTCGATGGCGTTTTGGGATGCGGGTTGGTCCGGGGGCCAAGCTTTGTCGGCAGTGCGTTCCAGCATGAGGGCGATTACTCGCAGCCACACGGCAGCCCAGGTTTCGGCGGATCCTATTCTCACCTGACCTGAGGCCTTTCCCGCGGCTACGATTCTTTCGATCTCGGCCTTGAGCTCGGTTTCGGTTTCTCTGCTCTTGGGGTCCAAGAGCGGTTTGATCGGGCTCTGGAAGACCAGTCGTGCAGCGTTGGGGCTGTGGTGGGCGATCTCGCGCCAGCTTTTGGCGATGCGTTCCAGGCGCTCGCGACAGGGTAGCGTGGACGAGGTGTCTTTGATGCTCTGGATGAACAGCCTGGTGGCCGCACGGTAAATCTCGTTCAGCAATTGTTCCTTGCTGCTGAAGTGGCGGTAGATGGTACCCTCGGCGATCCCCGCGCGGCGTGCGATTTGCGGTGTGGTGGTTTCGTGGTATCCCTGGGTGGTGAATAGGTCCAGGGCTGCCCGGACCAGTTTTTCGCGAGTGCCATGGACGTCCCGCTTGCGGGGCGTACCTGGCATCGGCACTCGACCCGGCGGGGTTGGAAGGTGAGTCATCACTCGCAAGAGTACAACTAGACGCTGGGTTTGTCGATAGGGCTTTCCCCTGTTCCGCCGAGGTGGTGTTCAGGGCGGATGGCGGCGCTGAACCCCTGAAACCGACAGCTCAATCGGATTTCCGGATCAAGACTGCCCCGAAGAAGCCGTCGGTAGCGTGCAGCGCCGGATCCAGGCGCAGGAACTGGTCGTGCTGTCCGGGTACCGAAATGCCCTGGCGCTCCAAGATCTCCTGCGCCGAGTGCACCGCGAACTCCGGATGACGCTCCGAGAACTCCTCGATTACCGCTTCGTTTTCCTGCAGCAGTAAAGAACAAGTGGCGTAAACCAGCCGGCCGCCCGGCTTGAGCAGCGCACAATACGCTTCCAGAATGGAGCGCTGTTCTCGCACTAGCTCGGCGATGCGCCCGCTGGTGAGCTTCCAGACAGCATCTGGATTCCGGCGCAACACCCCGGTGCCGCTACAAGGAGCGTCCAACAAAACCAGATCCGCCCGGCCTTTGAGTTCCGCCAGCGGGGACCGAGCTCCACGGGCCGGCTCGCCCTGCGAGAGAATCCGCACCCGGACACTTCGCACTCCCGCTCGGCGCGCACGCCGCTGGAGCTGGCGCAAACGAGACTGGCTCACGTCGAAGGCATGAAGCTCGCCACGATCCTCCATCATAGCCGCCAAGTGCAGCGTCTTTCCCCCGCCGCCCGCGCACCCATCCACCACCACCTGCCCCGGCTTCGCTTCGGTCAGGAAACCGATCAGTTGACTTCCCTCGTCCTGCACCTCGAACCATCCTTGGCGAAAAGCCCGGGTGCCGTAAACGAACCCCTTCCTCTCGACCACCAGACCCACGGGACTGTAGACCGCACGACGAGTGGGAAAGCCCTCCTCCAGCAACCGCCGCTCCAGCGTCGGCCGATCGGCCTTGAGCGTGTTCGCCCGAAGAACGAGGGGTGCCGGCTCTTTCAAGGCCTTGCACCGCGCCTCCACCAGATCGCAAGGCGAGACCTCGAGCCATGCCGCAACCAACCAATCGGGCAGACTGTAGGCGATCCCGATTGCAGCACCTGGATCGCCGGGCAGCGTCGGTTCCCGAAACCGCATCGCTGCAGCTTCCAGGGCGGCCTCGTCCGCCTGATTCAGCGGAAGGTCCAGAACCCGCTCGCCGTAGCCGAACAGTCTTAAGTACAGCGTAACTAGAAACTTGCGATCCTCGGCCCGTTCACCCGCCGCGTGCTCGAGTCTCCGCCACCAGCGCAGCACCCCGTAGACCGAGTCTGCGACGAAAGTCCGGTCGCGCTTTCCCATCTGGGGGTGTTGCCGGAAAAACTTCCGCAGCACGCGGTCGGCGGGGAGGGGAGAAGCTAAGGTGCGGGACAAAATTTCCGCCGCCGCCTCGATCCAGATCGGATAGATGCGAAACCTTCGGCGCCAATTGGAGCTCGGCTCTATCACGATACCAATTTGGCGCCGCGGCGGGAAAACGACGAATGCCCTAGAGCTTGATCCCCCTCCACCGTCCCGCCCACCATCCCGCAACCGACCAGGAGACGAGCGAGACTGCTGCTAAGAACCCGATCCCCAAAGCGCCCAGCCGCTCGACCAAAGCCACACCTACCGGACCCAAAAGACTGGCATCAGCGTCCACCGCAACCATCACACCCAACCGAAACGCCTCCACCGGATCGACCAGCGCCCAAGTCACCAGCACCCACTGCGGCACACCTAGCCTGACGAAGGCCAGCATCAACCCCAGCGTACCGAGCGCAGCGAAAACTAACCAGGCCACGATGCCCAAACTCATGGCCTTGGCCCGCGTTCCACTCACCGAGGACAACCACAACCCCAAGGAGACGAACACCAGAGCCAACAGGGCGACAAAAAGATAGAGCGCGAGCACCAATTGCCACGGTACCCCTTGCCACAAAGCCACCCCGGCTGCAACGGCGAAACCCAAGGTTATCGAGCTCAAAACCGATATCGCCAAACCCAACCACTTGCCGGAATAGACCTCACCGCCGTCGACCGGCTGCGCCAACAAGTACTCCAAAACTCCATTTTCCCGCTCTTCAGCTACCGCCGCTGCCGCCGGAAACAGCGCCATCAATGGGACGAACAACAACGCCAGGTGCACAATACCCGCCAGGCCTTTGGCGAAACTCCGATAGCCGTGCACCGCGGCATCCGCGGGAGCCAGTACCACGAGTCCCAAACCCGCCAGCACAAAGACCAGGGAGTAGGCCCAAAACCAGCGTGCCCTGAGCGCCGATGCCAGCTCCCGCTCCACCAGCAAGCCGACAGCACGACTCACAGCTCGGCCTCCCCCGCAGAGGCGAGAATCGACTCCAACAGTTCCTCCAGACCCCAGAGTCGCTGGATGCAGTCCTCCAACGCGCTCACACCGCCGTCGAACGCCACCTTCCCTCGGTGCAAAACTACGATCCGGTTCGCCACAGCCCGGACATCGCTCAGGCGGTGAGATGCGAGAACGATGGTGATCCCTCGATCGATTCCCTGCAACGCATTCAAGAAATCGCGCCGCGCCGGAGGATCCAAATTGGCAGTAGGCTCGTCGAGCAGGAGAAGGGGGACCCGGGCCGCGAGGGCGAGAGCCAGCAACACCTTCTGAAGCATCCCTCCCGACAGCGCTCGCACGGGCTTGATCTGGTGGGCGCCATATTCCAGGCCCAAGCGGCTCAGCTCGGTCACCACCGCCTGCGGACTCACCCCCCGCAACCGGGCGAAGAACTCCACCGCTTCCGCTAGCGAACCGTCGAGCCAAGGGACTCGCTGCGGTACGTACCCCACCCGCTCCCTGACCGCGCGATTTTGGCGGGACACGTCGAACCCGGCCACCCTCAAGCTCCCATCGAAGGAGACCAAGCCTAGCAAGCAGCGGATGAGCGTGGTCTTGCCCGCACCGTTCAAACCCAACAGCGCAACTCGCTCGCCGGGCTTGATCTCGAGATCTAGGCGATCCAGAACCACTTCCCTCCCGTAGCCCTTGGTCAGGCCGCGAGCCTCAATTATCGCCCCTTGGCTCCCAAAGGTGGGGCTCGAGGTCGCGCTCCGGGTCATCTGCTCGCCCTGATCCTCGTGCCGCGCAGCCTGATACGCGCATACGCCGCCGGTGCTACCCCGATCGCCAGGCCCACAACAGCCACGAGAAGCGGTCCGATTCCATAGCCGACGTCCGGGTCGGCCGAGCCGATGCTCGAAAGCTCGGGCTTGACACGAGGTGCGGAGTCGACCACCACCGGCTGGGGCAAAAGTAAGGGCACCGCCCGGGCGATCAGATCCAAAGCCTCGAACGCCAAGGAACCTCTGAACCATCTGAGAGTCGGATGCTTGGCTACCAGATCGTCCGAGAAGCGGTTCCAGACGAAGGGCGTGTCTCCTCGGCCATCGCTGTTCTGGTCGAACCCGGCGTACTCGCTCCAGTAATTGCCCCGCCACGAGTTGGCCAGGGCGCTCCCTCCCCCGGAGACCTCCACCGGAGCTAGGTTGTCCACCAGTCGGTTGCCGTAAAAGAGATTGCGACTTACCGAGGGGAGTAGGCTGATTCCCACGTCGTTGTAGGCAATCAGATTCCCGCTGAAGCGGTTGAACACACCGTAAAGGTGGGGCGAGTTGTCCAAGCTGATCCCGACCGCGTTTTGCACCACCACGTTGTTCACCGCCACGATGCTGTCTGCGTCCTTGAACCCGATTCCTCGACCCAGCGCCCCGCGGGACTCCGCGAAGAGGTTGCTTTCGAAAACGATGTCTCCGGAATACATGATGAACGCGCCCACCTCGTTTCCCACGAACCGATTCCCCTCGAACCGATTGTGGTTGCTGTACATGTAGTGGAGCCCGTAGCGACTGGCCGTGACCCGATTGTTGCGTACTAGAGTGTGGCTGGAGAACCAGATCACTAGGTCACGGGAGTCGGAAATCTCGTTCCCCTCTACCAGCCCCCGGTCGCTGTACCACAGGCGGATTCCGTCTCCCCGCCGGGCTACGGGAAGAGACTTTCCGCGGATCGAGTTTCTTCTCACCACCGCGCCCGGTGCCTCTTTGAGATAGATGCCGAACAAAACGTCTTCCAGTCGGTTGTCTTCCAAAACGACTCCTTCGGCACCTACCACCATGATCCCTGCGTCTTCCCGGGACTGATCCGCACCGGACGATACAATCGTAAGCCCGCGCACCGTCGCCCTAGCGCTCACCCTAACGACGGTGCCCCGCCCACCGCCCGAGATCACCGCTCCGGGTTCGCCGATCAAGACCACCGGCTTGGAGATCTCGATCGGGCCGCTGTGGGTTCCCGCGGAGACGACGATCGTATCCCCGGGCCCAGCCGCGTCGATCGCCTGTTGGATCTCCGGGAAGCCGCCCGGTCCTACCACCAACTGGGCTGCCTGCAAGAGAGCGAGGCAAAGAGCGCTCATGTCGAGTCAGCGGTCGGCGATGGTCGAGGGGTTCTCGCGTACCGGCGCCACTCGTAGATGGCGATCGCCGGCCCGATGAGACCGGCGATCGCCATCAGGATCGCTCCCAGGGCAGGCATGCTGGTAACGGTGAACTGACCCACCTGGGTGGTTCCCAAAAGCGCTGGATTGAAGGGCTGGATCTGAAGCGGGGCTTCAGGCGAGAGGTTGTGCCCGTATTCGTAAAGCCAGTGGCGGAAAGTGTAGAGCATCACCGTTCCGAAGAGCACGAAGTCCATCCAGCCCAGAGCTGCGATCGGCATCCGCCCGATCAGAGCGGTGAGCAGGGCAAAGCCAAAGAAACGCAGAATAAAAAACGGGATAAACCGGAACTCCGGAAACTCGTCCGGCACGATCTCCTGCATCCCGATGTAGTGGTTGAGTAGGTTGATCTCGGAAAGATCCCCGCTCACCGTGTTCGGGTAGATGACCAGGGTCAGCCCCTGGGGGTACTGGGGAGCGTGGAGCGTTATCGTCCAAGTGGGAAGCACGATTCCCGGGAGAATGGACAAGGTCGCTGCCACGATCAGTACCCGGCTCAGGGGCGAAAGCTGGCCCTGGAAAAACTCGGTTACCCTGCCGATCCAGCCCTCCATGGCTTATCGCGGCTCAACCAAGAGGTACCCGGTCATCTCCAGATGCAGCGCCGAGCAGAACTCGGTGCAGTAGAAGGGGAAGACTCCCGGCTTGTCCGCTACGAAGGAGACGGTCTGCGACTCTCCCGGCTCCAGGCTGAGATTGACGTTGTACTGGGCGATCCCGAAGCCGTGGGTCGCGTCTCGGGCGCGCTCGATGTTGGTTATGTGGATGACCACCCGGTCGCCCTGGCGCACCTTGATCCGCTCAGGGTTGAAGTGGCTGCGGATCGCGGTCATGTATACGTGCACCTCGTTGCCCCGCCGCTCGATCCGCTCCCTACCACCCACCGCCGCATCCCGGCCGGTGGCCATGGCGCTCGGATCCCAGCCGATTTCGGGATAGACCTCAAAAGGCTTGAGCTTGTCGGCCTTGATGATCTGGGCATAATGCGGCTCGCCGATACCGATGGGCATGTCGTAGAGAAGCTGCATGCGCTCGCCGCCGATATCGATCAACTGGAAGTTTTGGGGCAATAGCGGTCCCACGTTGTTGAACCGGTCGAGCGACCACTTGTTGAGGGAGACCAGATACTTACCGTCGGGGGAGCGGGTGTCGCCCTCCGCAGCCGCGATATGCCCCACGTTGTAGTGGACGTCGATTTTCTCCACTAATTCCAGCGGCTCAAGCCGCCATTTAGCCACCTTGGTCTCCAGAAAGAGCGAGGTGTAGGCGAAGCCCCGGTCGTCGAACTGGGTATGCAACGGCCCCAGGCCGAGCTCGAGCTGGCCGTCTATCACGCTGGCGAAATCCAGGATCGCGATCCCGTACTTGTCGGTCCCCGCGAATTGCTTCTGGTCGATCGCCTGCTGGATCTTGCTCCAGGAATAGACCGTAACGTGCGGGTCCAGCTTGCCCGATACCACGATCCGCGAACCGTCAGGAGTGACGTCGGCGCCGTGCGGGCTCTTGGGTTCGGGTACCAGATAGACCAACCCCTCGGCTACGGCCACCTCCAGCGGGATCACCCGTTGCCCTTTGACGGTGCGGGTCTTGCCCGGCTGGGCGGCCACCTCGGCGGCGCGCTGCCAGTTAATGATGTGAAGGTAGTCCATGTCGTTGCGGGAAGCTCCCGCTTCGAACGGCGGATTGCCAGCCTCGATGCCCCCGGTGGCCATCTCGGTGTTGAAAGAGTTCAAGAACGCCCAGCCGAAAGACGGCCCTTTGCCAGCGTCCGAAAGATCGTGCCAGTAGGGCGGAAGTTCGATGGCGAATGACTGGGACGGGTCGATCCTCCCCCGCTGCCGGTCGAACTTCCAGAAGGTCACTACACCGCGATAGTCTTCCTCGTAGCGCTCCAGATCGGCGTAGTCCTTCCACAACGGGACCGAGTACTGCGACGGCTCGATTACATACTCGGTATTGGGGGTGACGAACGCGCCCCCGTGATTGGTCCCCATGATCGGACTGGTCACGATCTGTTTGGTCTCAAAATCCCTGAGATCGATGACCGCGATTCTGGGGTTGGCCTTGTCGTTGATGAACAGAAACTGGCCGTCGTACTCCCCGTCTGTCTCGGAGAGAGCTGGGTGGTGGTTGTCGCCCCAGGTGAGGTCGTGTCCCGCCATGCGGGCCTGCTGCATCAGCCGCTTGTGCTCGTCCGCCCCGGTAGCGTAACCCTGCCACGGCTCCGGGGTGAAGGCGGCGATCACCTTGAGCAGACGCATCGATGGGATGCCGATCACCAGCACCTGGCCGGAATGGCCGCCAGAGGAGAACATGACGTACTCGTCCGGCCTCCCGGTAGGCTGATAAGTCTTGAGGGCAGCCACGATGTCCTGATCGGTGAGACCCCGTTCCCGAACAATGGCTCCGATGTCCGCCCCTCCGGGCCGCGCGCAGGATTGGGCCACGATCGAGAGACCTAGGCCGGCAGCTACGACCGCGCCGGCAATTGCGACGTTCCTTCTTAGGTTCATAGGGATCACTCCTTACTCCTGAGATATTGGTAGATCGCCCGCGCTTCCTCGCGAGTGGTGTTGGTATTCAGCATGGGCGTCAGGTACTCGCCCAATAACTGCTTCGCCACGGGATCGACCCGTAGCATAGAGTCGGGATTGGTGATCATCGCCACGATCCAGTCGTAACTCCGCCGATCGGTCACTCCTTGGAGATCGGGGCCGGTCAGCCGGCCACCGCCTATCGAGTGGCAGCCGATGCAGCCCTTGGCGGCGAACAGCTCCTCGCCCTTAGCCGCCAGCGAGGGGTCCGCCGACCCAGAGGGGGTGGCCTGCGCCGCGGGTTGCTGAGCCCGGTTCATCTGCCCCATCGAAGGGCGGTCGGCCGTCATGGGTGGATGTCCACTCCCTTCATCGCCTCCACTACAGGCCACAACCGGCCCGACTGAAAGACCGTAAACCAAGAGCGCTAAGCAGGATTTGTTCATCCGTTTGTCACCTTTTCAACCTTTCTCACCGGGCGGGACCCCGGGTTCCGGCCTTCTGCCCGAGCACCCAGACCGCGTCTAGTCTGTGACGCCAGGCAATTAAACGGCGTGCGGTTTAACCCTCAGTGAGACCGCCTTCAAGAAGTCTTTAAACTTTGCAGGGCTCGCCGGGCGGGGCTTTCCGGAGTATCCTATGGGTAGCACCGAAAACCTGGAGGAAAGATGCGGAGCGCTGTCATCGCACTGGTTGCCCTGATTGCTGCCGGCGCGCTGTGGGCTCAGGATCCCGACCGCAGCGTAAGCGACGGCGGCATCAAGGTCGCCGGCTGGAAGGGCCGGGTAGATCGGAGGCCGTTGGCTCAGGGGAAGACGATAAACGACTCCCGCGTGGTTGCGGTCCCCGGGGGGATGCGGATGTCCATCGGGCCGGCGGCGATCTTCTGGAACCCGACCAACGTGGCCCAAGGCAACTACGAGGTAAAGGCCACTTTCCACGAACACAAGATGGCGATGAATCACCCCCACTCTTACGGGATCTTCATCGGCGGGAACGATTTGGAATCCGATACGGAAACGCTTCTTTACTGCATCGTGTACGGGAACGGGACCTACTCGGTGAAAACATTCCACGGAGCCAAGGTCACCAATTTGGTGGATCGGGAGCCGCATGAGGCGATCCGCAAGGCCGGCGCCGACGGGGAGGCCACCAACGAGATCGCGGTGAGGGTGGACGGCGACAAGGTCTCGTGCGTGGTCAACGGAACCGAGATTCGTTCCTTCAGCAAGCCTGAGGTCATCGCTCCCGATCGCTTGAAATCGACCGACGGTATTTACGGTATTCGGGTAAGCCACAACCTCGAGCTAACCGTTACGGGTCTTACGATGTCGCCGCGCTAGAGGTCGGTTGTGCCACTCATGGTTGGACCCCGAGTGGGAAAGGCGTCGTACGGCGTTCGGCTGGGTCCTCGTACCGGGCGTCATGACCGGGTTGTATCAGCGGGTGTCGGTAGATAGCGAAGAGCCGCTCCGGGGTTCGGAGCGGCTCTTGATAGTGCCGGTTGCGGCAACTCGCTGACTCCGGTTACGAACCCAGCAGAGTCACGTTCTCTGCCGCCGGGCCCTTTTGACCCTGGACCACGTCGAACTCCACGCGGTCGCCCTCGCGCAACGTCTTGAATCCGTTGCCCTGGATCGCCGTGTAGTGGACGAAGCAATCCTTTTGGCCGTCATCACGGGTGATGAAGCCGAAACCCTTGCTCTCGTTGAACCATTTCACCTTGCCGGTGGTACGCATCTGCCGTACTCCCTCTTGCTTGCCGATGTTCGTGGGAGTGCGGCCCTCGTGCCTTACTCTCCAACGCCCATCCTGATCCGCGGACTGTTGCCCCCGCGTCGGGCTGCCGTTCGATCGAACGGCCAACTAGTCTTGCGTTGATGCGAAAACGGGAACCTCGAGCGTTTGCCCAGGTTCCCTTTCTCTCGGCTGGTGCACCGGCGCACGGTTGCGCCCTCAACGCTTTCTCGATGTAAGGATAACGCCATAAGCCGCCGCGCGCCAGAGGGCGGCTGCGACACGGCTCACTCCCCTGCCGAAGCTCTTTTCCAAGCGGATCGCCTCCCACTCCGAGCCCCGCCGTGAAAGAACTGCCTGATCGATTCACATGCAGCGCCATTGGCCCTATCTTTCCTGCTCCCCAAAGCACGGCCAGTGTCCACTTAACTTTATGAAGATTTTGGTATTAGGATCCGGGCTCCAGGGCTCTGCTTGCGCCCTCGATCTGCTCCGCACCACCGCCTACACCGTGACTATCGCGGATGCCGCCCCGGAATGGCTGGCCGACTTTCTTAAGTCCTATCGGGGAAGCAGGCTGGCCGTCTTCAAGGTGGACGCCGGCGACGAAACCAGCTTGATGGAGGTGATGCAGGGACACGACGCCGTCCTATGCGCTCTGCCTTATTACTTCAACTTCCGCGCCGCCCAGATGGCCCTCCGCCTGGGCATCCACTTTGCCGACCTCGGTGGCAACACCGCCATCGTGAAGCAGCAGGAAACCTTGCACACCGAAGCGTGCGCCAAGGGGATATCGATAGTACCCGACTGCGGGCTGGCACCGGGATTGGTCAACGTCCTCGCCGCGGACGCTATCGAACGCCTAGACCACACCCGCAGCGCTAAGCTGATGGTAGGAGGGCTGCCTCAAAATCCGGAACCGCCGCTCAAATACACTATCGTCTATTCCCTGGAGGGAACGCTGGACTACTACACCACTCCGTCCTGGGTATTGCGCGGTGGCCAGCCGGTCCAAGTGGAGGCCCTCTCCGAGATCGAGCGAGTCGACTTCCCCGAGCCGCTCGGCGAGCTGGAGGCCTTTCACACGGGGGGCGGGATATCTACCATGCCCTGGCGCTATGCCGGCAGGGTGGAGACCCTGGAGTACAAAACGCTGCGCTACCCTGGACACGCGGAAATCATGCGCGCCGTCCGAGCTCTGGGACTGCTGGACACCCGTCCGATAGAAGTGAAAGGAGTGCGGGTTGCTCCGCGGGATGTTTTCGTTGCAGCGGCCACGCCCAAACTCAGGCGGCCCCGGGCGCAGGATCTGGTTGCCCTGCGGGTAGTAGTGGAGGGTACCAGGCGGGGGAAGGACACCAGGATCGGTTACCAGCTGATCGACCGCTACGATACCTCCTGCGGAATCAGCGCAATGATGCGAACCACCGGTTACTCGCTTTCGATCGTGGGGCAGATGCTCTTGGACGGAAGGATCGCAACCAGAGGTGTCAAGCCGGCTTTCGAAGCCGTACCCTGCAAGCCGTACTTGGAGGAGTTGAGCAAGAGGGATATCACGGTAGCGGAACTCCCCGCTCAGTAGGTCCAGCGGGTGTGGGCCTGGAGGGTGAAGCCGTCGGGTCCGTATCCCAGTGTGCTTCCCAGAATGCCTGCCCTGCCGAACTGGAAGAAGACACCGCCGCCGCCCCCCACCTTGATTCCCTCGGTGGTGAGGCGAAAAGCCTCGCCTTCGAAAACCCGTCCCGCATCCAAGAACCCCACCAGCGTAAGCCGCGCCAGAGTGGGCACGGCGTACAGATCGTAGCGCAGGTCCAGATTGGCGAAAAGCTTATGGCGGCCTAGGAGCCGGTGCTCGAACAGCGCGCGATGCGAGGCTGGCCCGCCAAGTCCTTCGTAAGGGCGGTCGCTGGCCTCCACTAGATAGTACGTCCCCAGCACGGGGGAGCCCCCCATCTTCTGGCCCACCACCCTGGCCGCAACGACCAGCAGCTCCCCGATCGGGATGTAGCCGGCGGCACTAGCGGTGGTGCGGGTATAGTCCACCTCGCTACCCAGCCAGCTAGCCGTCTTGGCGTATATCAACTCGAGCAGAACTCCCCGGTGAGGTGCGGTTTCGCTGTCTCTGGTGTCGAACACCGCTCCCGCTCTCAAGCTCACGTCGCTTACCGAGCGTCCGATGGCCGGATCGGCGCCGGCCAGAGCATCGATTCGCAGCCGGCTAGGCCCCGAAAGCGTATCCACCCGCCACTGCTCGGCGTGGAAGCCAGCCAGCAGCCTCAAGCCGCCTAACACCTGGCGCTGCACTTCGGTGCGCGCTGTCCAACGGACTTGCAAAGAGCGGTAGTAATGCTGCTGGCCTGCGGTCACGTTGCGGGAATCGTAGGCGGCATCGTTTCCGATCCCGAAATAGTTCTCCCTGGAGCGGCGCCGCGCGCTGAGAGTTCCCACCAAGCGCCAGCTGCGGAACAGCTCCGGCAGTCTGGCTTCCAAAACCAGCTCCCGGCTGCCCGAGCTGGAGATCTGCCCGGAAAGGGAAAAGGCGGCTCGATAAGCCGGAGGGCGATCGTAATCCCTAAATCCCAAAGGCGAGATCAGGGCGAGATATCCCCCCGCCGTGAGCCCGTCTTGGAAGGTGTAGAAAAGCTTGGGATACGCAACGTCCAGCCAAGTGTAGCGAGGAAGGACGGGCTCGGCCTCCTGCGCGGCGGCGGAAAAGAACGGCGCGGCAGAGAGCGCCGCTAGTACGACCGGGAACGCCGGCGTTCTCACTTGGGCTCGCTCACCTTCTTCGTTGCCGGGGTTCGAAGAGATAGGCAGTGTCGTAGTGCCGCGCCTCCTTCCCGTCGAAAGCCGCGTAGCGGGAGGGATAGAGGGAGGCGGCGCCGAACTCGCCCCGCTTGTTGATGGCGTAGAAGGTCAGGTTGAACAGAGGCCGTCCCTGCTCGTCCAAGAGCCGCGGCTCTGTGGCAGCCACCACCCGCTTCAGGGTTTCGAGGGCGGCGTCGGTGGGCTTCATCCCCCGGCGCATGAACTCCACCGTAAGGAACGCTCCGCAGACCTTGATGTTGGCTTCTCCCCTTCCGGTCGAGCCCGCGGCGCCAATCTCATTGTCGGTGTACTGGCCCGCTCCGATGATGGGAGAGTCGCCTACCCGCCCAGGGATCTTCCAGGCGAGCCCGCTGGTGGAGGTTACCGACGAGATCTCCCCTTTGGAGTTGACTACGTTGCAGTTGATAGTTCCCGTAGGGCGGGGGATCGGGCTCTCCCCTTCCGGAAGCTCGAGCCAATCGTCTTCAGCGCTCCGGTTCGCCCGCCAGCGGAGCCAGATTTCCCGGGCCTTGTCGGTGAGCAGGTTTTCCTCCTTGAATCCGAAAGAGAGCGCGAACTTCTTGGCACCCTCGCCCACCAGCAGGATGTGATCGGTGTAGAGGAGCACGTATTTGGCCACCAAAGAGGGGGTCTTGATCCCTTCCAGTGCGGCCACCGCGCCGGCGCGCTTCGAGGGGCCGTGCATGCAGGAGGCGTCGAGCTGAACTACCCCTTCCTCGTTGGGGAGGCCACCGTACCCTACCGAGGTGTCTTCCGGGTCTAGCTCCTGGATCTTCACTCCCTCGACTGCAGCGTCCAGCGTGTCCACCCCCTGCTCCAGAAGCTCCGCCGCTCGTTGTACCGCTCGGAGCCCGTTGGCCGATGCCACCGCCGCGTTTCGCCCCTGAGGCCGAATTAGAATCGCCGGAGCGCTGAACGAAGGCCGGGCTGTAACTCCGAGTACCGCACCTGCCGCGAGACCGGATGCGGTTTCCAGGAAGTTGCGTCTGCTTATGGTGGGAGAAGACATGGGCTCACTCCTTAATTACCTTTGCCGACTGCGGGGATTTACCGGGGTCCCATTAGAAAGTCAACCGGTCTAGTCGCTAGGTGGCAAGAGCTGCAACCGTCGAGTACCGGTCGTTCTGATTCCGCGAGCCCTCGGCTGATCCCTACCCACGGGCCTTGCGCGCTGCCGGGTGCCTGTATATTATTTCGGGCCTATGCATAAGAATTCAGTAGCCGTTCTGGGTGCGTCGGGCTACGTGGGGCGCGAGTTGTTGGGGATTCTCTCCCGGCACCCGAACGTCAGCGTCGAGTTCACCAGCTCGGAAAGCGAGCGGGAAGTCGACGGCTATAGAGCTCTCCCCCTAGATCAAGCACAGAAGCACTTAGGTGAGGTAGAGCTGGTTCTGAGCTGCCTGCCCCATGGCGTCTCGCGGCCCGCTGTGGAAGAGGCCCGCCGGGCCGGCGCCCGGGCGGTCGATCTCTCCGCCGATCTGAGACTGTCCGGGACTGCGGTGTACGGGCTCACCGAGATCTTCCGGCCACGAGTACCGGGAGCGGATATCGTCGCCAACCCCGGCTGCTATCCCACGGCGGCGCTGCTAGCCCTGCTTCCTTTCGCCAAAGCCGGAGTCTTGGATACTAGCCGGCCTATCGTGGTCGACGCCGCCTCCGGCGTTTCCGGAGCGGGAAGAAGCCCCAAGCGGGAACTGCTTTTCGCAGAAGTAGCCGAGGACTTCCGGGCCTACAGCGTGGGAAACGAACACCGGCATCTGGCAGAGATCACGGAACATCTGAAACCGTTCGTGGGCGAGGTAGATCTGGTCTTCACCCCGCATCTGTTGCCGGTCAAGCGAGGGATCCTGGCCACGCTCCAGCTTCCTCTCCAGCAGTTCCTAGATCGCAACGCCGCCCATGAGCTGCTCCTCGAAGCCTACCGGGGCGAGCCGTTTGTCCGCGTCGTCCGGAACGGAATCCCCGGCCTGAAGGACGTGGTCTACCGTAACCTCGCCGCCTTGGCTGCAGTTCCGGTGAAGAACGTAACTCGACCTATGATCACCGTGATCTCGGCAATCGACAATCTGGTAAAGGGAGCAGCGGGACAGGCAGTGCAAAACATGAACCTCATGCTGGGCCTGGACGAGACCCAGGGGTTGTGGTGCTGAGACCCGAAGCGTCCGGGATACGGGTGATCAAGATCGGTGGGGGCGAGCTGGAGGATCCTGTCTGGCTGGAACACTTCGCAGTCGCGGTGAAGCCAGCACTGCCCGCAGTCATAGTCCACGGCGGGGGGAAGAAGATCTCCCAGTGGCAGCGCCGCCTGGGGCTCCCGGTCGAGATGCGGGACGGAGTGCGGGTCACTTCCTTGGAGGTGGCAGAACTTGCCCAGATGGTACTGTGCGGTCCGATTCGCACCAGGTTGTTGTGGGCTTTGAGAAGGCAAGGCGTGTACGCCGTGGGTTTGGCCGGTGGAGATGGCTGCTTTGAGGTGGAGCTGATCGACCCCGAGCGGCTGGGCAGAGTGGGGAGGGTGACACGGGTGGATCGCAAGACACTGCTCCGGCTCATGGGGGCTGGGTTCACGCCGGTTTTGGCTCCTTGCTCGACCGGTCCGGACGCCCTGCCGGTGAACGTCAACGCCGACGAAGCAGCAGCGGCGGTGGCCCGAGCCCTGGGTGCCGAGGAACTGATTTTCGTTTCGGACGTTCCGGGCGTTATCCGCGATGGCAAACCGGTGGGCACCCTCAGCGCGGAGGAGTTCAACGAACTGGTTAGCGCCGGCGTGGTTCAAGGGGGGATGGTGGCCAAAGTCTCGGCGGCGCTGGCATCGCGCTGCCGGCGCGTAAGGATCGGCGATCTGTCGGCACTGTCGCAACCTGAACGGGGAACGGTGGTGCTGGCAGTGGAGGCAGCTGCGTGAAAGCGACGGTGGCCCAACCCGCCGACGCACTACTTCCCGTCTACCGTCGCTTCCCGGTCGTGGTGGTCGGGGGGGAGGGGTGCGAGCTGGTTGGCGAAGACGGGACCCGCTATCTCGACTTCACCTCCGGGATATCGGTCAACGCGCTGGGTTACAATCACCCGGTTCTGAGAGGGGCGATCGAGAGGGCGGCTTCGAGTGGTGTGCTCCACACTTCCAACTTCTACCGTACCTTGCCCGGCGAAGAGTTGGCCCAAGCTCTGGTGGAGCGATCTTTCGCCTCGCGGGTTTTCTTTTGCAACTCCGGGGCCGAAGCCAACGAGGCTGCGTTCAAATGCGCGCGGCGGGCTTCGGGATCGCCCCAAAAACGCGATATCGTGGCTCTCAAAGGATCGTTTCACGGGCGGACCTTCGCCGCCCTGTCAGCCACCGATCGGCCACAATACCGCGATCCCTTCACGCCGCTCGTTCCAGGGATCAGGATCGTCGATCCAGCCGATCCGGCCGAGCTGGAGCGGGCGATCTCCAAAGAGCGCACCGCCGCGGTGATAGTTGAGCCGATCCAGGCTGAAGGCGGAGTCCGGGTGTTGCCGGACGAGCTGTTGGCCGACCTGAGGGAGCTGTGCGACGAAGCCGGCGCGGCGCTGATCTTCGACGAGGTGCAGTGCGGGATGGGGCGCACCGGGACGCTCTTCGCGTACGAACAGGTGGGCGTCGTGCCCGATATGGTCACTCTCGCCAAAGCACTTGGCGCTGGTCTGCCCATGGGTGCGCTGCTGCTCAACCAGCGCATCGCGGAGGCGATACAACCGGGAGATCACGCTACCACTTTCGGCGGGGGACCGTTTGTAGCCAGCGTGGCTTTGGCCCAGTGGCGCATAATCTCCGATCCGGAATTTTTGGCGACGGTTCGGGCCAAGGGTGAGTGGCTGGCGGTCCAGCTCCGCCAGCTGGCCGCGCGGCACGACCAAGTGCTGGAGGTCCGCGGCCGCGGGTTGATTTGGGGTATCGAGCTCCGGCAGCCGGTGCAGAGCGTGATCGAACGTGCACTGGAGCGGGGGCTTTTGGTGATCAACGCGGGAGCGAACGTTATCCGCCTGCTCCCTCCGTTAGTGATCAGCTACGAGGAGCTTTCGCTCGGTCTGGAAATCCTGGAGAGCTGCCTGTGAGTCTGGTGCTTCCCAGCTCGGCGCTGGTGGGCGTCAGGCGCGCCCGGGAGGCGGACATTCCCCAGATGCTCCGGGTTATGGAACCTTTTGTAAAAAGCGGCGACTTGCTGCCGCGTACCGCGGTGGATCTCTTCCGCGAGATCGAGCGCTACGTGGTAGCGGTCGAAGAAGATAGAGTGGTGGGAACCGGCGCTCTCAAGCTGTATTCTCCGGATTTGGCGGAGGTCATAGCCCTGGCGGTGGAGGCGGCTTACCAGGGTCAGGGCGTGGGAAGGCTCATAGTGGAAAGTCTGCTGAAAGTCGCGGCGGAGCTGGGCATAGGCGAAGTCTTCGCGCTGACGCGGCGGCCCCACTTCTTCTATCGGCTGGGTTTCACCCTGGCCGACAAGACGCGCTTCCCTCAAAAGGTCTGGTTCGATTGTAGCCGGTGCCCTAGACAGCACCGCTGCGACGAGATCGCGGTGCACATCATCAACGTAGCGCCGGAAAGCTTCCTTGTATAACTTTACATCGCTCGGCGGCGGTTGCGCCGTCCTGCCGATCGTTAAGCCCGTTTTAAAATCCGGCAAAGGTGGTAGCGGGTTCCAGCGGAATTGGCAGCCAACGGTAGCTTGAAGGATAAAGGGGAGGTGTGGACGATGAACGCGCCTGCGTTCGGGCGGTTCTTCCTTCCGGGCCCCACCGAGGTTCATCCCGAGGTTCTGAGCGCTCTCACCCGACCCATGATACCTCACCGGGGCCGGGAAATGCAGGAACTGTTGCAACGGATAGCTGATCCTCTCAAGCGACTTTTCCGAACGCAGCGGCAGGTGTTGGTGGGAACGTGCTCTGCTACCGGCTTCATGGAGATGGCGGTGAGGAGCGGCGTCCGGCAGCGAGTGCTCTCTTTGGTGAGCGGTGCTTTCGGCGAGCGGTTCGCGGCGATCGCCGAGGCCTGCGGCCGGGATGTGGTTCGTCTCAACGTCCCGTACGGGCAGACCATAGAGCCGGACATGTTGCGGGACAGTTTGCGGCGCTCCGACGTGGACGCGGTGACCCTGGTCCACTCGGAGACCTCGACCGGGGCTTTGGCTCCGCTCAAGGAGCTCGCCGAGGTGGTCCGGGAATTCGACCAGGTGGTGATTCTGGTCGATGCCGTGACCTCGCTCGCCGGCTCGCCGGTGGAGCCCGAGGAGTGGGGACTGGATTTCGTATTCACCGGCTCGCAGAAAGCGCTGGCGCTGCCCCCCGGTCTCGCCTTGGGCGTGGCCTCCGAGAAATTGCTGGAACGGGCCAAGAGCATACCGGAGCGCGGAGCGTATCTGGATCTGGTGACCTTTTCCAAAGCTTTTTCCGAGGGCCAGCCTACCAACACTCCGGCGATCTCGCTGTTCTACGCTTTGGAGGTACAGCTAAGGCGGATCGAAGCGGAGGGCGGTGTCGAGGCGCGGTGGCGGCGGCATGAAGCGATGCGGCAAGCGGTGGAGCAGTGGATCGAAGGGCCGGGAGGGGCAAAGGGTCTGTCTTATCTGCCCGCTCCCGGGCGCCGCTCGTGGACGGTATCCTGTCTCAAAGTGCCGGAGGGGATGAACGGGAGGGCGATCGCCCAGGCGCTGGCGGATCGGGGTTGGACCATAGGGTCGGGTTACGGACCGCTGAAGCAGAGCACCATTCGCATAGGGCACATGGGCGATCACACGCCGGAGAAAGTGTGCGAGCTCTTGTCCGAGCTAGAGGGAGTGTTGTGATGAGGCACAAGGTGGTGCTGGCGGATCGAATCGATCAGGCGGGGATTGAGCTGCTGAAGCAGGAACCACAGATCGAGGTCGCCGAGGCGTTCCGGGACAAGCGCGATCTGCCCGCGGCTTTGAAGGATGCTCACGCCTTGGTGGTTAGGTCGGAGACCAAGGTGACCAGGCAACTACTGGAAGTTGCGCCCGAACTCAAGGTAGTGGCCCGGGCTGGGATCGGAGTGGACAACATCGACGTGGAGACTGCCACTTGGCGGGGTATCGCCGTTCTCAATGCGCCTTCGGGAAACACGGTGAGCGCGGCGGAGCATGCCATAGGTCTGTTGCTGGCTTTGTTGAGGCGTATTCCCTGGGCCGATCGCAGCATGCGGTGCGGGGAGTGGGACCGGCAGCGGTTCCAAGGGATCGAGCTTCGGGGTAAGACGCTGGGGATCGTAGGTCTGGGAAGGATCGGGGCTCATGTTGCCACGCTGGCACGGGGTTTCGGGATGCGGCTGCTGACCCACGATCCTCACATAACCGAGGCTCGCGCACGCGAGCTGGGCGCCGAGCTGGTCTCGCTCGAAGAGTTGTTGGAGCGCTCCGACGTGGTCACGTTACACCTGCCGCTCACACCCGAGACGCGGAACCTGTTGGATGCCAGGCGGCTGGCTCTGATGAAGCCCAGCGCGGTTCTCATCAACGCGGCCCGAGGCGGTCTGGTGGACGAGCAGGCGCTGCTCGAAGCGCTGGAGAAGGGGAAGCTAGCCGGGGCGGCGCTGGATGTCTTCGAGACCGAGCCTTTGCCTCCGGATTCGCCGCTTAGAAAAGCGGAGCGGGTGATTCTCACGCCGCACCTTGCAGGCTCCACTATCGAAGCCCAGGAGCGGGTGGGGATAGAAATCTGCCGCGCGGTGAGAGATGCGCTGCTCCACGGGGATCTGAGTTCGGCGGTCAACGTCCCCGGTATTTCTGGGGTGATGCTGACGCGTCTGGCCCCGCTACTCGAGCTTTCGCGGCGAGTGGGACGCCTGGCCGCGGCGCTGACGCCGGGGAGGGTGGAGGCGATCGAGGTGGGCTATGGCGGGGCCGATGACGGCGCCCCCCGGGCGGTCATGCTGGCGGCGCTGGAGGGGGTTTTGCGGGCGATGGGAGTGGGTCCGGTGACGCTGGTAAACGCGGCGGTGCTGGCGGAGGGTCGGGGGATAGCACTATCGCGTCGGGTAGGAGCTCCGGAACCCGGGTTCGAGACCACGGTGAGCGTGGCACTCCGAACCGATCGGGGCGAGAGCACGACCGTCACGGGAGCTTTAGCCGGAGACCGCGGACGGGTGATCCGGATCAACGGCTTCGCCGTGGACATCTCACCCGAAGGGTACGTAATCGTCCTCCGCAACCGGGACGTGCCCGGGGTGATTGGCCGGGTGGGAACGGTGCTGGGCGAGGCGTCCATCAACATAGGGGCGTACCACCTGTCGCGCCGGACTAAGAGAGGGGAAGAAGCCCTGGCGGCTATCGTGGTTGATCATCCTCCCCCCGCTGAGGTCCTGGAACGGCTCAAGGGACTTCCCGACATCCTGGACGTAAAGTTCGCGCTCCTAGACGAGGAAAGCCTCTAGGGTCTGCGGCCTCTACAGCGCGGCATGCGGGCGCCGCTAGATTAATTCGCCATGAGCGATACCAGGAATACTGCCTCCGGCTACGATCCCGCTGCGGTCGAGGCCAAATGGCAGCGGCGTTGGGAAGAACACGGTACCAACCGGGTGGACCTTCGCACCAGCCAGAGGCCTTACTACAACCTGATGATGTTCCCCTATCCTTCGGCCGAAGGTCTGCACGTGGGGAACGTCTTCGCTTTTGTAGGGAGCGATATCCACGGCCGTTTCCGGCGGCTCCAGGGTTTCGACGTCTTCGAGCCGCTGGGTTTCGATGCGTTCGGGATCCACTCGGAGAACTATGCTCTCAAAGTCAACCAGCATCCGGCCCGGTTGATACCAGCCAACATCGCCAACTTCCGCAAACAGCTCAAACGGATAGGGCTGATGGTTGACTGGAGCCACGAGCTTCAGACGATCGACCCCCGCTACTACAAGTGGACCCAGTGGATTTTTCTCAAGCTTTACAAGGCTGGTCTGGCAGTCCGCCGCCAGGCTCCGGTCAACTGGTGTCCCGAGTGCAAGACGGTGCTGGCCAACGAGCAGGTCGTAGATGGGAACTGCGAAAGGCACCCGGGCATTCGGGTGGTGCAGCGCTACTTGGAGCAGTGGTTCTTTACCATAACCAAGTACGCGCAGCGGTTGCTGGATAACCTTTCGTGGATCGACTGGTCCGAGTCCACTCGCCTGCTTCAGATCAACTGGATCGGCCGTTCCGAGGGGGCCGAGCTGATCTTTCGGACGTCCTCGGAGGAGGAGATCAGGGTTTACACCACTCGGCCCGATACGGTCTTCGGTGCCACGTACTTGGTGCTTGCCCCCGAGCATCCTTTGGTGGACCGATTGACCACCAGCGAGCAGCGCAGTGCGGTGGGCGAGTACCGGGATCTAGTGTCGCGCATCGATCTGGTTTCCCGGCGGGTAGGATCCAAACAGAAGACCGGGGTCTTTACCGGGGCTTACGCCACCAACCCGGCCACGGGTGAGGCGGTCCCGATTTGGATCGCGGACTACGTCCTGATGGAGTACGGAAGCGGTGCCATCATGGGGGTGCCGGCGCACGACGAGCGGGATTTCGAGTTCGCCCGCAAGTTCGGGCTGGAGATCCGCCGAGTGGTGGTACCGGCCTCGGGAGGGGAAGGAGAGCTCCCCTTTACCGAGTGGGACGGTGTGCTCACCAATAGCGGTGCCTTCGACGGGATGCACTGCCGGGAAGCGGCCAAGGCGATAACCCAGTGGCTGAGCGAGCGAGGACTGGGATCGTACCAGATCCAGTATCGGCTACACGACTGGTGTATCTCGAGGCAGCGTTACTGGGGGCCGCCTATACCCATCGTCTATTGCGACGACTGCGGCACGGTTCCGGTGCCTGAGGAAGACCTACCCGTAGAGCTGCCCTATATCGAAGATTTCCGCCCTGACGAGAGCGGTGTCTCGCCCTTGGCGCGGCACGAGGAGTGGTACCGGGTACCGTGCCCGCAGTGCAGCAAGCTGGCGCGGCGCGAGACCGACGTCTCGGACACGTTCCTGGACTCGGCCTGGTATTTCCTTCGCTATCCATCGACCGAGTTCGAGGACCGCCCCTTCGATCCCGACCTCACTGCCAAGTGGCTGCCGGTGGACACCTACATTGGCGGGAACGAGCACGCCACACTGCACCTGATGTATTCGCGCTTCGTGACCATGGCCCTTCACGACTTGGGTCTCCTGCTTTTCGAGGAACCGTACCGGCGCTTTAGGGCGCACGGGACGATCGTGAAGGGCGGAGCCAAGATGTCCAAGTCCCGCGGCAACGTGGTGGTGCCCGACGAATACATAGCCAAGTGGGGGGCCGACACCTTCCGCATGTACCTCATGTTCTTGGGCCCGTACCAGGAGGGCGGTGACTTCAGGGACGAGGGAATAGCCGGGATCCGCCGATTCCTCGACAAGGTCTGGGTTTTGGTGAAGAGCGCCCGGCGGGAGAAAGAAGAGATCGATCGGCTAGCAGTGCGGAAGCTTCACCAAACCATCAGGAAAGTAACCGACGATCTGGAAGAGCTGCGCTACAACACCGCCATCGCGGCGTTGATGGAGTACGTGAACACCCTCAGGGAAACTGGTGTGGCGGAGGTCTCCATGCTCGAGCCGCTGATCGTCATGCTCTCGCCTTTCGCACCCCACTTTGCCGAGGAGTGTTGGGAGATGTTGGGCCACGATCGCAGTGTGTTCGAAGCTTCCTGGCCCAGGTGGGTCGAGGAGCTGGCGGCGGAGGAACAGATCGAGCTGGTGATTCAGGTAAACGGCAAGGTGCGGAGTCGGATGCAGGTGGCGAGGGGAATTACCGAAGAGCAGGCGGTGCAACGAGCGCTTCAGGACCAGACGGTGCAGCGCTTCGTTAGCGGTAAGAAGCTTCGCAAGACGATCTTCGTAAAAGACCGGCTGGTGAACTTGGTAACCTGAGGGGCACCATCCGCCGCCGGCCTCAGCCTGCGGTAAGCCAGCGGGCTAGCGCGTCTCCTATCAGGTAGCCCACCAAGGCTACTCCCAGTCCTACCGCGAACATGTCGAAGCCGCTTTTGATCACCCCCCGGCCGGTGAAGACGCTCCTCGCGGCGCCGACTCCGAAGTGGGAAATCATGGACACGCTGAACGAAGTCCAGATAGCGGCGGCCCCTTCGAGAAACAAAAAGGGGGCGACCGGTATGAAAGCACCTATCGCAGTGGCCAGGCCGGTGACCCATCCCTCCCTCAAAGGGGTAGCGTGGGCCTCGCCGATTCCCAGCTCCTCGCGCACTTTTTCCTCCAGCGCCCGGGTGGGGTCGCTCATTACCTCCCGAGCCATGCTTCGAGCCCGTTCCGGAGAGATGCCCTTGGCTTCGTAGAGGAGAGCCAGCTCTTCCTCCTCGATGTCCGGCATCGTGCGGATCTCCTCTTTCTCCATGGCGATCTCGTGGGCGTAGACCTCTCGCTCGCTCTTCGCGGCTAGATAGCCGGACGCGCCCATGGACAGCGCATCGGCTATCATGCCGGCCACACCCGAGACCAGCACGATATGGGCGGGGACCGAAGCGCCAACTACCCCCGCCACCAAACCGAAGTTGGCGGTGAGCCCGTCGTTGAACCCGTAGACCACGTTTCTCAGAAATCCGCCCGAGGCGGTGCGATGCCAGGGTTCCCCCTCCATCCCCTCCAGATCGCCCAAGTGCTGAGCGTGACCGGCCTCTTCCCGAGCGAGTTCCAGTGCCGCCTGTTTGGCGCTTCCAGGAGGACTGGCCCGGTGGAGGGCCAGATATCCCCTTACGGCCTTTCCTTCTTCCCTCAGGGCTATCGGCATTATCGATCGCGCGCCGAAGCGTCGGGCGGCCCAAGCCAGGAGTCGAGCCCGCGCGGTGGGCCTGAGCGCGGCAACTTCGATCCCGTGTTCTGCCAGGAGCCTACGCCAAACTCCGGCGTGGCGCTCTTCGACTTCCGCCATCCTTCGGAACAGATCCCGGTGCCGCTTTTCCGGTTCGAGCTGGGCGAAGGTGTGGTACAAAAAGGCGGCGTCGGTTTCCTCCTGGAGGTGCCGACGCCAGGCGGCGATGGGAACTCCTTGGTTCGATTCCTGCGGCTGCACGGGGGCAAATATACCTCCGCGACCCCCGAGCCGGGACCGGCATCTATACTTACGGACATGGCAGGGGCTATGCTCGCGGCGCTGGACCAGCTCGCTATACAACGAGCTAAGACGGGCGATCTGGAGGCGCTCGAGCAGGTCTACCGTGCCTACGAGGGCTTGGTGTACACCCTAGCCCGGCGGCTGTGTCGGAGCGAGGAGGATGCGGAGGATGTTCTCCAGGAGACTTTTCTGGAGGTTTGCCGCAGTATCGGGCGGTTCCGGGGAGTGGAGCAGGCTAGCCTTACGGCGTGGATCAAGCGGGTAGCTGCGAGCAAAGCTCTGATGCGGTTGCGCCGCGATCGCTACCGGGAGGCGGATTCTTTGGACGATGCGCCGGAGCCCGCCGCCTCCGGAGAGCCGGATGTAGCCCTCCAGATGGATTTGGAGACGGCTCTGGCGCGCTTGCCGGAGCGCAGCCGGATCGTGGTTTGGCTGCACGACGTGGAGGGTTACACGCACGAGGACATTGCGGAGCTTATGGGCATGACGGTGAGTTTTTCCAAGTCCCAGTTGGCGCGGGCCCACGCGCGCTTGCGCCGCTGGCTGAGGAGGTAACGGTGAGCGGGATTCATTGCTCGATGCAGGATCTCCTGGCTATCCGCGACGGCGAAGGGAGCGACGCCGCCCGGCGACATCTGGAGTCTTGCGCCGAGTGCCGGGCGGAGTACGAGCGGTTGCACCAGCGGGTGGCGGCCCTCAAGGCGTTGCCTTCTTTCAGCCCTCCGCGAGATCGCTGGCCGCTGGTGAAGGCGGCGATCATGGCGGAGCGCCGGCGGCGGAGGCTGGTGAGTTGGGGCTCCCTCGCGGCGGCGGCGGCAGCGGTCTTCTTGGCAGTTCGGGCTTCGGCCCCCGGGCCGGGAACGGAGGCCGCGGAGCAGGTGAGTTTGGAAGAACTGGTGAGCCAGTCGCAGATGCTGGAGGAGGCGCTTCGCTCCTTCGATCCGACCAGTCGGGTGTTGAGCGGGCGTGCGGCTGGCGCCGTCGCGGATCTGGAAGATCAGATCGCGCTGCTCGACGCCCAGCTTGCTGAGGTCCAGGCGGGTGGGGCGGATCCTTCGGTGGTCCGCGAGCTGTGGGCGGAGCGGGTGCGACTGCTCGACGCTCTGGTGCGAGTGCACGCTACCAGGGCCGCCTACGTCGGTTTGTAAGTTCGGACGATTGCAAAGGCGGGTGTCTATGAGCCGTAAGAGGATGAAAATGAATTCGGCGCTTCTACTGATGGCCGGATCGCTGCTGCTCGGCGGAGCGGGTGTGCTGCCGGCGCAGCAGCGGCAGGAACAGCAGGAGCAGGAACGCCGGGAACTGGAGCGGCGGCTCCAGGAGCTCCGAAACGAGGTGCGCCAGCTTCAGCGCAGGCTGGACAGTTTGAGCCGCGAATCTCGGGCGACGGCCTACCGTCTCCGAGCTCCGGTAGCGGTCCTGGCCCCGTTCGGGCGCGCCTATCTCGGGGTGACGGTAAACACCCGGAAGAATCCTGCGGTGGACTCGATCGGTGCCGAAATCAGCGGGGTGACGCCGGGAGGGCCGGCGGACCAGGCAGGCTTAAGAGCGGGAGATATTATCGTCTCGTTCAACGGCGAGAAGCTGGCCGGCCGCTACCCGGCTGCGGGGGAGTACGAGTCCGAACCGGGGATCAAGCTGATTCACTTTGCCCGAGAACTGGAGGACGGCGACACCGTGGAGGTCGAGTACCGGCGAGGTAACGAGCTGCGACGCGCTGAGATCGTCGCGCGGCGCTTGGAGTCGCCCGGCTCGTTCCGGGTTGAGATTCCCGACATCGAGTTCCCCGCTCGGGAGCTGGTGGAGCGAGCCAGGGAGGCGGCCGAGCGGGCCAGAGTGGTGGGGCGCGGGGTGGTATTCACTTTCGGCGATCGCTGGTACGACATTGAACTGGTGACCCTCAACCCCGAGCTGGGGGAGTACTTCGGCACCTCGGAAGGGTTGCTGGTGGTGAGGGCGCCGCGGGATTCGGAGATCCAATTGCGCAGCGGGGATGTGATCTTGAGCGTCGACGGGCGGAAGCCGTCGAGCCCCTCCCACGCGTTGCGGATCCTCGGCTCCTACGGGCCCGGCGAAACCATCCGCATAGAGATCATGCGGCAGCGGCGCAGACAGACGCTCACCGTGACGCTGCCGCAGCGGGACCGGGGGGCCTGGTACTGGTAGCGCCGATTGGGAGACCGGGAGGCCACCCTCATCTCGCGGTCCCGAACAAGAGAGCATTGGTAAGCAGCCTCGCCGGACCTCTCCAAAAGGCACGGAACAACGGATCCGAGGCGAACAGCACTACCTGTCCCCGTCCGCGCCGCTCGGCGGCTGCCCAGATCGTCTCTTTGAGCAGCCGTTCCGTGTTCCCCGGCCAGGACCAGCCGGAAAGCAAGAGGGAATCGCCCACGAACACTACCGGGTTGTCCCCTTTTTCCGAACGGCGGAGCATACGGTCGCCGTCCAACATCACCGCCAGCTCGCGCTGCCGGTAGCCCAAGGTGAGCCAGTGGGAGAGATCCAATGTGGCGCGGAAGATCGAGCCGGGGATCTCCTCCGGTACGTCTTTGCGGGCGGAGGTTGGGGACGGGAGCGGCGGTTCGTGTTGAGCTCCGCTAGGGAGCGTGTCCCTGGGAGCCTGGCGCGCTTTGGCGGTGTCCTCCTCGAAGCCTAGGGGCGCTACCGAGCTGAGGCCGATACCCGGCTTGCCTAGCAACATCGAGCCGCCGCCGTACCCGACGACCACTCCTCCGTCCTCCACCCAGCGTTTCAGGCGTTCAGCTCCGCCGTCGCCCAGATCCCGCTTCATTTGCGAAGTATTGCCGTGGGGAACGACGAGCACATTGTAGTCGCTCATGGTATGCATCCGCCCGATCGCAGAGAGAGCTACCGCTACGAAGGGGTAGCGAAGCTCCTGCTCTAGGAAGTGCCACAGTGCTCCGTAACTGCTTTGGCTTATACCCGGGCCCGCAGCCACCAAGATGCGGGGGCGAAAGACAGGCCTTACGCTTTCGGACCCGATGCCCACCCTTCCCGAGTCGGGGAATGCAGACTGCACGGCGTCCACCGGTACACCGATTCGCCGGGCCAGCTCGGCTATGCGATCGTGCAGCCGCTCGCTGTTACGGGCTATCCGGGCGATGAAGGTCCCTCGGGGATACTCGCGGCTGTCGGCCCGGAGGGGCTCGGTGGCCGCGCTCAGGACGAATCCCTCTCCCAGAAGGGCCAAGGCGAGTTCCGCCGCAGCCTGCCGGTCGTTCTTGAAGAGATAAGCCGAGCGGGCTCGCTGCGACACGCCACCGGGTGGCGCCAATGAGCGGACCGGGTCGCCGTCTGCCGGCAGGCTCAGTCGGTCGCCGGAGATGGGGGTCAAATCCTCGGTCCAGTACGCCTCCAGGCCCAGGGTGTAGGGCAGGGACCAAGCGGTGACGTCGTAGAAGTCGTAGCTTTCCTTCTGCGCGCTCTCTCCCCGCCGGCGGTTTCGCTCGAACTTTTCCAGTTGTCTCTTGGCGAAAGCGCTGTCCATCGCGGTGCGGGGCTCGAGGAGCGCTTTGGCGATGCGGCCTTCAGGCTGGGCGAGGTCGATTACCAGCGCCCCCGGGGGAAAAGTTCGGCGTGCTGCCTGGAACCCGGGCTCCATGTAGGAATGGGCCCGGGCGGCGGTATAGGGTTGGCCGAGTCGCGTGACTTCGACTCCGTGTCGGAGCAAAAGGAGCGCGAGGCGCGCCGCATTGGTAGGATCGTTGTCGGGGAGCACTACCACCCGCTTCATGGTGCCATTGCTGCCTTCCTCGACGGCGCTGCGGTGGAAATCGTAGAAGTCCCGGAGCCTGGCCTCGCGGTTCGCTGCGGCAGTCTCCAGTGTCGCCAGCGAGGCTACGAAGTGGTGGGCGATCCCTTCGCGGAACGTTATCACGGTGCCGTCGTCCTGCCGGATCCGGAGTTCCGGTCCGCCGTCGGTCTCGTAGGTCATCCCGGTAGCGCCGTGGAGGGACGGTCCCGCATCCCAGTAGCCGGGGTAGAAGAGATCGAACACGTCGCGGACGTAGTACTGCCATCCGTAACGGTCGAAGGCTCGCGCGTTGCCCTGTCCGAAAGTTTCCAGCCACTTTACCGCGTGAGGCGGGAGGTTGGGGTTGATCGGCAGGGCCGGGGGCGCGAAGAAGAAGGGCTGCACGGTGCTGTGATGATCCACCACCACCTGAGGGTGCCACTGCATGAGCGCTCCGAGCATCGCTCTGGTAGGAGCTTGGGATTGGGCTATGAGGTCGCGGTTCATGTCGAACCTATAATGTCCGAAGCGGCCCCAGATGTCCCACGGCTCGGTGTTCTCGTAGGCGTAAGGCTCGTCGGTGCCCAGAAAGAGGGAGTTGTACCAGACAGCGAAGCGCTCGTGACCGTCGGGGTTGGCGGAGGGGTTGAGGATAGTGATTACGTTCCGGAGGATTTCCAGGGTGGCAGGTTCCTCGGATGCTAGAAGCTGGTAGGCGACCCACATGACGGCTTCGAAGCCCGCGGGTTCGTTGCCGTGGATCGAGTACGAGAGAAACGCCACGGCCGGTGTGCGGGAGGCGATTGCCGCGGCTTCCTGCGGGGAGGTGTTCCTCGGGTCTCTGAGCCTAGCGAGGTCCTGTCGGATCTCTTCTAGGCGCGCCAGGTTTTCCGGCGCCGATATGATGAGCACTCTCATTTCGCGGCCTTCTTCGGTTCGTCCGATGGGCTCGGTCCTTACTCGGTCCGGCGAGGCAGCGATCATGGCGTTTAGGACTGCCTGTTGGGCGTGGTACTGGGTGTGTCGGGCTCCGGCCTCGTATCCCAGGAGGCTGTCGGGGCGGGGAACCGCTGGGCGGTAGGGTCCCCGGGCGTAGAAGTCGAACGGTGCTGCGGCCTGGGCGTGGCCCGCCGAGGGTGGGGTCCCGGCGACCAGTAGCAGAAGCCATACGATCGGAGAACTAATAGCGGGCTTGGTCATCGCCGTTCCGTCCCTTTTTGGGGTCGAGCGAAAGTAAGAACGCTGTGCGAAACTCGGTAGAGACCTTCGGTAGGTCTCGTGCTCTGCCCTGGTTTCGGGGACCTGGGGCGGGTCGGCGGGCGCGGGGGCGGTTCTCCTATTTTCGCTTCGGCCTGGGTCGCTGGCTTCGACCATGAGGGCTGTGGACGCGCTCCTACCCCTTGACCACAGCGAGGGTGGTGGTCCTCCTTGAGTCCCACCCACCAACCCTGTCTCTAAACTGGAAGAGGCTTGCGCGTGTCGGCGATATATCTTACGATATGTCTGAATATATCTTGAGACACGGGCTCTAGGAGCACTCAATGCATCGTGCGGCTTTTGGATTCGGCTTCGGGCCTTGGGAGTGGTGGTGGAGCGCGGGAGGCCCCCGCCGCCGGCAGTGGTTCGAAGCCGGCGACATGAAGTACGTCATCTTGAAGCTTCTCAAGGAAAAGCCGATGCACGGCTACGAAGTGATGAAAGCCCTGGAGGAGCATACCCACGGCTGCTACAAGCCCTCGCCGGGGACGATCTATCCTACCCTCCAGTGGCTGGAGGACGAAGGATTGGTGCGAAGCGAGGAGATCGAAGGGAAGAAGGTTTATCACATCATCGAAGCCGGGCTTCGCTTCTTGGAAGAGAACAAGTCCACCGTAGAGGGGATCTTCGATCGCATAGCCGATGTGATCGATCGGCTGGTGGGCGATCCCATACCGGAGATCAGTCGCGCCGTGGGGAGGGTGGTGACCCAAGCGTACCGCACTGCTTGGAGGCTGGGAGCCGATGAAGCACGCAAGCGTCGAGTGATCGAAATCCTCGAAGGCACGGCCCGCGAGTTAGAGCAGCTTGGCCGCTAGTCCCCCGGGCGAAAGACTGAGCTACTGGTCCGAGCCGGTTGACTCTAGCGCTGGTTTGTGAGCTGGGTCACCTTCCTGCTGAGTCCCCACATCTACGCGACTCGGCCGCCGGATGTAGCAGGATTATGTTTAGCCAAGTCTTATTAGTGGGTTCCCACTTAGTCGGCTCCCACTGTGCTGGGGCCCGGGTGGGACCTGGGAAGGGTTGGAAGCTCAGGAAGGCGGGTATCGTCTGAGCGCTGTACGGGTATTGATCTGCTCTGCCGCACCGATCGATCTCGCTGCCGTAGAAAAGGTTCTGCGGGAGAGCGGGGTAGAGCCGTTGTGGCGCCGGGCTGCTGATCGTCGCGAACTAGAGGCGGCGTTTTCCGTAACTTGGCCCGAGGTTGTGTTGGCGGGCCATCCGGGATCGGAACTCGGCGCGCTTCAAGTGCTGGATTTCATCCGGCGCCAGGAGGCAGCGATTCCCTTGGTAGTACTGGCCGCTACGTGGTCCGAGCAGTTGGCACTGGATTGCTTGAGGGCGGGAGCGATTGATTGCGTGGCTGCGGACTCGCCGCTTTCGGTGGCGCTGGGGTTGTTGTGGGCTTTTCGAGTCTCGAGCTCCGGTAGCGAGCTGGGCCGCGCGCGCCGGGAGTTGGAGCCCGCCGAATCGCGATGCCGGGAGATCTTGGAGCAGGCCCTCGACGCCGCGGCCTTGGTGGATTCGGCTGGGGTGGTGCAGTACATCAGCCGCGCCAGCGAAACGGTGTTGGGTTACCAGCCCGAGGAATTGATGGGTCGGCCCGTGTTCTCGGTGATTCATCCCGACGACGTGCCCTTGGCGCGCCGCGCGCTCGAGGATTGCGTCAGCCACGGGGATCGGACGGTGCGACTGGAATTTCGAGCTCGGCATCGCGACGGCTCTTGGCGGGCGATCGAGGCGGTGGTGGTGAACCGCCTGAGCCATCCCGGGATCGCTGCCGTGGTGGTCAACTACCGGGACGTGACCGAGGGCAAGCGGGCTGAGGCTATTTTGGTGACCCGAGTGGAGCGCTTGTCGCTTGCGGCGCGGGGAGCGAATGACGGATTGTGGGATTGGGATTTGGTGCGGAACGCCGTTTACTACTCTCCCCGCTGGAAAGAGATGCTGGGCTACGGCGGGGAAGAAATGGGCGACAGTCCGGAGGAATGGTTCAGCCGAGTGCATCCCGACGATCTTCCGCACCTAAAGGCATTGCTGGCGGCGCACTTGGACGGGCGGACGGCGCGGCTGGAGGTGGAGTATCGCCTGCGGCACGAGAGCGGGGAGTATCGCTGGATTTTGTGCCGCGGTCTTGCCGCCCGGGACTGCACCGGCAGGACGCTCTGTCCTGGCCCTGGGAGGTCGGGGGATACGAGCTTAGGACTAGCGCGAGCATGGGGGTTGCGTTGGCGGAAGGACAGTACGCCGATGCGGGCGAAATGCTACATGCCGCGGATCGAGCGATGTATCGGGTGAAGGCAGCTGGAGGAGCGGGGCTAGGCCGGGTCTGAGAGCGTGGGGAAAGCTATATCGAGCTCTGGGAGGGTTTGCGCGTGGGAGCGTGGAAACTAGAGCTCCAGCGTCCGGGGCTCCTCCTTAGGGTGGAGGGGATAGCGGCGTTCTTGCTGGCGATTCTGCTCTATCGCGAGTTGGCTTTCGGCTGGTGGTGGTTCGTGCTGCTTTTTTTTCTTCCGGATCTTTCGCTTTTGGGGTATTTCGCGGGGGCGCGGCTCGGTGCGGTACTCTACAACGCGCTCCACACGTATGTCTTGCCCGCCGCTCTCTGGGGTACCGGCTTCGTGTTGGAAAGTAGAGGGGCAATGGCGGTGGCGCTCGTCTGGGCCGCCCACATCGGCGCGGACCGAGCCCTGGGATTCGGCTTGAAATACGCCGAGGGTCCGCGTCCCACTCACCTCCAGCGGGTCTGACCCGCTGCCGAAACTGGCGTCAACTTCCCGGGCGTGAACCTTCCCCGGCCACTAGGTTACATGGCGGGGACCTTGGAATCACACCTGTGGGACCTCGAAGAGCGATCATTTCCGCTCGCCGGGTGAGCCGATCGCATTCAGAATTCTGACCACGAGCTCCTGGAAATACCCTGCGTCTGCGCCGCTACTGGGGCCCTGTCTCACCACCACCAAGTCTCTGGACGGAATTATGAGCGTGCTCTGTCCCATGTAGCCTGCGGCCCAAAAGGCGTCTCGGGGGAGCCGCTCCATGGCGCCGCCCGCATTCAACCAGAAAAGCCCGCCATAGCCGCGGGAGGGGTCGCCCGGGGCGGGGGTGGTGACAAAATCTCTCCAGCCTTCGGGCAGAATCCGCTCACCCAGCCAAAGACCGTCCCACAGGTAGAGCAGCCCGAATCGGGCCCAGTCTCGGGTGCCGCCGTAGTCGTAGCCCGTGATAATGAAGTTCCCCCAGGCATCGGTTTCGAGCACGAAGCTCCGCGCCCCGATGCGGTCGAAGAGGCGCCGCTGGGGAAAAGCGAGGAAGTCCTCTCCTTTGGCCTCCAGCGCTCGCCGCGCCACGTACATGAGGGTGAGGGGATCGGAGTTCCGGTATCGCCACACCGAGCCAGGCCGGTAGCGGAGCGGTTGGTGGATCGGGTGAGCCGCTACCTCGATCGCATCGAAATAAATCCGGAAGTGTTCGTTGGCCGCGTTGTACGAGTTCTGGGGGTCGAGCCCGAAGTTGTCGAAGTCCAGGCCGCTGGACATCCGGAGTAGGTCCCGGATCCGGATCTCGCGGCGGGGATCGCGAGGCCCCTGCCACTCCGGCACGGGTGCTGGCTGATCCACCGAGAGCAGGCCGTCCTGAACCAGGACCCCGATCAGCGTGGCGGCGATGCTCTTTCCCATGGACCAGCTGATCTGTGGCGTGTAAAAGCCCCAACCGGGAGCGTAGCGTTCGGCGACAATCTTGCCCCGGTAAACCACGGCGATCCCGCGGGTGTTCTGCGGACGTGCATGTCGGGTGTCGTCGAATGCCCAATCCAAGATTTCCTCCAGCGCTCGGTAGTCCACTCCCTCGACCCGCGCCGTGGCGTTTCGATCGCCCAGGGGCCACTCTTGCGCCGTCGGGTCCGGAAGATTGGGTCGCACGCTGCGAGGCTCGAAGTACACGTCCCGGGTCCCTACCGGCAGGATAGTGCAGCCCTGATCGCCGTTGTACTTGGCGCTGCGCTCGCCCACTCTGGGATCGATCACGGTGGCGACGCGCTCGCTTTCGTCTATCCGGTAGCGGAAGTCTTCCTCCCAGCGGAACTGTGGGAAGGGTGCTATGTCTTCCGCTATGACGGCCTCCGGAGATCTTAGGTAGTCGCGCCCTACGACCCAAAGCCCGGAGCACAGATGGTGGGCGTTGATTCCCAAGGCGTACCAGGTGGCCAAGCTATCGGCCAGAGGCAGCGGTTCGGTGCCGGTCCGTTGCGCGCCGAGTGGGTGCACGTGGCCCAAAGTAGCTAGGAGCCCAATCGCGAATCCGGTGCTCGCTCGCCGGATCATTTCAACTTCTCGAGTGGGAAGATCCAAAGAAAACGGCTAGCTGTCCCTCGGCTACCGGCCGGGTGAAACGGGATACCACTACGAAGAGCACCAGACTCACCGCTACACCCACCTCCACGGCGTCTATCCCGTGGGAAGCGAAGCTCCGCTGGCCGGTGAACTCCCATATCCCGCATGCCAAGAAGCCTCCCAGCATCGCCGCCATGGCTCCGGCCGCGGTACCGCCGCGCCAATTGAGCCCGATCACTACGGGTACGAAGAAGAAGCTGGCGATAAATTTCGCCTGCTCCACCACGATCGCCTGGACGTCGCCGTACTTCTGAAGGGCGAAATAGATGGGAATCAGGGCCAGCGTTACCATGCTGATTCGGTTGACCAACACCAAATGACTCTGCGACGCCGACGGCCGCACGAACTTACCGTAGAGGTCGTGCGCCACCCCGGCTCCGACTACCAAAAGGATCGAGTTCACCGTGGACATAATGGCGCTCAGCATGGCTACCAAGAGCAAGGCGCCCACGACGGGAGGCAAGACCTCGAAAGCCATGACCGAACTTGCCAGATCCACCGAGCTCAGGCTAGGGAAGAGGACTCGGGTGAGCATTCCGATAGCCAGCACCGCAACACCGATGATCACTTGGAACCCGATCGCCACGTAAATCGCCCGGCGCACGGTCCGCTCGTCCCGCATGGAGTAAAACCGCGTGAGTTCGTAGGGCGCAGCGGCGATCGAAAAGCCGAACGAGATGGCGAAGGCCAACAGTTCCTTGGGGCCGTAGTACCAGCCGGTGAGCCGCGGATCCAGAGATTGGAGAAAGCGGATCGCGGGCCCCGGTCCTGCGGTATAGTGGAGCAGCACCGGTACCGCCGCCAGCAACGCGACCACCATTATCAACGTCTGGAGAAATTCTATGTACGAGCTCCCCCGCACACCGCCCGGCAGAGTGTAGATCACCACGCTGGTCACGAGGATCAGCATAGCGGTAAGAGGCTCGATTCCAAAAACCGTGAGCGCGATTTCTCCGGCAGCTTGGTACTGAGCGACGAGATAGATGGTGTAGGACACGACGATCAGCGCTCCCGCCAGGGCGCCGGCGGTGCGACTGCCGAAGCGGGCGGAAACGTAGTCCGGCACGGTCAGCGCTCCGAACCTTCTCAGCTTCGGAGCTACCCAGAAAGCGGAAACCAGCCAGCCGGCCCACACCCCGAACCATACGTACCACCAAGACACCCCGGCCAGGTAGTGGCGCCCTACCGTGCCCACGAAAGTTCCCGCACTTATTTGGGTCGCAGTCAGCACGGCCCCTCCCACCAGAGGGCCGATGGTTCGACCGGCGGCTATGAAGTCCACCTCGGTTTTGGTCCGCAGAGCGCTCCACGCCGCAATGGCCAGGATGACTGCGAAGTAAACGCCCGCAACTGCTAGGAATGTCGCTCCCACGCCGGTCACCTCGAGTACTCAATCGACCCGCCAGTTGCGCAGCCTCACGAGCCAAAGAAGCGTACCGCCCACCGCAGCGGCCAGTACCGACCACTCTGCTATTCGGGGCACGCTGGGAGCCCGGGGGCGCAAGAGGGCTACGAAACTGGGTAAGTGGTCCGGGGTCGCCCGCCAGATTCCGGCCGAATCTAGCCGCAGCCTGGGGAAGCGATCCTTCGACACCTCGCGCTCCGGCAATCCCGAGATCGTGATGACTACCCGGCTCCGTGGTGGCGAGGTGGTAATTCCGGGCACGAAGATGGGAAGGCGAGAGAGGTTGCCGGCTACGCGATACCGAACCTCGATCTCGGTCGTTCCAACGGCTGTATCTAGGGGCAGCTCCAGGCGAAGCAGGCCCGGAAGTGTGTCCAGGGATCGGGCCGAGGAGGGTGGTCCTTCTAGCGACAGGTGGGTTCCCGAGAAGCGGGGAGCGTAAAAGACGAGTCCCTCTTGGGTACTGGTGACGCGGTAACGGGCGGAAATCTGGGCCTCGCTATCTCTTACCGCGATTGCGATCTGCGAGCGGCTCAGGAAGTTTTCCTGGGCTAGTCCCGGCAAGGGAGCGAGCGCCGGTAAGAGCCAGAGAACCGCCCGGGTCGCTTTCACCGCCACGCAAAGTCACCGATCCGACCCGGCCAAGTCTAGGAGAAAGGCGTACTCAAAGGCTAGCTCCCAGTACCGCCGATACCGTCCCGAAGCGCCGTGGTGACCGGCCTCCATATTGGTCTTGAGCAAGAGTCTCCGGTTGTCGGTCTTGGTCCGCCGCAGCTTGGCTACCCATTTGGCGGGCTCCCAGTACTGGACCTGGGAGTCGTGAAGACCTGCGGTCACCAAAAGATGCGGGTAGTCCTTGGGCTCCACGTTGTCGTACGGAGAATAAGAAAGGATGTAGCGGTAGTATTTCTCGACTCTGGGGTCGCCCCACTCCTCGTACTCGACGGTCGTGAGGGGGATGCTTTCGTCCAGCATGGTGGTCACCACGTCCACGAACGGCACTTCAGCTATGGCTGCGGCGAAGAGATCCGGCCTCAGGTTGACCACCGCTCCTATCAAAAGGCCTCCGGCACTGCCTCCTTTGGCGAAGAGCTTACCGGGCTTTACGTGCCCTGCCTCCAGGAGATACTCCGCTACCGCAATGAAGTCGGTGAAGCTGTTCTTCTTGTTGAACAGTTTACCGCTTTCGTACCAGGGCCTTCCCAACTCCTGGCCACCCCGTACATGGGCTATAGCGTAGGTAAAGCCGCGATCCAGCAGGCTGACCAGCGCGGGATTGAATCCAGGATCGACGCTGATCCCATATGCCCCGTAACCGTAGAGCAGCAGTGGATTGCCTCCCGGCGATCGCCGATCAGTCCGGTGAACCAGAGACACCGGTATCTTGGCCCCGTCCGGCGCCGTTACGTAAATACGCTCGCTTCGGTAGTTCTGGCGATCGAAGCCGCCCGACACCTCATCGCGCTTGAGGAGGGTCGACCGGCGCGCGGCCATGTCGTAGTCATAAACCGAGTTGGGGGTGGTCAGCGAGGAGTAGGTATATCTCACGAGGTCCGTCTCGATCTCGTAGTTGTCGGAAAGGGCTGCCACGTAGGCGGGCTCATCGAACTCGATCTCGTGCTCTCCCTTTTTGGACCAGGGTACCACGCGGAGACGGGTCAATCCGTCCTGGCGCTCCTCCAGCACCAGGTGATTGCGAAAGAGTTCGAAGTCTTCGAGAAACGTCTCCGGGCGGTGGGGCACGACCTCCTCCCAGTTCTCCCTCCCAGGGCGGTCAACCGGCACGCGTAGCAGCCTGAAGTTGAGGGCGTTATCGTTGGTCCTCAGGTAGAAGTAGTCTCCGTAGTGATCCACTTCGTACTCGTGTGCTTCCCGGCGGGGCTCGATCACTGCGGGCGGCAGATCGGGTTCGTCGGCGGGTATGTAGCGGTATTCGGTGCTGTCGGTATGGACCGAGGCGATGAGGACAAAATTTCGGGACTTGGTCTTGGTGACCCAGACGGAATAGGTCGGGTCTTCTTCTTCGTAAACCAGCTCATCGCGAGCCGGATCCTGGCCCAAGACATGCCTGAAGATCTGAAAGGAGCGCAGGGTTGTGGGGTCCAATTTGGTATAAAAAAGCGTGCGGTTGTCGTTAGCCCAGGCCAAGTTGCCACTGGCTCCTCGGATCTCGTCGGGGAGGAGCTCCCCGCTGGGAAGGTGCTTTATTCGGATGGTGTGAATCCTTCGGCCGATGGTGTCAACTCCGAAAGCCAGCAGATCCTGGCCGGAACTCACTTCGCGACCGGCGATTGCGAAGTACGCCTGCCCCTTGGCCATCTGGTTCAGGTCCAGCATGACCTCCTCGGGAGCTTCCGGGGCCGCACGCCTGCGGCAGTACATGGGATAGTTGAGGCCTTCCTCGAACCTGGTATAGTAGAAGTAGTCGGCCAGCTTGTAAGGCACGGTTTGGTCGGTTTGCTTGATCCGCTCCTTGAGTTCTTGAAAAAGCCGTTCTCGGAACTGCCGGGTGTGGGCCATCACCGCGTCGGCGTAAGCATTCTCGGAGCGAAGGTATGCCAGCACCTGCGGATTGTCCCGCTCTCTCAGCCAGTAGTAGGGATCTATCCGCAGATTCCCGTGAGCCTCCAGACGCACTGGGGCGCGGGTGAAGCTCCGGGTCCCTGCGACATGGTCCCGTAACACTGAAGCCCTAACCTTAGGGGATACTCCGGTCGCCATTTCTCCTCTACCGGCCTGCAGCCGAGGTTACCTCACCGGCCGCCTGCTTGATCAGATTCCAGACTTTATCGATGTGCTCGGCCCGGGTCCAAGGACTCCCCACCGCCAGGCGGATTACGAACCTCTGGTCGAGCGTGGTGTGAGTGAGAAAAGCGCTGCCTGTGGCGTTGACCCGCTCTAGCACCAGACGCGTGGTCTGGTCGCCGGCCCGATGGTAGAAGCAGACCAAGTTCAGGGGCACCGGCGCGGCAAGAGCGAACTCTCCGTCCTGCTCGAGCCGGCGGGCAAAATCCTGAGCCAGCGCCACGCAATGGCGGATGTGATCTCTCAAGCCTTCCGCGCCGTAGTAGCGTATTACACACCAGAGCTTCAAAGCCCGGAACCTTCGTCCCAGCGGTATCTGCCAGTCGCGGTAGTCGATCACCTGCCCGGACTCGGTCGCCGGGTTGCGCAAGTATTCGGGGAGCACCGAAAGGGTCCGTATGAGACTAGCTCGATCGGCCACGTAGAAGCAATCGCAATCGAAGTTAGTGAGGAGCCACTTGTGCGGGTTCACGCAGTAACTGTCCGCCAGCTCGAGTCCGTCGTGAATCCAGCGGAACTCGGGGCAGATCGCGGCGCTGCCCGCATGGGCGGCGTCCACGTGGAGCCAAAGCCCGTACCGGAGGCAGAGCTCACCGATTGCGCGCACCGGGTCCACGGCGGTGGACGAAGTGCTTCCCACCGTGGCCACCACGAAGAAAGGAGTTCTGCCGCGCCGGAGATCCTCTACTACCGCGCGCTCCAAAGCCTCGGGCCGCATGGCATAGTCCGGTCCCACGTCGATCAGCCGCAGATTGTCGCGCCCGATACCCGCGATCCCCGCCGCCTTCTCCACCGAAGAATGGGCCTGGGCCGAAGCGTAGGCGGTGAGGCCGCGGTCGACCCCTCGCCGGTTGGTGGCAAAGTCGGTGCTTCGCTCCCTCGCCGCGAGCATGGCGCACAGCGTTGCACTCGAGGCGGTGTCCTGTATGACGCCTCCTCCCGCTCCGCTGGAGCGGAACTTGTAGGGCAAAGCGAGCAGATCCACCAGCCAGTCCAGCACATGGGTCTCGAGCTCGGTGCAGGCCGGGCTGGTGGACCAAAGCATCCCTTGAACGCCCAAGCCAGAAGAGAGCAGATCGCCGAGCACTGCGGGACCCGAAGCGTTGGCGGGGAAGTAGCCGAAAAAGTTGGGCGACTGCCAGTGGGTGATTCCGGGAAGAAGGATCTGATCCAAATCCCGCAAGATGTCGTCGAAAGGTTCTCCGCATTCAGGGGGTCGCGGCGGCAGTCGGTCGCGAATCTCCCCCGGCTCCACGGTGGAAGCCACCGGGTAGGATTCGATCGACTCCCAATACCGGCAGATCCAATCCAAGGCCGCCATCCCGGCTTTGCGAAACTCGGCGGAAGACATGTGCTTGGGACCGGTGGGTTGCGCCATAGAAAAGGCTCCAGAACTTAGCTTGCGGGCGCCGAGCCCTATATTTCGGACATGTTCGATAACGGTTTGTCCCAGTTGTTGCAAGACCGCCCCCTGGTGGCTCTGGGAACTCTCTTCGGTGCCGGAGTGTTGACCAGCCTCACGCCCTGTATCTATCCCATGATCCCGATTACCGCGAGCCTGATAAGCGGTACGGCTCGAACCGCCAACGGGGACAGCAGGGTGGGACGCAAGAGGACGGTGGCCCTCACCTTCATGTACGTGACGGGATTGGCGATGTTCTACGCCCTCATGGGTCTGGTGGCGGGCCTAACCGGCACGCTCTTCGGAACCGTGGCCTCGAGCCCTTGGGCGCGGCTGGGAACCGCAGCGCTGCTCTTGGTGTTCGGGTTGGCGATGCTGGACCTGATCCCGATATCGGCGCCCAGGCGAGTGATCCAGTGGGCCTCCGGTCTTGGTGGAGGTTCCTATCCGGCGGTGTTCCTTCTGGGGGCCAGTTCCGGGATCGTGGCCGCACCGTGCGGCGCTCCGGCATTCGCCGTGGTGCTTACTTGGGTGGCCACTACCCAAAGCGCTTTATGGGGTTTCATTTACCTTTTTGTTTTTTCGCTCGGCATGACCGCCCTTTTGGTTGCGGTCGGGCTTTTCTCCGGCGCGGCAACGCTGCTCCCGCGGGCTGGGCCCTGGATGGTGTGGGTCAAAAAAGGTGCGGGAATCCTGATCTTGGGGACGGCGGGGTATTACTTGTTGCAAGCGGCTCAGGTTCTAGGATGGTGGCCCATATGAGACGATTGGCGCTTTCGATTATCGCCTGGTGCTGCTTAGCCCCCGGGCTGGCGGCGGCGCAGGACCACATAGGACTGCCCATCGGCTCGGTTCCCGAGGCCGTGGAAATCGAAGACCTCGACGGGAATCCCGTGAGCTTGGCGCGGTATGTCGGGCAAAAGCCCGTGCTCATCGAGTTTTGGGCTACCTGGTGCCCGCTCTGTGCGGCGCTGTTCCCCAAGCTCGAAGAGGCTCACCGGCGCTACGGAGATCGGGTGGAGTTCGTGGTCATAGCGGTCGCCGTCAACCAGACCAAGGCTTCCATCAAGCGCCACCTGGAGCGACACCCGATGCCTTTCGCCGTGCTGTGGGACACTCAAGGAAGGGCGGTCCGCGCCTTCAAGGCGCCCACTACTTCCTACATAGTGGTCCTCGACGCCTCCGGGAGGGTTACCTACACCGGAAGCGGCGAGGACCAGGATATAGAAGCGGCTGTAAAAAGCGCCCTGAAGTAAACTTCAGTGCTGGGGGTTCCCGCCGGACTGGATCTTGGCGATCGCCTCTCCCAACTCAGTGTAGGCCGTAGGATCGATCTCCCGGAACGGGATCTGGCGATACGCTATCTTCCCGTCAGGACCCACTACAAAGAGATTGCGATTGGTAAGCCCTGGCCGCGGAGCTAGCGCGCCGTACATTCTTCCCACGGAGAGATCGGCATCGCTCGCCATCAGGAAGGGGAACTCGTCGTCGCGGGCCCAAGCCGCCAACGTGTCCACCGGGTCCGCGCTGATCGCTACCAGGACCACGCCGCGTCCGTTGTCGAAGAGCTGTGCGTACTGATCACGGTACGCATGCATCTGGATCGTTCAGCCGCGTGTCCGGGCTCTGAAGAAGAATGCGAGTACTACCGTCTTGCCCTTAAAGTCGCTGAGCCGGATTGGATCCCTCAACACCCCGTAGCGAGTAGCTCCCGGAAGTGCAAAGTCCGGAGCCACTGCTCCGATCTCCAAGGGAGGAGGCGAGGGCTGTTGCTGCGCCACTGACACGCCCGGCGCCGAAGCTAAAAGCAATCCGCCGGCTGCGCCAACCAACGCACGGTGCATGGTGAACCTCCGCGAAAGGGGTGCCGCGCTGCATAATACGGCTCGGCACTGCCGCTCGCCAGTGGCCAAAATTTCCGGAAGCGGTAGATTCGTCCTCCCTCTACGTCCAGGAGTTCTATCATGACCGCATTGATTCGGACCGCAACGCTGGCGGCCGCTTTGGTCGTCGCGCGCGATCTTGCGGCACAGGGTAGCGTGGGGCTCAGGGTTTCGAGTCTGGGCGTCGGCCCCCAGATCTCCGTCGCCGCTGCTCAACGGCTGGAGTTCAGGGCTGGCCTCAACTATTTGAGCTTGGGTACCGAGGGTACCTACTCCGACATTGACTATTCGGTGGACCTGCAGTGGTTGAGCGGAGAACTGCTGGGCGACTTTTTCCTGGTCGGCCCACTCAAGGTCTTCGGAGGTATGATGTGGAACGGCAACCGGCTATCGTTGTCGGTCGATCCCGTGGAACGAGTCAGCCTCGGCGACACCACCTACGCAGCTGAAGACGTGGGGTCGATTTCGGCTTCGGTGGAATTCCGCAAGTTGAGTCCTACTTTGGGACTGGGAATCGCTACCAGGGGGAAAGTGGGTTTCGTTCTCGAAGCTGGCGCGGTTTTGCAGGGCTCTCCCAAACTTAGCTACACCGCCACCACTAGGCTTACCGGCGCCGCCAAGAGCAAGTTCGACCAAGAGGTCCAGCGCGAGGCGCATCAGGTCGAATCGGACATCGAGTGGTTCAAACTTTACCCGGTGCTGGGTGTGGGGTTGCGAATCAGATTGTAGCCGTTGGTTCGAGAGCGACGCGTGAATTCGCCGGAGTCCAGATCCGGGCTCGAACCCTGGCAGACTGCTGAGCTGCCGCCGCCTCCTCGGCCCCGAGGTTTGTCTTGGATCGGCAGTGTGGGCCCCGGCGTCATCGTGCTCGGCGCTTCGATCGGGAGCGGGGAGTTCCTCCTCGGACCGGCGGCATTCGTGAAGTACGGGCTGGGGCTGCTGTGGGTGACTACCGTAGCGGCCTTCTTGCAGACCGTGTTCAATACCGAACTGATGCGCTACACGCTGGCTACCGGAGAGCCGATTTTCACCGGCTTCATGCGTACTGCACCCAGCTCCAGCTTCTGGGCCTGGACCTATGCACTGCTTTACTTCCTACAGGTGGGCTGGCCGGGCTGGGCTGGGGCGGCGGCGGGAGCGATCTACTTTCTCGCTGCGGGGAAGCTCGCAGGCCCGGAAGACTCGATGGCGGTTTACGCGCTCGGGGTTGCGACCTTCCTCGCGTGCGTGGGAATTCTGCTCTTGGGTCGAAGAATCGAGCGCACTCTGGAGATTCTGAACTGGATCTTGGTGGTCGCCATACTGGGCGGCTTCTTGCTGCTGGCCGCTTTGCTGGTCGCGCCGGAGACATGGCTAGCAATGCTCGCCGGGTTTGTGGGGTTCGATCTCCGCCAGAAGAGTTTCGTTTTGCTCCCCGAAGGCGCCGACTTCTTCCTGATCGGCGCGTTCGCTGCATACTCGGGGGCTGGGGGAGTCATCAACCTCACCCTTTCCAATTGGGCTCGAGACAAGGGCTACGGTATGGCCCAGCACGCCGGTTATATCCCGGCGGCGGTAGGAGGGCGGCGAGTGAGACTGGCCCACACCGGCTTCCGTTTCGACCCGACGTCGCAAGCCCGGGAGAGATGGCCGGGCTGGTGGCGGATCGTGAGAGCCGATCAGTGGGGTGTTTATTTCACCGGAGCGCTACTCGGCATGGCTCTGCCGGCCCTGCTGTACGTGAGTTTCCTTCCCGCCGGGACCGAAATCAGAGGTTTGGGGATCGCGGCGGCCTTGGCCCAAGCCGTGGGCGAGAGCGCTGGGCAGTTGCTGGGCGTAGGGATCGCCTTCCTCGGTGCCCGGATCCTGTTCAAGACCCAGCTCGACATCCTGGACGGCACCACCAGAGTCCTCACCGATATCGTTTGGACCGGAAGCCGTAGAGTGCGAGCCAAGGAGGCGGTCGACGTGCGCGCAGTCTACTACGGCGTGCTGGCGGCCGTGGTGGTCTGGGGCGTGATAGCCCTGAGGCTCACCCAGCCGATCGTGCTCCTCCAGCTGGGAGCCAACATGGCCGGCATCGTCTTCGTGATCGCTTCGCTACACCTATTGTACCTGAATACCACCTTGCTGCCCGAGGAGATTCGTCCGCCCCGGTGGCGGCGCGCTGCTCTCGTGGCTACGGCTATTTTCTACGGGTCTTTTGTGGCGCTGTGGTTAGCGAGCCTGGGCTGAGCCGGCAGCTTCAAGTTCGGGCCGGCTCGATGTCGATTTGGATCTGCCGCCATTTCTCTTGCCGGAACCGGACCACGCTAAGGAAACAGCGAGTCATATGGCCGAGGAGAATGGCGAACCAGACGTCCGCGGGATTCAGGCCTCGCACCCCGTCGAGCACCGCCAACAGCCCTAGCGGCACGGCTATCTGCGAAACCAGGGAGATGTACAGAGGGCTCTTGGTATCGCCGGTTCCCTGCAACCCACCGGTATAGGTGAGAGCTACGGTTACGAACATGCCCGACACGCTCAAGAAGGCGAGCAATTGCACACCTATGTTCACCACCTCCGGCTCGTCCATCCCGAAGAGACCAAGCAAATGGCGCGGTACCATGAGAAATAGAAGACCCACGAAGACCGCGACGGCCAGCCCGATGCGGGAGGCGGTCTTCACCGCTTTTACTGCTCTTTCCGGTTTCCCGGCGCCCAGATTCTGACCGGCCACGGCTGCGGTGGCGCCCATCAGACCTACCGAGGTCCAGGTGATGAGGGAAAATAGCTCGGTGTAGCCCACGGCATATGCGGCTTGCGCCTCGGCGCTTCGTTCGAGCGAGCCGATGAAGCGCAGAAGAAGGACTCCTGCAACGTTCATCGCCACTCCCTGGTACCCGGTGGGAAGGCCGAGGCGGAACAAAGTTCGTATCACGTTCCAGTCAGGCCTCCAGCTCGTCCCCTGTGCCAGTCCTATGACCCACTTACCGGCAACGAGTTGCCGGATGGCGACTAGACTCATGATGGCTCCGGCAATCACGGTGCCCAGGGCTGCGCCTGAGGTGCCCAGGCGCGGGGCGGGACCCAGTCCCGGTATCAGGATCGCATTGAAGATGATGTTGAGTACGGTCATGACCACCGAGAGCTTGAGGGGGGTGCGCGCGTCTCCCGCTGCCCTTAGGGCGCCGGCGATCATGAAGAAGGCCATCATGCCGAAGCTCAGGGCGAACATGATACGGAGGTAGGGGAGGGCTTCGGCTCTTACCTCGGGTGCTGCGTTTACCAAGCCGAGGAGCCCGGGAGAAAGGAGCCAGCCCGCTGGAGCTATGAGGCCCAAGGAGACGGCCAGAGCCACAAGGAACGCCTGCTGTACGGTGCGGTTCACCTTCTCCGGCTGATTGGCTCCGGCGAAACGCGCGACCATGACGCCCATCCCGGTGAATATCGAGCTCGTGAAAACGATCACCACCAGGAAGATCTGCCAGGAAACTCCGATGGCGGCGTTGCCGGCATAGCCCACGAAGTGGCCCACCATGACGTGATCCACGATTCCCTGGAGGCCGCCGATCACGTTTTGCAGCATGGTGGGCCAGGCGAGCTTCCAGACCGCACGTGGTATGGGCCCTTCCACGATAGAGCGATCGAAGCTGCGGTTCACAGGCTTATAACTCTCCAGTTCGGCCAGCAGCGCGTTACAGGTCGAGTCCGTGCCGAGCCTAAAAGAGCCTAAAAGATAGAGGATCGGCCCCGAAATCTGGGCTCTGCACAGCTTCCGTCAGCACTCGGGCTCTTCGCACAGCAGCAAGCGTCATAGCTTTATATGGCTGCGCAATACCGGAGCCTTCCGGGGTGTTTACATGTCCGGACCGCATCCATTCAGCGAAGCGGAACTTTTCGCAGCTTTTCGCCCCATTCTACCCGAAGGCGAAGCACAAGAGCTCACTCGAGCGCTTATCGAGGAACCACCCAGGCCGCCCGAGAGTAATGTGATTGGGTGCAGTTTCACTGAGGACCTCCCCGTCCCGGGGGGGCCGAGTTCCGCGACCACTTCTCCGCGGTCTGTCACCAGGATGGTGTCGCAGGAGCGAACCTATCGGAGGTATTCGCTCAACCGGTTCTTCAGTTCGCGCACGCCGACTGTCTTCACGATTCTAATGTAGCGACATTGACAGGCTGAGCGGCGCTAATCCTCGAGCTCCGCCAGCAGCGAGTTTAGGTCCAGCGGCCGGGTGTACATGATCAGGCTGCCGTCGGCTGCCCGGGGCCACTGATCCCGGGGCCGGTCGCAGTAGAGTTCCAGGCCGTTGCCGTCGGGATCTTCTAGGTAAAGGGCCTCGCTCACTCCGTGGTCGGACGCTCCCAGGAGCGGGACCCCGGCCTTTTGGAGACGAAGTAGGGCATCCGCTAGAGTACGCCGGTCGGGATATCGGATCGCCACGTGGTAAAGTCCAGTAGTTCCGGGAGGAGGTCTCGACCCGCCGCGGCTCTCCCGGGTGTTGAGGCCGATGTGGTGGTGGTAGCCGCCGGCGCTGATGAAAGCCGCCTCGGGTCCGTAACGGGTAGTGAGCTCTAAGCCCAGCACGCCGCAATAGAACTCCAAAGCCCGCTCCAAGTCGGAAACCTTGAGGTGTACGTGGCCGATGTCCACGCGCGGATCGATTGGTCCAGACGAGTTCATGAATCAGTCTCCGGGTCGAGTTTGCGCGGAGTCTAAAGATATAGACTCGGCCCGGGTTCTCGACCGGCCTTAGCGCGATGGCAACTCGGTCTCTTGACAGCGGGGGGGGAGCACACCTTACAGATGGCGGAAAAGTGCTGCCTGGAACAGGCGATCATCTTCAAGACTACTCTCGACCTCGGAGGTGACGCATGCTAAGGTCGCACCATCCGGTGATTGCTTGTGCAGCGGTTATCTCACTTACCGGCTGCGACTCACAACCACTCGTCGAGCTGGATAAGACGGCGTCAATCACGGGTCTGGCCGCCGAGCGGCCCCTGCTGGTTCGGCACGGAAAGTCTGTGGTGACAAGTGGTGCTCATGCGCTTGCGGCCGCTGTGCGAGATGCAGCTAATGAGAAGGAGCTGCTCGTGTGGATGAGAGACCCGAACCCCCCTTCTACCAGAGCGAATTCTGCATTGAGGACGACGACTTCGTCGCAGCAGTAGGTTACGCAGTGTCGCAGCAGCTCGATGCGCTTTCCATGAGCTTTACTGGAAACCAAGGCTCGAGTGTACACACCGCGCTCGCCTCCGCGTTCTATGACCACGACATCGTCCTCCTCGCTTCCCTGGGAAACCGTTCCGGAGACTCCGATGACCTGGTGAAACGGGACTACGTTGCAGGTGTTGGTGGCGTGTTCCTTAACGGCGAACGAGCAAGAGACGTCAATCTCCAGCACCGGGATTTCTCCGGGTCCTGGTCTGCCTACACGACAATGGGTGACTGTCCGGTTAGGAACGATTGGTGTCGAATCGGCGATCCTGGATTGCAATACAGGACAGTGCACGGTACCTCCCCTGCGGCGGCCGCCGTAGCGGGCATCGTGGGGCTGGTGCGCAGCTACGCCCCCGAGCTCACCGCGCCCTAGGTGATTCAACGGCTCCGCGTAACTGCCTGGGGGCCGGAGTGGGTCGTGGACGCGGATTGGGCTGTGGAGAACCATCCCGGGCTCACGGTTGCGATCCTCGGTCCGGCGTTCATCGATTCGCCCGGTACTTACACGTGGAACGCCTTGGTGGCTATCGGAACTGGCTACACTTACGACTGGCAGTACTCTGAGGATCAGGCCACGTGGTACCAGGTCAGCACCGCGAGCAGCTATCAGCGCTACGTCGACGACACCCAACCGGACTTCTGGCTGAGGCTTAGAATCTGGGCCGAGGGTAGGACGAACTGGACAACACAAGGCGTTAACGTGAACATCTGCCCGTCGTGGGAGATTGCTTGCTGATGCGCGTTCCAGCGATAGTCGCGTACGTGGCGGCTTTCAATTCGGCGGTCCTTACGGGCTGTTCCCTGCTCGGGCCGGATGAGGTGCCGGTCCGTCTGGAGATCTTGGGCGTGCTAGAGCTGGACCCGGGGAATGAGAAAGCTTGCTACGGACCTCCGAGCATAAACGTCCAGGGGGGGAAAGAGCGTCGCGGTGGTGACGGGTGACTTCCTTCTCCCCTGCGTGAACTATCGTATCCGGGAACATGCAGAGCGCGAGGGGGACCTGCTGACGCTCCGACTTGGAATCCGGAGTGACCGGATCTGTGCCACAATGGAGGTTAAGTACGCTCATCGCGCAACGTTGTATTGGCTTACACCGGGACGCTACAGCATCAGAGTGATTCACGAACTCTATCTGAGCTCGCAGGGCGGGCTTGGGCTGACGGAGGTTTATCGCGGCACCGTGCAGGTTAGGTAGAGCTTACCCACGGAAGGGGACGAAAGCGATCGAGCGGGACGGTGCCGCCGGGTTCGTCAGATGGCCGCCTCGCAGGAGCAGGCTAGGCATGGATACCGGCGCCAGTTCCGTAAGGTCGTCCGACTGAGGTCGCTGCACCTACCAGACCTTAAGGCTTGGGCTGAGCTCTGGGGCGCGCCCGATACTTGAGATAAAGCTCCAGATGCCGGTTGTCCGTGCCCACATCGCGCCCGGCGATGATCACATGCTTTACCTGGGTGCGGATCTCCAAGGGATCCCCATCGGTCACGATCAGGTTCGCTATCTTGCCCGCCTCGATCGTACCCAACCGGTCCGCCAAGCCCAAGATCTCGGCACCGTTGACCGTTATCGCCTTCAACGCCTCCTCCCGCGGCAGCCCGAAAGAAACCGCACTCCCCGCCTCGTAGGGCAGAGTTCTGGAGTCGGAAGAGTTGAAGGTTCCAAAGGCGAACTTTACCCCCGCCTGGTAAAGCAAACCCGGTGCCGCATACATCTCGTCATATCCTTCGTCTTGACCGGTGGGCAAGGTCTGGGTTGGACCGGTGATGACCGGAATCCGCTTCTCGGCCAAAAGCTCTCTCACCTTCCAAGCTTCCCGGCCTCCTAGCAAAATCATGCGCAAGTTCTGCCTTTCCGTGAACTCGACCGCGTTGCGAATATCCCGCTCGTCGTCCGCGCCCACCAAGAACGGAAGCTCCTGGCGGGTGACCTTGGCGAGCGCCTCGAGCTTTAGATCTCGCGGCACACTCTGCCCGGCTTGTACCGCTGCGTCGTAGCGGCGGGCCTCCTCGAGCCACTGCTCGAGCATCCTCACATTCCGCTCGTAGCGCTCCCGGGCCTCGCGGAAAGTGCGCGCAGCTTGCTGTTGCCCGAAGAAGCCGAAGCCCCCGGTCCGCAAGCTGGGCCAGTTGAGCACGATCCCCACCGACGGTTCCACCATCATGTCCTCGATGGTCCAGCCGTCGAGGTTGATCACCGTAGCCTGACCGCCGATCCCGGCCGGTCGCGCCTGGGGAGCCGACACCGCGTGGGTGATCCCGTTGGCCCGAGCTACCGGAATGTGCTCGCTCGCCGGATGGATCGCCGTCGCCGCCGAGAGGTGGGGATTGAAGTCGCCCAGCTCGGTGAGGTCATTGGTCACGTCCACTTGGCCGATCTCGGTCAGACCCAGGCGGGTCATGGCATCGAACAAGCCGGGGTAGACCTCGAGGCCGGTGGCGTCGATAACCGGCACTCCCGCGGGAAGGGTAACATCAGTACCCACCTCGGCGATCCGGCCGTTGCGGATCAAGACCGTGCCGTTCTCGATCGCCGGTCCCGCGAGGGTGTGAATCCTCCCGCCGCGGATCGCCAGGTCGCCGCCTCGCTGCTGCGCCGCGAGCGCGGCTGTGAGAATAAATAGGCCGAAACCAGCCGTCGCTATCGGTCGCCTCCCACTCATCGCAGCTCCTCCCGCGGATTGCCCGCTATATCGGTAGTCACTCGAGGTCTCTCAGTGGCGCTGCGCTCTTTCTGCAGCAGCGCTTTCTTTTCCTCCTCCAGCGCCTTGCGCCGCTCCCAATCCACCTGCCGGTCGAAATAGACCTGCCCGTCTACCAAAGTTTTCTCCACCACGCCATAGACGCTAAGCGGATGGCCGTTGTAGATCACCAAATCGGCGTCCTTACCGACCTCGATCGATCCCACCCGATGGTCGATGCCGAGCTGTTTCGCCGGGTTCAAAGTGACCAACTTCAGAGCTTCGTTCTCCGACAACCCGCCCCACTTTATCGCCTTGGCGGCCTCCTGGTTCAGATGCCGCATCTCTTCTCCGCTGTCGGAATTGATCGACACCACCACGCCGCGCTGCGTCATCAGGGCGGCGTTGTAGGGGATCGCGTCGTAAGCTTCCACCTTGTAGGCCCACCAGTCGGAGAAGGTGGAGGCTCCCGCACCGTGAGCCGCGATCTCGTCGGCCACCTTGTAGCCCTCCAGCACGTGCTGGAAGGTGGCGATCCTGAAGCCGAACTCCTCCGCCAGGCGAATCAGCTGCAAGATCTCGTCAGCACGGTAGGAGTGGGCGTGCACCAGCCGCTTCCCCTCGAGAACTTCCACCAAGGCCTCCAACTTCAAATCCCGCCTCGGAGGTATGAGGGGAGGCTCCCCGCGCCGCCGCTGCCGGCTCTGCTCCTGGTATTCCCGCCACTGGCGCTGATATTCGCGAGCTTCCACGAACGCCTGCCGGATCACGTCCATCACGCCCATCCGGGTTGCTGGATAGCGGTCCGGGTCTCGATCGCGCTTGGGGTTCTCGCCCAGCGCGAACTTGATCCCCGGAGGCGCGCCTTCGAACAACAGCCCCTGGGCATCGGCACCCCAGCGCAGCTTGATCACTGCGTTCTTCCCGCCGATCGGGTTGGCACTGCCGTGCAAGATGTTGGCCGTGGTCACGCCACCGGCCAGAGCCCGGTAAATGGAGATGTCGTCGGGATCCAACACGTCCCGAATACCGACCATAGCGGAAACGTTCACGCTCCCCTCGTTCACCGCATCGGTGGCGATGTGCGAGTGAGCGTCGATGATTCCCGGGATGACGTACTTCCCCGTGGCATCTATGACCGTAGCGTCGGCCGGTGCGGTCAGGTTCGGACCTACCGAGGCGATCTTGCCGTCGCGGATCAAGATCGATCCGTTCTCGATGGTGCCGTTGCTAACGGTCATGATGGTAGCGTTGCGAATCAGCATCACCCGAGAGCTGGTAATCGGCCCCCGGTCCCGGGTCATGGGAACGGGGGGCGCCACGGTTGGGGTCTGCTGCGCCGTGTCCGGAGCCGCGCCCCTAGCCCCACGGCCCTGGCCTCGCTGACCCCCCTCGCCCTCGGCAACTTGGGGCGCAGGCTCGAACTTCTCCCCGTCGACGAAGACGTACTTCACCCGAGAGTTCGGCTCGAAGAGATCGCCTTCGGTCACTACCAGATTGGCTATCTTACCCGGCTCTAGCGTCCCCAGGCGATCCGCGACGCCAAAGACCTCGGCCGGTGCCAGCGTGAGAGCGAGGAGCGCGGCATCCTTGGAGAGTCCCAAGGCCACAGCCTTTCTGATGTTCTCCAGCATGGTCTGCGGCTGGTCTATGCCGCCGGAGTAGAAAGCAAACCGAGCTCCGGCCTTCTCCAGCTCCACCGGAGCAGTGGGGGCGCGGTCGCGGAAGCGTAGTGTAGAAAGCGTTACGTCGGCCTCAGGATCGGCATCCCGCTCCGGTGCCGGCCAGTTCACGTTCACCAAAACCGGGACGTTTCGGCGAGCGACCGCCGGAGCGACACGGTAAGCTTCTTGAAGGCCATAGATCACCGGTGTAGCCCCCGTTTCGTCAGCTATCGTCAAGGCGCGGTGCACCTCTTTGGCCAGGTTACCGGGCAAAAGTACCGGGCGCCGGTTGCGCAGCGCGTCCCGCAACGGTTCCAAAGTGCGATCGTACTCAGGGCGCGCCAGACCGGTGGGGGAACTTTGATAGATGGACCAGGCCTGATCGTAGTGGCGGGCGTCGAAGAACAGCTGCTTGACGTACGCGATAGCGCCCATCAGAGAGTTGGGATAACCTCTCTGACCCGGCCCACTCTGTAAGTTGACCCGAATGGCCACCGGGGTTTGCACTACCATGTCGTTGCGCCGCTCGCCCGCCAAGTTCACCCACGCCGCCTGCCCCGGGAAGAAACCCCGCTCCGCTACGACCACCGCTGAAGTAAAGCCGGCCTCCCGCCACCGACGGATGCGCTCGTCCGATGGATCCAAAGTGTCCGCAGCGTTGAGCCAGGTGAACGTGGCCGGCCGATCCTCGGGTCCCCATGAGTAGGGGCCCTGCTGCCCGGCGCCGGCCGCCGCGGGCCCGGGCTGCGGGCGCCCATCTTGAGGAAGACGCAAAGCCTGGGGTATTCCCAGAGTCGAGAGAGCGTCAGTCAGTCCGGGGTACACGGTAAGTCCGGAGCCGTCTATGACCCAGGCTCCTTGGGGTACGGCAACGTTCGGTCCCACAGCGGCAACCAACCCCTCGCGGATGACTATGGTTCCTCGCTCTACCACTCGGCCGGGCGCTATCACGATCCGGGCATCCCTTATGGCGAAATGGCGAGGGGCTCCGGGTGTGCGGGGGTCCTGAGCCGCAGCCTGAGAAACTGTGGCGGCAAGCAGGGCCACGAGCCCGCCACCGAACCGCCGGAGCCAGCGCTTCACGCTGGAGTAACGCATCGGAAAGCCTCCCTGAGTGCCAAAAGACAAACCGGGGTAGGATACTCCACTAAACCCATGTGCGCTACGCACCAGGGGCTCGAGTTGTTGGCGGCGAGTCGGCCAAAGCCCAGTGCCGGGGATGACCTAGCCCAGTGCCGCTACGAAGTCTTCGATCGTGGCGAACCGGCCGTCAGGATCCTTGCAGAGCGCCTTGTCGAGAGCTTGGCAGATCTGCGGCGAAACGCCGGGGCAAAGGGCCTGCAGGGGATGCGGCCGCCTCAGGAAACGTCATCCTACAGGCTCTTGCAAAGACACCGCGGTGCCGAAGTCAGCCAGCAGCGCCGCATTGCCGTCCAGAAGAATGTTCTCCGGCTTGACGTCCCGGTGAATCACTCCGTTGCGGTGAGCATAGCTCAACGCCATTCCAACATCTGTGGCGATTCGCACCGACTCGCGGATCTCGAGCCTGCCCAATCGATTGAGCTTGACGCGCAACGAGGGTCCCGGCACGAAGTTGGTGACGTAGTAAAGAAAGCCGCACGCTACACCCGCGTCGCAAACCGCCGCTTCCGATCCCTCCTACTACCAATCTTTGGCCGGCGATGATGTGGGGCCGTCCCAGGACCTCGGCGCCGGTATTTGCATCGCACCCGATACAGGCCAGTAGCGGCAGATGATAGTGGTCCGCGTGGTGACAGTCGGCGTCGTTGACCAGGTACGCGGTGAGAGTACCGCGGGAGCTGCCCGATGCCCAGTCGGCACCTTTAGCGGTTCTAGGCTTTTCGAAGTGATACCAGATGAGCCCGCGGAACACAATGCGCAGCTTTCTAGCGGAGGTTTTTGCAGAGCCCCGGGATCGCGGAGCGCGACTTGGGGCGGAGGTTTTCGCTTTTCTTGCTGGCATCTGAGGTTCTCCTCACTTAGGGGTTCACGCCGAAGAACTGAAACGCAGCCCAAGTAGCAAGCGCCGCAGTGGGATTTTCCGAGGCGATCCACTCCAGTTGCGTAGCTCGGAGGGCTGACGCGGGGTGTTCTCCCGCTGCGACCCTGCGGTGATAGCGATCGAAGAAACGGCTGGTAGACTGGTCTTCCACCGCCCACAGGCTAGCGATCACCGCAGGCACTCCAGCCGAGAAGAAAGCTCGAGCTAAGCTCGAGGGTCCCTCGGTGCTGGAAACCCTGCCGGCTGCCGTGTGGCAGCCGGAAAGGATCACGAGCTGAACGCCTTTGAGATCCAAATCTGCCACCTCGCGGGCATAGAGGGCTCCGTCTCCGGATCCGGCGGCAAGTAGTAGACGGGACAACGAAGGGGCCTCCGCTCTCACTAGTGCATGGCCTGCGAAATGTACGATGTCGAACTTCCGGGCTTCTCCTACGAACCTTTCTTCGGTGGCTTCCCCTCCTATCAGCAGTACGGAGCGAGGGTAGGCTGCGGCCACCTCGCGAGCCTCCCGCTCAGCGGCCGGTAGATACGGGAGCCGGTGAGCTTGGCGGTCGAAAAGCGGGTTGCCTACGGCCAGAAGCGCCTTCGGCCGAGTTTTCTTGTACTTCGCGCGCGATCGAGCGGCCGACAAAAATGCGCCGCTCGGAAGCACGGCAATCTCGTGATCCTCTACCAGATATCTGCCGCGATCGGGGTCCCGCAGCGCCGCAAAGGGAACGCGGTGAAGGTCCCTGTCCGGTACTAACAAGAGGCGGTTCTCCGGCCGAAGGAGGTGGACCACTGGCCTCACCAACAGCCGGTACAGCTGGGTCGCGAACTCCAACACCTCTCCGCTTCTCGCTGGGTTCGCTGCGCTTCGTTCTAGCTCCAAAACCAGCCGCTGTAGTTCGTCCTGGCCGATCGGGACCCGCACGGATTGCACTCGGCCAGGCTGGATCACCCAGATCACTACCTCGCGCTCGAAAGAAGCGTAGCTGATCAGCGCCTCCCTGGGTGCCAAGGCATGCTGCACCGCGTCGATGCCGGCCGGTTGAGCGACACTGCCGGTCCCCGTGCCGATTTGTTCCAAGAGAACCCGAGCCCTGGCCCGCTCCATGAATTCCCAGGCTCGTTCCGAGTGGCCGCGCTCGATGTAAAAGTTCGCGATCCGATCGAATACCGGGCGCGCATAGTCCAGGAAATGGATCCTGTCCTGGTAGGATGTCAAACCGGATCGCTGTCTTTCAGTCTCTGCCAGTGCTAGTTCGAAGGCGACCGCCGCGGAATCGACCCGACCAGCAGCGACGTACGCATTGGCCAGGTAGAGGTACGCCTGCGTCAGGCCCAGATGGTAGCGGTTTCTCCGATAGGCGGTTGCCGCGCGGGCTAAAGGCGGCAGGGCCGTTTCCGGAGCGCGGCGTAACTGCGCCAGCCCTTTTACCAGATCGATGTCGGCGACCAGAATCGCCCGGACCGTATCATTGGAAATAGCGGCGGCGTACTCGGACGCCTCCTCGAGATCTGCTCCTGCCCTGGCGGTGTCGCCCAGCTCTGCCGCAATTCGGGCCCGCGTAACCAGCACGTCACCTACCAAGCGCGGATCCCCGCTCTGTAGAGCCGCCCGGATTGCCTCGGTCTGAAACTTAAAGGCGAGGTCCGAATTCCACAGCCCGGTTTCGCGAGCGGCGAGCTGCGACACGTAGCTCCGACTGAACGGCTGATCCGGGAACCGCGAAGCAAGCGAAAGGGCGAAGTAAAGGTCCTTCCAAGCCTCCTCCGGACCGCGCAAGGCGGATTTCAGTTCCGCAAGCCAAGATCTTACCCGCACTGAAAGCTCCGGGTCAGCGGTGCGAGTCCCTTCGGCTATCGCCTCTTGATAGGCGTCCATCGCCAGCCCGTAGCGCGCGGTTCGGTGATAAATCAACCCCTGGCTTCGAACTGCGTAGCCCCGCACCAACCAATATTGGGAAGGAACGCCGCGGCGAATCTCCTCCGCAATTTTGAGCGCCCTTTCGTAGGCTATCGGCTCATGGCGGTCAGTCCAAACTCTCACCAACCCGTACTTGGCCCAGTACTTCATCGGATTGTCCGCCCGCGTCAGGTACTCTTCCGCATCGGCTAGCAACGAAGTGGCCTCGAGCAGTTCGAGTTCGCGGCGCTTTCGCAGACCCTCTTCCAGCGCTACCTTCGGATTGCAACTTGGAGGCGCGCCGCAGCTTCCGCTGCTGCATTCAATGATCGGATCAGTCGTTGGGAGCTCAGACGAGCTTCGGCTGCCCATTCCGAATCGGAATCCACGGTCAGGTATCCGCTCCAGGCTTCCAGGGCGTCTTCCGGCAGGTGCAGCCATTTTAGGGCTAGAGCCCGATTGAACCAAGCTTCCGCCAGAGAACTGTCGAGCTCTATGGCGCGCTGGGCTTCGCGGTGGGCTTCGATCAGGAACTTAGGGTCCGGGACCAACTCTGCCAGAGCGAGAAGGGCCGCCGCTAAGTCGTTGTGGACCGCGGCGCGTAAAGGAAAAGTCTCGGCAGCGCGGCGCAGCGATTCCACCGCTTCCTCTACGCTTCCCTCTAGGTGCGGCCAGAGGAGATCGAACAGGCCCCGGGCGTGGTCGTCTCCGGGGCAGTCCCTCAGTTCCGCCGCCACCCGCTCCAGCTCTTCGAGCGGGACGCGGGTCTGGGTGCAAACCAAACCCGCTATCATCCGGTCGGATCGGGCCGGAGCACCGCACGCCGCGTAGCGGAAACCACCGGTCAGGCGCGCAGCTAGAGGACGATACCGACCTGCTGCCCGAGCCACGCGCTCGATGGGAAAGGCTTCCGATGCCCTCTGGAGGAGGCCGAATCCCCAAAAGCCAGCTGCCATCAGGGCGGCGAACCCCAGGCTCGAAAGCAACGCTAGGGGTAGACGACCGCGGCTTCGGGCCGCCCCAACTTTCCGGATAGAGTTCCGCACCGCTCGGTCGATGCGGAGTTACAGGGTCAGCCGGCGTTACGCTGGATGATAGCCTCGAGGAGAGTCTGCAACTCCTGGTACTCGGCTTCGCCGATGCTGCCGCTGGTCAATACGCTGATGCGCCGCAAAGCCTCCACATCCGATGCCTCGAGCCCCAGCCGGCCGACGCTTTCAAAGAAAACGCTGCTCGCAGCGGACCGGAAAAGGTCAGGGTCCTCGAGCCTTATCGCCAGTAACGCCGCCGCGCACCAGCGTCCCAGATCGAACCTAGGCGACTTGAGCAGTCGCGCTAACGATCCTTCTGCTTCCTCGGCTATCCCAAGGAGGGACTGCGCCGGCTCGCCCTCCTCGAGGCGTGCTCGCAAATCTAGGTAACGCGACGCCACCGGCTGCGAGAATTCCACTCCCTCGAGCAGCTCCACAATCTCCTCCGCCAGCCGCTGCCCAGTCGAATAGTCGCTCAGCCGCAAAGCGGCAGCTAGATCGGCGCTGCGCATGCCCAAGCGGAAGGCAAGCTCCGGTTCGCCCAGCCGTTCCGCTCCTCCCCGCGTGACCGACCAAGGGTGGCGGTCCCAGTCGGCCTGCAGCATCGCCGCCGCATCGGGAGAGAGGCTCAACTCTCCCACCAGCTTGGCCCCCGAAGGAGCTTCTCGCTGTGGCGCGCCAAGCCAGCGGTCTGGAACCAGAAAAAGTGCCAAAGCGGCAGCTGCAGCGAGGGGCACCAGTGGGGCCCGACGCCAGCGCGGCAATCGGATGACCCTCGCCCCGTGCGCCCCTGCTTCGGCCTTGAACCGCAGCGTCTCGGCGAAAACCTCGTAGACCTCTTTTGATTCGGTCAGTAGCCTCACCACCCGGGTGCGGGCCTCACCCTTCAGGCGGCCGTCGATAAAGGCGGCCAGCTCTTCCACGTCGAACCGGTTTTGAGACATATGCATTTACCTCCCGAGGCCCAGACTTTGTGCCCAGACCGCCCCTAATGCGTTAGACGGACACGCACCGGCATTTTCACTCAGGCCAGCAGACTGAGGATTTCTTCACGGCCGAATCCTGCTCTCTCCAGTCCGGTCCTAAGATGTTCCAGGCTGCGCCGCACGCGCTGGTACAAGGGCTTCTGGCTCAGCCCTAATGAGCGAGCGATCTCGGCGATCGTGAAGCCATCCATCAGATGCATCCTCACTATGAGCTGGTCTTCCTCTGGCAGCGAACCCAGAGCCTCCTTCAACACTTTCCAGGCTCGGGCAATGGCATCGCCTCGCTCCTCCTCCAGCAACCGTTGCTCGGCTCCGACGGCATCCTCCACCTGGATCAGCTCGGACTCCGGGCCCGGACGCCGGGGAGGGTGGCGCGGGAGCTTTCGGGCTATGTCGTTGAGCTGGTTGCGCGACGCCTTGGTGCCGGCGCTGTGCAGCACCAGCTCGACTGCCTGGTTTACCGGCAGGCCGTCCCGGGATATGAGAGTATCCAGCTCTACGGCTACCGAGCCGAGCTTTCGGGCCTGAGCCGAGGGTCTCCATTTACCCCATTTCTGGTCTCGGTAGTCCAGGAACCGGCGCTTGATCACGGCGATAAGGTAAGTCTCCAGGCTGCTGGCTCCCCGAAATTTGCGGAGCACGGCGTAGTCGTTCTCTATCAGCTTTTCGTGGACCAGTGAGCGGAACTCGTCCGCCTCGTCGCCTTTCAGGAGGTGGCGGCGGCAGGTAGACTCGATCACCCGCTCGATGAAGTGGAGTTGGCCTAGAAAGAGCTCCCTAGGGTCCAGATACACCTCCTAGCAGCCACCGCGGCTGCTCCCATTGCCTGCTTTATGCTCTCTAGGGCCGAGGGATCGTGAGGGACTCGGCCGCGCCAAAATGCTCAATTTTCCCGCCGCCTGCCAGGGTGCTGGTGGAAAATTTGGAAGGTTTGTCTGTCTAATTAGTGGACCTGTGCTTGCAGGCGCAGTGCGGCAGGTGGTGCTCCTCGGAAAATTGGGAGATTCGTCCGTCTAAGAGTTGGGAGGAGCGCTTGCGGTGGCGGTGTCGCAGGCGGCGGTCTCGGAAAAATCGGGAAGCTTGTCCGTCTGATACTGAGGAGCCCTCCGGAGCGGGTGTCCGCTCGCTACGCAAAGGAGGCTTATGCTTGAGCGCCGTTGCAGTGGCTGGGTGATGGTGGAGGGGCTCAGCCGGCAGTGCAAGGAGGAGGGAAGGTTCTTTCACGATGGGCGGTTCTGGTGCAAGAACTGCCGCGATCGGGCGCTGAGGTCGCTCGGGCGCTCGAACGTCGAGCCTGGATACTCGCCAGAGCACAGGGTGTGGCCGAGTGCGAGGCCCTGATTAGGAAGGGCTGATACAGACCGCAGAGGAAAAAAACCGCAGCGTGCTGGCGCGTTACCGCCCGGTAGCGTGCTCGCTGCGAGGGAGCGAGGCAGGGATCCGCTACCCCCTGTTCCAGCACGCGGCGGTCCTTTTTGATCCAGTTTTCAAGGTTCCGCTATCAGTGCCCGCACCGGCCTTCCGGGGAGCCGGCTTTCGTCGAGGCGCCCGTCGCTGACCACAGGTACGCCATTTACGAGCACGTATTTCATCCCCACTGAGGCCAGTGCCGGATTCTGATAGGTGGCTCGGTCTATGATGGTGTTGGGGTCGAACACCACGATGTCGGCGTCCGCGTTGGGTCGGATCCTTCCCTTGTCGCGCATCGCCGGTACTCGGAACTCGAGCCGCTTCGCGGGCATGTAGGACATCTTGCTCAACGCCGTCATGAGGTCGAGTGCCTTCTGTTCTCTCAGGTAACGTCCCAGAACTCGCGAGTACGTGCCTGCGGTCCGGGGATGGCCTTTGCCGTTTTCCAGGTGGCCGTCGCTGGCGATCATGGTGAGCGGGGAGGCAATCGCCAGTTTAACCATCTCCTCGGTGTTATTATGCAGTATTACCATACCTCCCCGGCCCCGGTAACGGCGGAAACTTTCCCGGGTGAGTCGCTCTCCGGTTTCGACCCATTGGAGTCGCCCAAACCACTCGTCCGGCTGGTTTTCCCAGCCGTCGAACAGGGCGGACTGGATTTCGGTCATGCCTGCGGTGTAGGGATAGGCTTCGGCCGTGACGTCCAGCTTTCGCGCCTGAGCTTCGGCTACGATTTGGAGGGTTTTGGGTGTAGCTGAGGTGCTGACGCTGTTTAGGTGCACGATGTGTACCGGGGTGCCGGTGATCGCCCCGGCGGCGATCGCCTCTTCGAAACCGATGAGGGAATCGGCGCCCCCGCGCACGTGGATGTGGGCCGAAGCCCCGTACTTGGCTGCCACTCTGAACATCTCCAGAATTTCCCAGCGGGTAGCTGCCGGAGTGTAGGTGACTCCGAAGCCCACGGCCACCGCTCCCCGCCTGAGTCCCCGCTCGAGCAGTTCCTTCATTCGCTCGATTTCTTCAGCGCTCGCGACTCGGCTCGCCCCCGGACCGCTGGGAAGCAAGGCTCCGGAATCGCCCATCACCTGCATCCGCACCCTTATATGTCCTATGCTCACGCCATAGTTGATCAAAGCCTTGCCCTCCCGCTCCGCGTACCAGCGGTCTACGTCCTCCGTGCCCACCTCGAGCTCCAAGGCAGTGGTGACCCCGTCGAGGGCTTGCACTCGATAGTTCTCCGGCGTCTGGCCGTGGGCATGGAGGTCTATGAAACCGGGTGCCACGACCATCCCGGTCGCGTCGAGGACTTGGCGGCCCCTTAGGGGCGTTTCGCTGACCGCACGGATTTTGCTTTCTACGATCCCGATGTGCCGGACCGCATCTAGTCTGGACTCCGGGTCGATCACTCTTCCGTTGGCGATCACTAGATCGTAGACCTGAGGTTGCTGTTGAGCCTGGCCCTCGGAAGGGCCGTCCGATCCTGCCGCGGCCAACAGGGCGGCCACAATCCAATACCGGACCCGCTTCACGGACGGCATGAAACCTCCTTTGATTGAGGAACGACCCCGATCCTTAGCGAATCTATGGTCGAGAGAGAATCTATCCTGTAGCCGCGGCGCTTTCGAGCCGAGCCGAGCTTACCCGACCGGCGCCAGTCGGCCTCTACCACCACCGGGGCGCAGAAGCGAGTTGACGCCGGATGGATTTGGTGCTCTCTTCCTTGCGTTTTTGAATCGAGGGACAGTAGCAGTGACCCAGCCAGCCGGATCGTATCGCAGTTATCGATCTCACCTCTGGCCGCGTTCGCGCGCGAGTAGATCGGCCCTGGTGGGTTTCCTAGCGCTCTTCGCGCTGGCCGAGCCCCCCGCAGTCTATCTGATCGCCAATCGTATCGAGCCGCGAATTCTGGAGATGCCGTTCCTTTACGTGTATCTGCTGGTTCTCTACCTCGCCATGATCGGTGTCTTGATCTGGGCGGCGAAGCGGGGACTGTAGGTGGAGACCTGGGTAATCGCCACCGGACTCGTCGCTTTTTATCTCCTGTTAACCATCGGGCTAGGAGCGTGGGCCAACCGGTTTTTGGCAGTCGATGTGGAGGATTTTCTGCTCTATGGCCGCAAGGCGGGCTTCATCGTCCTTTATCTCACCGTGGTTGCAACCTATCACTCCGCCTTTGCCTTCCTGGGCTCGAGCGGCTTTTTCTACACTCACGGCATCGGCTTCTGGGATGCCGGTACCTGGACGGTGATGGCGGGCGCCATCACCTATGTGCTGGGACCGCGGATTTGGTTCTTGGGGAAAAAATTCGGGTATCTCACGCCAGCCGATCTTCTGGCTGACTTTTACGAAAGCGAGGCGGTGAGGGTAGTCACCGCTTTGGTGTCGGTGCTCTTTACCGTTTTCTACATCCAGGTTCAAGCTCAGGGCCTGGGCTACATCATCGAGGTCGCGTCCGGGGGGAGAATATCGTACCAGCACGGCGTGTTGATCCTGCTTAGCGTAGCGGCGGCCTACCTCATGGCTGGAGGCATCCGGGCGGTTTACTGGACTGACGTGCTCCAGGGTGTGTGGATGTACCTCGCGCTCTGGGTGGGCGGGGTGTTTTTGGCACACCGCCTCTTCGGGGGCTTCGGCGAGCTGTGGCGCGAGGTGGCGATCCGCCGGCCCGAGCTTTTGACCTTGCCGGGACCGCACGGCTTCTTCACCCCTGGGATGTGGTTCGGCATGACGATCGTTTTGTCGTTCGGGATCGTCTTTCAACCTCACATGATAGTTCGCTTTTACACCGCCGTGTCGGATCGCACCCTTCGCTGGCTCGGCGCCACGACCCCGATATACCTGATGACCATTTACATTCCGGCCGCTCTGGTCGGCTTGGGGGGAGCGATCGCCATGCCGAACCTGGAGGTTCCCGACCGCGTCTTCCCCGAGCTGCTGTTCGCCCACGCACCGGCCTGGCTTACCGGTTTGGTCTTGGCTGGTGCAACAGCGGCTGCCATGTCCACGTTGGACTCGATCCTCCATGCCAACATGACGATCCTCACCCGCGACGTCTATCAGCGTTACCTCAAGCGCGGGGCCTCCCAGGCTCACTACATCTTCGCCGGTAGAATCATTGTGCTACTGCTTCTGGCGGTTGGCTATGCACTGGCGCTCGCCGGAGGGGAACTGCTGGTCATCCTGGTGGCGTTGTCTGGCGCCGGCGCGCTCCAATTGATGCCGGCGGTGATGGGGGTGTGCTTTCCCGCTAGGAGACTCCTTTCCCGGAGCGGGATTTTAGCCGGAATACTGAGCGGTCTCGGGACCCTGTACGTTACGCTGGTGCTGATCCCCCATCCTTTGGGTCTGCACGGCGGGATCTGGTCCCTGGCGGTGAATTTCCTCGTTACCTTCTTCGTCTCCCACGTGACCGCACCGCCCTCGGCGGCGACGGTAAGCCGCATTCACGGAGCGATCGAGAGATGGGCTTACGGAGAAGACCGCGCAGCAGCCAGCCGGTGAGCTGGTCTCCGACCCTGGTCGGCATCGACACCGGAGGGACCTTTACCGATTTCGTGGTGTTCAGCTCCGACGGTTGGAAGATCCACAAAGAGCGATCCACTCCGCACAATCCTGCGGAGGCGATACTCAAGGGCCTGAGACATCTGGGCTTGGCTTCCGGTGCGGTGATCGTCCACGGGTCCACCGTGGCTACCAACGCCTTGCTGGAGCGCAAGGGCGCGAGGGCGGTACAGCTGGTTACCGAGGGCTTCGAGGACGTGCTCGAAATCGGTCGCCAGGCACGCCGCGGGATTTACGATCTTTACGCCACGAAGCCAAAAGCTGTGATCCCGCTTGAGTTGAGGTTCCCGGTAAAAGAGCGACTGGGGCCCCGGGGCGAGATCTTGACTCCCCTGGAGCCGCAAGAGGTTAGGCGCGCGGTGGCGCAACTGGAGCGGGTGCATGCCGAGTCGGTTGCTATCTGCCTGCTCCATTCCTACGCCAACGGACAGCACGAGCGCGCCCTGCAAGCGGCGCTGGAACAGACAAACGGGCTCTTCGTCACCGCTTCCCACGAAGTGGTGGGAGAGTTTCGAGAGTACGAACGCTTTTGCACGGCCGCGATCAACGCCTACGTCGGGCCGGTGGTGAGCCGCTACCTGGGAGATTTGGCGGAGAAACTCGCGGGCAGCGCCAAGGTTAGAATCATGCAATCCAACGGCGGAAGCATCTCGATCGAAGTGGCGCGCCGCCACGCAGTGCAAACGATCCTGTCGGGTCCAGCGGGCGGCGCTGTGGGAGGCTTCCATTTGGGCAGACGCGCCGGCTACCGGCGGATCGTCACCTTCGACATGGGCGGCACCAGCACCGACGTATGTCTCTGTCCCGGAGCGCTGAGCCGCACCACCGAGGGCGAGATTGGAGGCCTCCCCGTTCGGCTCCCGGTAATCGACATCCACACCGTCGGTGCGGGAGGAGGATCGATCGCGTACCGGGATCCGGGAGGAGCTCTTCGGGTGGGTCCGCAAAGCGCCGGTGCCGATCCCGGTCCGGCGTGTTACGGGCTGGGAGGGACCGAGCCCACAGTAACCGATGCCAATCTGCTCTTGGGCCGGATCTCCGCCGCGCATTTCCTGGGCGGTGCGGCGGCTTTGTACCCGGACCGCGCGATGGAGACGGTGTCGGCTCTGGCAGCGACTGTGGGCTTGTCGGGGATTGAAACAGCGGAGGGAATAGTGCGCGTGGCCAACGCCACTATGGAGCGGGCCATTCGCGTGATTTCCCTGGAGCGGGGTTACGACCCTAGAGACTTCGTACTAGTCTGCTTCGGGGGAGCCGGAGCGATGCATGCCGCCGATTTGGCCCGCTCCCTGGGCTTTAAGCAGGTGCTGGTCCCGGAAGGGGCGGGCGCTCTTTCCGCTCTGGGTATGCTGTTGGCCGATGTCCGGAAAGACTACGCGCAAACCTTGCTGCTCCCTACACGAGCTCTGAGCCCGCAGGCCCTGGAGGACGCGTTCCGACGATTGGAAGAGAGGGCAGTTGCGGAGCTAGAAGCGGAGGTTTTCGATCGACTACAGATAGTTCTGGAACGAAGCTTGGACTTGCGGTACGCGGGCCAGGGATTCGAGCTGACGGTGCCTTTTCGAGCCGACTTCGAAGCCGCCTTTCACCGCCTTCACCAGCGCCGCTACGGCTACGCCGACCCCCGCCGCCCTACTGAGGTGGTGAACCTGAGACTTCAGGCCGTGGGACGAACCGAAAAACTGAGATTCCGACTCAAGAACCGCCGTGGAACGAAGCTCTCCGACGCCGTGCTGGGCGAGATCCCGATGGTGTTCTCCGGGCGCAAGCTGCGGGGCAAACTGATCGACCGCGCCCAGCTAGATCCGGGCCACCGCTTCAAAGGACCAGCGCTGGTGGTAGAATACAGCACTACGACCGTCGTCCCGCCCGACTTTTACTGTTCAGTGAACCAATGGGGAGACTTGCTCCTGGAGAGGACGTAGAGAGTGTCCCGCAAGAAATTCGATCCGGTGACCCTGGAAGTTTTCCGCAACCTCTTTTACTCGGTGGCGGAAGAGATGGGGGCTGCGCTCAGGCGCACCGCTTTCTCCCCCAATATCAAGGAGCGGCGAGACTACTCCTGCGCCGTGTTCGACGGAAAGGGACGGCTAGTGGCCCAAGGCGAGCACATGCCGGTACACCTGGGCTCTATGCCGCTGTCCGTGGAGGCGGCGATCCGGACCGTAAAGATGGAACCGGAGGACGTGGTGGTCCTCAACGATCCCTTCTGCGGGGGAACCCACCTGCCGGACATAACCCTGGTTCAGCCGGTCTATCTCGAAGGTGACGACGCGCCCTTTTTCTACGTAGCTAACCGGGCCCATCACTCCGACGTCGGGGGTATGACGCCGGGATCCATGCCCCTAGCACGCGCGATCTATCAGGAGGGAATCAGAATTCCGCCGCTCAAGTTGGTGCGCCGGGGGAAGGTGGTGAACGAGGTGATGTCCCTCATCCTCGCAAATGTCAGAACACCGGTGGAGCGGGAGGGGGACCTCACCGCGCAGGTCGCTAGCAATCGAACCGGCGCCCGGAGACTCACGGCTATGGCGGAGAAGTACGGCCGCGAGCTCGTCGGGGACTACATGAAGCATCTTCAAGACTACGCCGAGCGCATGACTCGGGAGGCGATCGCCGGGATCCCCGACGGAGTCTACCGGTTCACCGACTACCTGGATGACGACGGCTTGGGAAACGGCCCTCTGCCGATATCGGTGACGATCACCGTGGAGAAAGACCAAGCGACCGTGGATTTCACCGGAACTGCGCCCCAGGCCGAGGGCAGCGTGAATGCGATCTACGCCATCACCCTCTCGGCGGTCATGTACTGCTTCCGGCTGATAGTGCCCTTTGAAGTCCCCGTCAATCACGGGACACTTCGCCCGCTTACCGTCATAGCCCCCGAAGGCACCTTGGTGAACGCTCGACCCCCGGCTGCCGTGGCGGGGGGAAACGTAGAGACTTCTCAGAGAATCGTAGATGCCGTGCTGGGGGCACTAGCGCAGGCCATACCGGATAGAGTCCCCGCCGCGAGCAGCGGAACGATGAACAACCTCACTTTTGGAGGGATTGATCCCCGGACGGGAGAACCCTTCGCCTACTACGAGACCATCGCGGGAGGAATGGGTGCCCGTCCGAGGGCCGACGGCTTAGACGCCACTCACACCCACATGACCAACAGCTTGAACACCCCGGTGGAGGCCCTGGAACACAGCTACCCGGTGAGGGTACGGCGCTACGGAGTGCGCCGGGGATCAGGGGGGAGGGGACGGTACCGTGGCGGGGACGGGGTAGTCAGGGAAATCGAGCTGCTGTGTCCCGCGGAGGTGACGATCTTGAGCGATCGGCGCAGAACCGCCCCCTACGGACTGGCCGGAGGAAAGCCCGGGCTGCCGGGGGAAACGGTGCTGATCGAGCCCAGCGGCGAGCAACGGGTGCTTCCCTCCAAAGCCAGCCTCTGGGTGCAGGCGAACACGGTTATTTCCGTGCGTACTCCCGGGGGAGGCGGTTACGGTCCGCCGGCGAAGGGCTGAGGGTTTTAGCGTTCGAACCGTTTCCCCGCCTGAGCATGGCGGCCCAGTGGGCGGCGGCGCCGAGGGCGAAAAGAGTGCCGGTTACAATATGCGCCAGCGCGGCGATCCGGAGCCATTGTTCGTCGGTCAGCACTTGGATCAGGTATCCGCTCACCACCATAGGCGCGGCCGAGACTGCGAGGAGGAGCCCGCTCCGCCTTCCCGCTTTGACCTTGCGGCGAAGGTGCTCTGCCACGTGCTTCAGCGCTATTAGCCCGAGGGCGAAGACCAGCAGGGGAGAAACCAGAATGTGAATTTTGAGCACCAAGGGCTGGAGCGGATGGTTGATCACCGCGTAAGGTTCGTCGGAGACCATGAAATACTTCATCCACAGGTAAACCGCACCCGACGCGATGGTGGCTGCGGAGGTAGTCCAGACGCTCCAGCGCTCGAATCTAGTCATCTTTTGAAAGGACCGATTACCTGGTGCAGGGCCAGCACGCGGCGGGCGGCTTGAACTACCGCTTGGGAAGTGAGGGTGGCGCCGGTCAGGTTCACGATTGCCCCTTTGAGGGACAGCTGCTCGTCTAGACCTCGATCTTGAAGCTGGCGGAGCCACCCTTCGGGCGCTCGGTATTCCGGGGGTTCGGCGAAGCGGAGGACTTCGATGTGCTTTATGCGGTCGTCGGGTCCCACTACTATCATCAATACTTGGTCCAGGGTGCGCACCCGGTGGCGGTCGAAGTAGGCGACCCCGAGGATCTCTCCTTCCGCGCGGCCGAGGTAGTAGGTGACCACGCTGGAGCGGATCTCGACCCCGGGCCGAGCGATCTGCCGGGCCCGTTTCAGGTCCGATTCGCTCAAGAAAGCCGTCCGTCTCTCGATCTTGGCCGGCTCGGGGAAGACGAGGCGCAGGGCTTGTTCCTGGGTCAGCCGCTGCTGGGCGGCGTGAAGTTTGGGAATCCCCCCGAGGGTGACTGCTAGAGCCACTGCGTTCAAAATCGCTCTAGAACTAGAATAGGTACGAGATCGCCGCACTGAACTGGTTGACGGCGGTCCGGGCCTGGTTGTGCCGGATTTGGTAATCCGCCTTGAAGGCAACCTGAAGGATCGGCTTCCACGAGACTCCCAGGGTGATAAGGCGCTGGTCGTTCGCCGGGTCGGCTGTAAAGCCGGCGGGCACTCTCGCCTGGGTGTTGAGCTCTTCGTAGCGCGCGAACGGTGCCAGCTGGTGGCTGCTCCGAGTGCGACGGAGGATATCGTAGCTGGCCTGCAAATACCAGCCCTCCAGCCGCTCGCCGACGGAGGCGGTGCCGGTGAGGCCTCGGGCGCCGTTCAGCGCGGCAACGTCGCTAACCCCCGCCTGCACGTACAGAGCTCTCAGGTCGAAGCCTCGCGCCTGATAGAGACCGTGGAGCTCCCAGATATAGGTCCCGACGTCCAGCGTCCCGGTGCCGAAGCTTGGGGGCAAGTTCCGGCCCTGTCCCGACTGCCCCAAGTAAGCCGAGCCGCCTATGGTCAGTCCCAAAATGCCGGTGTAATCGGCCCGCACCGCCAGCGCAAAGTCTTCCGCGATCGCCCGGGCACCCGATTGGCGCCCGCCCCGCAGTCCCGAGGCGCTGAAGCCTCCCGCCCGAGAGCTCCCCCCTCCTACCGCATCGAAGCCGTTCACCAAATAGGCGCGGTACGAGAGATCTCCCACAGAACCGAACACCCCGATGCCGTTTTCCCTCCAGGTAGACGGGATTATTGCCGTCTCCACCTCGGTCCGTCTGGCGCTGGGGAAAGTAGGCGGCTCGTGCTGTTCGTTGAGGATTCCCACCGGCAAGAGCAGCAGCCCTGCGCGCAGCCCCAACTGGGGAGAGAGCCGATAGTCGACGTAAGCGAATTCCATTTCCACCACCCCTCCCTGACCCGTGTGGGCGTGTTCGAACTCGATTTCAGAGTTGAAGATCAGACGGTCGTTGAACTTGTACCCCACGTAAACGATGGCCCGCAGGGCGTCCAACTGGTCGGTTTTTCCCGAAAGTTGGCCGTCCTGGCGGGAGGAGGAGAACTTCTCGTACAAGACCTCTCCGTAGCCGCCCAGGGAGACTCCTTCCTGTCCCCTATAGACCTTGGAGGCGGCGGGTCCAAATCCCAGCACGGCGGTGTCGGCTCGGGCTACCACTTCGCGTCCTAGCTTCAGCTCTTCGAGTTCCCGCGTGATGGCCTCGATTTGCGCTTTGAGGTGGGCGATCTCGGTCGTATCCTGAGCCGGAGGCTGCTGAGCCCGGGCTAGCTGGAAGTTCAGGGCCAAGACCAGCAGAGAAAAAGCGAATCTCGATCTACCGAACGTCACAGAGCGCTCTCCTTTCTGAGAGGTTGCCGGTTGGCGAGACTTCACGAGGATCGAAGCTCACTAGAAAGTCTTTCATAGGCCGGTTCCACCGGGCGTCGAGCTTCTCGCCGGTTGCGACCAGGAGAAGCACGCCGATCTCTTGCTCGGAAGCTGCCCACACGCAGGCTTCCTCCGGTCCCATCACGAAGAGGGCGGTGGCGAGGATGTCGGCGACCAGTGGGTCCCGGGCTACAACCGACACGCTACCCCAAGGGGGCACCTGGCGACCCGATCGAGGGTCCAAGATGTGCCCCGGCCGTTCCGACTGTCCGCTGGTTGCAACCGAGGCGTCAGCGAGGCGGAGCGCGGCGACCGCGCGGTCCCGGGCGGCGGGGTGGGCTACGGCTACCAAGTTCAGTGCTGGCGAGTTACCTAGCACCAGCACCTGGCCGCCGAAGTTGAGGCTGGCCTCGCCGATCCCACGGCTGAGCAGTGCGTGGGCTGCGGCCCTGAGGGCTGCTCCCTTGCCGAACCCGCCGGAGTCGATCCAGGCAGCGGGGTGGAGTCTTCGGGCGCGTTGCTTTTGGGTGTCCAGCTCGAAGTGGCGCAGCCCGGTGGCCTCGAATGCCGCCCGGAAGGTGGCGGAATCCGGTTGGCGGCCGCTTCCCCTGAGGTCGTAGGCGTCCACCAGAGCTCCGACTGCGGGGTCGAAGCTACCTTGGGTCATTTCCCAGAACCGGCGAACTTCTTCCAAGAGCGAGGCCAGGGTGGGAGAGAGTCTCACGCTCTCGCCAACCGCGGCGTAGTTCAGCTTGGAAAGCTCGGTGTCCTCACGCCAGGTGCTCAGGAGTTGGTCGAGGGCGCGGACAGTATCGAAAGCTGTGCTGATGGCGTGCTGTGCCAGTTCAGGGTCGCGAGCCTGCACCGTAATTAAAAGGCTCGTACCCATTATCCAGGTCTCGCGCTGTAACAAGGTGCGCTGCGGCAGCTCCCCTGAGGCTGCCCCGGAGGAGACGGTGGCCAGCAGGATCGCAAGATTTTTTGGTTTGAGTAGTAGTAAATCCGCTCTCAGCACCAGACTAAATTCCCGGTTCGCGGCCACTGATTGCAATTGAGACTCAGTTTCAACAAGCGCCAAGTTAGGCGCTGCCTACCGGAGCGTCAAGAGGATCCGCAGGCGGTCGAGCTTAGGCCGTGATCGATCAGGGCTTCTAAAAACGGCCGGACCAAGTGCGTCACTTTCACCGGGGCATCACTGGTTGCTAGGCCTGGTCGAGGACCGCAGGGGCGATCTTGGGCAGTCTGACCTAGCTGACCGGTTGGATGACCCTGGCGGCCTCGAGTGAGACGACGTATACTGATATGTATACACAAGCTTCTCAGTTCACTGCTGGGAGGGGTCTATGCGCCGCTACGCCGTCATCTTTGCAACATTCCTGCTAGCCACATCACCGCTGCTCCAAGCCCAGGCGATAAGGGAACAGGGGGACCTTCGAGACCTCGACGCATTCGTTGAGCAAATAATGAAAGAGTGGCACGTGCCGGGCCTCGCCTTGGGCGTCATCCGGGACGGGAAGCCCGTCTACCTCAAAGGCTACGGATTTCGCGACGTGGAGAGACGCTTGCCCGTCACACCTCAGACCTTGATGGCGATCGGATCCAACAGCAAGTCCTTCACCGTGGTCCTCATGGGGATGCTGGTCGATTCGGGAAAGCTCGCTTGGGACAACCCGGTTCGTAATTACCTGCCGGACTTCCAGCTCAAAGATCCCTTCGCCACCCAGGAGATGACCCCTCGGGACTTGGTGGTTCACCGCTCGGGGCTACCCCGGCACGACGTCCTGTGGTACGGCCGGAACTTCGGCCGAGAGGAGCTCTACCGGCGGTTGAAATTCCTGGAACCCTCCGCCTCGTTCCGCAGCCGCTGGCAGTACCAGAACTTGATGTTCCTCACAGCCGGATATCTGGTGGAACGGATAACCGGGCGCAGTTGGGAGGACCTGATCAAAGAGCGGATCTTCGCGCCCTTGGAGATGAGGCGCTCCAACACCTCCGTGAGAGATCTAAAACCGGAGACTGACGACGCCGCGGTAGCCTACGTCTGGCGGGAGTGCCCCAAAGCCCGGGCTGCAAGCAGCTCCCCCCAGGGGAACCAACAGTGCGGGCTGGTGAGAGTACCCTATCGCAACATCGACGCCGTAGGCCCCGCAGGCTCGATCAATTCCAGCGTGGAAGAAATGCTCCACTACATCCAGTTCCACATCGACTCCGGAGCCTACGGCGGCCGCCAGCTCCTTTCCAAAGCTAATGCCCGGGAAATGCAAACCCCGCAGATGCTGGTGGGCAGCCAGGAGATTTGGCCCGACGAGTTGGGCATTGCTACTTACGGACTCGGCCTGAGCGTCACCAACTACCGCGGGAGAAAGCTGGTTCAGCACGGTGGTGGTATCGACGGCTTTATCTCCCAGATGGCTTGGATGCCTAAAGAGCGAATCGGCGTCATGGTACTTACCAATCAGTCGGGCAACAATCCGGTCCCCAACATCGTGACCCGGAGAGTCTTCGACCTCATGCTCGGCCTGGATCAGATCGACTGGGTGGCCCGAGTCAAGGAGCAGGAGCAGCAGGCCAGAGAGCGGCAAGAGCAGCAACGCAAGGAGCGGGAAGCCCAGCGCAAGCCCGACACCCGGCCGAGTCACGTCTTGGACGGCTACGCCGGGGAGTACGAGCACCCGGGATACGGCAAACTGGTGGTCAAGCTCGAAGGGCAAAACTTGATATTGGTGCTGGACGACTTCACGGCTACCCTCAAACACTACCATTACGACGTGTTCGAGATAGACGATCCTTTCAATCTGGTTCCCCTGAGCGGCTTGGTGACCTTCTTAATGGACAAGAAGGGCGAGATCGACCGCGTGGCCGTACCGCTGGAGCCGAACGTCGGGGACATCGTCTTTAGCAGGATTAAGAAGTAGCTTCTCAGCTCCTCCTCCGGGGCAAAGGGGGAGGCAGCCTCCGGGGTAAAGAGAACGCGGTCCGCCCCGTCAAGGTGACGAGGCGGCCGCCTTTTTGCTGTGCTGCCGGAACCAGTCCATCATGTAGAGCTGAGTGCGCATGAAGTTGGACGGCTTGGACCCGGTTCCGTGATACTCGTCGTGGAAGCGGAGCATGACCGCCGGGACCCCCCGAATCTTCAGGGCCGCGTAGTACTCCTCGGTTTGAGCCATGGGGGTGCGCAAATCTAGCTCCCCGGTCATCAAGAGGGTGGGAGTCTGCACCTTCCCCACGTGCATCAGGGGCGAGTGTTCCAGCCACTTGGAGGGATTCTCCCAAAAGTAGCCCTGGAATCGGTGATACGCCCACTGCACCACGTCGGTCGTGCCCGCGAAGCTTATCCAGTTGGTTACCGGACAGCGCACCGCGGCGGCAGCGAAACGGTCGGTATGACCTATCGTCCAACTCGACAACACTCCACCTCCACTGCATCCGCCCACGTACATCCGGTCGGTATCGATGTAACCCCTTTGGACCAGCGAATCGACGCCGGCCATGAGGTCGTAATAATCCACTCCTGGATAACCGTTGTTGATCGCGTTTCCGAAGGCTGTGCCGTAGCCGGTGCTCCCGCGGGGATTGGTGTAGAGCACCACGTACCCGTTGGCTGCGAAGTTTTGGAAACTGTAGCTAAATCCCACGTTGTACATGGCGTGGGGCCCGCCGTGGATTTCCAAAATGAGGGGGTACTTCTTGTTGGGATCGAACGACGGCGGCTTTACGATCCAACCTTGGACCCGGGTGTTGTCGGTGGAGGTGTACCAGATCTCTTCCACCTCTCCGAGCCGCTTGTCCGCCAGGACGTCGTCGTTGACCGCGGTGAGCCTGGTGATGGTGGCTCCGCGGGGAAAATCGATCCGCACCACGTCTTCCGGCTCGCGGGGAGCGCTCCGGATGCCAACCCCGACTCCGTTCTTGGCCAGGGAAGCAAGGGAGAGCACGTGTACCCCGGTGGTAACCCGCTGGACTCTTCCCGCTAGATCGGTACGGTAGATGTTGCGCGAGCCGCGATCGCCGGCGGTAAAATAGACGGCGCGCCCGTCGGGGGACCAAACCACATCTTCCGGGTCGCGATCTAGATCGCCCGAGATCTTAATCATGTTCTGCCCGTCGATCCCCACGACGTAGAGATCCTCGGCCCGGTAGCTCTGAGTGGTGTAAGGGTGGCCGCTGAAGACGACCCGGCGTCCGTCGGGCGAGGCGATCGGATTTCTCCACCACCCTTTTTCGCTGACCAGTGGTCGCGCCTCGCCGGAGGCCACGTCTACGGCGTAGATGTACGACTCGCCGTAGCGGTCCAGTCCACCTTCGCCCCGGATCCCGTCCACCAGGAGGGTTCTGCCGTCGGCAGTCCAGTCTATCCGGATTCCGAAAGGGATGCCCGAGAAGCGGGCGCCCACGGTCCACGCTCCGCGGGTGACCTGGCGCGGGGTCCCCCCTTCAGCCGGGACTACGAAGACGTGAATGCTTCCCGGTTTGAAAAAGCCCTGACGGTCGAGGCGATAATGGATCGTGGTGATCATCCGGGGCGGCTCGGTCCACTTGGCCCCTTCGGGCGGTGTCGGCATGCTGATCGACCAGGTCTGCTGCTCCGGCACCAGCATGGCGAAGGCGATCCAGCGGCCGTCTGGAGACCACTGGAGACCAGTCGGGGTCTCGCTCACTCGCGTGATCTGGGAAGTCGCGCCTTCGGCGTCCATCCACCGCACGAAGATTTGGGTGCCTTTGGGCTCTCCCTGAGCCAGATAGGCGATCCTGGTACCGTCCGGCGACCAACGCGGACTCGAGCCTTTGGCCAGAAACCGGGGCTTCGATCCGTCGGCGTTCATCACCCAGAGCTCGGACTCCCAGCGGTCCTCCGTCTGGTTGACGTAGCTTCGGGTGTAAACGATGGTCGATCCGTCCGGCGAGATTTTAGGATCGCCCACCCGTTCCCAGTTCAAGTAGTGGTTGACCGTGAGCAGGGTGTTCGAAGGGCTTTCTTGGGCGTAGGTTCGCGCGGGGCCGAACAAGCTGCCAGCGATCACCACGGCAAGCCTTAAAACTCGACTGGGTCTCATCTCAACCTCCCAGCTTTCTTTCGCGAGCTATGAGAAGCGAACCGCGGCTGCCGAGAGCCGCGGTTTTGGAAGCTAGCTCACCGCTTCCCGTCAGGGAACGTTGGGATTACCCGACCGCTCCACGGCGGGCAGCGGTACGCAGGTTCTAAGCTGACCCGCAAGACCCCGCCGCTATTCTACGCGGCGCCTCGCCCCAGAGCGGACCCCGACTTCAGCGCCGAGGACGCGGCCGCACCCGCACCTTCAGCCAAGTCGCTAAGGTGTCGAGCACCTCTTGGGCGAGCCTGGTATCCTGGATGGTGGCGTACTCGGCGGGAGAACCATCGGAGGGCGACACCAAGAAAAGGTGATTTAGCCGCGGGAAGATTCTGACCGTCACGTCCTGGTTGCCTCCCTCCCTGATCGCCCGCGCCAGAGTGTCAGCCTGCCCCACGCTCACCTGGCGATCCAACGCGCCGTGCAAGATCAGAACCGGCTGGCGCAACCTCCGAGCCGCTACCAGCGGATCGTAGGACCTAAAATGCCGCATCCAGGGTGTAAGGCCCGGTGTGTCGCTTTCCAGCTGCCGAATCGCCCGGGCCTTCAGCTCCGCCTTGCGCTGCTCCGATAGGCCTGAAGCTGTCTCGATCGGCCAAGTGAGTTGATCCCGCAACACCTCGATCCCCGGTTTCGCCGATCCCGCCATGATTACCACCGCAGCCACGGCCGTATCTCGCACCGCCACCATCGGGCCCACCACGCCACCCTCGCTGTGACCCACCAGCGCTATCCGCCCAGGGTCGATCTCGGGGCGCGCCCGAAGCCAGACAAGCTGCGCCATCACGTCTTCAGCAAAGTCCTCCATCGTGGCCGAGTCGCGAGAGCCCCCCGAAGGCGAAAAGCCGCGATCGTTACAACGCAACACCGCAAAGCCCTCCCGACTCAAGCGATCCGCTATGTCCCGAAAGGGACGGTACTCCGGAACCAAAGGCCAAAGGTTCTCGTCCCGGTCTTGGGCGCCTGAGCCGGTTATCAAGATCACGGCCAAGAAGGGGGACTCCCCGGACTTAGGTACCGTCAGCGTCCCCGCCAATTCGAACGACTCTCCCTTGGCAGTCCTTACCGGCACACGCACCTCTTCGGCACGATACGGCGCATCCGCGGGAGCGCTGTAGTTCGCCCGGGGAGGCTCTAAGCCTGCCAGCGGAGGAAGCTCTATAGTCTCGGCCCGCTCTACTGTCAGTCGCTGTGCCGGAATCTCGAAAACCTGAAACCTCCCGCCCGGACCCAAGCGGACCGTCAGGTCCAGAAAGTCGGTGGCCAGTACCACACTGTCGCCAAAATGGCGGACCCGCACCTCCAGCGCGGAATTGCGCTCTGCGGACCACAACTGAAACGTTGTGTCGCGTCCGGCAGAGCGATGTACTAAATCCCCGAATGCAGCCAGACTCTGGGACGCCGCCACCGCATCCACCCGGGCGGCCACGGACCAACTTCTCTCGCCACTTCCGGATCGTAGGGTGATCTTTACCGAGTCGCTCTCTATCCTCGCCGAATAAGATTGGATCAAGCTGTCATGAGGCAGGCGAAAAACGTCCGCCTGGTAAGCTGCGAGTTCGCCCGCTCGGTAAGTACTCCGGGTCCGCACCTTTACCGCCAATACGGGGATCACCGTTTCCGTCTCCAAATAGTCGGGAGTGCGTACAAAGCGCTCGCGACCGATCTCGCTCCCGGAAGTGAACATGCGCAGGATGCCCGAATCTCGGAGATCCTGTCCCGCAGCCTGGTTCCGAGCCCAACAGACCACCAAAGCCGCGGCCGCGATAGCACACAACATTGGGTTCATCCTTGTCCCTCCCGCGCTTGAAGCTCCTTGCCGTCCCTCGCCCGAGTGGCCGAAGCGGTACCCCGCTCAGCTCGGGGCGCGCGGCTTGCTTACCTTGCGAGGCTCGCGATAGAGGCGCCGTCGGCCCGATGCAGCGCTGGAACCGCCGTTACCAGGTCGATGGAACCTGCGGGGGTAGCGCACGCGGAAACTTTCGCTGACCGGCATATAGCGGATAGTCAGGCTAGCTCCGCGGCTGCCGGGACGCGAGTGCCCGAGCTCTTGGGCCTGGCGAGCCAAAAGGCCCACCCCAGAAGGCACCATCCCGCAAATGCGGCCCACTCGGGGGCTCCAAAGCTGCCGGGCACCGCCGGCACCACTTTCATGAGCACTATTCCCGCCGCAACCGCGGCACCCGAGATACCCAATATTCTCTGGCGAGCGGGCCGGTGGTTTCCCCCGAGCAGCAAGAACGCGATGCAGGAAGCGAGCCACCCCAGTGCGGAAGCCAGCGCCCCGACCTCGGAAAACGGCACCAGCAGCGCATCTCCGAAAAACGCCCCCGCGGCGGTGATCGCCGCGAGCAAACAAATTGCAACTGCCGGAGTTCCGCGGCGTTCATCGACCCTAGCCAAAGAGGTGTGGACCAGGCCGCGCCTACCCAAAGCGAAGGCCAGCCGAGTTGCGGCGACGAAGTTACCGTTGAACACTTTGAACAGTGAGAGGATCGCGCCGAGAAGAATGAGCTGGGCCATGGCGCGGGAACCGAAGGCACGCTCGAAAGCCAGCTCGGTGCCTACGCGCTGGGCTACTATCTCCCGCCAGGGGTAGATGTAGGAGACCACCCCGATGATGAGGACGTAAAAAACTCCTCCTGCCACGATCGCCGCGGCGATGGCCCGAGCGAAATTGCCGGGGTCGAACCCCGGCTTGGCCTCCTCGGAGGCTTTGGCGACCGACTCGAAACCGGTCATGAAATAGGGTACGATCTGCAGCACCAAGACGATCGACACCAGAGCACCTACTCCGCCAGGCCGGGCGAAGGGTGGCTCCAAGTTGACCACTTCGCCCCGTCCAAAACCCAACGCCGTAAAAACCGCAAATGCGATGATCAGTCCGAAAGTGGTTACATCCTGCAACAGACCGCTGGGTTTTATGCCCCGATAGTTCACCCACGCGATCGCTGCGGTGAGAGCCAAACCCGCAGCGAGGCGGGTGGCGTATATGGTCTGTCCCGATATTTCGTAGACAGGGAACCGATCGGTGCTGGGGAAGGCGCGCGCCAAGAGATTTCCTATCGCCACCGCTTCCCAAGGACAGACAATGGCATACGCCAGCAGCATCACCCATCCCGCGCCGAAGCTCCAAAAACGGGGAAAGACCCGTTCGGTATAGGCGACCTCGGCGCCGGCGTCGGGGATCTCGCGTACTAGCCTCCCGTACGTCAGAGCGACCGGCAGGAGCAGGATGCCGCCGATCAGGAATCCCAACATCGCGCCCGCCGGCCCTCCGCGGCTCAGCCAGTCGTGGATCACCACCAGCCAGCCGACACCGATCATGGTGCCGAAGCCGAAGGTGAAGTACTCGACGCCGCTCAGCGTCCGCCGAAGGGCGGTTTGCACGGGGGGCCGGTGGCTATCTCAGCAGCGCGTTGAACAAGACCTTGAAGGTCGCATGAGTCTGCGCCCGATGCTGTACCCTGATGCCCAGCAGGCTGAGGCGACCTCCACCCTGGAACTCCACCTCCACTGCCGCCGCACGACCGGCCAGGTGCTCCTCTCCCCTCACCCAACCCGAAGCCCGGATGTCCGAGTTGGGATAGCGCAACGGAACGTTGACCTGCTGGCTGGGGAGCCGCTCGGCGAGGGAGAAGAACGGGTTCCTTATGAAGAACCCGTGCGTCTCTTCAGGCATTCCCCAAGTGAGATGATGCCGGGGATCTGCCTCTAGGCGCACTATCGAGCCCGGTATGAGCAGCTCTTCCGCTTTTAGACCTTCGGCCGCATTCTTGACCGGGATCGGCCAGTGCTTGAAAAAAAGTTCGGTGGCGTCCCCCAGCGCGACGATAGCCCCTCCGCCGGCCAGGAAGGTTCGCAGAGCTTCGAGCCCGTCCTCCCCTATTCCCCCACGGTAGAGGGCCGGGATGGTCGGAGCGTTGCTCCCCCGAAGAATGCTGTTGGCGCTCTGCGACGCGAAGAGGATGACGTCGAAACGCTCTCTGAGGGGCCGCCTCGAAATCTTTGCCGGAGCCCTTCCCCCCACGTGCGGAGGCCACAACGCCCTCTCCTCTGCGGGGATCTCCAGCTCCCCTGACGCCTCTGGATTGGCCGCCCGGATGTCCTGAGGATGCAAAGTGGTGTACTCAAAACCGAACTGCTCCAAGACCCAGCGGGTCCACCCTTCGTCCATGTTGGATCCCCAGGGCTGGTAGAGCGCGATCCTGGGCCGCCTCACCTCCACCAGGCTCACTTGGGGAGCCGAGCTCGCGGCGTAAACTACCAGTCCGTATCGGGCAGCTAGCTCCTCCATCCTCCGGCGCCCCACTCCCTCGATCACCCAGGTACCGGTGGCGAAGCGATGACGGTCGGGCCCTGCGGTGAACGAAACCCGTGCCCGTCTCACCCTGCTGGCTGCATTCCACAATTGGTTGATCACTGCAAAGCCGTCGTTGTAGCTCCCATCTATGAGATACGTGCTTCCCGAACCCACCACGCGGCCCTCAGGCAGCGCAACGCCGCGGACCACTTCCAGAGCCGCTTCAAAGGGACGGTCTACCAACTCGGTTTCCACTCCCATCAAGAGGTCCAGGCTCCAAGCGGTGACGTCGTAAGGCGGTCTGGGAGGGGACTCCGGAGAGGGGCGCACATCGGGATAGGTCTGTCGCTCCAGCATCTCCTTGGCGTAAGGGCCGAAGACCTGGGCCAGTCGGATCACGTAAGTCCCCGCCCGGCGCTGACGCCCTCCGACTTCGAAGGGCTCGGTTGCGCGCTCGACGATCACCCCGTTTTGTTCCAAGAGCCGTAACATCTTGGCCGCATCGACCGGATTCTTGCCTTCGGGGTCGACCACTATCGCGTACGGAGTGCCGGCGATCCCGGCGAACCCCGGCATCACCCTGCCAGTGCCGGGTCTTTCGCTCTCGATTGCCGAGGGGAGCGGTCCGTAGCCGCCCTCTGCTTCCTCGCGCGACCGCCGTTGTTGCGGGGGATCGCCGTTGGTAAGCGCGGTCCCGCCCTGGCCGCCCAGGAACTGGAGGATAGTGGTGCGGTTGATCTCGTAGAGGTTCTCGATGAGCTCGCGGCGCGTGTTAGCCGCAGCTTCGAGGAGCGCCCTGGTAGCGATCAGCTCATAGTCCACGATGTCCCTCAGGCGCCACCACCCGCCGAGCCAGGGCCGCGGATAGGTAGTCCGGAACTGGGTGTCCCGGGGCGGTGGGAGAGTGTCGGTTGCGCGCTGCTCGCTAAGCTGCTGGAACCCTGGAGACGGGTCGGCAGCAGCTTCTCCTAGCCGGGCGTGGCGCTGGAACGTGGGTGTCGCAATCCGCACGCTCGCTACCTCGGTCAACATCCCCACCTGATTGTGCCACCAACCGGTCCATGCCATCGCGCCGGGCCAGAAGTTGGTGTAGGTGTAGTCGTATATGATGCCGACCTTGCCCGCCGCTTCCAGCGCCGCGGCCTGAGCCTGCCCGTAGAAACCGTTCAGCCGGTAGATCAGCGGGTGAACGTTGGGGTTGATGGGATCGGTGGCCGGCATAGTGAAGATCCGCGGGCCGGTAGGACCCATCTGGTGCTCGTCCAGCCAGATCGAGGGAAACCACTCGCGGTAGAGAACCTGGGAGATCAGACGGGTTTCTTGCTGGGTCAGCATGTACATGTCGCGATTGTTGTCGTGCCCGACGTAGTGATGGTAGAGCCAAGGCAACGCACCGGCTTCGTATTCGGTACCCACATAGCGGTTGTACCACTCGACTACGATGTCCTGTCCGTCGGGGTTGAGGCTCGGCACCAAAAGAAAGATCACGTTGTCGAGGATCTTCAGAATTTTGGGGTCGTTGCTGGTGGCGAACTCGTGGACCAATTCCAAGGTCATCTGAGCGGCACCCACTTCGGTGGAGTGGATGGTGCAGGTGATCAGCACTACGGCCTTGTGCTCTTCGAACAGCTCGCGCCGCTGCTCCGCGGTGTAGACCGAGTCAGGATGCTGCCCGGGAAGATGATCCTGGAAGTAGAGCCTGCGCTGGAGGGCCTGGTAGCGGTCGAGATTCGCCAGGTTGGCTTCGCTGGAGATTTCCAGCAAAAGGAAAGGCCTGCCTTGGGTGGTCTTCCCCACCTCCCGGAAATTGACCCGACGGGAGGCTCGGGCGACCAGATCTAAGTACGCTACGATCCCATCCCAATCGACCAGTTTTCGATCAGCGCCGATCCGATGGCCGAAATATTGTTCCGGTGACTGAATGCTCTGGGCATCCAGGGGCAGGGCCAATAGTGCAGTCCACAGCAGAACCCAAAGTTGACGCATCGAACCTCCCTTAATCGACCAGTTTGCAGCGAAGCTCCATTAGGGCACGGCGGACGTAGTGCCGGGTCATCTCCTTGCGCCAGGCCAAGCCGAAGTCGGTATTGTCCATCGGCTTCGAGGGACGGAACGCCGCCACTGCCGCGGCCTCGATCGCCTCGTCATCTAGCCGCGATCCTATCACGGCGGCCGCAGCTTCGGGCACCGGCTGCGGTTGGCTCGCAACCGCCCCGAGCACTATCCTGGCGTCGGCAACCTTTCCCTCTTCCCAGCGGATCCAAGCGGCGACGCCTAGCACCGGAAAATCGAAGGAGCCGCGCCGTCGCAACTTCCAGTAAGTTGCCTCCCAGCCGTCCCTTGGCGGTATTCTGACCGCTACCAGAATCTCCTCGGGGCGTTTGTTCAGGTACTCGATACCGTCGTTGTTGTAAAAGTCCGCCGCCGCCACAGTCCGCTCTCCGTCGGGCCCTGACAGCACGAAATTCGCCCCGATGGCCACCATAACCGGGGCCAGATCCGAGGAATTCACGGCCCAGCAGCGGGGACTCGAAGGGGCGACCCAGCAAATCGCGCCGTCCTTCTTGAGGCAGAAATTGATCGCCTTGCGCCACTCGTAGCTCTGGTTGTAGTAGTTGCAGCGGGTATCCAGGCAAAGATTGCCCCCGACCGTACCCAGGTTGCGAAGGATCGGGGTGCTGATCAGCTCCGCCGCCCGAGCGAGCACCGGATAGCCTTCCCGCACCGCTTCGCTTTCCACCAACTCGGTGAGCGTCATCATCGGCGCGAGAGTCAAGCCGGAGGTGCTGCTCTCGATGCGCCCCTTGGGTCGCAGCGCACGTATCCTTCCGAGAGAAATCACTACCGTGGGCTCCTGATGGCGGCGCTTCATGTTGGGGTAGAGATCGGTGCCGCCGGCAACGTACATCGCGTCGGGCCCTGACTCTAACTTCAGCCGCAGTGCTTCTTTGAGGGTCCGAGGCTCTAGATAGCGGAACCAAGGAAGGCGCAGCACCCTCAGCCTCGACGCTCGGCGCTCGCAGTTTCGCCGGCTCGGGTCCGATATTCCCGCATACCGCCGGCACCCCGCTGCCGGTCCCCTACCGCGGTGCCGTCACCCCCCTCCCACGGGGGCGGAACCCGGATGGGATCGGGCCATGCTATCTCGGGAAACCGAGTAGGCCCGAACCGCCCGAGCTCTCCTTTCGCCTTTGCCTTCAGCGCTTTCAGCACCTTCTCAGGAGTTATCGGGATTTCGTCGATCCTTACACCGACTGCGTCGTACACTGCGTTGGCGATGGCCGGCGGGACCGGGAGCAAAGGACCCTGGCCTACCTCCTTCGCGCCGAAAGGACCGCTCGGGTCTGGATCCTCCACCAAATAGGTCACGACGTCGCACATCTCCAGCGTGGTCGGGCTCTTGTACTCCAGCATGCTGGGGATCTTGTGTACCAGGTTCCGGTTGGCCCGGTACACCATCTCTTCCATCAGAGCCTCCCCTAGACCCATGTAGACGCTGCCCTCGATCTGGCCTATTACCGCCACCGGATTGATGCACTGGCCCACGTCGTGAGCGATCCAGATCGTAGGTACGCGGACTATACCGGTCTCCGGATCCACTTCCACCTCGGCCACCGCCGCGCTGAAGGAGTAGGCTGGCGAAGGACCCACCCCCGCCCCTCGATAGCGCCCGGCCGGGGGCGGCGGAGTGTACGACCCCACCGTGACGATCGTGCCGCAGACCGCCTCGGCTATCTGTACCGCCTCGGCGAAGGCTACCCCGCGCTCGGGATCCTCGACGTCGAAAACCCGGTCACCCGCAAACTCCAGGCGCGAGGGCGGCACGTCCAGCTTCTGGGCTACCGCGCTCGCCAAAAGCTCGCGCGCTTTTTGGGCGGCCTGGATCGCGGCGTTCCCGGTCATCAAGGTGACCCGGCTGGAGTAACTACCCAAGTCCACCGGCGTCAGATCGGTGTCGGCCGTTACTACGGCGATGTCGAAAGGATCGATCCCCAGAACTTCAGCCGTCACGTAGGCCAGGATCGAATCCGATCCCTGGCCGATCTCGGTCGAGCCGCAGTAAACGGTAACCCCTCCTCCGCGATCGAGCTTGAGCTGGACACCGGACTGAGGCATGTTATTCCAGTAGATCGGAAGTCCGGCTCCGCAAATGTAGCTCGAGCAGGCGAGTCCCACGCCCCGCCCGTAGGGGAGCCGGCGAAACTTCTCGCGCCAGCCGGAACCCTCGACCACCTTGTCGATGCAAGCCTTGAGCCCCACCGAGCCGACCCGCAGATAATTGGCAGTCAGGGAGTGCGGTGAAACCAGGTGCCGCAATCTCAGTTCCGCGGGATCCATCCCCAGCTGCTCGGCGATCTTGTCGAGATGAATTTCCAAAGCGTAGCGGGGCTGGGGGGTGCCGTGTCCCCGCTTGGGACCGCAAGGCGGCTTGTTGGTAAAGACCCTCGCACCCTGAAACTTGTAGCGGGGTACGCGGTAGGTGACCGTCTGCAGCGCACCGGTGTAGTAGGTGCTCGCCACACCGTAAGAGCCGTAGGCTCCTCCGTCCAGCAGGCTCTTGAAATGCAGGGCCGTAATCGAGCCGTCCCGCTTGACCCCGGTTTTTACCCACATCAAGGTGGGATGGCGGCCCCGGTGACAGTAGAAGACCTCCTCCCGGGTGAGGGTGATCTTCACCGGCCGCCCGGTTACGATGGCCAGTTTAGCGGCCACTATCTCGTGGCTGAAAGGATCGCTTTTACCTCCGAAACCTCCTCCATTGGGACAGGCGATCACCCGGATCCGCGACGGGGGAAGCTCGAGGACTTTGGCCAGAGCGCGATGCACGTAGTGCGGCGTCTGGGTGGAGCTCCAGAGCGTGAGCTTCCCCTGAGGCGACCAATCGGCAACGGCGGCGTGCTGCTCCATGGGAAGATGAGTGCTGCCCTGATAGAAGTAGCAATCTTCTAGCACCCAATCCGCCGCTGCGAAGCCTTGCTCCACGTCGCCGAACTCGAGGTGAATCAGCTTGTGGAAATTCCCTCCGTCTGCGTAGTCGTGGATCCTGGGCTCCGGTTTGGCGATAGCTTCTTCCGGGGAGGCTATCGCTTCGAGGGGCTGGTATTCTACCTCGATTAGGTCCAGAGCTTCGGTGGCGATCTCCTCGCTCACCGCAGCGACTGCTGCAACGGGCTCGCCCAAGAACCTTACTTTGTCGACCGCCAGCGCGTGCTCGTCCTGGCTCACTGGGAGAATCCCGAAGGGGATCGGCAAATCCTTGCCCGTCAGCACCGCCTTCACCCCTTTCAGCTCGGCCGCTTTCCCAACGTAGATCTTGACTATCCGAGCGTGGGGGTGCGGGCTGCGCAGCAGCTTGGCAAACAGCATGCGGGGCAAGAACAGGTCGTCGGCGAACCTGGTCTGGCCGGTGACCTTGGCTATCGCGTCCACTTTCCGCTGCGCTCTGCCCACGACGCGCCTCTGGCGTCCGGGTTCCTTCGGGGCCGGCGCCTCGCGTGCCTGGGCGAAACCGGCAGTCGCCCTAGCGCCTTCCATAGAGAGATTCCTCCGATGGGGCGGCGTTCTCCCCGCGCATCCAGGCGGCGGCGAGCTCGACCGCCTCGTAGATCTTTATGTAGCCAGTGCAGCGGCAAAGGTTTCCGGCCAGGGCCGCCTTGATCTCCTCTCTCGTGGGTCTAGGGTTGCGTTCCAGCAGCGCTTCCGCCACGAGCAAAATCCCGGGTGTGCAGTAGCCGCACTGCGCGGCACCCAGCTCGGCGAAGGCCCGCTGAAGGGGATGGAGCTCGGGCCCCTGGGCCATTCCTTCAATCGTTTTGACCTTTCGGCCTGCCGCGGCCACGCCGAGGACCAGACAAGAGAGTACCGGCTGGCCATCCAGCACTACGGTGCAGGTCCCGCACTCGCCGAGCTCGCAGCCGTGTTTGGTTCCGGTCAGCCCCAAGTCCTCGCGGAGCACCTCGAGTAGCGTCTTGTGGGGTGGGAAGGAGACCTCCACCGGTTCCCCGTTGACTTCCAGGGAGATGTGGGCGTGTCTAGGCTCGTCCGCTCGTGCTGCCAAAGAGGAACACCTCGGTTTGCTGGGTCAGAAACTGCTTCGCCTGGGGATCTAGTAGATTCAAACCGTAGTGATTGATGACCGCCGTCTGCTGGCGGAGCCATTCCCGCCAGCAGTTTTGGCAGATAGAGTTGTAGATTCTGACTCCCAGTTCTCCCGGCAGGGGAGGTCCTTTGAGCCGCTCGCCCAATTGCTTGCAGCGGGAGCAGGTTATCGTACCCATGAGTCTCCTCTTTCTTTAGAGCTCTGCATGTTATTAATCTTGCCAGGCGGGCTCCGTAACGCCAGCTTAGCGATCGGATGACCGGATCGGCGCCGCTGGTGGGACGGTGCACTGACTGTGTTTACCGTCGGCAGGTTAGGAGCAGTCGGGGCTCGGTCTTCTGGTTGTGCCGAAGATCCGAGGAGGATCCTCGGTTTCCCAAATATCCGTCGCTACCGGTGCTGACCTGCACCGGTTACGTGCCTGAACTCGAACCAGAGCGGAACCAACGATGATCGACAAACTACCCAAGACCTTTTTGTCGGTTCTGGTGTGGGCCGGGCTACTCGGGGCCGGCGCTATGGCTCAGGAAGCCGATTCCTACTTGGAGCAGGCGAGGCGCATTCTGCGGGAGGTGCCGCTCATAGACGGTCACAACGATCTTCCCTGGGCGGTGCGTATCAACTTCGCCTTGAGCCTGGACTCGGCCAACATAGCACAGCCGCAACCCAGGTTGATGACCGATATTCCCAGACTCAAGGCGGGGATAGTGGGGGGGCAGTTCTGGTCGGCTTACTCGCCGAGTTCCTTTGCCGGGCGCGGGGCTGCGCGCGTGGGGATGGAGCAGGTGGACCTGGTTCACCGGCTAGTAGCCAAGTACCCGGAGACTTTCGAGCTTGCCCGAACCGCAGACGACATCGTGCGGATTCACCGGTCCGGGAAGATCGCCTCGTTGATCGGTCTGGAGGGCGGGCACATGATCGAAAACTCCCTGGGCCTGCTGCGGGCGTTCTATGACCTCGGGGTGCGCTACATGACGCTCACTCACTCGCGCAACACCGACTGGGCCGACGCCGCCACCGATTCGATGCAGCATGGCGGTCTCACCCGCTTCGGCGAGGAAGTGATCCGGGAGATGAACCGGCTGGGGATGCTGGTCGATCTGTCCCATGCCTCGGACTCCACGATGTGGGATGCCCTGCGGACGACCGAAGCACCGGTGATTTTCTCCCATTCCTCGTCCCGCTATTTCACTCCTCATCCGCGCAACGTGCCCGATGACGTCCTGCGGGCGGTGGCCCGCAACGGCGGGGTGGTGATGGTCAACTATGTGCCGAGTTTTATCTACCTCCCTGCCTACGAGCATTCCCAGCGAGCGCAGGAATACCAGCGAAGCCTGAGGGCGCAGGGGATCGAGGGCGAGCAGCTGCAGGATTCGCTGCGCTCCTGGCGTGAGAGAAACCCCGCGCCGCGGCCGCCCTTGAGCGTGGTTGCCGATCACATAGAGCACATCCGGAGCGTTGCCGGCGTGGACCACGTGGGCATAGGCTCCGATTTGGACGGGATAGACCAGACGCCGATCGGGTTGGAGGACGTGTCCACCTTCCCCGCTTTGCTCGCCGAATTGCTGCGTCGCGGCTGGAGCGCCGATGACATAAAGAAGGTGGCGGGTCTCAACGTCTTGCGAGTGATGCGCCGGGTGGAAGAAGTAGCGGCACGCTTACAGCGGGAAAGAGGTCCCAGTGTCGCCCAAATCGAGATCTTGGATGGCTGGAGCACGGCCCCGCCGTGGAGCAGTCCCGGCCGCTGAAGATTCAACCGCTCTAGACAACTCGAGGAGGAACCGATGCGGACAGGCGCAGTTTTGTTCGGGGCGCTAGCCTTTGTTGCCTGCGGCGCTCCCAGCATGGAAGAGACCCGCCGGCGGGACTTGGAGGAGGCGGAGCAGGCCTTTAAAAGCAACATCGCGGCCATTCAGCGGCGGGACACGGAAGGATATCTGGCTCACTATCTCGACTCTCCGGAGCTGGTTATTGCCGGCGGCGATTCGTTGCGCAGAGGGTTCCTCCCTTTTGCAGAAGCACGGCGTGCCAGCAGCGAGTGGCCGGACACTCTCGTAGCGGGAGAACCAGTGCTGTTGTGGCTGGCCCCCGGTGTGGTATACGGAGCTTATCCTTACACCGTGGTGGAGCGCGGCGACTCTAGCTCGGGTTGGTCCGAACGCGTGTTGGTGAAGACGGGGAGCGCCTGGAAGGTCGCCGTGACCAGCAGAATAGACCGTTGCAACTAGGAGGGAACATGCGCGCTTGTTGGACGGTACTCGCTGTGCTCGCACTGCCGGCGGTGGCGGCCGGGCAGCAGAAGCAGGTGATCCAGCTTCCCGGAACTCCCCCCAACCTCCCGTTCTCAACAGCGGTACGCGTGGGAGACGTGTGGTATCTTTCGGGTCAGATCGGTACCTCGCCGGAAACCGGACGGCTTGTGCCGGGGGGGATCCGGGATGAAACTCGGCAGACGCTGGAGAACATCAAGCGCACGCTCGAGCAGATCGGAAGCTCGATGGACCGAGTGTTCAAGTGCACGGTTTTTCTGGCCGATATCGCAGACTATGCCGCTATGAACGAAGTCTATCGCACCTATTTCCCGGTGGATCCTCCGGCTCGTTCCACCGTGGCCGCGAGCGGGCTCGCTTTCGGAGCGCGAGTGGAGATCGAGTGCCTGGCTCTGGCGGGTAGATGAAAGTCCGGCGTCAACTCGCAGCTTTGGAGCCCATGGTGCTGGGGCCCCTCAAGGAGGTTGGCGGAGAGGACTGGCACCGCACCGTTCCCGGCAAGTGGAGCCTGGCCCAGATCCTCCGCCACCTGGCGATCGGCGTGGACTCGGTGGCGGCGGCGTTCGAACGGCGGGCGAACAAAGATTTGATGGTCCGCCGTTCCACTCCGGCCCAGGCAGTGGCGCGCCATCTGGTGTTGGGATTGGGGAAGCTTTCCCGCCGCCGGGAGCCGCCAGCGGGAACCGTTCCCGAAGAGCGACCCGATCCTGAGGCGGCAATCGCCCAGTTCCGAATAGGGGTAGCCAAGCTGGAAACGTTCGTGGAAACCTGGCCTCCCGAGCGGCAGCTGGGGATCTTCGTGCGGCACCCTTATCTGGGCGATCTCAACCTCCCGGAGTGGGTGCGCTTTCACTACGTGCACTGCCGTCACCACGCACGGCAGATCGAGGCACGGCTGCGGTGGCTCGCTCTGCTCAAACGGAACGCGCGGGTGGGCTGAGTTTTCGCCTAGAGTTGCATAAGACCCCGATCTGTAGCTTCCGGGGCGAGATGGGAAGCCGGATTTCCCGCCCGGGTCAGGGCCTGCGCCATGGCGCTAGCTACCTCGGTGGCTCTCGCCTTGGGGGCGAAAGCCAGCACCGCTGATCCGGCACCGGATATCGTGACGCCGAAGGCTCCCGCTTCCAGACCGGCTTGCACTGCGGCGTCGTAGCCAAGTATCAGATGTCTTCGATACGGAACGGCTATCTGGTCCTGCATTCCAAAGCCGATCAGTCCCGCATCGCCGCCCGTAAGCCCCAATACCAGCGCGGCAGCCCGGGCGGCCTGCGCTATGGCTGCGTTGCGGGAAATCTCTTCGGGCAAAAGCTCCCGGGCTTTGTGGGTATCGATCGACGCCTCGGGGACTGCAAGTGCTATGCCGACCTCGGGGCTCAGCTTCAGCTTGGTCCGGTGGCTGCTTGCCAGGAAAAGCCCTCCGTACACCGCGGGGCCGGCATTGTCGGGATGGCCTTCTATCCGACTCGCCCGGTCGAAAATCCGATGCGGCTCCAGCTCGAGCCCGCGGGCTAGGTCGGCCAGGGCCAAGGCCGCGACTACTGCGGCGGCGGAGGATCCTAGTCCCTTTCCCACCGGTATCCGGGACTCGACCTCGAGATGGGTGCCGCCCGGCAGGCCCTGAGCCAGAAGGGTCTGGGTCAGGAAATCGTGCTCCGGGTCCAGCTGCTCGAGGGTGCCGAGGTATACCGTAGTGCCTTCACCCTCGACCAGCCGCGCCTCTAGCCACAGGTCGATGGCGAGACCCAAACAGTCGAAACCCCCTCCCAGGTTAGAGATGGAGGCCGGTACCCTTACTGCTGCTATAGTGGACACCCCGGTTGATAGCAGAAAACGCACCTCTGCGCAACTTCGGGAGCCGGTTGAGGGCTACTCGTAGCGCAACGCCTCTATCGGATCCAGCATTGCGGCTCGCCGGGCCGGCCAGATCCCGAAAAACAGGCCTACGGCAGCGCTGAAGCAGACCGCCAGCATCACGGCTGCAGGGGAAATCAGCGTGTTCCAGTTGGCCAGCTTGGCCAGAGCCACCGACGCAGCGGCGCCGGTCAAAATTCCGATTGCCCCTCCCAATAGGCACAGGACCAAAGCCTCGACCAAAAACTGCAAAAGGATGTTGCGCCTGGTGGCTCCCAGCGCCTTGCGCACGCCGATCTCGCGGGTCCTCTCGGTGACCGACACCAGCATGATGTTCATGATCCCGATCCCGCCCACCACGAGGCTCACCGCGGCAATGCCCGCAAGAAGGAACGTAAAGGAGCGAGTAGTCTCCTCGAAGGTGGCCAAGAACTCGGCGCGGTTTCTAATCTGGAAGTCGTTGTCGCCCCCGGGGCGGATCTGGTGCTCACGGCGCAGGATGCGTTCGATCTCCAGCATGGCTATCGCTACCGATTCGGGCCGCGCCACTTGAACCGTGATCGAGCGCAGCCGGTCAGTTCCGAATACACGGTATTGGGCCGTCTCGAGAGGTATCAAGATCTGCTCGTCAGGATTGTTCCAGCCCCCTTGAGCACCTTTCTCGCTCAGCACCCCAATCACCTCGAACGGCACTCCTGCGACGGAGATCTGCTGGCCTACTATGGCCGTGCGATTCACCCCCAAAGAGGCCGGCACCGCAAAACCCAAGACTGCATAGCGCCGCCGGGCGTCGGCGTCCCCTTGGGTAAAGCTGCGGCCCGCTACGATCTCGTACTTGTTCACCTCAATGTAGTTGGGCGTCGTGCCGACCACGTTGACGTTGATGTTCTGATTTCCGTACTTGACCTGGAGGTTGCGACTGATCTCCGGAACCACGTGGCTCAAAAGGCGCGCATCCCTCCTCAGCGCCATGGCGTCGTCCACCGTAAGGCTGACCCGATCCATGCTGGCCACGCCTCGCATGAACGATTGACCGGGGTAGATGTTGAGGAGGTTGGTTCCGAGCGCGGCGATTCGATCCTGCACCGCTTTTTGGGCTCCCGTTCCCAAAGCCACCATGGTTATCACCGCTGCTACTCCGATAACGATTCCCAGGGCGGTGAGGAACGAGCGGAGCTTGTTGGCCCGGATAGCTCCGAGAGCTACTCTTATTATCTCGCCGAGCAGCATCGCTGTGTGCTCCCGCTTATCTCACTATAACTCGAGGTCCACCACCGCCGAGCCCCGGGATCGCGTTGCTCCGTATCTGCTGCATCCTCTCGTTGAACTCTTGCTGCTGGGCCACCAAGCTGGCGCTGGGCAGAAGCAGCACGGTGTCCTGTTGGCCGAGTCCCTCGACTACTTCGGAGTAATCCAGATCGGTGAGTCCGGTGCGTACTAGCACCGGTGTGATCTCGCCCTGGCGTTTCACGAACACTATGTACTCACCGCCGAAAAAGAAGTCGGAGCTTCCCGATCCTCCGAGCTGACTCCGGGTGGAACGCCCGCCTTGTCCGCCTCGGAAGAGGAAGCCGCCGGAGCCTGCCCCGCCTCTGAGCCGCTGCAACAGCGCGCGCTCCTCGCTGCTCAGCGACTGAAAGCCGCCGCTTCTCATCTTTTCGAAAACCGGCCGAACTTGAGCTGCGCTTATACCGGGAGGTAGAGGAACCTCTCTGCCGTCCGGAAGGGTGATCCTCTCGCCGCCGGAAGGACCGTTGCCGCCGGTCCCTGCCGGCTGAGAGTCCGAGGCTCTGTCGCCCACTTGCTGTCGCTGGCGCCGGGCCTGGGCGATCTGCGACTGTACCGCCTCGGGGTCCAAACCGAGGACCAGCGCCGCCGAGCCTACGTCCCTGGAAGTGCGGAGCGCCGCGTTAGGTATCGCCAACACCCCCTGGCGCGAACCCACGTGCACTTCCACTTCCGCGTTCATCCCCGGCTTTAGCAGGTGACCCGGGTTGGGGATCCTCACCAGCACCGGAAACATGGTGACGTTCTGCTGGGTTACGGCCTGGGGCTCGATCTTCAGAACGCTGCCCCGGAAGGGCCGGTTGGGGAAGGCATCCACCGTGATGGTGACGTCCATTCCCGGCTGGATCTTCCCGATATCGGTCTCGTCTACCAGCGCCCGCACCTGCACGGTATCCAGATTGGCCATGGTCAGTAGCGTGGTGCCGCCGGTCACCTGACTGATCGCCGAGGCTATCACCGTTCCCACTTCCACTGCCTTGCTGATGATCACGCCGTCGGTGGGTGCTCTGACGTCGGTATCCTCGAAGGCGATGCGGGCGTCCTCCAGAGCCCGTTCCGCCCGCACCAGCTGGGCGTTGGCGTTGGCCGCCTGAAGCCGGGAGGCCTCGTACTCCTGCTCGGTTATCGATTGGGTTTTGAACAACTCCTCTGCCCGGCGCAGCTGTGACTGGGCGTTCGCCAGCTGAGCTTTGGCCACCTCCAAGTCCGCCTCAGCCTGGCGCAGGGCGTTCGCCGGTACCCGGGGATCTACTTTGACCAAAAGCTGGCCGGCACGGACCACGTCCCCGGTCTCTACTCTGACATCGATGATCTCTCCGGAGGCCTTGGACTTGACCTCCACAGTGGTCACCGGTTCTACCACCCCCGCCGCGGAAGCCGATACCACGATGTCGCGCGCTGTCACCGGCACCGCCTGATAGACCGGCGGAGGCGGCTCCTTGGAACAGGCCGCCAGAATCAAAGCTAAACCGCCAACCCTGTGGTTCATGCTACCTTCTCCGTCGGCACGTCGCGCTCGATGCGCCCGTCCAGCAGATGGATCTGGCGCTCGGCGTGGGCCGCTATGTCGCGCTCGTGGGTTATCAGAACGATGGTCTGCCCTTGGCGGTGCAGTTCCTCGAAGACCTCCATGATTTCGGCGCTCGTCTGGCTGTCCAGGTTCCCGGTGGGCTCGTCCGCCAGCAGGATGCTGGGTTTGTTCACTAGGGCCCGGGCGATCGCCACCCTTTGTCTTTGTCCTCCGGACAGCTCATTGGGTTTGTGGTGCATGCGATCCGCCAGGCCCACCCGCTCGAGCGCGGTGGCAGCCATCTCCCGCCGCTTCTTGGAAGGGAGCCCGGCGTAGATCAAAGGTAGCTCCACGTTGTGAAGCGCCGTGGCTCGAGGCAGCAAGTTGAACATCTGGAATACGAAACCGATCTCCTTGTTCCTTATCCTCGCCAACTCGTCGTCGTCTAGTTCGCTCACCTTCTGGCCGTTGAGCCAGTACTCTCCCGACGTAGGTGTGTCTAAACAGCCAAGCAGGTTCATCAGAGTCGACTTTCCCGAACCCGAAGGGCCCATGACCGCTACGAACTCGTTGCACCGGATCTGGAGGTCCACGCCCCTCAATGCGTGCACCACCTCGGCGCCGACCTGGTAATCCCGGGTAAGCTTGTGCGTGAGTATTACGATGTCCGGCAACGGCCTGTCGCCGGTGTTGAACTCCATATGTTGCGTGGGCTTGCTCATAGCTCCCTTCCAATCAGCGCTTCGAGCTGCGCCTTGGCGAGTAAGAGATTCAAGCGGGCCTGGACCAGATCGACCTCCGCCTGGTCCAGGTTCACCTGGGAGGTCAGGACGTCCAGAATCGTGACCGCCCCCAGGCGGTAGCGCTCCTGTTGGACTCTCAGGTCTTCTTCCGCCGCAACGCGGCTCGCCTCGGCTATTACGAGTTGCTCCTGCGCGGCATCGAGCGCGGCCAAATATTGGGTGAATTGAGCGTCAACCTGTCTACGGGCGTCGGCAGCCTGGACTTCTGCTGCCTCCCGGGCTGCCAAGCTTCGCGAAAGGCCGAGCTCTCGGGAGAAGCCGTTGAACAGCGGCCACGAGAGGCTCAGCCGGGCCGACCAGGTGTTATTCAAGGCGTCCAAGCTGTTGCCGGCAAAAGACTGCGAATAAGATGCCGTTACCGACGGGAAGTATTGGGCCCTGGACACCGCCACTTGAGCGGCAGCCGCTCTGGCTTGAGCTTCGGCCAGCCGCACAACGGGGGAGTTGCGGCGCGCTTCTTCGCGCAAGGCGGCCGTGTCCAACTTGTCCAGCCGAAAAATGCTGGAATCCGCTATCGGGCGTACCGGACCGTCCACTCCCACCAGTCTTCCCAAGTTAGCCTCCGCGGTCGCTTGCTGAGCCTGGGCGTTCAGCAGTTGGAGGCGGGCGTTGCCCAACTCTACCATGGCACGCAGGGTGTCCGACCGCGTGGCGCTCCCGGCCGCGAGCTTGTCCTTTGCGATCTTGAGCTGTTGCGCGGCGCGCTCAATTCGAGTCTCCGAGACTCGGATCAGCTCCGCCGCCGACAGGGCGTTGAAGAAAGCCTGCTTGGTCTGAAGGATGACCTGGAACTCCTGATTGACCAAAGCCGCTTCTGCACTTTCCGTACCCGCACTCGCCGCGCGGTTGAGCGCCGGGCGGCGGAAACCGTCGAACAGTTCCAGCGAGGCGCTAAGACCCGCAGAGTAGGAGGTAGATGCCGCAGTCACGGTTCGTTGGGTATTGGGATCGAACCGGGTCGCCGAATTGGTGCTCCAGCCCGAACTTGCCGAAAGGGTTGGGAACCAGTTGCCCAGCGCCTCCCGCTGGGTGGCGCGGGCTACGTCGAGATCGCCTCGCGCTCGAACCACGTTGGGCTGCGCTCGCAGGGCGAGTTCGATCGCCTCCTCCAGGGTGACGGTCATGACCTGGGCCCGCAGCCCAGGCGCAGCGCAAAGTACTGTGAGGGCGACCGCCCACTGCAAGGCTTTGCTAGTCACGTCGCCCTCCCCGATCCCGCCCTTCTCGGATCGCGCGCAAACTGTCCGATCGCGCGATCAAAGCTTGGTACCGCTCACGCTGTCTCTGGTTCAACACCTTCATGATGTCCGCACGCAGTTGGTTTCTCATCTCTTCGAACCGCTGGCGCGACTCCCGCCAAATCTCCTTGGTAGTCGCATCGTGGCGACGCAGGATCGCGACCACGGAATCGCGCTGCTCCGGGGTAAACTGAAGCTCCCGGTCCAGTCGATCGACATAGCTGAGCCGGGGGCTTTCTTCCCTTCCGCGGTCTCGGTCTCGATCGTACAGCACCGCACTCGCCGCACCGCCTACCGCTGCTCCCGCAGCGAACGCTGCGATAATTGCCCCCGCGGCCCAAAGCTTCGAGCGCCCGATCACCGTGAGCGGTTCTCCAGCGACGCCGCCAGGATCAAATCTAGGTCCGGTGGGCTGAACCCCACTACGAGCGCCGCCGGTACGTCGGTTTCATTCGGCGGGCGGAGCGCGTCCTCCAGGGTAATTTCCTGTTCACTTTTTCCAGATGCCCAAACCAGCCACCCGGTCGCCACGGCGGCCAGGGTCAAGGCGGCGGCCATAGCCGGCCGGGCCCAGGCCGAGAGCACGTCCCACCAGTTTTCCGATCGCGCCCCGATCGCTAAGAGCGGCTCGGCTGCAGCCACCACCCTGCGGGCAAACTCCGCGTCATCTCCCGCATCCAGAACCCGACGCAGGGCCTCGCCCAGCTCGGGGTCGGGCCGGTGGTCGAATAAAGAAGCGGGCGTCATACCGTGTCCTCCTTGGACTCGCGCCAACCGGCCAGCGCTTTCCGAAGCGCCCGGCGCGCGTGAAAAACATGGGATCGAACGGTTCCCTCGGGTAGGTCCAAAATTCGCGCTATCTCCCGGTGACTGTAACCTTCCACGTCGAACAGCACTACTGCCACTCTCTGCGGCTCCGGCAACTGTGCCAGTGCGGAACGCAATGCTTCGTCGAAAAGCTGTTGCTCCGCAGTGCGATCCGGCCCGGGCTGGCCGGCCGGCAAAGTAGCTGACAGGACCTCGGCGGCGCGTACTTTGCGTCGCCTCCAGCGGTCCCTTGCGGCGTTTGCCACGATCCTCATCAACCAAGGCCCGAACGGCCTGGTGGGATCGTAGCGTCCTAAGTGCTTCAGCGCCGCCAAGAATCCGTCCTGCGCAGCGTCGTCCGCATCGGCAGCGTTGCCCAAAATTGCGCGCGCCACTCGCCGCGCCTGCGCAGCGTAGCGGGCCACCAGCTCGCCGAACGCTTCCCGGTCGCCTGCCTGAGCCAGGGCGGCTAGTTCGGCGTCCGGCACATTTCCCATACGCGCCAGAGGCAAACCCCGTTGAGCCTCCTCACTCATTTTGCTGGTGCCGGCGAGCCGCGAACTGTCGGGCTGCTCCCACGCCGATCGAGAAAAACGCGAAGGCCGCCAGGTACCCCATCAAGCGCGGGGCTGCGAGAAAGAGCGACCCCACGCCCGCTGAGGCGAACAACACCGCCCCTGCGATGGAGCGCCGCGCGCCTCCAGCCACCTGTCTCAGCGTCAGTACCGCCCGCTGGGACAGCTCCCGAGCCCAGGGGCGGTGGGCGGGGATCTCGGGCGGAGCACCGCCCGCCACGACCGCCGGCGGCAACCGCTCGGCTAGAGGTGCCAAAACCCGCCGGGGTCTAAGGACTATCTCGGTGGCGAACGCCAAGTCGCGCCGAAATTGAAAGGCCGCCTCTCCTGCGAGCTCGGCATCTTCCAGCAACAAGTCCAACTCGTAGTTGCTCAGGAAGCTCGGAAGATTGAGGTTGCTAGACCCTACTTTGAACCAAACGTCGTCCACCACCGCGGTCTTGGCATGGAGCATCGGGCCGCGCCACTCCCATATCCGAACCCCAGCCTCCAACAGCTCCCGATATCCTACTCGGGTGAAGGCTCTCACAAGCGGGATATCGCTGCGTCCGGGGAGCAGCAGGCGAACGTCCACGCCGTCGCGCGCCGCCGCCAGAAGTGCGGCAAACAAGGGCGCGGGGGCTACCAGATAAGCATCGGTAATCCAGAGGCGGTGCGAGGCGCTGGCCACCAGAAGCTCCACCGCGCGGTAAACCTTGAGCCTCCCGGGGACCCCATCTACCACCCTGACGACCCCTTCACCGCACTGAACCGGCGGGGGAGCCTGCAGGGGCGTCCACGGCTCCCCTCGGGATCTACGCCAGAGCTTTTGAAAGGTTAAGTCGATAGCGCGGGCGGCGGGTCCGCATACCTCCACCGCGGTGTCTCTCCAGGGCATGCGGCCGCGCTCGGGATCGCCTGACCACTCGTCGCCTATGCACAGCCCTCCCACGATGGCGCGGGAGCCGTCGGCACCGACGTACTTGCGGTGGTTTCTTCGCAGCGAGGCGATCGGGTGCAAGGGGTTGAGCGGGTTGAACGCGCGTACCTCGACCCCCGCTCTTTTTAGGTCGTTCCAAAACCGCTGCGACGTGCCCCGGCATCCCAAAGCGTCGTGCAGCACGCGCACCTCTACCCCCCGGCGCGCTGCCTCCTTGAGCTCCGCCGCGAAACTCTTACCGATCCGGTCGTCCCTGATTATGTAGTTCTCGAAGTGGACGTAGTGTCGTGCCTCGCCGATCAGGCGCCGCATCGCGTCGAAAGTGCGGGGACCGTCGACTAAATGAGATACTCGGTTTCCGGGAATGGCCCTGCCGCCGCAGGCCCGGTCCAGCGCCCTTTCCAGTTCCGCACCCCGGTCCGGACGCAAGGCACGCCTGGCAGCGACGTCGCTCAAGGGTTGCCCAGGCCCAGCGAGGACTCCACCGGACGCAACGCTCCGATCACGAACTGGATGTGCTCGTCCAGCGGTACCCCCAACTCTTCGGCGCCCCGGTACACCTCGTCCCGGTTGACCCCCCGAGCGAACGCCTTGTCTTTGAGTTTCTTCGTGACACTGCGAACCTCTAGATCGGCAAGGCTTCGGGAGGGTCGCACCAGAGCGCAGGCCACCAGAAACCCGCACAGCTCGTCCACGGCAAAAAGGGTTCTGGCGAGAAGAGTGTCGCGGGGCACCCCGGTGTAGGACGCGTGCCCCAGAATGGCTCGGCACAGTTCTTCGGGAAAACCCCGCTCTCGTAACAGACCGACCCCGTAGCTGGGGTGTCCCTCGGTGGGAGAGTGGTCGGGGTTGGGAAAGCGCTCGTAGTCGAAGTCGTGAAGGAGACCTACGACCCCCCAAGTCTCCTCGTCCTCTCCGAACTTGCGCGCGTAAGCACGCATCGCAGCCTCCACCGCGTACATGTGCTTGCGCAGCGCGTCAGACTGAGTGTATTCGTGCATCAGGGCCAAAGCTTCCTCGCGATTCATCACTCCCTTCCTTTCAGCGTATCTGCTTCCAGTTTCGCACACCTTGCTCCTTCCGCGCGACCACCTAGGTCATGCCGGCGGTGCATGCCCCTTCATGCGACGTCCGATCCCCCAGGCAGCGCCACCTGCGGAGACTGAGCCACGGTCAACGGAATCGACGCTTGAATCTCCTCGTCCACGGTTATTTCGAAGGCGTATCTACCGGCATGGGGGAAGGGAACGTCAAAGACCAGCACCGCACCCGCCTCGACCTCGGTCACCCCCGCGGGAGGTTCCGCGAGGGTAACGCTTCCGTTTCCGGACAAGACCTCTACACCCTCGCTGTCGCGTAAAGTTATGGTCACGCGGTGCTCACCGACTTCGGTGCGCTTGCCCTTGAGTCTCAGCACCAGGTGGAGGCGCGGATGGACCGCGGGAAATTTAGCCACCCAGATGTGCTGAAAGATCCCCAGGACCGATAGCTTGCCGTGCTGATCCACCAGGGCGTAGTCGCACACCACCGCGAAATCCAGTTTCATGGCCGAAACGTAGCTAAGGTCAGTGCCAGCTCGGCGGGATCGGAAGCGGGAGGTGCGCACTGCGTCCCGGAGCACAGGTAGGCTCGGGGTGTGCGTCCAGTCAAAATCGCTCGGAGAGGCTCGGGCAACTGCTCCACCGGGTCGTCGGGTTCGAGCGGCACGATCACCTTGCGCGGCCGGTAGGTGCGCCTGGCCGCCCGCAACAGTGCTCTGGTTTCCGGCTCCTCGAGATCGCCGGCAACTACCACGTAAGCCGGAGGGTTCAGGTACCAGTCGGCCGCTCTCAGCATGGTGGCCCCATACAAGGAGAGGGTTCCCAGTGCTCCAGAAGCAGCCCGCAGCAATGCCTCTGCCCGCTCGCGCCAGGGGACCGAGCGATCGTGATAGGAGAGCCGCAACATGACCAGCGCTGCCACTCCGTTACCCGAGGGCGTGGGAGCGTCCTCCAGCGGCTTTAGAGGTTGTTCCAAGAGACCCAAACCGCGCTGCCCTTGGGCCACGTCGAGAAGGAGACCGTCACCCGCGCGGCATTCGGACCAGACGAAGGTCATCAGTTCGGCGGCCCGCCGCAGCCAGCTGCGACGCCCGGTTGCTTGGTAAGCATCCAAGGCGGCAGCCGCCAGCTGCACTTGGTCCTCCAGTGTTCCCGTAAGTGCGCTTCCCGGCGCATGAGCTGCGCCTTTCAACGGTTCGGGCGCCGCTTCTCTGAAAATCCGCTCCAGAGTCGCAAGGGCGTGGTTTTCGAGCTCGGCCCGATCCAGATGAGCCGCCGCCTCCAGGATCGCGGAAGCGAGCATGGCGTTCCAGCCGGTGTACCGGGAAGGGTCGACAGCCGGTGCCGGACGGCGGTCTCGGGCAAGCTTCAGCTTTGCACGGCCGGATGCCAGAAGCTCCGCTATCCGCTCGGGTGAGCACCGCATCGCCGCGGCGACCTCGCGAATCGATTGTTTGATCCACAAGACGTTCTTGCGCGGGTTGTGATGCATCTCCCCCGCTTCGTCGATATCATAGCGGCGGCACAGAACCTCATACTCCTCCTGGCTCACTGCAGCCTTTAGCTCTTCCAGCGTCCAGGTGAAGTAGTCACCGTCGTCTCCCGGACCCGCGTCGGCGTCTTGGGAGGCTCCATAGCCGCCTCCCTCTTGAGCCAAAGTCTCCATCACCCACTGTACTATTCCTCTCACCACATCCCCGTAGGACAGCGCGTCCGCCGCGCTCTCCCGCACCAACCGCACTTGCTGCTCATCGGCCCACTCGGCGGAAGAGTCGGCGTGAATGTAGGCCCGCAGCAGCTCCGAGTTGTCGTAGGACATCTTCTCGAAGTGAGGCACTATCCAGCGCCCATCCACCGAGTAGCGGTGGAAACCGCCGCCTACGTGGTCGTGAATCCCTCCTCTGGCCATTCCCAAAAGAGTGCGGTCCACCATCTCCCGCAGCCAACTTTCTCCGGTGTCGAACCACCGTGCCAGAAGGAAGTCACACGCTCCGGGATGGGGGAACTTGGGCTGGCTACCGAAGCCCCCGAAGCGAAAATCGAACGCGCGTGCCATCCGCTCCGTGGCCTCCTCCAGCACCGACAAATCGATGGGTCCGGCGCGAATTTCGGCACTTAGTCCGTCCAACCTCCGGCGAATTTCTGAAGCCTGGGCCTGGATCCGCTGAGGATCGTCCCGGTAGAGCCGGGCCAGCTCGCGGAGCACCGAGGCGAAACCCGGCCGGCCGTACTTGCCGTCGGGCGGGAAGTAAGTGCCTCCGTAGAAGACTTCGCCCTCAGGGGTTAGGAACGCGGTGAGAGGCCATCCCCCCTGCCCGGTCAGAGCCTGTACCGCTCGTTGGTAGCGCGCGTCCACGTCGGGCCGCTCGTCGCGATCGACCTTGATGCAGATCCAGTCCCGATTGAGTAGCTCCCCTATGGCGGGATCTTCGTACGATTCGGAGTCCATGACATGGCACCAGTGACACCAGGATGCGCCGATGTCCAGTAAAATCGGTTTCTTTTCAGAGCGGGCGCGCTCGAAGGCCTCTTCGCACCAGGGGTACCAATCCACCGGTTGGTGGGCCGCGGAGCGGAGGTAAGGGGAACGCTCCGAAGCAAGCCGCGAAGCCATTTTCAGACCGCCCTGCCAGCCGAGGGGCAGAGATCGTTGACCGGGCAGATCTCACACTTGGGTCTGCGGGCTTGGCAGATCTGCCTTCCGTGGTGAATCAAAGTGTGGGAGAACCGGGTCCACTGCCTCCGCGGCACAAGACGCATGAGATCCTGTTCCACCTTGATCGGGTCGCTCTGGCGCGTGAGGTCGAGTCGGCGGGCGATTCGCTGCACGTGGGTGTCCACCACGATCCCTTCGTTTTTGCCGAAGGCCGTTCCGAGAACGACGTTGGCAGTTTTTCTGCCCACACCCGGGAGCTTCACCAGTTCCTCCATGGTTTGGGGCACCCGGCCCCCGTGACGTTCCACCAAGGCGCGCGCCATCGCGAGAATCGACTTGGTCTTGTTGCGGAAGAAACCGGTGGGGTGGATCTCTTGCTCGAACCGTTCGGGATCCGCGTTTGCGTACTCCTCGGCGGTGCGGTACTTGCGGAACAAAGACTCGGTGACCTGATTGACCCGCTCGTCGGTGCACTGAGCGCTCAAGATCGTCGCCACCAATAGGTCGAGCGCGCTGTTGTGGTTGAGAGCGCAGCGGGCATCGGGATAGCGCCGCCACAGCCGCGCAATGATCGGCCCGACCCTCTCGGAAGCCGGCGGGAACCCCTTCTTGACCTTCATCGGGCCCGGCGGCAGGCGACCTGCTCCATGAACTCTTCCAGCGGGCGGGTGTTCAAGACCTGTTCCCTGCCCAGCCAGCCTTTGCGGGCCATGGCTACCCCAAGCTCCATGTTGACGATCCCGTTGACGCCGTGAGCGTCGGCTCCCAGCGATATGGTGACGCCGCGGGCTACGGCGTCGCGGACCAGGCGCCAGTCCAGGTCCAGCCGTTGGGGATCGGCGTTGATCTCCACTGCTATCCCCCGCTCGGCGGCTTTCTCGAAGATCAGATCCAGGTCCATGGGATAAGGATCGCGCGACAGCAGCAGCCGCCCGGTAGGATGCCCCAGGATCGCCATGTGGGGATTGTCCATCGCCTTGAGGATCCGCTCGGTCATTTGCCGGGCATCCATCCCTAGGCGACTGTGCACCGATGCGATGACGAAGTCGAACCTGCCCAATACCTCTTCGCCGTAGTCCAGCGATCCGTTGGCAAGGATATCGGCCTCCACTCCTTTCAAAGTTCGGAAATCGGACCATTCCCGGTTGACCTCGTCGATCTCCGCATGTTGGCGCTCGATGTCTTCCAACTTCAGCCCGCCCGCGTAAGCCGTTGCGGTGCCGTGATCGGTAATACCCAGGTAACTGTACCCCGCTTTCCGCACCGCCTCCGCCCATTGCCGGATCGTGCTGCTGCCGTCGGAGTAAACCGTGTGACAGTGGAGAAAGCCTTTCACGTCCGCGGGCACCAACAGACAGGGAAGGGCACCGCGAGCCGCCGCTTCGATCTCGCCGCATCCTTCCCTCAGTTCGGGTGCGATCCAGGGCAAGCCCAACAGGCGGTAAAGATCCTCCTCGCAGGCTACTGCCAGAAGCTCGTCTCCTCTTCTCGGGCCAGCGTCTTCGAAGACGATCCCCGCCGAACGGGCCCGAGCTACGAGTTGCGACCAGTGCTCCTCGCTCCCGGTGGCCCGTATCAGATCGTACCCCACCCGCGCGGCGGAGCTGAGATACAGGTCCGCGACGGTGCCGCTCGCAAAGCGGAGAGTTACGGACCGCTCCGTGGAACTCACGAATTCTCGCACCCCCAACGCTGCAGCCAAGGTCTCCACCAGCGGCTCCGGCGGCCCCTTCATGACCAGTACAAAATCCAAATCTCGGATGGTCTCGCGCCAGCGGCGCACGCTCCCCGCTAGGAAAACCTCCGCCACTCCGGGAAGCGTGCGCAGCACCTCAGCCAACGCCTCAGCCTCCTTCCTTGCGTGATGCAGCAATCGGTAGGCGCTCGACTGCCTGAGAAAGGCTATCCCCTTAAGAATGTTCTCCGCTGTCTTCTTGCCGAAGCGCGGCAGCCTCTCCAGCCTCCCGTCCCGCGCCGCCTCCTCCAACTCTCCTAACGTGTCGATCTGCAGCGTCTGGTAGATCTGCCGCACCTTGGCCACCCCGAGCCCGGAGATTCGTAGCATCTCTACCAGACCCGGAGGGATCTGGTCCCGGAGATCTTCCAGCGTACGGCTGCGCCCGGTCTTCAACACCTCGGCGACTATTTCTAACGTGGCCGGTCCGATCCCCCTGGTCTCCGCCAGTTCTCCGCTGGCCAAAGCCTCCGCCAAATCCCCGGGGAAGGTTGCTATTGCGCGCGCAGCGGAGCGATACGCCCGCACCCTGAAGGGATTTTCTCCCTTTAGCTCCAAGAAGGAGGCGATGTCTTCCAGTACTCGCACTACCTGCTGTTTATCGATCATTAGAGTCAACCTACTGCCTGGCCGCCCTCAAGGCGAGATGGGTCAGATAAAGCAGCTCTCCTTCGGAAACCAGGGAGTACACTCCCGCCCGATCTCCCCCGGTCATGACCGGCGCGAAGAGGGGGCGGCGGACTGTCTCGCCGGCACGCTCCCAGTCCTCCAGCGGCACGCTCAGGGCCAACTGGCTGAACCCGCCGCGGTCCGGTCTGAAGCCCAGGACCCCAACCACCGTGGTCTCGGTGCCCTTCTGGTCGGCTACGACGAACATTCCGTCCAGCGGCTCGTAGGGGGACTGGGGATCTATCCTAGCCCAGAACCATCGCTCAGGGAGCTGCAGATAACAGGCCCCGTGAGGTATGAGCGGCGGTCGGTCTACCGCTTCGGTCTGAAGCATAGTGCTCGCCTGATCGCGGCTCAGTTCGAAGGAGTGGAGTCCGGCCGACCAGTACCGGTACGCCGCGTACAAAAGCGTGCCGTATTGTTCGATCACAGTCCCGGTGATCTCTCGGGGCTCTCGAGGCAACAGCTCAGCCAGCAAATCCAGCGCCGGTTGGAAGCGCTGAAACTGGACGCAGCTCCCTAGCTCATAATCGGCGTCCTTTGCCGCCTCCCGCAGCGCGCTGAACCGCTCCGGAGCCAACTCGCCGAAGACGTAGTTGAAAGGATGAAGACGGCTCATGGCCGGCGAGGAAGAAACTGGTCCAGCACGGCGGTGAAACGCTCGGGTTCCTCCACGTAAGGAAGGTGGCCCGATTTCTCGAAGACGACCAGCGGTGCCCCCAAGAGCCGGGCGATCTCCTGCGAGCCAGCTAGAGGCATGGGGTCGTGACGCCCGTGGAGCACGATCGCCGGGCTTCGGACTTGGCCGATCTCCTGTCTTATATCGTAATCCCCCAGACTCTGCCAAACCGCCCGCTGGATACGGGCCCTCACCCTGAACGGCGTGAGCAGGGGAGTTTGTGACGGTTCTCGGAAATAGGGAGCGACGGCGAGCTCGAAGAGATGGCGGGTGTAAGATTCGGGGTCGCGCTCCTTGAGTCCGGATCTCGCCAGCGCTTCTCTCGCCGCATGGATATCGGGATCGGATGCCCGTTGGGCAAAGCGGCGCTCGAACTCTTTTCTCCCTCGGGCGGTGGGCGCAGCGGGAGAGACTAGTGCCAAACGCGCTACCCGATCCGGATGCGAGATTGCGAAAAGCAAAGCCAAGAGCCCGCCCCACGAAAATCCCAGCAGCGTCGCTCGCGGTATGGACCACTTTTCCAGCAAGGCCTGCAAATCGGCGACGTGCTCGCGCCAGCCTGCGGGGACGCGCCGATCGATGGGGGACTGCCCCCCGCCGCGCTGATCGTAGTATCGCAACCTGCGCCCCGAGGCCAACCGGTCGAAGTGGGGGAGCAGGTAGTTGTGATGGGCGCCGGGCCCGCCGTGCAAGACCACGACGTCGGGTCCCTCGCCCACGGTTCTGGTGAACAGGGTGACGCCGTTGACTTCGAGGTACTCGGTGCGAGGTTCCAACCGTAAACTGCTACAACAGGACCGCAAGCGCCTCCGCCACCTGCTTTACCGCACGGTGTTCCGCTTCGGAGAAGCCAGCGGGGACGTCGCTATCTATGTCTAACTGCCCCAGGATCTCCTCACCTCGGCGAATCAAAACCACCAGCTCGGACTTGGTCTCCAGGTTGCAGGCAAGGTAACCCGGCGCCGCGCTCACATCGGGTGCATTGATGTCCCTCCCGTGGGCCACTGCCTGCCCGCACAACCCCTTGCCCACCGGTATCCGGGTATGCTGGGTCTCTCGGCCGTCGTAGGCCTCCAGCACCAGCTCGCCTTCGTGCAGCATATAGAGATAGACCGAGGTGTACGGAGGTCCTGCCTGGCGGATCGACTGGGCCGCGAGTTTCAAGAGCTCCTCCCGAGTGACGCCCCGCGCAAACGCGGCACGGAGAGCGCGCACTATGGGCTCCGGCTTCAGGACCGCTTCAGCTGCCACGGCGACCCAGCACCGCTTTCAGTTCGATCGGTTGGCCGTCGCGAAGCACCTTGAGGTACACGGTGTCGCCCGGCTGATACGCTCTGAGGGCGTTGGTCATATCGTAAAGATTGGCTACCTGGTAGTCACCTAGCCTCACCAAGATATCTCCGGGGCGCAACCCCGCCCGCTCCGCCGGGCTGCCCGCTCTCACGCCGCTCAGCCGCACTCCTCCTGGCGATTCGGTCATGTCGGGGACGGTGCCCAAATAGGCACCATACCCGCTCCCGCTGATCATTGGTTGCCGCTCACCCGGGACGAACGTAAGGGGAGCCTCCCGGGCGGCTAGGGCGCGTACCGCTAAAGTGCCGAGTTCGGCGATCCTGGCGAGACCAACGAGATTGATCTTCTCGACATCGTCGGTAGTGCGATGGTAATCCTGGTGCACGCCCGTGAAAAAGTGCAGAACTGGAAGGTTGGCGGCGAAGAACGAAGACTGGTCGCTACGACCGAAGCCGTCACCCGAGCCCGCTACCTCGAGTCCGGTGACCCTGGCTAAGGAGTCGAGCAGCGAGGGAAACTCTCGCGCAGTTTCGGTGCCGAAGACCGTGACCCGGCCGTCACTCATGCGGCCCACCATGTCGAAATTGATCATGGCGTAAGTCGATTCGATGGGAACCGGTGGGTGCTGTACATAGTACGCCGATCCCAAAAGCCCAAGTTCTTCTCCGGAAAAGGCTACGAACACTACGGTTCGGCCCGGACCCTTCGGTCCGGTGGCGAGCTTTCTGGCCACCTCCAAAAGCGCCGCGGTACCGGAGGCGTTGTCGTCAGCTCCGTTGTGGACCACGCCGGTGCTCTCGGGCTCGAGGCTGCCGAATTCCCCGCGGCCGAGGTGGTCGTAGTGCGCCCCCACCACGACTGCTTGTCCTGCTAAGGGACCGCGACCGGGAAGGATGCCGATGACGTTCTTCCCGCTTCTGGCGGTAATCCGGGCGTGCTCCACCGCCGGCGCTGTAGAATCGATTGAAAATTCTTGGAAGTAGCCGTCGGTTCCGCCGGGGGAGAGTCCCCACCTGGCCATCTGGTCGGCGATGTACCGAGCCGCCGAGTCTATGCCTGGGGATCCCAAACCCCTGCCTTCTCGCTCGTCGGCCGCAAGATACCTCAAGTCGGCAGCTATCCTGTGGACCGCTTCCTGCGCCGCCAGTGTCGGCAAGGGCGCCAGCCAAACGCCCCACAGCAAGAATCTCCGGATCTTGGATATTACCATGGTCGAGCGCCGTTTCCTCGTCCGTACTCGGTAGTAATTTTGACCGCGCAGTTACCGCCTGTATGGTAATAAGACTTCAGCCGATGCGCACCAAGCGCTCGATCACCCGCGGTGTAAGGGCTCCGAGCTCGGTTATGACCCGAGTCAAAAGCGTAAGTTCGACGTACTCGAACCACGCTCCAGGTCCGAGTAGAGGAGGCGGGAAGGGATTGGGGGAAAGGGGGAATTTGGTGGTGTCCGCCATCAGGTAGCAGGGGCAGCGCTCCACCTTCGCCACCAGGGCCAGGGTTCTGGATCCTACCTTGTTGATCGCTCCCCGGTGGGTTACCGCGTCGGCTCCCAACAGCACTGCATCGGCGGCGGGTATCCAGCTCGGCAGGGTTGCGTCCGGGACGGTGCGGGCTTCGACTCCCCGCTGCCGTAGGAGCGCCGCAGTGCGCCTTCCTTCCCCTCCGGGCAGGCTCTGACCCACGATCACCCTGGCTTGTAGGCCGCTCAAAGTGTCGATCACGCTGGAAGAGTAAGATAAAGTGATCGCTAGCTTAGTCCTGCGCAGCAGGTGCTGCGCGTGCCTTACCGCGCGGCGGCGCCGTTTCTCGAGAAGCTGGAGGAAACGCCTGGGCTCGGTGGCATGAGCGGCGTTCCAGACCGCCGCCATCGTGCGGTGCGAGCGGGCCAAGCGAAGGCGGAGACTTTCTAGCTCTGCCGTCGAGAGCCTGCGGCTCGTGGCTTCGACCAGGATCTGGGCTACGGAGCGGGCTAGCTCGCTGGCGCCGCTTCGGCGGTCTCCCTCTAGCTGCCGTACGGCTCGCTCCAGGTCGCTCAACTTCCGGCTGCTCGCCTTCCTTGCAAATCCAGAACACGGCACTCGCACACCGGCCAAAGGCGCAGTCGCAAAAGGGATCGGTGCTCAATAGGAGGCCCAATTCTCTACCCGGGCGTTGGGTATGGCGACCAACCCGGTTAGACCTGCCAGACTGTTGTCAACGTAACAGGACCAGTACTCCACCTCGTAGCGGCTCCCACTGCCCCCTCCGCCTATCGTCCCGTCAGGCGGTTGAGGTCCGCCCAACAGCTGGTTGAGTCCGGAGTACACCAATCCCCTAAACCGCGTCCTGCGGGCATCGAAATCGATTTTCCCTCCCACCAAAACGATCCCGTACCATTCGGCTCGGCCCCGGTTACCGGTGGTGGTGAGATTCCCGGTTACGATCAATGTTCCGGTTCCTACCCGGCCGCTGTTGAGCGTGGCATCTCCCCTGATCAGGTAAGTTTTCCAAAACCCGGAGCCGGGGAGCGAGTAGTAGTCAGCTACAAAACCGCCGTTCACGATGTAGCTCCAGTTGATCGCCGCCGTGTCCGCCACTTGGTCGCCGCTGCCTGCGATTACTGGTGGTCTTGGGGCGTAGGTGCCGCGGTCGAAGCGAGATCCCCTGCGGGTCCTCACCGAGCCTATGCTTCCCGGCCCGCAAAAGTCGCGTCCGTCTATGTCGATGGTACCGCCGCTTTGGGTTCTCACTCGGTTGGCTGCTACAAAGGCCGCGATCCGCCGGATCACCCCGGTCTGCCACACGGCAAACTGGGCGACGGTACGGGCGCCCTGATGCACAGCGCCGCGCTCGGGAACTATTACGTATCCGGTGGAGCGAACGATGTAAACTTGGTTCTGGAGAGTGTCAGCTGGGCGCCGCACGATGCTGGCCACCACGTCGGCGTAGCCGCCGGTGAGATTGAAACGCACCGAATCTCCGTCCGGAGGGCGAGAGGTGCGAGAGGCGATGTAGTTGTGGAGCCCGCTTTGAGCCAAAGCCATGGCGGTGACCGATTCGCCGCCGCTCAGGGCAATACTTCGCTCGGTGTCCACCCGCGCAAAAGCAGCCGCCAGCATGATAGTAAGGAGGCTTATGACGAAGATCGTCAGAGGCAGCGCGACCCCGGAGGTTCCTTTTAGATTCGGCATCCCTATGTCCTCTTGTTCATGAACGCCACCCGGGTGCGGAGATTGAACCTGCTGGGGCTAGACCTTCCCTGAGGCGGGTAGTCGCTCGCTCCTACCAGCCTCAGTTCCAAGCCCCGCACGCTATCTAGGTCTGCCGGCACCGTTTCCGTGGGATCCAGGTTGGCACCCAACAGGAAGGCGAAACGCGCGGTGCTGTCAAAGGGGGCTACCAGCTCCTCGTAGGGCGCCGAGCCGGTCCTCCGCCACAAGCCGATTCTCCCGGGCAGCTCGGCGGAAGGCCTGAAGCTGTAAGTTATGATCTCGAAGATGTAGAAGATGCTCCCCGAGGGAGGACGTTGCCCTCCGGGAATTCCGGTGATTTCGATCAACCAACCTCCGGGCACCACCCGAATGCTATCCACCGAACAGGCCGCTGTGTCAGTGGAAGCCGAAACGGTTATCGAGAGGGTGATCACTGTGTAGGAACCGGTGGCATCTCTCCAGGCCAAACCCGCGGGTGCAGCCGAGGCGTAGGTGGCGGAATCCACGGGGAGCATCGAGGCTACCACGGCTCCCCCGCTGGTTCGGCAGGTCATTCCGAAGGCGATCGGGACTCTCACTTTGACGCTTTCAGCCGCCGCGGCCAGCAGGCCGCCGTCGCCCACCATCCTCAGCTCGGAGCTGATGCTGTGCATCGCCGCCCGAGCCGCCTCCCGCGCTTCGAGCATCGCTTCCTGCTGACTTACGAACCGGGAGTTGCTGATGATCAGCCGCGCCAATGCGGTTCCCAGAATCGCCATCACCGCCATGGCGACCAATAGCTCGGCAAGCGTAAACCCGCGGGCGCTCACGGTGAAAAAGGCGTCAAGGTGAGGGGTTTTGCGCGATCGACCACGATCGTATCCGGCGGCGCGATGAGGGTCCCGGTCGGAGTGATGACTATGGTCACCCGCTTTCGATTACCGCTCAGGTCTGCAATCGTCACGCACTGGCTGTATACCAACTGCCCGGTCGTCTCCGTTGTGCATCCGACCGCGGTCGACAAGCTGTCCCAGGGCAGCGCTGCGATCCACGCCTGCGCCATTTGGGCAGCGGCGCTGCGGTACGACAAAGCCGCCGAGCGGCGGGTACCCACGCTCACGTTGAACATTAGCCCCGCCAGCGCTATCAAAACTATCGAAAGAATGCCCAGCGCCACAAGGACCTCCACCAAAGTCACCCCCGCTTCCCAGTTCCGGCGATCAGGGTCCACGAATGACTCTCACCTGCCCCGCCCGCGAGATCTTCACCTGCCTCTGATAGCCCGCCAGCCCCAAGGTGAACGTAGTCGTGACCGCGGCCACCGAGTTGGGAAAAATCTCCACCGAAGAGCTGGGGGAGGAGCTGAAAAGGTCCAGCCCGAATTCCGTACCCGGTCCCAAAAACCGCTCGCGATAGACGATCGCGCTGTCCCGCTGCCGTACGATATATCCCTTCACCGAACTCATGACGATCACCGCTATCGGTCGCCGGCTGCGAACTGCAACCATCCTTGCGTACTGCAAATCCCCCGCCAGAACCGATGCCGCCCGATTCACCTTGGCGTGCTCCAAGCCCGGCCCCAGGCGATGGTACGCAATCCCCAACAAAATTCCCAGCACTACTACCATTATCAGCGCCTCGATTACAGTGTAGCCGCCGTGGGTCTTCAGATGCACGTTATCGGCTCCAAGTGTTTGGCTTGTCCGCCGTTGCTTCAAGTACCGTGCCCAGCGGGCTACCTCCCAGAGAGTCGACTGCGTAGCGCTGCCCGAAGATATCGCCGGTCGTGCACCGGCGCGCAGTAACGCAGCCGCCTTGAGGGCAGCGGCTTCGACTCCGACCGCTTGAAAGGTTCCGCTGCCGCGCGGCTTAGGCAAGGGCGTAGATTACAGGCAGCCATGAATCAGAGGTCTACGGAGATCGGCGCTGCGGTCGTCGAGCGGCTGAAGTTCGACCGCCCTTTGGTGGCGGTGGAGCTTAGACCTCCCAAGGCGGGGCTATCCCACGCGGAAGGGATGGACGTCTGGATCGATATGTACCATTCCATCCGACGACTCGCTTCCGGGGACACGGTAATCTTCTTGACCGACAACGCGGTAGGCCAGGCCGAAGAGGAAAACCTCCAGCACCTTACCAGCAACCTCGCAGGTGAGGTCGATCCCGGCAAGGTGGTGCCTTTTCTCACGTGTAAACACACTCTGGAGTACTGTTTGGTGTATGCGGCGCGGGCGGCCTCGTTCGGCTTTCGGGCACTGACTGTTTTGGGCGGTGATCGCAGCGTGGGGCCGCCCCGCTGTGTGGAGTATGCTTACATGTTGCGCCGGCTGATTAGGGAGCGAGTGCCGAGCCTGAGCCTGGGTGGGTGGGTGAATCCCCACCGCGATCCTGTCGGGCAGGTCGACTTTCTCCTGGCCGAGCATTTCACCGCTGAGTTTTACCTGACGCAGATCGTTTCTCATCACAGCATCAGGGCTGTGGAAGCGTTTCTCGACGAAGCGAGGCGGAGACGGGTAGCCATTCCCGGGGTGTTCGGGGTCTTCCTTTATCGGAGCGCGAATCCAGAGACTTTGCGGCGGCTTCAGCCCTTCTTCCCGGTACCTGCGGCGGAGATTACTGCCGAGTTCGAGTCCGGCTTGAGTCCCGAGGAGATTTGCGCCCGGAGCATCCGGGCGTTGCGGGAGGTGGGCGTGGACAAGGTGTACGTGAGCAACCTCGGTTTCAGAAAGCCGGAGCTGCGGTACCGCCGGTTAATGGAAGCTCTAAATTAACCGGTAGCTCTCGCGTCCAGCGCTTGCAAGGCGGCGTCTACTCTGCCCAGCGGGGTGCTGATCTGGATCCCGTTCACCAGACCGCGAACTTGTTCCACCATCTCCCGGGCGATTGCCACTCCTTCCGCCAGGGCGAAGTCCGGTCCCAGCTCCTGCGCGCGCCGCATTCGATCGATGATCGGTCCAGGAACGTAGATCCCGGGTACTTCGTACGCCAAGAACTCGGCATTGCGCAGCGAGAGCAGGGGCCAGATACCGGCCAGGATCGGGATCTTGAATTCCTCGATTCGCTCGAGGAACGCTGCCAATTGCGCCGGCTCGAAGACCGGTTGAGTGACGGCGAATTCGGCTCCCGCATCGACCTTCCAGTAGAATCGCCTAAGTTCCTGGTCCAGATCCGCAGCCCAGGGGTTTACCGCCACGCCGGTTACGTAGCGGGTCGGTTCGCCGATGGAGTTCCCTCCGGGGTCGAGCCCGCGGTTCAGGCGGAAAACCAGATTGGTCAGTCCGATGCTATCGATGTCGAACACAGCGGTTTGGGAAGGGGCGGTTCCTGCTCCAGGAGGATCCCCGGTCACCAGCAGGACATTTCGAATCCCCGCGGCGGCCGCTCCCAGTAGGTCGCTCAGCATCCCCAGCATGGTGCGGTCGCGGCAGGTGTAATGAACGACCGCCTCGATACCGGCTTCCTGCTGCACGATTATCGCAGCGGGAATTGCGCCCATGCGGCTCACGGCTCTCGGTCCCTCGAGCAGGCTGACCGCGTCGATCCCGGCCCGTTTCAGAATTTGCGCCTGTTCCACCAGCCTGTCGGGTAGCCATCCTTTGGGCGGCAAGAGTTCTACCGTGGTGATGAAGCTGCCAGCGGCCAGTTTTGCTCCCAATTTGGACCTGCTGGCCAGGGGCACCGCCTCGCACCCCTGGGTCGGCATAGTACGGGAGAGGGGGACGATCGTGGCACTCCTGCCCCGCTCGCTTTGGGCTAGTGCGGCTCTCATTTTGCGGATATGCTCCGGAGTGGTCCCGCAGCACCCGCCTACAAAATGAGCGCCGGCTTCCACTAGCCGCCGGGCGTAGCTGGCCATGTAATCGGGGCTAGAAAGGTAGATCTTGCGATCGCCTACACTCCGGGGAAGCCCGGCATTGGGCTGAGCCGAGAGGGGCCGATCGGTCACTTTGGACATGCGCTCCACCGCGTCCAGCATGTAGGCGGGCCCTACCGAGCAGTTGCACCCGATGGCGTCCACTCCCCACTGGTGGAGCTGGGCGGCCACCGTTTCCACCTCAGTGCCGTAGGCGGTTCGCCCTTCCTCGTTCACCGTTACCTGAGCCACCACGGGTAGATCGCAGAGACGGCGCACCGCCTCCCAAGCCTGGCGCAACTCTTCCAGGTCGGCAAAAGTCTCCAGTACGAAGCCGCTGACGCCGCCTTCCAACAGTCCTTTGACCTGTCTTTCGAAGAACTGCCGCGCCTCTTCTCTGGCGGTGGGGCCGAACGGTTCGATCCTGATTCCCAACGGTCCGATGGCGCCCACTACTGCCGCTTTCCCGGCGGCGGCTTTGCGGGCGATCTCGGCGGCTCTCCGGTTGATCTCTTCGGTGAGGTCTGCCAGTCCGTAGCCGGCTAGCTTCACAGGATTGGCTCCGAAGGTGTTGGTCTCCAGAAGCTCCGCTCCAGCGCGCACGTACTCCTCGTGAATGCTCTGAACCAGCCGGGGCTGTTTCAGGTTGAGCTCGTCGTAGCACTGGTTCACGAACACCCCTCTTGAGTAGAGCATCGTGCCCATGGCTCCATCGAAGAGGTGGACCTTGCCGTCGCTCAAGAAATCCCGAAGTGTCGGACCCATGTCACTCGGCTGCGCCATAGGCCAGGTTGGGTGCTAGCCAGCGTTCCACTTCTTCCACCGGCATGTTCTTGCGGCGGGCGTAGTCCTCCACCTGATCCCAGCCGATCTTGCCGATCCCAAAGTAAAACGCCTCGGGGTGGGACAGATACCATCCGCTCACCGAGCAGGGTGGCCACATGGCGCAACTTTCTGTCAGTCTTATTCCCGCAGCGCGCTCGGCGTCGAGGAGAGCGAACAGAGTGCGTTTCTCCGAGTGGTCCGGGCATGCCGGATATCCCGGCGCCGGCCGGATCCCGCGATACTTCTCCTTGATGAGGTCCTCGTTCCCCAGGGCCTCATCGGGCGCGTAGCCCCACAGCCGGGTTCGCACGATCTGGTGCAGCCGCTCGGCGAAGGCCTCCGCCAACCGGTCCCCCAGGGCCTTGGTCATGATACTGTGGTAGTCATCGTGCTCCAGCTCGAACTCGTGGGCCAACTCCTCGACCTCGGCTCCCACGGTCACGGCAAAAGCGCCAAAGTAGTCGGCGATCCCCGACTCTTTGGGAGCGACGAAGTCGGCAAGGCAGAGGTTCAATCTCCCTTCCGGTTTTTCGGTTTGCTGCCTCAGCCCGTGCACCACGGCTAAGACGGTGGTCCGCTGCTCGTCGGCGTAGATCTCGATGTCGTCGTAACCCACGGTGTTGGCCGGGAACAGGCCCACCACACCTCGAGGCCGGAACCTCCGCTCTTCGATGATGCGGCGCAGCAACCGCTGCGCGTCCTCCAGGAGTCTGCGGGCCTGTGCTCCTACCGCCTCGTCATCCAATATCCGGGGATAGGTCCCTTTCAGTTCCCAGGCACGGAAAAAGGGAGTCCAATCGATGTAACCTGCTAGCTCCTCAAGGTGACAGTTCTCGAACACGGTTAACCCTATCACCGCCGGTCTGGGCGGCCGATAGCCGTTCCATCCGGGAGAAAACTTCCTCCTCCTCGCTTCCGCCAACGGCAAGATCCGCTTTGCCTCGGCCCGCTCCCCGTGGCGCTCACGGATCCTGCGGTATTCCCACCTCAGTTCCCGGACGAAGCTCTCCATCCGGTCCGCGCTGAGCAGGTTGCTCACCACTCCCACACAGCGCGAAGCGTCGGGCACGTGCACTGTGGGTCCGGAATACGCGGGCGCGATTCTTACCGCAGTGTGGACCTTGGAGGTGGTCGCCCCCCCGATCAACAGCGGAATGCGGAGTCCTTCTCTCTCCATCGCCTCGGCCACGTGCACCATCTCGTCCAGCGAGGGCGTTATCAAACCGCTCAAGCCGACGGCGTCGGCGCCCTCTTTTCTCGCCGTTTCCAGGATCTTCGCTGCCGGCACCATGACGCCTAGGTCGATCACCCGGTAGTTGTTGCAGCGCAGCACAACGGCCACGATGTTCTTCCCGATGTCGTGCACATCACCCTTCACTGTGGCCAGAACGATGGTTCCTTTGAAGCCCCCGCTCCTTTCTTGCCCAGCGTGCCGGTCTCGTTTCCGCTCGCGCTCGATGTAAGGCACGAGATAGGCCACCGCCCTTTTCATCACCCGGGCGCTCTTCACTACCTGGGGCAGGAACATCCGGCCCGATCCGAAGAGGTCCCCGACCACGTTCATCCCCTCCATCAAGGGGCCTTCGATCACCTCGATGGGTCGGCTTCGCCGGCGCCGCGCCTCCTCCACGTCCTCCTCGATGTAGTCCGCTATACCTTCGACCAAGGCGTGGACCAAGCGCTGCTCCACCGGTAGCGACCGCCAGCTCTGATCTCGGCTCGCTCTGGCGGAGGAACCCTCGACGTTGCGCGCTAGCTCGGTGAGCCTTTCGGTGGCGTCCGGCCGGCGATTGAAGAGCACGTCCTCGATAGCGGTGCGCAGCTCCTCGGGGATGTCGTCGTACACCGGTAGCGCCCCGGCGTTGACTATCCCCATGTCCATCCCTGCCCGGATGCCGTGGTAGAGAAAAACCGCATGCATCGCCTCGCGCACCGCCTTGTTCCCCCGGAAGGCGAAGGAGGCGTTGCTCACCCCGCCGCTTATCAAAGCCCGGGGAAGCCGTTCCTTGAGAGTCCGGCAGGCTTTGAAATACGCCAGGGCGTACTCGTTGTGCTCCTCGATCCCCGTAGCCACCGCAAATATGTTGGGATCCAGGATGATGTCCTCCGGGGGAAAGCCGACCTCCTCGGTCAGTATCCGGTAGGCTTCAGTCAGGATTTCCACCTTGCGCTCGTAAGTGTCCGCCTGCCCCTGCTGGTCGAAGGCCATGACGATCACCGCGGCACCGTAGCGCCGTATGCGCTTGGCCTTTTCCACGAAAGGCCCCACCCCGTCTTTCAAGCTGATGGAGTTCACCACCCCCTTGCCCTGGAGGCACTTCAGCCCCGCCTCGATCACCTCCCACTTGGAGGAATCGATCACGATCGGCACCCGAGCTATATCCGGCTCCGAAGCGATCAGGTTGAGGAATCGGACCATCGCCTCCTTGGAGTCGAGGAGCCCTTCGTCCAGGTTGACGTCCAACATCTGGGCCCCGTTCTGGACCTGCTCCCGGGCGATTTCCAGCGCGGCCTCGTAGTTTCCCTCCCGGATCAGTCGCGCGAAGCGAGCCGATCCGGTGACGTTGGTGCGCTCCCCCACGTTGATGAAACCGGTCTCCGGGCGGATGGTCAGGGGCTCTAGACCGCTCAAGCGGGTGTAGGGCTCGACCTGAACAACGGTGCGGGGCTTCACTCCCTCTACCGCCCGGGCGATCGCGCGGATGTGCTCCGGTGTAGTGCCGCAACAGCCCCCCACGATGTTGACCCAGCCCCGCTCGGCGAACTCCCGCAAATAGGTCGCCATCTCTTGCGGCGATTGCTCGTATTCCCCGAAAGCGTTGGGGAGGCCGGCATTGGGATGGCAGCTGGAGAAGACCCTCGCCACGCGAGAGAGCTCTTCGATGTGTGGCTTCAGATCCCGAGCGCCCAGGGCGCAGTTAAGCCCCACGCTGAAAGGCTCCGCGTGGGAGATCGAGTTCCAGAACGCCTCCACGGTCTGACCCGACAGGGTGCGACCGCTGGCGTCGGTTATGGTGCCCGAAACCATGATCGGGAGGTCCACTCCTCGACGCTCAAGGATCTCTCGGATGGCGAACAGAGCGGCTTTGCAGTTCAGAGTGTCGAACACGGTCTCGACCATCAGAAGATCGACCCCGCCGTCGAGCAGCCCTTCCACCTGTTCGCCGTAGGCGATGACCAAATCGTCGAAAGTCACGTTCCGGTATCCCGGATCGTTCACATCGGGGGATATAGAGGCGGTGCGGTTGGTGGGTCCCAGGATCCCGATCACGAAGCGAGGTCGATCGGGGGTCCTGCCGGTGAACTCGTCCGCCGCGGCCCGGGCCAGTCGAGCCGACGCCAAGTTGAGCTCGTAAACCAAGTGCTCCAAGCCGTAGTCAGCCTGGGAGATGCGGTTGCTGTTGAAGGTGTTGGTTTCGGCAAAGTCGGCCCCGGCTTCGAAGTAGGCGCGGTGAATCGAGAGAATCAGCTCCGGCCGGGTGAGCGACAAGAGATCGTTGTCGCCCTTGAGGGGCCTGGGGTGATCCCGGAATCGCTCGCCTCGAAACTCAGCTTCGGTCAGCTTGAAAGTCTGGATCATGGTGCCCATGGCTCCGTCGAGCACCATGATCCTCCCGCTCAAGATCTCGCGCAGTCTGTCTTTGAGGGTGGCAGATGACACCGACCGGTTCTTTCCCGCGCCCCGGAACTGAAATCCCCGCCGCTAAAAGCGCCGGGGCATTGGCTTTTTAGCGACTTCTTTAACGTGGCTGCAATATGCCGCAAATCACCACGGATTCAATTGTCGACTCCAATCTACTGTATTCTCCGGCGGACGGAAGGGGGACCCTCCCCCCTCCGCCCGGAGGCACTGGCGCCCCCTCTCACCCCGAAGAGCGCTATCTCGAAATCGAGCCGGTCGCTCACCTTTATCGTACCTAGCGCGGTACTGTACGGCTTGATGCCGAAATCCGATTGGCGGAGGCTAAAGCGCGCCGCAGCAGCAAGCTCTGAAGCTGTCGCTTCCACTTTAGCTTGCACCTTGACCGGGCGAGTCACGCCTACCAGGGTGAAATCGCCAACCACTACCAGCCCGTCGGGGCCCGCTTTGACCTCGCGGGAGACAAAGCTGATTTCCGGGAAGCGGTCGACTGCGAGCACTTCGGAGCGCATCGTCCGCACGATCTTAGGGGCATCGGTGGAGTCGGCCTCGGAGACCAGCTCCAAAGAGTCTGCCCGGACCGAGACTGCCACCTCGAGCCGCTCGGATCCCGGGGCTTGTAAACCACCGTGCCGGAAAACGCCACGGCTCTGAAGCGATGCTCGTGGCCGAAGAGGGAGGCGAGCAGACCAGCCTTCCCCACCTTGACTTCCAAGCGGCTAACGCGGGTAATCTCTTAGACCAGCGAGTCCGGCAAGAGTGGCTCTTGGGCGAGTAGCGGCACGGCCGCTGCGCCGCTCCATAGGAAGAAAGCCACTGCCCACCACTTCGACAGCGCTCTCGATCCCATGGGACACCTTCCACCTAGAGTTCGGGGTGCCGCGGACCTTTCTCTTTCGGGGGATCGCTGAAGCCCTCGCCGGCCTGGTCCAACATCCGCTCCAGTCTCGCCATCACCTCCGCGGCGTCGAGCCCGGATATGGCCACCTCCTTGCGCCGCCCCTTGGCCCCTTTGGCGATCGCAACGGCAGACGGTGGGACCTCGAGCGCCTCCGCCAGGAACCGAACCAACTCCAGGTCGGCCACCCCTCCCACCAAAGGAGCTGCCACTCGAATCTTTAAGGCATCGCCGTGCCAACCCACTATTTCGGTTCTGCCGGGGCTGGACATAGATCGAGAGGGCGACTCTCACAGCAGGCGAAGTATCAGAGGAAGAAACAGGAACTGAATCAGCAGCCAGGCCACGATCGGTGTTACATCTATAAATCCGATCGGCGGAATCACCCGTCGGAGCGGCTCCACTATCCAATCGGTGAGCCGGTACGCGGGGCGCATCCACCGATTGTACCTGCCCACCCCGAACCAGGAGCCGATCACCCTGACGATCAGGGCAAGGATCACGAGCCGGCCCGCGTAGTAAACCAGCAGGCGCAAGGTGCTCCGCACCCCGCCAGACAGCGCACCGCCTATTCGCGCGCCCATCACGGCGAACCACTCCGCCAGGGTAATGGTCAGAATGCCTCCTACCAAGGCGAAGCCTAAAAGCCACCACGGAGCGTTCTGGGGATTGCCGCCACGCCTGAGCTGCCACCGTTCTATGGGGCGCAGAACGGGGTCGGCTACGCCCCGAAGGATGCGCGCCCAGCGACCGAAAGGGTTTATCCGGCGCGTCTGTACTGCCCGCGCGCCGAACGCAATAGCCGCGGCGGCCACGAAAACCGCGAACACCGTGTATCGAAGCGCCTCCAGCATTGGCGATAAGTTTACCGGAGCGCCTCCGCTATGAGTCTTTCCTGCTCCCGCTGGTGCACCGCGGGATAACCTTCAGCGGGGCTCGCCCGCTCCGGCCGGGAGACGTGGTCTACGGGCAGGTCGGTTATTTCGGCGACCTTGGGAACCACGAACTTCCTGGTTCCCATATTGCGTGGCTCCTCCTGGAGCCAAACGATCCGCTCCAAATTGGGGTACGACTCTATCAGCCGGCGGACAGCGTCGTAGGGGAAGGGATACAGCAACTCCACTCTGCCCAGGGCGACGTGCCCCGCGGCTTTCCGAACCGGGGAGGTGATGGCGTCGTAATAGATCTTCCCGGAACAGAGGACCAGCTTGCGCACCGCCTCCCTCCTGGAGGGCAGGGTAGGATCGTCCAAGACGTACTCGAACCGGCCGGTCGCCAATTCTTCCAGCGTAGAGCTGGCTTCAGGCAAGCGGAGCAGGCTCTTCGGAGTCATCAATACCAGAGGTCTGAGCTCTTGGTGCTTGGCCTGCCGGCGCAGCAGATGAAAGTACTGGGCGGGAGTGGAGCAGTTGGCCACACGAATATTGTTCTCCGCCCCCAGAGCCAGATAGCGCTCCAACCTCGCGCTGGAGTGCTCCGGGCCTTGGCCCTCATAGCCGTGAGGCAGGAGCATCGTGAGCCTCGAGGTCTGGCCCCACTTGGAGAGTCCGGCGATCACGAACTGGTCGATTATCACCTCTGCCCCGTTGGCGAAATCGCCGAACTGTGCCTCCCACATTACCAGCGCCTCCGGCGCTTCCACGCTGTAGCCGTACTCGAAGCCCAGGACTGCGTACTCCGACAGCGGCGAGTTATAGAGCTCGAAAGGCGCCCGCGCTTTGGATAGATGCTGAATCGGGGTATAAGGCTCCCCGGTCTCGGCGTCGAACAAGGTCAAATGCCGCTGGCTGAACGTCCCCCTCACGCTGTCCTGTCCGGAAAGGCGCAGCGGTATTCCCTCCACCAAGAGGGACGCAAAGGCCAAGGCCTCCGCGTGCGCCCAGTCCAGCCTCCCTCCGTTCGCCACCACTTCCCTCCGCCTCTCCAGCTGCCGGCGAAGCTTGGGATTCACCTGGAATCCGTCGGGGACTCGCAGCAGCTCTTCGTTGAGCTCCAGGAGCAGACCGGCGTCGACTTTGGTGTCCGGCTCGTGCTCCGCTGCGAACTGGCCCGAACCCCTAAGGTGCGCGGTTTCGGCCGCCCGCGCTCCGGCCGGAGGTTCGCGCTTCACCCCCTCGCGGGTCTCGTTCAGTTCCCGCTCCACCCGTTCCCGCATCGCCTCCACCTCCTCCTCGCTTACCACTCCCTGCTCGATCAGGGAACGGGCGTACTGAGCGCGTACCGTAGGCAGCTGGTTGATTATCCGATACATGGACGGCTGAGTGTAGCGGGGCTCGTCGGCCTCGTTGTGCCCGTGCCGGCGGTAACCTACCAGGTTGATCACCACATCGCCGGCGAACTTTTGCCGGTACACCATTGCCAGCCGTACCGCCGCAATACAGGCTTCCGGATCGTCGGCGTTTACATGAATGATCGGCACGTCGAAGCCCTTGGCCAGATCGCTGGCGAAGTCCGTAGAGCGCGCCTCGGAAGCGGTGGTGGTAAATCCGATCTGGTTGTTAGCTATGATGTGCAGCGTGCCCCCGGTGCTGTATCCCGGCAGCCGGGCGAGGTTGAAAGTCTCGGCCACCACTCCTTGGGCGGCAAAGGCAGCGTCGCCGTGTATCAGAACCGGGAGTACCGAGCTGGGGTCGTGCTTCGCCTGCGGGCCCGAACGATCGGTCTGCTCCGCCCGAGCCGCTCCTTCCACTACCGGATCCACCGCCTCCAGATGGCTGGGATTGGGCATCAGACTCACTTCCACCAGCTTGCCGCTCGAGGTGGTGTACTCTCCGGTGGCTCCGTGGTGATATTTCACGTCCCCGGTTCGGCCCGAGGTAAGGAGCGTGTCGACATCGATCCCTCCCTCGAACTCCTTGATGATCGTCTGGTACGGTATCCCCAGGATGTGAGCGAGGACGTTGAGCCTGCCGCGGTGAGCCATACCCATATCCACGGTCTTGACCCCCTGTTCCCCAGCCAGGTCGATCGCTTTGCGCAGCATCGGCACTAGCATCTCCAGTCCCTCGATCCCGAAGCGCTTCTGACCCAAGTAGCTCTTGTGAAGGAACTGCTCCAGCCCTTCCACCCGAGTCAAAAGCTCCAAAAGCGCCCGTTTCTCGTCGTTGCTCAAGGGGGTGCGGTGGCGGCCCCGCTCGATCAACTCTCGCAACCAGACTCGCTGCTCGTGACTGGCAATGTGCTCTATCTCGTAAGCAATCGTGCCGCAATAAACCTCCCTGAGCCGCGGCAGAACCTCGGCCATGGTCTCGCCCTCGACGTAAACCCGCAATACCGCGGCTGGAATTTTCGCCAAAATCTCGGCGCTGAGGCCCACGCTAGCCGGATCCAGCGCGGGATCACCGATCGGTTCCGTACCCAGAGGGTCCAGCCGCGCCGCCAAGTAGCCGTGCGTCCGATGATGCTTGACCACGGACATCGCCGCCGCCACGTGGAACAGCATCTCTTCCGAGACCGGCCCTGCCGCGGCAGGCCCGATAGGCGGTGCTGCGATCCCCACTTGCAGAGCTGAGGGCATCGCCTCGATACCCAGAGAGGACGCCACCTCCTCGTAAAACCCTTCCTCCCCCTGTAACAGCCGATCCAACTCCCTCAAAAACATCCCCGACTCGGCACCTTGGATGATCCGGTGATCGTAGGTGCTGGAAACCGTCATCAACCGCAACCCCGCCACCTCCCGGATAGCCCCGGTGGCTATGATCGAACCTTGGCCTTTCATCAGCCGCGGGACCGAAGCGGACGTGCCTATGGTGCCGGGATTGGTGAGTGTAATGGTGCCACCGAAATAAGCGTCCGGTGCGAGCGTTCCCTCGCGCGCCCCAGCGATCAGCCGCTCGTACTCGCGGTAAAACGCGGCAAAATCCATCCCCTGGACCTCTTTCAGCACCGGCACCATCAACCGCCGGCTCCCGTCTTTTCCCTCCAGATCCACCGCTATGCCCAGATTCACCGCCTGGGGGTCCCACCGCCAGTACTTCCCGTCTTCCTCTACTACCGCGTGGGTCATCACCGGCAGCCGCCCAGCCGCCTTGACGATAGCCCATCCTACGAGATGAGTAAAAGAAAGCTTGATCCCCCTACCCCCGAGCCTGCGATTGAGCTCGACTCTTGCGTTCCACAGACGGGTAACCTCCACTTCCCGATAGGACGTTGCCGTCGGGACGGCGAGGGAGGCCTCCATATTCTGCAGCAGCCGCAGCGCCGATCCCTGGATCGGTTCGAGAGAGCCGTAGGGGACCCGAGGGCGCTCTTGGCTGAGCGAAGCCGGTGCGGTTTTCGGATGGGTCTCCACCGGGGATACGCCCTTCAGCCCATTCTCGAAGAGCTCCCGCCAAGCTGCGGGTACCGAATTCGGGTCGCGCAGATAGTCTTCATAGAGCGCCTGAGCGAACCCGGAGTTGACCGTCTCGAAGATGTTCTCGAACACCTAGGTCCCTGGTTGCTATTGCCTAATGGTTTGGTCTCGGTTGCCCAATAGTTCAAGATAGAGAACCGCGTCCCTTAAGTCGAGCTTGACTTTTTGATCATCTGCGGGAGGTCAGCTATCTGCGGGAGGTCAGCAGCAAATATGTTTACTTCACTCCAGAGTTTCCTCGACACCTGGCGGCGCGAAAGCGCAGCCACCGCGCGCCTGATGGCCCAACTCACCGATCGGTCGCTGGAGCGACGGGTAGCCGACGGTTACCGCAGCATTTGCGAGCTGGCATGGCACATCGTGGTGTCCCCCCACGAGATCTTGCGACGCTGCGGCCTGGATTACCGGGCGCCTACCAAGCAGGATCCCCCGCCCTCGCGGGCGGCAGAGATTCACTCCTGTTACGTCGACGCGGCCAAAGCCCTGGCCGAGGCGGTCGAAAGCCAGTGGAGCGACGAAACGCTGGCGGTGCGGGATCGGATTTATGACCAGCAATCGCCGCGCGGCCTCACCCTGGCGATTATGCTGTACCACGAGATCCACCACCGCGGTCAGATGACGGTGCTCATGCGGCAAGCGGGTCTCAGGGTTCCGGGTGTCTATGGTCCCTCCCGAGATGAAGCGCGCTGACCTCGGCAGCATTTTGCGAGATCCCCTCAGGAAGCGCCACTACGTGCGGGAACTCTTCGATCGGGTGGCGCCGACCTACGATCGCTTTACCCGATGTTTCTCTTACGGCATGGATGGCGCCTGGAAGCGCGAGCTGGCGGCGGCGGTGGCGTCCCGGATCCCGCCTGCAGCGACGGTTCTGGATCTGGCCTGCGGCACCGCAGATTTGGCGGTTTCGATCCGCTCGGTACGGCCCGACGCTCGGGTATTCGGGAGCGACCTGTCACGGGTCATGCTAAGCCGTGCGCGCCGCCGCACTGGGTGCGGTGCGGTTGTGAGGTCGGATATGGGTCTCCTCCCCTTTCCCGACGGCAGCGCCCACGCGGTGCTGGCGGGGTACGCCTTCAGGAACGCCCCCGATCTGGCGGAGGCAATTAGGGAAGTTGCCCGGGTTCTGAAGAACGGCGGCTGGCTCGGCAGCTTGGACTTCTATCTTCCCAGCGGACCGATTTTGAGAACCCTATTCTTGCGGTACCTTAAAGCCGCGGGAAGCATATACGGGTGGTCTTGGCACCGGGATCCGGGTACCTACGCATACCTTGCGCACTCTCTTCGGCTGTTCCTTACCGCGACCCAATTCGGGGAGCTCCTGGCGCGACACGGCTTCGAGTGCTGCGAGGTCCGAGAGAAGCTCAAGGGTGGCATCGCTATTCATTTGGCGCGGAAAGCCTCACGGTGCGCAACAACCTGACGGCCTTCCCCGGCGCTACTCGCTTCCCATATTTCAAGCATGCGTGACTTCCACCCCGCCGTAGCTCGCTGGTTCCAAGAACGGTTCGGAGAGCCCACCCCGGTGCAGCGACACGGCTGGGAGGCGATTCGCACCTGCCGCCACACCCTCATCGTCGCTCCCACGGGCTCGGGAAAAACCTTAGCGGCGTTCTTGATCTCTTTGGACCGGCTATTGCGGGAAGGTTTGAACTGCCCCCTTCCCGACGAAACCCGGGTGCTCTACGTCTCACCGTTGAAGGCCCTGAGCGCGGACATTCACTGGAATCTCGCCGAACCGCGCAAGGGAATCAGAAAAAAGGCAGAAGAAGGTGGCTGGCCCGCCCCCAAAATCACAGCGGCGGTTCGAACCGGGGACACCCCCGCCGCGGAGCGGAGTGCCATGCTCAGGAAGCCGCCTCATATCCTGGTGACCACTCCCGAGTCCCTTTATCTACTCCTCACCGCAGCCCGCACCCGGGAGATGCTGCGGACTGTGAGCACTGTGATCGTGGATGAGATTCACGCCCTGGTGGAGTCCAAACGGGGCGCACACCTCGCCCTTTCCCTCGAGCGCTTGGAACACGTGGTAGGAGGGCCGCTCCAGCGGATCGGCCTTTCCGCGACCGTGAATCCGGTAGAGGAGGTGGCCCGCTTTTTGGTGGGGCAGCGGCAAGACTGTGCGGTGGTGAACCAGGGGCACCGGCGGGAATGGGAGCTGGGGATCGAAGTGCCGGCCAGTCCGCTGGAGGCGGTGATGTCCGCCGAAGTCTGGGAAGAGGTATACGATCGCCTGGTGCAGCTCATAGGGGAGCACGGGACCACTCTGGTGTTCGTTAACACCCGGCGAATGGCGGAGCGGGTGGCGCGGCACCTCAGCGAGCGGTTGGGAGACCAGGCGGTGACGGCGCACCACGGGAGCCTCTCCAAAGAAATGCGGCTCGATGCGGAAAAGCGCCTCAGGGAAGGCCGTCTTAAGGCGCTGGTGGCAACGGGCTCTTTGGAGCTGGGTATCGATATCGGAGCGGTGGAGTTGGTATGCCAGCTAGGGTCTCCGCGTAGAATTTCGACCTTCCTGCAGCGGGTCGGGCGCTCTGGGCACACGGCGAGGGGTACTCCCAAGGGCCGGCTCTTCCCGCTTTCCCGGGACGATTTGGTCGAGTGCATAGCGCTGCTCCGCGGGGTGCGGGCCGGCCGCCTGGACCGGATAAGAATGTTCGAGAAGCCGCTGGATGTCTTGGCCCAGCAGATGGTAGCGGAAGTGGCCTGCGAGGAATGGGGGGAAGAGGACCTCTTCCAAATGTTCCGCCGGTCGTACCCGTACCGCTCGCTCGAGCGAAAGGAGTTCGAAGAGGTGGTGGAAATGCTGGGGAGCGGTTTCGCTACCCGCCGAGGGCGGCGGGGAGCTTTGGTCCACCACGATGCGGTGAACCGCCGCCTGCGGGGGCGTAGAGGGTCCCGGATCACGGCGATTACTTGCGGGGGAACCATTCCCGACACCGCCGACTACCGCGTGGTTCTGGATCCGGAAGGACTGTTCCTCGGCACGGTGAACGAAGACTTCGCGATCGAGAGTCTTCCCGGGGACGTGTTTCAGCTGGGCAACACCTCGTGGCGGATTCTCAAAGTCGAAAGCGGGGTGGTGCGGGTGGCCGATGCCAGGGGAGAGCCCCCTAGCGTGCCGTTTTGGTTGGGCGAGGCCCCGGGTCGGAGCGACGAGCTCTCGGAGGAGGTCTCTCGCCTGAGGAGCGAGCTCGAGTCTTTCTACCAACAACCGGACCAGGCGGTCATCTGGTTAGCGCGGGAGCTGAATCTGGCGCCTGCGGTGGCGGAGCAGGCGGTGGCTTATCTGTTCGAAGCCAGGCGGCTGTTGGGGGCGCTTCCCACCAAGCGGTGCTTGATCGCTGAGCGCTTCTTCGACGAGGCGGGAGGGATGCAGCTGGTGATCCATTCGCCGTACGGCTCGCGGATCAACCGCGCCTGGGGACTGGCGCTCAGGAAACGGTTTTGTCGGCAGTTCAATTTCGAGCTGCAAGCCGCTGCTACCGAGGACGCGTTGCTCCTCTCCTTAGGGCCTCAGCACTCCTTCCCCCTAATCGACGTCTTCGGCTACCTGAAGAGCGCCAACGTCCGGGACATCCTGGTGCAGGCACTGATCGACGCTCCCCTGTTCCAGACTCGGTGGCGCTGGAACGCAACGGTGTCTTTGGCACTACCTAGGCAGCGGGGAGGTAAGAAGACCCCGCCCCAGATCCAGCGCATGGAAGCCGAAGACCTTCTGGCGGCGGTCTTCCCCGACGCGGCCGCCTGTCTGGAGAACGTCGCCGGCGATCGCGAGATACCGGACCACCCCCTGGTTCGCCAGACTCTGGAAGACGCGCTCCGCGAGGCGATGGATCTTGATGGTCTGGTTGGGCTCCTCCGGAGCATAGAAGAGGACGTGATCTGCTGTGAAGCTCGTGACCTGCCAGAGCCCTCTCCCTTGGCCCACGAGATCCTGAACGCGCGTCCCTATGCCTTCTTGGACGACGCGCCCCTGGAGGAGCGCCGCGCCCACGCGGTCTATACCCGGCGTACCTTAGAGCCCTCCGCCGCGTCCGATCTGGGAGCGTTGGACCCCGAGGCGATAGAGCGGGTACGAGCGGAGGCCCGCCCGGAAGCGGCCAATGCCGAAGAACTGCACGACGCGCTTCTTACTTCAGGGTTCTTGACCGCGCTGGAAGCAGCCGAGTGGGGTAGGAAATCCGGCAGCGGTACGTGGAGCGAGTGGCTGGAAGCGCTCGCCGAGCAAGGAAGAGCGGGTGTAGCCACCCTTGGCTCCGCTCGGGGAGAGCGCAAGATCTGGATTGCAGCGGAGCGATTGGGCGAGTTGCTGGCGGTATACCCCGAGGCTCGCCTTTGGCCTTCGAGCCTGCGGCCTCCCCCGACCAGGGCTTTCACGGGCTCAAGAGAAGAGGCGTTGAAGGAACTCTTCCGTGGCCGCATGGAGATAGTGGGTCCGGTGCAATCCTGGGAACTCGCCGATTCTCTCGCTCTCGAGGTGCGCGACGCGGAGGGCGCGTTGCTCGCTTTGGAGGCTGAGGGGACGGTGCTGCGGGGGCGCTTCACTACTCGGAGCGGTTCTGGCGGCGATAGGCGGGAGTTCCTGGAATGGTGTCATCGCCGTCTCTTGGCCCGGATTCACCGCTACACTGTCGATCGTTTGCGAGCGGAGATCGAACCGGTCAGTGCGGCGGACTTCGTGAGATTCTTGGTGTCTTGGCAGCGCATCGACCCCGAGCGGCTGGCTGCTGGGGTGGAAGGGCTGGCGGCGGTCATCGGCCAGCTCGAAGGTTTCGAGCTCGCGGCACAGGCCTGGGAGCCCGACGTTCTCAACGCCCGAGTGGAGGACTACGAGTGCGAGTTATTGGACTCCCTGTGTCTCACGGGTCGGGTAGCCTGGCTTAGGCTGACCCCGCCGGGAAGCCGCAACGGTGCATCTCTGACCGGTCCGGTACGCTCCACTCCGGTCGCGCTGATCTCGAGAGAGCATTTCGAGGACTGGCTGGCCTTGGCGCAGAGGCCCGCGGACTCGGAATCCCTTTCCGCTTACGCGGCGCGTGTCCTGGAGGTCCTCAGGGAGCGGGGGGCCTCTTTCTTCGGCGAGCTGGTAAGCGGAGCCGGTCTTCTGCCCACGCAGGTGGAGTCGGCGTTGGGCGAGCTGGTAGTCCACGGTTTGGTAACCGCCGACAGCTTTGCTGGGCTTCGTGCTTTGTTAGTGCCGTCGGGTCGCAGGAAGCCGCTCACCCCTGGGGTCGGAGGGCGGCGGAGAACGATTCTATACGGGGTCGATTCGGCGGGACGGTGGTCGGCCGCGGGCCGAGTCGCGGGAGCGAGTGGTGATCGGCATGCAGCGGCTGTGGAGCTGTGCGCTCGGGTTTTGCTGCGTCGCTACGGTATTGTCTTCCGGCGCCTGCTCGCGCGAGAGAGTCTGGCCCCTCCCTGGTGGAAACTGCTGGCGGTTTACCGCCGCCTGGAAGCGCGCGGAGAGATCCGCGGCGGGAGGTTCGTAGCAGGGATGTCGGGCGAACAGTTCGCGCTACCGGAAGCGGTGAGCGAGTTGCGCCGGGTACGCCGGGCTGAGGGCACGGGGGCGCTGGTAGCGGTGAGTGCGGCCGATCCTTTGAACCTGGTGGGGATCGTAAGTTTAGGAGAGCGCGTGCCGGCGCTGGCGGGCAACCGCGTGCTTTATCGCGACGGCGTGCCGCTGGCGGCAAGGATTGCGGGAGAGACAAGGATGTTGGCGTCTTGGGATGGTCTTTCGCGACTCGAGGTCGAGCGGGCTTTGGTGCGGCGAAGACTGGCTCCTGCGTTGCGGGCCTATTTGGGAAGAGCTGGGTAGGGGAGCGCTACCTCGGTGCGCTCAAGACACCTTCCGCGTTTTTCTCCTCAGAAAATCCATGAGGATGTACTGGCCTAGGGTCATGGTGGTGGTAAAGTAAGCCTTGCCCTTGGAGATCTCGCAGACTTTTTTCACGAAATCGACCAGCGCCCGTTCTCGGGCAAGCATGAAGGTGTTGATCATGATCCCGCTGCGCCGGCAGATCGCCACTTCCCGGTAGGTTTCCTTGAGAATCCTGGGGTCTAGGCCCATAGAGTTCACGTAAGTCCTTCCGTCGGGAAGCGTCAGGGCCGAAGGCTTGCCGTCGGTTATCATGATTATTTGGCGCATGTCTTTCTTCTGGGCCAAAAGCAGGCGGCGTGCGAGCTTCAAACCTTGCGCTGTGTTGGTGTGGTAGGGACCGACCTGCGCGTGGGCCAGCCGGCCCAAGGGAATTTCCTCGGCGGAATCGTGGAAAAGGACCACTTTCAACACGTCGCCCGGGAACTGGGTCCGTATCAGGTGAGTGAGGGCGAGGGCGACCTTCTTGGCCGGTGTGAATCGATCTTCTCCGTAGAGAATCATCGAATGGGAGCAGTCCAGCATGAGCACGGTGGCAGCGCTGGAGCGGTACTCCGATTGGTGGACCATCAAGTCGGGATAGTCGAGATCGATCGTCTGGGCTACTTTGCCTTCCACGCCCGTCCTGAGTAGTGCCTTCTTCAAAGTTTCCGGCACGTCCAAGTTGAGCACATCGCCGAACTCGTAAGGCTTGGAGGCTCCCTCCGCCTCCACGCCGGTGGCCAGGTAGGGCGTCTCGTGGCTGCCGAAGCTGGACTTGCCGATGCTTCCCAGCAGGTGGCGCAGTGCCCGATATCCCAAAAAATCGATCCCTTTTTCCGTAAGGTTGAACTGTACCTGTTGGGCTGCGGAATGGGTTTGAGAACCCGGCCCGAACATCGGCTGGTGGCTTTGGGGCATGCGAGGAGCTTCCTCCAGTCGCAGATACCCCTCCTCTATGAGCCTGCGGATGATCTGGTCCAGCAGGTCGGCGATTTGCTGTTGAATCCGAGCGTCGCGGTCGGCGTCTCCGGTGGACTCGCCCCTCAGGACCTGGAGCATTTCCCGGTTCAACTTGCCGGACTGCATCAGGGCCTCGAGAATCGCCTGTCTTAGGGCGTCGAGGGATCGTTCTCCCTCCTGCTCGCCGAACTCTCCCCAGTAAGGGTGATAGAAGGGACGGCCGGCAAAGCCCGACTGGAGCAAAAAGTCGGTCAGCTGGTCCAGCAGTTCCTGCAAATTAATGGCGTCGAGCAGCTCGGGCAGATGCTTCGAATAAGTCGTGTACCTCATGACACCCGCGTTTCGGACCCTGTCTAAGGTTGATTGCCCCCGGTCTTTTGCGCAATGCCCGGCTGCTAGTCGACATCGGACAGCGCGGTTGCCGCGCTCAGGCTCGAGCGATCGATCCACCCGTAGGTTGTGCTTGAGTGCAGGACCAAGGCGAAGTCGCTGTACCTGCCCAGCAGAGTCACTATCTGGCCTGGGGAGAGTGTGTCGATCGGCTCGCCCAGCGGTGCCGGTGCGAGGCGTAAAGCCGCCGCGGTCGCGAGCGCGGCGCGGCCGAGAGGTTCTAGCGGCTCCGCCTCCGTCGCAGGCAGGTATCCTTCCGCGCCGTCGGGTAGCCGTGCCAAATACCAGCGCCCGACGCCGGCCAGCACCTGGAAGGGGGTCTTGGGTGCCAGTCGTTGCAGCGGCGCGCCGGTTGCCGCGGGAAGGGAGCGGAGAACCGCCTCCCTACGCGCTACTCTCGCCCAGCTACCGATCAGCGAGGGGTCGCCCGCCAGCTCCGGCGGTCTGCGGTGCGGTTCGTAAAGGTGATAGAACGGATCTACCGGGCCTTCTCCCCGCAGGTAGATGCCGAAGTGCAAATGCGGCGGCGTGGTTCTGGCGTTTCCCGTGTTTCCCACGAAGCCGATCGTGTCTCCCGGCTTCACCCAGGTATCCTCCTGCACCGCATGTCGGTCGAGATGGGCGTAGTACAAGCGGCGCCCGTAGCGGACCTCCCGCAGCCAGATCACGTTACCTCCCAAGCGGTTGGTGGTGGTGCGGGATACCCATCCTTCAGCGGCTGCGATAACCGGCGTGCCGCGGGGTGCGAAGATGTCCACCCCGTGGTGCGCTCTGCGCCCGCCTTCCCGCGGAGCCCCGAAGGCGCTTCGAATCGCTTCCATACTTCTACCGGCCACGGGGAACAGCAGCGACGCATGGGCGCTGAGAGTGACCCTGACCCGCCCGCCGCGCAACAGCTCCGGTTGCACTCTCAACAGATAGGTCCCGGGTCGCATCGCCACATATTCTAGTTGCCAGCTTCCGGCTTCGGCGCTGGCTACCAATTGGGGCGGCGACGAGCTGTCGGGTAAGAAGAAGAGGTCCAGAAAAATTCGAACCCGTAGCGGAGAGCTGTCGGGCAGCTCGACGAGGACCGAGAGTCGCTGTCCCCGCTCCAGCTCCAGCCGATAGGCTTGGGCCGCTGCCGCCCTGGGATCCAGATAGCGGGTCTCACGGTAGGGCAGCTCTACCGGTTGCGGAGCACTGAGCGAGGCTTTCCCCGCCGTGATCCAATCGCGTCCTAGTGCGGTGGCGTCCAACTTCAGCTCGCGAAGCTGCGCCTGGTAGCGTTCGTAAGGAGTCTCGATCGCGAAGCGAATGCGCATGCCACCGCCGTCGCACCCAGCTGCTAAGACAGCGCCCACCAGCGGTAGGATTGCTCGTCTCATTGACCCCTCCGAAAGCCGACTTGTTTCTACTTTGCCACCGGTAGATCATTGGTGCAATGGCTACCCCCATGCCCGATTCAGAATCTCGCTCTTCGGTCCTCGACGCCTCGCCCACGCCAGTTCCGCAGCCGGAGGCGCCGCGCATCAAGAAGCGACCGGCGGCCTGGGGTGCCCTCGCCCATCGCAACTTCCGGCTCTTCTTCGCCGGACAACTGGTCTCCCTGGTCGGTACCTGGATCGGCAACACGGCGCAAGCTTGGTTAGTGCTCGTGCTCACCGACTCCCCGTTCTACGTGGGCCTGGTCGCCGCTATGGGGTCCCTGCCGGTGCTGCTGGTCTCCCTCTACGCCGGCACGGTGGTAGACCGCGTGCCCAAGCTCAAGGTGATCATCGCCACCCAGACTGCAGCGATGCTGCTCGCCTTTGCCTTGGCGGGCTTGATCTACGCGGAAGTAGTTACCGTCGGACACATCATCGCCATCGCTCTACTACTGGGAGTGGCCAACGCCTTCGACGTACCGGCACGGCAGTCCTTTTTCGTGGAAATGGTGGGCAAAGACGACCTCATGAGCGCCATAGCCCTCAACTCCTCGGCCTTCAATCTCACGCGGATCGTAGGGCCCGCCGTAGCAGGATTGCTGATCGCGCGCTTCGGCGTCCTACCCTGCTTCGTGATCAACGGCCTGTCGTTCTTGGCGGTACTGACGTCTCTGTGGTTGCTCGATCTACCGCCGGCCAAAGTCGCTTCCCGCGTGCAGTCTACTTGGGACCACATAACCGAGGGGGTCCGATTCATAACCGGTGAACCCCGAGTAGCGATGCTGGTAATCAACCTCATGGCGCTGAGCATCTTCGGCTTTCCCTTCCTGGTGCTGATGCCGGTGATGGCGCGAAGCGTCTTGGGGCGGGGTGCCGAAGCCTTCGGCTGGATGAGCTCGGCGGTAGGGGTAGGGGCGCTGGCGGGTGCGCTGTTGCTGGCGGCCTCGGCCCGCAAGCTCCCCAAAGGGAGACTGTTGCGATGGGCTTCCCTCTCCTTCGGCGTGGTACTGGGCGCCTTCGCGCTCTCGCGCTCGCTGCCGGCTTCGCTGTTATTGCTGGCGCTTACCGGCTTCGCCATGATCGTCAACACGGCGACCACCAACACCTTGTTGCAGACGCTGGCTCCCGACCACCTGCGCGGCCGGGTGATGTCGGTTTACACCTTCTCCTTCGTGGGTATGGCCCCAATCGGCGCGCTGCAGGCCGGCCTGCTGGCCCACCACATAGGAGCTCCCGCCACGTTGATCTTGGGCGGGTTCGTCTGTCTGTTGGTCGCTGCTGCGTCCGGGTCCCGGATCCGGCAGTTGGAGTGAATCGAAACTTCAAATCCAGCCCTCGAGTCGCGCAGCCTCCACTATCAGCTCCGCGCAACGATCGTAGCTCAACCATCCGGTGTTCAACACCAGATGGTAGTTGGAGGGATCGTCCCACTGCCGGCGATAGTGGGTCCTCACGTAACGCCTGCGGCCCTCGTCGATCTGGTCCACGGTGCGTTCGGCCTCTTTGCGGTCGACCTTCAAGCGCTCCATGGCCCGCTGGATCCTCACTTCCCGGGGAGCCACCACGTACACGTGCAGAGTCCCGCTGCGCTGCGCCAAGTAAGCCTGGGCGCCCCGGCCGACCAGCACCACCCTCTCGTGCTGCACCGCCTGGTTGATCACCGCCTCGGTGACACGGACGATCTCCTCTTCGCTGGGAGGGGGGACTATCGCTGCTTCCCCGGAAGCTAGAAATAGCTCGGGCGCGGAACCGGCCATCGTCCGGGCTAGCCGCTCCACGAAGCTCGGCACCCGCTCCTCTCGGCGCTCTACTTCTTCGCGAGAAAGACCCGCCAGCTGAGCTACCCGGTCTATGAACTCGTTGTCGATCAGCTCCCAGCCCAGACGTCGGGCAACTAGGGCCGCGATTTCAGAGCCGCCCGAAGCGTACTGCCGGGAGATGGTGATGGTAGGCACCGCGCCAGCCCGCGGAGTTCACACGAAAAGATTTGGCCCCGTACCGGGACCACCTTTGCCGAAGGGAGGCTTTTCGGGACGCATCCTGGTGTAGCCCAACTCCTCGGTTCGGGAGATGCGCTTCTGCGCCACCAGACCCTCGAGGACGAGCTCGCAGGCCGATACCAAGTGCGCTGGGTCTTTCCTTCCCGCAAGTCCGGTGCGCTCGACCAACTCCAGAAGCCCAGGCACGGTAGAAAATCCCCTAAGACAGATGTCGGCTCGCTCGTCGTCGGCCACCTTCAGGGCGCCCCCCTCGTCGAACCAGTGGACGATCGTATCGCAATCGCCTCCGCCTACGCGCTCCTCGAAAGTCCTCCCCGCAGCACACCGGATCAGCTCCTTGCCGATCGCCTCGGCCCCCTGAAGCTCACCCTCGTACTCCAGCTCTATCTTACCGGTTATCGAGGGAAGCGCAGCATATACGTCCGAGACCCTCGGGACGGCCTTTTTCTCACGGTTGAGTATGGCCCGCCGCTCCGCGTTGGATACTACGGTTTCCAAGACACTGATCGGTAGCCTCTGGCTCACACCGGAACGGCGGTCGATTCGCCTGTCCTGGCGAGCGGCGAAAGCGATTTCCTCCACCAACTGTCGGATGAAAACGGGAATCTCCACCGGCAAGTCGCCCCGATCGGTCCAGGCCTCCTGCTGGGTTATCGCCACACCGTGCTCTACCGTGGGCGGATAATGCGTCATTATCTCGGCACCGATGCGGTCCTTGAGAGGCGTTATGATCTTACCCCGGGCTGTATAGTCCTCGGGGTTGGCGGAGAAAACCAGCATGACGTCCAAAGGCAGCCGAACCGGATACCCTTTGATCTGGACGTCGCCCTCCTGCATGATATTGAACAAACCGACCTGAATCTTGCCCGCCAGATCGGGCAGCTCGTTGATGGCGAATATACCCCGGTTGCTCCGAGGCAGCAGCCCGTAGTGCATGGTGAGCTCGTCGGACAGAACGTGACCGCCCCGCGCCGCCTTGATGGGGTCCACGTCGCCGATGATGTCGGCGATGGTCACGTCCGGGGTGGCCAACTTTTCCACGTACCTCTGCTCCCGGGTGATCCACGCTATGGGGGCAGCGTCGCCGCACTCCTCCACCAACTGCCGGCCGTACTTCGAAATCGGGCGGAAAGGATTGTCGTTGATCTCGCTCCCGGCTAGGATTGGAATCTCCTCGTCCAGTAGATTGACCAGCGCCCGCAAAATCCGGCTCTTGGCCTGTCCTCTAAGACCCAACAGTATGAAGTTGTGACGGGCGAGGATGGCATTGATCACCTGAGGGATCACCGTGTCTTCGAATCCGATGATCCCCGGAAAAACTTCCCGGCCCTTCTCCAGCATCCGGATGAGATTGGCGCGCATCTCGTCCTTGACCGAGCGGAAGTGCCTGCTCGGATCGCCCCAATGTGTCTGCTTGAGCTCGCCCAGCGTTCTCGGTTTGGTTTTCACGAAGCGAGATATACCCCCCACCGGCTGCTCGGTTCAAGTGCGGGCTAAAGCGACGCCCCTCAGCCGTAGCGCTGCCACCCCGTTAGGCGCCAGGGGCACGGTTACCCCGGCCACCGGATCCTTCGCTATCGATTCGAGCGTTTTACCGGACAGATCCAACAACGCTGCCGATTCGAAAGTCAAAACGCCCGGTCTCACGGCCAACCGCCTGCCCATCCCCAAGAGCTCCTGGAGATACACCGTCGTCTCACCTGGTGCTGTGGGCTCGACACCCAGGAGCGCTACCCCCGGTTCCCCCAAGGTGAACAAGCTTCCCCAGCGGGGCAGCCCGAAGTCGCTGCCGCCCGTCACCGGGATCGCCACGAATTTCTCGATGCTCCAGCCGAAGCGCCACGCCTCGTCCTCGCGGGCGAACTCTGTGTGCGAAGCTACAGCCACGCGAAATCTGGCCCGGCCCCGCGGACCCCAGAAGATCAGCCCTCGGTCCTCTTTCAACGACGCCACGGGCGCATCTATGGCGCTCACATACGCCCGCCCTTCTCTGCCGGAAAGTCGAATCCAGCGCAGCGCCACCACTCGCTTCGGTAGCCCGACGCCCCCCGCCGTGCCCAGCGGCGTTTCCCACAACAGCTCCGGTCGAGTCAAAGCGAAATCGAACCGGTAGGGAACCGCCGCTTCACCTACCGCTTCGGCACGATTCTCCACGTCGATCCAGCCCTCATGCCGATAGACCGTGACCCAAGTTTCAACGCTGCCGCGACCCGGTGACCAGCGCGAGAGCGCTAGGCGCGAAGCCACGCCGCCGAGCTCGTAGCGCACCGCCCGCTCGAGACGGGCAGCGGGCACGGCGTTCAACTCCCCGTGCGGGCTCACCCATTCGAAACTCGACGAGCGATCCCAAACCGATTCAATCCCACCGGTCGCTCGACTCAGGCGCACTCGAAGGCGTTCATTGTCGAGCACCAGGTCTTCGTCACCCGCCACTTCATCCCCTCTCCACGACGCTAGACGATCGGTACTTAGATCGGCAAGATACACATATCCAGCGCCGGGCACGTCGGTCACCCAGCGGAAGGTGCCTTGGCCCAGCTCGACCAAGTCGCTTCTGGTAAAAGGCGAGGGATTGAATACCAGCCATCCGGGGAGCGGAAAGATCGGCTTTCCTGCCAGCCAGCCCCCAGGAACGCCCAGGCTCTGCGCCAAGGCGGCAATTATTCCTTCGGTCCTCCGTCTTCGCGCTTGGTCTCTGGCCCCGGCTACCGCGGAGACCTGCGACACAGACGGTGGATCGAAGTCACCCTGCGGCTCGGCATCCTGGTTGCTGGTCTCGACCGCACGAACGGCACTCCGGCGGAAGAACTCGTCCGCCTCACCCACCACTATACGGGGATAAGCGTAAAGCTGGTTCCACGCTTCCACGTTCCGGTAGCTGGCTCCAGCGTCTTCTTCGAGAGCGCGGTCGCACACCAGAGCCATCGGTTCCAGAGGTTGGTGCGCAGCAGCCAGCGCTCCCAGCCAGCGCTCTACGGCCGCCTTCATAGCGTCGCCCCCGCGTGGGAAGGAAAGCGCCCCGGTATCCGAAGACCCCAGAGCAGCCACCACCAGAACTCGCGCGCCACCCGGGCCTTCCAGCCAGTAAGCCGGGGGCTCTAGCTCCTCGGTCGCGACCGCGAACGGCACCCCGTAGTCTCGCAGCAACAAGGCGAGTCCCGGCGTTGCGTCCCGTAACCGACGGGCTAGCGCCCAACGGCTGAGCTCGATGCCCAGCTTGGAAGCGGTCCTGGCGGCGGGTTCCAGGGAGTGCAGGAATTCCAGGTGGTCCAAGAGGTGAAGGTTCTGGAGGTCGGCCGGCAGCGGGTTTATCGCGACGCGCCGTCTTTGCAGCAGTGCCAACTCGACGCTGCGGCGAAACAAAGGAAGCGGTGTCAAGCGCTCCTCGAGTGCTTCTGCAGAAAGCGCCGTGATCCAGTAGATGCTCCACTTGGGCTTGGGTGTCAAAGAGTGACTGCTGCGAATCGGCCGCTCGCCGGGGATAGCTAGCTCGGTGGTAATCCTCGTGGGTTCGGTAAGGGGAAGCCACAGTTCTCCGTAAAGCCGTCCCCGGAAGATTCTGATCGCCCCCGCAGTTCCCACCAATCTTCCCGCCGAGTCGAAGACCCGCAGCCGGGCAGCTGGGACGTCTGCGTTAGAAATGAAAAACCGGACCAGGGTTGCTCTCCCATCTGGCTGGTTCCAGAACACCGTGGTTTCTGCGTCTATTCGAACGGCGCCGGCTTCGCTCCCGCGTAGCGTGAGACCCGCGCCTGCGGCTGAAAGCAGGGCGACAAATTGTCGCCGGTCGAGCTCGCGCGGCATCGGGCGGAAAGAAACTAGGCTACGAAGCGGATGGGCAGACCTACAATCTTGGCCTCGCCCATGGCGGCGATGACCGGGCGCTCGCGATCGGTTTCCCGTCGGATCTTGGCCAGTCCCACCCACCGGCTGCCCGGCTCGATCCACACCATGCTGGTAACCCAGCCCCGCTCTTTGCCGTCTTGGATGACCGTGGCGTCGCCCAGGTACGGCTTCTTGGTCCACCACAGGCCGCAAAGGGAACGATTGGTGTGACCCCGGAAGTGGAGCCGAGCTACGGTCTCCTGTCCCACATAGCAGCCTTTGGTGTAGGAGACTCCGTCGATCTCGTCGTAGCGGACTTCCTGGGGGAGGGTCTTGTCGTCGATCTCCGACCCCAGGCGCGGCCAGCCGGTGATGATCCGGGCCAGCTCCATGGCATTGGGCCCCGCGCGCACCACGTTCTGGGATTCCAGTCTTTCCTCGATCTCAGGAGATGCCGCCGGGGGACCGTGGATTTGGAGGACGAAGGGAGCTAGCTGCGCCGGTCGCGCTACGGTGACTGTAGTCCCCGCCAGCAGCATCGTGGTGCAGCGTCCCGGCTCGGGCACTGCGAATCCTGCATCGCGGGCGACCTTGAGCGATTGCGGCCCCAGAAGGCGGTGGACCGCGATCTCGCCCGAACGATCGTGAACCGCCGCCAGTCGCGGCGGGACCGATTTGGAGAGCACCTCCAACAGCACGGGCAACCCCTGAGGGGGCGGGAAGAGCAGTGCTGAGTTGACCTCGCGCACCACCCACATGTCGCAACGGATCATGCCCTTGGGTGTGAGTACCGCGCCGTAAACCAGACTTCCCTCCGGGGGACGCTCCACGTCGTTGGTGAACAGTCCCTGAAGGCAGGCGATCGCTCCAGGTCCGGTCAAGTCCACCACTGGAAGGTCGGCTCGCAGCCACAAAACGTCGCTGAAGAACCCCATCACCTCGTCCACGCTTAGGGCCCCCGGCTCCAGAACGAACGGTTCCAGTGTGACTGGTGAGCTCATCGATCTTCCCCTAACTGTAATAGCCGGCCAAAGCATACGATCGATCCAGGAGTTCCACCGGATGGACCACGGGCAAGCTCAAACCCAAAGCCCTGAGTCCCGCGCCGATCTGCATGATACATCCTGGATTCCCGGTTGCCACCACCTGAGCTCCGCTCTTAGCCAGAGCTTCCACCTTTCGCTCCAGGATGGCAAGGGAGAGTTCCCTCTGCAAGAAAGAGTAGCTGCCCGCGCTACCGCAGCATAGGGCCGCCTCTTCATGGGGGACGATCTCGAGACCGGGTATCGCCGCCAGCACTTTCAGGGGAGCCTCCGCCACGCCCTGGGCATGCAGCAGGTGGCAGGGCGGGTCGTAGGCCACCTTGAGCTCGAGAGCTGCGCCTGGGAGCGGGCCTGCTTGTGCGAGGAGCTCGGTTACGTCGTGAGTCCTGGCCGCCAGGTCCCGAGCTTCACCCTTCAGCGGATCTTCTGCCAGCAGCCTGCCATACTCTCTGATTTGCGCCCCGCAGCCGGCGCTGTTGACTGCGAGCCAAAGCTGGGTGTCTGCGGCGAACGCAGCAACGTTGGCTCGGGCCAGATGCACTGCCTGGTCGTGGAGTCCTGCGTGGGCATGGAGAGCGCCGCAGCAGCCTTGCCCGGATATTTCCACCACCTGATAACCGTTGACTTCCAGAGTGCGCCGGGTGGCCCGGTGCACGTGGTCAAAAAGCCCGTCCATTACGCAGCCGCGAAACAGCGCCACCTTGGAAGCCCCCGCAGCCGGGCCTGCTCTTAAGCTGAGGCGCGCGGGGAGCAGGCGGCGCTCGTTGCCGATCCCTTTGGCCTTGGTAGCCGCCAGCATGCCGAACATCAGCGCCGGCGTGGACCTCCCGCGCAGCAAAGACCCCAGCTGGCGAATCCCACGCGCCAGTGCGAAGAAAGCGACTCTCAAGACCGGTTCCGCCACGATCGCCAGAAGGAGTCGCACCAGCCAAGGGATGGGTCGCGCTCGTGCGAAGCGGCGCCGGCCTTCCTCCAGGGCGGGAGAGTAGCTCACCCCCGAGGGGCAGACCGGCTCGCAGGCACGGCAGCCCAGGCACCGATCCAAATGGTAGATCAAGACCGGATCGGTTGCTGGGAGTTCTCCTCGGTCCAGCGCGCCCAGCAGCACGATCCTTCCGCGAGGGCTGTCGCTTTCGTCTCCCGTCACCAAGAAGGTGGGACAGCTCTGGAGGCAGAAGCCGCAGTGCACGCAGGCGTAGAGTCCGGAAAAGGGATTCGGCGACACGCTCCTCCTTCAGCGATACCGATCCTCGCCCAGCTAGCGATCCTCGCCCAGCGGTACGACCAGAACGCCGCCGGGATCGAAAGTGCGCCTCAGGGCTGCGGTGAGCCTGCCGGCTCCCTCGCGGTACGATCCGAAATGCCCCAAAGCGTTGCGCAGCTCCCAAGGGGCCCGTTCCACAGTAACCGGCATTTCTCGCTGCGCTGCTGCGCGACGCAGCAGGCAAATGCGTTCAGCCGAGGCCGTGCCGCTCCAGCGGACGCTACCGGCGGGGATGCTGGCGGCGACGCTTCCCTCTTCCAGGTGATGGGCCAAAAGATCGAGAGTCTCGCCGGTAGCGGATGGCAGGGTGCCCAGCCTCAGGGTGACCGGAGGTAGCCCCTGTCGGTCCAGCCATTGACGCCAGAACTTTCGCGCGCGATCGCTTTTAAGTTCCGCGACCGGGAGAGTCAGGGCGCTGGTTATGCTCCGGCGGTCGGTTTCTACTGCGGCCCAGGAGCCGATCAGGCGAATCGCTAGAGTCCAGCCGTCGCCCAAATTCAGATCTTCGCTCGACAGTTCCATGGCTGCCGGCATCGCTCCCTGTTCCATCACCGCCAGAGCCTCGCGCACCAAGGCGTCTCGGTTGCCCTGCACCACCACGGTGAGGTCAGCCTGCGGGACCGCCCGCAGGCGCAAGTTGAGCGAGGTGATGATCCCGAAGGCTCCAAAACTACCGGTCGCCAGTTTCAAAAGGTCGAAACCGGCAACGTTTTTAACCACCCGTCCACCGGGACGGATGATGTGTCCTTCGGCGGTGACCAGCGTCAAGCCGAGGACGTGTTCGCGCACGCTCCCGAACCCGGTGCGCAGTGGTCCCGAAGAAGCGGTGGCTACGACCGAGCCCAGAGTACGGCGGGAGCCGGGGGGATCCAGGGCCACCCACATTCCGTAATCCGCCAATTTTTGTCTCAGCTCTTCCCACAGGATTCCCGCCTGCACGGTCGCTACCAAGTCCGGCGGATCCAGTTTTACCAGATTGGCCAGCGAGCGGGTAGAGATCGACAGATCGGCGGGAGCGTCGGGTGGGATCCAGCTTCCGGAGCCCTCCACCCTCACCCGCCAACCCTCCGCTCTGGCAGTCGACAGTACTGCGGCGACTCCTTCTTCGGTCCGCGGAAAGACTCGGGGGAGGCCCGTGGAGTCGGTCTCCACTGTAGCGGCCTTCCCCAGCAGGGTGTGCAGCTTGCGGATCAAGTCGACTCTTGCGCCAGCCACCGTTCGAGCTCCTGCTCTGTAGCTTCCACGAAGCTGCGCGCTTCCCCTACGTAAGGTTCTGCCGCTTCGGCGGTCCAGGGGCTGGTGAGCGCGTCTCGAAGATCCAAGGCGGCCAGGGCGCCGAATCGGGTGGGGAAGGCTTCACGAATGCGGCGCTGCATCTCGTCCGCCGGCAGCGGCCGGTGCCAGGGCGGTTCGCTGAGCCACACTCTCACCGTGGCTGCGGCCACCACGGCGGGGTAGGCGGCCTGAAGGGCACGGCTCCCGTCGCCCTCTTTCAGCCGCTGCTCGGCGAGGCGGAGGCGGTGCTTTGCATCGGCCAGCTGCTCGCGAAAAGTGGTGCGCCAGCGAGTGGGGATCTTGATCATGCGGCAACCCCGCTCCACTCCCTACAGGCGTGTACCGGCACCACCTTCCCTCGGTTAGCCCGTTCGTCCGGATCGAAGACGCGGCGCACAGCTCGCATAGCCGCCAGAGTGTCTCCGTCAAAGATCAGCGGCATGTATCTCAGCTTGTCGGTGCCCACCCCGTGTTCTCCGGTTATCGAGCCCCCGGCTCGAATGCAGAGCTCCATGATCGCTGCGGAGCAGCGTTCCACCCGGCTGAGTTGATCCCGGTCCCGGCGGTCGAAGTTGAGATTCGGATGGAGATTGCCGTCCCCGGCGTGGAAGACGTTGCTCACTTTGAGCCCGTAGGCGGCAGCCGTGGCGGCGATCTTCTCGAGTACGTCGGGCAGGGCGGTCCTCGGTACCACCGCGTCCTGTACCACGAGATCGGGGCTGATGCGACCTAGAGCGCCGAACGCCTTCTTGCGACCCTGCCAGAGACGCTCCCGTTCGCGCGCGTCAGCCGCCAGCCGTACCGTGCCGGCCCCGCTGTCTTTCAAGAGCTGCTCCACCGCTGCGGCCTCGGCCGCCACCGCCTCCTCGCTGTTGCCGTCGAGCTCCGCTATTAACACCGCCGCGGCGTCCACCGGGTAGCCGGCGGCGTAGATCGATTGCTCCACCACCTGCACGCAGTTTTGGTCCATCATCTCCAGAGCTGCGGGTACGATCCCCGACGCTATGATCGCCGATACCGCTTCACCTGCGGCCCGAAGCGAAGGAAAATCGGCGAGCAAGGTTCTGACCGCTTTGGGTAGCGGCAGTAACCGAACCCCGATCTTGGTGGCGATCCCGAACGTCCCCTCGCTCCCCACGAACAGTCCCACGAGATCGGGACCCCAAGGTTCGCCTCCGGGTGAACCCAGCAAGACTGCTTTGCCGTCGGGGAGGATGACCTCCAGTTCCAACACGTGGCTCGAGGTAACGCCGTACTTGAGGCAGTGCGGCCCCCCGGCATTTTCCGCCACATTGCCGCCGATGGTGCACGCCGTCTGGCTCGAGGGATCGGGCGCGTAGTAAAGACCGTAGGGGCGGGCCGCCTCCGAAAGCCGAAAGTTGACCACGCCGGGCTCCACCACCGCCCGGCGATTGGGGGGATCGATCAGCAGTATCCGATTGAGGCGCGTAAGGGCTACGACGATACTGTCGGGATCTCCCACCGCCCCTCCCGAAAGGCCGGTTCCGGCTCCTCGCGCGACGAAGGGGACACCGTAATGGGCGAGAATGCGCAGTACCGAGGCCACCTGGTCCCGGCTTCCCGGAAGGACCACTGCGCAGGGCCGGGAGTGTCGAGTGGGGAGTCCGTCGGTCGCGTAGGTCTCCAACTCCGCCAGGCCGCGCCTGACCCAGCGCGCACCTACCACGCCTTCGATCGCCGCCAGCGCCTGCTCGGGGACCGTCATCGTCCTTTCAGGCCGTCAACCATCGCAGACAATATATCAGAAGAGGCAAAGTAGGCACGCCAGTGGCAGGGAGCAAAACAGTCATGCTCGAGGCAAAGAGCTAGAGCACCAGCACGGCGGCAAAAAAAGCGCGACGGCGAAACTACCGTCGCGCCTCGCGCCCAGCAGCAAAATTTCTAAGCCGCCGCCCAGAAACCCTGCAACGCCTTACCGTCGGGACTCTCGCGCAACTTCTGAAAGGCCCGCTCCCGAATCTGCCGAATGCGCTCCCGGGTCACCCCCATGAGAGCCCCGATCTTTTCCAGGGTCATCCCCTCGGAACCTTCCTCGAGTCCGTAGTAAAGGTACAGAATCTTCCGCTCTCGAGGAGTCAAATACTTCTTGAAGACCCGGTCGATGAATTCCCGCATCAGACGGTTGTCGGTATGCTCCTCGATCTCCGCTCCGTCGTGGCCGGGGAACCGCTCTCCTATAGTTGCCGCATCCTTGTCGGTCCGGTCGATCGGAGCGTCGAGAGAAACTTCGGCGGCAGTCATCCTCCGGGCGTTCCGTACGTTCTCCACCGTGTCGTGAAGCGCCCGGGCAATCTCTTGATCGGTGGGCTCACGCCCCAACTCCTGCGAGAGGTAAGTTTCGGTCCGCGACATGCGGATGAGCTGGCTGTTCTGATTGAGCGGGATCCGCACGCTGCGCGTCTGCTCGGCCAGCGCTTTCAAGACTGCCTGGCGCACCCACCAGACGGCGTAAGAGATGAATTTCACCCCCTGGTCGGGATCGAACTTCTTGACCGCCTTCAACAAGCCCTCGTTGCCGATCGCTACCAGCTCAGCCAGATCGAGACCGTGACCCTGATACTTTTTGACGTAGGAAATCACAAAGCGGAGATTGGCAGTCACTAGCCGCTCCGCCGCCTTGGCGTCGCCCCGCCTGGCACGACGCGCCAAGCGGCGCTCTTCGGCCGGATCCTTAATCAAGGGGAGCTTCTGAATGTCCTGTAAATACTGATCGAACGCGCTGGACGAGGGAACCTTGAAAAACGCCCTGGATGCTTTGGCACGACGGAGTTGCGTCATACACGCCCCTCGAAGAGTTGACCTTCCTAACGTCGGCTAAACGGGAGGTGCGGGTTCTTCACCCGCCAAATTGGCCGCCCAAAAGCGGGCCGAATATAGGACTTCAATCCCATCCAGTCAAGCAACTAAAAGTTTTCCACATCACAAATTGTTCGAACCCAAGGCGTTCCGGAGTTTGTCCACCTGGAACTCAAAACCGAGGGTCGCCCGAGGTTCGCTCCCTGGAACCTAACTTATTGGTAGGCCATAGGTTGGGTAAATGTGGGAATGTTGATAAAGTGGATAAGATGTTGAGCAATTTGTGGTTAAGTTTGGGCCTCCAGTTCGCTGAGGATCACATCCTGGTCGACGCCGATGGTCCAACCACCGCCCGCATCTCTGGCGATCGCCCCGATCCTTTCTAGCAGTGCAAACCTGACAGTATCGCTGCGAGTCTTCTTGTCTTTGGTCATCGCCTCGATAAGGCGGACCAAATCGGTACCCGGAGGTATGGTCTGTGGCAGGCCATAACACTCCAGAGCTTTCGCAACAGCCCGGCGAGTGCCGGGAGTCGAGATCCCGATCCGCTCCCCCAAGCTTGCCTCCACGGCCATTCCGATGGCCACTGCCTCGCCGTGAAGGATTTCGTAGCCCATCAGGGTTTCTAAAGCATGGGCCACAGTGTGGCCGAAATTGAGCGCCGCTCTCCTTCCCACCTCCCGCTCGTCGGAGACGACTATGCTGCTCTTGATCTCTACGCTGCGGCGGACGATTTCCGCCAGTATGCGAGGATCTCTTGCATAGACTGCATCTCGCCACTTCAGGATCTGTTCGAAATACTCGGCGTCAGCGATCGCTCCGTGTTTGATCGCTTCGGCCATCCCGGCCACGAATTGGGGGTCGGGGAGCGATCGCAAAGTGCTGGTGTCTGCCACCACCAATCGCGGTTGGTGAAAAGCTCCCACCAGGTTCTTGGCACGGGGCGTGTCCACCCCGGTTTTTCCCCCGACCGAGCTGTCCAGCATGGCGAGCAAGGTGGTGGGCACCTGTACATAGGGAATTCCGCGCATGTAGGTTGCAGCGGTGAATCCGGCGAGATCGCCTGCTACTCCTCCTCCGAGCGCCACTACGGCACCGTCGCGTCCTACCCCGGCCTCGAGCAGCCGGTCGGTGAGGCCGGCCCAGGTCTCGCGGGTCTTGTTCCATTCGCCGGCCGGAAAAGTGACCAGGACCGCGGGAGCGTGTCGCTCGAGAGCCGCAACCAAACTGGCGCCGTAAAGCGGCGCCACGATGGAATCGCTAATCACCGCGTACCGGTTGGCTGGGAGGTAGCGCGGCAATAGCTCCGGGATCTCTTCCAGCAGACCCGGGCCGATGAGGACTTCGTAGGAGCGCTCTCCCAGCGCGACCTTGACTGCTGCGCGGTCTATAGCCTCACCTCCCCTCGTATCACCGTGACCGCCGCTCCGCCCACGAGCACCGAACCGATCTCGCCGTTCGGTGCGACCCCGATCTCGACTTCGATCTCGCTGGGGCGGTCTATCTCGTTACCCTGCAGCACCGTCACGACGGCCTTGCCGCGCGCCGGCTGAGCCAGACCGTAGCGTACCAGGTAGCAGCCCAACGCTCCGGCTGCGCTCCCGGTGGCGGGGTCCTCGGGAACCCCGAGCCCCGGGGCGAACATGCGCGCTCTGATTACGGTTGCCGGTTCCCGGCGCTCGAGGTAAAAGCACATGACGCAGTCGGTACCGTAGTTCCGGAGCAAGCCGGACAGTTCGCTACCGGTCCCGCCCGAGGGAAGCTCCCCGATAGCTGCCTCGCTTTTCACTTGCACCATGAGCTGGGGTAATGCGGTGCATACCACCTGGGGCGGCGGCCGGTTCACCAACGCGCTGGCGGGGCAGCCCAGCGCCCGCGCCAAAGGCTCCAGCCGCTCCACTACGGGACCCCATTGCGGTAGCGGCTGGCTCATGATCACCCGCCGCAATGCGCCGCTCGAGCTCTCCAGTCTTACCGGCAGCACGCCGCGGCCGGTTTCCTGGCTGACTTCTAACCCCCCGTCCGGAGGGACAGCTACCTCCCCCAGCTCGGCGAGCAGCCACCAGGTCCCGATGGTAGGGTGGCCCGCGAGCGGTATCTCCGCGGCGGGCGTAAAGAACCGTATCTTGCGCGTGGCCTTATGGGAGGGCGTAACGAAGGTGGTTTCTGAGAGGTTCATCTCCCGCGCCAAGGCCTGCATTGTTCGGCTATCCAGTCCTTCAGCGTAGGGAAAAACAGCCAGGGGGTTCCCGCACAGCGGCTTGCGGGTAAAGACGTCGAGCTGGTAGAAAACGTACATGGTCACCTACCAGGTCCGATCTGCGACCCCGGAGCGCCGGTTTATCAGCCGGGCCAGGGTGAACAAGAGGTCTCCCAAGCGATTGAGATATGCTAAAATCGTCTCGGGCAGGGGGGTTTGGCGGTGCAGCGCCACCACGCTGCGCTCCGCCCGGCGGCAGATCGTCCGGGCCAGGTGAAACATCGCGGCCTTGGGCGTGCCGCCCGGGAGGATGAAAGCGCTCAGGGGTGCCAGCTCGGCGTCTACCCGGTCGATCGCCTCCTCGAGTGCTTTGATCCGTTCGGGCTTGAGTTCGGTCTTGGCCGCGGTCTTGGGTACGCGGTTGGGATCGGGGCTCGCCAATCTCCCCCCGATCGTAAAGAGGTCGTTTTGAATAGATTCTAGCAGGTCGCGCTCGAAGTCTGCGGGGTCGAGGGCTATGGCTATGCCCAAGGCGGCGTTCAGCTCGTCGACGTCGCCGTAGGCTGCAACTCTGACATCGTCCTTGGATACCCTGCCGCCGCCGAGCAGCGAGGTTTGGCCTTGGTCACCGGTTCGGGTATAGATCTTCACGGGCGCCGCCCTCGAGGTTCGGTGTCTAATTTACCTGATAGTTGTGGGAGAGGTACGGACAGCGCTGCTAGGAGGTACCGGGCCTGATGTCCAAGCTAGGGAGCGCCGAGTCGCCGTTGCGCGTTGCGGTCGTGGGGTCTGGGCCAGCCGGCTTTTTCGTGGTCCATCATCTGCTGTCCCGGAGCGAGCCTTCGGTGACGGTGGACCTTTACGAGCGGCTGCCGGCTCCGTTCGGGTTGGTGCGCTACGGTGTGGCGCCGGATCACGAGGAGATCAAGCGGGTGAGCCGCACATTCGAGAAAGTGGCGGCCAAGCCGTCTTTCCGCTTCTACGGTAACGTGGATGTGGGGCGACACCTAACGCTGGAGGATCTCAAGCGCCACTACCACGCGATCTGCTTTGCCACTGGGGCGCAGACCGATCGCAGGATGGGGATCCCAGGCGAGGACCTCGAGGGGAGTCACGCGGCCACCGAGTTCGTAGCTTGGTACAACGGGCATCCCGAGTATCGCGACCGGACGTTCGATCTTTCGGTCGAGCAAGTGGCGGTAGTGGGCGTGGGGAATGTGGCGGTGGACGTGGCGCGGATCCTGTGCCGCACTCCCGAGGAGCTCCGCCGGACCGACATTGCCGACTACGCGCTTGAGCTGCTGGCTCAGAGCCGGGTGCGCGAGGTCTACATGCTGGGCCGCCGGGGCCCCTTGCAGGCCGCTTTCACCAACCCGGAGGTTCGGGAGCTGGGCGAGCTTCCCGGGGCCGACGTCAGGGTGCTACCCGAAGAACTGGAGCTCGATCCCCTGAGCCGTTCGGAGCTGGAGGGGAGCAACGAGCGTGTCCTGAAACGCAAGCTGGAGATTTTGGAGGAATTTTCGCGCCGGACGCCGAGTGGCAAACCGCGATTGCTTACCATCCGGTTTTTGGTGTCGCCGGTCGAGATACTAGGGGATGCGAAGGGGCGGGTAAGGGCTCTGCGGCTGGTGCGGAACCGGCTGTGTCCGGATGGCAAGGGTGGGCTCAAGGCCGAACCGACTGGGGTGTACGAGGAATTGCCGGTGGGATTGGTCTTGCGATCGGTGGGATATCAAGGGGTGCCGATCGAGGGGCTTCCCTTCGACGCCAAGTCCGGAATCGTGCCTAACGACGGTGGCAGAGTGATCGATCCCGAAAGTGGGAGACCTCTGGTGGGGTTGTACGTGGCCGGCTGGATCAAGCGCGGTCCCACCGGAGTGATCGGCACCAACAAGCCAGATGCGGCGGAGACCGTGGAGCGGATGCTTGAGGATCTTTCCCGCGGTGTGCTTCTGGCTCCCGATCGCCCTTCGGTAGAGGAGGCCGAACAGCTAGTCGCGGCGCGGCAGCCGCGGTTTTTGAGTTACCGCGATTGGCGCAAGATCGACCAGTTGGAAACCGCTCGCGGTTCAGCGCAAGGTCGCCCTCGGCTGAAGTTTACCTCGGAGGAGGAGTTTTTCGCTGCGCTATCTGACAAATAGCGCGCTACTCGCGCTGGGAGTCTTGCTTTCGGGCTGGGGTCACCTGGGCGCTCAGTTCCGGGAGGAAGAGCGGCTAGTAGTACGGGGAGTGTCCTTCGAAGGCAACCGGGCTATAGACGATCCCACGCTCCGGATTTCGATCGCGACCTCCCAGTCGTCGTTCATGGCTCGCCATTGGGCCACCCGCTGGTTGGGGATCGGCGAGAAGCGCTACTTCGACCAAACCGAGTTCCGGCGCGACGTCCTTCGGCTAATCCTGCTCTACCGCCAGAGCGGATATCCCAGAGTGCACGTGGACACGATGGTTCGTCGCGGCAGCGGGGCGGTCTCGGTGAGATTCCTGATCACCGAGGGGCCTTCAGTAAGGGTGCGCTCCCTCGCAGTAACGGGAACCGAAGGGATCGTTTCTCCGCGCGATCTGATCCGCGATCTCCCCCTGGCCGTGAACGATCCGTTCAATCGGTTCCGCTTCGAGGCGGCCGCTGACACCATTCGCAACGCCCTGCGCAACCGCGGCTATCCCTTCGTGGAGGTGTTCCGTCGTTACGACGTGAACGAGGACAGCCTGGTAGCCGATCTCGCCTTCGAGGTGGAGCCGGGACCCCGAGCCGTGATCGGGAGGGTCATGGTGGAGGGGACCCAGCAAGTAGACGAAGAGGTGGTGCGGCGGATGATTCCCCTCAGGGTCGGAGAGCTGTACCGCCAATCGGCTCTGCGCGAAACCCAACGCGATCTCTACCGGCTGGGTCTGTTCAACTACGCCAGCGTCACGCTGGTCGACTCCCTTCCCGCCGGCCCCGGAGACACTACCGTCACGGTTAGAGTGCAGGTGGCCGAAGGCGCTCTGCACCGCCTGCGACTCGGCGCGGGCTACGGTACAGTGGACTGTTTCCGGGTCCTGGGTACCTGGACCGCGCACGATCTGCTGGGGGGAGGGCGAGTGTTGGACCTCGGCGCGCGGGCTTCGAAGATCGGAGTGGGCAGCCCCCTGGAGGCCGATCTGCACCGCACTTTCTTGTGTGGCGCACTCAAGCGGGACGAGGGTAGCGAGCGTTTGAATCTGAACTACAACCTGACCGTCAGCGTGAGAGAACCGTACTTCTTCTCCCGCAGAGTGCGGGCGGTGCTTTCTCTCTCGGCTGAACGGCACAGCGAGGTCGGAGCGTTCGTGAGGGAGGCGGTGGGTGGCACCTTCTCGCTCACCAGGGAGACTCGCTGGGACATCCCCATCACCCTGTCCTATTCTCTTTCCTACGGTCGGACCCTAGCCGAGCCGGCCACGTTCTGCGCTTTTCTGCTGGTCTGCGCGGTGGAGGACACCCTGCTCTTCGCCGAACGGCGGCTCCAGTCAACGCTCAGTGCGGCGCTGGTGCGCGACCGCTCCAACTCGGTGCTCGAACCGACTCGGGGAAACGTACTGTCTGCACAGCTGAGTCACGCCTCCCGTACCATTGGTTCCGACGAACTGATCCAGTTCACCAAGGGAAGCGTGGAGTTCGCCTCGTATCACTACCTTGCCAGGCGCACCGTATTCGCATGGCGGGTGCGCGCCGGTACGATCGTTTCCCCCAAAGTACTGGTCGGCGGGCAGGAAGTGCGCATCGTTCCGCCAGCCGAGCGGTTCTACGGCGGCGGTCCCAATAGCGTTCGGGGCTTCTCGCAAAATCTCTTGGGGCCGGTGGTGTACGTGGTGGACACTACCAGCGAGCGGACCGCGATAGTGCGCGATCCCCAGACCGGGCGGGAAACGACCGTTGCCGGGTTCGACACCCTGACCGCCCCCACCGGCGGCAACCAGCTGTTTTTCGCCAACGCGGAGTTGCGTTTTCCCTTGCCCCTGTTCTCGGGGCGCCTGGGAGGGGCGCTTTTCGTAGACGCGGGGCAAGTGGTGGAGCGGGATGAAGTGCGCGGTGAGCGGATCCTTAGCCTGCGAGACTTTCGGATAACTCCGGGCGCCGGAGTGCGCATCGCCACTCCCCTGGGGCCGGTTCGCCTCGACTTGGCCTACAACCCCTACGGCCCCACCGTAGGTAGACTGTATCGGCCGGAGGGCCAGCAGCTCAAGAAGATCTACGACGAGTACCCGCCGCCGGGGGACCGCGTGAAGCTGGGACTCCTGCGCCGCCTGCGTGTCCACCTGGCAGTGGGACAACCGTTCTGAGATATGCGCGCAGTTGTGGCACGCCGCTTGGGCACAGCCGCGATACTCCTGGGGGCCACTGTGATGGGTGCGGCCGGCGCCGGCCTGCGTACTTCCGCCGGACGGGAAATAGTGGTGCACTGGGCGCTAAACGCCCTGGAACGCTCCCTCGACGGAAGCGTCGCGGTGGGCTCGGTGGATGGATCGTTTACCAGCGGCCTTGCGGTCCGAAACTTCACGGTGCGCGATCCCCAGGGCCAGCTGCTGGCCCGATTTCCGCTGCTCGAAGTACGCTACCGGCTTTGGGATCTCCTCTCCGGCAAGATCGTGCTCGGAGAACTGAGTCTGGAGAACCCGGAGGTCTACTTGGTAGAGGACTCTACCGGCACGCTGAACCTGGAACGGGTTCTCCGCTTAGGCCAAGGCGGGGGTACCAAAGGTCCCTCGCCCCTGGTGGCGTTTAACGACGTGCGGATCGTCAACGGGCGCATTTCCATCCGAACTCTAGACAGCAAAGGAGAGAGCGAGCGAGTAATAGAAAATCTCACCGGAACACTATCCTATGTCCGCATTTTCTCGCCCCTGCCTCGAGAACGCTCGATGCGGTTCGAAGTCGCCGAGCTGGCAGCCAAGATCTCCGACCCCGCAGTGGAGCTCAGGGATCTCGAGGGAGTCGCGGACTTCTGGGGCGATTCCCTAACGTTCACACTCGAGCGGCTGGCCTTGCCCCGCAGCGAGGGGCGGGTCAGAGGGTCGATTCGCTGGCCCGAAGGGCCGCGGCTTTACCACTTGGACGTTGCTAGTTCCCGATTCTCTCCTGCGGACCTAAGGTGGCTGGTTCCGTGGCTTCCCGAGGGGCTGAGCGGAAGGGTGGACGCCAGGGTGCGATCGCCCAGTGCGGAGGTCCTCGAGGTGCGGCTGGAGCGCCTGGCGCTGAGCAGCCAGCGCCGGGGCGAAAGGCTGGAGGGTACCCTGGGCCTGATCCTGGGACCCGCAAAACGGTGGGGTCTTGAGCAGACCGAACTCGCCTTTTCCGACTTCAGCCTGGAGTACTTGCGAGCGATGTTCGACACCCTGCCTCTGGCCGGACGGCTGAGCGGCAGACTGCGAGCGTCCGGGCCCCAAGAGCGGCTCGCGGTGGATCTGGAGTGGAGCTTTCGCGACTCGCTGGTGGCGGGCTGGCCGGAGTCGCGCTTGAGAGGAGCGGGGATCGTTTCCTTAGGGGTCGCAGAAGACTTCCTCTTCGAGAGCTTCGCACTGCAGCGCGCGGTGCTGGATCTGGGCACTGTCGACCGGTTTGCGCCTCTAGGGCTGGCCGGCACGCTGCAGGCCGCCGGCACTCTGGACGGCCCCTGGCGCGACTTTCGCTTCAGCGGCACGCTGAGGCAGCGGGTTGCAGGGCATCCTCCCAGCACGGTACGCGGCGTCCTACGCGTCGATACCCGCCGCGATACCGTGGGGATCTGGGCGGACTGGGCCGCGGACTCGATCTCGCTCAGCGGGCTCAAGAGCAGCTATCCGTGGCTCGACTTGGAGGGGTCCTTCGCCGGAGATCTCAAGCTGGCGGGGTACCTGGATTCTCTGATCCTGGAGGCGGACCTGCAGGGCCCCGGCGGACAGCTCGAGGCCCGCGGTTCTTTGGTGGTGCTGGCACCTCCTTGGGGCGCGCACGATCTGGAGGTGAGCTTCAAGCAGCTGGACCTCCGCTCGCTCAACCCCGCGCTGCCGCCAAGCTCGCTCAACGGCAGCATACGGGGCAGCGCGCTGGTGGATTCCCTGCTACCGCCGAGCGCGCGGCTAGTTCTGGTACTGGATACTTCCCGCCTTTCGGAGACACCCGTCGACTCTGCGCGGGGACTGCTGGAAGTCACCGACAGCGTGCTGCGGGTCGATTCGTTGATGATTTGGGGGCCGGGACTGGCGGCTTCCGCGATGGGAACCTTGGGGCTCGGGTCCGCGGAAGCCGGTAAGTTGGTGCTTGCCGCACGCACCGATTCTCTGGCAACGGTGGAGCCGCTGGGTAGATGGCTGGTAAAAGCCGAGGGCCCCGGTCCGGACACCTTGCCGACAGGTGCGGCTGAGCTTCGGGTCGAGATCGCGGGATCGCTGCGACGTTTCGCCGTGGATGCCGAGTTGCTGTTGGGGGAGGTGCGCTGGGGTGCACTGGAGCTGAACCGAGCGCGGGCTGGCGGGCGCTGGCACAGCGAAGCAAGAGGGGTGCTAGCGCTGAGCCTCGAGGCCGATTCGTTGAGCTGGGACCGGCGTCGCTTTTCTTTGGTCGAAGTGCAGCTTGCCGGCAGGCGCGATTCTCTCAGTTGGTTCGGGCGCAGCCGGATCGGGGCCGACGCGTCGGCGATAGCGGGCGGCAGATGGTGGCTCGAGGGGGAGACCGTGTCGGTGTCGATAGACTCGCTGGCCGTGCTGCTGCCGAGCGAAGTCTGGTTCTTGGATCGGGGCGGACGAGTGCTAGTTGGCGACAGCGCTATCTGGCTCGAGGGCTTGAGGCTGGCGAGCGCCAGCGGGAGGGCCACGGTGGGGCTGGAGGGGAGTGTCCCGAGACGGGGCCACGGAAGCTTGAGGGTGCGAGTGGAAAGCCTGCCGCTAACCGACCTTTGGGCCCTTTTGCAGTACGACCCCCAAGAGGTGGGGGGCGAGATCAGCGGCACGCTGGAGCTTCAAGGGACGGCTTCGGAGCCCCGGATGAGCGGTTCGATAGCTCTGAGCGACCTGATGTTCCGCGGTTTCAGTGCCCGTTATCTGGACGGGACCTTGCAGTACGGGTCTCGCCGGCTGACCGGTTCCTTCGGGCTGTGGCGTTCGGGTCAGAGGATACTTCAGGTCACCCTGGAGCTCCCGCTGGACTTGGCGCTGAGGGAGGTGGCCGAACGCAGGTTGCCGGGTCCGCTCTCGGTGCGGGTGAGCGCGGAGGGGGCGGATCTCTCGTTCTTGGAGGCGATGGTTCCCTACACCCGGAACACCGGGGGGCGAGTGTTTGCCGATTTCGGGATCGCAGGGAGCTGGACGCGCCCCGAGCTCACCGGGAGCGTCACGGTGAGCGACGGGTCGGTAACCCTCCCCGCGCTAGGGGTGCGCTACGAGGCCCTGGACGGGCGCCTGTTACTGAGCGGCGACACCATTGGTATCGATACCCTTTCCATGCGTAGCGGTGAAGGCTTCGCAGTCATCGGCGGCTACGTGCGCTTGGAGGAGTTGACCCGCCCCATCCTCAACCTCCAGCTGAGCGGTAGCAACTTTCGCACGATCGACCTCCGCGATTTCCTGAGCTTCACCGCCTCGGGCAACTTCCGGCTCCAGGGGCCGGTGCTGGGCGCCCGGCTTACGGGGGAGGGAATTGTCAACCGGGGAATTTTGTACTTCACCGATCTCATCACCAAGGAGGTAATCAATCTCGAAGATCCCCGTTATGCGGATATGATCGACACTTCCCTGATCCGGCAGCAGCGTCTCGGCGCCGAGTTCGAAATCCGGTTCCTGGACAGCTTGAGGATCGATTCGTTGGTGCTGGAGATGGGCTCCGACGTCTGGATGCGTTCCAGCGAGGCCAACGTGCAGCTTACTGGGAGGCTGACTATCGACAAAATCGGGGATCGCTACCGGCTGGAGGGGACACTGCAGACCCCCCGTGGGACCTATCGGCTTCCGCTTACGACTTTCGTCACGCGGGAGTTCACCGTAACTCGAGGCCAGCTGCAGTACTTTGGAACTCCGGACTTGGACGCGGCGCTGGACATAGAGGCTAGGCACGTGGTAAGGCGACCGCGGGAGACCATAAACATCACGGTGCATATCGGAGGCACCCTCTACTCCCCCGTGCTCTCGTTCAGCAGCGACATCCATCCCCCCATATCCGAAGCCGAGATTGTGTCGTACCTGATTTTCGGCACGCCCAGTTTCCAGGCTTTGGCCCAAGGAGGTCAGGGGGCGCGCAACGCGGAGCTGATCAACACGGCGCTTTCGCGTCTTGCGGGCGCGATCTCCGGGCAGTTCGAGCAGGCGATCACCAACCTGGGCCTTCCTTTGGACTACTTTCAGATCCGACCTAGCGAGGTGGGGCTAGCGGGAATTTCAGGGACCGAAGTCGCCGTCGGGATACAACGGAGCTTCTTCGGGATTCCCACTTTTCTCACGCTGAGTCCCCGCATTTGTCCTCAAGCCTCCGACATACCTGTGGGTCTGGGTTTCAGCGCCGAGGGGCGCTTGAGCCAGCATTTTCTGCTGGCTCTGAGTCGGGACGCGGTCGGTCCCTGCACCGCACTGGGGAGCGCGGACCAGATCCGCTATCAGTTCGGCTTGGATCTTTTCTGGGAACGCAGCTACTGATGCGTCGGGTTCTATTGATCGCCAACTTTGCCGCCGCGAGAACCGATCGGAAGGTGACTGACGAAATCTGCCGGGTTTTGTCGCGTGGGCGCTTGAACGTCGAGCTTGCCGAAACCTCGGCTCCCTGGGAGGCAGCGGCATTGGCGCAGCGGGGACTGGACTCAGGGGTCGATCTGATTGCGGTTTACGGGGGAGACGGGACCGCCATGCAGGCGGTTCGCGGCATGGTTGGGCGGGACGTGCCTCTGGGGTTGATCCCTGGGGGGACCGGCAATTTGCTGGCGGGCAATCTGCGGATACCGAGAAATCCGAGAAAGGCGGCGGCGCTTTTGCTCCAAGGGAAGACCAGGCGGATCGATCTGGGCAAGGTGGAGCGCTCCGACGGCACGCAGTATTTCGCGGTCAACTGCGGTGCGGGTTTCGATGCGGAGCTGATGGCGGCGACTTCAGGGGCGGAGAAACGTCGCTGGGGGATCGGGGCCTACATCGCGCGGTTCTGGCAGAAGCTCTCCGACATAGTGTGTGTTCCTCACCGGATCACGGTCGACGGCGAGATGCTGCAAGCGGAGGCGGCCACGGTCATAATCGCCAACTGCGGCGAGATCATTCCTCCCTTTTTGAAGCTGGGGAACGATATCGCCATCGATGACGGCCTATTGGACGTAGTGGTGCTGCGCGCCACCGGCCTGGTGAGCACGGCGGGGGTTTTGTGGAGGATGGCGAGCGGCGTTCCGGATGCCGCTGGCGGGGTGCGTTACGCGCGCGGCAGACGGGTGGTAGTGGAGACCGAGCCGGCGCGCCCGGTGCAGCTGGACGGGGAGCCATGGGGTAGCACACCTCTGGAGGCCGAGGTGGTGCCTGCCGGCATAAGGGTGGTAGTACCCTAAGTAGGAAGCTAGCACTAATCTTCGGGGAGCCGAGGGGATAATCGTGCCAAAGGAAGTCGATGCTATGATCTGCCGGGCGTGCGGCAACGAAGAACGGGCCTCGGAGGGATATCCTTGCGCCGAGTGCGGCACTTTCATTTGCTTGATTTGCTCGATGCGCGGGGTGACTCTGTGCAAGGCCTGTTCTCAAAAGAGTGGCACGTCGTGGAGGGAAGCGGGGAGCTGAATCCGGTGGGCTTGCGCAGAGCTCTCACCGATGTAGAAGGACTGCTGGTGGGTCATTACACCGATCCGGAAGCAGCTACGGGTTGCACGGTGGTTCTGGGCCCGGAGGGAGGAATGAAGGCGGCGGCCTACGTTCGCGGAAGGGCGACCGGGACTCGGGAGCTGGATGCTCTGTCTCCTCACCACCTGGTGCCTGCAGTCGACGCCATAGTTCTTAGCGGCGGGTCTGCTTTCGGGTTGGGCGCAGCTGACGGAGTGATGCGCTGGCTGGCCGAGCGGGGCCGCGGTTTTTCCGTGGGGGTGGGTGTGGTCCCCATAGTGCCGGCGGCGGTAGTGTTCGATCTAGCTCCCTTGGGCTTACCGGATCGCTGGCCGCTGCCGGAGCACGGATATTTGGCCTGCGAGCGCGCCGGCAGGGAGTTCGGGGAGGGATCGGTCGGTGCTGGTACCGGGGCTACGGTGGGTAAAGTGCTGGGGGCGAAAGCGGCGATGAAGGGCGGGGTGGGGACTTGGTCGGTTCGCTCCGGGGAACTTATAGTAGGAGCTCTCGCGGTGGTGAACGCTTTCGGCGATGTCCGTGGAGGAGACGGGCAGATTTTGGCAGGAGCCCGAGGAGAGAAAGGTTGGGTCGATGCTGCCAGCTACTTGGCGGGTGGAGGTAGGCCGGCGGGTTCTTTTAGCCGTCCGGGGGCCAACACCACGTTGGTGGTGGTGGCTACCAATGCCCGGCTCGATCGGCTGGGGCTTTATCAGGTGGCCAAGATGGCGGCGGATGCGTTGAGCTGGAGGATAACGCCGGTGGGCACGGCGGTGGACGGCGATATCGTATTCGCCCTCTCCTGCGGTGGGGTGGAGGTGGCGGATTCGATGGGTGTGGAGCTTTTGGCGCAGCAAGCCGTCGCCCAGGCTATAGAGCGGGGAGTCGGGACGGCCAAGGGAACGCCGCAGGTGCCGGGCTTGGCCGACCAGGGCGGATCTTGGTCTGGGGGTGTGGAAAGGACGGAGTGCTAGTGCGCAAGCTGGTTCTGTTCGATATCGACGGAACTCTGCTGTGGACCGACGGTGCCGGTCGCCGGGCGATCAGGCGCGCACTGCTCGAAGAGATGGGCACGGCCGGTCCTATCGACGGATACCGTTTCGACGGGAAGACCGATCCGCAAATAATCCAGGAGCTTTTGACCGAGGCGAACCATCCGGACGCTTGCCGCCGGGAGCGGCACGAGTCAGTCTGGCGGAAATATGTCGAGCTGCTGGCGGAGGAACTGGGGAGCTCGCCCGGCAGGGCCAAGCTGTACTCCGGAGTGGAAGAGCTTCTGCGCCGTTTGGAAGAGCGAGGGGATGTCCTGGTGGGGCTATTGACCGGCAATCTAGCTGCCGGTGCCGAGCTCAAGCTGAGGGCAGCGGGGTTGGATCCCAGTAGGTTTAGAGTCGGAGCGTTCGGCTCGGATGCGGCGGAACGCTGGCGCCTGCCCGCCATCGCGGTACGACGGGCTGCTACCCTCATGGGCAGGACGGTGCGGGGAGAGGATCTGGTCATAGTGGGTGACACCCCCGCCGACATCACCTGCGGGCGAGAGCTCGACGCCCGGGCTATCGGCGTGGCCACTGGGGCCTTCAGCGTGAGAGACTTGTTGGAGGCGGGAGCCTTCGCGGCGTTCGAGTCTTTCGCCCACCCAGAGCCGGTTATCTCCGCGATCTGTGCATGAGCAGCTCGAGGCTGCTATTGCCTATTCGGGTTCCGGAACTGGGCCCGCATCTAGGCAAGCTGGTCACAGGCACGGGCAACCAGCCCGGCGGGCTGGCATTGGATCAAATACGAATCGAGCTGGCCACCAGGGTATTGGAGCTGGCAGGCGAGGCACGGGAGCTTGCCGCCCGAGACGAGCGCTGGCCGGTCTTCGAGGCGGTGGGACCCGAGGCATGGCTTTTAGCCTGGGATCGGGCTGTGGGGCGTGTCGCTACAGTCCTGCTCGACAAATTTCAAGCCGAGATCGGAATTGCGGCCCGGGCTGCTAAGATGCCGCGCCGACTAGTAAAAAAGCTTTCGCCGGACCAAGCCGAAAGGCGCGCTCTCACGGCCCGACTCGCCTCCTGCAGCGGGGTATTGGTAGGGGTCTTGGATCGCATGGCGAGCCTCGCAAGGGAAGCAGCTGGGGCCACGCCAGCGGAGCGAGCCTCATTGGAAGAATGGCAGGAGACGCTGAAAGCCGCGGCGCGCAAGCTGGAAGCTGCCTGGCTCGCCCTAGAGCAAGAAGTCGAACGCGAGGCGTGGCGCTTGAGAGAGACAGTCCGCGTGGTAGGTGGGTGGCGCAAACCACTGTGGCCCGTAGCAGTGATCACCTTGGCGGCGCTCAGTGCAGCTGTGTGGCTGGGCTTAGTGCTCGGAGGCTACCTCCCCTTTCCCAACTGGCTCAACGATTTGCTTAACGATCTATGGATTCGCCTTCCCCTGGCGCGCTGACCCCCCTCACCCCCCTGGGAGTAGGGATAGACTTGGTGGACATCGGTCGAGTGGAACGCATGCTGGCACAAAGCGGCGAGAGGCTGCTGCGCCGGTTGCTTACCGAGGGCGAGCGTCGCTATTGCCTGAGCCGCGGCGAGCCGGCCCGACACGTGGCTGCGAGGGTGGCGGCTAAAGAAGCCGCGTTCAAAGCTCTATTCCCCTCAGAAAACGGAGGATACATTGGCTGGCAGGAGTTCGAGGTGCAGCGCTCGCCCGACGGTCGGCCTGAACTGGTGCTCAAAGGACGGGCAGAGGAGCGGGCGCGGCGAATGGGCGTCGTGCGCGCCCTGGTTTCCCTTTCTCACTCCCATACTCACGCGGTAGCCGTCGTGATTTTGGTTGGCTAATTGAGCTCTAGGGGTTGCGTTCCCTGGGGCTACAGGGTAAAATCGGAGTGGTTGAGAATGATTCTCATTTGCTTACTTGGCGCGTTTCTGCTTCCCTTGACTCCTCTACCTGGAGTGGCACAGTCAGGAGTGGAGGCGCGAGCCCGTCGCCTAGCTGAGATCACCGCCATTGCCCTAGATGAGTACGCCCTTGGCGTAGTTGGCGGTCGAGTGGTGAACCGCGCCGAGCTCGAGGAAGCCGAGCTCTTTGTGGAGGAGGCCCTAGCGCTGACCTTTGAATTGCCTGGCGACCTAAGATCGGCAGCACGGGCCCGATTAGAAAAGATCGCCTTCGGCATCGCGGCCCGCCGTCCAGCAGAGGAGTTGCGGGCCGTAGCGCTAGAGCTGAGAGAGGATCTGGCTCGAGCTTTGGGTTTGGCTCTGGATCCTCTCCCGCGGCAGGCGCCGGCATTGGCGCTTGCTCAGCGCCGATACCAAGAGCAGTGCAGCAGCTGCCATGGGATTTGGGGTGACGGGCGCGGCCCGCTGGCTTCCGGTCTCGAACCTCCCGCGGCCGATTTTACCGACGGGGCTTTGCACAATAGCAGTCCTCTGGATTTCTTCCGGAAGATCAATGTCGGGGTTGCCGGGACGGCGATGCCCGGTTTCTCGCAACTTCTATCCGAAGAGGAACGCTGGGCCCTTGCCCTGCACGCTTCCAATTTCCGCTTCAGCGATCGGGAGCGCGCTTTGGGTGAGAGGCTGCTCCGGGAGCAGTGCCCCGCATGCTTGGTCTTCGTCAGCGGTTTTGCGGAAACCGCGGTAATGTCGGACGACTCGCTGGCCGCCTGGCTCCGCTCCCGCTTGAGCCCGCAGTTGCCGGATTCGTTGCTTTGGGCTGCGGTAGCCTATGCCAGGACCGCCGGTGCTGCGGAGTTTTTGGGCTCCGACACCAGGCTTGCGGCAAAAAGGGTAGTGGAGGCTGCCCGCGCCTGGGTTGCGGCGGCTTTGGAGCGAGCGCGAGAGGGCGATGTAACCTCGGCCCAGAGGGCGGCTCTCGACGGGTATTTGGTATTCGAGGCAATCGAAGCTCGGGTCAGAGCGCGCAGTGCTTCGGCCGCAGCGAGGGTGGAACGTTCCTTTGCCGATCTTAGGGCCGCTCTGGGATCGGAGCGATTGGATCTCGGAGCCTTGGACCGTGCGGCCGCAACCGTCGACCAGGCTTTGGAGCGCGCCTCCAGCGTCCTTTCCCGACGAGAATCTCTTCCTCTTTTGTTCGGGCAGTCTCTGGTGATCATCCTGCGCGAGGGTCTGGAGGCGATCCTGATAATCGGCGCCCTGGTGGCCTTCCTGGCGCGTGCCGGTGCCGAGGCGCGCAAGCGAGAGATCGGCTACGGGGTGTTGGCTGCCACAGGGGCGAGCCTGTTGACGGCGGGGGCCTATGCCCTGTGGTTTACACAGTCGGCCGCTTCCCGGGAAGCGGTGGAGGGCATCACCATGCTCTTGGCGGCGGTGGTGCTTTTCTGGGTTTCCTACTGGCTGGTTTCCAAAGTCGAGGTTCGCAAATGGCAGGCTTTCGTCGCCTCTAGGATGGGAGAGGCCTTGAGCTCTCGCCGGGCACTGGCCCTGGCTGCGGTGGCTTTCCTGGCAGTCTACAGAGAGGGCTTCGAGACCGTCTTATTCTACGCCGCGCTTTTCGCCAGCTCGGAATCGGGGCAGGCCAGTGCGGTCGCCATTTTTTCCGGGATCGCTCTCGGTTCAGCGGTTCTGGCAGGGGTCTACTTCGCCATGCAGCGGTACGGGAAGCGGATCCCCCTCAGGCCCTTCTTTGCAACTACCAGCGCCCTGTTGTACTTGATGGCCTTCAGCTTCGTGGGGCAGGGAATAGCCGAACTTCAGGAGGCGGGCTATCTGCCCGCCACCCCTTTGAGCTGGATTCCGGCGGTCCCGGCGCTGGGAATTTTTCCGACCCTGCAAACGTTCGCATTTCAAGCGGCAATGCTGGCGGCGCTGGGTCTAGCCTTGGGGTGGCTGTTCTGGATAGAGCCGCGGCGCGCCCCGCGCCTCTTGACAAAATGACCTTCGAGCTAAATTATGGCTCGTTGCGAGGGTTTCTATCTCCGTATATTCATGCAGTGCAATAACTTACTATGCACCCCCGGTTGCCGGGAGACGGGTCGCTGAGGGGTTAGTTCTGGGCGGCAACTGACCGGTACCCACTGTTTTTTCAAAGGAGGTGAGTGAGCGGATAGCGCTTTAGTCGATGTCGGTTGGGTAGTGCGGGGCTGGGAGGATGGGAGGTGAAAGGCTGCAAACCTTAAAGTGACGCGAGGCAACAGATGAGTTTAGCGAAAGTGCGGACTTGGTTCGTCCTCGGCCTGGCGGCTGCGGGGCTCGGTTTGGCGGCTCCGGCGCAGGCTCAGCAGGCGACGATCAGCGGTCGAGTGCTGGACCAGAACTCCGGTCGCCCGATTCCCGACGCGGTAGTGGCTCTGGTTGGGACCAACATTCAGGTAATGACCGACGCCGAAGGTCGCTACACGCTGCGCAATGTGCCTCCCGGCAGGGTCCAGATTCGCGCGGCGCGCATCGGCTACCAGGCCCAGGTGCAGATCCTTACGGTTCAGCCCGGAGCCACGGTGACTGCGGATTTCGAGATTCCGGCGGCGGTAGTCTCTTTGGACGAGGTAGTGATCACCGCGGTAGGAGAGCAGCGACAGCGGGAGCTAGGAAACGCCATTTCCCGGGTGCAGGCTCCGCAGGTAGTCGAAGAGGCGCCGATAACGGTCCTGAGCGACATGTTAACCGCCCGTGCGCCGGGAGTGGTGGTCACCCGCAGCAGCGGGCAAGTGGGGAGCGGTACCCGGATCAGGATCAGGGGTGCCAATAGCGTGTCTCTTTCTAACGAGCCGCTGGTCTACGTCGACGGCATCCGGGTGGAAAGCGGTGTAAGCTCGGTTTCGGTTTGGACCGGGGGCCAGGCTCCCTCCCGTCTGGACGACATCAACCCTGAGGACATCGAGTCGATCGAGATCATCAAGGGTCCTTCGGCAGCGACCCTTTACGGCACCGAGGCGGCCAACGGGGTGATCCGCATAACCACCAAGCGGGGCCGCGCCGGCAGGACCCGCTGGAATGCGTATGTGGAGCAGGGGCTGCTGGTGGACCCGACCGAGTACCCGGCCAACTATCGGGCTTTCGGCCGGAGATTGCCGAGCGGGGCTTTGACCAGCAACTGCTCTTTGATTCTGGTCTCCCTCGGTACTTGCGTGCAGGACAGTATTCTGTCCTTCAACGTGCTCGAGGATACCGCCACCACCCCGATTTCGACGGGTTTTCGCCAGCAGTACGGCGTGAACGTCTCAGGGGGCAGTGATGTGGTGAGCTATTTCATTTCCGGAGAGTTCGAAAGGGAAGTGGGTACCTACGAGCTTCCCGATTCGATTCAGGACACGCTGCGGGTGCTGCGGGGGCCGGAGCTTCCCGAGCATCTGATCCGGCCCAACAGCCTCGAGCGGGTGAGTCTGCGCAGCAACGTGAGGGCCCAGGTTCTCTCCAACGCGGACGTCACCTTCGCGGCTGGATATACTCTGAGCGATCTTCAGATCGTACAGAACGACAACAACTCCTTGGGCGTCATCCCGAGCGGCGTCTTCGGCACCTGGTCGCGCAGCGTGCGTCAGGGATGGGGCTTCCGCCTGCCGGATGAAATCTTCGCCATAGACACCAAGCAGTCGGTGGAGCGCTTTACCGGCAGCGTCAATGGGGACTGGCAGCCCTTAGGGTGGCTCTCGGTGCGCGCCTCGGCCGGTGTGGACGTAACCAGCCGCCTGGACGCCCAGCTGTACCCCACCGGCGAGGTCCCGGTGGGGACCTTGGTCGACGGCGACAAGACTTCTAACCGCGCCCAGATCTTTCAGTACACGGCGGATGTGGGCGCATCGGCCACCTTCCGGCTCACCAGTGCGTTGAGTTCCAAGACGTCGGTGGGGGTCCAGTATTTCCGGGATCTGTTCCAACGCACCGACGCTACGGGCAACCAGCTGCCGGCCGGGGCAAGCTCGGTGGGTGCCGCGGCGGTAACCCGGGCGAGCGAGACTACTACGGAGCGGATCACCCTCGGCACATTCGTCGAAGAGCAATTGAGCCTCAACGACCGGCTGTTCTTGACCGGTGCCATCCGGGCCGACGACAACAGCGCCTTCGGGCGGGATTTCGAGGCGATCATCTATCCGAAGCTGAGCGCTTCGTGGGTGATAACCGAGGAGCCGTTCTTCCCCGAGTTCGGCGCTTTGAGCTCGCTCAGGCTTAGGGTGGCTTGGGGGCAGACCGGCTTGCAGCCGGGTCCCACCGACGCCATAGCGTTCTTCATTCCGGTCGGGATTACCGATCCGGGCGGAGCGAACCGCATCGGCGTGACCGTGGGCGGCGTGGGCAACGCTAGCCTGGAGCCCGAGCGGGCCTCCGAGATCGAGGCTGGGGGAGACCTGGACCTCTGGACCGGAAGAGTAGGACTTCAGGTAACCTACTTCCGCAAAAAGTCCACCGGCGCTCTGATCGAGCGGGTACTGGCGCCGTCTTTGGGTACCTCGGCCAGCCGTTTCGAAAACCTGGGTTCGGTGCTGAATCGGGGTTGGGAGGCGGTTCTCAATGCCCGGGTAATCGAGAGCCGAAATGTGAACTGGGACGTGACGTTCAGCGGCTCGACTCTGCACAACGAGCTCCTGGAGCTCGGCGAAGGGATCGAGCCGATCGTCTTCGGTATCCAGCAGCACCGGCCGGGCTTTCCCCTAGGGGGGTTCTGGCAGCGGCCGATCAAGTCGTTCAGCGATGCCAATGGCGATGGGATCATTGCGCTAAGCGAGGTCACGCTGGGCGACACCGTGGAGTTTCTGGGCGGTCCGCTTCCCAGGAGAGAGCTTTCGATCTCCAGCGGTATTACGCTGTTCAACCGAATCCGCATTCAGGGGTTGATGGACTACAAGGGAGGCCACGTGCGGGACGCGGGCACCACCTGGTTCCGCTGCTCCCAGATTCAGACCTGCGAGGCTGCATATGTGCCGGGCTCGGACTTGGCAGCCCAGGCAGCCGCGGTAGTGGCCCGCTCGCAGCTTACCCGTGCGGGCTATGTATCGGATGCCTCTTTCTGGAAGCTCAGAGAAGCCTCGTTGACCTTCTACGCGCCTGATTCCTGGGCGCAAGCGGTAAGGGCCGAGCGGTTGAGTCTGACCTTGACCGGTCGCAATCTCCTGACGATCACCGACTGGCCGGACTTCGATCCGGAGGCCTCGGTGAACCAGGGGAACTTTACCGCCATCGAGTTCTTGACCCAGCCGCAGATCCGCTACTGGATCGCGCGGCTCAACGTGAGCTTCTGAGCCGGAGGATACGCGACGATGAGAACCATGAAACTGATCCTCGCCGCGGCGCTGGTTCTGCCGCTCGCGGGGTGCGATACGGAAGAGATCCTCGAGGTCCGCGATCCGGATATCGTACTGCCGGAAAACCTGAGCGGCCCGGCGGCGATCCCTACGATCTACGGCGGAGCCCTGGGCGACTTCGCCGTGGCCTATAACTCCGGCACCGGTGACGGTCAGGTCTCCACCGTCGGGCTCATGACCGACGAGTTCTTTCATTCCGGTACCTTCCCCACTCGGCAGCAGTTCGAGCGCCGCCAGTCGGAGGAGGACAACGGGACTCTCGAGGGTGTCTTTCGCAACCTTCACCGCGCTCGTCGGGCTACGGAGAACGCTGCCGAGTTCATCAAGGCCAATTCGGCCAACCCTAGCGGCGACGCCAGGATAGCAGAGATGTACAGCTTGGCTGGCTTCACTTACGTCTTCGCTGCGGAGAACTACTGCTCTGGGATGCCCTATTCCAAGGCGGAGGGGGGTGAGCTCCTTTACGGAGGCCCAGTCAGCACTAGCCAGTCGCTGGACATCGCCATCCAGAACTTCGACTCCGCCCTGGCTTATGCCCAAAGCTCCGGCTCTGCCACTCAGCTGAGCCTGGCTCGGGTAGGTAAGGGTAGAGCCCTGCTGAACAAGGGCGACTTTGCCGGCGCGGCTAGTGTGGTCGCCAATGTCCCGACCACTTTCGTTTATCGGATCACGCATTCGATCCAGAGCGCGCGGCAGGAGAACGCCCTGCACAGCTTGCAATTCGTCCAGCGGCGCTGGTCGCTAGCCCATAACGAGGGCATCAACGGTTTGGGCTTCAGGGCCAAGGACGGCATCGGCCCCGGAACCGATCCGGCCCTGGGCGACCCCAGAATCCCCTGGGGTTTGGGATCGGCTCGAGGACAGGTGGGCTTCGACCAAAGCTCACCTCTCTTCGATCAGTTCAAGTACCCCTCGCGCGATGCACCTACGCCTCTGGCGGACGGGATCGAAGCGCGCCTAATCGAGGCGGAAAATCAGCTTAGGACCAACCCCGGGGCCTGGCTCAACACCCTGAACGCTCTCAGAGCTAGGGTGTCGGGCCTGGCACCGCTCACCGACCCCGGTACGGCGGATGCCCGGGTAGACCTCCACTTCAAGGAGCGGGCCTTCTGGCTCTTTGCCACGGCCCACCGGCTGGGCGACTTGCGACGCTTGGTCCGGCAGTACGGGCGGAACGCAGAATCGGTTTTCCCCACCGGCCCGTACTTCAAGGGAGGCTCGTACGGGACCGACGTAAACGTACCGATTCCGTTCGACGAGAAGAACAATCCTCAGTTTACGGGGTGCATCGACCGGAGAGCGTAAGACCAGGTTTTCGAGCGGTACCTAGGAAGCGTGGAGGAGCAATCCTCCACGCTCTTTTTCTTTAGCGCTTTCGTGCGGGAGCCAAGATGGTAGCCTCCCGGGGCAAGGTGAATTGATCCTGCTCCTTCCAGCGGAGCAGCAGGTAGAAACCGACGGCGACCAGGACCAGGCTCACTAGTTGAGCGAGCGTCAAGGGACCAAAGAAACGGTCGTCTTTGGCCCTGAGGAACTCTACGAAAAAGCGCTCCAGTCCTCCCAGAACCAGATAAGCTCCGAAGAGCCAGCCGGTGGCATGTGAGTGGCGCCGCCACCGCCACAGCAGCCAAAAGCCAGCCAGCATAAGGGCGGTCTCGTAGAGCTGGGTCGGGTGGACAGCAACCACCTCGCTTACCGGGAGATCGAAGGGGAGATCGGCACCGGCCAGCCTCAAGTTCTGAACCGTAGAGGGTGGCCATCCTTCGGGGAACTTCATCGCCCAAGGGAGTGAAGACGGCAGGCCGTAGTCGTCCTGCACCAGAAAACATCCCACCCGCCCCAAGGCGTACCCCACCGCCAGGGCGGGAGCGGTAAGCTCCATGGTAAAGCGCAGAGGCACTCGGCGGCGATAACTGTTGAAAGCGACCGCCAAAACTCCCCCAATGAAACCACCGTACCAGACCAACCCACCCCGCGAAAAAAGGCTGCCGAGGTCTCGGTACAGCGCTGCATACCAGAGCTTTCCCCCGACGATGCCACCGATTACCGCCCACACGACGATGTCAGCTGCGTAGTCGGTGCCCATCCCCCGTCTGATTAGTTCCCGCTGCATGACCCAGCCGGCCACGAGAAAGGCCACCACCATCATGATCCCGTACCCGGTCACGCTGAGAGGGCCGATTTTCAAGATGAGAGGGTATACGGTCACCGTCTGCTCCCGGTTGCCGCTGCAGCCACGCGCCCTTGTCTTCCCTCGACCGCGGCTCGTTCCAACCCGGGCCAGGGCAGGGTGGGATCGGCATCCAGGTAACGATCGCTTTGCTCGTCCCGTTCCAGCCGGAACCATCCTGCCCGAGCGATCATGGCGGCGTTGTCGGTGTTGAGTCTGGGCGCGGCTACTGCAAGCTTGCCCTCTCCGCGCTGCTTCAGGGCCGAGTGCATTGCCTCCCTCAGCGTGCGATTGCAAGCTACTCCGCCTCCCAGCACCACGGTCGAGTATCCCGTGTGATCCAAGGCCTTGAGCGTCTTTTTGACCAGAATGTCGATCACAGCCTGTTGGAAAGAGCAAGCGATGTCGGCGCGGTGCGGTTCGGGCCTATCGAGTTCCCGCAGGGTATACAGCACGGCCGTCTTCAGGCCGCTGAAGGAAAAGTCGAACCCTTCCTCCAGGAGCGGTCTGGGGAAATCGAACCGATCTGCCCCCTCGCGCGCTAGCTTTTCGATGGCAGGGCCCCCGGGGAAAGGCAGGCCCAGGAGAGAGGCGACCTTGTCGAATGCCTCGCCGGCTGCGTCGTCCCGGGTCTCGCCCAGGAGAAGGTAGCGTCCCCAGTCCGGCACGTCTAGCAGCACCGTGTGGCCTCCCGACACGACCAGAGCCACGAACGGCGGTTGAAGCTCGTGGTCTTCCAGCGACGGGGCGAACACGTGGCCTTCGAGATGGTGCACGCCGATCAGCCTCTTGTCGCCGGCCAGGGCCAGCGCCTTGGCGTAGCAGATCCCTACCAGCAGCGAGCCGGCGAGCCCCGGGCCGGCGGTCACAGCTATGGAATCCACATCCTTGAGTTCCACCTGAGCCTCTGCCAAAGCCCGCCGCACCACGGGATCGAGGGCCACTACGTGGGCTCGACTAGCTAGTTCGGGGACCACTCCGCCGAACACGCGGTGTACATCTTGAGACAGGATCACCAGACTGGTGAGCTTGGGCCGCCCGCCCTCGCGTACCAGAACCGCAGCCGAGGTCTCGTCGCAGGAGGTCTCGATGCCCAGGAGGACGTCAATCACGGCCCCTCCTGCCGAGCGCCACCGAATCCGGTACCGCAACCCCTCGTACGCCAGCCGGCGTCATTACTTGGAGCGGAACCTTGGCTCCCGTGCGTGGCGCTTCCACCAGGGCTACCACCGTCACGCTCTCCGGGGGAATCTGCGCCACCCGCGAAGCTGGACCCCGCAGCGTCACGATCACCTTGGCAGGCTCGCTTATCCATCCCCCGCCAACTCCCTTGAGGGTCACCGGTACCTCGAGCATCACGCGCTCCGAGATCGCCTCCAGGGAGGCCGATATTTCCACGCTCGCCGGAAAGACTTGGACGGTACCGAACTCCGCGGTGTCTAGCTGCACCGAGCGCCGTAACGGGCCCCTCGCTCCTACGATTTCCACTGGCAGGGTTTTGACCTCGTAGATGTGTCTTACGTGGAGTTCCGGTCCGCGCACCGTTGCGCTTCCCGGGACTACGGTTACGCCACCCGTCACCGTGTATCCCGAGTCCGGCACAATGCGTACTCGGGGCACGACCGGTACTGTCCGCTGCGCCATCTCGTCGAGTCTGACCCGGATGGTGCGTGGCTGAATGTCCTGCACCTGAGCGTTCACCCTGGCACCCACCGTCAGGTCCTCGGGCCTCAACTCCAGGACGTACTCGGAGGTCATTACCGTGTCGGGAATAGTCTTGGTGATGCTGGGTGGGGATGCGTAGAGCTTGATCAGCTCCCTCGCCGAGCCCGCGTAGAGTGCCTTGACCGGCGGGAGCGGGGAGGTAAGGGCGCGGCCCTCCGGAGGCTGGACCACCAGGGAGACGGGAACCAGTTGGGTGGTGGGCTCTTCTGCCGCCACAGCAGCCCACAGGACCGCCGCCAAAATCAAGGCAGTAAGCTTTATCGGCCAGTTTCCCAGAACCAGCTCACGGAGATTGCGCTTCATCGTTGTCTCGCCTCAGCAGTCTCCCCCAGGAGTCGCCGGAACAAAGCCTGCTGCGCCGGATGATCCCATTCCGCAGCGCCGATCACCTTCTTGACGATCACCCCGTGGCGGTCGATGACGAAACTCTCCGGCACCCCGGTAGTGTAGTAGGTCCTTTGAATGCCCCCTCGGGGATCGTGCCATATGTTGAACGTAAGGTCTCGCTCGAGCGCCCACTCCAGCACCGGCTCGCCTGGCCCGACGTCCACACTCACGGCTATGATCCTCAGCCCCTCCGGTCCGAGTTCCCGGTACAGACGCTCCATCGACGGCATCTCCTGCTCGCAGGGCAAGCACCAGGTGGCCCAGACGTTCAGCAAAACCACTTCACCCCGGTACCGTGCCAGGCTTTCCCGCTCCCCGCTCCTCAAATTGACCGCCTCGAAATCGGGAGCCTCGCTTCCCACTCCCACCGCTTGCACCTCGCCGGTGAAGGTTACCGCAGCGGCCAACAATAGGGCGAGAAGACCCACCACCGACCCCACGGCAAGCCACTGCGCTCGCTGCGTCATCGCGTCCTCCCCGCTAAACCTCTACGTAACATAGCCGCCGCAACTGCCGCAATTCTTCCCCGGGATCGGGAGCGGAAAAGATCGCGGAGCCGGCCACGAAGGTATCGGCCCCCGCCTCCCATGCTGCCCGGATCGTTTCCCGCGATATCCCGCCGTCTACCTCAAGAACCGCCGCGCTCTCCCGGGCATCCAGGAAACTGCGGGCGCGCCTGATCTTGTCGGTCATAGCCGGGATGTACTGCTGGCCGGCAAAACCCGGATTGACGGTCATTATCAGCAGCAGATCGAGTTCGTCCACTACCTCTTCCACCAAAGCAAGAGGGCTCGCTGGATTCAACGCCAATCCGGCTTTCATGCCATGCTCCTTCACCTCCTGCAGGTGCCGGTGGACGTGGGTCGTAGCCTCGGGGTGGAAGGTGAACACGCCGGCCCCCGCTTCGGCGAACACTCGGATGTAGCGTTCCGGCTCTACCACCATGAGGTGCACGTCCAGCGGCAGGCGTGTAAGCCGGCGAAGCGCCTCGATCATCGGAGCCCCGAACGTGAGGTTGGGCACGAAACGCCCGTCCATCACATCCACGTGAAGCCAGTCGGCTCCTCCTGACTCGACCTGTGCTACCTGCTCCGCCAGTCTCCCGAGATCGGCCGACAATATGCTCGGCGCTATGCGAATCCGATGCTTCATCTATCCGATCAGCTGCCCCGCGCCAGGATGACGTGGATTGCGGTCCCTGGAGCTGCGAGAGTCCCCGCCGCGGGTCGCTGGTCGATCACCGTCCCGGGACGAGCGTTGCCGCCGTGGCGGCTAAAGTAGGTACCCAGTCTCAAACCGGCCTGTTCCAGGCTGGACCGTGCTTCCCCTAGCGTCAAACCGATCACGTTCGGTACCTGAATAGTAGGAGCTCCTACGCTCACCACCAAAGTAACCGGGCTCCCGGGGACGATCAGAGTCCCGGCGGGAGGGCGGGTGCTCACTATCACCCCCCGGGCTGCGGCGGTCTGGGCGGAGTCCACCCGCCCGAGTCGGAGCCCTGCCGCCTCCACCAGTAGCTGCGCAACCTGGGCGTCGTATCCCACCACATCGGGAACTGGGATCCGTTGCGGTCCCACGCTCACCCAGAGCTCCACCGTGGTTCCCTCGGGCACGGTGACGGCCGGTGGAGGGTCCTGCCAGACTACGCTCTGGGGCGGAGCTGTGGGGTGGCGCACCGGAATCGGATCGGACGCCCTCAGTTTAGCCTCTGCCAGCGCCGCTCGGGCTCTCTCCAGCGGCAAGCCCAAAACCCGGGGCACCGCCTGGCTCCCGGCGAAGATGGGTGCTGGGAACAGGAACACCGCAGCTACTAAGTAGCCGGCGAGGAACGCGCCTGCCAGCGAGCCCGCAACCAACCAGACCCGCGTCCGGGTGAGCCGGGCGAGAATGCCGCCGCGCAGTGCCGCCCAGTCGGTTCCCCGGGGCAGGTGTCTTCTGACCCGCATTTAAACCCGTTGCAATATCGCCAAGTATCCGCCGTCGCTCCCCGTGTCGGGCGGAAACAAGAACAAATCGTCTCGAACCCGGCGGAAGTCCGGATGGTGGGACAAGAACCGGTTTACCTGATTCTCGTTCTCCTCGGGCTCCAAGGAGCAGCTGCTGTAGACTAGCAAGCCGCCGGGTCGAACTACCGGGGCTGTGCCTTCGAGCAGTTCCCGCTGCAGCCCGGCGAGGCGAGCGATCCGCCGAGGAGACAACCGCCACCGTGCGTCGGGGTGTCTCGCCAGCGTGCCGGTGGCGGAGCAAGGGACGTCGAGCCACAAGGCGTCTATGCTTTTTTTCCGAAAGGGAGGGATCCTGGCGTCTGCGACGAAGACTCTAGCTCGCGACCGCGCTCGCTCCAGAGTTTCGATCAGCCGACTCAATCTGCGCCGCTTGGAATCGGAGGCCAAAACCCGGTGGCCCAAGCTCAGCAGCGCTGCCTTCCCGCCGGGAGCAGCACAGGCGTCCCAAACCGTCCAGCCGGGCGGTATGGAGACCTCGCGCACGAATCGGGCTTGGCCCGGGCCCTGTACTAAGAACGCCCCTTCTCCGTATCCCGGTAGTTCCCACGGTTTCACGCCCTTTACTACCAAGCCTCCGCCTTCGCTCGCTTGCGCCCACTCGATGCCCCGCCGGGTCAAGGCTTCTTCCAACTGATCCCGGGGCCAGTGCAAGGGCTGGATTACCAAGGGGGGTGGCTGGTTGTTGTGGCGGAGCAGCCGCTCGCTGGCTTGCTCTCCAAAGCGCTTGACCCAGCGTTCCACCAACCAGTCAGGATGGGAGTAGCGGGCCGCAAGAGCTATCGGCGCGGGCGCAGTGGTTGGATCCGTCCCGGCCGCTTCTTGCTCCTGCAACAGGCGTCTCAGGACCGCGTTGATGAAAGCGGCGCTCTTGGTCCCGGTGCGCCGTTTGGCGACCTCTACCGTGGTGGATACCGCGGCGTAGGGCGGAATCCGGCTCAAGCGCAAGATTTGATAAGCCCCGATTCGCAGCAGTGCCCGTACCTCCGGTGTGGTGCGACCCCAGCTTCGCTCCAATATCCGCCGTAGTCTTCGGTCCAACTCCCGGCGGTGCCGTAGAACTCCGGCGGCTATCTCGTGGGCCAGTCTGCGGTCAGGTTCGTTGAGCCCCCTGACGGCGCGATCTCTGGCGGCTTCGAACAGAGCCCCCAGAGTGGTGGCCCGCAGGATCTCGAAGGCGGCTTCCCGGGCGGCCCACCCTTCGGCCGGCACCCTCGAGCTCAGCCCAGAAGACCAGTGGTGGGGCTCGACGGGATCGCGACCTCCCGCCGCGGCATGCGGCCTGCGAGATAGGCCAGTCGTCCGGCCTCCACGGCGAGCTTCATGGCGCGGGCCATCTTCACCGGATCCGATGCTTCCGCCAAGGCGGTATTCATCAGGATTCCGTCGACTCCCTGTTCCATGGTGATACAGGCGTCCGACGCCGTGCCCACTCCCGCGTCCACGATCACCGGGACTTTGAGCCGGCGCTTGATGTTACGAACGGTGTAGGGGTTCAGCAGTCCTAAACCAGAACCGATCGGCGAAGCGAGCGGCATCACCGCGGCGCAGCCGGCGTCCTCGAGCTTGAGCGCGGTAACCAGGTCGTCGTTGGTGTAGGCCAAAACTTGAAAGCCTTCCTCCACCAAGATGCGGGCGGCCTCGAGGAGTCCCTCGACGTCGGGTAGCAAGGTCTCCTCGTCGCCGATGACCTCCAACTTGATGAACTCGTTGAATCCGGCCTCCCGCGCGAGCCGGGCGTAGCGTACCGCGTCTTGCGCGGTGTAGCACCCGGCGGTGTTGGCCAGGAGGAAGTATCGGTTAGGGTCGAGGTAGTAGAGGATCCCTCGCTCGTCGCGGCGGTCCAAGTTCACTCGCCGCACCGCCACCGTCACAATCTCCGCCCCCGAAGCCTCGATGGCGCGGACCATGGTTTCGTGGTCTCGATACTTTCCCGTTCCCACCATGAGCCTGGAGCGGAAACTGCGGCCTCCTATGGTAAGGGGCTCATCTAGCACGGAGGCGTCGAGTGCTGTCGTCGAAGCCACGCTTTAACCTCCCCCCACGAAGTGCACCAGTTCCACCTCATCCCCGTCATGAACCACCGTTTCTCCGAGAGCCGGCCTGCGCACTATGGTGCGATTGTGTTCTACTACGACCATCCGTGGGTCCAGCTCCAAGGTTTGGAGCAGTCCCAGCAGCGACGTCTCCCGCTCCAAGGTCCGGGGTTCTCCGTTTACGGTGACTGTGATCATGCTTCTCGACCCTCAGCTAAAGATAACAGGATCGCTTCCGCCGCCGCACCCGGATCCTCAGCTTCCCACACGGCTCTAATAACTGCTACACCGTAGGCGCCCGCAGCGATGCACTGTGCCGCCCGCTCCGGAGTGATCCCTCCGATAGCGATCACCCGGCCGGGGAGCGATCGCTCGATGGCTTCCAGACCCAAGGGCGGCCGGTTAGGATGGGAGGCGGTCTCGAAGATCGGTCCTAAGAACACATAGTCCGCGCCTTGGGCCAACGCCACGCGGGCAGCCTCTGGGCTGTGCGTCGAGCGGCCGAGGAAGGTTCCTGGGCTTACCAGAGAGCGCACTGCCTCCAGCGGGATGCCCCGCTTGGGAAGATGGACGCCTTGGGCATTGATCGCGAGTGCCAAGTCCACCCTGTCATTGATGAACAGGAGCGAGCGAGTGCCCTTGAGCGCCTCTCGGAGTCGGCGGGCGAGTTCCAAAAGGCGGCGGCCGCCTAGGTTGGGTGCTCGGAGATGTAGGGCGAGTGTTCCCGAGCGCGCCACTTTATTAGCCAGATCGACAAAGCCGTCAAGGGAGACGATGCGGTCGTCAGTGGTAAGGTGCAGCTTAGGGAGAATCACTCGAACCGATCGTTCACCTTCACGCCGCGGCCCCGGGCCCAGGCCACGGTCGCCATGCGGCACTTTCCCGCCGGCTGGCATTCCATGAAGCGCACCACAGCGGAGTCGGTAGCCACCACCAGTGCAGGGTCGGTAGCCAACACCGTACCGGGGGGAGCGGGTCGCTCTTGGTGCCAGGAAGGGACCACCTGCGGGACGAAGAGCTTTACCTCCCTTAGCTTGAGTCGGGTCCACGCTCCCGGCTCGGGGTCCAAAGCCAAAGCCAGCCGCGCTATGCGCTCGGGCTCATCGCTCCAGCGAATCCGCGCCAGTTCCCGGGTGATCTTCGGGGCATAAGTTGCCTCCCGGTGGTCCTGAGGTTCCGCGCGCGCCGCTTTCCCGGCCAACAAAGTCAGCGCCTCGATCAGTGCCAGGGCTCCCAACTCGGAGAGCCGCCCGGCGAGCTCGCCCCCGGTCTCGTCCGGGGCGATCGGCGTCGGCACCCTGAGCAGTACCGGCCCGGTGTCCATCCCTTCGTCCATCTGCATGACGGATACCCCGGTTTCGCGGTATCCCTCAATGATGGCGTGCTGGATCGGCGCGGCGCCTCTGAGCTTGGGCAATAAGGATGCGTGCACGTTTATCATCCCTAGGGGCGGAACCTCCAGGAGCTCCTTTCGCAAGATGTGCCCGTAGGCCACCACCACTCCTAGGTCCGGCTTCAGGGTAGCGAGTTGTTCTACGAACTCCGGAGAGTTGGGTTGCTCGGGTTGAAGGACGGGGAGCCCTTCGACCAAGGCCGCCGATTTCACCGGCGGTGGTTCCAGCCGCGAGCGGTAACGCCCCTTAGGGCGGTCGGGTTGGGTGACCACCGCCGCCACGTCGAAGCCCTCACCCACCAGAGCCCGCAGGGACGGTACCGCGAACTCCGGGGTGCCGAAAAAGACGATGCGCATCTCAGTAGCCGGAGCGCTCCCGGCTGCTTCTGGCCGCGGCGGGTTCGGCCGAGAATTCCTTGAGGTAGCCCCGCTCTCCTTTTCTCAGCCTTTTCCATTTGGCCAGCAACAGCTGCCGCTTCATGGGGCCGACACGGTCAATGAACAAGATGCCGTCAAGATGGTCGATCTCGTGCTGCACCGCCCGGGCTCTGAGATCCACCGCCTCCACCCTAATGCGATTGCCTTCCAGATCCGTGGTCTCCACCACCACTCGCCGGGCACGCTTCACCTCGGCGAAAATATCCGGTATCGAAAGACACCCTTCTTCCTCGGTCACGCTTCCTTCCTGTTCGACGATAACCGGATTGATGAGCACAATTGCAGGCTCGTCCCCGGTGTCCACCACCGCCACTCGGCGCGCCGTACCGATCTGATTGGCGGCCAGACCGATTCCCCGATCCGCCCTCATGGTGTCGAACAGATCCTCCACTAGAGCCCGGACCTCGTCGTCGATCCGCTCGACCTCTACGGCCCGCTCCCTGAGAACCGGAGAGCCGAGCAGGTGAATCGGACGTATGCTCAACTCTTGGTCTCCTGCACCTCTTCTTTGGGGGAGCGGATTTCGGCGATTCGGTCCCGCTGGACCACCAGGCGGGTCTCGCCGCTCCGCACCGTGATCCGATCGTCCCGAATATGCACCACTTCTCCGATGATGCCTCCCGCGGTTACGATCTCGTCGCCCCGCTTCAATTGCTGCAGGCGTTCTCGATGTCGCTTTTCCTGTTGCACCCTCGGGCGGATCAAAAGGAAATAGAAGATGGCCAGGATCGCGGCCATCTGAAAGAGAAAGATGACCAGACCTCTTCCGGTATCGGGTCCGGCCGGTGCGAACAGCAAAAGCGCAAGTGCCAGTTTCATTTCCCCTCGTAGCGGGCTAGCCAGTCGCGGTGCCAGGGATCGAAGGTACCTGCGAGAATGTGATCCCGCGCCGTTTCCGCCAGCCGTATAAGGAATCGAACGTTGTGCAACGAAAGCAGCCTCAAACCCAGCAACTCCTCGGCCTGAAACAGGTGGCGCAAGTAGCCGCGGCTGTAAGTTCGGCAGGTCTCGCAGTCGCAGGTCTCCTCTAGCGGCAGCGGGTCTTGCCGAAACGCGGCATTGCGTATGTTGATCGGCCCGAGGGGAGTGAAAGCGCTCCCGTTGCGACCGTTCCTGGTGGGCGCCACGCAATCGAACAAGTCCATCCCGAGAGCGATCGAACGCAAAAGATCCTCGGGAAAGCCCACGCCCATAAGATAACGCGGCACCTGCGCCGGTAGGGACGGCAGCATCCCTTCGATCACTTGGTACCTCGTCTCCTTGGGCTCGCCCACCGCAAGGCCGCCCAGCGCTACCCCGCTCCAATCTGCCATCTCGAAGATTTGGACCACCGCCGATCGCCGGAGGTCCGGGTAAGTGGCTCCTTGAACGATCGGCCACAAAGCCTGTCGGTCGGGTTCATGGCGGGCCAGTTCCCGGTGGCGCCGCAGCGCTCGCTCGGTCCACCGGCGAGTCCGCTCCCAGGCGTCGTTGGCCTGCTCCCGGCTCGCAGTCCCGGGTACCACGTGGTCCAGTACCATGGCGATATCCGACCCCAAGGTCCACTGAATCTCTGCCGCCAGTTCCGGGGTCAGCCTTCTCAACCCCCCGTCGACCGGAGAGCGAAACTCCACGCCGTGGTCGTCGACCCGGCGCAGAACCTCGAGAGAGAATACCTGAAATCCGCCTGAGTCAGTGAGCAGCGGGCGATCCCACGCCATGAAACGGTGCAGCCCGCCGAGAGCCGCGATGGTCTCCTCTCCGGGGCGCACGTGAAGGTGGTAGGTGTTGGCCAGAAGGATCTCGGCACCTACAGCTTTGAGGTCGAAAGGCGAAAGCCCGCGCACCGTTCCCTGAGTCCCCACCGGCATGAAGCAGGGCGTGCGCACCACGCCGTGGGGAAGTTTCAAGCTTCCTGCCCGGGCTTCTCCGTCTACTCTTTCCAGAGTGAACTCGAACATGGCGAACCCTAAAGCGCTCAGAGGATCGCCATGGCGTCGCCGTAGCTGTACATCCGGTAGCTCCGGGCTACCGCCTCGCGGTAGGCTGCCATGGTCTGTTCGTAGCCGCCGAATGCAGCTACCAGCATCAAGAGAGTGGAACGGGGAAGGTGAAAGTTCGTCAACAGCGCGTCTACCACCTTGAACTCGTAGAGTGGATAGATGAAAAGATCGGTCCAGCCGCTGCCGCTTCTCACAGCCGCAGCCCGGGACCGCGCTGCGGCGGGCTGGTCTGCTACCGCCGTTTCCAGAGTTCTAACCGCCGTAGTGCCCACCGCCCAGACCCGTGATCCGGAGGCCTTGGCCCGGTTTATCTCTTCCGCCGCAGCCTCCGGAATCTGGTACCACTCGGTGTGCATCAGGTGCTGCGAAGGGTCGTCCACCTCCACCGGTTTGAACGTACCCGGTCCCACGTGAAGCACTATCTCGACCATCCTGCCCCCGCGCTGCTCGACGGCGGATACTATCTCGGGCGTGAAGTGAAGGCCCGCGGTGGGAGCCGCGACACTGCCTTCGATTTTGGCGAAGATCGTCTGGTACCGCTCGCGGTCTTCTTCCTCCGGCGGCCTGCGGATGTATGGCGGAAGGGGGACCGACCCGTAGCGCTCCATCAGCGCCCGCACGTCGATCGATCCACAGAACCTGATCCGGCGCATCCCTCCCCTCAGCACCTCGACCACTTGGGCCACCGCCTCCTGGCCGAAGCGCACCTTGCGCCCCACCTTGAGCTTGCCCCCCGGATGCACCATGGCGAGCCAGGTGCCGTCGGGTTCCGGGTGAACCAAGAGGATCTCCGCTTCTCGTCCGTTTTCTCGGGTCCCTTTGAGGCGCGCCGGAATCACGCGGCTGGCGTTTACCACCACCACGTCTCCCGGCTCGATCAGGGAGGGAAAATCTCTGAAAGAGCGGTGCTCGATTCGGCCGTCGCTTTTGTGCAGCACCAGCAGGCGGCTGGCGCTCCGGTCGGGGAGCGGGTGCTGCGCTATGAGGTGCTCTGGTAGCGGGTAGTCGAAGGCGGAGACCGGATACCGGCGGTCGCTATCCCCCATGATTACGGACGGTCGAACAGCGATTCCTGCGATGCTTTGGATCGGGTGTAACCGAAGTGCTTGTACGCCGCCGGAGTCGCCGCCCGCCCGCGGGGCGTGCGATCCAAAAATCCCTGCTGCAAAAGATACGGTTCGTATACCTCTTCCAAAGTTCCGGGATCCTCCCCCACGGCCGCCGCTATGGTGCTCAGTCCCACCGGCCCACCGTCGAACTTCTCGATTATGACCCTCAAGATCCGGCTGTCCATGTCGTCAAGGCCATACTCGTCCACGTTGAGACGGGCGAGAGCCTCGACGGCGACCGGTGCCGTGATCACCCCGTCCGCCCGCACCTGGGCATAGTCCCGCACTCTCCTCAGAAGGCGGTTGGCAACCCGGGGGGTGCCGCGGCTGCGGCGGGCGATTTCTCGAGCTCCATCGGGCTCGATCTCCACCGCCATTATCTTGGCGGAGCGGTTGACGATCTTTTCCAGGTCCGACGTGGGGTAGTATCCCAGTCGTTCGATGAGTCCGAACCGGGCCCGCATCGGCGGCGTGAGCATCCCGTAACGGGTGGACGCTCCGATCAGCGTGAAAGGTTCGAGGCGCATGGGAATGGTTTGCGCGTTCGGCCCCTCGGCGATCCGCACGTCGACCCGGTAGTCTTCCATCGCGGGATAGAGAAACTCTTCCAGTGCGGGCCGCAAACGGTGAATCTCGTCGACGAACAGGACATCTTTGGGCTTCAGCGTGGTGAGCAGCCCCACCAAGTCACCTGGCCTTTCCAAGACCGGGCCGCTCGTGGTCCGGATGTTGACGCCCAGCTCCCGGGCCACCAGTATCGCCAGGGTGGTCTTGCCCAGGCCCGGCGGACCGAAAAAGAGCAGATGGTCCAAGGGCTCTCCCCGCTGCTTGGCGGCATCGATGGCGATCTGGAGGCTTTCTTTGACCTGCTCCTGCCCGATGAATTCCTCCAGCCGCGAGGGCCTGAGCGACGCCTCCGCCGAGAGCTCTTCGGGGAGGGCTTCGGGTGTGGTGATCTGGGTTCGGCTCACCGCAGCGCGGCGGCCACGCGCCATCGCACCGGCCGCGTGTCCTCCTCTATTACCTGCTTTCGATGGCAGCTCACGCAGCGATCCTCGGTCCTCCGCTCGTCGACCCGCACCAACTTTCTATTGGTCGCTCCGCAGCTGGGACAGATCCATTCTGCCGTCTTGACCATATCCGCTTCAGCTCACCCTCCGCTCAAATGTCGCAGCGCCCGACGAATCAACTCCACCGCCTCCGCCGGTCCGTCCCGGTTGACCGCCGCCCTCACCGCGCGGTCGGCTTCCGCGGCGCTGTAGCCTAGGCCCACGAGAGCCTGAACCGCCTGCTCCGCGGATCGGGGCCGGGAAAGCTCGCCTGCCCCTTCCAAGAGATCCCCCATCCGATCTTTCAGTTCCACCACCATTCGTTCGGCAATCTTTTTCCCGATCCCCGGCACGGTACACAAAATTGCCAGGTCGCCCTCTTTGAGCGCCCTGACCACCCTCTCGCCTCCCAGAGTCGAAACCAACGCCATGGCGTGCCTCGGACCCACACCGCTCGCGCCGAGGAGTCGCTGGAAGACCACCCGCTCCAGCTCTCGGTCGAAACCGTATAGGGCCCACCCGTCCTCCCGCACCACCAAAACCGTGGCCAGCTCGACTGTGGCGCCGTTTTCGGGCAGCCGCTCCAGCACGCCCAGCGGAACCGCAATCTCGTAGCTTACCCCTCCCGCGGTGGCCAGCACCACCCGGTCCCCGGTGCGCGATACGATCTTTCCCCTGACGGCGCTGATCACCCTGCCTTCTTCTCGGTCGACCTTTTCACCCTCTTCGCCGCGATCCGGGGCGCGCCCTTAATCCTTGATCGCGCCTGCTTCTGAGACCACTTTCTCACCGGCCCTGAGCTCGCTGCTCGCGTCGTCTGAGCATGTAAGTAAGGGCTACCGCCACCCCGTCGGCTGCGTCGGCTGGTGCAGGCGGTCGGCGCAGCCGCAACAGCTGCTGTACCATGTATCCCACCTGAGGTTTGGTCGCCGCGCCGCGACCGACAATGCTCTTCTTCACAGTCGCCGGCGGAAACTCGACTATTTCCAACCCCGCCCGCGCGGCCGCCAGAAGGATCACCCCTCGGGCTTGTCCCAAAACCACAGTGGTCTTCACGTTCTTGGCATAAAATGGCGTTTCGATCACCAGGGCGTCCGGCTGGTGGCGAGCTATGAGTTCTTCTATTCCTTGGTAGAGCGTTTTCAGCCGCTGCCACAGCCGCTGTCGGGTGTCGGTGCGAATCACTCCGCATTCTACCAGCCGGCCCGGAAACCCGTCCGCCGACTCCACCACACCGTATCCGGTAACCGCCGTCCCCGGGTCGACCCCCAGCACCCGGATGCTCACCCGCTGACCGCCGCCAAGGTGTCCGCGTCGATGTCGAAGTTGCTGAACACGTTGGAAACATCGTCGTGCTCTTCCAACGCGTCCATCAGCTTGAGTAGGCGTTCGGCCTCCGCCCCTTGAACGGTGACGCTGCTCTTAGGCTTCATCGCGATTTCCGACTGGCGGGGCTCGATCCCCCGCGACCTCAGGGCGTCGAGCACGGCGTGCAACGCTGATGGGGCGGTGGTTATTACGAGCTGATCTCCATCCCGCGTCAGGTCCTCAGCGCCCGCCTCTAGGGCGGCCTCCAGAGCGGCGTCCTCGTCATACCGATCTGCGTCGAGATAGATCTGGCCCTTCTTTTCGAAGAGCCACGCCACCGAGTTCGGAGCGCCCAGGTTGCCGCCGTACCGAGAAAACAGGTGGCGCAGCTCGGCCACAGTACGGTTGAGATTGTCCGTGGTGACCTGGATCATGATCGCGGCGCCACCGGGACCATAACCCTCGTACACCGCTTCCTCGTAGTTCACCCCTTCGAGCTCGCCGGTACCCTTCTTAATAGCGCGCTCGATATTCTCCGCTGGCATGTTGGCGGCCTTGGCCGCATCGATCGCCGTCCGCAGCCGCGGATTCCCCGTCGGGTCGCCGCCACCTTGCCGGGCGGCTACAGTAATCTCCTTGATTAGCTTGCTGAAAAGTTGCCCACGTTTGGCGTCGGCGGCCGCCTTGCGGTGCTTGATCTGCTTCCATTTGCTATGGCCAGCCATTGGCACCTCCCGCGTCTTACAGAATATAAGCGCTCCCCGGCTTTTCAGGTGGGTGTCCGGCTACAGCGGGTCGAGCATGTCCTCGAAGCGCAGCCACTGCTGGTAGAAATACAGATCCACGAACCCCGTCGGCCCGTTTCGGTTCTTGGCCACGATCAGTTCGGTGGCGCCCTCTACCCCTCCTCCGGGTCGGTACATCTCTTCGCGGTAAATGGCCAGAACCACATCGGCGTGCTGCTTCACCGCTCCCAAAGTACCGAAGTCGTCCAGCGTAGGTCGGGGATCGGCTCGGCTGGGTACGTGCTGGGGCAGCTGGGCCACGGTGAGGCAGGCTATCCGACGCTCCAAAGCCAGAGCCTTGAGCGCTCGCAAGGCGGCCGCACTGTCCTCATCCTGGGTCAGCCGGCTCACCGGTGCCGGAAGCAGTTGGAGATAGTCCACGATTAGAAGCGCGGGGTCATGTTGCCAGGCGGCTTCGAACGCTTCGTCGAACCGTTGTCCGGTGAGAGGATAGAAGTGCAACGGAAGATCCCGGATGCGCACCGCTGCGGCGCCGAGGGCAGCCCGGGCTTCGTCTGACAGGGTCGCCTGCCTGATGTCGTCCACCTTGGCCCGAGCCTCGATGGCCAGCGACCGCTCCATCAGGCGGTCTTCGTCCATTTCGCCCGAGAAAAAGACCGCGGTCTTTCCGCTGCGCGCTGCCCGAAGCGCGATCCCCAATGCCAACGCCGACTTGCCCGAGCGGACGTCTCCCCCCAGTACTACCAGATCGCGGCGCCTGAGTCCGCCTCCCAGCAGCCGATCCAGCGAAGGGAACCCCGTGGGCACCGTGTCGGGAGGCAAGGTGCCCCGCGGCTGGGTGTCCACCTGGCGGATAATGTCGCTGAGGGAACGCCTCGGTCCCCCTGGTTTTTCGCTCATGAGATCGCCCCGCGTGCTTGCGTCGCCGCGCGTTCCAGCACTCGCCCTATCTTGGGCCCCAGTGTCTCCCGTGCCGGTGCGACCAGATGTCTGAGCGCTACCGCAGCCGCCGACGGTGTACCCTCGGCCAGCTCCCTGAGGGCCAGAGCGAAGGCCCGCTTCAAAGGTGCTGGAAGGGCAAGACTGCTCAACCGCCACTGTAGCGCCTCTACCCTCCTGCGGTGGGTTCTCGGCTTGAGGACGTCTGGAGGCACTGCCCCGTCGCAGACGCGCAAGAACAGCCACAGGGCGAACAGCCCGTTTTGGCGGGGCCCTCGAGCGCTGGCGGCCAGATATGCTATCAGTTCCTCCTGGGCAGCTGACAGTTGTCCGCTCAAAGGAACGCCTCCAGTGCCGCCTCTACTTCCTTCGGCGGTATCTCGATCATGCAGCGGTGGTGGCCCAAGGGACAGTGGGAGCTTCCGAAGGAGGAACACGGCCTGCATGGGAGGAAGCGCTCCAGTGGCCGGACTGCAGCGTGAGGAGGCAAGAAATCAGCTGCCGCTGTAGGTCCGAAGAGCGCTACTACGGGTCGCTTCACCGCGGTCGCTAGATGCAGAGTACCGGAGTCGTTGGAGACCACCACCTGAGCCCGTTCGAGAACCGCGGCCGCGGTTCTCAAGGGTAGGCCGTAGGCTTCGATGACTCCGTTGCCCGACAGCAGGGGGCGCTCCTCTGCGGAACCCACCGCCACCACGGTGTACCCGCGGGCCAGCAGGCGATCGGCCAAAGTGCGCCAGTACCGCGCCGGCCAGCGTTTGCTGGGCCGGCTGGCTCCCGGAGCCAGGGCTACGAATCCCTCCGGCACCAGGGCCGCGGCCGCTTTTTTTTCTTCAGCAGTCGGATAGACCCCCGGCGAATGGGAGTCGGATTGCAGGTCCAAGGTGCGGGCGGCGGCGAAATATCGATCTACTACCGTGCGCACTTTTCGCGGATGCCAGCCAAGCCAGATCCTTCTCAAGCGCACCAGTCGGCCTTTGGGAGAGGCGAACCACGAAGTCCGGATCGAGTGGCGCAAGCGCCAGGAGCGCCAAGAGCGCTGCAGATCGAGCCCCAGCTCGAAGTCTCGCTCCCGCAGCACTCCGACCAGAGCTGCGATGGAACCGTGCCGCGGCCAGCCGATCACCTCAGCTACGTGGGGATTAGTCTCCAGCAGCGGAGCATAGGAATCTCGGGTCACAAAGGTCACGGTAGCGCCCGGGTACCGCTCGGCGATGGCGCTCAGGAGCGGAGTCGTGAGTATGACGTCGCCCAGGGAGCTGAAGCGTACGATCAGGATCCGCGGGGAAGCCATGGGTGGTTGAATATGTAACCGGCTCGTTGAGAGCCGCCAGAGGTGCAGATAATTTTGTTGCCAATGGTTCGGCCCAAAACGATTCTCTGGGTAGACGACGAGGTCGAGTCGTTGGGCGCCCATGTAATGTTCTTGGAGGAGCACGGCTATTCGGTGGAGCAGGCCGCGCACAGCGATGACGCCTTGGCTCTGCTCCAGCGCCGCCCCTACGGCTTGGTACTCTTGGACGAACAGCTTCCCGGTCTTCGAGGGTTAGAGCTGGTAAGCCAGATTCGGGCGATCGACCCCACGGTTCCGGTGGTGATGGTTACCAAGAGCGAGGGAGCGGAGACGATGCGCGAGGCGATCGGGGCCGAGCTAGCTGACTATCTGGTCAAACCTGTCAACCCGCGCCAGGTGCTGAGCGTGGTGGTGAGACTGCTCGAGGGGGACCGCATAAGGGAGCAGCGAGTGACTCGGGATTTCGTGTCCCGATTTCGCGAACTGGAGGGAAGACGGGGAGCCAAGCTGGGTTGGCGGGAGTGGGTCGAGTTGGCGGCGGAGTTGGCCCAGTGGGAGGTGCGGTTGGATCAGAGCGACCAGCACGGGCTGAGGGAAGCTCTGGCCATGTTCCAGCGAAGCCTGCACTCGGACTTCGCGGATTTCATCAGGGCCAATTATCCGCTCTGGGTGTCGAGGGGGGCCGGCGATGGTCCACCCCTGTCGGTGGATGTGGTGCCCCAATTCTTGTTGCCGCTTTTGAGGGCGAATCCTTCGGTACTCTTCGTTTTGGTGGATTGCCTGCGGCTGGATCAATGGGAGTCGCTCAAGCCCGAAATTGCCGAGACGTTCGACGTCGAGGTGTCCTTTCAGTACAGCATTCTTCCCTCGGCCACTCCCTACGCTCGCAACGCGATCTTCAGCGGGCTGTTTCCCCGGGAGATCCAACAGCGCCACCCGGGCTGGTGGGGGGAGCGGGACGACGAAAGCCTGAACGCTAACGAAGGAGAACTTTTTCGGCTTCAGATTGCGGCGCTGTTGGGATCCAAGATCACGGTTCGTTACGAAAAGGTCACTTCGGTGGCGGAAGGGGAGGATCTGCTCAAGCGGCTTCCCGGTTACCTAGCCCAGGGCGGAGTCACCGCTTTGGTTTTCAACTTCATCGATCAACTGACTCACAGCCGCGGCGAGCACGCCATTCTCTACGAGGTGGCGCGAGATGCCGCGGCACTGAGGGCCCTGACTCGAGCCTGGTTCAGAGACTCGGCGCTCCGAGCAGCGCTGCGGGAGGCCGAACGCCGGCGGGTGCCGGTTTTGCTCACCACGGATCACGGTTCGATTCACTGCAACACGCCCGCCACTGTGTTCGCCAAGCGGGACGCTACCGCCAATCTGCGCTATAAGTTCGGGGTGGATCTCCGAGCCGAGCGATCGGAGACCGCGATTTTGGTAGACGATCTTCCGGGCTGGGGTCTTCCTCCAATGAGGTTGGGAGTGCGACTTCTCCTGGCGGCGGGAGATCACTTTTTCGTCTATCCCACCAAGCTCAGAGAGTATCAGGGCCGCTATCGGGGAGCGTTTCTGCACGGTGGTGTAACCCCGGAGGAGATGATCGTCCCCGTGGCGCTGCTGACTCCGCGGGCCTCCCGCTAGGCTCGCCATGGGTCGCCTGCTGGGGTACCTCCGACCCTACGCCTGGTGTTTCTTTGCCGGAGTCGTTGTAGCCGGGATCGCCTCGGTCCTGGACGGGTTCAGCTTTACTCTGCTGATCCCGTTCCTCCGGCTGCTCTTTGGCTCGGCCGGGGCCGGTGAGTCGCCCACCACGGTCGATCGGCTGCTGGATCTCGTGGTAGGGAAGCTCATCTCCCAAGGGGATGCCGAAGCCGCGCTGCGCAACGTAGTAGTCTTGATCCTGGTTGCCGTCGCCCTTAAGAACGGGGCGATTTATCTGGCCGGCTACCTTCGCGTCCGAGTTCAGGAAAACGTAGCGCGGGATCTTAGAGTCCAGTTGCACCGCCACATCCAGCGTCTCGGCGTCTTTTTTTCCCAGCGCGAGAGAGCCGGAGATCTGGTGAGCAAGGTGGTTTCCGACGTGGAGCACGCCAAGATCTTGGTAGGCCAGGGGCTGTGGTCGTTGATCCAGAACGGCGCGGTGGTGCTGGTGTATCTCGCGATTCTCTTGGCGCTATCCTGGCAGTTGACCCTGATCACTCTGGTTCTGGCGCCAGCTCTCGCCTGGGGGCTCCGCCCAGTGATGGCGGGTGCTCGTTCCCGGTTCATCAAGGCGTTCGAGGTGAGAGGCGAGCTGGGCGCCTTGATGAGCGAGCACTTGGAGGGTGCCAAGGTGGTCAAGGCGCACGGCGCCGAAGAGCAGACGCACCGCCGGTTCGCCGAGGCCGCTACCCGCCATGCCAGAGGACTGGTGCGGGCGGAGCGGTTGGCGGCGTTGTCTCATCCGCTCAGCGAGACCCTGGGTGCCGGAGTGGTGCTGACGATCGTGGTAGCGGGTTGGTGGTTCTCTCTCGGAGGGGGATCCCTCAGGCCCGAAGCGCTGATCGCCTTTCTAGGCGTGACCTTGAGGCTGCTGCCGCCGGTAAAGTCGTTGGCTCATTTCCCGGCCCTTGCCGGCCAGGCTTCGAGTGCGGCAGCGCGGATCTTCGAGGTCCTGAACCTGGAACCCGACGACGTAGATCCTCCGTCGGCTGCCAAGTTCCCGGGACTCAAAAGCGAGATCGCCTTCGATCGGGTGTGGGTGGCGTACCAGCCGGAGCGCTGGGTGTTACGCGACGTGAGTCTAACTGTCTCGCGGGGCGAGATCGTGGCCATCGTGGGAGCTTCGGGGGCCGGGAAATCTACCCTACTCGATCTCTTGGCCCGATTCGTGGAGCCTAGCAAAGGCAGATTGCTGATAGACGGCGTATCCGTAGACCGATACGACCGCCGTTCGTTGCGGCAGCACTTGGGGATCGTTAGTCAGCAGACGGTGCTTTTCAACGACACGGTTCGTAACAACATCGCCTTAGGGGACCGAGCAGATGCGGCGATGGCCGAGATAGAGGCAGCGGCTCGAGCCGCCAACGCCCATCAGTTCATCGAAAATCTTCCCAACGGTTACGATACGGTGATCGGCGAGCGGGGTTCTTTGTTGTCGGGCGGAGAGCGGCAACGGATCGCCATCGCGCGGGCTCTGCTCCGGGATCCCCCCATCCTGATCCTAGACGAGGCCACTTCCGAGCTGGACAGCGAATCGGAGTATTTGGTGCAGGAGGCAATCCGCCGGCTGATGGCGCAGCGGACCGTGCTGGTAGTGGCGCATCGACTTTCCACCGTGGCTCAGGCGGACCGCATCGTGGTCTTGGAAAACGGCAGAATCGTGGAATCGGGCAGGCACTCCGAGTTGCTCAGCGCGGGAGGGCGTTACGCGGTACTCCATCGCCTCCAGCTGGTGGGCTAGGGGATGGATGGAAGCCGCACTCTCCTGCTCACTTCCGACTTTCCGCCCCTCGCCGGAGGGATAGCCAGACTGTGCCACGAACTGGTGCTGCGCCGCCCGCATTGGATGGTTTCTACACCGGTAAACGAAAGCGATGAAAAACTGGGCAATTTTTTTGCCAGAACCGATCCCTCCCGGATCGATCGTTTGGATATCGGAGTGCGGGCAGCTCGCGCCCTTCCCGGAATTGCACGGTGGACCCGGCGCGCGCTTCAGCTCTCGCGCCGGCAACATTTCGGCCTGGTCTATTGCGCGAACCTGAAACCGGCCGGTTACGTGGCGCGGGCCCTGGCGACTCGCAGAGGAACGCCGTACATCGTCGCGGCTTACGGGCGGGATCTCTTGGCCGCTCGCCGCCAGGCTTCAAGTTCACCCCTCAAGCGGCGCCTGCTCAATTGGATACTGGGGAGCGCCCAGGCAGTAGTGGTACCCAGCAGGTGGGCTGCGAGCCGCGCAGCCGCACTGCTCGAAGATCTCGACCTTGTGCAAAGGGCCGCAGGGATTGAGATCGTGAAGCCGGGGGTGGACCTAGCTCGCTTTCGGCCAGGCCTCGGAGCTGAACCGTTGAGGTGCCGGTACGGAATTCCTGAGCGAGGGGTGCTGCTCACGGTGGCGAGGTTGGAACCGCACAAGGGGATAGGTACCGTGTTGCGTGCGCTGCGGGAGCTTCAGGATTTGCATCTCACCTATGTCGTCGCCGGCGACGGCGCTGCGGCGGCCGAGCTCAGGCAGCTGGCTTTGGGTTTGGGAGTGGAAAGGCGGGTCCGGTGGTTGGGGTGGGTGCCCGAGGATGATCTTCCGTTTTTGTACAACGCGGCCGAGGTGTACGTCGGCATGTCCGAGGAGACCGATCTCGAAGTCGAAGGTTTCGGGCTCTCCTTTCTAGAAGCGGCGGCGTGTGGGCTTCCGGTGGTGGCCGGTGCCGCGGGAGGCGTGCCGGACGCGGTGGAGAATGGCAAGACCGGTTATCTGCTGGAGCCCAAAGCTCCGGAAAAGCTGGCACGTGTCCTCAGGCAGCTGTTCTCCGATCGCGAACACTGTTTGAGGCTGGGAGCGGCCGGACGCCGCCGGGCCGAAAGGGAGTTCGCTTGGGAGAGAGTCTGTCGCGAGCTGGACAAGCTGGAGGAAGCGATCCGACGAGCTCCGGGTTTCGGACCGACATCGGCCAGCTGAATCGGTTGGTGATCGATTCCACGCGGAAGGTGGGTGGTCTTGGGGCTTCATTTCTAAATTGCCGCCGAGGAGATTGAAAAGGTGGCGGAAGTCTCGGCTCGAAGATGAATTCGCGCTGCATTTTCTGTGCGGTGGTCGCGGGCGACGCACCCGCCAGCATGGTGTATGGAGACGAGGAAATCGTGGCGTTTCTCGATCTATATCCCGTACACCCGGGACACACTTTGGTGGTTCCCAAGATGCACGTGCCCGATCTTGCCTCCTGCCCGCCCGAGCTCGCGGGTAAGCTGATGGAGGTGAGCACTAGGCTGGCGCCGGCGGTGGCGAAGGCGACTTCGGCTGCCGGGTTCAACGTGTGGACCGCGAGCGGACGCGCCGCGGGGCAGGAGATCTTCCATCTGCACTTGCATATCCTGCCGCGTCACGAAAGCGATTCCTTCGGTCTGCGATTCCCCAGGGGATATCCCCGGAAAGCCAACCGCGGGGAGTTGGACCTGATGGCTGCGAAGATCAGGGAGGCTCTCGCGCCGTAGCGGCCACCGCTACATCTTATCGCCCCAGAGCCCCAACCGAGGGAGATATCATGCGAGCGCTGCTGGATCTGGCCACTATCATCTTCGATCCCATCGCCGTCTTCCAGCGGGTACGCGAAAAGCCGCGGTTTTGGCTGCCGTTTCTGGGACTCGCCGCCCTTCAGATCGCTATCGGCTTTCTGATGATCCCTTACAATCGTGCCGCCATGCGATCGGTGATGAGCGCTGCCGGTGGAGCGGGACCGGATATTTCGGCGTTCCTGGTGGTCGGTGTCTTCTTAGCGCCGGTCGGCATGGCGTTCTTCCTACTAGTTTCAGCCGGGGTGCTTTGGATTGTGCAGGCGTGCTTGCGGCGGGAGCCAACTTCAAGCAGTTGCTCAGCGTGGTGACTTACGCTGGGATCACCGGGATCGTCGCGCAGCTGGCGGCCCTGGTAGTGTTAACCGTCGGCGGCGGGTCTGAAAGCGTTACCTTCTGGAGCGATCTCAGGGCAAGCTTCGGCCTCGACCTCCTGTTGAGCTCGAGATCGGGCCCCCTTGCCGCGCTGTTGGGGGCTGTCAATCCGTTTTCCGTCTGGGCGCTGGTACTCACCGGTTTGGGGATTTCGGTCAGCCACAAGACTTCCAGAGCTTTGGGCATGGGTGCCGCAGCTGTAGTTCTGGTGGTGGGCGCACTGTTCCAGGCGGGCTTCGCTCTGATCGGCATGGGAAGGGGGACTTGAGATATGCCAGTGGTGCGTTTCCGTGGCGTTTTGCGCAGTGGGTGCGTCGCTCTCCTCTTGGCGGTTCCAGCAGCGGCCGCTCTGGGGGCCCAGGATAAGCCGCCCTACGACATCGTGCTCAAGAACGCGAGAATAGTGGACGGTACCGGGAGTCCGTGGTATCGAGCTGACCTGGCGATTCGAGGAGAGTTAATCGCTCGGATCGCTCCCTCGATTACCGACTCTGCGCGACGGGTTATCGATTTGGGAGGTCAGGTAGTGGCTCCGGGATTCATCGACATTCACACCCATGCACGACGAGGGATCTTCGAGCTGCCCACGGCGGACAACTACGTGCGTCAGGGTGTAACCACTGTCATCGAGGGGCCGGACGGCGGATCCCCTGTGCCTTTGGGTCCTTTCTTGGAGCGACTGGACTCCCTGCCCAAGTCGGTCAATATCGGAAGCTTCATCGGTCAGGGCTCGGTGCGGGAGGTGGTAATCGGCGAGGTGAACCGCCGAGCCGCGCCCGAGGAGCTGAACCGGATGCGCGCTCTGGTGGAGCAGGGAATGCTGGATGGCGCCTTCGGGCTTTCCTCAGGGCTGTTCTACGTTCCAGGAGCGTTCACGCCCACCGAGGAAGTGATCGAGCTGGCTCGGGTCGCCGGGCGGTTCGGCGGGATCTATATCTCCCACATGAGGGATGAAGCGGCGGGCGTGGTCCAGAGCGTGTTGGAAACGATCAGGATCGGGGAAGAAGGTGGGCTTCCCGCCCAGATCACCCATCACAAGATCGTGGGTCCGGGTTACTGGGGCCGAAGCGTCGAGACGTTGAGGTTGGTAGACGAGGCTCGGGCTAGGGGGGTGGACGTCACTATCGATCAGTATCCCTACACCGCTTCGAGTACCAGCATCACTTCCGCTCTTCTTCCCTCGTGGGCGCAGGAAGGAGGAAGGGAGCGCCTGCTCAGCCGATTGCGGGATCGCACGACCCGCCAGCGGATCAAGCGGGAAAGTTCCGAGATCATAAGGCTGGAGCGGGGCGGGGGCGATCCTAAGAACGTGGTCATAGCGCGTTGCGAGTGGGATTCTGCGCTCGCGGGTAAGAGTCTAGCGGAGGTAGCCCGCGCCAAGGGATGGGATCCCACTCCGGATGGTGGTGCCGAGGTCGCCATCTGGATCACGGAGCAAGGGGGCTGCCAGGGGATATTTCATGCCATCAGTGAAGAAGATCTGGTGCGGATCCTAACCCATCCCGCGACCATGGTGGCTTCCGACGGTGGGATCGTGATTTTCGGCGAGGGGCATCCCCATCCGCGCAGTTACGGCACCTTTGCGAGGGTGCTGGGGCATTATGTCAGGGATCGTGGGGTGTTGCGGCTGGAAGAGGCTGTAAGGAAAATGACCTCTTTGCCCGCGCAGCGCTTGGGGTTGGTCGATCGCGGGGTCTTGCGTCCCGGGATGAAGGCGGATATCGCGGTCTTCGATCCCGAGCGAGTGCGGGATACAGCGACCTTCGAGCAGCCCCACCGGTATGCCGAAGGCTTCTCGCTAGTCTTGGTGAACGGTCAGATCGTTCTCGAGAACGGAAGGATCAGCGAGGCACGTCCCGGCCGCGTACTCTACGGTCCGGCGAGGCGCTCGGCGGCCGGCAGCGACAGGTAGACCAGTTGGGCTTCAAGTCGATCGTGGCACCAAGAGGAACTGGTTTTTCTTGCCGCTCCGGATCCAGTAAAAACCTCCATCCAGCGGTTCGCCCGCGGTGGAGTCGGGACTGACCACTCGCTCACCGTTCAGGTACAGCCCGCCCTGCTGGATCAAACGCCTCGCCTCGCTCTTAGATCTGATCACTCCGGCACTGGTCACCAGCTCCACCACTGTGGTCTCGGGCCCAGCCGTAGCCGGAAGCGGTGTGGTAGGTAGCTCCGCCGCCAGAGTCCGCCAAGTCTCGGCCGAAGCACTGCGCGGCTCAAGATCGCCGAACACTACCCTAGAAGCCTGCTCTACCCGCTGCGCTGCCTCAGCGCCGTGCACCCGGGCCGTTACCTCCCGGGCCAGCTCCCGGTGGGGCACCCGCGCCTCGGGACGGCCTGCATGCTCCGCCATCAAGGCCTCGATCTCCTCTCGCGACAGATAAGTAAAGGCCTTGAGATAGCTTTCCACCTCCCGATCGTCCGCGTTGATCCAGAACTGGTAGAGCTTGTACGGCGAGGTGAGTCCCGGATCGAGCCAGAGATTTCCTGCTTCCGTCTTGCCGAACTTGGCACCTGAAGCGCTGGTGAGCAGCGGCGCGGCGACACCGTGCGCCTGCGCTCCCTCCAACCGCCGTATCAACTCTATTCCGGCGGTGATGTTGCCCCACTGGTCCGATCCCCCCATCTGAAGCTCGCAACCCCTGGTGCGGTAGAGGTGCAGGAAGTCGTACGCCTGCAACAACATGTAGCTGAACTCGGTAAAGGAAATGCCGCTGTCCAATCGGGTCTTGACTGACTCCTTTTGGAGCATGTAAGAGACGGTAAAATGCTTGCCCACGTCCCTAAGGAATCCCACCAAGTCCAGCCGCGCGAGCCACTCTGCGTTGTTCAAAACTTCGGCCTGAAAGGGACCCGGAGAAAAATCCAGGAAGCTTTCGAGCTGCGTCTTCTGGCGCGCTGCGTTCTCCTCCACCTGTCGCGGATCCAGGAGCGGGCGCTCCTCCCGCTTGCCGCTAGGATCGCCGATCAAGCCGGTTCCACCACCCAACACCACGATCGGTTTCCCTCCGGCTCGTTGAAGGTGAGCAAGGAGCATGATCGGCACCAAGTTCCCCACTTGGAGACTGGGAGCTGTGGGGTCGAACCCCACGTACCCGGTGATCGGCCCTTTGGACAGGCGTTCCTCCAGGCCAGGAGTGTGGTCCTGGAGCAGGCCGCGCCAGCGAAGTTCGCCTAGAAGATCGCGCACGGCAGTAAAGCTAAAGGACCGGTATAGCGGCTTGGCAAGCGGTTGCGCTCTCCGCTAGGTTTCCCGGCAGATGTCCGTCCGGGCATGGTTCGACGGTAGCGGGGGGCGAGCGCTCAGACGGCGCGCCGGTTTCGGCATCCTGCTGTGTGGGAGCTTCGGGTTCGGCTTGGCGTACGGATCCTGGACCAGGGCGTGTGCCGGTGCCGCCTGTCCCTCGATTAGCGTCCTGGAGGAGTATCGCCCGCAACAGGCCGCCAAAGTATATGCTGCCGACGGGAGGCTCGTAACCGAGCTGGGCGTGCAGCGGCGCACCGTGCTCACCATCGACCAGATCGCTCCCGAGGTAAGGGCGGCCTTCTTGGCGGTGGAAGACAAGCGTTTTTACCAGCACCGCGGAATCGATCTCTGGCGAGTCTTCGGCGCGATAAAGGCCAACATTCTGGCGCTGGGATGGGCTCAGGGTTTTTCCACCATCACTATGCAACTCGCCCGGAACGTGTGGCAGGATCGGATCGGTTTCGAGAAGATCCTCCGGCGCAAGATTCGCGAGATCAAGGTGGCCCTGGAACTCGAGCGCACCTACTCCAAGGACAAGATCCTGGAGCTCTACCTCAATCAGATCTATTTGGGCTCGCCCAACCTCTACGGGGTCGAAGCCGCCGCCCAAGGTTATTTCGGCAAGTCGGCGCGGGAGCTCAATGTGGCGGAAGCGGCACTCCTTGCCGCGGTAGCCAACCTGCCCGGACGCTACGACCCGCGGAAGTATCCGGCGCGGGCGATCCGGCGGCGCAACCTGGTGATCGGCCTGATGCGTGATGCCGGGTACTTGACCGACGAGGAGGCGGCGCGCTGGTCGAACTATCCTCTGATCCTGAGCTCCCAGCCAGATTTCAGCGAGGTGGCCCCCTACTTCGTGGAATGGGTCCGGCAGCAACTTTACGATCGTTTTGGCCGCGATTTGTACGAGGAAGGGTATCGGATCTACACCACGCTGGATCTAGAAATGCAGATCACCGCGGAGCGCGCTCTGGAAGAGCAACTCCAGGCGATCGAAAGCGGCGCCTACGGCCCCTTCAGGCATCCGACATACGACGACTATCTGGAGAGTCTTCAAAACAGCGAGACCGCACGCCGCTCGCATACCATCACTCCCTACCTTCAGGGGTCGTTGGTAGCCCTCGACGCGCGCACCGGACACGTTCTCGCCATGGTCGGCGGGCGTGACTTCGGCGACTCCGAATTCAACCGGGCGACCCAGGCGCGCCGTCAGGCAGGCTCGACATTCAAGCCCTTGGTTTACGCCGCCGCTATCCGAGCCGGCATGCCGGCTAGCTACTTGGTGGACGATGCTCCCGTTAGCCTCATGCTTCCGGGTGATTCGCTTCCCTGGGAACCGCAGAACTACGAGGGCGATTTCCGCGGGCCCATGACCTTGCGGCGCGGTCTTTACCTTTCGCGCAATCTGGTGGCGATTCGCCTGGGCCTCGAAATCGGCGAGCCAGCGGTAATCGGCGAGGCGGTGCGATTCGGAATTTCGACTCCGTTGCCTCCCTATCCGTCGCTCCACATAGGGTCCGCCTCGGTGATCCCGCTAGAGATGACGACCGCTTTCACACCGTTCGCTACCTTGGGAGTAAAGGCTGAGCCGATCGGGATTCTGCGGGTCGAGGATGCCAAGGGCAACATCGTGTGGGAGTCGCAGCCCAGAACCGAACGGGTGATGGACGAAGAACACAGCTGGATCCTGACCAGCATGTTGCAAGACGTGGTCGACCGGGGAACCGCCTACCAGGCCGTCCGGGGCGCTGGCTTTAGTCTACCGGCGGGTGGGAAAACGGGAACCACTAACGACGGAACCGACGTGTGGTTCATAGGTTTCACCCCGGAACTGGTGGCCGGCGTTTGGATTGGCTTCGACGAGCCCAAGAAGATCAAGGCCAACGCGGCAGGTGGCAGGCTTGCGGCTCCGGCTTGGACCGCGTTTATGAAAGAGGTCTATGAGCGGCGCCCGCCACCTGCTCCATGGCGCCGGCCCGACGGAGTGATCACCCGAGAGATCGACGCAACCACCGGCTTCCTCGCGACCGAGTTCTGCCCCCGGGACGCGCGCTACTGGGAGTGGTTCGTACCCGGCACCGAACCCACGGAGTTCTGTCCCGTTCACCTCCCGTTGCGCCGGGGTATCTCGGCGCGCCACGACCGCTGACGGAGCTGCGGCTTTCAGCCCCCATGTTGTGGCCTGTGACCGGCCCCCCTCTGAAAAACGGAGCGGTGCTGGTGGGCCGGGACGGGCGCATAGCCGCCCTGGGGTTAGAGCGGGACGTCCCTACGCCACGGGGAGCCGAAATTCTGCGTTTCCCCGATTCGGTGATCCTGCCAGGATTGGTCAATGCCCACACCCATCTGGAGCTGAGCGGGATTTCGGCGCCCATAGCCGAGAGCGATTTCTACCGCTGGCTTTTGGAGATCCGGAGGTTCAAAGAGCGGCTTGGCTACGCCGATTTTCTGGCGGCGGCGCAACGGGGTCTCCAAGAAAGTTGGCGTCATGGAGTGACCACCGTGGCCGATACCGGAACCAGCGGTGCGGTGCTGGAGGCGCTGCTGCGCACGGGAGGGCGCGGAGTTTATTACCAGGAAGTGATCGCGCCGCAGCCCGAGCAAGCTTTCGCCGCTCTTGAAGAGCTGGATCGCTTCGTGACGCAGCACCGGTCTCGTCTGGGTGCGGGGGTGTACTTGGGAGTATCCCCTCATGCTCCCTACACCGCGAGCCCTGAGCTCTTCCGGGCCTCGGCGGGTTATGCGCGGGAACGGTCTCTCAGGGTCGCCTCGCACGTTGCGGAGTCGCGGGCCGAGGTGGATCTTCTGACGGCCAACCGGGGACCCTTTGCCGAATCCCGGAGGCTGCGGGGGATACCCGCTCCCCCGCTTGCCAGGTCCCCGGTTGCCTGGTTGGAGCGACTGGGCATTTTGCACCCGGGTTTCTTGGCTATTCACGCGGTTCAAACCGACGAGGCCGATGTCGAGAGTCTTGCGCGGTCTGGTTGCTCGGTGGTGGTTTGCCCGCGATCCAACTCGGCTCACGGGCACGGGGCCGCGCCGATCAGGCGCTATCTGGAAGCCGGGATTGCGGTGGCGTTGGGAACCGATTCTTTGGCGAGTGTCCCTTCCCTCGACCTTTTGGCCGAGGCTAGGGAGGTGGGCAGAGTCGCTGGTCTTAAGGCGGAGATTTTGATTCGGGTGCTTACGCTGGACGGCGCGCGGGCTTTAGGACTCGATTCGGAGATCGGCTCGTTGGAGCCGGGGAAGTGGGCCGATCTTTGCGTGGTGCGTATCGGGAACGATGCAGCGGGACCCGAAGACCGGGTCGCTTCGGCGGTGATCGAGGCCGCTCCCGAGCAGATCGTCGCCACCTTTCTAGGAGGGCGGTTGGTACACCGCCGTTTTTCAGTCTAGGATAGCTGGCTGTTCAGTTTCGTCTTCTCTGCCTACCCTCGTGTGCTTCAAGTCTCCAGATCTGGATCCTCGGCTGGTTCCCCGGCTCGGAGTAGCCGTAAGCGGTATTGTCATCCACGAAGCCGAGGAGCCACATCGGCATTCGTTGGGAAGCGCGCACGTTGCCCCTAGTAACGTCGATGACTTCCACCATGCTGTCGTAAAGTGAATCGGGGTTAGCGGCCCGGTAGAACCTTCCTTCCGGGGTGCGCCACTCCTCCACGGCCCGGTTCCAGTTTCGGTCCGCGACCTGGAAGATGACCCAAAGTAACCCCGACGAGTCCTCGTGGAGTTCCGCGAGCTGTGTTTGGGGTGGCTGACTGGGGGAAAAGTGCAACACGGTCTGCCAGGGTTCGAACCACGGCACGGGGCGGCGAAGCTCGCGCCGTTTTTCCCCGTGGAGGTCGAACAGCTCGATCCGATACTCATTGATCCGCCCAGCCCAAACCCCTCCGGTCCTGCTCCGGGCGATCCTGCGCCGAATGGTTGCCCCTACTCCCCGGCGCACGATCTCTGTCGCCGGTGCGCCGAAGGACCGAACGATCCCCCGTCTCAGTGATAGAAGGTGGAGGGGGTGGCCGGCCCGGTCGGGAGTTCCCACGTAGAGGTTCGCCACGATTGTCCGGCTGTCTATCGCCACTTGGTCCCACTCGTAGCTTCCCGGCAGGACCTCACTGCCGAGCACCCCGAATGTAGGTGACATTTACGGTCCACAGGTGGCGTCCTGCGTCCAGCACGTGCAGCGTGTCGCCCGGGGCGATGGCGAGGCCTCCGGCCCAGGTAAACTCGCCGGGGCCCTGGCCTTCCCGGCCGATGGTGCGCAGGAGATTGCCCTGGGGTCCGAAGAGGAGGATTTCCGACCGGCGCGCGTCGCTGGCTACGAGGTACTGGCCGCGGCTGTTTGGCACCACCGAGGTAGGCATGCCGACGTAGTCTGCCCCTTCGCCGCCGAGGGTGGCTATGCGGGTCCACGCGATACCACAGTTGGTGCAGCTTTGGCGAAGCTCGGTGACCTGCGCTCCGAGGGTGCTCGGTAGGAATGCGAGGCAAGAGAGAGCACGAATCCAAATAGTAGCAGCCGTATACCGTAACATCTCGCGTGACCGTGGAACGGCTCCGACGCCTACATCTCGGAGGTTGAGCGAGCCGTTCTAAGAGGTACGTGCACAAAAACGTCTCCGTGGCAGTCTAGAACCTGGATAGTTTCGCGCTGGTCGTTCAGGAAGATCTGGTCCCAGTACCGAGTGATCAGGTCTGACACGGTGCTCTCATGTAGCTGGAGGCCTATTGCTAGGGATAAAGCTCTCATAGCGTCCCTTAGGTTCGCTAGGTACGTGTCAGTCGAACCACCGCTGCCTGTCTCGGTATCCATCCATGAACACCGCAACCCTCCGGAAAGCAGCTCCCGTGATTCTGCCCCTGATACCCACCACCTCCAGCATGTGTCCAGTGGTAATCAATCGGCTGGCAATGGTCGCAGTGAATTGGACAGTGCACAGGCAAGTTAAGCAGTCGCTGGGCGTTTGCGAGCCTCTCCCACCCGGTGGACGGGAGTCCGGCGACGACATCCGTTCGCAGGCGGGGTTGCCCCATGGTCAGTAGCACCGTGCCAGCGAACGAGAGACCGAGAGCACTGCGTTGAATCTGGAACGTAGGCATACGAACCTCCTCTTGTGACGCCCTCCCTTTTATAGAGGTGCCCAGCAGGCATAAAGGCCAAAGCTTTTTAGGCACTGATTTGCCCTTTTTCGCGACCACCCGGGCGTTTCAGTGCTTCGACGATCCGCCGCAGCAGCTCCAGATCGGTGAGCCTGCCTAGCTCCCGGGGCGGGAGGCCAAAAGTGCGGGCACAGCAGCGGTCGAGCCCCGAGAGGGAGGCAAAACCCAGCGTGTAAGCAACGCGCTCCGCCGTCCACTTACCGGTACGCAAGTACTCCCATGCCCGAAAGACTCTGGCCACCATCACAAAACGCTTAGGACCGCGGAGCCGCAGGCGCGATAGCCGCCCTTGTGGATCACGCTGCGAGTTCGAGATACCCGAGGCTAAATCGCGGGCGCTACTCGCCTCGAGCGCCTTTAGAAAACACCGGGCGAAAAGCTTTCCGCGGAGCTCGATCCCGTTTAGCTCTTGGACCGTGTCGGAAAGCCATTTGGCCCATGCGCCAAGCCAGAGAAAGCGCGCGCCCCCGAGCCGAGAGCCGACCGGCCCCGAGAGCCTGGTGTGTAAAACAGGACCGTACTTGCCCGCGCCCGCCGCGTACCACGCCCCCGACCGCTCCTCCACCCACACCGCGGCAGCCGGACGGACGGAGCAGACCGCCGCGAAGGCGGTCTGCTCTGCAGCTTGATAGACTTCTCCTGCTAAGACGGCAGCGTCACACGCGTAGACAGCGAGTTCGAAGAGTAGCGTGTCAACGGAACCTGCCGGCTTGAGGAGAATGGGGCTGTCCGGCGGGGACGCCGTGACAGCCACCGACCCGAGCGTGCCAACAAGCATGGGTCAATGTCAACGTCCTGCGAATAGTTGGGAATCTCGGCCACCCATAAGATGCCGCCCGGTCGCTGGCCCCGCTATCCGGTGTTGCGGAATTCCGCCCGGTTGTGGATCTTCCCACGGCCAACAGGTAGACTCCACTCCGCCGCCGCGCCCGCGCTAGAAACTTCGCCCGGCCGGTGCCTGGAGGTGCTTGAGCCGATGAAAACCCAAAGACAGGCCGCCATCCTGCGCTTGGTCCGGGAGAACCGAGTTCAAAGCCAAGAGCAACTGCGCGAGCTCTTGGAGGCCGAAGGGTTCAGCGTGACCCAAGCCACCCTGTCTCGCGACATCCGGGAACTCAGGCTGGCCAAAGTGGCCGACCTCGAGGGGGGATCCTATTACGCGGTTCAACCGGAAGCCTCCACCGTGCGCCCTCCGCTCAGCCAACTGCTGCCTACCCTCCTGCTTTCCGTGCAAGGAGTGGGCAATCTCTTGGTGGCGAAGACCCCTTCGGGAAGCGCCAGCACGGTAGCCGAAGCCCTGGACGCGGAAAACTGGCCCGGCATGCTGGGCACCATCGCCGGAGACAACACGATTCTCATCGTAGCCCAGAGCGAAAAGGCGCAGAGACGAATTCTCGCCCGGCTGAAGGCTCTGGCGGGGCTGGGGTGATCTGAGCCCCTGGCCAGCGGGCTTATTCAGGGCGGCCGGCCCCTTGCCCCAAGGGCGGTGCCACGCTAGCATTGTGCTAGCAGACATCGCGAGGGCTCGGTGGCCACACTGACCATCAGGAACGTCCCACCAAAGGTGGTAAGATCCCTCAAAGCTCTGGCCCGCAAGAACGGGCGGTCCATGGAGGAGGAGATCCGCCTCTTACTGGCTGAATATGCGGGAGAGCGGGGCGCCCTGATGGAAGAAATAGAGTCGGCCTGGAAGCGTCAGAGCAGACGGCCGACCGCGGGCGAAATCGAGACCTGGATCGCTACGGGGCGGGAGTGAACGCCGTCGTAGACACTAACGTCATCGCTTACTACCTGCTAGGTACCGAGCCTTTCGCCAGCGAAAGTCGGCGATTCTGGAAAGGTGTAAAAGAGGTGCAGGCCCCCGCAATTTGGGCCGCGGAACTGGTCAACGTCGTGTGGATGGCCGTAACGAACGGCGTCCTGTCTTCGGAAGAAGGGCACCGTCGCCTGCAATTGGCGGGACGGCTCCACGTCCGCTCGGTCCCGGTACCCGCCCTGTGGCACAGAGCCCTGGCCCGTTCGATAGAGAAGAAGTTGCCGGTCTACGACACCTTGTTCGTAGCCTTGGCCGAACGAGAGCGCTTACCCCTCGCCACGTTCGATAGCAAGGTCCTCCGGGCCTTCCCGGCCTTGGCCCGGCGCCCAGACGCGATACTGGGCTGAAAACCTAACCCACTGACCCAATGTGTCATGCCCCTTAAGCCGCGGCTCAGGACGGGCAGTCCTCCGGCACTTGAGTGCCGAGCCTGAGGAGTGTATGTTTATACGCCCTGTTGCATATTCAAAGATGAGGAGTCCTAATCCATGAGCCGACTGGTGGTGCTGGCCTACTCCGGTGGGCTGGATACTTCGGCGATCGTCCCTTGGCTCAAAGAGCACTACGAAGCCCGAGTCCTCTGCTACGCCGCCGACGTAGGGCAGGGCGAAAGCGAACTCCAAGGCCTGGAGGAAAAAGCCCTCCGCTCGGGGGCCATAGGGTGCGTGGTGGAAGACCTCAAAGAGCGCTTTATCACCGGCTTCGTCTTCCCCACCCTGAAGGCGGGTGCGGTTTATGCCCGAAACTACCTTCTGGGAACCGCCATGGCCCGCCCGGCCATTGCCGAAGGCCAGGTGACCTTGGCCCGGGAAGTGGGCGCCAGTGCGCTGGCCCACGGCTGCACCGGCAAGGGAAACGACCAAGTTCGTTTCGAACTCACGTACGCGGCCCTGGCTCCAGACCTGGAGGTCATCGCTCCCTGGCGGGAATGGTCGTTCCGAGGGCGGGAAGACTTGATCGCCTACCTCGAGCAGAAAGGCATTCCCGTCGCCGCCACCGCGGAGAAGCCCTACAGCCGGGACCGCAACCTGTGGCACTGCTCCCACGAGGGGGGAATCTTGGAGGATCCAGCGGTACCTCCGTCGGAGGACCTTTTCCTCCTTACCCGAAGTCCCACCGACGCTCCGGACACTGCGGAAGAGATCGTAGTCGGTTTTGAACAGGGCACCCCGGTCTCTTTGGACAACGTCCCGTTGGGACCGGTCGAGCTCGTCAGCCAACTCAACGCCGTCGCGGGCGAGCACGGAGTAGGGCGCGCCGATGTGGTGGAAGACCGCCTGGTCGGAATGAAGTCCCGGGGGGTTTACGAGACGCCCGCGGGAACCGTGGTGAGAGTTGCCCACCGGGAGCTGGAGCAACTGGTGCTGGATCGGCGCACGCTCAACCTGAAAGACCAACTCGCTCCCCGCTACGCCGATCTGGTGTACGAAGGACGCTGGTGGAGCACCGAGCGCGAGGCGCTCGACGCACTGATCGAAGTCACCCAGACCCGGGTCACGGGCTCGGTGCGAGTGCGGCTGTTCAAAGGCAGCGTCACCGTTTTGAGTCGGGAAAGTCCATTCTCCCTCTACCGCGAAGACTACGCGACCTTCGGTGCCGACAAGGTGTATTGCCAGGCCGACGCTGCGGGGTTTATCCGCCTCTTCGGCTTGCCGATTAGGATCGAGGCCCAGGCCAAGGCCCAAGCCGCAATAGAAGACCGCCTCCGCTGATGACTTCTCGACGCCCGGGATCTCGAGAGCCCGGGGAGCAGCCGCCCCACTTCATGTGGGGCGGGCGGTTCCGCTCCCGACCGGCGGAGTCCTTCGAAGCGCTGAATCGCAGCCTCCCGGTGGACTACCGCCTATGGTCCTACGACATCCGAGCCAGCCAAGCGTGGGTTCGGGCTCTCGCCAAGGCGGGAATTCTGACTGCGGAGGAAGAAGACCAGCTGCTCTGCGGGTTGGACCGGGTGGCAACCCGACTCTCTCAGGGTGGGGAAGAGGGCGCCACCGACGAAGACGTCCACACGCTAGTGGAGCGACTGCTATACGAAGAAGTGGGCGAACTTGCGGGAAAGCTGCACACCGGGCGTTCCCGCAACGACCAAGTGGCCACCGATTTGCGGCTGTGGGCCTTGGACGCGGCGGCGGCGATCGATCAGGAACTTAGGCTCCTAGGTCTGGCCCTCGTTCAGCGGGCTCGCGAAGGAATCGATTTGCTCCTTCCCGGCTACACTCACGGACAGCGGGCCCAACCCGTAAGATGGGGGTTCGTTCTGGCAGCTCACAGCTGGCCCCTAGTAAGGGACCGAAAGCGTTTGGCCGACTGCACTCGACGCATAGCGGAACTCCCGCTAGGCTCGGGCGCAATAGCGGGCTCTGGGATCGATGTGGACCGAGTACTTCTCAAGGAAACCCTGGGATTCAAGAGCCTATCGCCCAATGCCTTGGACGCCACCGGGGAGCGCGACTTCGTAGCCGAGCTGCTGTTCGTAGTGACGCTGGCGGCTACCCATATATCGCGCCTCGCCGCCGAGCTGATGACCTACAGTAGTGCCGAGTTCGGATTTATTAGGCTCGCCGACGAGTTCAGCACCGGTTCGAGTCTCATGCCGCAAAAGCGCAATCCCGACGTCTTCGAGCTCGCCCGGGCCAAAGCCGCGCGCACGCTGGGCGACCTGGTGGGCTTGCTTTCCACTCTCAAGGCCCTGCCGGCGGGCTACAGCAAGGATCTCCAAGAAGACAAAGCCTTTCTTTTCGACGGGGTGGACACCTTGTTGCTGACCCTTCCTGCGGTGCGTGGGGCGGTGGAGACCATGGTTGCGGTTCCTGAGCGGATGAGCCGAGCTTTGGATCGGGCGATGCTGGCTACCGACGTGGCCGACGAGCTGGCGCGCCGCGGTGTTCCGTTCAGGGAGGCCCACCGCCTGGTTGGGCTTTTGGTGCGGGAGGCGGAGGAGCTAGGTGTGGATCTCGTTTCGGTGCCGGAGGGAAGAGCCGCGGCTATCCATCCTGTGATGCCAGAGGTGTTGGCGACCCTGGGCTCTTTTGAGGAATCGGTCGAGCGCCGGGCCACGGCCGGAGGCTCGTCCCGGGCTGCCCTCCTAGCTCAGCTCGAGGCCTTGGAGCAAGAGCTCAGGGTAGTGTCCCCCCCATTGCCCTAAGGTCCCGCTATGGTGTACTATTCGCTGTCCATCACGCCCGCCCGTTCAGTGGAGCGTGGCGGGCTTATTTGTAAGGCGGAGGGCCGAAGTCATCGTGGGCTGTTTGACGCTGAACGCGTCGTTCGAGCCGCTCACCATGGTTCCGCTGCGGCGAGCTGTGCGGCTGGTCATCGACGGCAAAGCCGAGATCGTCGAGACCGACGGGCAAGCGCCGGTTCGCAGCGCCCGGCTGGTACTGCCCCGTCCGGCGGTGATCCGGTTGGTGCGCTTCGTTCACGTACCCCGCAGATTCCGGCGCCAGGTCACCAACACTTTCCTGTTCGCCCGTGACGGTTACCGCTGTCAGTTCTGCGGCCGGCACCAGAGCGAACTCAAGTTCCGCGAGTGTCTTACCCGGGACCACCTGGTCCCCCTCTCATTGGGCGGAACCAGCCACTGGACCAACGTGATCACCGCCTGCTCCACCTGCAACACCCGCAAAGGGAACCGCCTGCCCGAGGAATGCGGCATGGTGCCGCTGAGGATGCCGGCGGAACCGCATTTCGTCTATCTCAGCTGGGCGGTGCGCAAGCTTACCCCGGTGCAGGCCAAGTACATCCGGATGTTCTACGGCGCCGCGGCGTTGGCCGAGCTCAAGAGCTATCAGGCTAGAGGGGCCGCTCGCTAGCTCTCTCTCCAACTTGCGGAAGCTTGCGAGCGGCGCTTCCTTCCGGCTATGAAATCCCATACCCACTACCTCTGGTTCAACACCAAGGAGCGGCAGGAAATCATCGACATCACCGAAGCGGTCGACAAGCAGGTACGCAAGAGCGGGGTCAAAGAGGGCTTCGCTCTGGTTTCGGCAATGCATATCACGGCTTCGGTCTTCGTCAACGATCACGAACCGGGTCTGTGGAGCGACATTCTGAAATGGCTGGAAGAGACGATCGCTCCTTGGGATCCGTCCCGCTACCGCCACAACCAGACCGGAGAAGACAACGCTGCAGCCCACCTCAGAAGTCTCACTATCGGCCACGAGGTAATAGTCCCCATTACCGAGGGTAAGCTCGACCTAGGGCCCTGGCAGCGGATCTTTTACGGGGAGTGGGACGGCCAGCGGCGCAAGCGCTTGGTCATCAAGGTGTTGGGCGACTGAGGGGCGGGGGCTTAGCCGCCGCATGGGTCGGCGTTGACTGTGTTTTCGCGCTGCACGATATTAGTGTAACATGAAAGCACGCAAGCGGAACGTTACGATCACCTTGGACGAGGAGACCGCGCGCTGGGCTCGGGTCCAAGCAGCACTGCGCGACACCAGCGTCTCAGAGCTTGTGGCTTCCTGGCTGCGCCAGCGAATGGCGGCGGAGCGCAGCTACGAGGTTGCCATGCGCGATTTTCTTTCTCGCTCACCGAAGCCCCTCAAGCGGCAAGGGAAATACCCCGGCCGCCAAGAGCTGCATGAGCGTTAGAGTCTTCGTCGATACCAACGTTTTGATTTACGCGCGCGACAGCTCGGAGCCGGAAAAGCAGCCGCGCGCCGCGCAATGGATCGAAGAACTCTGGCGTGCGCGAGCCGGACGCTTGAGCGTACAGGTGCTTCAGGAATACTACGTGGGGGTCACCCAGAAACTCGATCCGGGCCTCGAGCAGGCCGCAGCGCGCTCGGATGTGCGCGCCCTAGCGGCTTGGGAACCGGTCGTTGCGGACGTCTGGCTGGTGGAGGATGCATGGGATCTCCAGGACCGATACTCGGTTTCTTTTTGGGATGCGCTGATCTTGGCGGCGGCGATCCGCTCAAGCTGCGGATACTTGCTGAGTGAAGTTTTTCAGGACGGGAGCGTGGTAGACGGGGTCACGGTGTTAAATCCTTTCCTGCATTTGGCGGAGTCAGTGCTTGCTTCCACCGCCTAGTAACCGCAGCTCGGCAGCCTTTCACTAACTATGGCTCTGTGCCCGGCTGCCCGCCGCATGGTTGATCGCCGCGGTTGCCGGCTCGGGAGATACCCTTCCGGGCTGCTGGCCAGGAGCGTTGTGTAACGGCTAAAGTGGGATTAATTTGCAATCCACTAGAGTGTTTCGCGCGGGCCCGTCCCGGCTGGTACAGGGTGGGGTTGGGTACATATAGCGGGCCCGCGGGCGGGACGGTTGCCCAGGTTACCCGGTCCCGGGCTGCGGGGGCCGGCCGTTGGCGCGGCAACAGAGCAAGGAAGCTCAACCGGCGGCTCGCGGCTGCCGGGCCGGGATAATCGGGCTCGATTACAACGCGCCGCAGGCGGCGGTGGCTCGGCCGGTTCACTTCCGAGCCGGGAGGAAGGAAAGGCGGGCACCCGCCGGTGCGGTGGAACGGAACGCAAAGGTGAAAGAATCCACACCTCAGCGGCTGCCGCGTGCCGCCCACGCAGAGCCTCCGGCTCACGCTCCCAACGCGGCTTTGCTGATCGATTTCGACAACGTCACTTTGGGAATCCGCTCGGATCTCCAGAACCAGCTCAGGCGTCTGTTGAATTCCGACATCATCAAGGGCAAGGTGTCGGTGCAGCGGGCCTACGCCGACTGGCGCCGATACCCCCAGTACATCGTGCCCCTGTCGGAAGCTTCCATCGATCTCATTTTTGCACCGGCCTTCGGATCGAACAAGAAAAATGCGACCGACATCAGGCTGGCGATCGACGCTTTGGAACTGGTCTTTACCCGCCCCGAGATCGGGACCTTCATACTGCTCTCGGGCGACAGCGACTTCTCGAGCCTGGTACTCAAACTGAAAGAATACGGCAAATACGTCATAGGAGTGGGACTCAGGGAGTCCTCTAGCGACCTTCTGATCCAGAACTGCGACGAATACTACAGTTACTCGGAACTCACCGGTCTCAGTCGCGAGAGCGAGGAGGTCAAGCCCAGACGCGACCCCTGGGAGCTAGCGATCGAGGCGGTCACCACCATGAAGACCCGGGGCGATGTGATGCGCTCCGACCGCTTGAAGCAGGTAATGCAGGAGCTCGATCCGTCCTTCGACGAGAAGGAGTTTGGCTTCAGCCGGTTCAGCAAGTTCGTTCTCGAGGCTGGCCAGCGGGGTCTTCTGAGGCTGAGCAAGATGGAGAACGGACAATACCAGATCGATCTCGGGCCCAACGCCAATGTGCCGGCCGCCTTGGAGGAGGAGTTGCGGGAGCAGGGTCAGGCCGCTGCCGACTCGCGGCGCCCCCGGGCGCGGGAACGGGTTTCCCAGCGCCTTACTCTGGCCCAAGCTTTCGGCTCGCTGAAAGAGGCGCTGATCGAGCTCGGAGCCGTGGGCGAAGAGGCGACCGATGCCGAGCAGGTCCGGGAACTGATGATGGAGCGTTCCGGTGCCGGAGGGGATCCGGTGTTCGAGCGCTCCCGCTTTCAGCGGCTGTTGCGCCAGGCTCACGACGCCAATCTGATAGAGCTGGTAAAGAGCGGAGATCTCTATCTGCTAAGGCTGGTCCAGAGGCCGCAGAACGAGCAAGAGGCAGCCGGAGCAGAGCGCCCCAACGGGGAGGAACAGGGGATGCTCACCAGGGAATCGCCCGCGGTGGAGAACCAGGAAGTGGAGTCGCGGAGTTCTGCAAGAAAGCGCCGAGCCGGTCGCGACGGTGCCAGAGGGGGCGGGCGGGGAGCGCGCGCCGGTTCCCAGAGGCCCGAAAGCGAGAGCGCTTCTCCCGCGGCGGCAAGGGAGCGCAAGGGCGGGCAGAGGAAGCGCCGCGACGGTCGGCTGCGGGGGGGATTGAGAACTGCTAGCGGCGAGCCTCGGGAGGAGCCGGCTGCCGGCGAAGAATCGCCGAAGAACGAAATGCCGGTGTCCCAGGCGGAGTCGCCGGCTACGTTGCTCGGCGGCACGCCCGAGCCCGCTTCAGAGCGACCGCGGCGCCCGGTGCGCTCTTTGAGGATGCGGGTGGGAAGCCGGGGTTATCGTCCGATTGTAAGTCCGCTGGCATCGCAATCGGTCTCCTCAGCCTTCAACTCACCCGCGCAACCGGATCGAAGCGGCCCGAGCCAGAACAGGACCGACGGCGGAACCGATCCCAGCGCTGCCGTCGAGACCTCTGGCGCGACTGCGGATCGTCCTGAGATTGCCGACCGTTCCCCGGAAGCCGAGGGCGGGGGATTGCTCAAACGCGTAAGGTCGGCGATTCAGAAAGCGGTACGGGGACGAGCTGGGGAAGAGTCGCGCAAGCGATCCTGAGAGCCGGGCTGCGATGGAGGCCGCTCCCCTGCCGGCCAGCTTCTACAGCCGGGACACAGAGCTCGTGGCCCGCGAGCTTTTGGGATGTTTTCTGGTGTCCCGCACCAAAGGAGTGCTCACCGGGGGGAGGATAGTAGAGGTGGAGGCCTACGTCGGTCCCCACGATCCCGCCGATCACGGTTACGGCAACCGCCGGACCCTTCGCAACTCTGCATTGTTCGGTCCCCCCGGGACGGCTTATGTGTACTTGGCCTACGGTATCCACTGGTGCTTCAACGCGGTAACCGAACGGGAAGGTTACCCGGCTGCCGTGCTAATCCGTGCGTTGGAACCCGTCTGGGGGATTGCCGAGATGCGCCGGCGCCGCAGAAACCGGGCGATCCAGCTCCTATGCTCCGGACCGGGGCGCCTGTGCCAGGCTTTGGGAATCGACGGTAATCTCAACGGATTGCCGCTAGACCGAGAACCCATTCGGATTCTTCCGGGAGACGGTCCGCTTGGGCGGGTGAGGGTAAGCGGCCGAGTGGGGGTGAGCCGCGCGGCGGATTGGCCTTTAAGGTTCAGCCTGGAAGGCTCGCCCTATCTTTCCCGGCCGGCGCGCTGAGATCAGCGGCCGGTGGTTACCTCCTCGCGAGCGGAGGTCAAAGCGTATCTCAGCCCTCCCTGGAAGACGTGCTGGGAGCCGGTGAGCAGGAAGTTTCGGCCTTCCGGCATGAACTGATAGTGCCCGTAAACCGCCAGTCTTCCGATTCTGAATTGCAGGCCTCCGGTAAAGACCGGGGACGCACGGGTGGAGGTCTGATCGACCACTTTCAGCAAGCCCTCGATCTGGTTTGCCGTGAGGGTGTCCGTTCCCAGGAGCGGAGTTGCGTTGGGCAGTTGCTGGATAGTGAACCCGCCGCCAAGGTACGGCTGGATCCTGCTGTCGGTCGGTACGATGTAGATTTGGGCCTGAATCCGGCGCCCGCGGGTAAACTCGACGGCTCTTACGCCGCCCGCGGCTGTGGGGTCGATAATCAAAGACGTGTCGGCCTCGAACCTTCCGTCGTACGGTCGATCGAACAGGATTTCGTCATAGGCGAGGTACAGAGCCGACCGGCTCGCCGTTATGAGCCAGTGTCCGCCCACGCTCGGTGCGCGCTGCCACGCCGCCGATATGGGGGTCTTGTACTGGAAGACCCCGGCCTGAACCCCCCAGTACCACTTGTGCCGCCAGGCCTCTTGCTGAGCCGCCAGTGGTGCGGTAATCAAGGCGCCCAGCGCGAGACCCAAGAGAATTCGACTCATTGCCTACCTCCCTTGCAGGGTCGTTTCGAGCCCCCAGGCTTTTCTGGGGCCTCCCAAGATAGGGTGTTGTGGTAAAAAACGCGAGACCCTAGTCCTTTGTAGTCCTGGCGGTTAAGGATCGAGCCTGCGAAACAACTTTAAGTCGCAGGAAGTGAGTGGTCGCTCACGCAATTTGTGTCCTTCGGGTAGCTTGTGTCGCTACAGTGGCGGCTTGGTGCAACAATGAGCGGTTCCTTTCTTCTCTTGGGTGTTTAGCAACCGGTCTGGTCAGAGCAGGCCCAGCTTTCTGCCCACTTTCTCGAAGGCTGCCAGTGCTTGGTCGAGGTCGTCTCGAGTGTGGGCTGCTGAGATCTGACAGCGCACTCTGGCTTGCCCTTGTGGCACGACGGGGTACCCGAAGCCGGTAACGAACACCCCTTCATCCAAAAGTGCCTCGCTCATCCGGATCGCTTTGCTGGTCTCGCCTAGAATCACTGGAATGATGGGAGTCTCCCCGGGCAGCGGTTTGAATCCTAGTGCCGTGAGCTGCTCCCTGAAGTAGCGGGCGTTTTGGTGCAGCCGGGTCACTAGCTCGGGGTGGTTTCGCAAGTAGCGCACCGACTCCAAGGCGCTAGCGGCCACGGTGCAGGGGAGCGCGTTGGAGAACAGCTGCGGTCGGGATCGCTGCACCAGGTAATCGATCAATGCCGCGGATGAGGCGGTGAACCCTCCCGCCGCACCCCCCAAGGCCTTGCCCAATGTCGAGGTAATGATGTCCACCTTGCCCAGTACTCCGTAGTGCTCGGCGGTTCCCCTGCCGGTAGCTCCTAGCACACCGGTGCCGTGGGAGTCGTCCACCGCCACGATCGCGTCGTAGCGTTCGGCCAGTTCCAGTATGTCGGGGAGTTGGGCGATATCTCCTTCCATCGAGAAGACGCCGTCGGTAAAAATCAGGCGAGTTCTGGCGGAGCGTGCTGCCTTCAGCTTCTCCTCCAGGTCCCTCATGTCGGAGTGCCGGTAGATGGCCGATTGGCACTTGACGATCCCCTTGGCCAGCCGGATCGAGTCGATGATGGATGCGTGGTTCAGCTCGTCCGAGATTACCACGTCATCCGGTCCCAGTATGGTGGGGCAGAGCCCCTCGTTGGCGTTCCAGCAGGAGACGTAGGTCAGGGAGGCCTCGGTTCCCACCAGTTCGGCGAGAGCCTGTTCTAGTTCCCGGTGGATGGTGAACGTGCCGCAGATGAACCGGACGCTCGCCGTTCCCGCTCCGTAGCGATCCAGGGCCGCCTTCCCGGCGGCTATCACTTCGGGTACCGCGCTCAATCCTAAGTAGTTGTTGCTCGACAGAATGATTACCTCGCCCGGGCCTTCCATCTTGACTCGGGGCCCTTGGGGCGAGTCGAGGTAGTTGAGGCGCTTGTAGACTCCCTCCTTGCGGAACCCTTCCAGTTCAGCTGCGAGTCTTTGCTCTACCGATGCTCTCATGTTCTAACTCCCGATCTCCAAAATGACTTTGCCTGCTTCTCCCGATCTGATAGCCCGGAGTGCGTCGTCTATAGCTTCGAGGGGAAATCGGTGGGTGATGACTGGCGTGGGATCGAGAAGGCCGCAGGAGAGGAAACTTTGCATCTGGTGCCAGGTTTCGAACATTCGTCTTCCGATCACCCCGTAAACGGTCACACCTTTGAAGATGAGGTTGCTGGAGAGCTCGAGGGCCACCTCGCTCTTGGGCAATCCCAGCAGATGGACTCTCCCTCCGAGCCTTACCGCACTGAACGCTTGCCTTACCGCCTCGTCGCTACCCGACATTTCCAAAACCAAATCCGCTCCCTCTCCCCGGGTCAATTCTGCAACCAGGCGCGGTACGTTCTCCAATCGGGCATCCACAGCGTGATGGGCGCCCATGATCCGGGCTAGTTCCAGCCGGCGCGGGTTGATGTCGGATGCTATGATCAGAGCAGCTCCGGCCGCCTTGGCCACTCCCACCGCAAAGCAGCCGATGGGCCCGCAGCCCAATACCAGAACCGAAGCGCCGCTTACCGCGTTGCCCGCCAGCACCGCATGAAAAGCGTTGCCCAGGGGATCCATAATCGCTCCGACTGTGGCTGGGATCCCGTTCAGCGCCACCACATTCCCGGCGGGGACCGACACCAGATCGGCAAAGGCGCCGTCCCGGTCGACCCCTATGATCTTGGTGTTCCGGCAGATATGGGCGTCCCCCATTCGGCATTGCCGGCAGTGCCCACACACGATGTGACCTTCTGCGGTCACCGGCTCTCCGATCTTGAACTGCGCGGCCACGTCGGGTCCCACCTCCACTATCTCGCCGGCGAACTCGTGCCCCAAGACCAAAGGCGGCCGAATCCTTCCCTGGGCCCATTGGTCCCAGTCCGCGATGTGGAGGTCGGTCCCGCAGACTCCCGCGTAGCGGACTCGGATGAGTACTTGCCCCCTTTCCGCTTTCGGCTCGGAAAGCTCGCAGACTTCGAGTCCGGGTGCGGGTTGCGACTTACGGATGGCGCGCACTCTTATGATCTCCTATCCCACCGCCCTCAAGTATCCCCCGTCGACCGCCAGCGCCACGCCGGTTATGTACGCCGCCGGCACAGAAGCCAAGAATGCGACCGCCGCGGCCAGCTCCTCGGGTCGCCCGATGCGTCCCACGGGCACATCTTTCAACAGCTCGCCCGCCACCTCCTGAGGGCTCCGCCGGATGGCCGCCGCCCGATGTTCTATCACCTCGATCAGGCGGTCGGTCTCCATGTATCCTGGGCAAACACAGTTGACCGTGATCCCGTACTGGGCGACTTCGTCCGCCAGCGCCTTGGCGAATCCTAGCACCCCAGCCCGGGCGGTAGTCGAGAGAATCAGTCCCGGAACCGGCTGCTTGGCAGCGATGCTAGCGAGGCAGATGATCCTCCCCCAACGGCGCTCTCGCATGAGCGGCACGGCGGTCCGGCACAGATGAATGGTAGAAAGCAGATTGAGCTCCAAAGCCCGCTGCCAGGATCCCTTTTCCAACTGTAAAAAAGGAGCCGCGGGGGGACCTCCGGCGTTGCAGACTAGAATGTCCACCGCTCCGAACCGCCGGTTCACCTCGTGTACCAGCGATTCAGCCTCTTCGGCAACGCTGAGGTCGGCTTTGAAAGCTTCGATCTCGACCAAGTGTCGCTCCCTCAGCAGCGAGAGAGCGTGGTTGAGGCGTTCTTCGTCCCGGCCGTTTATGGCCACCCGGCAGCCTTCCTCCGCCAGCTTATCGGCTATGGCGCGCCCCAGACCACTGGAAGAGCCGCAAACCAGGGCGGCCTTGCCTGCTATGCCGAGTTGCATCTTGTCTGGTGCCTGGACCCCGGCAGCCGAACCTCTAGACCGCTGCTGGCACCGGCACCCGCTCGATCCGCACCGCGCAGATCTTGAGCTCGGCCATCTTGGCGTGGGGTTCCAGAACCGGGCTGGTGAGAAGGTTGGCGGCCGCCTCCCGGAAGTGGAACGGGACGAAAACCTGTCTTCTCGCCACCCGATCGGAGATTCTCACCGAAATCACTATGGTACCTCTGCGGGAGGTGATTCTCACGAGGTCCCCCTCGGTGACTCCCAGCTCTTCGGCGTCCTCGGGGTGAATCTCCGCTACCGCGATCGGTTCCCGCGCGTCTAGGCCGCGGGATCGGCGGGTCATGGTACCGGTGTGCCAGTGGTACAACTGCCGGCCGGTATTCATTACGAAAGGATACTCCTCGTCCGGCAGCTCCGCAGGGTCGGTATACTCCAGTGGACGGAACCTCGCCTTGCCGTCCTCGGTGGGGAAGCGGTCGGCGAACAAAAACGGCGTTCCCGGATGGTCGTCGGTCGGCACCGGATATTGCAGGCCGGCTCCCTCGAGCCGCTCGTAGCTCACGCCGGCCCATGCAGGAGCCACTCTTCTTATTTCGTCCATCACCTCTTGCGGTGACCTGAAGGGCGTAGCAAGCCCCAACCGGTTGGAGAGATCGACGATGATCTCCCAGTCGGCACGGGCCTCGCCGGGAGGCTCGATCGCTTTATGGGCGATCTGGATCCGCCGCTCAGTGTTTACGTAGGTACCGGTCTTCTCGGCGAAGGAAGCTCCCGGCAACACTACGTCGGCGTAACGAGCCGTTTCCGTGAGGAAAAGGTCCTGGACCGCCAGGAACTCCAGCGTCCCGAACCAGGCTTCCGCGTGGGCGACGTCCGGATCCGAGATGATGGGGTTCTCGCCCATGATGTAAAGCGCCCTTATGGGAGAGTCCTCCCGGGCCATCTCGGTCACCTTGAGTCCCGGCTTGAGGGACATCCTTTCGGGCTCCACCCCCCAGACTCGAGCGAACTTCTCCCGGATCGTGGGATCGCTCACCGGCTGGTAGTCGGGATAGACGAAGGGGATCGCCCCCATATCGGACGCGCCTTGTACGTTGTTCTGTCCCCTTACCGGCATCATCGCCGCGCCCCAGCGCCCGATCATCCCGGTAGCCAGGATGAGATTGAGCAATGCGGTTACCATGTCGTGACCAGTGAGATGCTGGGTGAGACCCATCGCCCAAAGGGTCGTGGTTCTGGGACCTCGGGCGTAGCGCTCAGCCGCCTCTCGGATCAGAGCGGCTGGGACCCCGGTGATCGCTTCCGCCCGCTCCGGGGTGTAAGGTTGCACCGCCCGGCGAACCGCCTCGAAGTCCGTGGCTCTCGTAGCTATGAACTCCCGGTTCTCGAGCCCCGAGGCGAGGATGTGGTCGAGCATGGCGTTGAACAGCGCCACGTCGGTGCCGGGCTGGATTTGCAGGTGAATGTCAGCGCGCCGGGCAAGCTCGATCTTTCTGGGGTCCGCGACGATGAGGAAAGCGCCACGCTTGTGGGCCCGCTTGATGGCAGCTCCGAAGACCGGGTGGGTCTCGGTCGTGTTGGCGCCGGCTATGAAGATGACGTCGCAGGCCTCCTCTATCTCCCGCATAGAGCCCGAGGCCGCCGCGGTGTTGAGAGCCGACTGCATCGCCGAAACGCTGGTGGAGTGACACAAGCGGGTGCAGTGATCCACGTTGTTGGTGCCGAAGCGGGCTCTGAAGAGCCGCTGCAAGAGATAGTTTTCTTCATTGCTGCACTTGGCGCTCTGGAAGACCGCCATGGCGTCGGAACCGCGCTCCCGGTGAATGCGGGCCAGCTCCGAGGCCACCAGGTCCAGCGCCTCCTCCCAGGTGGCTTCGCGGAACGGCTCGTACCACTCGGGGGGTGTGGCAGCGCGGTCCCGCACGTCCTGGGTTACCCGCTCGAGCAGGGGCAAGTCGCGCAGTCGCTTTCCCGTGGCCCGGGGCGGCGCTGGGGGTTTGAGCTCCACTCCTTCTTTCGCAATGGTACGCCAGGGGCCGCTTCGCCTCGCCTCGCCGGTGGGTCCCTCCCATACCCAGCGGCCTTCCCGCTTGACCCATCCTTTGCGGATGAGAGGCCGGGTTAGGCGATCCCGATGCTGTACGAAATCGTAGCCGAAACGCCCCTTTACGCAGGTGGAGCCTTGGTTGGGCGTGTCCAGGAGGATGTCCGGAGAGGTGACCCGGATCACTTGGTTGTCCCGCACGTGAAGATCGACCTGACAGCCGACTCCGCAGTAAGGACAGACCGAGCGCACTACCCGATCGGAGCGCACGGGATGCTCCCCGAACCGTTCCTTGGGAAGGACCTCGAAGATCGCCCCAGTGGGGCAGACCCGCACACATTCGCCGCACCAGGTACAGGCCGCCTTGTCGGGGTCGCCGTCGTTGCCCACTATGATTTGAGCCCGTTCGCCCCGGTAGGCCACGTCCAGCACACCCACCACTTGGAGGTCCTCGCAAGCACGGACACAGCGGGTGCAAAGGATGCACAGGCTCATGTCATGGCGAATCATGGGGTCGCCGGGCCGCTCGTCTCCCTCCCTGAGCGAAAGGTCTCGCTGGGCCGCAGGGGTGGGTTCCACTCCGTACTTGACCACGTACCGCTCGAACTCGTTGCGCGGTTGGGCGCTGCCGCCGTTTCTCAGGTGATCCGCCGGGTAGCGCTCCAACAGTAGACGGAGCACACCGCGGCGAGCTTCCACCACTTCCTGCGACTCGGTGGTGACCTTCATTGCGTCGGCCACCTTGGTGGCACAGGCGGGAAGGAGCTTGGGTTGGCCTTCCACCGAGACGACACAGATACGGCAGTTTCCCACTACCGGCAGCTTGGGATACCAGCATAGTGTGGGAATCTCGATTCCGGCTCCCCGAGCTGCTTCTAGAATGGTCGCACCATGGGGTGCGTTCACGCTTCGGCCGTTGATCGTGACGGTAGGCATACGAGCCTAAAGTTGGCCCGGTGGGCTCCGGCTTGCAAGCGCCGCTTTCAGGGCTTGATCGCCAAGAACCACCGTATGCTGCGGATCCTTCGCGGCCGCTCGATCGACCAGCCGTGGTAGTAGGTCTGGAGCGCCTCCGGGGCCAGCGGCGTGACCCCTTCCCTGGGCTCCGACGACCACACCAGGTGCGCTCCTCCCGCGACCGTGCGGCTGCGGACGGTTTCTATCAGCGCCCCGCGGGCATTGCGATCGAGACCAGCCAGGAGCGCGGGATCGAGCAGAACCAGCGATGGAATGACGTCCGGAAACCAGTGCTCGAAGCTCACCACCAGCGCTTCGAAGCGAGAGGCGAGCGCTTCTGCAGCCGCTCGGGCCTCCGCCGCTTCCACCGCGGGAAGCGAGGGATCGATGAGCAGCACTGGCAGGTCGTGCGCGGCCACGTAAAACGCGGCTGGCGCCAAAGCGGCGGCGATAACCAGCGTAACGTCGTTCTCCTCCAGCCTGGCAACCAGTTGTTCCAGCGGCGTCCCGGCTTCCAGTCCCCAGTAGGTGAGTTCCCTTTGCGCCTTCCGCAGGCGGAGGTGGCGCTGACGCCAGCGCCGGTAGGTGGGAAGCCGCAGGCGGCGCATGATGAGGCGGTCCACGTGCTCCAGAACCAACACCTCGGTGAGCACCAGCTGGTCGTCTGTCCCCATCTCCAGCTCCCTCACCGCCTCGTCGGCGATGGCCAAAAGCTCCGCCCGGGAGAGCTGCTCTTTGAACTCCTCGATCCGCTGGAGTATGAACTCCTCGTATTCCTGCCGCAGCGACTGGCTCAGTCGCGGCCGCCGCCCGGCCGGTTGAGGGTGGGTCAGCACGGCTCGACGTGCACCACTATTTCGGTGAGCTCCAACTCGCTTCTCAAGCGGTGCTCGACCCGATCGGCTATCTCGTGCGCCAACCTAACGGTGGCTCCTCCATCCACCGCTATGGTAAGCTCGGCGAAACTGCGCCCCGGAGAGCCGCGGGACCTGATATCGTAGGCCCGATGCACCCCCTCGACTGATTCGGCCACCTTCTTGATCACTCCCGCGGGGAGGACGTGCTGATCCACCAGAACCGGCACCGACCGGACCACGATCCTCGACGTAAGCCACAAGATCACTCCCGCAACCGCTAGGGCAACCAAAGCGTCGGCCTCGGGGAACCCGGCTCGGGCCAAGATCACACCGGACAATACTCCCATCGTCACGAAGACGTCCGCCCGAGTGTGGGCTGCGTCCGCCAGCAGAAGATCGCTGTCCAGCTCCTTTCCCCGCTTGGTCTCGTACCATGCCACCGCGCTGTTGATTCCCAGGGTTCCTACCAGGATCGCCAGTTGCACAGGAGAGATCTCCAGAGGTTGGGCGCCACCCCGGAGGCGACCTACCGCTCCCTTGACCAGCTCGAAACCGCTTATCGAGAGGAAAGCCACGATGGCCAGGGCCCCCAGAGTTTCGAACTTGGTGTGGCCGTAGGGATGCTCCTCGTCCGGCGCTCGGGTGGCTACCCAAATCACCGCCAGGCCCAGGACATTGTTCATGGCATCTGCCGAGGAGTGTACCGCGTCGCTTAGCACCGCCAGCGAACCGCTGGCGAGGCCGATCAAGAACTTGGCTGCCACCACCGCCAGATTGGCGACCAGGAGTCCCAGCAATACTCGCTGGATCTCGATAGTGCGAGCCCGGTGCATGAGCTGCGGCCTCGCCGTTCAAGATAATGAATGCACCCTTTCGGCGCCCCTCAGTCCAGGGCCCTGAGTACCGCCCCCTTCAGATACCCGGTCTCCGGGATCGTAAGAATCTCCGGGTGATCCCGCGGTTGGCCCAGAAGGCGCTCCAGCGCGATGCGCCGGCCGCTGTCCGCCCCGGCGGTGCTCAGCATCGAGAGAAACTCCGCTCTACCTACGTGAAACGAGCAGGAAAAGGTCAGCAGCACCCCGCTTTTGGCCAGCAGCCGCATCGCCCGCAAGTTTATCTCCTGGTAGCCGGCCAGGGCGCGCCGCACCGCGCTCTTCTGCCGGGCGAAAGGCGGTGGGTCCAGGACGATGCAGTCGAACCTCTTACCCTCTCGTTCCAGCTGCGGGAGGAGATCGAAGACGTCCGCCTCCAGCCATTCTATGCGGTCTGCTCGGTTGAGCCGGGCGTTTTGCTTTGCCAGCTCCAGCGCCGGTCGGCTCGAGTCCACGGCCATCACCTTTTGGGCGCGGCGAACGAGGTGCAGGGCGAAGAGACCTTGATAGGTAAAAAGGTCCAACGCTAGTCCTCGGGCGAGCGAACCCGCCAGTTCGCGGTTTTCGCGCTGGTCCAGGAAGGCTCCGGTCTTCTGGCCGCTGCGCGGGGAAACCAGATAGCGCACCTCGCCTTCCCGCACCTCGATGCACTCCGGTACCGAACCGAACGCCTCCACCACCTCCAAACGCAGCCGCTCCAGCCGGCGCACCGGAGCGTCGTTTTTGAGGAGCACTCCCCTTGGCTGGTAAACCTTCGAGATCGCCTCGAGCACTTGGTCGCGCACTGCCTCTAGGCCGGCGGAAAGCAGCTGCACCACCAGCCATTCTCCATAACGGTCGACGATCAGCGACGGAAGGCCGTCGGCTTCGGCGTGCACCAGGCGATAAGCGGAAGTGTTAGCCTCCAGTCCCGACCGCAGCGCTGCAGCGCGTTCCAGGCGGCGCTCCCAGAATCCGACGTCGATCGGTTCGGTTTTCCGGGTCAGCAGCCTGAGCCGGATCTCGGACGCGGGACTGTAAAGCGCCCGTCCCAAGAACCTCCCTCGGCCGTCCCGTACTTCGACTATCCCCGCCGGGATTCGAGCCGGACTTACGTCGGAGCGGTAGATCCAAGGGTGGCCCCGTTCCCAGCGAAGCGCTCCCTTTTTGGTAACCGTCACCGTATAGGTCATCGGTCGGGTCTGAGAGCCTGCGCCCCCCGCAGGTAAACGTGTTTCATTTGGGAAGCTGGCTTGTGGGTGTTTACGTGAAGCAGTACCCTAATGCAGCGCGGCACTGCGCCGGGTACCTTCATCTCGGTGGCGCCGAGCAGGGGAAGGTGATCCCACCCCAGCTCGCGGGCCGCCCGGGCCGGATATTCGGCGTCGAGATCGGAGGTCACGGTGAACAAAACGCTGGCTACGTCCTCCAATGCGAGATCATTGGCGGCCACGATCGTCTGGAGCAATTCTCGGGTGGCGCTGAGTATTTCCTCCCGGGTATTGGCCTGGGCGGTAGTAGCGCCGCGAATACCTCGTACCGGCATTGCCTCACCTCGTGTCGGTTGACGTACGTTTGATCGCGATCGCAGATCCCGCTGTACTCGGCGAGCGGGATCTGATCGACGCCGCCCGCCGCGCTCAACGCGGGGGTGCTACCATGGTACAGCTGCGCATGAAAGCTGCTTCGGGCGGCGAAATGTTCCAACTGGCGCGAAAGCTAGTAAAGGAATTGGCCGTGCCGGTGTACGTGAATGATCGGGCGGACGTAGCTCTCGCCGCGGGGGCGAGCGGGGTGCATCTGGGTGTGGAGGATCTGCCTACAGCAGCGGTGCGGGAATTCGCGCCCGAGGGCTTTGGCATCGGTATCTCCGTGGGCAACGAGGAGGAGGTACGCCTGATGGGCGATCCGGGCGTTGCGTACTGGAGCATCGGGTCCGTCTTTCGGACCTCCAGCAAGCCCGATGCCGGCGAGCCGATAGGGATCGAGGGTTTCCGCCGAGTGGCCCGTCTTGCGCCGGCAGGGATGCCAGTGGTGGCGATCGGGGGGATCGACCAATCCAACGCGGCCGAAATCGTCGGCGCCGGTGCGGACGGCGTTGCGGTGATCAGCGCCCTGTTCGGAGCCCCGGATATAGAGGGCGCCGCACGCCGAATCAGGGAAGCGGTAGATCGCGGGCTCGAACGGCGCGGCTCCTCCTGACAAGAATCAGCGTGTTGCGGAACCGTTCTGTTCTGCCTCTCGTCTTACTGCCGCGACGGCGTCGAGGTGTTCCCGCAGAGTGCGAGAGAAGATGTGCTTGCCGTCGCTGCGAGCCACCAAGTAAAGAAAGTCGCTCTTCGCCGGATTCAGGGCGGCCTCGATGCTTGCGGTCGAGGGCTGCCCGATGGGACCCGGCGGCAGGCCATCTATCAGGTAGGTGTTGTAGGGCGAGGGGAACTGGTAGTCTTTTTCGTAGAGCCGCCGCCTGCGCCCTAAAGCATAAATGACGGTGGGGTCGGCCTGAAGCCGCATTCTCCGGCGCAGTCGATTGTGGTAAACCGAGGAGACCCAAGGCCGGTCCGGATCATAGCGGACCTCTCCTTCTATTATCGAGGCCAAGGTTACGGCCTGATGACGGCTGAGCCCCAGCGCTTCCAGTCGCTCGTCCCACTCGGGCCGCCAGCGGGCTTCGAACTCGGACAGCATGCGGCGCACCACCTCTCGGGCATCGGTATCGAGCGGTAGGAAGTAAGTGCTGGGATAGAGGTATCCGTCCGCGCTGCGGCCCGGAATGCCGAACCGGGCCAGGGTAGCGGGATCGGATGCCGCGGTGAGGAAGCTGTCTCGAGAAATTCCCAGCTGGTCTTCTACCAGCGCGGCCAGCTCGGAAAGCATCAGCCCTTCGGGCACGGTTATGCGTCTTTCGGCCTCCCGTCCGTATAGCAGTATCTCGAGGGCGCGCCGAGTACTCACGGGGTAGGGGAAGTCGTAGGTTCCGGCTCGGATCTCGCGCTGGCGGCCCAGGGTCCGGGCGTAGAAGCCGAGCAGTTGGGCCGAGCCGATTACGCCCCTGGTTTCCAGGGTCTCGGCCACCGCCTTGACGCTCATCCCCCGGGGGATCGTGATCCGGACGGTTCCGTGGGGTCGGGGGTTGCATCCGCCAAGGAAGAGCACCACGGCCAGAAGGGCATACTGTAGGAACGGTTTCCGCGAGGCGATCATCAGCGGTGCGCTCGCCTGCTGTCCAGAAAGCTCTGCAGCAGGATGGCCGCCGCCATGCGGTCGACTCGTTCCGGGTGTCGCCGCGGCTTGACCCCCATTGCGCGGGCAACTTTCAATGCCTGAGTCGTGGTCATTCGTTCGTCCAGGTAGGCCACCGCCAAGCCGGTTTGGCGTCTTATCTCTTCCCCAATCCTTCGGGTGGCCTGTGCTGCTTCGCCTTCAGTGCCGCCCGGGTCTAGCGGTAACCCGATCACTACTCCCACCACGCTCTGGGCCTCGATCTGTTCCCTCAAGTGCCGCAGAGGAAAGCGCCGTCCCGCCCTGCGGGTCAGCGTGGTCAGGGGCTGGGCCAAGGTTTGAGCGGGATCGGAGATCGCAAGCCCGATGCGTTTCTCGCCGGGATCTATCGCCAGCAGTCGACCGCGCTCGGGCAGGGTTGCCGTTTCGGGGAGGCGGCCCAAGGGATCGCCCGGATCGCTCAAAGGTCGGCCCTGCCGGGCGATCATCCCTGCTGCATCGTGGCGAAGAAGTCCTTGTTGTTTTTGGTGCGTTTGAGCCGCTCCAGCAAGAATTCGATGGCTTCTACCGGTGGCATGTCCGCCAGGAAGTTGCGCAGGAGATAGACCTTGTTGAGTTCGTCCTTCTCGAGCAGAAGCTCCTCTTTGCGGGTGCCGCTGCGATTCACGTCGATCGCTGGCCAAATGCGCCGATCGGCTATCCGGCGGTCGAGGACGATCTCCATGTTACCGGTTCCTTTGAACTCTTCGAAGATGACCTCGTCCATGCGGCTTCCGGTTTCGATCAATGCGGTGGCGATGATCGTCAGCGATCCGCCTCCTTCTATGTTCCGGGCCGCCCCGAAAAACCGCTTGGGCTTCTGCAGCGCGTTGGCGTCGACCCCGCCCGAGAGGATCTTGCCCGAGTGGGGAACCACCGTGTTGTGCGCCCGGGCCAGGCGGGTGATCGAATCGAGCAGGATGACTACGTCCCGCCCGTGCTCCACCAGTCGCTTGGCTTTCTCGAGCACCATCTCGGCCACCTGCACGTGGCGGTCCGCCGGCTCGTCGAAGGTGGAGGAGATCACCTCGGCCTTCACGTTCTCCTCCATGTCGGTGACCTCCTCGGGGCGCTCATCGATGAGGAGCACAATCAGGGTAGCCTCGGGGTGGTTCTCGGTGATCGAATTGGCGATCTTTTGAAGCAGGATGGTCTTGCCCGCCTTGGGAGGTGAGACGATGAGGCCCCGCTGGCCGAAGCCGATAGGAGCCAGAAGGTCCATCACCCGCATCGAAAGGTCCCCGTCGCTGCGCTCCAGGCGGATCCGCCGCTCGGGATAGCGCGGGCGCAGGTTGTCGAAGGCGATACGATGCTTGGCCTTTTCGGGATCTTCGAAGTTGATCTTCTCGACCTTGAGCAGGGCGAGGTATCTCTCCCCCTCCTTGGGCGGTCGCACCTGTCCCAGAATGGTGTCACCGGTCCTCAGGTCGAAACGCTTGATCTGGCTGGGGCTCACATAGATGTCGTCGGGCCCGTAGAGGTAGTTCCAGTCCTGGCTGCGCAGAAAGCCGTACCCCTCGGGGAGGATCTCCAAGACCCCTTCGCCTCGCAGCACGGTGTCGGAATCGAGCAGCGACTGCTCGATCCGGAAGATGAGGTCCTGCTTGCGCAGGCCGGAGTAGTTACCGATGTTAAGCTGCTCGGCCATGGCGTGCAGCTCGGCTACGGATTTGCGCTTCAACTCTGCGATGTCCACAACCTTGAGCTCCATGTTATGACTTTTCGGAAGAACACTGTCGAGGTGCTCGATGAGGAAACCACCCAGCTGGCGTTAAGTTGCCGAACCTTTAGCCTATATCGGAGAATCGACCTGGAAGTTTCTTCTTGGAGTGACAAGCTAAAGTTTATGGCAATGTCCCCCGGCCGTCAAGAGGTAAGGTGCAGCCCCTAGACCGCTTTTTCGTCTTCTGGCGGGTCACCGTTGTGCGCGACCGCGAGATCATAGACGCCGTGGTGCAGCCCCAGCACTGGGCCCCCTCCGAGGAGCTGAAGGAGGCGCTTCGGCACTGGCCGGGAATCCACTACTGGGAAAGTAGCGAGAGCGGCCGGCGCTTGGTGTTGGTACGACCCCTGGATCACCCGGTAAAAGAACGCTGGTGGCTGCACCTCAGTCTGTTTTTGATCACCTTCCTTACCGTCTGGATGGGCGGCGCCCTTTTGGCCGGGAGCCAGGGCGAGCTCACGCCGCGCTTGAGCGGGCTGGAGCCGCAGCAGTTGGCGGCTTCGCTGCAGCAGTGGGTCCGCACCCTGCTGCCGGGGGTCAATTTCGCACTGGGTCTCATGGGGATTCTGCTGGCCCATGAGCTGGGTCACTATTTCACCGCCAGATGGTACGGCATCGGGGTCTCTTTGCCGTATTTCCTTCCCGCCCCTCCCAATTTGAACTTTGTAGGAACCTTTGGAGCCTTCATCCGCTTACGCAGTCCGGTCCTGGACCGACGGCAACTCTTGGACGTAGGCGCAGCGGGCCCGTGGGCTGGGTTCGTGGTCAGCTTGGTGGTGCTGGCAGCGGGGCTCGGACTGTCGCAGCCGGTAGACTCTATCGGGGATCTTTCGCCTCAGCTGATAGTGGTGCAGGGCAACGCCCTATATCTGGGCGACTCGCTCATGATGTGGGCGGCCCGCAGGCTCGTGGTCGGGGATGGGACCGTGCTCCTTCACCCCCTTGCTCTGGCGGGCTGGCTCGGGCTTTTCGTAACGATGCTGAACCTGCTTCCCCTCGGCCAGCTGGACGGCGGCCACGTGCTCTATGGACTGCTAGGTGGAGCGCAGCGGTGGATAGGATGGCTGGTCTGGTTCGGTTTGCTGATCCTGGGCTTCAGCTTTTGGGGTTGGTGGGTGTGGGCCGGTTTTACGCTTTTGGTGGGGCGGGGTCGGCTGGGTCACCCGTCGGTTCTCGATCGAAATCGTCCCGTTCCTCCCAGCAGGCACCCGCTGGGATGGCTCACCGTGCTGCTTTTTGTGACTACCTTCACCCCAGTGCCCTTCCATGTGTAAGGCGGTTAAGGCAAAGCCTGAGGAAAGGCACTGTCGCCCATATACCAGCGTATCCGATGTCGCAAAGAGGACCTTCGTTTTCAAGCGATGGAGGGCCATTTTCCCGATGCAACCGATGGAGGACAATGCTCCCGGCAACGTTGAGGAGTGGGCGCTCACTATTGCCTAAGTCCCAAACTGCGTTATATTTGGCCAAACCAGCGGAGCCCCAGGATGCCAGCGAATCCCGCCCGATACGGCTTGACGTCGCCTACCGAGCCAACGCTTCACGATCTGCCCCCAGTCCGTTTCGCCAACGAGCTCATCAGCGTGAGGGTCGAGGTACGCCGTACCGAGGATGGCATCTGGCGCGGCAGGATCCTTTTCACGGCGCCCAGTTCGGAAGCCGCCCTGGCTACCGGTGACATTCTCTGCGGTGCGACGGAAAACGACCTTTGGGAGTCGGTAAGGGATCTGAGGGATCACCACCTGCGGGACCTCTATCGCTCTCTCTTGGAATGAGCTCGAGCGGCGACGACCTGGCACGCCGGCTGCGGCACGATCTGTCCAACCCGCTTTCCGCCCTGATGGCCGAAGTGCAGTTGCTCTTGATGAACCCGGAAACCTTTGACGAGGAGACCTTGAGTTCCTTGAAGCAGATCGAGCAGCTGGCGCGCCGGATGCGCGACATTCTGCAGAGCAGCGTGCAACCGAAGTGACCCGACTCCAGGGTCGCATGTGACCTAGAGCACTGCAGGCGGCGGTGCTAGGGTCCATAGTTCCCTCCGAGCCGGAGCAGAGATCACGGTTCGCTACTTGACGCTTGCGGGGCCGGGGGTAGTTTAGGCGGTCCCGGGCTGATCGGGGTCGTCGTCAGTGCCAGCGTTGCAGTGGAGGAGTCTTTGCCGATTGCCGCGGTGATATCGCCTTCTAGAATGGTGAGGCGCCGGATCTTGATCGGATTGCTGGCCGGCATCGTTGGCGCCGATATCGCCTGCGCTGGCCGTAGGGTAGCGGAGGTTTCACCCGCCGAGATTCCCGAAATAGAGAGTGCTCTAGCTCGAGATCCTGACAACGGGCCGCTCAGAGTCCGCTACGCCGCCGCGTTGTTCGCGGCCGATCGCTGCGAGCTCGCGGTAGCGGAAGCGCGGCGGGCAAGGGGGCTAGTTCCCCAGGATGCCGCGGCCGTTTTGGTGATCGGGCAGTGTTTGGAAAGGTCGGGCGATTACGAGCAGGCACTTTCCGAATATCGGGGCTATCTCGCTGCCTTCCCGGAAGCTCGGGGATCGGCTGCGGTCCGGGCGCGGGAAATGCTGGCGTTCCGAGCGTACTCCACTCAGCTGGCCCGCCTGGCGCTCCAGAACGAGGCGCAACTGGCCCAGCAGCCGGCCGATCCCAACACCCTAGCGATTCTCCCGCTCACCATTGCCGGTGATACGGCGCAGTACGGCGCACTGAGTCGCGGCCTGGCGCAGATCATTATGTCGGATCTGGCCCTCATCCGGCGGTTTCGACTGGTGGAGCGGATCCGGCTCAACGCTCTGCTCGACGAGCTAAGGTTAGCCGAAGCGGGACGAGTGGATCCTGCTACCGCTGCCCGCCTGGGGCGGCTCATTCAAGCCGGGCGGCTAGTGCAGGGATTGGCCGCCATACCCCCTGAGGGGGAAGTTCGACTGGAGGCGAATGTTGTGCTCCCCAGCGGAGAGGTAGTGGGTCCGGAGGCGGTGAGTGGGAGATTCAGAGACCTGTTGCGTCTGGAAAAAGAGTTGGTAGTGCAGCTCGCCGGGCGCCTCGGCTACTTCCTCTCGGAGGCGGAGCGCCGGCTGATAATGGAAAACGGCACCCAGAATCTTGCCGCTTTCCTTGCGTACTCGCGGGGACTGGTGGCGGAGGATTTGGGCGACTACCAAGCGGCGGCACAGTTTTACAGTCAGGCGGTCCAAAACGATCCCGGCTTCGTGCAGGCGCGCCAGCAGTACCAGACCAGCGCGACCGCTACCGCGGTGCAGCAGGCTACGCCGGGGCAGGTGACCACCGTGGCGGCCCAGGCACCTCCGCCAACTGTTACCCCGGCGGAGCCGGCTACCTCTGCTGTAGCGAGCGCCACCGCCGATGTCGCAGCGACCCAAGCGGAGTCCGCCACACAGACCAAGACACAGCAACAGCAGCAGCCCGCTCCGCCCCCGGTAACCGTGGCTAATACGCCCTCCAACGACCCGCCCCCTACACCGACCAACCAGGGTACGAGTAACACGGTGAGTGGAATCATTCGTATCCTCTTCCGACTGCCGTGATCCGGGCTGCGGTATCGCTGAGCCTAGCCTCAGCAGTAGCGGCCGCGGGTCTGGTTGCTCAGACTAGCGTAAGAACTGCGCTGCTTTTCGAGAACTACAGCTTTGACAGCCTGCTCGTTTTCCGCAGCGTCTCCGAGCTCAGCGTTCCGGTGGTAATCAACGCCCGCTTGGGACAGGCAATGGAGCTCACCGTATCGGGTGGGTACGTGCTAACCGAGCTCAAGACCAGAGATCCCTCGCAGCTCAGCGACCAGCGGCTCTCGGGGCCTATCGATACCGAGGTCAGGCTGGGCTACCACTTGGTTCCCGGGCGGCTCATCGTGATTGCAACCGGGGGGATCCCGAGCGGCAGGAAGACGGTTGCATTTGACCAGTTGGCGATTCTCGGCGCACTCTCCAGCGACATAATAGGATTTTCGGCGGCCAACCTGGGAAGCGGCGGGAACGTGGGAGGCGGCTTCGCGGGCGCGCTCCCCTTGGGCCGCTGGGCTCTGGGGCTGGGTGCCACGTATCGCTACTCGATGTCCTATCAACCGATCGCCGATCGACCAGACACTACTTTGCAGCCCGGAGCCGAAATCCGGCTGAGGGCCGGTATCGAGGGGCCGCTGGCACGCCGCACCTACCTCCGTCTTGCCGGAGTCTTGGCCTCTCGCCAAAAGGATCGGGTCAACCAGCGAGCCCTCCACGGGGTAGGCAACCGGTTGATCGGTTACTTGGCGGTGAATCAGGGTTTGGGGATCGCTTCTTTGACGCTCTACGCCTTCGACGTCTTTCGCACCGATCCGCAGATCGAACCCACGGCGGCGGGAGCGGCGATCTTGCCGCGCGGTAATCTCTTTGCCTTTGGCGGCTCCTTGGCTTTGCGCCTGACCGATCGGACTACTTTCGCTCCCCGCTTTGAGTATCGCAGCTCGGCCTTGGCGCAGGATATCATGGACGCGACTTTGAGGCGTGCGGGCGAGTCTTGGCGCGTGGGGGCCGAGCTGAGGCAGGACTTGAGCTCCGCACTGTCATTGATCCTCCAGGGGAGCGGGGTGATCGGAAGCGTGGTTCAGGCGGGGAGCGAAACCGGGCTCGCCGGCTACCGCTTCGGCGCGGTGCTGGAGTTGCGGCCGTGAGGAGGTGGTGGATGGCGGCGGGGTTCCTGGCGGTTGCCGGTTGTGCCGATTGGTTCGCGCCGCCGGAATTGAGCGTGCGCCTCGGAATCGTGGCGGCGTTCGAGAGGGGAGAGACCTACGCCGCGGCTCTGGTGAGCGCTGATCAGTTGAGGATCAGAGTGCTACGCGCGGATAGTGCGGGGGCGTTTACCATCACGGTCAAGGACACCACGGTCAGCATCGATCCCGAGACGGGAGAGGCTCAGGTCAGCTTGACCGTGGTGCTGGTTCGCTCGCCGCAAACTTTCAGGCTGGTGCTCACTGCGGTGCGAAGCGGCGACGGCACCGTGCTGTTCAGCGGGCAGAGCGACATTCAGGTGACTTCGTCTGCCAGCGGTAGCACGATTTCTACCGACACCATTCCCTTGCCTTACGTGGGGCCGCGGGCGGCGCGGGTGGCGATAGCTCCCAAAGACACCGCGGTCACGGGGACCGCTCCGTTCACCTACCGGGCCGTGGCTTTCGATTCTGCCGGGGCTCTCCTCGTTCCCCAGCCGCAATTCACCTTTTTCCTGGTGAACCCCGCCGATACCGCCAAGGTAAAGCTGGGGAAGTTCACTGGGGTAGCGACCCCGGTCTCTGGAGCCACTGGCCAGGTCCGCCTTTACGTTCAGGCACCGGGCCGGACCACCGGGTCCGTGGTGGCCGACACAGCGCGCCTGTTCTTGGGATCCGTGCCGGCGGCTGTGAGGCTCAATCCAGGATACGCGAACCTCGGTGTGGGTGACACGCTCCGGTTCAACGCACAGGTGGTCGACGCCTTTGGAAACCCGGTGCCTGGAACCACGGTTATCTGGACCTCGCGAACCACCTCGGTGGCCACGGTGAGCACTACGGGCTTGGTCAGCGGAGTCACCGCCGGCACCGCGGTCATCGTGGCCTCGGGTTCGGGGTTCAGCGACTCCGCACTGGTTACCGTCGTCGCCCCGACCCATGCCGTAGCGCACACCACCTCCACGGTGGGCGCTTCCAGCGGCCGCGGGTTCAGCGTCGCCCGAGTGGGAGACACGGTAGTGGTGGATGTTACTGTGGACCTCAGGTTCACTCCCGACGAAAAGCTGGGGAGCTACGATGCGATCCTGCGCTGGAACCCGTCGGCGCTCTCGTTCATCGACCTGCAAAACGGAACCTATGTGGCACCGACGGTCAACCGCGACAGCGTGGCGGCGGGGAGGCTAGACCTCGCGGCGGCGGATCCGCAACAGAGCGCCAACCCCGGTGGTACCGTAGTGGTGGCACGAGTGCGGTTCCGAGCCGCCGCTTCGGGCTCGAGCACAATGGCTTTGACCATAGAAGAAATGTCCGGAGCTCCGCCCACCTTTACCAATTTGCTGAGCTCAAATCGGGTAACCGTGACCAGCGGTCATGTCACGGTTCGTCAATAGGAGGTAGGTCTCATGAGATCGGTCCGTATCCTGGTTCTGCTGGCGCTGGTCGTGAGCCTCGCAGCTTGCGAGGACGACCCGCTCAAGTCGCGGCTCCCTGAGAGTCCCCCGCCGCCGGCGCGGGGTGTGCAAGCTTTCGTGCAGGTCTCCAACACGGAAGCCAAGCCGGGTGACGAGATTCAGGTTTTCGTCAGGGTCCAACTTGGCACCGAGACCAACGCCAAGCTGGGAAGCTACACCGGACGCCTGGCCTTCGATCCCGAAGTGCTGGCCTTCAAACGCGAGGTCAAAATCGACGACGGTCTCCGGGTGAGCAATCCCAACGGGGCTACAGCCGGCGAGATCAGGTTCGCGGGTGCTTCGGCGAGCGGTTTCAACGACCTCACCCTGTTCAGTGCCGTTTTCGAGGTGAAGAAAAGCGGCTACCTCGACGTCCTGAAGCTCACCATGGAGGAGCTCTCGGCGGCGCTAACGCTGACCGACCTCTACCAGGAGCTGGACGTGCCGAACCGGGTTTTCCTGCGCCCCAGCGCCAACTGATCCCAGCCGAGTGGCGACAGTAGAGGGAGCGAGGCGATTGTTGCGGGGATTCGCGGCTAGGCTGTTTAGCTCGCTGCTGGCGACCGGGCTGCTGGTAAAACCTGCGGCCGGACAGATAACGGTCGTTGCAGGGCCGGCAGCGAGGGAGGTGACCGCCACTGCGGGCGAGCTCGTGACCGTGCCGATCGCAGTGGATATGACCGCCGCTCCCGGAGTGAAACTGGGCGCGTATCGCCTCTCCTTCAGGTGGAATCCGGCACTGCTGCAGTTGGTAGCGACCGCAGGGGGTGCCTTCGGAGCTCCAGTATTCAACACCGATTCGGCGGCTCAAGGGGTAGTGAAGTTCAGCGCCGCCGTGGCCGCCGGTGCGACTGGAATAGTGAATCTGGGCGGGGTCACTCTGAAAGTGCTGAGCACGGCGTCCGCCGACACGTTCGAGCTCGCCTTTCAGGAGCTGGTCGCCGCGGAGACTTTCATCGATCTGCTGCCCAGTCTGATACTCACCAGCGGGCTTTTCTGCGGCGGCCCGGTGTTCGGGGATGTGGACGGCAGCGGCACAATCCAAGCGTTGGACGCGCAGCTCGTCCTGATGCACGCCGTCGGACTTGCACTCCCTGCCGGGACCCAGATCGCCCGCGGCGACGTAGACGCCGACTCCAAGGTCGACCCCCGAGATGCCCTGGTGATCTTGAGCCAAGTGGTCGGGCTAGACGTCTCGGCGTTTCGGATCGGACGGTTTGTAGTGGCAGCCTGTCAGGGTTCGCCCCCGGCCTCGCTCTCGATCAAACCGCGGCCTATAGCGCTCGCTCAAGGGGATCTTTTTACGGCCAGCGCGGAGCTGCGCGATTCCAGCGGCAACCTGCTGGCCGCAGTAAATCTCGGCTGGTCCTCCAGCGATACTAGCAAGGTCAAGGTAAGCCCTTCGGGAACCATTACAGCGATGGCGCAAGGATCGGCTCTGATCACAGCGGCGGCGGCTCCGGGAATCACCGATACCACGACGGTGACGGTGGGTGAGAGACACCGGTGGGTAGTGAACCCGGTCGTGGCACAGAGCCAGCCCAGCCAGATCGGGAGCGATCTCTATCCGTTCAGCACTATCAAGCAGGCTCTGGACCGTGCCCTGGATGGGGACACCATCGCTCTGGGAGTCGCTACGTACAACGAGCCGATCAGTACCACCAAGCAACTGGTCTTTCTCGGAGACTCGGGAGCGGCCGGGGTGCCCACGATCTCGGTGTCCAGCGGGATTGCGGGCGATCTCACCCGGGCTGGAAAGCAGATCATACGCAGGCTCAGAGTAGCCAACTCCCTGATCGGCCTCAGGATCCGGGCGGATTCGGTGGAGCTCACCAGCGTGCGGTTCGAGACCATCAACGGGCCAGCGCTTCTGGTTTACGGCTCGAAGCGAACCACCTTGAACCAGTTGAGCGTAGCCGGGGCGCTGGGAGCCGGTCTCTGGGTGGACAGCACGACGGGAGGCGTGGTTTCGGTGCAGCGATCCAGCGTAAGCGGGGTGGACCCGGCTTTGGCGCCTATCCTGGTGGGGACGGGCTACGCCCTGCACGCCGTGGGGATCTTTGCGAGAGCCGATTCGGTGGTCCTGGACTCGGTCAGGGTATCCGCCGTCACCGGTTCAGAGGAGTCCGATTCTGCCTTGGTGATGGGCGTGGCCACGCTCAACACAACTCATACTCTTGTCAGGCGTACCCGGATCACAGACATCGGCGGGGGAGTTGCAGACAGTCAACGGGAGGCTGGGGCACTGGCCATCGGAGCCGATACCGTGGGTTCCCTGGTAGCCGACAGCGTGATCTTGCAGCGTATTGCTGGAAGCGGCATTGCGATCCGGGGCGACAGCTTGCGGATAGGCAATGTTATCGCGGAGAAGGTCCAGGGAGCTGTCGCGGATCCCGGGACCGGATTTCAGCTGCTCGATTTACAGAACCTAAGCGGCTCGGGGGTTGGCCAAGTGGCTAGGGGCGAGGCCGGAGGCCAGGCCAAGGTGCGGCGGGTGCAGGTGGAAGAGGTTTACTGGAGCGCGCTTACCCTGGGTGCTACCAAGGTCTCGCTCGATTCCGTGGCGGTTAACCAGAGCGGCTACGGCTGCGGCCTCGAGCTGGACAGCACGGTCATGGTGGCCGAGGTGAATTTTGCTCGTTTCGAGCACGCGGGCTTTGGGATCGGCGTCTGCTCCAAGGACTCGGTGACCACCGGCGACTCAGCTTTTCACCGAGTGGGCTACGTGTCTATCAGAAACAGCGTAATCCGTAACCCCTTTACGGCGGTACACGTGCACGCCGACAGCCTGCTACTGGAGAGCGACAGCATCCGAGCCAGCGGCTGGGGGATCTGGCAGCATCCCGGAGGGTCGCGCCAGACTAAGTGGCTCAAAGTCCGCAACGTCCGGGTGCACGGAGGCGGCTACCAGGGCATTTACGCCGACACGGTACTGGACCTCGAGATCGCTGGCGTGGTGGTGGACAGCGCCCAGCGAGCGTGCGCCGGATGCTTCGGGACCGCGGCTATCGAGGTTTACCGGACGCCCACGGTGCGGATCGATTCCTCGGTCGTATTCGGCAGTTACGCTGGGGCGGTGCTGATCTCAGGTGCCGGCAAACTTCGTCTCTACGGGGATACCGTTTTCGGCAACTACGCCCAGGAGTCCCCCTCGGGCGGGTTCTCCTCGAAGCGGGCCGTGCAGCTAGTCGCGATCGACTCGGTGTTGGTACGACGCAGCGTATTTGCGGACAACCGCGCCGCCGGCTTGGGGATCGAGTTCGGTGCTACCGGCGATACTGTGGTTGTCGACAGCAACACGTTCCGCGGTAGTTACCAGGCGATTCAAGCGTACGGGAACGATACCCTGACGAGCCGGATGGAGATCTGGAGAAACGTCTTCAAAGGCTCTCGTTTCGGGGCGGCTACCGAGCAGGTGGGCGTTGGGCCGGTAAGAACTGTCGTCTTTGCAGAGAACACGATCGACTCGATTCAGGGAACGGGTACGGACCTATGGCGGGCCGATACGATTCGGGTGTTAAAGAACAGTGTTAGTAATCTGTTCGGCTTTCAAGCGGGGCTTGTGGTTCAGCGTGCCTCGGCGCTCATCGAGACCAATACCGTCATCTGCGCGGACACCAATTGGGCCGTCGGCATAGTTTATAACGCCGGCGGGGGGAGGGTTCTGCAGAACCAGGTGAAGGGATGTTACCGGGGAGGATTCTCACAAAACACCTTGGCCTCGAGCGGAACCACATTTGACCTGGTCGTCCGCGGTAACAGCTTTGTGCGGGGCGGTGCGGTAACTCCACCGGTGCGAGGCTACCAAGTTCTGGGAGGGGGGTATCTAGCACAGCTCGTCGCCAACACTGCCAGCGGCGGGCGGTACGCCGAGGGGGCTATCTCCGTGCTCGGTACGCCCAGCTACCGGAACCCGCTGGTGGTGCTCGATTCCAACACTGTGCAGGGAGGCTGGGGAAGGGGAATTTGGGTCCAGCAGGTTGACACGCTGGCAGTGCGCGCTAACGCGATTGGGGCTCTCGATACGGCCACAGTTACCGACGTGGCTGCGCTATCTATCGGTGAGGTATTCGCCTCCGGGGTGGTAGCGCGCAACGTGATCACCCAGAACAAGGTTCCCGGGATCCTGTTGTCCGGCCAGGCTACGGGTGTTGCGATCGACAGCAATCTCATCGCTGACAACACGGCCTCGGGTCTGATTCTGAGAAGCCCGGCGAGCGGGACGCTGAATTCCATTCTCCGTAACGCTCCCTACGGCCTTTTGGACTCCAGCAGCGCTGGCGGGTCGGTCTTTCGGGCGAACAACTTCCAGGGCAATCGGTTCGGGGTGGCGAATTTCGGGACTTCGGCGCTGGATGCGACCAATAGCTGGTGGGGCGATACCCTCGGACCCACCTGCCTGTCTGGTTGCGATACTCTGTCGACCGGCGACAGCGTCTCGGTGAACGTCAACTTCCTCCCGTTCTCCGACACCACGCTCACCTCGGCTCCCGCCGGTGCGCCGGTTCTGATCTCCTCCACCAGCGCGGCTATCCGCACCGGTGAACCACCTGGCGCGGAGTCTGTAGGCGGAGCGATCCCGGAGTTCGCGTTACCGGTTGCGGAAACGGGCGAGATCGGTGGCGGGCTGCCTCCCGGGCTTCCGGCAGCCGGCTCGAGATTCACACTAAGGGGTGTGGTCGAGCCGTCTGGACGGGGGTGGGCCTCCAATAGCGCGAAGAGCGAATTCGCGCGGCCGGCGCTGCGGTCGCCCTTGGGGCGGGGGCATAAACGATGAGATCGCTCCGCTTCGCCTTCGGGTTGGCCTTTGCTTTGGGATCTGCCCCGTCTTGGGCAAGCGCGCAGAGCATCCCGGTAAGGGTGGGTGGTGAAACGTCCTCCCTTCTGGGCGTAACCTTCGAGGTTCCGGTCGAGGTGGATCTCACCGGAAGGCCGGAGCGGCTGGGCAGCTTCGCCCTCAGGCTGAGATGGAACCCAACGGTGCTCCGGTTCGTAGGCGGCCAGAACGGCAACTTCGGCGAGATCGCCGTCAACCAGGACTCTTTAGCCGCAGGAGTAGCGAAGCTTGCGGGAGTCAATCCCGCCGGTGTAGGGGGCAGGGTGGTCCTCGGCGTGGCGCGGTTCGTTCCTATTTCAGCCAGCGACGACACCTTCCGGCTTCAGGTCACCGAGCTCTACGCGGCGGGCTCTTTTGCCGATCTCCTCCCAGACGCGGTCTCGAGCGATCGCGCCTATTGCCCAGCGGTGGGCCGATTCGGAGACATAGACGGCGACCAGAGTTCTAGCAGCCGGGACGCCCTGCTCGCCCTCTCCTACTCGGTAGGACTTACCGTCGTGGGCAACCCGGCGCTGGGAGACGTGGACGGGGACGGCCTCACCGGCGCCAGGGACGCTTTGATCATGCTGTCCAACGCGGTAGGGCTCGACGTCGGTGTCTTTCGCATCATGCGTATCGCGCCGGGAGCTTGCGCCGCTCCCAAACGTCCTATTTTGGCGGTGCTTCCCGGAGCGGTGACGATGGATATCGGGCAGCAGGCCCGTCTCTTGGCGGTGGCTTCAGATTCCAGCGGCGCGGGCATTGCGGTGACCGACGTCTTCTGGCGGAGCAGCGACGAGAAGATCGTGACTGTGGGGTCCGAAGGCCGGGTGACCGCGCTTGCCGCGGGCACAGCGACCGTCACGGCGGTGCGCCAGAGCGGTACCAGCGGGTCCGCCACCATAACCGTCTTGGACCGGCGGACCCACTGGGTGGATGCCCTCGCGATTGCCGAGTCGGGCTCCAACCGGATCGGCGCTTCGGAGCTCCCCTTTGCCACTATCCAGGAGGCTGTGGACTACGCTCAGCCCAACGACACGGTCATGGTGCGGCCAGGGCGTTACCAGGAGCTGGTAGCGGTGCAGCGCCCCGTTGTGATCCTGGGCGATACCGCCGGCGGGCGGCCGCGGCCGCGGATCGCCTCACCGGGAGGGGACACCACCGCGTTCTGGATTTCCACCAGGGGCACAGTAGAGCTGCACCAGCTCCAGGTTGACACGGCTCGCGTCGCTGTCTATGTGGCTCGGGCCGACACCTTCCGGGTGCGCGAGGTCAGGTTCCGCCAGCCGGCATCGTCGTTTTTCGCTTCGATCTACGTGGATACGGCCAGTGCGGTTTTGGTTCAAAAGTCGGGTTTCTTCGGCTCGTCGAGCGACCATTACTATGCTAGCAACGCGCTCTGGGTGTACCGTGCCAGGGTGGTAAGCATCGACTCCACGATCATTTCGGACTACGGGGACGACGCGGTCCAGCTGGCTATGGTGGACAGCCTGTCGGTACGCAGTTCGGTGATTCGGAATAACTACGGTTACGGTATCTACGCCTGTCCGGACTGTTATCAGGGGCCCGCGATGGTCGCGGTCTTCACCGGAAACCGCTTCTTTCAGAACAACTTTGGGCACCTGTACTTGGACGAGGTGAAGCGGGGGACTTTCGACCACAACGTGCTGGTGGGAGGCGGTTACGACGGTATCAACCTGTATGGCCTGCGCGACACCACCGTGGTGCGGTTCCTGGGGGACAGCATTAACACCCGGTACGGCAACTGGCTCAACCTATATCAATTCGACAGTCTCACGATCGATTCGGCCACCGTGGTGGTGAACAATGGCTATTCGGATATAGACACCGGGGGCGACGTGGCGGTGCGGCATTCCAGATTCCTCAATGTGGAACGCACCGCACTCGACCTCGATGCCGATCCTGACTCCATGCATCTCCTGCTCCGCAACGTGGAATTTCGTGGGCCGGATTCGGTGGTCTGCCACCGCTGCGGGGAGGGGATCGAGGGTGATGGCGATCTCTCGGTGGACGGGGACAGCGTCACGCTGGTCAATCTCAACCAGGCGATCGAGCTCTACAACGCCTGGTTGAATTTGAGAAACTCGGTTTTGCGAGACTACGATCAAGGAATAGAGGTAAATTGCTACTCGGTCAAGGTGGACAACGTCGCCTTCGAGCGCGGTGGCTACGGGATCATTCTTCTTGGGTGCAGTCGCGGCGACTCCTTGGTAGTGAAGAACTCGAACTTCAAGCGCCACCAAGGGTATGCGATCGATGACCAAGCCGTAGAGGCGGTGGTGACCAAGAGCCTGTTCGAGCTGAACAATCGGGCTATCGAGCACAATTGCTTCTCGCTTCGGGTTGACAGTGTCAAGATCGACTGGGTCGAGGACACCGGGATCGACGCCGATGGGTGCAGTTCGAGCGACAGCCTGATCGTCCGCAACTCTACCCTGATCAACGGGCCTAATGGATTTGACGGCGTTGAAGCCTTCGGCATGGGATTCAACGAGGTGAGCAATTCAGTCCTCGCCGACTGGGGGGACGCCGTCTACCTTTACGGCGGCGGGGTCTTGGTTGCAGACAACCAGATCGACCGTCCGCGTTACTCAGGCGTAGAATTCAACGTCAACGACACGCTGCAGGCCGAGGTTCTCCGTAACACGATTACCTGTGACGGATTCGGCGCTCAGAATGCCACGGGTATTTCGGGCTTCGATGCGCGCATGCTGATTCGGGATAACTCGGTCAGTGGTTGTCATTTTGGAGTCGAGACTTCCAACTCCGCGACTGCGTTACCCCGCAGTACCCTGATAGAGATCCGCAATAACAGCATAGCCCTCCCCGATACCGGTTATGCCGGGATCGAGTCCCGCGGGTCTAAAGATTGGGTGAAGCTGGTGGGGAACACCGTTAGTGGAAAGGGTTGGTACGGCTCGATTCGGATAGGATCTTTCAGTGCGCCGCGGGCCGAGGTCGATTCCAATACCGTCGCCGGGAGCATCGAGGCCGGTCTGCTGGTGGAATCTGTAGACTCTCTGTGGATCAGAGACAACGTTTTCTCGGGGCACTGGCCAGCCGGCTGTTGTCTCTCCGGTCCTTCGGGGGCGGTGGTGCTGGAGTACAGCGCCAGTACCAACGGCGTGGCGCAGATCCTCAGGAATCGGATTGGCGACACGCGGGCACATGGTATCGTCCTGAACCGGGATTTCGGCGACACCGTAACAGTACTGGTGGACAGCAACACGGTGCGGCGGGCGGACAGCGTCGGGATTTGGGTCAACGGCTACAGTCGCGCCAACCTGCGCAAGAACGCCATCGACAGCGTGGGGCTCGACGCCGTGCTGCTCAGCCAGTTCAGCGGCGTGCCCGGAGCGCTGGTGAACGAGAACAACTTTAGTCGCAGCCGGCGCTACGCGGTGAACAACACCAACTCCGGGATCGTCATAAACGCCGAAAACAATTGGTGGAACGACCCCAAGGGTCCGAGCGGCTTCTACGGCGATACCACGAGGACCTCAGCCGGGGACAGCGTGTCCAACTACGTGGACTGGGATCCCTGGAGCACCGCTCCCATCGGCACCCTCAGTCCCGCGCCGCCGATGGTCGCCGCCCTCGCCCCGGTGCTGGCCGACCGCACCGCCGCGGTCGTCGGTGGAATACCAGCGGCCGCGGTTGCCGAGCCTCCGATGCCCGCTCCGCCGCCTCCTCCCCAGCCGGAGCGTCCCGCCAGGGAGTTCTCGTTCGCGGAGCCAACTCTTCTTCCCTATCCGCAGGGCACTCCCGAGATCATGGCCGCGGCCCAACGAGTCCAAGGCGAGAGGCTCCAGCAGCGCCTGGCCGAAAGAAAGAGCCGGCTGGAGGAACGGGAACGGATCCGGGCCGAGCGGGATGCGGAACGGCAGCAAAGGCTCGAGCTCAGACGATTGCGGGATGAGCAGCTCGAAGCGGCTCGGGCGACTAAAAGGGCCGCGCAGACAAGAGAGAGGATACGGTGACAGCGCGCCCCAGCTTGCTGGGACTGCTCCTTCTGGCGTCCGCCGCCCGGGCGCAGACGGTGAGCTTCAAGCTGCCTGTCGGCGACACGGTGTTCCCGGTGGTGGCGGGGAGGACTGCGCAGATCGACCTCCAGGTCTCTACCGGTGGAGCCGGGCTGAAGGAGTATTCCATAACGCTGTTCTTGGACCGGAGCCGCTTCCGCCTGGTGGCGGCAGATACCGTTCCCGGAGGTTTTGGCTTGCCTCAACCTTCGGTGGACACTTCGATAGCAGACCAGATAACCCTCTCGGCTAGCGGCACCGGTTCCAACTTTTCCACGGTGCAAGTAGCCAGGCTCACGTTCGAAGCCAGTTCTCAGGTCGGGCCCGGATCGCTGGTCTCGCTCAAGGCCGATTCCCTCACCAACTTCTCGGGTGCCAGCCTGTTGCCGGGCTACCGCTTCGACCTCCTCGATATGTGCCAAGCGGACCGGATCTGGGGAGACGTGGCGGTGGATTTCAAGGTCAACTCGCGCGATGCGCTGGTGGTCATCACCGCAGCCGTGGGTCTCAGCGTGAGCGGGCCCTCGTTCGACTTGGCACCGGGCGACGTGGATCTGGATCGCCAAGTCACAACTCGAGATGCGCTGTTCATCGTGAGTCATGGAATCGGGCTGTCCGACCCCAACGGAAGAGTGGGTAAAGCGATACCGGCGCGATGCGGCCCCCTCACCGCCGCCCCGGACGACATGCTGTTCTTCAGAGGCAACAGCTTGTACGGAGTGGCCCAAGGAGACAGTATTCCGGTGAGCTTCCTTCTTTCTCCTGTACCGGTGAGAGCTCTCGGGGCGGTGTGGTCGCCTAACCGATCCCGAATTCTCTATACCGCGAGCACTTCGGCTTACTGGTACGAGGTCCTGAGCGCCGACAGTACCGGATCTACGGTGGACACTTTAACCCGGAACACGGCCTGGGACGGCGGCGCCGATTGGTCGCCAGACGGCACGCAGATAGCCTTCGTTTCAAACCGATCGTCTCCCCGTTCGGTCTGGATCATGAACGCCGACGGCTCCAATCCGCGGAGGGTTACCACCACTGTGACCGTGGCCGAGCAGCGGGTTTCCTGGAGGCCGGACGGCACGCTGATAGCCTTCGTGGGCTACTCGGTCTGCTGCTCCAACTCGGTGTGGATCGTGGGTGTAGACGGAACCGGGCTTAAAGAGATAGTGTCGGCGGGGGAGTCGCCGAGTGATGTAGTGTGGTCCACGAACGGGGATACGCTCTACTATGGGAGCGGAAGTCTGGGTCGAGTCCGGCAGGTAGTTGTCTCAGACCTTGCGCGGGACTATATCAGCAGGTTGGTAGGCAACTCGCATTCTCCCGGTGCTTCGCGGGTGGGGCCGGCGTTTTTGTCGCAGCGGAGATCCCCGTACGACTTCTTCCTGAGACGCTCCTCGGACGGCCGGCACCTGAGACTGGTGCGCGGTACGAGTAGCACCCTCGATTGGGGCATATCGTTCCGGCGAACCGGTGCAATTTACGTAGACACGGTTACCGTCTCCCCCGACAGCGCCAGCCTCTCGTTGTCTGGCCAGAACCAGCAGCAGTTCACCGCCACCGTGAAGAACAACGACGGCTCGATCAGCAGTGCCACCGTTCGCTGGCTCTCTAGGAACTCGGCCAAAGTGGCGATCGACTCTATATCCGGTCTTGCTACCGCGGTGGATACGACCTCGGGCGTTTATGTGATAGCCACGGTTCGAGGCTGGCGTAGCGATTCCGCCAAAGTGAAGGTGAACCCGTGAAACGGCTCCGGGTACTCGGCCTGGTACTGGGTGTGCTGGGTAGCGCGTCTTTGCGAGCTCAGGATACGGTAATCGTGGGCGTGGGCGGGGAGTTGAGCGCTCCCCTTAAGGAAGAACTTTTGGTCCCGATATTCGCCGATATGCGACTGGCGGGAACCGAGAAGCTGGGGAGCTACACCATCCGGGTCTCCTGGAATCCTAACATCTTCATGTTCAGCGGGTGGCGTTCGGGAAACTTCGCCGATCCCGTGGTGAGGACGGATAGCGCTTTTTCCTATGGGGTCCTCTGGGCTTCGGCGGTGTCGCCCGCCGGCCAGGGCGGCGTCTTCAGTCTCTTGGATCTGAGCCTCACACCGGACACGGCTGCTGTGGACACGATCGCCGTTTCCGTTACCGAGCTTTCCGCGGCCGGTACGCTCACCGATCTACTGGCAACGAAAGTGATCAGGTTGGTCCCGGGAGCGTTCTGCCCGGCGCTGGGGAGATGGGGCGATCTGGATCGCGACGGCCGTTCCAACAGCCGCGATGCCCTGGCGGTACTGACTACCGTAGTGGGACTCCCCGTGGACACGATCTTCAGCATGGCGCTGGGCGACGTCGACGGCGACGGCAAGACCAACACCCGCGATGCGTTGATCATCCTTTCGTATGCCGTGGGAATCGACATTCCAGGACAGCGGGTTCTCCTGGTGGCCGGTGGGGTCTGCACTTCGGGAGGGGTTCCGACTCTGGCCGTAGTGCCCGACACTGTGGATCTGGTAGTAGGCCAGGGGGTCGACCTCAAGGTCTTCGGGCGCGATGCCGCAGGCCGGCTCACAGCGCTCAATAACCTTCAGTGGGAGATTGCCGATCCCCGCATAGCCGTGGTAAACCGGGACGGGATGGTCATAGGGCGGGAGCCGGGTACCACGGTCGCCACTGCCGCGGTAGCGCCCGGGGTGAGGGTACGGGCTACGGTGATCAGCCGGGCGCAGCGTGGCAGCTGGATCGTGGATGCGGCCAAGGCTAAACGAGCCCCGGTGCAAATGGGGACCGCAAAATGGCCGTTTGCCACACCCCAGTTCGCTTTCCCTCACGTGCGCGAGGGGGACACGATCAGAATAGCTCCCGGGGTGCACGACTACGAAGATTTCAAGTGCTTCGGGGAATGCCCGCACGGCAGCGATCTGATGGCCGGAGTGGTGATAGTGGGCGATACCCTGCCGGACGGGACCCGCCCGGTACTGCGGGCTAGCGAGCGCGATTCGTTCACGGGCTTCGACTTCGAGGGCGGCCGCCGCGCGGAGGTGCGCAATCTGGTGATGCGCGGATTCTCGGTGCCAATCTACAGCGGCGGTCTGCGCACCCTGTTAGTGGACAACGTGCGCATCGAAGAGCCGGTCACCAAGGCTGGCTGGGGTATCTACCTCTTGGGAATAGACACCCTGCGGGTTTCCAGGAGCGAGATCCTAGGCGACAGCACGCGTACCCATAGCCACTTTGGGATTTACGTAGGAGAGCTCGCTAACTCGGTTCGTATTAGCGACAGTAGGGTAGTAAACTGGGGAGAAGGCGGGATTTTCGGTGCGGACGTTCTTTGGTTCGAGCTTGAAAAAAGCGAGGTGAGCTACAATGACGATGGCGGGGTCATGCTCTTCAATAGTGAGCTCGAGACTCCGCCCTCGGCACGGTTCTCCTACAACCGTTTCATACAAAACTTTGGGGACGCAATCTCGATCGATGGTGCGGGCACGGTCACGACAGACCACAACTACATATTGAGCACCCAGGGTGACGCTGTAGAGATCTACGGTTTTGGCTCGTTTGAAGACTGGTCACCACCTCGGGGAGGTGGGATCGCCGAAACTTCCGCTCTGGTGAGCGGTACCAAGCTGACCATGCTTGCGGACTCGATCAGGTTCCGGGCCAACGGCTACAACTGGCTCTTCGTCTACGACCTGGACTCAGTTCTGATCGATTCGATCTGGGTCGAGAACCCTGCGGACACGGCGATCTTCCAGAGCAACTGGTTGCGAGTAAACGTGGCCAATGTAACCAACTCCCGCTTCGTAAACCTCCGCGGGGAGGCCATCGACTTCTCGGGCCGAAAGCTGATTGTGGACCGTACCGGTTTCGCCGGGTGCCCGGCCTGTAATTGGGATAACGGATACGCAATCCAGGCTTTTGCCGAGGATCGGGGGCCCGAGGTCTGGGTCACCAACTCGAGCTTCTCCCTTCTCTTCCGCGCCTTGGACGCCGGGGACAGGGACTATTCGGCGGGTCCCATCGTAGTAGCCAACAACACTATCGACTCGGTTGCGCAGCCATTGAGCCTAACGGGTGACAGCGTCGTAGTACGGGATAACATACTTACGCGCACCCGCGATCATGCCCTATTCGCCGAACCTGGGTTTAGTAACCGGTCATTCGTGGAGGCTCTGATCGCCCGCAATCGGGTGACCTGCAGTGTACAGCAGAGCTTCGTCTCGGTTGGCCTGCGTCACGATTACGGGCCTGCACGTTTCGAGGACAACGTGGTCAAGGATTGCGACTGGGGCCTCTACGCCTTCAACGGCGCTTCGGATCCGATGGCGGACGTTGCCTTTATCCGGGACAGCGTAGTGCCAGCGGACACCAGTTACTACCATGTGGGTATCAGAGCGGAGGGACGATGGCGGGCGCGGATAGTCGGTAGCCGGGTGGCGGGCGGTTACATCGGAATCGACCTTCGCCTTTCTGACACTGGAAGCGTGGTCATCGACAGCAACGCGGTCTCCGGCACGGGGAACGCGGGAATCCAGCTCTCTTCCGTTCAGGGAGCCGTCACCGGGCGCAGGAACAACATCGCCGGGAACGCTCGAGACGGAATATTGAACCTGGGAACCAGCGGCCCTCGCAGCTTCACGCTGGGCAAGTTCCACAGCGGCGGCGTAGGCAACGGCCGTTATGCGGTAAACAGCTCCACCGCGTTCGACGCCCGGCAAAACTGGTGGGGAAGCACCAACGGAGCTGGTGGACGCTTCGGAAGCGGGCTTACCAACGCCGACAGCGTGTCCTCGGCGCAGGTGGACGTTTCCAACCCGCTCACGTCCGAGCCGAGCGAGCCGCCGCCTCTGGCGTCCCCGCCGCTAGTGTCAGTCCTCTACGCTGGTACGCTTACCGCGGCACAGGCGTCCCGAACCGCTGTTGAGCCGAAGATCGGTCCGGCCCCGCCCAGAGCTCCCGATCCGGAGTTCAATACAGAGCGCGAGATGAGAGAAGTCTTGAAGCAAAGGATGCTGGAGCGGATGCGGGAAGAGCGCGAGTCACGTAGAACGCGGATAAGGGAGGCGCGGGACAAACTCCTGGAGTTACGCGGCGCAAAGAAGTCACCTCACTGATTCTCCGCGCCTGGGCCTCGAACCGGTGGGTACTTGGAGGCTTCTCGAACCATTGCGCGGCAAACCATGCGCCAGCCGCGACTCGAACGCGGGACCTTCGGCTCCGGAGGCCGACGCTCTATCCAACTGAGCTACTGGCGCCTCAAGCTCTTCAGCCGGTCCGCCTAGCCCACCGACCCGCTTTTACGCTTGGGGGTCCTTGCCCAGCGGGCGCGCTGTCCGGCAACGCGTCCCTCCCACGTCCTCCCCGCAGTCGGGGCGAGTGGATTTGAACCACCGACCTCCTGGTCCCGAACCAGGCGCGCTAACCGGACTGCGCCACGCCCCGATGCGCCCAGGAGGACTCGAACCCCCAGCCTTCTGGTCCGTAGCCAGACGCTCTATCCAATTGAGCTATGGGCGCAATGGGCGGTACTAGACTCGAACTAGTGACCTCCACGATGTCAACGTGGCGCTCTAACCAACTGAGCTAACCGCCCGCGATTCGAGACAGTTCACGCCCAGCAGCGGGACGGAAGCAGGGTCTCAGCTTTGGCCAGCCCTCCGCCAGCCGCCACCAGGCGTCACGACCGGTCTCCAAATTCGCCCTAAGGGGCAAGATAGCGGGGGTGGGATTTGAACCCACGACCTCCGGGTTATGAGCCCGGCGAGCTACCAGACTGCTCCACCCCGCGGCGAAGCGGGAAACGGGACTCGAACCCGCGACCCCAACCTTGGCAAGGTTGTGCTCTACCAACTGAGCTATTCCCGCACGCTAGTTCCGCCGCAGGCCTACCAGGCCCGCCAGCGATTTGCAAAGTTACAGGGAAGTTAGCCGGAGAGCCAGTGACGGGTGCGAATCCCGCCGAGCCGAAACTCCGGCTCGCCGGCCCGAGGCCGGTCAGTGGAGGCGAGGGGAATCGAACCCCTGACCTCGTGAATGCCATTCACGCGCTCTCCCAACTGAGCTACGCCCCCGCTATATTTGTGCGGTTTTTAGGCCTTTCGTAAGAAACATGTGAACATAGCCTAGAGATAGCCGCTCCGTCAAGCAAGCGTGAACCTAGTGCCTGTTAGGGGGTAACAAGCTCCGGAGGCAAGCGGAATGACTGCTAGACGTCGCGCCCACCCGACCGAGGTAGGACGCGCTAACTCTATAAAAGGGAGTCAGATGGCTCGTTCTCGAGAGCGTAAACGCCGCCGGCGCCGCCCGGCTCCGGCGATCGCGCTGAACGAGGAAGACCGGGACCTTTTGGACCAGTACCTCTACGAGGTGAGCAAGACCCCTCTGCTCACCCCGCAGGAGGAAATTGCTCTGGCCCGCCGGGTGAGAGCCGGTGACCAAGAGGCGATGCAGGAGCTCGCCAAGCGGAACCTCCGCTTCGTGATCTCCGTGGCCAAGAAGTACCAGAATCGGGGCCTTCCCTTAAGCGACCTAATCGGGGAGGGTAACGTTGGGTTGCTTACGGCGGCCCGGAAGTTCGACCCCGATCAGGGGGTCAAGTTCATCTCCTACGCCGTCTGGTGGATCCGCCAGGCGATCCTGGCGGCCTTGGCCCGGCAGGGACGGACGGTCAGGGTGCCCCTCAACCGCACTGCGGATCTCTCCCGTATCGTGCGGACCGCAGAAGCGCTGCGTCAGGAACTGAGGCGGGAGCCCACTCCCGAGGAACTCTCCGCCGCCACCGGCCTGTCGCTCGAGGTGGTGCAGTCTTTGGCCGCGCTCAATACGGGCGAGGTTAGACTGGACGCACCCCTGGATCCGGATGGCGACCGGGCTCTGATCGAGCGCTTCATTGCCGAGGACCTGCCCGATACGGAAGAGAGGACCATGGAGCGGTTCCTGAGCGACGAGGTGGAGGAGGCTTTGAGGACCCTCCCTCCGCGTGACGCCAAGGTGTTGAGACTCTACTTCGGGCTCGACGGCGGTCGGGAGCACACCCTCGAGGAGATCGGCAGCATGTTGGGCGTGACCCGCGAGCGAGTCCGCCAGCTCAGGGATCGGGCTCTGAAGCGGTTGCGGGAGGGAGAAGTGGGCCGCGCCTTGGCGAGCTTCGCCGCTTAAGCTAGGCCGCTTTCTAGAAGGCTTCCTCGATTAGGTTGCTTTTGGACCGGGCAGCGCTGGGGCTTCACTAGCGCCCTAGCCGCTACCCGGTTGGCAACTTAACTTCGGCCCGTGTACCGAGCGCTCAGCTTGAAATTCGGTGGCTGGCTGGCTGCGGTGGGCCGTACGGGTCATTTCCTTTCAGATACCGCACGCAGCGTTCGAGACGTCGCCACCTGGGCCGGCCTGACAGTAGCCCAGATGCGGCGCATCGGCGTAAACTCCATACCGATAGCGCTGTTCATAGCGATCTTCACCGGGATCGTGCTCTCCCTCCAGGCCTCCTACACCTTCACCGGGGCCGTGCCCCTGTACTTCGTGGGCACGCTGGTGGGCAAAACCGTGATGCTGGAACTAGGACCGGTATTGACCGGACTGGCCCTGGCTGGCCGGGTGGGCGCCAACATAGCCGCCGAACTCGGCACCATGCGCGTCACCGAACAGATCGAAGCGCTGGAGACGCTGGCCTACAATCCCCTCTCGTACCTGGTAGTCCCCCGAGTCTTGGCAGCCGCGATCATGTTCCCCATCGTGGTGGCGCTGGCCGTGGCGGTGGGGATAGTCTCCGGCTGGCTTACGGCAATAAGTCTGCTGGATCTCTCCACCGTGGAGTTCGTACGGGGGCTCAAGCTCTTCTATCAGTTCAAGGACATCTGGTTCGGCTTGGTGAAGAGCTTTTCCTTCGGGTTGGTCATCGCCTTGATAGGCTGCTTCAAGGGGTTGGGCGTTCGCGGTGGCGCGGCGGGAGTGGGAGAGGCCACGACTGATGCGGTAGTAGCCTCGGCCATGACGATCTTGGTGCTGGACGCCTTCTGGGCCGTGGTACTGCTCTAGACCTTTTTCCAAGAGGCAACCGCGGGATCGGAGGCTCGTGATCGAGTTCAAGGATGTTCACAAGAGCTTCGGCGACAGGCAGGTTCTTAGGGGCCTTTCCCTCACGGTTCAGGACGGCGAAACCGTGGTCGTTTTGGGTTATTCCGGGAGCGGCAAGAGCGTGGCCCTCAAGCTCGTAGTGGGGCTGATCGAACCGGATGCGGGCGAGGTGGTGGTGGACGGGGAAGTGGTGCACCAGCTGGATCGGGAGGGTTTGACCCGATTGCGCGCCAATGTTGGCTTCGTCTTTCAGTTTGCAGCTCTCCTCGACTCGATGACGGTACGGGAGAACCTGGCACTGGGTCTCAAGCGCCGGGGGTTGTCGCCGGTCGAGATCGACCGTCGGCTAGAGGAGGCGCTGGAGCTGGTGGATCTGGAGGGTGTGGAAGACCGCTATCCGGCGGAGCTATCCGGCGGGATGCGCAAGCGGGTGGGTATCGCCCGGGCGATAGCCCTGAGGCCGCGCTACATTCTTTATGACGAACCCACTACCGGCTTGGACCCGGTCACCTCGGCGGTGATCGATCGGCTCATTGTCCGCGCGCGAGAGAAGCTGAACGTCACCGGCTTAGTGGTGACCCACGACCTGCGCAGCGCCTATACGGTCGCCGACAGGATCGCCCTGCTATACCAGGGCAGGATCAGACAGGTGGGTAGCGTAGAGAGCATCAAGCGCAGTCACGATCCGGTGGTGCGCCAGTTCATCGAGGGCCGTCCGGAGGCGGTGGCGGACGCAGAGGAGGCCGCTGGAGGGGTACGTTGATGAGGCAGCGTGACGAGATCGTGGTGGGTGCCACGGTGCTAGCTGCGTTGGTGGCTGTAGTGGGAGGAGCGCTGTGGTTGTCCGAGTCGCAGTTGGGCAAGCGGGGCGAGGTGTACCTGGCCCGATTCCGCACCGTGGGCGGTTTGGGAGTGGGCGACCCGGTGGTCCTTCGGGGTGTGCGGGTGGGCCGGGTTCAGGCGATTCGCCTGGCGCCGCGCAACTGGGTCGAAGCCGAGCTGCAGATCTACGAAGGAGTGGCACTCCCCCCGAAACCCGCCATTATCGCGGCCTCGGCGTCGCTTTTCGGAGAGTGGCAGGCCGGGATCGTCAACTTGGAGCAGCCGCTGGACGATCCCATGGTGCAGCGCGATCTGGAAGAGGCGATGAAGGAAGGAGGCGACCGCTGGCCCGGCGCTACGCTACCCGACATCGGGCAGCTGACCGCCCAGGCCGGCCGCATCGCCACCGACATAGCTAGAGTGTCCTCTCGCATCCAAACGGCTTTCGACTCCCAGGCGGTGCTGGAGTTGCAGGAGGCGATCCGGGATTTCGGGCGGGTGTCCGAGCGCCTCACCCAGTTCACCCAACAGCAGACCGAGATTCTGGGAGAGGTGGGCGTTAATCTACGCCAGGGGTCGGATGTCTTGGCCGACGCGGCGCGAAGTCTATCCAACTCGCTGGCTCGGGTCGATTCGGCCACCAACCAGGGGCAACTGCTGACCATCCTCAACAACACCCAGCTGGCGGCGGAAAACATGGCGCAGGCGGCTGCTGACTTTCGAGCCCTGGTGAGTGTCGCCAGGGAGAATCAGGCGAGCCTCCTTCGAATTATCGAGGGGGCCGACTCGGTGGCCACTAGGCTCCGGGATCGGAGCGGCACCCTGGGACTTCTGGTGGGAGACTCGATGCTGTACGTGGAGACCCGGCTCGCGGTTGCGGAGCTGCGGCGCCTTTTGGCCGACATTCAGGCCAATCCGCGCAAGTACTTCAAGTTCTCCGTGTTCTGACCGGCCAGCAGCATGACCGCTCCCAGACGAGAAGTCAGCGCTGGCGGAGTGATATTCCGCCGCTTCCCCGACGGCCCCCGCTACCTGTTGATTTTCGACGCGCACGGCAACTGGGGATTTCCCAAAGGGCACGTGGAGGAGGATGAGGACCCGGTTGCCTCGGCGCGCAGGGAGATCAAGGAGGAAACCGGACTGGACAACCTGGTGATGCACGGCGAGCTGGGATCGATTTCCTGGTCCTTCCGCTCCGGTAAAAAGCGGGTGCACAAGCGCTGCTATCTCTATCTTTTCGAATCGCCGCAGGGGGAGGCGGTGCCGGAACGGGGGGAGGGAATTAGGGAGTGCCGCTGGCTTGCGGGAGAGGCGGCCTCGGCCGCCCTCAGCTTCGACAACGCCAGAGCGGTTCTGGAACGGGCGCGAAAGAAGGTCCAGCTTCTCACTAGCTTCACTCGATAGCATGCCGGTCGTGGCGCTGCTACACGGAAGCCGGTCCCTGCGCTCCTCGCTGCGCAGCGGGCTCAGGGACAAGAAGCTGAGGTGCAAAACTTGCCGGTCGCCCGAAGATCTCGATCGGGTACTTCACCAAGAACTGGTAGATGCCGTGGTCTGGGAATTGGATCGCGAAGGTCTAGACCGGTTGCGGCAGTTCCAGCAGCGATATCCTCGGATCCCGGTTTTTCTCTCGGCGGCTTTTCGCCCGATCGACGGGCCACTTCTGTCAGCGTGCTGGCAGTGGGGCTTTCACCATTTGCTCGTGGAGGGGGTGGACGACGCAGCCGCGGCCGAGCTGATTGCGGCCCGAGGTTTGACGGCGCAAAGGGCGGCAGCGTTGGCGGACGCCCCCCGGCTCTTGCGTCTTACCGAGCCGCTCCAGCTGCGCACCTGGACCGAGGTGCTGTGGCGAGCCGATGCCAGACTCACCACCGCCGCCCTGGCGCGCACCTTCTCCCTGTCACGGGAGTACCTTTCCCGAGAGTTCGGTGCTGGTGGAGCCCCGAACCTCAAGCGCGTGATCGATTTGGCCAAAGTGCTTTGTGCGGTTGATCTTTTGGACAATCCCGGCTACTCCGTGGCTACGGTGTCCAAGGTGCTGGGCTACTCATCATCCTCGCACTTCGCCGGCTGTGTGCGGCGGATCTGCGCGATCGCTCCACCCGAGCTGCCCCGTCTAGGCTTGCAAGGCGTGCTGGCCCGCTTTCTCAAGGGGCGGACTCGCAGCCGGGCCTAGGGCAGCTCGAGGCGGGCTATGAGAGTGCCCCTGACCATACGGGCAATCATTACTTAGATTGTAGCACTGGCTATTTGTGATTTTTTTCACAAAAGGATCGGCAGTTAAGGTGTTTTGGGCGATCTGCATCCGACAAGTAGGGTACTATGGCGACTGAATCGATCTTACGACCCGGTGAGTTGAAGGATGTGCTCCTCAAGGAGATCGAGGCGGCCGATCTGGCCGCGATCGAGGTCCAGGATGTGGGCACGGTGTTGGAGGTAAAGGACGGTACGGCGAGGGTTTACGGGCTGGCGGCGGCGATGGCGGGGGAGATGTTGGAGTTCACCTCTTCGCTTACCGGAGAGACGATCATAGGCTTGGCCCTAAACCTAGAGGAGGATAATCTCGGTGCGGTAATCCTGGGTGACTATCTGAAGCTGAGAGAGGGTGACGACGTAAGGAGGACGGGTAGGGTCTTCGAGGTGCCGGTGGGGCCAGCCTTGATCGGGCGGGTGGTGAACCCGTTGGGGGAGCCGCTGGACGGTCTGGGTCCGATCAAGGCGCACAAGAGCCGCAAGGTGGAGTCGCCGGCTCCGGGGATCGTGAAGCGCCAGCCGGTAAAGGAACCGCTCCAGACCGGTATCAAAGCGATCGACTCCATGATACCGATTGGGAGGGGCCAGCGGGAGCTGATCATCGGGGACCGCGGCACGGGTAAGACGGCGATTGCGATCGACACCATCATCAATCAGAGGGGCGAGGATGTGATCTGTGTGTATGTGGCGATCGGCCAGAAGCAATCGACGGTGGCCTCGGTGGTGGAGAAGCTCAAGCAGTACGGTGCGATTGACTACACCATCGTAGTGGTGGCCAGTGCTGCAGATCCCGCCCCTTTGCAATACATAGCTCCCTACGCCGGCTGTGCCATGGCGGAGTATTTCATGTACGAGGAGAAGCGCCACACCTTGTGTGTGTATGACGATCTGACCAAGCAGGCGCAGGCGTACCGGCAGCTCTCCCTGGTGCTGAGGCGGCCTCCGGGTCGGGAGGCCTACCCCGGAGACGTCTTTTATCTCCACTCCCGGCTTCTGGAGCGCGCGGCGAAGTTGGCGGACTCGGAGGGTGGGGGTTCCCTTACCGCTCTGCCCGTGATCGAGACCCAGGCCGGCGATGTGTCGGCATACATTCCCACCAACGTGATCTCGATCACCGACGGGCAGATCTTTTTGGAGACTGACTTGTTCTACTCCAATGTGCGTCCGGCGATCAACCCGGGAATTTCGGTTTCGCGGGTGGGCGGCAACGCCCAGATCAAGGCGATGAAGCAGGTGGCGGGACGCTTGCGCTTGGATCTGGCGCAGTACCGGGAGTTGGAGGCGTTCGCCCAGTTTGCCTCGGAGTTGGATCAGGCCACCCAGCGCCAGCTGGCACGGGGTGCGCGGGTGGTGGAGGTGTTGAAGCAGCCCCAGTACCAGCCGATGCCGGTGGAAAAGCAGATCGCCATCATCTTTGCGGTGACCAACGGTTATCTGGATGACGTGCCGGTTGAAAAGATCCGGCAGTGGGAGGCCGATTTCCACGAGTTCATGGACGCAAGGCATCCGGAGATTCTGCGGGCAATTCGTACCGAAAAGGTTCTGAGCGACGAGCTGACTGCCAAGCTGAGCGCCGCCATCGAGGAATTCAAAGCGTTGGAGCGTTAGGTGCCCAAGCCGAGAGAACTCCGCCGGCGGATTCGCTCGGTGGAGAATACCCGTCAGATCACCAAGACGATGGAGATGGTGGCCACTTCCAAGCTGAAGCGGGCCACCGATCGGGTGATCGGCGCCCGGCCCTACGCCGCGGCGCTGAGCGAGATAATAGGCGAGCTCTACAGTCCCGAACTCGCCGAGCGGTTTCCGCTGTTGCGCCAGGTGGAAGGTAGGGCGGCCCGGGTGGCCTTGGTGCTGATTACCTCCAACCGCGGTCTCTGTGGCGCCTTCAACGGCAATCTCATTCGCTTGGCGAAGCAGCGGATGGAGGAACTGACCGGCCAGGGTACAGAGGTGGAGCTCCACGGGATCGGGAGGAAGGGTATCGGATACTTCCGGTACCTCGGGCATCGGCTGGCTAGCCAGCGGCAGGACATAGGAGACAAGCCTACACCGCGCCACGCCGCCGAGGTCATGGAGCCACTGATGGAGCGCTTTGCCTCCGGGGAGATAGCCGGGGTAGAGGCGGTGTTTGCCAAGTTCAACAGTCCCCTTTCTACTCCTCCCACGGTGATGCGCATCCTGCCGGTTTCGCCTGCAGGCAGCGGCAAGGGTGGCGCCCGGGGTAACTACATCTTACGGCCTTCGGCGGAGGCGATACTGGAGGCGGTGCTCCCCCTCTACGTTCAGAACGCCATGTTTCGGGCTCTGGTGGAGACCGCTGCTGCGGAGCACGGAGCGCGGCGCACAGCGATGAAGAACGCCACCGACAGTGCCGGGGAGATGATCGAGATGCTGCGGCGCACCTACAATCGCGCCAGACAGGCGCAGATCACGCAGGAAATCGCCGAGATTGTCGGTGGCGCCGAGGCTTTGAAAGGTTGAAATCCAGCGAGGAAAACCGGATGGAGAAGAAAAGAAAGCAGAACGTGGGGAAGGTGGTACAGGTTATCGGTCCCGTGATAGACGTGGAGTTCGATCCGGAGAACTTGCCCGAGCTTTACACGGCTCTTCGGATCGACGACCCAGGAGACGGTCGCCCCCCGATACACCTGGTGGCAGAAGTTCAGCAGCACATCGGACGCAACCAGGTGCGGGCGGTGGCGATGAGCAGCACCGACGGCGTGGTCCGCGGGATGCCGGTGGTGGATACGGGAGGCCCTATAACCGTTCCCGTGGGGCGGGCAGCATTGGGGCGCATACTCAACGTGGTAGGAGAGCCGGTGGACGATGGTCCTCCGGTTCCTAGCGACGTGGAGCGGTGGCCGATTCACCGCTCTCCGCCCGAATTCGTGGACTTGGAGCCCAAGACCGAAGTCTTCGAGACCGGGATCAAGGTGATCGACCTCTTGGCTCCTTTCGTAAAGGGAGGCAAAATCGGCCTCTTCGGCGGTGCGGGGGTGGGGAAGACGGTGATCATTATGGAACTCATTCACAACGTCCAGAAAGGCCACGGCGGTGTTTCGGTCTTCTGCGGCGTAGGGGAGCGCACCCGAGAGGGCAACGACCTCTACTTGGAAATGAAAGAGAGCGGAGTACTCCCCTCTTGTGCGCTGATTTACGGCCAGATGAACGAGCCCCCCGGGGCCCGCCTCAGGGTGGGGCTCAGCGGGCTCACCGTGGCTGAATATTTCCGGGACCGCGAAGGACAAGACGTTTTGGTATTCATCGACAACATTTTCCGCTTCACTCAGGCCGGTTCCGAAGTCTCGGCACTGCTCGGACGGATGCCCTCGGCAGTAGGGTACCAGCCCACTCTCGCCACTGAGATGGGAGATCTGCAGGAGCGGATCACCTCTACCAAGAGGGGCTCGATCACCTCGGTGCAGGCGATCTACGTCCCGGCCGACGACATCACCGATCCCGCTCCCGCTACCGCATTTACCCATCTCGACGCCACGGTGGTGCTCTCCCGCGCGCTTACTGAGATCGGTATCTACCCGGCGGTAGATCCCCTGGCCTCCTCCAGCCGCATCATGGATCCCCAGTACATCGGGGAAAAGCACTACCGGGCGGCAGTGGAGACCCAGCGCATCCTTCAACGCTATAAAGATCTCCAGGATATCATCGCAATCTTGGGAATGGACGAGCTTTCCGAGGAAGACAAGTTGTTGGTCGCCCGTGCCCGGAGAGTCCAGCGCTTTTTGTCGCAGCCGTTCCACGTAGCGGAGGCTTTCACCGGCCGGCCGGGCCGCTATGTGAAACTGGAAGACACGATCGAAAGCTTCAGCCGAGTCGTCTCCGGTGAGTTCGATCACCTGCCGGAACAGGCCTTCTACATGGTGGGCGGGATCGAGGAGGCGATCGAGCAGGCCAAGAAACTCGAGGCGGGTGTGCGGTGAAGGTGATAATCCTCAGTCCCGAGCGGCCGGTGTTCGAGGGGGAAGCCACCGCGGTCGTGGCTCCAGCCTACGATGGGGAGGTGGGTATCCTGCCGCGGCACGCCCCGTTCATGACGCTTTTGGGAGAGGGGAAGCTGCTGGTCCGCCAGCAGGGGCGGACCCAAGAGTTCAAAGTCAGAGGTGGTTTTCTGCAGGTGAGGCAAGACACGGTACGAGTTGTAGCCGAGCATGCGACCGAGGTGACCAATGCCGAGAGCTCGTAGAGCTTGGATGCTGGGCCTGCTGGCGGTCCTTCCCCTGGCGCAGGCGGCCGGCCAGGCCACGGGGCAGCCGTCGTACAACGCACCGTACCGGGCTTTCAATCGGTTCGAGTTCGGTGCCAGCATGGGCTTCCCCGACTACGACCAGGGACCTGCTCTGGAAGGGGTGTACCGCTTCGCCTCCCGGGAGTTTGACCTGGGACTGCGCGGCGGTATTCTCTTTAGAGAGGGCCCCGCCGAAGAAGCCTTTCTGGGCGGGGTAGAAGCCCGATATCGGGTCATAACCCACAGCGTAAGTTTCCCCCTCGACGGGGCCTTGGTCTTCGGCGGAGGAATGGCGATCGACGGCGCCAGCCAGTTCTTCTTCCCTGTGGGGCTCTCCTTGGGTAGGCGGCTCAACCTGGAAAACTCGGACTTGAGCATAGTCCCGTACGCCCAACCCAGCCTGCTAATATGGAACCGCGCGGTTGCGGGACAGCGAGAGACCGAGTTGGAGTTCAGCCTAGGGGTCGGCGGAGACTTTCGGCTGAGCCAAGCCTTCGACGTCAGGGTAAATCTCGGCTTTGGTGACGCCTTCGACGGACTGTCGGTAGCCGCCGTTTGGCTACGATGAGATCGCAAAACCACACACGGAGGTGTACGTCCATGAAACGCCTTATCAGCTCACTGCCGCTGGCCGGCTCATTGCTGGCCTTCGGGCCCGGCTCTTTGGCGGCCCAACTTTTCGCCAATCCGGTCTATTTCTCGCCTAAGGGCCCCAACGGGCTCACCCTGGCGGTCGACTTCGGCACCACGCTCCAGACGCAGGTCAACGACGTGGAGGCCACCGCCAAGCCCAACAACGTGGGAGCCAGGGCCATACTGGGATTGCCGGTGTTCAGTGTGGGCGTAGGTGGTGGTCTCTTCAATTCCGACTTACCGGGAGCCGAGCGGGAGATTCAGTTCTCCGGCCAGGCCGCGGTGAAGATTTTCAGCCCACCCCTTCTGCCGGTTGGCGTAAGCCTCCAGGCAGGAGCGGGGTACTTGCGGGAGGGTTCCGGCGCTACCGCGGTCAAGACTATCGATGTTCCTGTGGGATTGGCGGTGGCTGTGAAGCCCCCCAGCCCCGCTGTCTCTTTCGAGGCCTGGGCCGCGCCCCGGGTACAGCTGAGGAGGGTGTCGGCTGGCACTAGCAGCGCGACCCAGACGGGGATCGGGGCATCCGCAGGCGTGAACTTGGGGATGCCCATGGGATTGGGCCTCCATCTTGCCGCCGACTGGGCGCGGCTCAGCCGGAAGACTTCGGGTACGCTGAACTTGGGCAAGACGGAGACGTTGATCTTCGGCGTAGGGCTTCACTATACGTTTACGATCCCGGGCATACCTATGGTGCCCGTGATCTGAGCACGCTATATCGGTTGCCGGCCGAGGTCGGGTTTCCCAAGCCTGGGCAGACGGTCGCATAGCGGCCTGGCGGATGGAGGCTCGGTGGACGCTAATGGCCTAGTGCCCGGGCATTTTTACGACCGCTTCAAGGTGCTGCGGGTAATGGGCGCCGCGGCGGGTCTTTGGCTCCTGGCGGCGACCGCGCTCGAAGGGCAGCTCCATAGCGTTCCCACTTACAGCTTTTCGGCGTGGTCGCCCGGGATGACGTTAGCGGCCGAATACGGGCGCGATTTCAAAAGCGCCGAGGCGTTGGCCCAACACATTGGGGTCAGGGGCTATTACCGCACCGGCCGGATCGGTATAAGCGGGGCAGCTGGATTGCGGAGCGCAGGAACGGGATCGGATCTACAGTTAGGAGGGAGCGCTGCCGTGAGGTTATGGAGTCCGCTGGGCGAAGTGGGGGCGCTGAGTCTGGAGACCGGAATCGGCTACCTCGAGTCCGAGACCAGCGGGGAAGCGACGGCCTATCTTACGGTCCCGCTCGGTTTCGGCTTGGGCTTGGGCGACTTCACCTTCGCCAATCGCAGTGTGCGGCCCTGGATCGCCGCGAGAGCTCAGGCTTGGCGGGTGAGATTCGCCAGCGCTTTGTTGCATCAGTACGGCGTCGGAGTGTCAGCCGGGGTGGCGGTGAATCTGGTGGAAGCCTTGGGACTACATGTGGCGGCGGACTGGAGCACGCGGGGAGAGCGAAGACTCGAAGGAGCCGTGTTGTTGGGAGGGACGCGTTTTACCCTAGGTGTGGGCGTGCACGCCAACCAAAGGTTGGGGGGACGGGGCGGATGATGCTTAGGCGCTGGTCGCTCTTGTTGGCGAGCGTAGGATGGCTTTCCGGATGCGCCGTTGTGCTCGATGCGCGTAACGTGGGGACGAACGTGAGGATGGCCCAAACTCCCGACCAACAAGGTTGCCCCACTCCTTTTCAACGCTCTCAGAAAGCGGTGTATCTCCTTTGGGGGTTGATACCGGCCAGCCAGCCGTCGCTGGAGCAGGTTCTGGCTTCCCAGGTGACCGGAGCCGAGCAAATCACCCAGCTCAGGATTAGGGTGCGCTCGCGGTTCACCGACATCCTCATTACCGGGCTCACCGGCGGTCTGGTGGTCCCTCGCTCTGTTACCTTCGAGGGCTGTGTCGTGCCTGGGAGCGAATGAGGCCGAGAACTGCCCGAGCGGTGATTTCTGCGGCTCCCTGCTTGAGCACTCGCCGGTTGCGCCGCCCCGCATCCGCCGCGATCCGGGGGTGCTCGAGCCATGTCAGCCAACGTGCCGCGAGGTCGGCAGCACCGCCCCGGGCCACGCAAACAGCACCTCCGGCTTGCAGCATGGCCGTGGCCTCTGGGGAGTTGCGGTGGTTCGGCCCGAAGCTCACCGGGATACCGAATACCGCCGGCTCGATGATAGAGTGAAGGCCGGCTCTCCCGAATCCACCTCCCACGTGCGCTACGGTCGCAATCAGATAGAGATCCGCCAGAAGTCCCAATACCCCCACGACGACGACCCGAGTATCGGGGGAGATTTCCGGCTCCCCTCTCCAGAGCTGGAACCCGGGATTGGCCAGGGCTACTTCGAGGGCTCTGCTGGGCTCGTGAGGTACCAGCACGAGTTTGAGCTCGGATCTTTGTGGCGCGGCCAAAGAGAAAGCCTCGCTCAGCAATCGCTCGTCGCGGGCATCGGTGCTTCCGGCCACGATTACTGGGTCTCCCGCAGCCCAGTGCACGAAAGGTCGGATCGATTTCAATTCAACCTGCCGTTCGATCGCGTAGTCGTGTCTCGGGTCTCCTAGCACCGCTATTCTGCCGCGCTGCACGCCGAGCTCGCTGAAGCGGGCGACGTCGGATCGGCTCGCTGCGGCTACCAAGTCGAGTCGGGCATAACTGCGCCGCAGCCAGTCCCGCACTGGCCGACAGAGCCGCAAGCTTTGCGGTGATATCGAGCCTCCGGCGACGAACAACGGTATTAGCTTCAATGCCGCGAGTTCTACCAGATTGGGCCACAGGTCGCCGCGGGAAAACAATATCGCTGCCGGTTGCAGGGTCGACAGGATCGGATCCAAGATTTTAGGATCGTCTGGCGGCACGTAATCCGCCCGCTCGAACAGGGGCGGTGTGCGCCACTCGGCGGCGGAGGGAGACGAATAGCTCAGTATGAAGCGAAGCTGCGGGTCGGCTGCCCGCATGCGGGCCACTACCGGCACGGCGCTGAGGGTCTCGCCTACCGATGCGGCGTGCACCCAAACGAGGCTGCCCGCTGGTCTCTGCTGGGCCCAGGCAAGCCACCTTTCCGCGGCTTCCCACCTTCCGATCAGCGCTCGGGAGAACTTGGCCGATTGGCCTAAGGGGAGGCTCCGCGCCAGCAGTACAGTCGTTCTGGTAAGGGTGGTGTAAAACGCCTTGGTCAGCGTCTAGTACGCTCGGCGTAAATGGAGTCCAAAATCGGGCGCCACTGTTCTATTGGCGCGGCGCCTACCAGAAGCGCTCCCTGGATAACGAAGGTGGGTGTGCTGGTGACCCCCCCGCGCCAGGCCGCTTCGTACTCGGCCCTGATCAGCGTCCGAGCCCGACCAGCGGTGAAACACTCCGACAGGCGCTCCCTGGAAAGATCGGCGGAGTCGGCCAGCAGGGAAAAGAACGGGGCGGGATCGTCCATCCTGGCCCATGCCGACTGGTGCTTGTACAAAAGATCGTGGACCGGCCAGAAGCGATTTTGATGTGCGGCGCACATAGCGAACTCGTGGGCCGCTGCAGCGTTGGGGTGGCTCTGGAGGATCGGGAAGTTGACGAACACCAGCCGTGCCTTGCCGGTCAGTATGTACTCGCGCTCCAGAATGGGTAGGGTCTCCTCCCAAAACTGCCGGCAGTAGGGGCATTGAAAGTCGCTGATCTCGTAAATCGTGATGGGTGCGTCGGGGCTGCCTTTGGTGCGCTGGGGAAGCAACAGTTCGGGATCCTGCGCCTCCGAAGCCGGAGCATGGGCAGGGGCCGTATCTGCCTGGCCGTTTCGGCGGACCTCCGCTAGCACGGCTAGCCCCCCGAGCAGGACGATCGCCGCTGCGCCGGCGATGGTGGGTCGATTCCAGCTTACCGGCATAGGCTCAAGGTCTCAGCCTCGTCGCCGATGCGCAAGTGCGGAGTCAGTGGCGCCATCGCTGCCGGGCGTTTTGGTAGCTCAGCACGGCGACGCTAGGCACCCAGCGGTTGGTGCTCACCGGTACGCTCCAGTAGAACTCTTGGAATGGATTCTCCGGGTCGGCGAGGCGGGCGTAGAGCCACCAACGACTTGGCTCCACTTCTACCGTTGCCTCCCCTGACGAATCGGTCACCAGCTGACGCGGTTCCCGTCCGGTGGCGGCGACCGCGGCGGTCAGCAACTCGGGGTACTGGGCGAAAGCGATCTGCTCCCACCGGCGCAGCGAATCGGCTGCTCTCAGGGCCCGGCGTGCCAACTCCCGGTCGGCGCGGATCGCCGCCTGTATAGCGCGATCTCGCTCCGCCGTCAGCCGATTCAACCTGGAATACAGTGCGCGCAGGCGGGTGTAGGCTTCGCGATAGGCCGGCGCAGCACGGTTCATACGGCGCAGGGAATCGGACAGCGCCATGAGGCTGTCGCGGGTGGCGCGCCAGGCGCGATCCTGCGCTACAGATTGCAGTCTTTCGCTACGGCTATAGTTGGCCATCTCGGCCTCCAACTCCGGAAAGCTCGGTTTGGGGGCGGGAGCAACGGCCTGAAGAGAGTCCAAAATACGATCAGCATCTACCGGCAGTACGCTGATCTCCAGGCCGCTAAGCGGGCTGCCGGCTTCGTCCCTGGCGCGGATGGTGAGCCCCATCTTTCCGCCGCAGGCCGAGGTCACGCTTGCCAGGCACAGCACGGCGAGGGCGGCAAGGCCGGCCCAGGATGCTCTCACGAATGACACGGTGCGCCTATGCGAAATGCCGCGGAATGCTTTTCAGTAGACTATAGTTTCCGGAAAGATAAACCACCGAGGGTCTACTGTGCGCCCGTTGACTTCCACCTCGTAGTGAAGGTGCGGGGCGGTGGATACTCCGCTGTTACCCACCAATGCGATCTCGTCGCCCCGCTGCACTCGCTGCCCCACCCGTACCAGAACCTTAGAACAGTGGGCGTAGCGGGTTATAACGCCGTATCCGTGGTCGATTCGAAGCTGAAGCCCGTATCCGGGCTCTCTGCCGACGTCGATAACTAATCCCGCAGCGGGTGCGATTATCGGGGTACCCATGGGTGCGGAGATGTCGATGCCTTCGTGGGGGCGTGCTCGATGGAAGATGGGATGTAGTCTGGCGTTGGCAAAAGTGCTCGAAAGCCAGCCTCGGGTGGGCCAAATGGAAGGAGTGCGCAGCAATCGATCCTGGTGGGCGGCTAGACTTTCTGCCGCCTGCTGGAAAGACTGCGCCAACAGGTTGGCTCGCCGGACTAGGTTGTCCAGATCGAGCTCCACCCGCAGTGCTTCCCTCCCCAAAACGTCCTCTCTCAACAGCCGTTTCCGTTGACTGACTGGCCCAGGTGGCCCCCCTATACCCGCCAGCTGGACCTCGGCATCCGTGGGAGGCAATCCCGCCAGCACCCTTACTCGACGGTCCCGCTCGAAGATTGCCTCCACGGTGTCGTTTACGGCGTCAAGCTGTGCCCGGATCCGCACCAGGTCTTGAGCCAACACCTCATTTATCTTCTCCAATCGCTCCAAGCGAGAGATATCCACCGCTTTGGAGATCGCCATCGAAACGAAGCTCAGCATAGACAGGCCTAAGACCGCGGCCGCACCGAGCAGCAATTGCAAGGCGCGCCTGCTGAGCGTGATGCTGGCCGACACCCCCGGGCCATGCGGTACCCAGAGAATTGTCCACCGTCGCTGGGACATGTTAGCTCTCCCGGCTTGTCCTTCTCGGTTTCCCCAGCTGGCTAGCCCGAGAGGGCTGCCTCGAGGGCGCCAGCCAGCAAGGGTGGGCAAACTTAGGTTGCGGGTCGGTGGGCTGTCAACCACCTCCGGAGGTGGTCCGTAACCTCTTAGCAATCAAGCAGGTACGCGCTGCCCAGTGGCTCTAGGGAAGAGCGGTGATCCCTTTCTCACGGTCCGTCCCCCAACCGGCGGCTCGAGGACCATATCCCAGTTGGAGTGGGCGGGATCGCCGGGTAGGCCCAGGGCGAGCCATGCTTCTTTGGTCTTATTGGGCATGAACGGGCTCGCCATCAGGGTAATTCTCGCTACCGCGCGAGCCAGCGCCGCAAGGGTTCGGTAGAGTTCAGCGGTGCTGTGGCTCTGGGCCAGGTTCCACGGTGCGGTTTCCTCTACAAAGGCGTTGGCGCGATCGACCAGCCGCCATACCTCTTGGATCCCCTGGTGTAGCAGGTGTTGGTCCATGGCGCGGCGGTAGCTCTCCATCACTTCCGCGGCGAAGTTATCCAGTGCCGTGCGCTCGGTCGTGTCGGGCACCGTAGCGGCGCAGTATCGCACAGTCATGGCCACCACTCTGCTGGTTAGGTTTCCGTAGCCGTTCGCCAAGTCCGCCTGGTAGCGGGTGTCGAAGCGCTCCCAGGTGAAATCTCCGCTCCCGTCCCAGGGTACCTCTCTCAAAAGAAAATACCGGAAAGGATCGGGACCGTGGCGTTGGATCGCCTGGTCCAGTTCCACTCGAACTCCTGCGGTCTTGGAAAACCGCCGTCCCGAAAAGTTGACCCAACCGTGGGACCAAATGCCTTTGGGTACCGGCAGTTCGGCCGCCATTAGCATGGCGGGCCATATAGCTGCGTGGAAGCGGAGGATATCCGGGCCGATGATGTGCAGATCTGCCGGCCAGAGTTCTTCGAACCCCGGTTCAGGGAATCCGGTTGCCGAGAGGTAGTTAATTAGAGCGTCGAACCAGACGTACACTCGGTGCTGTTCGTCTCTCGGCCAGGGGATACCCCAGGATAGGCGGGCGCGGCTGATCGACTGATCTTGCAGCCCTCCTTCAACTACGTTGCGGATTTCTTTGAGCTTGGACTCGGGCCGAACGTAGTCCGGTTGGTTGCGGTAGATTTCCAGCAAGGGCTTGGCGAAGGCCGAAAGCCTGAAGAAATAGTTGGGCTCCTCGACCCAGTTTATTTCTAGGGATGGGTGTAGCGGGCAGCGGCCTTCGGTGAGATCTTTTTCCAGCTTGAAGGCCTCGCACCCCGTACAGTAGTACCCCCGGTAGGTCCCTCGGTATATGTAGCCTCCCTTTTCTATTCGTCGCAAAAGCTCGATCACCGCCCGGCGGTGGCGTTCCTCGGTGGTGCGGATGAAGTCGTCGTAGCCGATCGAGAGTTTCTGCCAGGCCTCCCGGAAGCGGTCGGCCAAGAGGTCGATCCACTCTTGGGGTGACAAGTTCGCCTTTGCCGCCAAATCCACCACGTTCTGGCTGTTCTCGTCCATTCCCATGACGAAGTGCACCCTCTGGCCCCGAAGGCGGCGGTACCGGGCTATGCAGTCGGCACCGATCTTCTCGAAAGCGTGCCCGATGTGAGGTTCGCCGTTGGGATAGTCTATGGCGGTGGTGAGGTAGAACTTCTCGCTCATGGAGAGTTCGACTCCGGCCGACTGCGGCCCTTTTTCCGTCGCCGCTGGCGGCGCTGCCGTCTCCCCTTGGGTTCGGCAGCTGTAGCAGTCGCCGCGGGAAGGGGACCTTCCGGCGGAGGCGTGAAAGAAGCGGTGGGTTGTACCTGGTCCAGCGCTTCTGCGGCGGCGGTCTCACGCTCAAGCTCGGCCAAGGAGACCGACCGGACGGTGCCGTCCTCGGAGCGAAGCAGTACGCGCTCGCGGAAGATATCGATTGCCTGGACCTTCTCGGTTCCTCGGGAAGTCCGCAAGTTCTTGCCTTCCTTGGGGAAACGTTTTCGGCTCGCCACGTAGAAATCGTGCTCGTATCGTAGGCAGCACAGCAGTCGCCCGCAGCCCCCCGAGATCTGCGCAGGATTGAGCGATAGGTTTTGGTCCTTGGCTAAAGCAAGGCTCACCGGTTTGAGCTCCGGCAGCCACGAGGAGCAGCAGTACTGCCGCCCGCAGCGACCCACCCCGTCCAACCGTTTGGCCTCGTCGCGGGCTCCGATCTGGCGCAGGTCGATGCGGGTGCGAAACAGCGCTGCCAGATCCCTGACCAGCGCCCGAAAGTCCACCCGCTGGTCCGCGGTGAAGTAGATGGTCAGCTTCTTGCGGTCCCACTGCCATTCGGCATCGGAGACTTTCATCGGAAGGCCGTGCGCCTGGACCCGCTCCATTACCTTGCGCCGCACCTCCTCCTCAGCCTTGCGCAGCTCGCCGCTCAGCCGGGCTTCCTCCGCCGAGGCGCTCCGTACGATCTTGCCCTTGGGTTCCTTGGGGGTGGCCAGGGCGCAACCGTTGCACCCCACCCCGCACTTGCGAAGCGCCAGCTGGCCTATCGCGGAAACGGTCCCCAGATCCAACCCCCGCTCCGCCGCCACGATAACCGGATCGCCTACCGCCAGAGCTCCGGAGTCTTCCCAGGTGTAGAACTCTCTCCGGTTACCTTTGAACCGGACTTCTACCAGTTCCGGCAATTCAACTCTCGGCGTATCTGCCCATCTTCAAGTACTTCTGGACTCTCAGCTTGATCAGCTCTTCGGGAGCCAGACCGTCGAGGCTCTTCAGCGCCTCTTTCAGGGCCTCGCCCAGCGCCCGGGCCGCTCCTTCGAAATCGGAGTGCGCTCCGCCCAATGGTTCCGGCACGATCTCGTCGATCACTCCAAGAGAGTACAGATCGCGAGCCGTCAGTTTCAGCGCCTCTGCCGCCCTTTCCTTCTGGCCGGCGTCTTTCCAGAGAATCGCCGCGCACCCTTCGGGGGAGATGACCGAGTAGATCGCGTTCTCCAGCATTAGCACTCGGTCGGCGAGTCCCAATGCCAAAGCGCCGCCCGAGCCACCTTCGCCGATTACCGCAGCGACTATCAGCGTGCGGAGCGTCGCCATGTGCTCCAGGTTCCGGGCAATCGCCTCGGCCTGGCCTCTTTCCTCGGCACCCAATCCGGGGTACGCTCCGGGCGTATCGATCAATGTAATTACCGGCGCGCGGAAACGCTCGGCCAGGTGCATCAGCCTCAGAGCCTTGCGGTACCCCTCGGGGTGCGGCATGCCGAAGTTGCGCCGCAGGTTCTCCTTGGTGTCCCGACCTTTTTGGTGTCCTATGACCATGACCGGTCTGCCGTCGAGCCTCGCCCAACCGCCTACGATCGCGGGGTCGTCGCGGTAAAGCCGGTCCCCCTTGAGTTCCACGAAGTCGCTGAAGGCGCGGTCTATGTAGTCCAAGGTGTAAGGCCGACGGGGGTGGCGAGCCACCTGTACCCGCTGCATCGGAGTCAGGTTGGCGTAGATCTCTCGCTTCAACTCGGCCAGCTTGCGTTCCAGCGGGGCGATTTCTCGCTCCACATCCAGCTGGCGCTCGCTGGCCAACTGGCGCAGGCGGTCTATCTGACGCTGCAGCTCCTCCAGCGGCTTTTCGAAATCTAGATGGACTATCGGTGCTGCTGCCATGGCGGTTCTCCGTTCCCGTCCTACTCCTGGTCTCTCAGCGGGCACGCACCAAGCGCACCCGGTCTGGACCCAGGATCCGCTTTAGCTCCTCGATCAGTTCGTCCTCGAGCGCTACGCTGATGCGACGGGCCTTGAATTTAGCGGTGCTCCCGTTTCCGTCGCTCCACTCTACGAAAACCGGAGCGGGTCCGGGATGGGAGGCGCAGAGGGCGGCTGCAGCCCTAGCGGCGGCCGGCTCTGGCGGGGCGTCGGCCCGCCAGCACAGAGCCAGGCCCACTGCCCCGCTAGCCCTGAGCTGTTCCAGGGGCTGGGCGTCCTCCACGACGAACGGCACGCGATCCTCTCCCCGATCCCTTTGGCTGTAACTACCGGTCAACAGCAGCGCCGCGTCCTGGACGATAATCTGCGAGAGGCGGGCCCAAGCCTCGGGGAAAACGATTGCTTCGGCAGTCCCGTGGAAATCCTCGATGGTGAGTCTGGCGTACTCCGCTCCGGTCTTGCGGCTGATCCTCCTTTGGACCGTTGTCACGATGACCGCTGCGGTGACCCGGTGCTCGCTCCAGGTTCCCAGCGTAGCGGTGGTGCGGGAACCGAAAAGGGCGACCTCGTCGCGGAACCGTTCCAGAGGGTGGCCGGAGATGAAAAAGCCGAGTACCTCCCGTTCCCGAGCCAGGCGTTCGGACTCCGACCACGGCGCTACTTCGGGCAGACCATCCGAGTCGTCTGCTTCGCTGGTCGCCGGCAGGTCCTCGAACAAGGTCACCTGGCCGGATTCCATTTCGGCTCTGCGAAGCTGGGCTGCTGCCAAGACGCGGTCCAGCGCCGCCATCAGCTGGGCGCGGTGTGCTCCCAGATGGTCGAGCGCTCCGGCGGCGATCAGCGACTCGATCACCCGCTTGTTGCAAATCCTAAGATCGACTCTCTCGCAGAAATCTCTGAGCGAGCGGAACGGCCCTCCCTGGCTGCGGGCCTTCATTATAGACTCGATGGCGCTCCGTCCCACATTGCGTATCGCGCCCAGACCGAACCGGATTTCCCGATCTCCGGTTACGGTGAACTTCCAGCCCGATTCGTCCACCGAGGGGGGCAACACCTTGATTCCCAGCTCACGCGCTTCGGCGATGTACGCCACGACTTTCTCGCTGTCGCCAATTTCCGACGACAGGAGCGCAGCCATGAACTCCGCTGGATAGTGGGCTTTGAGCCAGGCGGTCTGGAAGGAGAGGATGCTGTAGGCTACACTGTGGGACTTGTTGAATCCGTAGCGTCCGAAAGTGGCAATCTGTGCCGCGATCTCTTCTATCACGGACCGCTGGTATCCTCGCTCCACCGCCCGTTCTATGAAACGCCCTAACTCTCGCTTGATCAGCTCCTGGTCCTTCTTGCCGACCGCCTTGCGCAACAGGTCTGCTTCGGCCAGGCTGAATCCAGCCAAGACGTTGGCGATCCGCATGACCTGCTCCTGGTAAAGGATCACGCCGTAGGTCGGCTCTAGGATCTCCTTGAGCTCCGGGAGCGGGTAGGTAACCGCCTCCTCTCCCCTTTTTCGTCGCACATATACCTGGTGCATCCCCGAGTCCAAAGGGCCGGGCCGCACCAGGGCGTTGGTGGCCACCAGATCGTCGAAGCGGTCGCATCGCAGCTGGCGCAACATTTCGGTTCCCAGGGGAGATTCGAACTGAAAGACACCTGCGGTTCTGCCGGAGCGCAGCATCTCGTAAACCTCGGGATCGTCCAGATCCAGGGAATCGAGGTCGATGGCAATCCCGTGGCGCTGTTCGATCGTCTTTACCGCATCGTGAATCACCGTCAGTGTCTTGAGGCCCAGGAAATCCATCTTCAGCATGCCCACCCGCTCCAGGGCCAGCATGTCGTATTGGGTGATCAGTGCTTCGTCCCCAAACTCGGTAGAGCCCGGCTTTTGTGGCGGGGTACATACCGGAACGTACTCGTCCAGGGGACCCGGAGCGATCACTATCCCGGCCGCGTGAACCGACGCGTGGCGCGCCAGGCCCTCGATTCGCCGGCTCAGGTCGACCAGTCGAGCCACGGTGGGATCCGACCGCCTGAGGGCCGCTAGCTCGGACACTCGTTCGGCAGCTTCGCTCAAGCTGAGACCGAAGGCCGATCCCGAGGGGATGAGTTTCGCTATTCGATCCGCCTCCGCTACGGGGAGCCGGAGTACCCGGGCGACGTCCCGCACTGCAGCTCGAGCCTTGAGGGTTCCAAAAGTGATAATTTGACCTACGCTATCCCGGCCGTAGCGCTCCCGCACGTATTCGATCACCTCTGCGCGACGCTCGAAGCAGAAGTCCACGTCGATGTCCGGAAAAGATACGCGCTCGGGGTTCAGGAACCGCTCGAAAAGGAGATCGAAGCGCAATGGGTCGACGTTGGTGATCCCCAGAGCATAGGCTACCAAAGATCCAGCCACCGAACCGCGTCCGGGCCCTACCGGGATACCCCGCTCCTTGGCAGCCCGGATGAAATCGTGGACGATGAGGAAATAGCCGGCGTAACCGGTCTTGGTTATGACCCTCAGTTCGTACTCCAAACGCTCCTTGACTTCCGGGGGGAGAGGAGCTCCGTAGCGGCGCTCCGCTCCCCGCTGCGCCAGCTCGATCAAAAGTTCGTCGTCCGAGCTGTATCCCTCGGGCCGAGGAAACTGCGGCACGAAGTAACGCTTCTCGAAATCGAACTCGCACAGGTCGGCTACGCGGCAAGTGTTCTCCAGCAGGTCGGGGCGATCCGGAAACAACTCGGCCATCTCCGCTTCCGATTTCACGTAGCTTTCCTGGCCCACGAAACGGAACCGGTTGCGATCGTCCAGGTCTTTACCGGTGCCGATCGCCAACAAGACGTCGTGGGCTTCTGCGTCCTCGCGCCTGAGGTAATGGGCGTCGTTGGTCACCACCACCGGAAGCCCCAACTGTTCGGCTAGCTCGAACATCCCCCGGGCTACCGCGGCTTCGTCCGGGATCCCGTGCTGCTGGACCTCCAACCAAAAACCGTCCCGACCGAACGTGCGGGCGAACCATTCAGCCGAGGCCCTGGCGGCCTCGTAGTTTCCCGCCCTAAGCCAGATCGCTATCTCGCCGGATAGGCAGGCCGCCAGACACACGATACCCTGGCGATACTCCCACAGCACCTCTTTGTCGATCCGGGGGCGGCGGTAGTAGCCCTCGCGGAATCCGATAGAGGACAGCTTGACCAGATTGCGATACCCCGTCCGGTCGCGCGCCAGCAGCACCAGGTGGGAGTAGTTGGCGGGGGCCCCAGGAGGTCGCTCTCTGGCGTGCCGCGATCCGAATGCTAGATAGGCCTCGAAACCCAATATGGGACGAATTCCTGCTGCCTTGGCTTCGTGGTAAAACGCACAACTGGCGAACAGATTGCCGTGATCGGTAACCGCAAGGCTGTCCATTCCGAGCTCCTTTACCCGGGCCACTAAGTCAGGTATGCGGTTGGCCCCGTCGAGCAGGGAATACTCGGAATGGGTGTGCAGATGGACGAAGCTCATCTACTCCATGGGTTTACTCTAACGGGGCAAGAAATGACTCATCGAGCGTAAGGTATTAGAGCCCTGAAACGTTGTCAAAAAACCCGGTCGCCCGGTAAGTTCCGCCATGCTCCGAGCGACCAGCCTCTTGGCCCTGGGGCTCATGATGTGGCTCTTCAAGGGACTCGCCACCGAAGCATCGCCCCAGGCGGCAGCTACCTTGGCTTTGGGATTCTTGCTATTGGCGGCTTACCTGGCGGGGCTCTTGGCGCGCCGATTTAGTCTGCCCAAGATCACAGGCTACTTGCTGGTAGGCACCTTGGCGGGGCCAGCCGGATTTCACTTCGTAACCTCCCGGGACATCGGCCAGCTGCGGTTGGTGGGAGAGATCGCAGTGGCTCTCATAGCTCTGGCCGCAGGAGGCGAGATTCGCCTTCCCGAGCTCAAGCGCCATCGATCGTTGCTGCTCAAGTTCGGAGGCGCGGCGATAGCCTTACCCGCGCTGATCGTCAGCTTGGGTGTGGCGCTGCTCAGTGCCTGGTTTCCTCTCGCAGCCGGCCGGCCGATAGGCGATGTGGCCGCGATCTGCCTGTTGCTGGGCGTGATCGCCGCCGCCGGGTCCCCGGCCGTTGCCCTGGCAGTGATTTCGGAGACCGGTGCGCGCGGGCCGTTGGCGAGGGCCGTGCTTACCGTGGTCGTGGCAAAAGACGTAGCGGTCATCGTCGCCTTCGCTGTGGCACTGAGCTTGAGTCGGGCGCTGGTCAGCGGTGCAGGGCTGGACCTGGACTTCGTGATAGCCGTGGGTCGGCGCATCGTCTTCTCCATCGTGACCGGATGGGGCCTTGGCTGGCTCGTTTCCCAATACCTCAAGCACGTGGAACGGCAAATGGTGCTTTTTACCCTGGGCACCGCATTCTTGGCCGTGGAAGTAGCGCATATGCTGGAACTGGAAGCCATGCTGCTTACTCTGACAGCTGGGTTCTTCATAGAAAACATCGCTCCGGTACGCGGCGAGCGTTTCGTCAGGGCGATAGAGCAAAGCGGCCTACCGGTCTACGCGGTCTTCTTCGCCTTGGGAGGCGCCGGCGTCCACCTCGAGGCACTCGGAAATATGTGGGTGTGGGCGGCTCTCCTCATAGGCCTCAGGGGGGCGGGCGTGGTAGCTGCGTCGCGCTGGGGAGCCAAAGAGGAACCGGTGGTGGCTCGCTATGGGTGGTGCGGGCTAATATCCCAAGCCGGAGTTGCACTGGGCTTGGCTCTGATGATCCGATCGGCCTTCCCCGTCTGGGGCGCTGTCTTGGAGAGCTTAGCAGTGGGGATGATTGCGGTGCACGAGCTCATCGGGCCGGTACTGCTGCGATGGGGGTTGAGCCGCGCCGGAGAGGTGGAGACCGTAGAAGAACCGCAATTGCAAGAAAGGTCCTTCGCAAGGAGCGGAATTTCGGTATGACAAGCAACCGCATTCGGCCTGGGCGGTCTGGAGCAGCAGGGTGGCTGGTATTCTGCCTGCTAGCCGCTGCCTGTGGCCGTGACGAACTGCCGACCGCCGAAACGATCGAAAAAGTGGGATCGACCGACCGGCAGAGCACCCCGGCCGGCGGATTGCTTCCCGTTCCCCTCGCGGTAGTGGTTAGAGCGGCGGACGGATCGCCAGTTCCGCGCGCCGCAGTGCGCTGGTCGGTAAGCTCCGGGAGCGGTGCTTTAGTCTCCGACAGTGTGACCTTCAGCGACGGCCAAGGGAGAGCGGAGGTAATGGTTCGCTTGGGCCCCACTGCAGGATCGTACGGAGTTCAGGCGGCTCTCAAGGGCAGAGAGGATCGCCGGGTTTCTTTTACTCTCACGGCAACCGAGCCCCCCAGGCTTACCGCCATGGCGCCGGTCGACTTCCGAGGTGGTGATACCGTCCGCCTGTCCGGTTCCGATCTCGGTCCGGAAGCCCAAGCCTTTATCGGCGGGCACCCCGCCCGCGTGGTAGCTTCGAGCGGCACTACCAGTCTTTCGGTGGTAGTTCCGCCCTGTCTGGTGCCGGGATCGGTAAAGGTGAGAGTCGAGGTAAGGTCGGCCGCCAGCAACGAGCTTGTGGGAAACTACCAGGCCAGCACTGCGCCGGTGAGGTTGGCGGCGGGCGATTATGCCAGTTTGGCACCGGCGAGTGTAGCGGGGTGCGCGGTTTTTCCGGCGGCCGGGTTGGATAGCGTGGAGTACCTGATCACTCCCCAGGCGGTGAGCGGTAGAGCGGGAGACTCTACCACTTACCGGTTGCGTGGGGATTCGGTGGCGACGGTGACCATTAAGCTCGGGGTATTGGGCGGGGGGCTGCCCTTCTCCGTGGTGTTCCACGATGCTCTCCGTCGCAGGGAAGCGGAGATGGCCTCCCTACCCAGACCCGGGTTCGAACCCAGCGCCGCTCCGACTCCCGCGCTGCCCGGGATCGGGAGCAGGAGGACGTTCCGGGTCTGCAACAGGCTGGATTGCAACCGCTCGGAAGATTTCAGCACCGTTCTTGCCGAGGTGCACTACGTCGGCAATCGCGCGGTCATATATCAGGATGTGGAAGCTCCCGCGCCGGGATTTAGCCCGGAAGATTTCAGGCAACTAGGTGCCCTCTTCGACCAAGAGCTCTACGGTGTGGCCACCAGGGCCTTCGGTGCGGAGTCGGACGTGGATCGCAACGGCGTGGTATTCATCCTGTTCACGCCGGTGGTAAATCGCCTTACTCCCAAGGAGCAATGTTCGCGGGCTTTCGTGACCGGGTTCTTCTTCTCCATCGACATCGACCCCGCCTTCGCCCAGGACGAACGGTCCAACAAGGCGGAAGTCTTTTACGCGATCGTTCCGGATTCCGCAGGCAAGGTCACCTGCCAGCACAAGGTCTCGAGCGTCAAGCGGTTCGTGCCGGTGACGTTCATTCACGAATTCCAGCACATGATCAACTTTTTCCAGCACGTCATCCTCCGCGGGGGCCGAAGCGCCGAGGAGCTCTGGTTGAACGAGGCGATGTCGCACCTCGCCGAGGAGCTGGGGGGATTTCACTTTCTCGCGCTGGGCGACCAGCGGAAGTTTTCGGACTTCGTGATCGGCAACCTCTTCAACGCTTACCGGTATCTTGAGGATCCGGGCGCGCGGTTCGTCTTCCCGAGAGCCGGCCAAGGAACTTTGGAAGAGCGGGGCGCGGCGTGGTTGTTTCTACGGTGGATAGTCGATCAGTTCGGCGATGAAGTGATACGTCGACTATCGGAAACGAACTTGACCGGGGTGGCGAACGTGGAGCGGGCCACAGGGGAGCCTATCGAACGGCTGCTGGCGCAGTGGTTCCTGGCGAACTGGGTGTCGGATCTGCCCAGCTTCTCACCCCAACCCAGGCTCAAGTACCGGAAGTGGTCGTTCAGGAGCGTCTATCGGAGCCTTCACACCCAGTCGCCCAGTAACTTTCCGCGGCCCTTTCCTCTGGTACCCGATTCGTTTTTCGGCGGGCAGTTTCAAGTAAACGGGGTGCTCCGAGCCGGTTCGGGCGACTATATCAGGGTAATCCAGCTTCCCGGCCAGAGGGGCTTCGCCCTGGAGTTCAGCGACGGCCTCGTTGCGGGTGCAGTCCCGGTGAGGCTGAACATAATCCGTGTCAAGTAACGGCCTGAGATCGGTCCTCGTTATTCTTTGCTCGGCGGTCGCTTCCCGAGGCGCCCAAGCCTTAGCCCAAGAAGCATCTCCCGCGATCCTCGGTCTCGCCGGCTCCGCCCGGAGCGACGCTCTGGGAGGAGCCGCCGCTGCGCTGATGGGAGACGCGGGTAGCATCTTCGCTAACCCCGCGGGTCTAGCCACCATAAGCAACGTCGCCTTGGAGGTCACTTACCGGGGCGCTGCAGGTCGAGGTGCAGTGCTCACCGGCGGGGCGGGCGCGAGACTGCGGCAGTTCGACCTTGGGGTGGGTGTCAAATATCTTGGCTTCGATTCCACGAGACTGCTCCCCTTTACCGCAGATCAGCCTTACGAGCTCGAGGCTGTGGGCTCGCTCATCTACCGCTTTGGATTGATGGCCTTCGGTGGATCGGTGCGCTACGTCCGAACCTCCCTCCCTTCGGCGCGGCAGGAAGCGTTGAGCGGAGACTTAGGCCTGGCGGTTGCCTTTTTCGACATAATGGCGATCGGGTTTGCGGTACAGAATATCGACGACAATTGGCGTGCCCCAAGTAAGCTCAAACTTCCCCGGCTGAGCCGACTGGGCTTGACCATGAACTACGTGGATCCGCAAGAGACCTTTCGTCTCATGTCCGTGGCGGAAGTTCAGTGGCGGGAGGGAATGCCGAGGAGGTTTCTTTTGGGAGGGGAAGCGGGAGTGGTGCTGCGGGGTTTGGGCATCCTAGCTAGGGCTGCGTATCGCTCGGGAACGGGAGCGATCGGCGATCCCGCAGTCACCTTCGGCGGCAGCCTGGCTTTGGGAAGAATCCACCTGGACTACGCTTACGCGGAGCGAGACGGGTTGAGCTCTAGAGCTCATCGTGCGGGACTGCGGTTTTTGCTATGAGGCTCGAGGGGCGGACACTGGCAATAGCCGGGAGCGCTGCAGGCTTGGCCACCGCCCTGCTGTTCGGTGCGAGTGCGGAGCTCCAATTTCTGGCCCGGGCGGCCTACGAGGAAGCGCGGATCTTGCTTCGCCGCAGGCCCATCGACGAGCTGATCTCGGATCCAGGGGTAGCCGCCGAGCGCAAGATGCAGCTGCGCTTGGTACGCGAGGTCAGGGAGTTCGCGGTGCGAGACTTGGGATTGGCCGCGGGCGAGACCTACACCCACTTCAGCGACGTGGGACGCGACACCCTGATGCTAGTGCTGTCGGCGAGTCCTGCCGCCAAACTCGAGGAGCACCTGTGGCGATTCCCTATGCTAGGCGCATTTCCCTACAAGGGGTTCTTCGATCTGGGTGCGGCGCGCCGGGAAGCCAGCGAATTGAAGCAGCGCGGTTTCGACACCTACCTTCGTCCCGCGCCGGCTTTCTCCACCCTCGGCTGGTTTCCGGATCCGCTTCTCTCCACCGCGCTTTCTGAGGATCCGGTTCAGCTCGCCGCCACGGTCCTGCACGAGATCGCTCACAACACTCTTTTCGTAAAGGGAAGAGTGGTCTTCAACGAAAGCTTCGCATCGTTCGTAGGGTATCGAGGCACTCAGAGATTTTTCGCTCTCCGGCACGATTCCGCCCTAGCCCGACGGGCTGCGGCGATATGGCGCGACGAAAAGAGGTTGGGAGAGTTCTTTCGGGCCCTTGCCGATACCCTGGAAGCCGTCTACCGCTTGACGGTCCCTGGAGACTCGATCCTTGAACTGAAACAGCGAGTTTTCGATGCAGCTGGTGGGTGTCTGGCGGGCGAGCTGGCCGGCCAGTTCGAAGCGTACCACGCTTCCCGCCTCGCCCAAGGCCGGTTCAACAACGCTCGCCTGGTCGCCGCCCTGATCTACCGCACCGGGTTGGATCTCTTCGACCAAGTCCTGGACGCGGCGGAAGGAAACTTGAGATCCGCGATCGACCGTATCGCGGAAGCGGTGCGCGCTGCCGAGGGCCGGGATCCGTTCGAAGTGGTTTCCGGCCTCAGTTACCCCGCAGGCGTTCGGCCTCCGCAACCCTGCTCAGAGCGATCATGTATGCCGCGGTTCGCCACGCTATGTTCCGCTCCTTGACGAGCTCACGCACCTGCTGGTAGGCGCGCTGCATTTTAGTTCTCAACTCCGAGTTGACCTGCTCCAATGGCCAGGGATGCTGCTGAAGGTTCTGCACCCACTCGAAGTAGCTCACCACCACCCCGCCAGCGTTCACCAGGAAATCGGGCAGTACGGTAATGCCCCTTTCCTCCAAGATCCGGTCCGCCGCGGGCGTGGTGGGGCTGTTGGCCGCCTCCACCACGACTTTACAGTCTATGATCCGGGCGTTGGTCTCCCGGTTGATTACTCCTCCCAGAGCCGCAGGGATCAACCAGTCGCAGGGAATCCTCCACAACTCCTCGTTGGTGATCTTCTGCCCGCCGCGGAACTCGGCCACCGGCTTGCGCTCCCGATAGCTGTGGACGAAAAGCTGGGGAACATCCAAGCCGTCTTCGTGGAACAGACCCCCGTCCACATCGGTGGCAGCCACCACCTTCGCTCCCAGCTCGTGCAAGAACAGCGCCACATGGGCTCCCACATTGCCAAAACCCTGGATCACCACCCGACTGTTCTCGATGGGAAGGCCGAAGTCTTTCGAATACTCCTGCATTAGGTACACGCACCCTCGTCCGGTAGCCTCCTCCCGCCCCAGCGAACCCCCCAACGACACGGGTTTACCGGTTACTACCGCAGGAGTGTAGCCCGCCCGCGCTGAATATTCGTCCAGCAGCCAAGCCATGACCTGAGCATTGGTACCCATATCCGGAGCGGGGATGTCGCGGTAGGGTCCCAGGACGATCGCAATCCTGCGCGTAAAGCTCCGGGTGAGACCTTCCAGTTCCCTGCGGGATAGCTTGCGCGGGTCCACCTGAACCCCGCCCTTGGCACCGCCGAAGGGGATGTCCACCAGTGCCGTCTTCCAAGTCATGGTCGTTGCCAGGCCCAAAACCTCTTCCTCGTCAGCTTCGGGGTGGAAGCGGATTCCCCCTTTGCACGGGCCCCGGGCTCCGCTGTGCTGGACCCGATACCCCCGGAAAATCTCCATGCTGCCGTCGTCCATGCGAACTGGAACTTCTACGGCAACCGACCGGAAGGGCATCCTCAACAGCCGGCGCATATATGGTTCGAGCTCCAAGAGATCCGCCGCGAGATCGAACTGCGACTTGGTAATGGCACCGGCGCTCATGGTGGTGCGCTGCTGGCCGGAAGCAGACATCTGCGTTTCCTCCTAGCTCGGGGTGGATCAGAATCTCCGCCAAAAGCGGCAGTCGGCAAGGGGCGGACGCTGACACTCTTGCGCCGCAGCTCTATATTACCGCGACATGGAGACCCTGATCGAGTTCATAGACCGAAATCGCGAGCGCATCCTCGAGGAGCTGAAGAGCTTCCTCAAGATCCCTTCGATCTCCACTACGCCGGCACATGCGCCGGATTGTAAGAAGGCTGCTCAGTGGGTGGCCGATCATCTCGCCGCCTTGGGGTGCGAGCGGATCGAATTGCTGGGGAGCGAGACTCACCCGGTGGTATGGGGCGAGGGTCCGAAGGGGGAGAGCAAGCCTACGGTGCTAGTCTACGGGCACTATGACGTGCAACCGCCCGATCCCCTGGAGCTGTGGGAGAGCCCTCCCTTCGAACCAGCCGAACGTAACGGCGATTTGGTGGCTCGGGGCGCCACCGATGACAAAGGCCAAGTCTTCGCCATCATCAAGGCGTTCGAGGCGGTAACCAGAGATGGCGAGCCTCCGGTCAACGTCCGCTTTCTCATCGAAGGACAGGAAGAATCCGGGAGCATGGTGCTTTTCGATCTGTTAGAACGGGAGCCGCATCGGGTAGAAGCCGATGCGGTCCTGGTCTCCGACACGCCCTACTTCGCTCCCGGTTGGCCCTCGGTGGAGACCGGTCTTCGGGGTTTGTGTTATGCGGAGATAGAGGTCAGAACACTGAAGAGTGATCTGCATTCGGGGCTTTACGGCGGAGTGGCTCCCAATGCTCACGAGACGCTGGTGCATCTGTTAGCCCGGCTCAAGTCCCCCGACGGGCGAATCAACATCCCCGGTCTGTACGCCGCCGTGAAGCGCCCTTCCAAGAAGGAACTGGAAGACTGGAAGAAACTGCCTTTCAATGAGCGCAAGTACTTGCGCGAGGAGGTGGGTGCCAAGGCACTCACCGGGCTCAAGGGGTACAGTCCGCTGGAGCGCACCTGGGCCCTGCCGACGCTGGAGATTCACGGAATCGCGGGAGGCTTTACCGCAGAGGGTGCCAAGACCGTGATACCCGCGGTGGCTACCGCCAAAGTGAGTTTGCGTTTGGTGCCTAATCAGCGGTACCGCACGGTCCAGCGGCAGCTTGCCGCAGCGGTGAAACGCCTGGTGCCCAAGTACGCGACGGTCGCCGTGCGGTTCGTCCACGGTGCGGATCCTGTGCTGGTGGACACCAGCGCCAAACCGTTCAAGCTGATCGACCGCGCCTACCGGGAGGTGGAAGGGCGCGGTGTGGTCTTTACCCGCTCCGGCGGTTCGATCCCGGTAGTGCCGGCCCTGGGGAAGCGCGGGGCGCCGGTCATTCTGGCGGGCATAGGTTTGCCCGACGATCGGCTGCACGCTCCCAACGAGAAGATCAACCTGGGTCAGTTCTGGAAGGGGATCAGGGTGTTCGGGCGCTTCTTCGAGCTGATGGGGGAGTTGCAGCGCTCTAAGTGATCGCTTGGGCCAGCTCTTCCAAAGCGAGCATCTGGGGGCGCTCCCCGAACACCTGGGCGAACCCCAGTACCACGCTGTCCAGAGCCCGGGCCCAGAGGTTCTGCGGAGCTCTCTCGCCTAGTTCCCTGTGAACGCTGGTCATTCTCACGCCGGGGATACCGCAGGGTACTATCAGATCGAAATAAGAGAGGTCGGTCGTTACGTTGAGAGCGAAGCCGTGCCAGGTCACCCATTGCCTGACGTGGATCCCGATGCTCGCTATCTTGCGGTCCTGCACCCATACCCCGGTATACCGTTCCCGGCGCCGCGCCGCGATGCCCAACTGCTCGAGGGCTACGATCAGAGCCTGTTCGAGTTGGCGCAGAAACCAGTGCAGATCGGTGCGGTGCTCGGTGAGGTCGAAGATCGGATATCCCACCAGCTGGCCCGGACCGTGAAAGGTCACGTCACCGCCGCGCTCGATTTCGTGAACCTCGATGCCCTTGGCCTCGAGCGCGGCTCGCGGGGTGCTCAGGTGCTCGGGGTGGAACCCCCGTCCCAGGGTGACGACTGGAGGATGCTCCACCAAGAGCAGGAGATCGTTCTTGCGGCGCTTCTCGATACGCTCGCTCGCCAGGCGCCGCTGCAGTTCCAAGGCCTCGGCGTAAGGGACGCGGCCCAGTCCGACGACCTCGAGTTCGCGGCTCACCGACTCCCACCGGCCCGGCGCGCCCAGCTGAGAAACCAGATCCCGGCGGCCAGCAGTAGGAGCAGATAGGCCACCAATCCCCGTCTGCCGCCCACGGCGTCGGCCGGCGCGGCCGCTGCGGAAAGCAGCAGAGAGCCGAAGATGGCGATGAAGGCTACGGCACCGCGCCGCCACAAGTCGGGTACCTTGCTGGCCAGTATCCAGGCGGTAGCAAAAGCGCACCCGATTCCCGCCAACAGGCCCGCCGTGATCATCCAGAATCCCTGGTCGCTGCTACCGAAACCGCTCTCGCTCTGAATCAGCCGAAACAGGATGAGCCCGGCGGTAGTGGCTGCTGCGCCGAAAGCTGCTCCCGCAGCCACGCTCCCGAGGGCTAAGAATACAGGATTCCGCGGGGCGATCTCAGACATGCATCACCCTGCCCAGAGAATCCAGCGCTGCTTCTGCCACGGCTTCCGAGAGCGTGGGATGAGCGTGCACCGCCAGCTCAATCTCTTCCACGGTGTACTCGTTTTCTCTGGCCACCGCCAGCTCGTGGATCAGCTCGCTGGCGTGGGAGGCCACGATGTGCGCTCCCAGAATCTCCCCGTACTTGGCGTCCCGAATGATCTTCACGAAGCCTTCAGTCTCGTTGGCCGCCCGGGCGCGCCCGTTGGCGGAAAACGGAAATCTTCCCACCACATAGTCAAGTGCTTTCTCTTTGCACTGCTCTTCGGTGAGCCCGATGCTGGCCACCTCCGGGTGGCAGTAGGTCACGCTGGGTATGTTGTCGTATCTGATGGGACGGGGGCGTCTTCCCGCCAATAGCTCAGCCACGTACACCCCTTCCCGGCTTCCCTTGTGCGCCAGCATAGGGGGCCCGGCTATGTCGCCGATGCAGTAGACTCCCTCGGCGGTGGTGCGCAGGTCCTGGTCGACCTTCACGAAGCCCCGCTCGTCCAGCTCGACTCCCGCCTGTTCCAGACCGATACCGTCCACATTGAGAGCTCGCCCGGCGGCCAGCAGCACCTTCTCCGCCTGGAGCTTCTGCACCTTGCCGTTCACTTCCACCTCCAGCGTCACCGCTCCGGAGCCAACCTTGGCGCCGTTCACCTTGGCCCCGGTCAGAAGGTGGATCTTTCTGCGCTGAAAAACCTTTGCTATCGCGGCCGAGCTTTCGGCGTCTTCGTTGGGCAAGACGCGGGGCAAGATCTCGATGATCGTAACTTTCGAGCCGAAGGCATTGAAGATGTCGGCGAATTCCATTCCCACGGCACCTGCGCCGACTATGGCGATACTCTCCGGTTCCTTTTCCAAAAACAAAGCCTCATCCGACGAAATGACCGATTTCCCGTCGATCTCCAAACCGGCTTGGGGGAGACTCTTGACCCGGCTTCCCGTAGCCAGGACCACACCCTTCGCCGCCGTGTACCTCTGGCCATCCACCTCCACCTGCCGCGCGCCGACCAGCTTGCCCTGCCCCCGAAGTACGGTGACCTTGTGCTTCTTCATCAGGAACTCCACCCCTTTGGAGTTCTGCTCGCTCACCGCTCGGGAGCGGCGCATGGCAGCGGCGAAGTTCAGCTTGACTTCGGCCACCTCGACGCCCAGCTCCTTAGCGTGGTGCCGAATCAGATTGGCCACCCAGGCGCTGTGGAGGAGCGCCTTGCTGGGTATGCATCCCAGGTTCACACAAACGCCACCCAGCTTGTTCCGCTCGACCACCGCGGTGCGCATTCCCAGCTGCGCCGATCGGATGGCGCACACGTATCCCGCGGGTCCTCCCCCCAAGACGATTACGTCGAATTGGTTGTCACTCATCGCAGTGTCTCGCATTCGAGTGAAGGTTCGCGCCCGTTCGAATGCCTACCACACCAACGCCAACGGATTCTCCAGCATCCGCTTGACGGTTTGAAGGAATCTCGCTCCGGTGGCTCCATCGACTACCCGATGATCGCAGCTCATGGTGAGTCGCATCCTCCGCCGCACAGTTACCGACCCATCGTGGACCACCGGTTGTTGGCTGATGGCGCCCACCGCAATGATCCCCGCCTCCGGAGGATTGATTACTGCTGTGAACTCGTCGATACCCAACATTCCCAGGTTGGACACAGAGAAGGTGCTGCCTCGGTACTCCTCGGGTTTGAGCTTCCGCGCCCGAGCCCGTTCCGCCAAGTCCCTGGCTTCCAGGGCGATCTCTCGGAGCGACTTGCGCTCGGCGTTGCGGATCACCGGGGTTATGAGCCCGTCCTCGATCGCCACCGCCATTCCCAAATGGACTTCGTTGAAGTAACGAATGTAATCTCCCTGCCACCAGGCGTTGCACTCGGGGTGCCGACTCAACGCGGTGGCAACCACCTTGAGCACGATGTCGTTGATCGAGATTCGCGGCTCTCCACCCAGGGCATTGAGGGCCTCCCGCGCATCCCAAGCTCGCTCCATGTCCACCTCCACCGTCAGGAAGAAGTGGGGGACCGGCCCCAGCGACTCCACCAGCCGCCGGGCGATCGCTTTTCTGATCTGGGTGACAGGCACGTCCCGGTAAGCCGCAGCGGGGAGCCCCGGGGTTACCGCTGGTGGTGCGGTTGGGATGCGCTCGAGGTCGCGCTTTACGATTCGACCGCCCGGTCCGGAACCCGAGACCGATGCGAGATCCAACCCCTGCTCTCGGGCCAGGCGCCGCGCCAAGGGAGATGCCTTTATGCGCTCCGGTTTTTCCGGGGCAGCTTGGGATCCAGCCGGAGTCGGTGCAGCCTCGGCTGAGGAAACCCGAGCCGGCGCCGCCGTAGCCGCCCCCTTGGGCTGTGTTGCGGGGCGCCGCCGCTCCAGAATGGCTGAAATATCCTCGTCGGGCTGCGCAATCACCGCTACCAAATCGCCCACCGGAACGGTGGAGCCGGCCGGTACTAGGATCTTGCGGAGCACCCCTTCGGCGCGCGCCTGAAGCTCCATTACCGCCTTGTCCGTCTCGACTTCGGCTAGCACGTCGCCAGCCTTGACTGTCTCGCCTTCCGCTTTGAGCCACTTCACCACGCGACCTTCCTCCATGGTGGGCGAGAGGGCTTCCATCAAAACCTTGGTGGCCATGGTCAACTGACGTTGGCGGCACGCTTGGCCGCCTCCACTACCTGCGCTACGGCGGGTTTGGCAGCCCGCTCCAGGTACTTGTTGTAGGGCATCGGAACGTCCGCTCCGGTTACCCTCTCGATCGGCGCATCCAGATAATCGAACGCCCCCAGCTGGATCTCGTAGGCGACTTGGGAGCCCACGCCACAGAAGGGCCATCCTTCCTCCACGATCACGCAACGATTGGTCTTCTTCACGCTGCGCAATAGGGCGTCGGTATCCAGAGGCCGTATGGTACGCAGATCGATCACTTCGGCAGAGATTCCTTCTCGGGCGAGCTCTTCTGCCGCTTTGAGCGCCACGGCTACGGTCTTGGAGTGGGAGACGATGGTCACATCGTCGCCCGGGCGCTTGACGTCGGCCACTCCTAGGGGTATGAGATATTCTTCGTCCGGTAATTCGCCCCGCACATTGTAGAGCATCTCACCTTCCAGGAAAACAACCGGATTGTCGTCCCGGATCGCGCTCTTCAGTAGACCCTTGGCGTCGTAAGGCGTAGATGGGGCGACCACCTTGAGCCCGGGTACGTGCGCGTACCAGGCTTCGAAAGCCTGGGAATGCTGGGCTGCGAGCTGAAGAGCGGCGCCTCCGGGTCCCCGGAAGACTATAGGTATAGGCACTTGCCCCCCCGACATGTAGAGCATCTTGGCGGCCGCGTTGACCACCTCGTCGATGGCCAAGAGGGCGAAGTTCCAGGTCATGAATTCGATCACCGGCCTCAGTCCGGCCATCGCCGCACCTACTCCGATTCCCGCGAAGCCGAGCTCGGCGATCGGGGTGTCCACCACCCTGCGCTCGCCGAACTCCTGGAGCAGTCCGCGACTGACCTTGTAAGCGCCCTGATAAACACCCACCTCCTCCCCCATCAGGAAGACGTCCGGGTCGCGCTGCATCTCCTCTCGCAGCGCCTGGTTCAAAGCATCCCGATAGGTCAATACCGGCATAAGTGTCTCAATCCTGGTAAACGTCGGTGTACAACTCGCTGAGATCGGGGTCGGGACTCTCGTCGGCAAAGCGCAACGCGTCTTCCACCTCTTCGTTGACCCTGCGCTCGAGCTCGGCGTACTTCTCGCCGTCCAACAGCCCCTCCTCCACCAAGCGGCGCTTGAACCCCTGGATAGGATCCCGCTTCTTTTGCTCTTCTAGCTCCTCCTTGGTCCGGTAGTGGCCGTGAATCGGGTCTGCCATGGAGTGACCCATGTACCGGTAGGTCCTCGCTTCGATCAAGGTGGGCCGGCTCTCTTCCCGCGCTCGCTGCGCCGCGCGCCGAGTAACTTCATAGACCGCCAAAACGTCCATTCCGTCCACCACTTCCGAGGTCATGTCGTAGGCACAGGCCCGCTGGGCTATGTCGTATACCGCGGACGCCCGCTCGAGCGCGGTACCCATCCCGTAACGATTGTTCTCGCAGATGAACACAGCCGGGAGCTTCCACAAGGCGGCCATATTCAAGGTCTCGTGGAAGGCGCCTATGTTGGCCGCCGCCTCTCCGAAAAAGCAAACGCTGATCCGATCGCTCCCGCGGTATTTACAGGCGAAAGCGGCCCCCGCCGCCAGCGGTATGTGAGAACCCACTATCGCGTGGCCGCCCATGAAGTTCCTTTCCACGTCGAACAGGTGCATCGATCCGCCCTTGCCCCGGGAGCAACCGGTGACCTTACCGAACAGCTCGGCCATGACCGCTCGGGGGCTGATACCCCGGACAAGGGCGTGGGCGTGCTCGCGGTAACTGGCAAAGATGTAGTCGTCGGGTCGAAGGGCAGCGATCGCGCCCGTCGCAACCGCCTCCTGACCTATGTAAAGGTGGCAAAACCCTCCGATCTTCCCCTGGGCATAAGCCTCTCCGGCACGCTCTTCGAAAACCCGAATTAGGAGCATCTGGCGCAGCAGTTCGTGATAGAAAGACCGCTGCTCGGAATCTAGCTCGGTAACGGTCACAGCTTGGGCCATCGTCGACTCCACTTCAGCTCGCCTGGCAAGCCCGCTGGGCCTGCTCCCAGGCGTGGTAGGAGGACCGCACCAGTGGGCCGGCCTCCACATGCCTGAAACCGAGGCTCAGCCCGATCTCCTTCAGTTCGGCGAACTCGTCGGGATGGTAGTAACGGGCCACCGCCAGGTGCGCCGCCGAGGGTCGCAAATACTGTCCCAAGGTGAGGATCTCCACCCCGCAAGAGCGCAGGTCCTCCATCGCCACGATCAGCTCGTCCCACTCCTCCCCCATCCCGCAAATCATCCCCGACTTGGTCACCAAATCGGGAGCCATCTCTTTAACCCGGGCCAGCAGGGTCAGGGCTCGCTGGTATTTCCCGCCGGGCCGCACTATGGGATAAAGGCGCTTGACCGTCTCCAGGTTGTGATTCAAGATGTCGGGCCGAGCCTCGACCACTATCGCCAGTGCCTGGGCCGATCCCTTGAAGTCTGGAATCAAGAGCTCCACCGAGGTGTCGGAAAGCCGCTTTCTTATCTCCCGTACACAGCCGGCGAAGATCTCGGCACCGCCGTGGGGCAGATCGTCGCGATCTACGCTGGTGATCACCACGTGCTTGAGACCTAGACGGGCGACTGCCTCCGCCAAGCGCGTCGGCTCCGCCGGATCGTAGGGGGTGGGAGTGCCGTGGGCCACCGCGCAGTAAGCACAGTTCCTGGTACACACATCTCCCAACACCATGAACGTCGCCGCCCGGTGCTCCCAACACTCGCCGACGTTGGGACAATGGGCCTCCTCGCATACGGTGTGGAGTGCGAGCTCGCGCATCAGCCTCTTGACCTCGGTATATACCGGTCCCCCCGGAGCCCGTACTTTGAGCCACGAGGGCTTGCGCGCCGCTTCGCGGCCCCCTGCGGGTAACCCTCTGACCGTGAGCTGTACCAATTCCATAAGCACAGCGAAACATAGCCCCTCGGTAGCTGCTATACCAAGAGCCCGCTACTGTGGTTCAACCGTGCGGTCGATCCTATCGGCTCCAGAAACGCCCGGGATTCAGTTGGCTGAGATCGTACTCTTGCTTTTCGCCAGTGAACAGGCCTGCGATGATCTCGCCCGTGAGAGTGGCGAGCAGAATCCCGTGGCGCCCGTGCCCGGTAGCGTACCATAGGTTGGAGATCTCGGGATCGCGGCCCACCAGCGGTCTTCCATCGGGGGTGCCCGGTCTCAGGCCAGCCCAGCGCCGCAAGACTGGTCGGTGGGCTAAGGCGGAAAAAACTCTCTGGGCGGTAGCTACGATCGAGGCAGTGCCGGCATCGGTTACTGCGGGGTCGAAGCCCACGCGTTCCACCGTGGTGCCGGCGATCGCCTCGCTGCCTCGTTTCAGCAGGTACCCCTCCCCCGCGTAAACGATCGCGGCGGGTTCCTCCGCGGGCCAATCCAGCGCTACCAGCTGGCCTCTCACTGGTTCCACCGACAGCGGTCTAGGCAGCCCCCTGATTCTGCCGGACCAGCATCCGGCGGCGATCAGCACCGCTCCGGCGGAGATGGTCCGGGTAGCGGTGCGCACTGCTGTCAGTTGGCCATCTCGAATTATCAGCTCCTCCACGCCTTCGCCCTGGAGCAGGTTGGCCCCGCGCGCCAGGGCGCTTCGCAACATCGCCTCGGTCAAGGCCACCGGGTCGAGGGAGCCATCCTCGACCGCGAGGGCTCCGCCCAAGACCTCAGGGGAGATCCCTGGGTGTCTTTCTCTGATTTCCTCGGCGGTAAGCCACTCCACGCGGTAGCCCTGTTGCCTCTGCCAGACGACTTTTTCTTTTAAGCGCGCCAGCTCGGCTTCACTGAAGGCAACGGTCACGATGCCTTCGGTCCACAGCCCGATATCGATCCCGGTCTCCTCCCGGAGTATCGGTGCCAGTTCCCGGTACCGGTCGCGGGCTCGCACGCCGAAGGTGAGCATCGGGTCGTCGCTCATGGCCGCGACCAAAGGGGCGAGCATCCCCGCCGAGGCGGCCGTGGCGGCTCCCGGCTTCGGTCCCGCCTCCACCAAAAGCACCGAAACGTGCCGGTGGGCCAGAGCGCGGGCGCAGGCGGTCCCTATAACCCCGGCTCCGGCGATTATCAAATCGGGATTCCCGGTCATGGGGCGGTTGTTAGGAAACTTACCGAGCGCTAGGTTCGTAGTGAGAATAAATGTACTTCACCACGGGGGAAGACGGCTATGCTTCGCACATTTCTGGGCTTTGCGGTGCTTGCGGTCATCGCCTACGTCGCCCTTAAACTGATCTTTGGGCTTTTGGGCTTCGCCTTCTCGCTGCTCATGACGCTGCTCTGGCTGGCCGCTATAGGGTTCGTCATTTACCTGGTGTTGAAGGTTGTGAGTCCCGAGACCGCGCGCCGCGTCAAGGAAGTCATCAGCGGGCGCCGCACTGCGGCCTGACTATTCCGGCCGAATCGCGCTAGAGTGGGCGTGCTTGATTCTCCATTGGCCCCCCAGCCGCTCCAGCACGAACGTGGCGCGTCCCAAAGCCCCGAGACTGCCATCCGGTCCTAGCCACCGGTACTCGGCGGTAGCCCACGCCAAAAAAGGCGTGATCTCGAAAGCTATGTTGCTTACCAGTAGGCTTCCTCCGGTGCCGATTCCAGCAAAGCGGGGTGGAGCGTTGCGGGGCATGCCGTCGGCTACGACCGAGGCCCCGATAGCGTACAGCGTGTCGGCGTAGCCCGACCCGGCGTCGGCCTGAAACGCTGCTCGAAGCACGGCGCGTACCGGTTCTTCTTCCAAAACCGGTGCGGGAACCGCCGGCATCGCCCCACCGCCCGAGGCGCAAGCCCCGAGGACCGCTGCCAGAAGCAGCACGGTCAGCGTTGCACGGTTCATCGGCCGGGCTCCGAAGGTGCGGTCCGTCTCTGTTCGAGTTTTGCCAGTCTCAGGGTGATGGTTCCGAACGGAAACCGGGTCTTTAGCTGAATCATGATGCGCCGCTCGTCGTCGGAGAGCCACATGCGGGGATCCGCTGCTTCCGCCAGGATTCCCCGCCCTTTTATAGTGGGCCTGATAACCACCGTAGGAAAGCGCCCTGCGGGGACGTCTATGGTGTCTCTTCCGATAACCTCCAGTACTACCGGGTTTCGGTCGGGCCTGAAGTACCGGTTGAACTCGAAGCGGCGGCCTGGTTCGAAGGGCACCGTTCTGGCGAAATAGAAGAAGGCCGCGTCGTCCAAGGGTTGCTCCACCGTGGAGATCACGGTGTCTACCCCCTGGGCCCGGTAGTACCCCGAGTCGGGGTAGATCTCGTAGGCTGCGTAGCGCTGCCGCCCGCCCTCGTTGAAGTCCTGCACGAAGCGCCGGGAAGCAAAATCGTACAGCCCGAACCACGAATCCATGCGGTCGTTGAGTCGGTAGAAGAAGGTGCCCCCCTGAAGGATGAAGGTGACATGCAACGTCGGAGTGCCCCGAATCGTGTCCACTCCGCTGACCTGCATCGCTGCACTGCCCACATCGATGAACCCGAAACGCGCTTCGTACAGTAGGGTCTCACCGACGGGGAAGAGCCGGGTTAAGGGAGCGGTGCCGGTAGCGTTTTGAGCGTCGAGCTCGGGGATTACGGCGGACGCTCCACACACGGTTGCCAGGGCTGCGGCCCGGAGGAACCGGCTCACGATGCGCGGCTCACTGCAACGCTGGGCGCGGGGATCCGCAGGCGGCGTCCGGCGCGGTAAAGAGCCAAAGCCACCTCCAGAGTTGCCCCGGGGGGCAGTCGCTGGTGCTTTTTCCCCGGCGGCAAGGTCAGGGCTACGATTTGCCGCGCGTAGGCTGCGGCTCGCGCTACCAACTCGGCGTTCGCCGACCATCCGGAGGTTTCCAGCAGCATCGATCGCTCCTTTTTCCAGTGGCGCAAGATAGCCAGCCGTAACGCGTAGCACCCGGAGAGGAAGTCTCTGACTCCCGGGACGTTGAGTCCGGGCCTGAGGAGCCATCTTTGGTACCGCTTCACCAACTTCCACAACAGCGGGGCGGGACCGTTGGGGCTCTCCCCCACCACCAAGTCTGCGCCCGATTCGACACGCCGTACCAGGTCCGGGACTACTTCCGGCGCCACGGTAAAGTCGGCGAGGAGTGTCACCGCACAGTCGCGCCGGGGGTGGTGCGTGAGCTCGAGGGCACGGCCGAGCAGCTGAGCCATACATGCCCCGTATCCCAGCGGCCGCTCGTTGGCCAGGACCGTGAGCGGCAAGACCCGCTGGTAGAGCTCCAGTACCTCGGCCGTATCGTCGGTGGAACCGTCGTTCGCCACCAGCAGATGGTACTCGCGGGGAAAGGCGGAGAAAACCTGGCGGACCTTCCAGAGCAGGAGTCCCACCGTGGAGCCGTGATTGTGAGCGCGAATGCAAATGTAGATCAACTGATTGCCTTTGCGGCCTCCCAGGCCTTGCTGTAGGTTCGAACTGTTCCCCGAATCATGCGCCCTACGGAGAACCTGCATGCGACACGGGGCCCGGCCTGTTTCGCCTGGCTCAGCCGTTTCGGCTCGGAGAGAAACTGGATCACCGCTTCCGCCAACTCGCTCGGACGTCCCGGCGCTACGGTGAGCCCTCCCGCCAGCGGGACCAGCCTTTCGAGCTCTCCTGCGCGGCTAGCCACTACCGGGACCCCGGCGGCCATAGCCTCCAAGACCGCCGTGCCCAGGCCCTCGGACTGCGAAGGGTGCACCAGCAGATCGGCGGCGCGCAACCAGTCGGCCGGGTTTCCTACCAAGCCCGCAAAGCGCACCGGCGCTCCCGCCGCCTTTGCCTGGGCCTCCAAGTGGGCCCTGAGGGGTCCCTCGCCGCAAACGATCCAGGTGGCCCGCAATCCCCGCCGCTCGGCTATCGCGGCAGCCTCGACCAAGACATCGAATCTCTTCTCCGCCGTAAGGGCGCCCGCGGCAACGATCATCGTCTCTGCCTCGCCGACACCGGCCAAAGCCCTCGAGGCCTTTCGCTCTGCCTCGCTCGCAGGCGCCAGCCCCGAAGGTACCCCGCTCGGGACCAGATCGATCCGGCCGCGTGGGATTCCGGCTCGGAGCAGCGACTTCTCGACGGCACGGGAGATCGCAATGTAGCGGGCCACGCCGCGGCGGTATTTGAGGCCGCCGCGCGGGATCCGGCAGCACCTCCTGGTCACGACCAGTCTTCCAGTCCACCCGAACAGCTGAGCCCATCTGGCTGCGGCGTGGCTTCGGGCGTCGTGGGCGTGAACTAGAAGTACCCCCTGCTTTCTCGCCGCAGTGGCCAAGGCCCGGCCGGCCCGGAAGTCCAGATCCGAGCGGCTCCTCCACGGCAAGAAAGCGACACCGGGCGGGAGGCTGCTGGCCAGCCAGCTGGTTTCCGGAGCCAGCAGAATGACCCGGAAGCCCAAGCAGACGAGACCCGAAGCCAGTCGTTTGACCTGAAGCTGGCCGCCGCGCAAGCTCAGGCCAGAATCTACCAGCATGACATTCATGTGCGCTCGCAACAGATGCAATCTGTGCGCGCCGTCACCTGCGAGTAAAGTCCGACCTTTGGAGGCGCTCGGCTTGGCCGCTGGCTAACAGCGGGACGTTTGCCGACTTACCGTTGGCGTTGCTTATTTTTGGGCGATGTGGGGCTCGCATTTTTAGAGCGAGGTAGCGGGGGCGGCGGGATCGGCGGTGTTGGACTCGGTGTAAGAAGCATCGGGAGGTCAAGAGACAGTATGATCGTTCCGAACCTCAGGGAGCGCTTGACTTCTGCAGATCTCTCTTTCGTAGTGGAGCTCTTGGCACAGGGAGACGAGTCTCGCCGGCGCAAGTACCAGTTCCTCGCGGCGGAACGGGGCCGGGACTATTTGGTCGATCAGCCGGGACTTTTCGATCTGACCAAGCGGGCGTCCGGCTTGGTGTCTCCCTCGGCTCCCCTGTTCTTCTACGTGGCGGTGCGGGACGCACTTTGTGCTATAGGGGTGGACGATCCGGAGCTCAGCGATTACCTGGGGGCGCTGCTCTTGGAGTTCGCTGTCAGGGACAGAGCTTACCGGATCGCCCCCGCGGATGACGCCACCTATTACTATGTAGCGGACATCGTGGCGGATCTGGAAGTGGTCTCTGGCAGGAGGGGTTTCCTGCTCCGAGCGCACTTGGGGAACTTTAGCCTGTGGTTGGCGGGCATTTTCCCCGACTATGTCACCGCCCGCAAGGTACGCCGCGGGGGACCGGATTTGAGCTACTACGACGAGATGGGCGCCCGCGGCTTCCGCCTGGCTGCCGATCACGTTTTGGCGCGGGAGTGGAATCTGGCCGCGATTTACGCCAGAGCCGCCGACTCCTTCGAGGCTCTTCGCGTGGCGCTGAATCGTCTTTCCGACGACGTTTTCTTCAGGAACTTCTCCAACCCTGACCGTCTGATGCGGCAGGTCAAAGACGAGATGCGCTTTCCCTCCCACAAGAGTATCAACTAGCCGAGGTGTCGGTCTTCAGCGGAGCGAAGAGCGGACAGCGGGGAGTGTTCACCGAGGGCCAGTGAACCCGTACGCCAAAGAGCGGCAGGGTAGATGCGCTGCCGGAGATGGTGCCTAGTTTGGGATAGTTGGGAGGTGCTTCGGGTTCGTAGATGAGAACCCCCCTTACTGCCTCGGTGGAGTCGTCGACTAACAGGAGTCCGAATCCTGGCACTCTGGGAAATCCTTGGCCCTGGTAGCCGAGGATCAGACCTTCGGGGCCGGTGGCGACCATAGCTCTCGAGGTGCCGTATCCCACCACCCGCGCGGGCAGTGGATCGGGAACCTGGACCGGAGGGTCGGTGACCAGCTTGTTCAAGTCCTGCATCGACTGCAGGACGATCGAGGCGGCGGCTATGCTCGCGATCCCGCACGCCGGGCTGTTTTCCGGGTTGCTCTGGCAGGCCGCGAGCAGGCCCAAAGATCCGAGAAGGGCCGCGGCCCGAAGCTTTTGGAGGAGCTGGTTCATATCCGTTTTAAGATACCTCACCTGGGTCAGTTCTGCCCAGCGGTAGCTTGACCTGTTTTATTGCGCAGGGTATCGTTTTTTCGGACCAGGTCAAGACAGTGAGGGGGAGTAGATATGCCGACCTACGAATACCGCTGCCAGAAATGCGGGAGGAAGTTTTCCCGAGTGGAGTCGATTTCGGAGCATGGGCGCAGGCGCCCGTCCTGTCCCAAGTGCAAATCCACCAAGGTCTCGCAGCTGTTCAGCAGCTTTTACGCCAAGACGGCCAAGAAGAGTTGACCTGGAGGGGCGGCTCTGAGCGCAGCTTCTGAGGGCGAGCTCGGAGCCGCGCTGTCGCGGATGCGAAGCGCGGTGCTCGAGGCTCGGGCGGCCATTCGGAGGTTGGAGCAGGAGGTGGGCTCCACCACCGCGGCCCTCGCGGGGGAGCGAGAGCAGCTTTTGGCGGCCCAGCGGCGTGGGCGCCTGGCCGAGGGTATAGGGGATCGGGAGACCGCGGAGGTGGCCCGGCGCTTCGCGGCGAAGCACTCCGAAAGGGTGGCGCTGCTGGAGCGGAAGTTGAACGTGCAGCGCCAAGAACTGAGTCTCCTAGAGCGGGAGCTGGCGGAAATGGTCGAGCAGCTGGGCCGGGCGGAGGAGCGGGCGCGGGTGGGGAGCGGTACGGGAGACGGGGGCGAAGACGAGGAACTGCTGAGGTATCGCATGGAGCGAGCTGCTCGAGAGGCTCTGGCTCAGGAGCAGCTGGAGGCCCTCAAGCGGCGCATGGGGCGTTGAGCGTGGCGATGGAGATCAAGCCCGACCGGATGATCCATTTGGGCTATGGCAAGTACTGGAGGTCCGATGCGATCGTGGGTCTCATGCCGATCGAGGACGACCGCGGCCCCGGCCGCAGAACCGAAGTATATACGGCGACGCTGGACCACCCGATCATCGCATCCCGCAGCGAGCGGGCCATCTTGGAGGACATGGCGATCGCCAGCGACGAACAGTTCAAGATCCAAGAGGCCCGGGAGATTCTGAGCGACTTGGCAGATGCGTTGGAAGAGATACCCGACGTGCTGCGCCGGATGCTGTTCACCGAGGCGCGTTTCGACGTGGAAGCGTGGATTCGCCGCCTGCGGGAAGCGCTAAGGAGCAGCCTTCCCTCGGTTCCCGAGCAAAACGACCTCTTCGGTTCTTAGCTAGGGTTAGCGAGTTCGAGGAGCTTCCTGGTAGAAGGGCTGCCACTTTTCCTCGGGCGACGGCGGGGTAAGGAGGCTTACCGCAACCAGTAGGGTGACCGACACGAGCACCGCTGGGATTACTATGTAATCGCTGCTGGCGAAGTCGAATTCGGAGCCTGCGAGTCTCAAGGTAAAGTCCACGCCCAAGCGATCGAGGACGCTTATTCCCACGATACTCGCCAAGCCTCCAGCGATGCAGGCTACTCCTCCTTGGGGCGTAACCCTTTTCCAGAGAAAGGCGGCGAGCAGCGCGGGTGTGAGGCTGGCTCCGACCAGGGAATAGGCGTAGAGCGCCATGGATAGCACGGTCTGGAACTGTGTCAGCAGTACCAAGCCCAGGGCCCCGAAGAGCACTATGAAGCTCCTCTGTAGGTTCAGTTTCTGGCGTTCGGTAGCGGCGGGGTTGATGAACCGTTGGTAGATATCCCGGCTCACGTTGGTCGATGGGACCAGCAGGAACGTGTTGCCCGTAGTGAGCACGATTGCCACGGCGGCGGCCAGGAGCAGTGCTCCTGCGAAACCGGGCAACGCGTGCTTGGCAAGGTGCAGGATCACCGTTTCCGACGCCGCCCGGCCCACGATATTGCTCTGTTCGGCAAGGTGTGGAAACGCAGCGCGCCCGGTGATCGCCAGCAGGGCGAGCGAAGTCTCGATGATGATTATTCCCACTACCATCCCTACCACGGCCTGGCGGGCTGCCTGCTCGTTCTTGGCCGAGAAGAACTTCTGATACATGCCGCTCTCGCCGAGGATCAATAGAAAGGTGGGCATCGCCACTCCCACCGCCCAGAGCAAGTTGTGTTCTCCCAGTGGGCTGAGGTGGCCTTCGGGGATCCGGGATGCGATTTGGGACACCCCTTCGAGCTGGAAGACCATATAGGGCAGGGCGGTAAGCACGGCCAGCGTTATGATCGCGCCGTTGAATATGTCGACAGTGACGATGGAGACCATTCCCGCCAGGGCGGTAAAGGTTACTATGGTGGCGGCAGTTATCAGCATTCCTGCGGTGGGGGAGATGGCCCCGTCGGTCACTATGGTCAGGATCCAGCCGCCGCCGCGAAACTGGTAGGAGGCGATCGTGACGTACGCCAAGATGATAGCCAGCGTGCCCAGGAGGCGGGCGGTGGGGTTGTAGCGCTGCTCCAACAGGTCGGGGACTGTGTACTGCGCGATCCGGCGCACTCGGCCCGCTATGAAAAAGGCTATCAGCAGGCCCACCCACCCTCCAAAAGAAAACCAAAGCTCCGACAACCCCGATCGGTAGGCCAGCCCGGCGCCTCCGAAAAGGGAACCCGATCCGATCCAGGTGCAAACCAGGGTGGCCACGAGGAGGGACACCGGCACTGAGCGCCCCGCAACCATGAAGTCCTCGTGGCTCTTCACTGCCCGGGAGCGCCAGAGGCTGGCGCCCACCAAAAGGAGGGGATACACCAATACCACGGTGGCAAGCGGCGTCACGCGAAATGGTCCCCGGTGCTAGATGGTGCGCGCGGTGTCAGAAGCTTCGGAGAGTGTTCTCTGGCTCAAGCCTGGTTCGGCGCGCGTCCCGCTCTTCTGGCGCGCTTACGCCTGCGGCCGCGGCCTCTCGATCCTGGAGGGCGGCCCCGCCGCCCCCCACCCAAGGCGCGGATCGCCCTGTCGATTTTCTTGAGTTCAGCGGTAAGTCTCTCTTTCTCGGCTCGTAAGACCGCGAGGGGATCCGTCATGATCTCTCCTGGTGAGTGGTTCTCAGACCGAACTTTTCCAGTCTGCGCAAGCCCAAAATAGGGTGCGGTACCGCGCTCAGCAAGGAAAACCCGCCAGCCTGGCGCTCAGCGCCAATCACCGACTGATTCGGCGTAATGGCAGGAAGACCAGTGTCCGGACGCGAGTTCCCGCAGAGCCGGCAGTTCCCTTCTGCATCTCTCGTCTTTCCGGTTGTGCCAACACCGCTGGTAAAAAGGACACCCGGGCGGGATTCTGCGCGGACTGGGCGGTTCTCCGCCCAAGATCAACCGGCGTTTGCTGCGCAGCGGATCGGTGGAGGGGATAGCCGATAGCAGAGCCTTGGTGTAGGGGTGCATGGGCCGTTTAAAGAGCTCTCCGCAGGGGCCGAGTTCCACTAACCGCCCGGCATACAGCACGGCCACTCGGGAAGCCAGGTGACGCACTACGGAGAGATCGTGGGCGATCAGCAAGTACGTGAGTCCGTGCTTCTCCTGGAGATCGGCGAGGAGATTGAGTATCTGGGCCGCCACTGACACGTCGAGGTTCGATACCGGTTCGTCCAGCACTAGGAACTCGGGCTCCAAGGAGAGGGCGCGAGCCATCACTACGCGCTGTCGCTGACCGCCGGAGAGCTCATGCGGGAACCTACCCGCTACGCCGGGTGACAAGCCGACCTCGTTCAGCAACGCATGAACGCGGGCCATCGCTTCGCCACCCCGGGCAATACCGTGCGTCTCGAGGGGTTCGCGGATCGCCGTGCCGATCGTCATCCTGGGATTGAGCGCCGCGAGGGGATCCTGGAAAACCAGCTGCATCCTGCGCCTCAGCTTTCTGAGCTCGGCCCCGGAAAGCGAGAGGAGGTCGATACCCCCGAATAGCACCCGGCCCCTAGTCGGCTCGGTCAGACGCAAGAGGCAGCGTCCCAGCGTGGTCTTGCCGCTTCCGCTCTCTCCCACCAGCCCCAGCGTCTCGCCGCGCTGTATCGAAAGGCTAACGTCGTTCAAGGCTCTCACCGGAAGCTTGCGGGTAAGCCACCCACCCGAGGAAAAGTCCTTGGTGAGCGCCTCGGCTCGTACTAGCTCGCTCATTCCCGCCGCCGCTCCGGCTCGGCTGCGAGCCAGCACCTCACTTGGTGCTTTCCTGCAGTGCCCAACTGAGGAGGTTCCTGGTTCTCACACCGGTCCCAGCAATAAGGGCACCGAGGATGGAACCGGCAGCCGACCGGCCAGCTGGTGGGATCCGGTGCGGCGCCCGCAATAGCCGCGAGCCTGGAAGCGGTTCGATCTAACCTGGGTGTAGCCCGCAGCAGGCCTTCGGTATAAGGATGCGCCGGTGCTTTGAAGACGTCCTCTTTCGGCCCTTCTTCTACCAAGCGGCCGGCATACATCACGGCTACCCGGTCGGCGATTTCGGCTAGAACTCCCAGGTCATGGGTAATGCAGAGCAGGGCCATTCCCAATTGCGCTCTCAGGTCTGAGAGCAGAGCGAGTATTTGGATCTGGATGGTGACGTCTAGGGCGGTGGTGGGCTCGTCGGCTACCAGTAGCTTGGGCTCGCCGGCCAGAGCCATGGCGATCGCCACCCGCTGCCGCATGCCGCCGCTCAGCTGATGAGGGTAGCAGTGCGCCGCGTCCCGAGGGTCGTTGAGTCCCACGAGCTCCAGCAGCTGGACGGCGCGGCTCCAGGCCGCCCTGCGGCTCACTGCGCAGTGGGCTGAGACCGCTTCGGCTATCTGCTGCCCCACCTTGATCACGGGGTTCAGGCCCGACCCGGGCTCTTGAAAGACCCAAGCGATCGCCTTTCCCCGATACTTCCTAAGCTCCTCAGAGTCGAGCTCTAAAAGATTCACACCCGCGTACTCGACGCGGCTGTTCGGGTCGATAAAGGCGGGCGGTTCGTCGAGCAAGCGGCCCAATGAAAGTGCTAGTGTGCTCTTACCGGATCCCGACTCTCCCACCAGCCCCAACACTTCACCCTCGCAGACTTCGAAGCTTACGCCGTCCACCAGGCGCACCCGCCCGTGAGGCGTTTCCACACCCACCGTAAGTTCTCTCACGCAAAGTAGCGGTTTCATCGCCTTCGGGGATCGATACTGGCTTGCAGCGACTCGCCGAGGAAGCTGAAGGCCACCACCGTCCCCGCCAGAGCCAAACCCGGGACTATCGCCATCCAAGGGTGGGTGGGCAGAAACGGTTGAGCGTCGGCTATCATGCTTCCCCACGAGGGGTGGGGCGGCGGCACTCCGACGCCGAGATACGATAGGGCAGCTTCGGTAAGGACGATCTGCCCTACGCCCAGCGTGGCGCTGACTATGACCGGGGCCGAAACGTTGGGCAGTATGTGCCGCAGCAGGATGACAGTCGGGGCGATTCCTAGTGCCCGGGCGGCGGTGATGAAGTCCCGTTGTTTTAGGCTCAACACTTCGGCGCGCACCAGGCGGCTGGTGCCGAACCATCCGGTAAGCCCGAGGACCATAACGATGGTCACAATTCCGCCCCGTTCCCACAGGGTCAACACCACGAGCAAGAGGAAGATCCGCGGGACGGCGATAGCGGCGTCCACCAATCTCATCAGGAAAGCGTCCGCGGTCCTGCCGAGGTAACCGGCAGTCAGGCCGACTCCGGTGCCTACCACTACCGAAATCGCAATCGAAAAGCAGGCGATCCAAAGGGAGAGCCTTGCGCCGTAAAGCAGCCGGCTCAGAAGGTCGCGGCTGAAAAGATCTGTTCCTAAAGGGTGCGCCGGTGAAGGGGGCAAGAGACGACCGTTGGCTAGATCCAACTGCGCGGTCGGGTCGTAGGGAGCGAGCACTGGGGCCAGGAGGGCCGCTGCGATGATGGCCACAACGATCCCGGCACTGCTCCCCGTTGGGGCGGTTTTCCAGCGTCCGGAAATACGGCCGAAGGCGAAAATAAAGGGCAGGGTTAACGCTGCCATCGCCGCTGCCCGGTCGGCGAAGTCGCCCGTGCGGAGCAGTTCCATGATCCTTTCCCAGCGGATCCAGATCAGAGCACCGGAGGCTAAGATCAGAACGGTGCGCGTCCCTCTCATCTTTCCTCCCTGGTGCGCGGGTCCGCTATGCGGTAGGCGATGTCCGCCAGCAGATTACCCAGCACCACCATCAAGGCGGCGAGCACCGTAGCTCCGAGGACCAGGGGATAATCCCGGCGCAGTACGGCGTCTACGGTGAGCTTTCCCATGCCGGGCCAAGCGAATACCGTCTCGACCAGGACCGCTCCAGAGAGGAGGGTCGGAAAGGTAAGACCGAACAGAGTGATGGTGGGCAGCAGGGCATTTCTCAAAGCGTGCCGGGTCGCCACCGCCCGCTCGGAAATCCCTTTTGCCCGGGCGGCTCGAATGAAGTCTTGGCGGACGACTTCCAGTATCGCTGCTCGCTGGTAACGGGCGGTGCCGGCCGCGCCGACCAAGCCCAGGGTGAAAGCGGGAAGGCACAGGTGCCACAGGCGGTCGAGGAGCTTGCCTAGAGGAGAGAGCCAGGGATACAGCACCGGGTCGCTGACTCCTCCTACGGGAAAGAGCCCCAACATTTGGGAGAAAGCCAAAAGCAGCATCAAGCCGAGCCAGAAGACTGGAGTGGAAAACAGGGTCAGAGTTACGATGGAGAGCGTGCGGTCGAGTTTGGTTCCCGCCCGCATACCTTGGAGCGTGCCGACGGCGATGCCGAGGCCGAAGTCCAGCAGGAGCGCCGCCGCGGCGAGGAGCAGGGTGTTGGGGAGGGCGTCGAACAGAGCCTCGCTCACCGGGCGGTGGAGGCTGAAGGAGATTCCCAGGTCGCCCCGAGCCAAGTTTCCGAGGTAGCGCAGATACTGCACCATGAGGGGTTGATCGAGCCCGTAGTTTCTCCGGGCTTGTTCGATCACTTGGGGGGATAGGTAGGGCGATTCTGCGGTGGCTGCGAAGGGGTCTCCGGGTGCGGCGTGCAGTAGTATGAAACTCAGGGTCGCCACACCGAGGGTGATGAGCAGCGCCTGGGCGAGGCGGCGCGTGACGAAGCCGATCACGCTAGCGCACGGCGATCCGGTCGCGGGGAAGCAGGTTGTCGGGTCCGACCTGCCAAGTCCACAAGGTTGCGGCCCACTGGTCGGAGCGGATGGTCACGTTCTCGAAGCGGCGGTGGACCGCCGCCATAGGGCGCGGTGCGTAGATCCAAATGGCTGGAGCGTCCTGGTTGATCACTGCGATCGCAGCGTGCCACAGTTCCAGGGCGCGCCCCGGCTCGGTGCTGAGGGCTGCACTTTCCACCAACCGGTCGAACTCGGGGTTGCTGTACCTCTGGTAATTGAACCCGCCGATCCCGGGGCTTCCCCAGTACTGCCGAAGTTGCCGCGGGGAGGGGTCGAGAGCCCAGGCGCCGAAGATGGCGTCGAACTGGCCCGCTGCAGCGCGACTCAAAAAGGTGCTCCAGTCGAGCTCGTTGATGCTCATCGCCACACCGACTCGGCGCAGTTGTTCTTGAACGATTACCGACGCCCGGCGCCGCAGCTGGCTGGTAGTCGGCACTAGGAGTTCGAAGGCCAGCCGTCGGCCGCCGCGTTCTCTGACGCCGTCCCCATCACGGTCCCACCATCCGAGTTGTTCCAGAACTCGGCGGGCCCGGGCGGAGTCGAAGGGGAGCGCTTTGAGGGTGTCGCTCCAGATCCAGATGAAGGTCGTGATCGGACCCTCCACGACGGCACCCAGCTCGCCCAGCACGGCCTCGACTATGGCAGAGCGATCTACCGCCTGGGAGAGCGCCCTACGCAGTTCACGGTCGGCAAAGAGCGGGTGCAGTTCCTGTCGGCGCGCGGGATTGCGGAAGTTGAAACCGATGTAAGCGTACTGGTTGGACTCGTAGCTGACGGTGCGCAGGTGGAAAGCCTGGCGCACGCGGATCAAATTCTCCGGCGTTCCGATGAAGTTTAGCACATCGGCCTCACCGGCCACGAGCCGGGTAATTCCCACGCCCGGGTCGGGAACCACTTGCCAGATAATCCGGCGCAGCCCCGGCCGCCCCAGGAAGAACGTGGAATCCCCAGCCAGCTCGATCGATTCGCCTCGGTTCCAGCGCAACAGGCGGTAGGGCCCACTGCCCACCGGGTTTCTGGTGAAGGGGTGGGCTGCAAGTTCGCGCCGCGGTATCGTGTCCAGCCAGTGGCGCGGCAGGATTCTCATGTGATGGACGGCGTCGAAGAATTGTTCTGGGTAGAAGCGATCGAAGCGGAACACTACCGAAAGCGAATCGATCGCCTTCACTGTGGTGATGCGGTCCAGCATCGGTCTCTGGGGAGAGTTGACCAGCGTGTCCCGGTAGAGCTCGAAGGTGAACGTCACGTCGGCTGCGGTGACCGGACGCCCATCCTGCCAGCGCGCCCTGGGGTCGATTGTGAAACTTATGGTGAGCGAGTCTTCGAAGCTCCAGGAGCGTGCCAGACGGGGCTCGAATCCCGCATCGCCCAGCGTGTTTAGGTCAGCTCCTATGTCGGCGAGTTTGAGGAATACGAGGTCGACGATCGCGTTGGCTACATCTCCCTGCATCGTGGGGGGGAAAAGCACGTCAGCGTCGGCACCGACGATCACCGCAGTGCCGCACCAATCGCCTTTGCAACCCTCGGGGTCGGTGCATGCCGTCGCCGTCAGCGTTGCGAGGAGGAGCCCGAGGGTAGCTCTGGTTCTGCGTAGCATGCCCCCAATATGGGGATTACCTTCAACGGCGCCAGGTCCAGGAGGGATCCGCGAACCAGACCAGCGCTCTGGGGTCGACCGGCAGGGCTGGCACGGTTTCCGTCTCTTCCCCGGGGCGGGCCCAGGTGGCGAGCACCGCCTCGAGCACCTCCTGGAAATCCACCTCTCTACCCAAAGCTCGTGCCAGATTGGTGGTGTGCACTGCGGTCTTGGGGCCGCGGGTCACCGAAAGCACGGGGCCTTGGTCACCGGCCAAAAGGATGGAACCGTGCTGCAGGAAGGCGCGCCTCAACCGCACCTGTGCCGATCCTGCGAGCTTATCTCCGTTTACCACTATCTCGCCTCCTACGGCCGCGCTGAAGCAAGGACCGAGGTCGAGCCTAACTCCGCTCCGGCCCGCCAAAGAGAGGGTTGCCGGCACGCCCAGCTTTCTCAAGGCACAGAGCAGGCGGGAGTGTATCGCCCGATAGCTTTCGCCGAGCGGTCCGAAGGCGGTCAGCGGTGCTGCCACCGAATAGGTCACTTCCTGGTCGTGCCACACGGCGCGGCCGCCGGTGGGCCGGCGGACTACCGCCAGTCCCAGCTCTTCTATGCGCTGCCGATCGTAGCGTGCCGTGGCTCGCTCGTTGCGGCCGAAGGAAAGGCAGGGGGGTGACCACCGATACAACCGAAGGTAGGCAACCTCGTCGCTTCGGCGCTCGACTTCTTCCAGCAGTTGCTGGTCGAGGGCCATGTTTTCCGGTCCCGAGCGCCCAGGAGGCTCGACTAGCACGCGCCACTGAAGATTTTGGCCCGAAGCCTCAGGCATAGGCTTCGATCGGGGGGCAGACGCAGACCAAGTTGCGGTCCCCGTAGGCCGCATCTACCCGTCCAACCGGAGGCCAGATTTTGTGCTCCCGCACCGCGGGTGTGGGGAAAGCCGCTCTCTCCCGGCTGTAGGGCCGGTTCCAATCGTCGGCGATCACCGCTGCCAAGGTATGCGGAGCGTTGGTCAGGAGGTTGTTCTCCCGATCCGAGGTACCCTGTTCGATTTCCCGGATCTCTTCTCGGATCGCGATCATCGCGTCGCAGAAGCGATCGAGTTCCTCCTTGGACTCGCTCTCGGTGGGTTCCACCATCATAGTCCCGGCTACCGGGAACGAGATGGTGGGCGGATGAAAGCCGTAGTCGATCAGCCGCTTAGCGATGTCTTCCACCTCTATACCGGCTGATTGCTTGAACGGCCTGGTGTCCAGGATGCATTCGTGCGCGATCAGCCCGTCGCGGCCGCTGTAGAGAAGTCCATAGTGTCCCTCGAGGCGGCGGGCGACGTAGTTCGCGTTGAGGATCGCCACCTTGGTGGCTTGAGTCAGCCCCTCGGCCCCCATCAGGGCTAGGTAAGCCCACGAGATAGGGAGAATAGATGGGCTACCCCAGGGAGCGGCCGAGATCGTGCCGCAGGGCCGCTCGATTCCCAGCGGCACCACTGGATGGTCGGGAAGGAACGGGGCCAGGTGTGCGGCCACTCCGATCGGTCCCATTCCCGGTCCCCCTCCGCCGTGGGGAATGCAGAAAGTTTTGTGGAGGTTGAGGTGGCAGACGTCAGCTCCCATGTCCGCCGGACGGCAGAGACCGACTTGGGCGTTCAAGTTGGCCCCGTCCATGTAGACCTGTCCGCCGTAGCGGTGCACGATGTCGCACAGCTCGCGGATTCCATCCTCGAAGACGCCGTGGGTGGATGGGTAAGTGACCATGACGGCGCCCAGCGTGTCTGCGTGTTCTCGTGCTTTAGCCTCTAGATCTTCAAGGTCCACGTTGCCCTTGCTGTCGGTGCGCACCACCGCAACGCGCATACCGGCCATCACCGCGCTGGCAGGATTGGTGCCGTGCGCCGATTGGGGAATGAGGCAGGTAGTTCTATCTCCTTCCCCCCTCGACCTGTGGTAGGCCCGTATCACCAGTAGCCCGGCTAACTCCCCCTGAGAGCCGGCATTGGGCTGGAGCGAGATCTTGGCAAACCCCGTGATCTCGCGCAGCCAAGCTTCCAGATCGGCGAAGAGCTGCTGATAGCCTGTGGCCTGCTCCCGGGGAGCGAAGGGGTGGATGTCGGCGAACCCGGGCCAGGTGATCGGCTCCATCTCCACCGCGGCGTTGAGCTTCATGGTGCAAGAGCCTAAGGGGATCATTGCAGAAGTGAGAGATAGATCCCGGTCTTCCAACCGCTTCAGATAACGGAGCATTTCCGTTTCCGAGTGGTAGCGGTTGAAGACCGGATGCGTGAGGAAATCGCTCCGCCGCACCAGTTCCCGAGGTAGAGCATCCGGCAGTCCGGGCTCCAATTCCCGGACTCTGAAGCTGGGTGAACGCCCCAAGCTGAAGATTTCTACCAGCTCATCCACGTCTTCCGCAGAGGTCGTCTCGTCCAGGGAAATCCCTATACGAGTGTCGGATATGCGCCGGAGGTTGATTCGATGCTCCAGCGCCGTCTTGAAGACCCGCTCGATCCGCTCCGGGTCGGTCTCTATGCAGAGAGTGTCGAAGAATTCCCGGTGTACGACCCGGTAATCGAGGCGCCGCAGCGCTTCGGCTAAAGTTACCGCCAGGCGATGCACCCGCTTTGCGATCGCCTTGAGGCGTTCGGGGCCGTGGTAGACTGCGTACAGCCCCGCCATCACGGCTAGGAGGACCTGGGCGGTGCAAACGTTGCTGGTCGCCTTCTCCCTGCGAATGTGCTGTTCCCGGGTCTGTAGGGCCATGCGCAAGGCCGGCCTCCCGGCGCTGTCCCGAGATACGCCGATGATCCTTCCCGGGACGTGGCGTTTGTACGCTTCCCGAGTGGCGAAGAATGCCGCGTGGGGGCCGCCGTATCCCAAGGGCACCCCGAAGCGCTGAGAGTTGCCCACTGCTATGTGCGCACCGAGTTCTCCCGGCGGGGTGAGAAGGGTGAGTGCCAAAAGATCGGTGACCATGGTGACCAGTGCTCCGGCTGCACCGGCCTGCTCGCACAAGCTTCTGAAGTCGCGAATACGCCCATCGGTCGAGGGATACTGGACCAGCGCCCCTATCACCCCCGCTCCGAACTCGAAATCATCCGGTTCGGCTACCACCACCTCCACGCCGCGAGCCTCCGCTCGGGTTCTCACCACGGCGATGTTTTGGGGATGGCATCCCGCGTCCACCAGATAAACTGGGTGCTCTCCGTGCCCCACCACCGATAGGGTCATCGCCATGGCCTCTGCGGCAGCGGTGGCCTCGTCCAGCAGGGAAGCGTTGGCGATCTCCAGCCCGGTAAGATCGGACACCATGGTCTGGAAATTCAGCAGGGCTTCCAGGCGGCCTTGAGCGATCTCCGGCTGGTAAGGGGTATAGGCCGTGTACCACCCCGGGTTTTCCAGCACGTTCCGCCTGATCACCGCGGGAGTATGACACGCGTAGTAGCCCATCCCGATATAAGACTTGTAAACCTGGTTCTGGGATGCCAGCTCCCTTAGGGCTTGCAACACCTCTGCTTCGGTTCGCGGGGCGGGAAGCTCGAGCGGTCTGCGGAGTCTTATCTGCTCGGGCACTAGAGTGTCGATCAGAGCATCCAAGGACTCGTAGCCCAGCGTCTCGAGCATTTCCTGTACGTCCTCGGGACGCGGTCCGATGTGCCGACTGACGAACCGGTCGGGGTGCTCCAGTGAGGTCGCCGCAGAGGCCGTCTTAGCGGCGGGGGGGGCGGTACTCATCGCTCAGAGATTCACAGTGGACACTAGGAGCTTCCGCCCCTACTCGCCGATGTGCTGGGCGTAGTCGGCGGCAGTCAACAGCTGGTCCAGCTCGGTCGGATTGCGAACCCTGAGCCGTATCATCCAGCCCTCCCCGTAGGGGTCCTTATTCACCAAGCTGGGGTCTCCCTCTAGAGCCTCATTGACCTCCACCACTTCCCCCGCCACGGGGCAGAACAGCTCGGATACGGCTTTGACCGCCTCGATCGTGCCGAAGACATCCATGCGGGCGAACTTCTCGCCCACCTCCGGCAGATCGACATAGACTACGTCGCCCAGCTCGCTCTGCGCGTAATCGGTGATCCCGATCTGTACTACCCCGGGATCGTCGGTCTGCTTTACGTATTCGTGCTCTTCGGTGTAGTGCAAATCTTCCGGGATCTTTGACATTGGACTATCGGGTGGTTTGATGGATGATCGTCGCGGCGAAGCTTATGCGTACCGGGCCGAGGTGTCAAGCAGCGTCCGGTAGGTCGGAAAAGAGATCTTTAAGCTGTCCATATGCTTCTCCCTCCGCTAGGTAGCACTCCCACGACTCGGGCTGCGCTGCGGGTCGCTGGCCGGTGCACTCCGGAACCCGGGTAGCTTCCAAGGCCTTCTCTTTGAAATCGCGCCAAGGTCTTACGTCCAGCCTGGCCGCCGCCAGCTCGCTGCACTGTTCCGCTGCATAAAACAGCCTTGCGGGCTGACCGGAGGCGTACCATGCCTCGCGGGTCATGCGGCCGGCCGCAGCGTGTCCAGGATCGGTCGAGGATGGGCGGAAGCTCAGCACCACCGTGGGCCGGAATTCGGCGAGCAGCCTAAGCAGAGAGTCAGGCCCCGAGATCGGCTCCTCCCGCTCTATACCGAATTCGCGAAACAAGCCGGTGATCGTGGCCGTCGGTCGGGGATCGGCCGTCACTCTGGCCAGACGGACCTCGATGCCGGCGTCGCAGTAGCGGGCCAAGGTGCCGCCGAACTGACAGGCCGCGTCACACGGATGTGCGGTCACGATCAGCAGTTTGCCGGCGGCTCCCAGTGCCTTTCGTGCGGCCCGCTTGCGAATTTCACGCCAAGCCTCCCACGCCGCGGCCCTGAGCTGGTCGAGCGATCCACCGTTGTCCAGAACTATGTGACTGCGGCGCCGCTTTTCTGCCGAAGGCAGCTGCGCCGCCAGCATCCGATCGGCTTCCTGGGGGTCGAGCCCCCGCAGCGATATCAGTCTCTCTTTCCTGAGCTCGGTGGGAGCGTCAATCAGCACGATCAGGTCGAACGAGGCCGGGTCCAAGGTCTCGAACAAAAGCGGGATGTCGCTAACCAGCACACAGTCTCCTCGGGCTTCCGCCTCCGCCGCCAGAGCCCGGCGCCGCTCTTGCACAGCCGGATGAACGATAGCGTTCAGGTCCTCTCGGATACGGGAGTCCCGGAAGACCAATTTCCGCAGCGCGGCCCGATCGAGCTTACCGTCGGGCAGGATGACGCTATCGCCGAAACGCCTGCGGATCGCTTCCAAGACGGGGGATCCAGGCCGCTCTAGTTCTCTCACCAGTTGGTCGGCGTCAATCACCGTGGCGCCCCACTGGGAGAACCAGCCGAGGACGGTGCTTTTGCCGGAAGCTATGTTGCCCGTCAGGGCGACGTCGAGCATCTCCCGGTTCCGCCGGGCGGTGCCCCGAGGCGCCGTTCAGAGGAGGCTGGTTTGGGCTGCATCCGGTCGCGGGATCTCGTGGCATCGGCGGCAGCGGGCCTCGTAACTTTCGCTGCCGCCGACCATTATGGTCGGCGAATGGTAGGGGGCGGGATGGCCGTCTATCAGGCGCTGATTTCGGCATGCCGGGTCACCGCAGCGCACGCAGATAGCGTGCAGCTTGTCCACCCGCTCGGCTATGGCCAGCAGTTGAGGCATGGGACCGAAGGGCTCGCCTCGGAAATCGGTGTCGGTGCCCGCCAAGATCACCCGCACACCTAGCTCCGCCAGGGCGGTGGCCACCGCGACAATCCCGTGGTCTAAGAACTGGGCCTCGTCAACCGCCACTACCGTGGTGTCGGGCCGGACTTTCTCGGCGATCTCGAGCGAGTTGCTGACCGGCTGGGCTTCGACGGCCAGCCCGTCGTGGGTCGTCACCGAGTACACGCCGTAGCGGTCGTCTAGATGCGACTTGAACACCTGCACTTTTTGCTTGGCGATGACCGCCCGGCGTACCCGACGAATCAGCTCCTCGCTCTTGCCACTGAACATGACTCCCGCAATTACTTCGATCCAACCGCCCGGGCCTTTCTGGTACATAGTGCTCAGCTTACCGGAACTCGAGAGCGGATGCAAGCGACCCAGGGTGTCGGGGAGTTGCGTTTCCGCCCACTATAGCGATATTGCGAGGGCTAAAGGGGTGGCCAGGTGAACAAAGCTCAACTGATCGATACACTGGCTAAACGGGCGAACCTACCCCGGACCCAGGCCGCTCGGGTGATAGAGTTGCTCTTCGGAGCCAACGGGTTGATCGCCTCGGAGCTGAGACGCGGGGGAAGAGTCCAGATCACCGGGTTCGGCACTTTCCTGGCCAGAAAGCGCCCGGCTCGCATGGGGCGCGATCCTAGGACCGGGGACCCGATTCCCATCGATGCCGCTCTAGCTCCGTTGTTTCGCGCAGGACAGGCTCTCAAAGACACTCTCAATCGCAGGCGTTGAGCTCAGCGGGGATCCAGTACTGCTGAAACTCTCTTGCCCCGTAAAGTCATCCCGTTGAGCTCCCGCAGGGTTTGCTCGGCGACGGGCGCCCGGATGTCTATCAAAGCGAACCCTTCGTGCAGCTCCACGCGCCCCACATCGTCCTTGGGGAGCCGCACTCCGTTCAGCAATGCCCCTACCAGGTCGGAGACTTTCACGCGATCCTTACGGCCCACGTTAACCCTGAGCCTCACCCAGGCGGACACGGCTTCGTCTCGCTGTGGCGGGCGTGCAGTCAACGACAGCGCGGCTGCAGCGACCAAAGCCGGATCGTATTCGGAAAACAGGGGCTCTAGCGCCAAAAGCTCGGCTGAGAGAGAGCCTTTCTGAAGGCGATCCCGCACCCGCTGCCTCAAAGTGAAAAGCAGATCTCGGGCGCGGTCCGGAGCGGCGCTCAGCTTGAGCGGTCTCAGAGGGGAGGCTATGACCTCCAGATATTCCAGCTGACTAGCCGAAACCAGCGCCGCTATCTCCTTGGCCTGGGTCTTGAGCCAGGCTAACAGCTCGGCGGAGGGCAGGTCCAGGACCAGAGCCCAGTCATAAGTGGGAGCGTCTGCGGGAGGGGCGGGAGGCTCTTGGTCCGGGTACGAGGGCGCCTGGCTCGGGTCCAGCACCAGAGGGCGCGCTGGATTGAGCAGATCTAGCGCGGTGCGAAGCGCATGGGATCGCTGCTCGATGGGCGTGACTCCGTACCAGACGGGTCCGAGCGGCTCGGCCGGCGGTGGCGCGGCCGGAACGGTCGGCGCACGGTGAGCATGTCTTTTGAGAAAGTCCTCCGCGGCCGACTCCCTCGAGGTGAGTACCAGGCGTTGCGCTCCGGGGGCTTCGGCGAGCAAAAGATCGAGCTGCTTGAGCTGACCTAGGGCTCGGATATTCTCGGGCCAGCCTATCACGACATACGAGATGGTGTCCAACTTGAGAGCAGCCCGGCCGATCAGTTCCATCGCGTCGGGAACGGTCGCCGCTAGACTGCGCAGGCAGTTTTCTCGCAGCAAGCGTTCGGTGCGGGCCAAACCGGTGCACCAGTGGACTGGAGCCAAGCCTGGGAACCGCTCGAGGGCCTGGCCCAAGGACGCAGCCAGATCCTGCTCCGGGACTAGCGCCAAGAGCGCAACTCCAGAACCGGCCGGAAGCAGGCGCGACAGAATGGGAATGGTGGCCCAGGCTGCCGGGGGGCAGACGTAGACTAAACTCTTACCGCTCTCCAGGGCTGCCCGGTGGGAGGCGTCGAATGCAGGAGCGAACTTCCAGTGCACCACGACCTCGTTTGTGAAAGAGCCGCAGAAGCCTTCCTCAGTATCTTGATGCTAACTGCTACTGGGTTCGGCTTCAACCGCGGGGCCGTTTCCCGAACGCAGTGCGATATGGGGGTAGATGGGCTAAATTCGAAGCGATGGCGCTGGTGGTTCTGGTGGCCTCGGTCGGGGTGGTCTTAGCGACGCCCCTTGTTGCGTCCCAGGGCGGCGAGCGCAAGAGCGCCCGCGATCTGGGCGTGGTAGTTGGGGTCCTGCCTCCCGGACCCAACAACGCCATCACCGATGTAGACGGGGTTCTGGTCGGGCAGGTCACCGTAGTCGCGGGGGATTCGGTCAACACCGGAGTCACGGCGATTTTACCCCACGGGGGAAACATCTTCAGGGAAAGGGTTCCTGCCGCGATCGTGGTGGGGAACGGGTTCGGCAAACTCGTAGGTTTCACCCAGGTGCAGGAACTCGGCGAACTGGAGTCTCCCATCGTGCTCACCTGCACGCTGTGTGTGCATCGGGCGGCCGACGCGCTGGTCGGGTATCTGCTGTCCTTGCCCGGCAATGAGGATTTAAGATCGGTCAATGTGGTGGTGGGCGAGACCAACGACGGCTTCCTGAATCACATAAGACTCAGGCCGGTGACCGAGGGCGACGTGCTGCGGGCTCTGCGCGTCGCCAAAGGCGGTCCTGTGGAGCAGGGGAGCGTCGGGGCGGGTAGGGGGACGCGGGCGTTCGGTTGGAAGGGGGGTATAGGTACTTCCAGCCGAAGGCTGCCGGCGACGCTGGGGGGATGGACGGTGGGCGTACTGGTGCAGTCCAACTACGGCGGCGTGCTGACCATCAATGGTGCCCCGGTGGGCGTGGAGCTGGGTAGATATTACCTGGGCGATGCTCTTCGTTCGCCCGAAGAAGTGAACCCGGGCGGCTCGATAATGATAGTAGTGGCCACCGATGCTCCCTTGGATCACCGCAATTTGGAGAGGCTGGCGCGGAGGGCCCTTGCGGGGCTCGCCAGGACCGGAAGTTCGATGAGCAACGGTTCCGGGGACTACGTGATCGCCTTTAGTACCGTGAAGGTGTCGCAGTTCTCGGCGGTGTCAGCGTTGAAAAACGAGGAGATGAGTCCCCTTTTTCAGGCTGTAATAGAGGCGACCGAGGAGGCGATTTACAACTCCCTTTTTCTGGCGACAACGGTCAGAGGCTATCGGGGCACGGTGGAAGCGTTGCCCCTCGACACCACGGTAGCGATTCTCCGGCGTTACGGAGCGATCAAGGAGCGCTGATGTTCAGGATCGGGCTGTTGGGCATTTTGCTCTGCTTGCTGGTCCATCCGCTCGCGGCCCAAGGGGGTCGGGGAGGGAGGGCACTGAAGGTCTACATCTCCGCCGACATGGAGGGGGTGGTAGGGACGGTGACTCCCGATCAGCTCGGGCCTGGAGGGTTCGAGTACGAGCGTTACCGTCGCTTCATGACGGCGGAGGTCAACGCGGCGATTGCGGCGGCCAAGTCGGCAGGAGCCACCGAGATAGTAGTGAGCGACTCCCACGGCAACGGGGAGAACTTGTTGATCGAAGAGCTCCCCGAGGACGTGACCGTGGTGCGTTCCTGGCCTCGGCCTCTAATGATGATGCAGGGTATCGACAGCACCTTCCACGCCGCCATCTTCATCGGTTACCACGCCTCCGCGGTGAATCCTCGGGGGGTGAGAGCCCACACCATATCGAGTGCTAGGTTGCAGGACCTGCGTTTGAACGGGCGATCGATGCCCGAGGGCGGGATCAACGCCGCCATTGCGGGCTACTTCGGGGTGCCGGTGGTGATGGTATCGGGGGACGACGTGGCAGTAGCCGAGCTGCGAGCCTTGCTGGGCGATGTGGAAGTCGCGGTGGTCAAAAGGGCGTTGAGTTTTCATTCGGCCGAGACTATGACTCCCGAGGCAGCGCGGCGGTTAATCGCGGAGAAGGTAGCTGTGGCGCTGCGGCAGCTGGAGCGATTCAAGCCCTTGGTCATTACCGCTCCGGTTGCGCTGGAGTTGAGATTCAAGCACTGCCGACCCGCCGAGATGTTGGCGTATTTGCCGATCGTGGAGCGGGTGGACGCCCATAGCATCCGCTATGTGGCTACCGACATATTGGAGGCTTCGCGGTTCCTCGAGTTCGTCACCACCTACGCGTTTACCTTGGAGCCTTGAGACGATGAGCGCCGAAGAGTTCCCCTTGTCCAAGAACCTGCAGTATTTGAAGGCATCCGAGACAGTTTGGATAAGCCAGGAGGCTCAGCGGCGCCGGGCTGCCGGGGAGGATATCATCGACCTCTCGGCCGGTGAGCCGGATTTCGACACACCCAAGATCGCGGCGGAGGCGGGGATCCGAGCGATTCAGCAGGGCAAGACGCACTATCCCCCTACGGCAGGGATCCTGGAAGTCCGGGCTGCGGTGGCCCATCATCTGTCGTTGCTCTCGGGCGGGCGGCCGGTCAATGCCGACAATGTGGTCATCTCCACCGGAGCCAAGCAGTCGATCTACAATGCGTGCATGACGCTTTTCGGCCCTGGAGACCGAGTGCTGATACCTTCGCCGGCGTGGGTCTCATATCCGCAGATAGTCTATCTGGCGCGGGCCGAGCCGGTGCTGGTTCCGGGGGACATAGAGTGGAGTCTGAAAGTGGACGTGGATACCCTGGCCCGGCATGCCGATAACAGAACTACCGGGATGATCCTCTGCACCCCGGTAAACCCGACCGGAGCGGTCTATTCTCGTGCCGAGCTGAAAGCTTTGGCCGAGTGGACCACCAGCCGGGGGATGTGGCTTATCTGCGACGAGATATATCGGAGAATCCATTACGGTTCCGGTCCGGCTCCTTCGGTGCTGGATCTTCCCGACGAGCTTTTACAACGGGTGGTGGTGATCTACGGCGCGAGCAAAGCCTACGCCATGACGGGGTGGCGGGTGGGCGTGGCTCTAGCCCCGCGGCCGGTAGCCAAGGCGATGGTCGCCCTTCAGACGCACGTAACCTCCGGCGCTTCGCAGCCGGCCCAATGGGCCGCGGCTGCCGCCTTCGGGGACGATCGGGTGGAAGCCGATGTAGCGGCGATGGTGGAAGCCTTCCGCCGGCGGCGCAATTTGGTGGTCAGTTACTTCCGCCAGTATCTGCCGGGGGTGGAGTTCGTCGATCCGCTGGGAGCATTCTATTTCTTCTTCCGCGTGGACCAGTATTTCAACGGCGGAATTTCGAGCGCTGCCGACTTTTGCCAGCAGCTCATGGCGAGCGAAGGGGTGGCGCTGGTGCCGGGTGACGCGTTCGGGGATCCGCGGTGGGTGAGGCTTTCCTTCGCGGCGTCGGAGAAGGATCTCAGCCGCGGGCTGGAGCGCCTGGCGCGCTTCGCCCGGAAACTGCAGGCGGCGCACGCCGCCCCGTAGGGGATTGGGACAGCTGATGCCACGCTCCCGAAGACGATCGGCGCTGACGGCACGGAGCGAAGACCTCTCCGCACGGGTGCAGCCTTTGAGCGGCGCTCTACCCGCTATCACGTTCAACTGGGATCCCGAGACCGAAATCTTGTGGGGTCATTTCAGCGGGCCCGATGCAACTGGAGGCTTGACCGGGTCGGTGGAAATCGCGGGGGCGGACGGAGCTTATGTGGTGCTGGACGTGAACCGAGGAGTGCTCACCGGTCTGGAGATCGCGGTGTGGCCCAAGACCACGGTGGTACCGGGATTGAAACCGCCGAAGACTGCTTCGAGCGGAGCGTTGAGCATCCCATCGCGGCCCTCGCAGCCGGGGATCGCGGCGGTGGAGCTGGAAACGTTCTTGGCGGCCGAGAGGAGCGAGGATCATTCGGTGGTGCACCTCATGGTCGGCCCAAAGCGCAGCGCGGCGGCAGTGCAGCTGGCCGACAATCTCCTGCTGGAGGTTGACCAGGCGGGTCGGATCGCGGGATTCTGGCTCCTCAACGTGCCGCCTGTGGTGCGCTCGGAAGAGTCGTCGCCGTGATCCTGATTTTCACTCTGGCAGCGCTGTACGCTTTTGCGGCGGCGGTCCCCCAGGCCGCATCTCAGGAGCGAACCTTGGTGCTAGCCAATGGCCATTTTTGGACGGCGGATTCGGCGGTCCCTTGGGTGGAAGCGGTGGCCATACGCGGGGGATGTATAGTCGCCGTGGGGTCCCGGGAAGAGGTGATAGGTTCGGTCGGGGACGGGGTAGCTGTGGAAGATCTTCGGGGCCGATTCGTGGTGCCCGGGTTCATCGACACCCATACCCATTTCAACCGTGCCGGCGAGCTGCTCTTGGGGGTCAATCTTCTGAACGTGGCGGACGATGCAGGATTCCGGAGTAGGGTGACGCAGGCCCATGCCCGTTTGCCGTCGGGGTCCTGGATGGTGGGTGGCGATTGGGGTGCGTACGCCCCGGGCTCCGACTGGGTACCTTCGCGCAGCCTTTTGGATTCGCTAGTCGGGGACCGGCCGGTGCTGCTCAACAAATGGGATCGGTCGGTTTATTTGGCGAGCGCTGCAGCTCTCAGGGCGGCGGGCATCGATCCTTCGGGTCACTCTGGGAGGGTGAGCGGGGAAGAGCTCGAGCGAGTGCGAGCTGCGATCCCGCGTCCCTCGTTCGAACAGCGGCTAGCTGAAGCCAGATTGGCGCTGGCAGATTTGGCGCGGCATGGGGTTACTACCATCCACGACAACACGCCGGCCGGGGCGATGCAGGTTTTTCAGTACCTCAGGGAGCGGGACTCGCTTTCGGTACGAGTCTGCGCTCGCCCCACTCTGGATCGGGTTGAGGAGCTAGTCGCCTTGGGGATCGAGACCGGCTTCGGCGATTGGTGGCTCAAGATCTGCGGGCTCAAGGGCTTCGTGGACGGGATCATGGGCAACTCTACGGCGCGGTTTCGCCAGCCGTACCGGCACCTTCCCCACAGCAGCGGCCAGTGGCGGGCAATGATGGAGCCTGCGGGAAACATGGAGCGATTGCTTCGCCTGGCTGACTCTGCAGGGCTGGTGCCACAGGTGCATGCGATCGGCGATCTGGCGGTGGATACGCTGCTGGACCTTTTCGAGCAGGTCGTCAAGGAGAGTCGGGGGAGCTGGAGGGAGCGGAGGTTGCGCATAATTCATGCCCAGGTGGTGGAACCGGACGACTTTGCGAGGTTCGGGGCCTTAAAGCTGGTTGCGGAGGTTCAACCCTACCACGCCATCGACGACATGCGGTGGATGGAGGAAAGGATCGGAGAGCGGGCCCGGTGGGCCTATGCCTTCAGATCGTTGAAGCGGGGCGGTGCCGTTGTGGTGTTTGGCTCCGATTGGCCGGGGACCAATGCCTCGTGGTACCCTGCGGATCCTATTTTGGGGATCTACGCCGCGGTTACCCGGCAGACGCTGCAAGGAGAGCCTGCAGGAGGGTGGTTCCCCGAGGAACGGCTTACGGTCCAGGAGGCGCTGGAAGCCTATACCAAGGATGCGGCCTGGGCGGCGTACGAGGAAAACTGGAAAGGCAGGCTGCTGCCGGGTTTCGTGGCCGATCTTGCCGTGCTTTCGGAGAACCTGTTCGAGATTCCGCCTGCGAGGATCAAGGACGTGAGGGTAGTGGGTACCATGGTCGGCGGGCGCTGGGTCTATCGAGCCGAGCCGTGAATCGATCGAAAGAGCTTCAGGCTTACGTAGTCGAGCTATTTGCAGCGGAAGACGCGGTTCTGGCTGAGATACGGCGGGAACATCGCAACGCCGGTCTTCCGGACATCGCCATCTCGGGGGAGGAAGGGCGGGTACTCCAGGTTCTGCTTCGGGCCGCGGGCGCGCGGCGGGTGCTGGAAGTGGGGACCTTGGGAGGCTACAGCGGCGTGTGGATCGCGCGCGCCCTGGGGACGGGCGGTAAGCTCACCACGGTAGAGATCGATCCGCACTTCGCGCGAACGGCTCGCCGGTCTTTCGAACGGGCTGGTGTGTCGGACCGAGTGGAAGTATTGGAGGGGCGAGCTTTAGATATTCTCCCCCGCCTGAAACCGGGTTTCGATGCGATTTTCTTGGACGCCGATAAGGAGCCTCTGGTGGAGTATTACCGGCTATCTCTGCGCCTTTTGAGGGTGGGTGGGTTGTTGCTTTGCGACAACGCCTTCTTCAACGGCCGGGTAGTGGATCTAGCGGACCACAAGTCCGACATCGAAGGGGTCAGAGCCTTCAACCGGATGGCAGCAACCGATCCAAGACTGCTGGCCACGGTGTTGCCGGTGCGGGACGGTTTGCTGGTAGGCGTCAAGTTGGACGAGCGATAAAAGTGGCCGAACGATAGGAGGTACTTTCCCGGGAGGGCGCATGGAGTCAGGCTGGCGAACGGTTCTGGTCGGCGCGCTGGTGCTGGTGTGCTGGGTTTTTCCTCCCGCGCTCGAGAGCCAGCAGGGTAGGATGCTCCGCTATGTTCCTCGTCAGGGGAGCATGACGCGCACCGTGTTGAGCGCTCGGGGGACCGTGGTTCTTAGGGACAAGACCGGCGGGGTTGTGTCCGGGGACAGCATAGTGGGCGAGATGTACCACCTAGCTGGGGTGACGCGGAGGGTACTCTCCGCCGGTGGGGAGCGCAGTCTGCTCGAGGTGACGGTGGACTCCTTGCGCACCCGTGCGCGCTTGCTGGGGCAAGCCTGGAGCGAGAGGGCGGTTGCAGACAGTCTGCGACATCCTTTCCGGGTCGAGCTCGATACTCGTCATCGGTGGCTCACTCTTTCTCCCTGGGAGGCGGTTTCCGCCCTGCCGGAGTGGCTGGGTGTGGAGTTCCCCGAGGAGCCGGTGGCCGAAGGAGGGAGTTGGAGTTATCGGTCCAGCTATACCGTGCCGGAGGTACTCAATGCGCTTTTCGAGCTTTACGTCAACGGTACGGTGGACGGCAGCTTGAACGTGGTACTGGACAGTGCCGTCCCGCGGCTTACCGACACGCTGATCTACTTTACCGTGCAGCGTCATCTGGGCCCGGCGACTTTGCCGGCGGTCGACGCCGGCGACAGCGCCGAGATATCGCTGGCCGGGGCGTCGTCGGGCATTTTCGTTTGGTCCACCGGGTGGCAGGCTTTCGTGTCCGGATCGGAGCAGCTGAGGCTGCGGGGGAACTTGAGGGGGATGGGCAGAGAAGGGTTGAGGGAGGCGGAGCTCACGTGGACGGTTGTTCGGCGCTTGCAGCTGCGTCCCTGATCGCTCGAGGAAGCGGCGGCTGGCGGGACGCGGGCCGGTAATGAAGCTCGCCCATTTAGCCGATGTGCATCTCGGGTTCCGCCAGTATCACCGTCACACTCCGGAAGGTATCAATCAACGCGAAGCCGACGTGGCTCAGGCCTTCAGGTGGGCGGTGCAGGACCTGGTCGCGTGCCGACCCGATCTGATAGTCATTGCGGGTGACCTGTTCCATTCAGTGCGCCCTCCCAACGGTGCCATTCTGGAGGCCTTCGTCCAGCTCTCCCGGATGCGGGCTGCCCTGCCCGACTGCCCCGTGCTGATAATAGCCGGAAACCACGACACTCCTCGTTCCGTGGAGGCCGGTTCGATACTCAAGTTGTTCGAGGAGATCCCCGGGGTGGTGGTGGCCACCAAAGAAGTGCGCCGGGTGATTTTGGAACAGCTGGATGCCTCGGTTTGGCTCGTTCCCCATGCCGCTTTGGTGGGTGGAGCACAACCGGAGTTGGTTCCCCGGGATTCATCGCGGCGCCAAATTTTGGTTGCTCACGGCGAGATCGCCGGAGTACTACCTGGAGACCGCTCGTCTTTGGAGTACGGCGGGGTGGTGCTGGAGCCTAAGGATCTTCATTTGGATCGGTGGAGCTACGTGGCTCTGGGGCACTACCACGTGGCTCATCGAGTAGCGCCCAACGCCTGGTACTGCGGGGCCCTGGAGTACGTGAGCCCCAATCCTTGGGGCGAGCTCAGAGACGAGGCGAAAGGGGGAAAGCCGGGAAAGGGGTGGCTGCTGGTGGAATTGGAGGATGCGGTACGGGTCGAGTTCCACCCGGTTCCTCTCGCTCGGAGGCTGATAGATCTGGAGCCCATCGACGGCAGCGGCAGAGGGGCGGAGGAGATCAGTCTTCTTTTACGACAGCGCGTCGAGCGAGTTCCCGGGGGTATCGAAGGGCAGGTGGTAAGGCAGGTGGTTTACAACGTGCCCCGTTTGGTGGCGCGGGAGTTGGACCATGCGCTGATTAGGGACTACAAGTCCAGGGCGCTGCACTACCATCTGGATGTGCGCTGGCCTGCTCCGCGCCGGGAGGTAGGCGTCGGGGCCCCGGGGCGGAGCGCGAGGCTGGAGGAGATCGTCGCTGATTTCTTGAAGAAGCGGGTGTTGCCGCCGGGCATGGATCGTGGGCGCCTGATGGAGCTTGCCGCCGGGTACTTGGCGGTGGTGGAACGGGAGACGGTCGAAGTGGGCCCCGACTAGAGCCGCACGATGCAGATCCACCGCCTGAAGCTGGTGAACTTTCGCCAGCACGCCGACACCGAAATCGTCTTCGGTCCTGGGATCACCGGGATTATCGGCCCCAACGGCTCGGGCAAGACGACGCTGCTGGAGGCGATAGCTTGGGCCTTCTACGGGAGTCCTGCGGCGCGAGGCACTCGCGATTCCATCAAGCGGGTTCAGGCGCCTCCCCGCTCGCAGGTGCGGGTAGAGGTGGAATTCTCCCTCGGCGCGCACCATTACCGGGTGGCTCGGGGGCTCTATCAGGCGGAACTCTACCAAGACGGCTCTCCTTCGCCGGTAGCCGATTCACATCAGGAGGTAACCGCTAAGCTACAGCGCCTCTTTGGAATGAGCCGGGAGGAGTTTTTCAGCACCTACTTTACGGGGCAGAAAGAGCTCGCCGTGATGGCCAACCTGGGTCCCGCCGAGCGAGGCAGGTTTCTTTCGAAGATCCTAGGTTACGAGAAGCTACGGGCGGCGCAGGATGTGGTCCGCAGTCGCAAGGCACAGATTCGCTCGGAGCGCGAGGGCGTGGAGAAGGGTTTGCCGTCCCAAGAGGAGTTGGAACGGGAGCGCAGCGATGCGGTCGCGCGGCTCGAGGAGGCTCGCCAGTCGTACGAAGCAGCGGAGCGAGAGCTCGCCGCGGCGCAAGCCGCTTTGGAATCGGAGAAGCCCGAGTGGCAGCGGATGGTGGCGTTGAGGGAGTCGGTGCTCGCGTTGGAAGGCGAGCGCAAGGTAGCCGAGCAGCATGTGGAGGAGGCGCGTCGAGAGTGCGAGCGAATCGATCGCCAGTTGGCCGAAGCTCTAGCGGCGCGGGCCAAGCTGAAGGAGTTGGAGGGAGCACTTTCGGAGGTCGCCGGACTGAAGGAAGAAGAGGACCGCTTGGAACGGGAGGCCAGGGCGGCGGGACAGCGGCGCGCGCTGGCCGGTCGCCGCCGAGAGGTTGAGCATCAGCTCAACCGGCTGAAGGAGCGTTTAGCTGAGATGGCGGGCGCGGAGGCATCTCTGGAGAGGGCGGGCCGACTCCTGGCTGAGTCGCAAGCGGTGCTCGAGAAAGCGTTGGCGGAGGAGGAGCAGCTGCGCACTTCTTGGGTGAGGGATCGCCAAGATGCGGAGACCAAGCGCCAGGCGCTTCGGGACCAGTACCGAGAAATTGCGATGCACCGGGAGAGCATTCTGGCTGCTGGTCCGGCGGGTAAGTGTCCCACTTGTCTCAGGCCTTTGGGCGACGAGTACCAAACCGTGTTGGAGACCTTGGCGCGCCAGCTGGAAGAGATCGAGCTGAACGGCAAGTTTTTCCGGCAGCGGCTCGAGCAGTTGGCCGATCCGCCGGCGGAGTTGCGGCAGGCCGAACGCCGGCGGGAGCGGGCTAAGCGGGAGTCGGAGAAAGCTCTTCAGGAACTGACCCGGGCCAAAGAGCGGGTCCGGGAGCTGAAAGAGCTGGAGGTTGAGCACCGCGAGCTGGAGTCTAGAGCCGCCAAGCTGGATCGGGAGATCGGGGCGCTGCCCGACACCTACGATGGGGAGCGGCACCAGGCGGTTCGTTCCCGGTTGCGGGAGTTGGAGCCCGAGGTCTCCCTGGCGGAGCGTTTGAGGGTGCGAGCGGAGAGTGCGGATCGTCTGGTTGCGGAAGCCGAGGCGGCGGAGCGGCGGTTATCGGAGCGCGAGTCGCGGCTGGCAGAACTGGCTCGCGCCATCGAAGAGGCCGGTTACAGCGAAGAGCGTTTTACTGCAGCCAAGGGCCGATACGAGGCTGCAGAGGCTAGGGTGCGCCGAGCTGAGTTGGCGGCGGCGCGGGCCGAGGGTAACAGGAAGGTGGCCGAGGAGTCGCTGCGCAACGTGGAAAGGCGACTGGAAGATCGAAAGGAGCGGCTTGTTCGCCTGAAGCAACTGGATGCGGAGCTCGCCCTGCACGAGGAGTTGGACCGCGCCTTTCAGGAGGTGAGGTCGGCGCTCAACGCTCAGATGCGCCCCGAGCTTTCGGAATTGGCGTCCAGTTTTCTGGCCGATCTGACTGAGGGCCGATACACCGAGTTGGAGCTGGACGAGGACTATGAGATCTTGATCGTCGAAGAGGGGCGGGCTAAGCCGGTGTTGTCGGGAGGGGAGGAGGATATCGCCAACTTGGTGCTGCGCTTGGCCATCAGCCAGATGGTGGCCGAGCGGTCGGGACAGCCGCTTTCTCTGCTGGTGCTGGACGAAGTCTTCGGCAGCTTGGATGAGCGGCGCCAGGACCAGGTATTGACTCTGCTGCGCAGGCTGGCAGATCGATTTCCTCAGGTGATTCTGATCACTCACGTAGAGTCGGTGCGAGAGGGTTTGGACCGGATAGTGAGACTGAGCTTCGATCCCAGCAAGGGCACGGCGGTGATAAGCGAAGACCAAGGGTTGGTACCGCATGGAAATGTGGCAGCCTGAGCAATCGGTTCAGGGTCCGTTTCGGATTTCTGAGCGCGACATCGGACCTTTGAACCGCCTGTTTTCGGAAGCTTTTACCGAGCGTTATCGACGGGATGGTCTAGTGGGCGTGCGGGTTCCGCAATTGAACCAGGCGGTATGGCGCTACGCTTTGAGGGATGCGGGTGAGGGCGCGATGTTGTGGCGCGACGAGCGCAACGAGATCGTGGCGTTCAACATCGCGCATTGCTCCGGCGCCGAGGGCTGGATGGGTCCTTTGGCCGTGCGGCCGGACCGGCAAGGTTTGGGTCTGGGGCGAGCCATCGTTACCGCAGGGATCGACTGGTTGAAACACCGCGGTGTCAGGACCCTGGGTTTGGAGACGATGCCGCGGACGGTGGACAACATCGGTTTTTACAGTCGAATCGGTTTCGTCCCGGGTAAACTCACCGTTACGATGACCGGCGACATAGCGGGCCGTTCTGGCGGGGTGCGTTTTCAGCGGCTGGCCGAGGCCACCCCTTCGGAGCATCGCTGGCTGATAGACCGGTGCCGGGAGGCGCTTCAGCGGAGGGTTCCGGGTTACGATTTCACCCGGGAGCTTGTTCTTACGCAGGACTTGAACCTGGGCGATACCGTGATCGTCGTGCGGGGCGATGCGGTGGCTGCTTTCGCCCTCTACCACTCGGTTTCGCTGACGGAGGCACGGGCTGCGGAGGAGCTCAGGGTATTGAAGTTGTTCGCGGATTCTCGGGAATCGTTCGACCAAGTGATCGCGGCTTTGGAGAGCGCCGCTATTCGGTTACAGTTGCGCAGGGTGGCGGTGCGCTGCCAGACGGCCTACGGAGACGCCTACCGGAGCTTGATCCGGCGCGGATATCGGGTGCGGTGGACCGATCTCAGGATGTACCTACCGGGTCACGCCGAGCCCGAGCCCCAGGGCGGCGCCGTGTTGTTCTCCAACTGGGAGATTTAGGTACTCGCCGTCAGTGCAAGGACTCCAGGGCCCTGCGCAGCCGTTGGTCGGCTTCCTCGACTACGGGCTCGAGTTCCGGGTTCTTGACCAAACTGAACATGGCTCGAGGATCGGCGATCGACACCGAGACGCCGTCGCCTTCCTGCTGGACTACCACGTTACAAGGTAGAAGCAGCCCGATCTGAGGTTCCGCACCCAGCGCCCGGTGGGCGAGCGTGGGGTTGCAGGCACCGAGAATCACGTAAGGTTTGAACTCCACATCCAGCTTCTTCTTGAGCGTCTCCTTTACGTCAATCTCGGTGAGGATCCCGAAACCCTCTTTGGCGAGCGCCTCGGAGACGCGAGACTTGGCTTCTTCCAGGGTGATGCCTTTGAGCTCCTTACCGTATCCGTAGCTGGTAGTTTGCCTCATTGACCTTTCCTCCGGCAGCGAACTGTGGTAAACAAGCTAACACCCAGAGCGCAGAATCCCAATGCCGAGTCAGCTCTCTGAATTGCGGTTCGAATCCGATCGGACGATCCCCACGGCTATGAGCACCGCTCCCGCCGCCAGCGGCAGGTGGGCCCACCCCGAGGGCCAGGCTACCACGAATGCTAGCCCGATCCACAACAACACCAGTGCGAACCCTGCGAGGAGCCAGCGGTTCATTACGGTTGCCGGGAGAAGAACTCGCGTTGCAGCCGCAAGAGAAGGGGTATCGATCCCAGCACGGATATGAGGTTGGGGATAGCCATCAGCCCGTTCAGAGTGTCGGCTATATCCCAAACTAGATGCAGCGAGCCGACCGCACCGAGGTAGATGAAAATCAACCACACGATCCGGTACGGCAACGCGGCTTTAGCCCCCAACAGGTATACGATCCCGGTTTCTCCGTAGTAGCTCCAGCCGATGATGGTCGAGAAAGCGAACAGCACCAGCCCGGTAGTCACCACTAGGTGCCCCCAAGTTCCCGGAAGTCCGATTTGGAAGGCCTCGGCGGACAAGGCGGCACCGGTCTGCCCGCCGTGCCACGCCCCGGTTACCAGAATCACCAGTCCGGTGGTGGTGCAAATAAGAATGGTATCCACGAACACTTCGAAGATACCGTACAACCCTTGACGTACCGGATGGTCGGTGTCCGCTGCCGCGTGGACCATGGGGGCGCTCCCCAAGCCGGCTTCGTTGGAAAACAGGCCCCGGGCCACTCCGTAGCGGAGCGCCATCATGACCGTGCTGCCGGCGAATCCTCCGGTAGCCGCCGTTCCGCTGAAGGCGCCCTCCAATACCAAGCGCAGAGCCGAAGGTATTTCGCCGATTCTGGTAAGGATTATCACCATTCCGCCGCCCAGGTAAAACAGAGCCATGAACGGGACCAAGAACTGAGTTACCTCGGCTATGCGACGGATGCCCCCGAGAATCACGGCGCCCGTGACTACTGCCAGAACCACGCCCACTATTGCGGGAGGAACACCGAAGCTGGCTCTTATGCTCTCGGCTACGGAATTAGCCTGTACCATGTTTCCGATACCGAAGGCTGCAGCGGCCGTGAGGAAGGCGAAGATCGCTCCGAGCCAAGGAAGGCCGAGCCCTTTCTTGAGGGTGTACATCCCTCCGCCGCGCATGGTGCCGGTGGAGTCCGGTTCCCGGTAGTAGAGGGCCACGACGATTTCGGAGAACTTGGTGCACATTCCCAACAGTCCGGAAATCCAGAGCCAAAAGAGGGCTCCCGGTCCGCCGAGGAACAGGGCGGTGGCGACGCCCGCGATGTTCCCCACGCCGACGGTCGAGGCCAAGGCGGTGGCCACCGCCTGGAACGGGGTCACGTTGCCCGCGCCCCCTCCGTGGCGGGTAAGCTTGCCGAGGACTTCCCGCAGCGCCGTGCTCAAGCGGCGGAACTGCACCGCGCCGGTGAGGACCGTGAGCAACAAGCCGGTTCCCACCAGGAGGATCAGCATAGGAGCTCCCCAGACTAGGTTGTTGAGCCAGGCGTTCCAGGCGGCGATGGTTTCTACCATGGTATCGCTTGGGAAAGGGTCGGCACATGATACAGCATCTGATCGATCGGCGCCAAGTGGCGGTACTCGGTTGCTTGACGCTCCGGCTGCAGGTAGCCTATATTGACGCGGTTCGTGGAGCGATGAGCCCATTATTGAGCCAACAAGCTCGACAGCGCGGTCGGTTGCGGCATCGGATGTCATGCCCACGCGGTTGGGACGGCAGAGGATGCTGCGAGACCGCGGAACTTACGTGATCGGGCTTCAATAATCCTCTCGCTTCGCGGACTTAAGCCGCCGGCTCACTTGGGTGCGCCGGCGGTGTTTTTTGGCAATCGGCGGTTAACTTTCGGTGGGTTTCAACTGGGCTGCTGACCTTTTACTCAATGGGTGCGCGCGTATGAGTCGATCCAGATCGAAGGCTGCTTCCGCAGAGGTAGTGCCGGTGGGCACCGGCTCAATCGCTTCTCGGGTGCGCGAGATACTGGAAATCCTGGGAGAAGATCCGGAACGCCCCGGCCTTCGTAGAACACCGGACCGCGTGGAACAGACGCTCAGGACGCTGACTCGAGGTTACCGAGAGTCGGTGGAAGAGGTCGTGGCGAGAGCGGTGTTCGAGGAAAAGCACGAGAATATGGTCCTGGTGCGGGACATAGAGATATACTCGCTCTGCGAGCATCACCTACTTCCCTTTTTCGGCAAGGCTCACGTGGCTTACCTACCCAACGGGAAGATCGTAGGCCTTTCCAAGATACCGCGGCTGGTGGATGTGTTTGCCCGTCGGCTTCAGATCCAAGAGCGTCTGACCGACGAGATCGCAGATGCCTTGATGGCTGTCGCAAACCCGTTAGGTGTAGGAGTGGTGATCGAGGCTTATCACCTCTGCATGATGATGCGGGGAGTGGAAAAACAGAATTCCAAGGCGATCACCAGCGCGATGCGCGGAGCGTTCCGTGACGACGCCAAGACGCGGGACGAATTTCTGCGACTAGTGCACGGGGGATCATGGTCGGAGTAGGACTGCGGTACTCTTGAGCCTGGCCCTGGACATTCTCTACGAGCTGCGGGAGCTCACGGCCACTCCGGGCCGGGGCTGTACGCGGCTTGCATACACCCACTTCGAAGACGAGGCCCACGACCGCATTTGGGATCGCTTCTCCCGGCTCGGCTTCCAGCGCCTGCAGGACGCTGCAGACAACCTGTTCATCCTGCCCCGGGAAGCCCAGCCCGGCCAGCCGGTGATCCTGGTGGGAAGCCACCTGGATACGGTGAAGGAGGGAGGCTGGCTCGACGGGGCCCTGGGAGTGGCGGTGGGAGCCGAGGTGCTGCACCGACTCAAGCCCAACCCCGGTGAGGGGATCTCGGTTGGCTTGGTGGCGTTCCGGGATGAAGAGGGGGCCAGGTTCGGGAAGGGCCTGTTCGGCTCCAAGGTCTTCGCAGGGCGCTGCAGCGAAGAGGATTTGGAAGCCCGGGACGAAAGTGGAGTTTCCGTCCGGGAAGTGGTCCCCGATCCCGAAGGATGCCTCCGCTACCGACGCCCGGTCAGTCCGGTGGCCTATATGGAGTGTCATATCGAGCAGGGCTGCCGCTTGATTGACCGAGGGTGCCGGATCGGCGTGGTAAGCGGAATAGTCGGGATCAGGAGATTGGAGGTCCGGGCCGTGGGGAGGGCCAATCATGCCGGTACGACCGAGATGCACCGGAGATTGGACGCTCTGGTCCCGGTTGCCACATTGGTGGGAGGACTCCCCAAACTGGTTCAAGGCCGCGGCGATGCGGTGATCACCTGCGGTAAGATCTCGGTGCGACCGGGTGTGGCCAACATAGTTCCGGGGCTCGCCTCGGCCACGGTAGAGATTCGGGCGCCGGACTCGGCGATGCTCGACTCCATCGAAATGGAACTGCGCAGTGCGGCGGAGAAGCTCGAGCCACCCACGCCGCAGACCTCCATGTCGCCGATCCGGTTCGAGCGGCTGGTCGATATCCAGCCTGTGTTGACCGACCAGCATCTGGTGCGGCTGCTGGAGAAGACAGTTGCCGAGCTAGGCGTGCAAACGCTCCGCTTGTTTTCCATGGCTGGTCACGACGCGCAGCACGCTGCGCTGGTGTGTCCGGCGGCGATGTTCTTCATACCCAGCTTGAACGGCGTGAGCCACTCGCCCGCGGAGGACTCCAGAGCCGAGGATATCCAGCTCGCCGCTGAGGTCATGTTGCGCTGGGTGGAGCGCTGTCGCGCCTTTATCGCGGCGGGACGGTAACGCTTACCGGATGCGCCGGGGATGTTCATCGAGCTGGCCGAGATGCTGCGCTGTCCGGAGCCCCACGAGGAAAGCTTTTGCGTGGTGCTTCCCGACGAGATGGCGGGGCGAACGATATTGCGGGGCGTGATCGGATGTCCGGTCTGCCGCAAGGAGTTTCCGATCCGCGGTGGAGTGGCGGAGTTGGGCCCGGCGCCCAGCACCGGACCGGAATCGGAGCTCACCGGTGATCTGCCGGAACCGCAGGCGATTGCCGCGCTGTTGGGTCTGGGAGGGCCGGGGGGCTATGTGCTCCTCATCGGTGCTGCGACAGGGCTCGCGGCAGGTCTCGCGGCCTGGCTGGCCGGGATCCACTTTGTGGGGATCAACCCGTCGGGCGGCAGGTCCGTCTCGCCGGTTTTGAGCGTTCTGGTTTGCGATCGGATGGTGCCGCTCAGATCGTCCATGGCTCGCGGGGTGGTGGTCGGTCCCGATCTAGTGAGCGACTTCTGGATCGGGGAGGCGGCCAGGGTCGTGCTGCGGGGGCTTCGCGTGGTGGTTTTGGGCAGGGAGAGCTGCGAGATTGATAATCTGACGCAGCTTGCAGCCGGCAAGGGAATGTGGGTAGGTGAAAAGAGGGCCGAGGGAGGCCGCTAGGCGGGCCTACTGGGCGTAGGCCCGTTCTATGAGATCGCGGTATTTTTCTTCGATCACGCGCCGTTTCACCTTGAGCGTGGGAGTGAGCTCCCCCTCCTCGATGGTGAAGTCTCTTTCCAGGAGGACGATTTTCTTGGGCATCTCGAAGCGGGCGACATCTCGAAGCTGAAGCATCACCTCCCGCTCGAGCTTGGCCACCACGTCCGGGTGCTGGAGGAGAGCTACTGGGTTCATCTCGGGCAGTTTTCGCTCGGTCGCCCAGCGCCTCAGTTCCTCGATCTCGGGTACCACTAGAAGGATGGTGTAAGGTCGGCGATCCCCCACCATTACCGCGTTCGACACGAACCTGCTGGAGCGCGCCAGGTTCTCGATCGGCTGAGGTGCTACGTTCTTCCCGCCGGCGGTGACGATGAGATCCTTCTTGCGGTCGGTAATCTTGAGATATCCGTCGGCATCCAGTTCTCCGATGTCTCCGGTGTGAAAGAAGCCGTCTCGATCGATCGCTTCCGCGCTAGCCTCGGGGCGGTTGTAGTAGCCCTTCATGACGTTGGGCCCGCGCACCAGGATCTCCCCGTCCTGGGCGATTTTGACCTCCACTCCCGGAAGGGGTTTGCCTACGGTGCCGATTTTGGGCGCCTCGAGCGGGTTCACCGATACCACGGGGGAGGTCTCCGTCGTACCGTAGCCTTCCAGGATGGGCAATTTGGCGGCGAAGAAGAACCAGCCGACCTCCGGCGAAAGAGGGGCACCCCCCGACACGAAGTAGCGGATTCTTCCGCCGGTTCGGCCTCTGAGCTTAGCGAAGATCAGCCGATCGGCCACGGCGTACTGGAGCCGCAAAGGCAGCGGGACCGGCTCTCCCGAGACCCGGTGCTGGGCCCAGGCATGGCCGATCCGCCGGCTCCAAAAAAAGACCCTGCGTCGCAAAGCTCCGCCCTGGCTGACAGCCTTGAGCACTGCGGTGTAGAGCTTCTCGTAAACTCGGGGGACGGCCAGGACGATCGTAGGTCTCACTTCCAAAAGATCCGACGCCACGGTGTCGAAGCTTTCCGCATAGTTGATCTTAGCCCCGGCGTGCAACATGGCGAAGTGACCGGCCGTTCTCTCTAAGGCGTGGGAGAGAGGTAGAAAGGAGAGACACGAATCCGAGGGTCCGATGGGCAGCACCTCCAGGGAGGCGTGGATGTTGCTGCAAAAGTTGCCGTGGGTCAGCATGACGCCTTTGGGTTCTCCCGTCGTGCCGGACGTGTAGATGATGCTAGCCAGGTCGTCGGGTCCCGCCTCCAGCGCCTCCGCTCGGTAGCCCGGGTACTTTTTCTCCGCGGCCGCCCCTTGCCGGAGCAGGTCGGAGAAGGAGATTGCATCGGGAAGATCGTCGGCCGGATCTAGGATCACAGTGGCCCGAAGCTTAGGGAGTGAATCTCGGTGTAACCCGAGCTTCTGGTACTGCTCGAAATCCTCGACCAGTGCTATCACCGCGCCGCTGTCCCTCAGGAGGTGAGCTACCTGGGCTGCGGGGAGGGCGGGGTAAACGGGCACCGTTACCAACCGGCCAGTGAGGGCAGCGTAGTCGGCGATCGCCCACTCGGGACGGTTGTGGGATACGATGGCGATGCGGTCTCCGGGCGCAGCTCCCAGCTCGCGCATTCCGATGGCGGCGTGCTGGACCCTGCGGGCTAGTTCCTGATGGCTCAGGTCCTGCCAGGCGCCGCCGCTCTTGTACCGGAGCGCTGCCCGCTTCGTGCTGAAGCGGTCCACCGCGTCAAAAAACAGATGGTTGAGGCTGCGGGGAGCAGGCATGGGATCAGAACCACTGTGAAGACCAGACGGTGATCGTAATAGGATCGGTCTTAAGCTCGCCGTAGCTCCCCTGGACCCTGCCGCTTCCGGCTGCTAGCCCGATCACCTTTCCCGAAGCCGGATTAAGACTGAAGGCGGTAACCGCTGTGTCGATTACCGCCCACTCCACCGAAATGGAGTTCGACCGCTCTCCCCGAGCCGTGATCCCGTGGGCAACCAGCAGCAGAGTGTCTCCTACGTTCAGCGAGCGGCTGGTCCCTCCCGGCACTTCCAGCGCAATGATCCGGTCCGGATCCCCGAGCAGCGACCCGCAGCCCCAAAATACGGCCGCAACGAGCAGGGCCCCAAGGCCTCCGGGCCGCCAGCTCACAACGGTTCTTCTGAAGTCAGCTGGGCCAGCGATTCCTTGGCGTGCTCTATCCAGCGAGAGGCATCGGGGCCTTTGGGCGGTCTTTCCAGAAAGGCCTGCAGATGCCGGATCGCACCTTCGCGGTCACCGCGCCGGAGCAACAGGAATGCCAGGCCGTAATGAGCTCCCGCCAAGGTGCCGTCGATCTCCAGGGCTCGGCGGTAGTAGCGGATCGCCTCATCGTGACGGTTGGTTTTAGTGAAAGCGATAGCCATGTTCTGGAGCACCCTCAGGTCGCGCGGATGATCGCGCAAGGCGAGGCGATAGGATGTAAGGGCGGCTTCGTAGTCGCCCTGACGTTCCAGCGCCAGGGCTTCGTTCAGGTAGTCGAGCCGTTGCGGCTTGAGCTCGTTGGAACGGCCGCGGCCGAACAGGCGGCTCCAGAACCCCATAGTTGGGCCGAAGATACAGTCGCAGGGAGTTTAAAGCAACGAGCCGGCGATCGCTTGCCGGTTGTCAGGGGATGCACCAGGCGCTACTATGGCAGGGTGACCATGCGACGCCAAACTCCCACTCCGCCCAGCAGAGACGTTTTGGAGGTAGGCTGGCCGCTTTTCGGCGAGTTGTGCCGAGCCCTGGCATTCAGGGTTGCGGGCTCTTTCGACCCCGAACTGGTCTTGGGAATAGCCAAGGCCGGGGTGATCCCGGGGGCGGTGGTGGCTTCGATATTGCAACGCGACTTCGCCTCCATGGCGGTCACCCGCGTGCGGGAGGGAGTGAGGCCCACCTTGGTGACCGCTCCGCCGCCCAGCGTAAGGGGACGGCGGGTGTTGATAGTGGACGAGACTTGCGATACCGGCGAGACGCTCAAGCTGGCGCTGGCCGCGGTGCGGCGCATAGGACCCGCAGATGTAAGAACCGCGGTTTCCATCAAAACCGGTCCTTACGAACCGGATTTCTACGCTATGGAAACCGAGAGCTTCATAATCCTGCCTTGGGATAGGGAAGTGTTGATAGGGGGCGAGTTCGTGATGCGGCCGGATTACGCGGCGAAGCTCAGGGAGCTGCGCTCGCAAGCGCCGACTGGTAGTCCTTACCCGCGCTGATAGCCAGATAGATAGTTTCCAACGTTTCCGGCGTCCCCACCAAAAAGCGGCAGCGGTTATGGCTTGCGCTGCGGCACTCCACCTCCATGACAGAGACCGGCCGGTCGGCCAACCTGCTGATGAAGTCCGTGAGCACCCCGGTGGATAGAAAACAGGCGGGGAATGGGGCTCCGGTCTCCGGATCGGCCTCGGCCCACTGCTCGGAATCCAGCGCCAGTACTCCGGGTCCCAAAGTCTCGATCGCCACCGGTCCCCAGCCCAGGGTTTCGAAAAAGTGGCTCAACACTCCCGCCAGAGCGCCGGCGTCTATCTCTCCCGGATCGTCCACTCCGGCATTGGCCGACAACCATCGCTGGAAACAGGCGTACAGGTCTGCGCCCCCGGCTTGGCCGACTTCTTGGAGGCGCTGGGGAGCCTGGTCGCCCAGATCCCTCAGCAGAGCATCGCGCAGGGCGCGCAGCGCCCCGCGACCTATGGCAACAGCGTTTCCGTCGAGTTCTAGGGACATGGGCGAGGCAAGTAGTGGAATCGCTGCAAGTTAGGGCGTACGCCCGAGCCGGCGCAAGAGCTCGGCTTCATCGATGATTGCTATGCCGAGTTGTCTGGCACGTTCCAGCTTGGATCCGGGATTTTCTCCGGCCACCACCGCCGTAGTCTTGGACGAAACTGACGAGCCGACTCTCCCGCCCGCCGCCTCGATCAGTTCCGTCGCCTCGGCCCGCGACAGGGTAGGTAGGGTACCGGTGATCACGTAGGTATGTCCCGAGAGCGGCCCCGCGGCAGCGACGGGCTCGGCAAAGTTGAGACCATGTGTAGCTAGGCGGCGAATGAGAGCTCGGTTCTTCTGGTCCCGGAAGAACGCCGCCACGGCTTGGGCGATGACCGGGCCTACCCCCTCCACCGCCGCAATCTCCCCCTCGCTGGCCTCCATCAGTCGCTCGAGCGAGCCGAACTTCCGAGCCAGCAGTTTCGCCACGGTGCTTCCCACGTGTCTGATTCCTAGGGCGAACAGCAAAGTCGAGAGGGGACGGGTCTTGCTCGCGGCGATAGCGTCCACCAGCTGTTTGGCGGACTTTTCGGCAAACCCCTCGAGCTTCTGGAGATTTCCCACCTCGAGCTCGTAGAGGTCTGCCACATCTCGGATCAGTCCGTTTTCCAACAGCTGCGCCACCCGCTGCGCCCCGAGACCCCGGATGTCCATAGCGTCAGCGGATGCGAAGTGGACGATCGATTCGAAGACTCGCCCGGGACACGATACGTTGGGGCAATAGACCATAACCTCGTCGGCAGGTCTTTCGACCGGCGAACTGCATTCGGGGCAGCGAGTGGGAGGTACAAAGGGGCGCTCCTCGCCGGTTCTTTTCTCGCGCAGCGGACCCAGCACCTGGGGGATGACCTCACCCGCCCGAGTTACCTCCACCCAATCTCCGATGCGGATGTCCTTGGTGGCAATCAGGTCGAAGTTGTGGAGCGTGGCTTGGGAGACGGTAACTCCGGTTACCTCCACCGGCTCCAGGACTGCGTAGGGATTGAGCGCTCCGGTGCGGCCCACATTGATCTTGATGTCCAGCAATCGGGTCACGGCCACCTCGGGCGCGAACTTGCGGGCGATCGCCCAGCGGGGCTCACGACCTCCGACTACACCGAGCTCCGAGTGCAGGGCGAGATCGTCGACCTTGACCACCACCCCGTCCGCTTCGTAGTCCAAAGTTTCCAGAAGCGGTTCCATTTCGGCGATCACCCGATGCGCGGTAGCGAGGTCGGGAACCCGCCGGAAGTGGGGTTCCACCGGCAGACCCCAGGATCTCAAGGTCGCGAGCAGCTCGTACTGGGTCTTGAAGGGAAGCTTCTGACCCAAGGCCTCCACATGGAAGCAGAAAATCCTGAGTCCTCTGCTCCGCGTTATCTTGGGATCTAGCTGCCGTAGGGAACCGGCCGCCGCGTTTCTGGGGTTGGCAAAAGGGGCTTCCCCGCGGTCGGCGCGCTCGCGGTTCAACTCGGCGAATCGGGACTTGGGCAGATAGACTTCGCCTCGTACTTCCATGGAAGAAGGCCATCCCTCGCCCTGAAGAGCCAGCGGCAGATCGACCACGGTTCTAAGATTTGCCGTCACATTTTCCCCTTCGATCCCGTTGCCCCTGGTCGCGCCCACGGTAAAGATCCCGTTTTCGTAGGTGAGACTCACCGCGGCACCGTCGATTTTCACCTCTATGGTGTAGCCCGAGCGCCGCACCTCCGATACCAAACGGGCATTGCGTTCCTCCCATTGCTCGAGCTCCTCCTGGTTGAAGGCGTTGGCCAGCGAAAGCATGGGCACTCGGTGGCGGTGCTTGGCGAACGCTTCGGCGGGTTCGGCTCCGATTCGATGGGTGGGGGAATCGGGTGTGCGAAGCTCGGGGTGGGCCGCCTCCAGTTCCTGCAGCTCCCGAAACAGTCGGTCGTACTCGGCGTCCGACATTTCCGGCGCGTCGAGCACGTAGTAGGCGTAAGATGCGCGGTTCAGTATCCGCCGCAGTTCCTCAGCGCGCCCGGCAGGCGCCTTGCCGGTCAGTGACCCTTCCCCTCCTCTTCGATGACGGTCATGGCGATCTCTACCAGTCGATCCAGCTCCTCGCCCGATGTCTTGGGTAGCAAGCCCTCGGCCCAGGCCCCCTGCCGCACGCTGAAGGCGTCCAGCAAGCGCTTGAGGAACCCCAACAGCGCCACCCGCTCCAGCTCCGCCCGACGGCTATCCTCGTCAGTGACCTTACGGCTGCGCAATTGTTCGTAGCGGTACGCATTGCGCAGAGCCTTGGCCGTGAGACTGCTTACCACCTGGGTAAATTTCAGGTCGGCTTCCGAGAACGGCGGTCCATCGCGGAAAGTGCGCAGGAAGATCGCCCCAATCGCCGCACCGCGCCAGTTGATAGGCACCACCGTGATGCTCTTTACCTTCCTGGTGGCGAGCTGACCCTTGATACTCTTGAAGGCGGGATCCGCTTGCGCGTCCGGTACGAAGACCGTCTCCCCGGACTCCAAGGCCCGCTTGAGCTCGGGGTAGCGGTCCAGGTCCACCACGTAGTTGCGAATGCTGGGGTCCTCGTAGGAGGCCACCAGCCTCGCTGTCTTGCCGCCCCGCTCAGCCAGAAAAATCGAGCAGCGATCCAGGCCGAAGGTCTCGCCCAGCTTGCGAGCGATACCCTGGAGGATATCCACGAAGTGGAGAGTAGCGGAAATCTCCTCGAGGATTTCGATTATGGCGAGCAGGTGCTTGCGCTCCTGTTCCAGCTCCCGGATCCGTGCCTGGAGCTGTTCGACAGCGGGGGCCGATTGGGTCGGTTGGGTCATGGAGCCTGTAGTTTCGCCCCCCGAGGACCTCGGCGTCAAGGATCGGAATGCCTCGACTTCCCGCTCCCTTTGAGCTACAATCCGGGCGAGTGCACACTCCGCGGTATCGCACGATGAGAACGCTACTGTTTCTGGTATCTACCTTTCAGCTCACCTGGTCGGCTGCCGAGGCAATTCCCTGGACCTCGTCGGTTGCCAGGCGCCCTGCTGCCGTCTCCCAGGCATCCCAGGCGGATGTCACCGAGGCGCGGCGCGCGCGCTTATTGAGCCGGATACAAAGGGGAGTGATCGTAGTGGCCGCTGCCTCGACCGAAGACTTCGAGGCAGAATGGCTCCGGGGGGTCGAATTCCGCCAGGACGACTACTTCTTTTACCTCACCGGCCTCGATAGTCCCGACGCCTGGCTGGTCATGGCCAAGAACCCGCCTTCCGAAACGGTATTGCTGTTCCTGCCGCCCAGAGACCCAGCAAAAGAGCGCTGGACCGGTCCCGCGCTGGGTCCCGGTCCCGAGGCCTCCAGGCTGACCGGGATTGCGGAAGTATACCCCACCACGGCTCTGGACTCGATCTTGGACCTCATCCTCCAGCGAACCGGCGGACCGGTTTACACGACGGTGCCGGCTAGCGAAGCAGGACAGCGAATCCCGGCGGCGCTCCGAGGGATGGGGTCTGGGGTGCAGGATATAACACCGGTGCTCGACAGTCTTCGCCTGGTCAAAGACGCAGATGAGATCGAGCGCCTCCGCCGCGCTGTCGAAATCACCGTCGAGGCGCAGAAGGCGGCGATGCGGGCGGCCCGACCGGCGATGTGGGAGTATCAGCTGGAGGCGATAGTGGAGTTCACCTTTCGCTATCTGGGGGCTACCCGGGTGGGATTTCCCTCCATCGTGGGCAGCGGGCCCAACACCACGATCCTTCACTACGACAAGAACTCTCGGCAGATGGAAGACGGCGACCTGGTATTGGTCGATATCGGCGCCGAATACGGGCAGTACACCGCTGACGTAACTCGGACGTTCCCGGTGAACGGCAGCTTTACGCCCCGTCAGCGGGCGCTCTATCTCCTGGTGCTGGGAGCCCAGCAGGCCGCATTGGATGCTGTCCGGCCGGGGATTACTATGGCCGAGCTGGACCGGATCGCTCGCCGCTATCTTCAGGAACACTCGGCCGATCTCTGCGCTCCGGCTAACTGCGCCGACTTTTTCATCCACGGCCTGGGCCACTGGCTGGGTATGAAGGTACACGACGTGGGAGACTACCGCACGCCTCTGGCGCCGGGCATGGTTCTGACTATCGAGCCGGGAGTTTACCTTCCAGCAGAGGGACTGGGCATCAGGATCGAGGACGACGTGCTGTTGACCGAGACCGGGTACGAGTTGCTTTCGGCGGGCGCGCCGCGGACGCCGGAAGAGATCGAGGCCCTGATGAAAGAGAACCCGCGGTATTGGTGCTGTCCGGAGGGAAGATGAACGATCGCGAACGAGAAGACGATCTTCTGCAAGAGAGCCCGGAAGGGAACGATGAAGAACTCGCCGGCGAGGAAGTAGAGTCCGTCTCCGGTTTCGGGCCGCTGGGTTTCGTCACCGGGCTGGTGCTAGGAGCGCTGATCGGTGCGGGGGTGGCGTTGCTGGTGGCTCCCGCCTCGGGGAGGGTAACTCGTCGGAGGTTGAGGCGAAGATTCCAGGAGGCGCGGGAACGGGTGGGTGACGAGCTCGACGATCTGAAGAGCGAAGCCCGGCGGGAGTTGCGCCGACGCCAGCGGGCGCTGAGGCGCAGGCTGCGAAGGGTGACCTAGCGCGCCAGCCGGCGCAGCAGCTGCTCCGCCTCAACCTTGTACTGGGCATCCAGCACGTCTCCCGCGGGCAGTTCGGGTATCCGTTCGAGCTGAGCCCGCGCTTGCGCCAGGCGGCCTTGGTCGAGGTAGATCTGCGCCAACTCCAGTCGGTGGAAGATATGATCGGGCCGGAGAGCTACCGCCCGTTCCAGGTGGAAGGTGGCTGAGTCCCAGCTTGCGCGGTCCAAGCAATCCGCTCCCAAGAACATCTGGGAGAACCAACGGGTCAGGCCGGATAACCTCTCGGCTTCGGCGTGCCAGGCTCCTAGGACATGGTGAGCGCCGTCATGGTTGGGATTCAGTTCCACCGCGCGGGCAGCGGCGTCGTAAACCACGCGGCCCAAACGCACCCGCTGTTTCCCGCCGCGGGTTCGCGCCAGGCGGCCTAGGGCCTGGGCCAGCATGAAATAGCCGTCAGCCCCGGCGGAATCCGCGCGGATTGCCTTTTCGGCGTAGTCACGGGCTACGAGGTAGAGGCTGTCCCGAAGCCGGCTTTGGTCGTCGGGGATCTGTTTGGCTATATCGATCCAGGCGCCAGCGGCTTTCCAAAGGGCCGGATAGAACATGGAGTCTAGGGCCAGGGCCATTTCATAGTGGAGCAGCGCTCCTTGAGGTTGAAGCCTGGCGCTGAGGCTGTCGCCCAGGGCGACGTGGTGCTGGATCTCTTGCTGCCGGTTCTCTTGGGCGGCGATCGCCGGATTTGCCCGAGCTATGGCGGCGGCCGCGATCGCGAGGTAAAACAGTAGAGAGGATCTCGCTCTATTCATGGGAGCAAGGGAGTAATGTGGGTGGTACCGCTCATTGAGCGCAAGCGGAACGGAGCTAGCCTGCAGCCCCAAGAGTGGGGCGAACTGATCGCGGCGTACACCGCCGGACGGGTGCCGGACTATCAAATGGCCGCCCTCCTCATGGCGGTGTATCTGAACGGGATGTCCGTCGAGGAGATCGCCGCCCTGACCGGCGCGATGCTGGACTCGGGAGTAAAGCTCAAGTTCGACCATCTCGAGGTTCGTTGCGTTGACAAGCATTCGACCGGCGGCGTAGGAGATAAAGTGTCGCTGGTGCTCGCCCCACTGGTGGCCAGCTGCGGGGTCGCGGTCCCCATGATCTCCGGGCGCGGTTTGGGGCACACCGGCGGTACGCTGGACAAACTGGAGGCGATACCGGGATTTCGCACCGCTCTGTCGCCCGAGGAAACCGTGAGACAGATCGAGACCATCGGGTGCGCTATGATCGGCCAGAGCGAGGCGATCGCCCCCGCGGACCGAAAGCTTTACGCCTTGCGCGACGCTACGGCGACGGTGGAATCGATTTCCCTGATCGCAGCCAGCATAATGTCCAAGAAGCTGGCCGAAGGGATCCACGGACTGGTACTCGACGTCAAGCGGGGGTCGGGGGCGTTTCTCACGGAGCTAGAAGACGAGCTCTTGCTGGCCCGCACCATGATTGATCTGGGCCGCGCCCACGGCTGTCCTACGGTCGCTCTGCTGACAGCCATGGATCGCCCTCTGGGACGCTCCTGCGGGGTGGCTCTGGAGACCGAGGAGGCGATCGCGGCTCTCAAAGGGGAGGGACCGGAGGATCTCTTGGAGGTCACTTATGCGCTCGGCGTGGAGATGTTGTTGTTGGGCAGGGCCGCTTCCAATCCCGCCGAGGCTCGATCGGCTCTGGTAAAGGCGCTGAGCTCGGGCAAGGCGGCGGAGAAGTTTCGCAGCGTGGTAGCAGCGCAGGGAGGCAATCCAGAGGTAGTGGATCACCCCGAGATCTTGCCCCAGGCTGCCGCGGTTTCGGTCTATAGCGCTCCCCGGGAGGGTTATGTGACGCGGGTGGAACCGCGGACCATAGGGCGGGCGATAGTAGCGATGGGGGGAGGGCGCAGAACGATGAAAGATCGAATAGATCCGGCGGTGGGATTCGTGATCGCCGTCAAGCCGGGCGACAGAGTGGAGCGGGGTCAGCCGATAGCTTCGATCTATGCCGGAAGCGAGGAGGGGCTGGCCACAGGCTCGGAAGCGTTGCGCCGGGCGATCCAGCTAGCTGACGAACCTCCCTCGGAAGTGCTCCCTCTGATTTCCCATAAAGTGACCGAGGCGGGCGTCGAGGTCGTATCTTAAATCCGCAACCGGCGGTTCAACTCGCCCGGTCGCACCACAGGGTTTCCACTCTGCGGGCGATCTCGTCACGCGCCGCTCGAAAGGCTGCCAGACGGGTTTCCTCGGTTCCGTTCGCAGCGGCCGGGTCCGGGATCGGCCAATGAATGTGCCGCGCTCCCCCAGGTACCACGGGGCATACCTCCTCGGCGCACAGGGTTACGATCACGTCCGCTTCCTGGAGCGGCACCCGGTCGAGACCTTTGGATTGTTGTGCGCCGATGTCGATGCCGATCTCGAGCATCGCCTTTACGGCGAGAGGATGCACCCTGGCGGGTTGCGAGCCGGCGGAGAAGAAGCGCCAGCCCGCAGGGGCCTTTGCGCGGGCCAGGCCCTCGGCCATCTGGCTGCGAGACGAGTTGGCGACACACACAAAGACGACCGTCTTGCCGCTCACAGCTCGTCCAGGGGGTCTTGCTTGCGCACCAGGACCAGGATGGCGGCTTGGGGAACCACCAGGTAACGCTTCCCTTCGAAGGTGATTTCCACGGCGGCCTTGCGGAAGAACAGCGCGTAATCCCCCACTCGGGCTTGCATCGGTATGTAGCGAGTCTCTTGGCTACTCAGCTTCCACGGCTCGTCGTCCAGAGCGGCGGGCTCCGACAGCGGGGTGCCGGGTCCGGTGGCTATGATCCGCCCTCCCTGCACCGCCTGGTGATCTACAGCGGTGGGAGGTAGATAAAGCCCGACCGTAGTGCGTTCTTCCCCCTCCTCCGGGGCGATGAGCACTCGGTCGCCGACCACTATGAGCTTTTTGGGGATCTCCTCCATCCTGTCTTTAACGTTAGGCCTTAAGCTGCCAAAGGTGAAGCGCGGGCCCTGAGAGGCCCGCGCTCAAAGTCTCAGCGGTCGGTTACCGGCCGGGAGTTTCGCTCACCCTGGGGCGCTCGTCCTTGGTGGTGTAGCGCTCGAACCAGCTCCGGAGGTAGAGTTGGGTGCGCATGAAGTTGGACGGTCTGCTGGAGGTACCGTGCCATTCCTCCTTGAAGCGGATCATAGCCGTCGGGACCTTGAGCAGCTTTAGCGCCTGATAGAACTCTTCGGTCTGCGATATCGGAGTTCTGAGGTCCTGTTCTCCGGTCATCAGCATGGTCGGTGTTTTTACGTTGCCCACGTACATCAACGGCGAGCGGCGGAGGTGCTCCGAGGGGTCTTCCCAGGGAAGCTTGGCGAAGTTGCGGTACCAGCTGGGACCGTCGGTCGTCCCCACGAAGGACAGCCAGTTGGTCACCGGGCAGTTGGACGACGCCGCTGCGAACCGGTGGGTGTGGCCTACGATCCAGGCTGTCAACACCCCGCCCCCGGAACAGCCGTAAACGAAGAGATTGCGCTCGTCGATGTAGCCGCGGCGGATGACTGTGTCCACGCCGATCATGAGGTCGTCGAAATCTTTGCTCGGATATGCGTTCTTGATGGCGTTGCCGAAGGCGCTGCCGTAGCCCGAGCTTCCACGGGGGTTGGTGTAAAGTACCACATAGCCGTTGGCCGCGTGCTCCTGCCATCCGAAGTTGAATCCTACGCCGTACATGGCGTGGGGTCCTCCGTGGATGGAAAGCATCAAGGGATACTTCTTGGCCGGATCGAAATCGGGCGGTTTCACGATCCAGCCCTGGATCCGATAACCGTCGACCGACTGGTACCAAATTTCTTCTACCTCGCCCAGCTTGCGGCCTTCAAGCACGTCGGCATTGACTTCGGTCAGCTGGTTGAACCGCTGAGGCCGTCTGAGGTCTAAGCTCACCACATCGCCGGGTTGGTGATAGCTGGTGAGGGTTCCCACCGCGAGGCCCCGGATACTCACACTGGACAGATTGAAGATATGGGTGCCTTCGGTCACCTTGCGGAGGGGGCCGCTGAGCGGGGCGAAGTAGAGGTTGGATGTACCCCGGTCGTCGGCCGTGAAATACACGCCGCTGTTGTCGGGTGCCCAAGTGAGCTCCTCGGGCGAGCGGTCCAACTCGGCGGCCAGTTGCCGGGGGTTGGATCCGTCGATATTCATCACATACAGTTTGTTGGTTATGTAAGTGTCGTCGGTCCAGTCGTAACCAGTGTAAGCGACCAGTTTGCCGTCGGGAGACACTCTGGGGTTTCCATCCGGTCCTCTGCGGTTGGTCAACTGACGGATCTCGCGAGTGGCGACGTTGACCGCGTAAATCTCCGATTCCCGCCAGGCATATTCGGCGTCCTCGGTGCGCAGCGACGAGAAGAGAATGTGGGCGCCGTCCGGGGTCCACTCGGGATTGCTGTGGTTCCAATTCCCGTCAGTGAGCTGCCGGGGGGTACCGCCAGTTGCGGGAACTACGAAGATGTGGCGGTACCCTTCGTCGGTGTAGCCCTGTCGGTCCTGCCGGTAGTCCAGCCAGGTAACGATCTTGGGCTCGGCAACCCAGCGCGCACCTTCAGGCCGGGCGGGAAGCCTAATGTTCCAGCGCTCCGGCTCCCTCTCGACCAGCATGGTGAAGGCGATGCTCTTGCCGTCAGGCGACCAGGCGATCCCGCTGGGGGAATGATCCACTCGGGTTATCTGGGTCACCGCTCCCTCCGCGTCCATCCACCGGACGAATATCTGGGTTCCTCGCGGCTCTCCCGGGGCCAGGAACGCGATCCTGGTGCCGTCCGGGGACCACCGGGGAGAGGAGCCGTCGATCAGCTTGCGCTGGCGCGAGCCGTCGGCGTTCATGATCCAGATGGAGGATTCCCAGCGGTCGTTGATCTTGTCCACCCAGCGGCGGGTGAAGACCATCTGCGACCCGTCAGGCGAGATCTGCGGATCGCTGACCTGTTCCCACTCGAGGTACAGGTCCAACGTCAGGCGGTCAGAGTTCCGGACCGAGCTTTGTGCCGGCAGCGCTATCGGCCAAGCCCAAAGCAACATAGTGCCTATCATGACCCTGGACCTAAAGGCGATCATATGGCTACCTCCCTTTTGGGTTTGCACCTTCTAAAGTTCGCTCAGGGAAATTGCGCTGTGGAACCGGGGTGTCGCTAGGGGAAGCCCCGAGCAGGGGCGCTGGTCTGCCCCTTGACCGGGCCGGCAATCTGGGGCAGCTTGAACTCGGTGGACGCCTCTTACCTCGTAGTCGGATTTTTCGCGGCGACCGTACTGTTGCGGATCGCGCTGGTTAGCTTCACTCTTTGGCTGCTGCTACCTCCCCGGCGGGTGTGCCCCCGATGTCTAGAGGGCACCGCACCGATAGTCACGCCGCGTTGGCTTCGCTCGCTGAGGCTGGAGCTCAGGTGGTGTATGGAGTGTGGGTGGTCCGGTTTGGGGAAGAAAGTCTCGGTTGCCGGGGCTCGCACCGCGGTTGCCGGTAGGGAAGCGATCGCGCCTCTCATGGCACTGATGCTGCTCGGGATGTGGGGGTGCGCGCCGGAGCGGCGTGCGGTGGAGCGAGTCTTCAGCGACCAGGCGCGGTGGATCGATCTTACTTATCCTTTCAACTCCCAAACGATCTACTGGCCGACCTCCCGCGGCTTTCAGCTAGAGAAGGTAGCCGACGGTATGACGCCGGCGGGATACTACTACGCGGCCAACAACATCACTGCTGCGGAACACGGCGGGACTCACCTGGACGCCCCGATTCACTTCGCCCTGGGAAAACACACCACCGACCAGATATCGCTGCGTCAGCTCATCGGCCCCGCGGTGGTGATCGACGTGTCGGCCAAAGCTTCGCAGAACCCGGATTACCTAATAAACGTAGCTGACTTGGAAGAGTTCGAGGCGACGCACGGGCGAATCCCACAGGGGGCGATAGTGCTGTTCCGGACCGGTTGGGGTAGCCGGTGGCCGGACCGGGAGCGCTACCTGGGGACGGCGCTCACCGGGGAGGAGGCGGTACCGCTGCTTCATTTTCCCGGCCTGGACTCCTCGGCTGCCCGCTGGTTAGTCACTGAGCGGCGCATCGACGCCGTGGGAATAGACACGCCCAGCATCGACTACGGACAATCCTCCACCTTCGATTCTCACCGGATACTCTTCGAGGCCGACATCCCGGCGTTTGAGAATGTAGCCCGGCTGGACGAGCTTCCCGAGCTCGGGTCTTACGTTGTGGCTCTGCCCATGAAGATCGAAGGAGGGAGCGGAGGTCCTCTGAGGATCGTGGCGCTCATTCCCTAATCGCCCAACTCTCGGATCACGCCAAGGGGCGGTGCCCGGAAGACGTGATAACTATTGGCCAAGCCCACTACGGTAGTTGCCAGCGCCGCAAAGACTCCCAGCCCTAAGAGCTCTAGCGCAGGCAGAGAGAAGGGAATCTCGAAGAGGAACCGGGTGAGTAGCCATCCTGCCACCGAGGACAGAACGATGCCGCTCAGGGAGGCCACCGTGCCGAGCATTCCGTATTCGGTGAGAACGATTCCGCCTATTCTGCGACGGTCGGCTCCCAGGGTCTTGAGCAGGACGCTCTCTTTCATCCGCTGGAAGCGCGAGGTAGCGATCGAGCCGGCCAACACAAGCAATCCGGCGACTATGCTGAACAAAGCCATGAACCTGATCGCCAGGGCGACGCTACCGAGAACGGTGTCCAGGGTCTGCTCGACCAAAGTGAGGTCGAGCGCTGCCACATTGGAGTGCCGGATCACCAGATCGCGTTGCAGCATCGCTCGGCTCCGGGGATCATCCGCGCGGGTGAGTATCACGAAGCTCTGGGGCGCCCGCTCCAGCGCCCGGCGCTCGAACACCACGAAGAAGTTGGGCTCGAACCTGGCCCAGTTCACCCGCCTCAGGTTCGCTACTTCGGTTTCTACGAGAACACCCTGCACGTCCCAGGTGACGAGATCCCCCACGGACACACCGAGTTCTTCCGCCAGGTCCGCCTCTAATGATATGCGGGGGAGGGAATGGGAAACCGATGGCGAGGCTTCCCACCAGGAGCCCTCCACCAGAGTTTCCGATTCGACCAGCGTGTCGCGATAGGTATTGCGGTACTCCCGCCTCAGAGCCCAGCGGCTGGGCCGTGAGGACGCGGTATCCGAAAGGAGCGCCGCGACCGATCGTCCGTTGATGGCGCCGATCCGGGCCGGCACGATGGGTACCATTTGAGAGACCGGGAAGCCACGCTGGTGGAGCATCTGCCTCACGCTTTCCAGCTGGTGCTCCTGGATGTCGAAGATGACCAGATTGGGCCGATCTTGCCTCGTATCGAAGCGCAGCTGATCCAAAAGGTTGCGCTGTACTACGTACACCGTGGCGAGAAGGAAGACACCGAAACCCACCGCCAGAGAAACAGTCGCGGTCTGGTTGTGAGGTCTGAAAAGGTTGGCTATCCCCTGGCGTAGCACGTAGCTCGCTCTTCGGGGGAAGAAGCGGCGCGTTGCAGTGATGAGTGTTCGGGCAACGCCTGCCAAAACCACTGCGGTGACCACGATCCCGGTTGCAAAGGCCAATCCCACCGCGCGCCACGGTGCCTGCCAGACACTTAGAAAAGTTACGCTGCCGACCAGTGCAGCGTACGCGGTGTAGCGCAGCGGATCGTTCGCGCGCTGGGTTGCTTCGTACTCCCGGCGAAGTGCCGCTAGGGGCGGGACCTTCCTGATCTCCAATAAGGGGAGCAGGGCAAAGACTAGCGCAACCCAGACTCCTATCGCAAGGCCCGCCGCTGCCGACTCCCAGTCCACCCACGCTGAGACCCTCACCGGAAGGAAATCACCCAAGAGGTCGGGTATGCGGGATTGAACCAAGATACCCAAGGCCACACCGGCTGCCGAACCCAGCAACGCCAAAGTCCCAGCTTGCAGAAGGTAGATGGCGAAAACCTCCTTCTGAGTGGCTCCCAGACAGCGGAGCACCGCAGCTGTGGGAAGCTTCTCCCGCGTGAAAACGTTGACTGCGCTGGCCACTCCCATTCCGCCGAGGAGCAGCGCCACCAGGCCCACCAGTCCCAGGAACCGCGCTAGAGTGTCCAGTCCCTCGGTGAGCTCGTCTTCCCGTTCCCGGACGGTGTCGTACCCCACGCGATGTTGGCGGAAGAGCTGCTGGTAGCGATTGAGCAGCCGCCGGACCTCCACCTCGTCCATCTTCAGGTAGGCGAGATACCGGGCCAGGCTTCCGAACTGCAAGAGCTGGGTTTCTGCCAGATAGGCCGCTGGGATAAAGACGCGCGGTCCGATAGCGGTGCGAAGAGCCACTTCTCCCGGAGTGCGAATTACCTGGCCGGCTACTGGAAACCGTGCTTCACCGATTCTCAGAGTGTCTCCCACGGCGGCGTCGAGTTGAATCAACAGGGCCGGATCCACCAGGGCTTGCCGCGATAGCGCCAGCCGGTCCCAGTAGTCGGGCGGGTCGGTTTCGATCTCTCCATAGTAGGGGTAGCCCTGCGTAACCGCCCGGACCTCGGTGAGCCGCGAGACCCCGCTTCGCTCGGCGAGGACCATCGACGCGAAGCTCGTGACATAGGAGACGGGCACCCCGGAGACTTCCAGCGAGTCCAAGAGGTTCCGAATGGTCGAGTCGAAAGGTTGCCGGCTGGAGAGCTCCAGGTCCGCGCCGAGCAGGTTGCGCGCCTGGTCCGATATGGCGGCTGAAACGTTGCGGCGGAAGGAATTGATCGCCACCAGGGCAGCTACCCCAATGGTGATCGATCCCAGGTACAGAGCCAGGCGCCGGCGACTCGCCCGGCCTTCTCGCCGGGCCATGGATAGGGCGAAGTGGTTCACCCTGCGGTGCGGTGATCGGCTACGATTCGCCCTCCGGCGAGCCGGACGATGCGCCGGGCGCGGCCGGCAAGCTCGGGGTCGTGAGTCACCAAGACCATAGTGGTCTGCATCTCCTCGTTCAAGCGCACCAGAAGATCGATGATCCCTTTGCCGGTGTCTGCGTCCAAGTTTCCGGTAGGCTCGTCGGCGAACAAGATCTTCGGGTCGTTGGCGAAAGCCCGGGCGAGGGAGACTCTCTGCTGTTCACCTCCGGAGAGCTGCGAGGGATAGTGGTGGGCTCGCTGGGCCAGCCCGACCCGCTCCAACAGCTCCAGCGCCTTGGCTTCCGCCGCGCCGCCTCGGGGTCCGCCATCACCCAGAGAGCGCTTGAGTTCTATGGGTACTAGCACGTTTTCCAGAGCGGTGAGGGTGGGTATGAGTTGGAAAGTCTGGAAGACGAAACCCACCCGAGCCGCGCGGAAACGGGCCCTCTGATCTTCGTTCAACAGGTTGAGGTTTTGGCCATCGAGGATGACCGATCCTCTGGTCGGCCAATCCAGTCCAGCCAGCAGCCCGAGGAGAGTGGTCTTGCCGCTACCCGACGGTCCCACGATCGCCACGAAGCCCTGCGGCTCGATCTCCAGCGTGATGTCCTTGAGGACGGTCAGGGGCCGGCCCGCGCTGAGGTAGGTTTGTTCCAGGTCGCGCGCTATGATCATCATTGGAGTGAAAGATAATCTCCGGAGGTGAGGTACCGAGTTTCGGTGCCCTGAGGATGGCAACCAGAACGCCTGCACCGGAACGGTGCAGGGTCCACCGGGGCTCACACGCTCGCGCCGTTCGCCAAACTCGCTCTCGCTTGGTCATAGGTGGCTTTGCTCTGGTACAGACGGCACTTAGCTTACCTCGCGTGCTTCGCCGAGTAGCCGCCGCCAGCTTGGTGTTCAGCAGTCTGTCGAGCGTGGCCTGCATCCACGAGGAAAAGGACGCGGGGCCGCGGACCGGCTCGCCGGACGCTCGCTGGGATCAGGAATCCAAACTGCCGGCCGTGGTCTTTCTCGGAACTAGTCTCACCGCCGGCCTCGGCGTCAGCGCCGATGAAGCCTACCCGGCGCTGATCCAACGTAAGATCGACTCTTTTGATTGGCCGTTCCGGGTGGTCAACGCCGGAGTAAGCGGCGAAACCACAGCCGGCGGCCTGGCCCGCGTAGACTGGTTGCTCCAGCAGCCCGTGGCTGTGCTGGTCTTGGAACTCGGCGCCAACGATGCCCTACGGGGGCAGAACCTGGATTCCACGCGGCACCGGCTACAGGCGATCATCGACCGCACCAAGGCGGTTCAACCCAACGCGGACCTGGTCGTTGCCGGGATGCAGGCTCCGCCCAATTTGGGCACCGCATACGCCCGCAAATTCCGGGAGATCTACCCCGAGCTCGCCCGCTCCAACGGGGCCGCACTGATACCGTTCCTACTGGAAGGGGTCGCGGGAATTCCCCAACTGAATCAGTCCGACGGGATCCATCCCACGGCCCGGGGGCACCGGATCATGGCGGAAAACGTTTGGAGGGTACTGGAACCGATCCTCCGCAGGCGAATCGACCGATGAAAACCCCGAGCAAGATAGTTTGCGTGGGCCGCAACTACCCTGAGCACGCCAGAGAACTGGGCAATACGCTCCCTGCGGAGCCGCTGCTCTTCCTCAAGCCTCCCTCAGCTCTGATCGGAGATGGCGACGCCATAATCCTGCCGCCGGAATCGGAGCGGGTGGAACACGAAGGGGAGATCGCCGTGGTGATCGGCAGGCGGATGAGAAGAGTCGGCCAGTGGGAAGCGATGGCCGGTATCGCCGGTATCACCTGCGCCAACGACGTGACGGCGCGCGATCTTCAGCGCAGAGACGGACAGTGGACCCGGGCCAAGGGGTTCGACACCTTTTGCCCGCTGGGGCCCCGCGTGGTACCGCTGCGGGAACTGCCGGCGTTGGATGAGCTGGAGGTGGTCTGCCGAGTGAACGGGAAGGTTCGCCAGAGGGGTCGCGCCGGCGAGATGGCGTTCCCCATCCCGGCCTTGCTCTCCCACATCTCGCAAATCATGACTCTGGAGCCGGGAGATGTCGTGCTCACGGGAACTCCTTCAGGCGTGGGTCCCCTGGTTGCGGGGGACGTGGTGGAGGTGGAGGTCTCCGGTGTCGGCGTGCTCAGCAATCCGGTGGTAGCCGGCGATCGCTAGCCCAGTTTCAGCTCTGCCGCCGCAGCAGTCAAAAGCTCGGCTACCGGTTCGGGTCGCGGCTTTCCGACCAGTCCCCCGAAACGACGCTCCCGGCGCCGGAACTCGGCGATCGCCGCTTCCAGGTGATCCCGCCTGAAGTCGGGCCAAAGAACCGGTGAGAAGTAAAGCTCCGCGTAAGCCGACTCCCACAACAGGAAGTCGGATAGCCGCTGCTCGCCGGCGGTGCGGATCAGCAGGTCGGGATCCGGGAGACCTCCAGTAAGCTCACGGTGCAGCAGTTCGGCGGTCACTTGCTGGGGTTCGATCTGCCCCGCTGCAACCTTGAGGGCGAGACTTTGCGCGGCTTGGGCGATCGCCCAGCGGGCGCTGTAGTCTATGGCCAGCCTGAGCAACAGGGTCGTCCCCTCGCGGGTATGGGCTTCGGCTTCCTCCAGGGCTGCCAATGCGGACTTAGGGATCCTGTCCCGCCGGCCGATAGCCACGACCCGCGCCCCATTGGCTTTGAGCTCGTCCTGTTCTCGCCTACAGTATTCGCGCAGCAGCCAAAACAGCCGGCCGATCTCACCCCGCGGTCGCTTCCAGTTGTCCGAAGAAAAGGCGTACAGGGTTAGAGTGCTGATCCCTAGCTCGGGAGAGGCTCTCACCACGTCCCGCACGCTCTCCACGCCCGCCAGATGTCCCCGCCAGCGGGGAAGTCCCCGGCGCCGGGCCCAGCGCCCGTTGCCGTCCATAATCAGGCCCACGTGCAAGCCTGCCCGCCCGTTATCGCTCGGTTCCGCGTTCATGTACGCTCCAGCGCGTCCCGCGCCGCGTTCAGTATCTCTGCCATCTGATTCAAATACACTTCCAGCGCTCTCCTTCCCCTGGGCGTGAGCCGGTACTCGGTCTTCGGTTTGCGATCCTCGAAAGCTTTGGTGACCCTTATGTAACCCGCCTCCTCCAACTTCCGGGCGTGCACGCTCAAGTTGCCGTCGGTCGTTTTCAGGATGTTTTTGAGCTCCCCGAAGGTCAGCGACTCGTTGGCCGCCAAGGCAGAGACTATTCCCAGGCGGATCCGCTCGTGGATCAGCCGGTCGAGCTCCTCCGCCAAGGAGCTAGCCGCCGTGACGCCGAACGATGTACGCACCGAAGGCGAGATGCAGTGCTCCAAAACCAACCGCCAGCAATAACAGCCCTAACTGCGGGGCGAGAAGTCCCAAGGCGCCCAGCAGTACCAAGCTCGCGCCCAGCCACCTGAGCGCTCGTACCGAAAAAACCCCACCCATGCTCACCCCCGAACCGTAGAGAGCAAGCCAAGTCCCCGGCAAAAGATGCTGTGCCCCCTCCGCCGTCAGAGCGTAGGTAAGAAGAGCGCCGGTAGCCAAGGGAGGTGCCATCCCCCAGACGATTTTCCTCAACGCTCCGGACCACAGGGGAACGTCCAGCTTTCGGGCCTTCAGCGTAGTGGAAGTCCCGGCCACGGCGACCGACAGCGCCGCTGCCGGAAGCCAAACGCCGAGATTGCTACCCTCGCCGCTACGCCATGCCAGCCAAGCGGCTGCCAGCCCGACCACCGCCACCGCGATCAGCCCCCAACCGGATACCGCGGTGAAGGTGGAAGCCGATTCCATCGTCTGGCGGATATAGGCCAGCGTCTCCTTGGCGTAGTCCTGCTGTTCGCTAAGTGGTGCGCTCACGGTCTCCCTCGGAAGCTGGTCGGTGACAAAGCACTTTGTGCCGTAAAGTACAGCCGGACGACCCGCACTGCAAGATACTCCGCTCGACTTCGCTTGCTCTCCGTAGGGGCCGCCGCTAGGTTGTAACCCGCAGCTGTGCGTGGGCATGTTATCCGGCAACCACCTCTGACGATCGGATCGCCGTGAGGCTTTCGACTATCCTGCCGCACCCGTATCCCCGCGCTCCGCGGATCGCGCGAGCAGCGCTGGCTCTTATTTTCGGCTGGTCAGCGTCGTGCTTCCAGCTGGAGGGGCAAAGCAACGCCCAGGGGCGAGATGCCAAGCGCATCGCCGCCGTGGTCGACTCGATCGTCGCCGAAGCTTTGAAAGATGGAAAGGCTGCCGGAATGTCGGTCGCGGTGGTATGGGGCAGAGACACCATAGTGCTCAAGGGCTACGGCTACGCCGATCTCGAGTTGGACGCTCCCACCCCGGAACGAGCGATCTACGAGGTCGGATCGATCACCAAGCAGTTCACCGCAGTGGCCATCTTGAAGCTGGCGGAAGAAGGGAAACTCACCCTGGACGACGACATCACCGAGTACCTTCCCGACTTTCCCACCCACGGGCACCGCATAACCCTGCGGAGACTTCTGGATCACACATCCGGTATCCCGGGCTACACCGAATTTCCCGAGTTCGCTCAGCTGTCGGTGCACAGGCTCCCCCGCGACACTCTGGTAGACTTGATCGCCTCCAAGCCTCTGAACTTCCCCCCGGGCGAGGCTATGGTGTACAGCAACTCGGGGTACTTCCTACTGGGTCTGGTGATACAGAAAGTCAGCGGCCTGCCGTACGAAGAGTACCTGAGAAGATACCTATTCGAGCCCGCCGGTATGACAGATTCGCGATACTGTAGCGAGCGCGCGGTGATCAAGAGGCGCGCTAACGGCTACGACATCGGCCCGTCAGGACTGATGAGGGCCGCCTATCTCGATCACACTTGGCCCTACGCGGCGGGCTCCGTGTGCTCTACCGCCTGGGATCTCGTGGCCTGGAACCGGGCGCTTCACGGCGGCAAGATTTTGGCCCCCGATTTCTACCGCGAGTTGATCACGCCGGGTATTCTCAACGACGGTACCCGCCTGCGCTACGCCAAGGGGTTGGCGGTGGATTCCATGCTCGGGCGGCGCGTCATTCAGCACGGTGGCGGGATCTACGGGTTCCTGAGCGATCTAAAGTACTTTCCGGACGACACCCTAACCGTGGCGGTACTGATCAACACCGCCGGTCCGGTAGCTCCCGCTCAGATCAGCCAGGCGATCGTCGAGACGATTTTCGGCCCGGAGCCCGAAAAAGGGATCCCCTTTAGGGGCTCGGTCGAAGACTATCTGGGCCGCTACCGCGGAGTGGGTCGGGGTCGGGAAATGGTGATCGAGATTTTGGCCGACAGCGCAAGCGGGGGACTCGGGGTTCGTATCGGGGGCGAAAAGCCGGCGCCGCTGGTGTACTTGGGCGGGGAGACTTTCGGCCGGGGGAGTGCGCGCTTTAGCTTCGAGCGGGAAGGCGGCAAGGTGGCGCGGCTTCGCGCGGATTTGGTGTCGGTTTATTCGATCCTGCGACGCTCTCCCTAGCGTCCTGTCCCCCTTGAATCAGGTCCGGGGCGGTTATTAGAATTTCCGCACTTCGGGCTACTTCTGGCCATGTCGCTCCTTACCCTGAATTCGGTGACCAAGTCTTTCGACGGCCTCAAGGCCGTCGACCAGATCTCTTTTTCGGTGGATCGGGGGCAGGTGGTGGGGTTTCTGGGTCCCAACGGTGCTGGCAAATCCACCACCATGCGGATGATCACTCAGTACATCGAGCCGGAAGCGGGAGAGATTCTTTTCGACGGGGTTCCCCTGAGCGCGGCGGGGCGGGAGGCCAAGAAGAGGATCGGCTACCTGGCCGAGAACAACCCGCTGTACGGCGACATGCTGGTGGTCGAATATCTCAAATTTGCCGCTGCCCTGAGGGAGCTGGAGGATAAAGCGCAGCGGGATGCGATCGACGAAGCGGTGGCTGCGACGTCCATCGAGAGCGTCTTCTACCGGCCCATCAACCAGCTTTCCAAGGGATTTCGCCAGCGGGTGGGTTTGGCCCAGGCCATTCTGCACCGCCCCGATCTGTTGATACTGGACGAGCCTACCGAAGGTCTGGATCCCAACCAGCGGGTGGAAATCCGGCGGCTGATAAGCGCGCTGGGAAGGGATCGTACGGTGATTCTATCGACCCACGTTCTGCCTGAGGTGCAGCAAACCTGCTCCCGGCTCTTGATCATCCATCGCGGGCGAATCGTGGCCGACGGCACAGTGGAGGAGCTGGTGACCCGAGCTGAAGGTTCGGTGGAGATCCAGGTGGAGGCTTCGGGAGCCGACGTTACGGAGCGGTTGAGTCGTTTGGCGGGGGTAGGCGGGATGACCCGGCGGTCCGCCTGGGGAGATCGGGTGGCGCTGACCGTTACGGCTAGCAGCGATGAGGATCTGAGACCGAAGATCTTCGAGTTGGCCAAAGAGTGCGGCTGGACGCTCTACGAGCTCCATCAAGAGAGAGGCAATCTAGAGGCTTTGTTCCGGCAACTCACCGCAGAGCAAGCGGGGGAGTAGGGATGAACCTCAAGACCATAGCCATTTTGGCGCGGCGGGAGCTAAAGGGGATGTTCGACCATCCCACCGGTTATATCCTGCTGGTGGTTTTCATAGCCGTCAGCGACTTTCTGTTTTTCCGCCAGGCCTACATGCTCCGCGCCGCGACGCTGCGGCCGATGTTCGACCTTCTTCCGTGGATGTTTTTGTTCTTCGTGCCCGCCGTGACGATGCGGGCCATTGCGGAGGAAACGCGGCAGGGAACGCTGGAAGTCTTGCTGGCGCAGCCCATAAACGAGCTGGAGTTGTTGCTGGGAAAGTACCTGGGCCACGCGCTCTTCGTATGGATAGCCCTGGCTCTGACGCTGCCCATTCCGGTAGGCCTGGCGCTCGGTGCTGATCTTCAAGTGGGCATCATCGTGGCCCAGTACGTGGGAGGTGCCCTCCTCGCTGCGGGGCTTGCCGGAGTCGGCCTGTGGGCGTCGAGTCTCAGCCCCAACCAGATAACCGCGTTCATCGTAGCCGCCGGCGTGACCTTCGTGCTGATTCTCGTGGGGCTGGATCCGTTACTGGTGGGGCTGCCGCCACTTCTGGGGACGATCGCGGCGCAACTGGGGGTGCTGTCGCACTTCGCCAACATCGCCCGCGGTGTCATCGACCTTAGAGATGCGATCTACTTCGCTACCCTGGCGGCGATCTTCCTCTCGCTGGCTTACCTCGTACTCATGCGGCGCAAGCTGGCCCGCAAGGGCGAGACCTGGAGTCGGCTGCGGCTGGGAATAAGCCTCATAGTGGCGACCTTGGTGGTGGTGAACCTTTTCGGCCAGCACATAGGAGGACGCCTGGATCTCACGCCGGGTAAGGCGTACACCCTATCGCGGGCCACCAAACAACTTCTGGGCAATCTTCCCGACCTGCTCACCATCAAGCTCTTTGTCTCCAAGGAGCTTCCTCCGGAGATCGCCCTCCTTCAGCGGGACCTGCGGGACCTGCTGGGCGACTACCGCGCCGCCGGCAAGGGAAAGGTGCGACTGGCCACACTGGACCCCTCCTCCGACAGCACCGCCTTGCAGGAGGCTCGCAACCTGGGAATCCCGTCGGTGCAGTTCAACGTCATGGGTCAATCCGAGCTGCGAGTCAAAGAAGGCTACCTCGGCATAGCCGTCCAGTACGCCGGACAGAGCACAACCATTCCTTTCGTGCAGCGAACCGAGGATCTGGAATACCGGCTCTCGTCCTTGATCCGATCGGTCACCGTGACCGACCGTCCCAAGCTGGGGCTTGCGACCTTCGGGACCAACCCGGCGGTCGGCCGCACGTTCGACACTCTGCGCGAGCAGCTGGAGGAAAACTACGACGTCCGCACCCTGAGCTTCAGCACCGACTCGGAGCCCCCGCCCGATTTGCCCTTGGTGGTGATCGCGGGGATGCCCTTCTCTTTGAGCGACGCCCAGGTGGAGCACTTCAAGAAATACTTGGCCCAGGGCGGCAACGCTCTCATCATGGCGGGCGGGATGGACATCCCCGACCGCTCTTTCTTCGCCACGCCGCGGGACGTGAGTTGGAACAAAGTGCTAGAACCCTACGGCGTGTCGATCAGGTCGGACATGGTTTACGACCTGGCGTCCAATGAGCGCGTAGCCGTGCCGGTTCAGTTCGGCCGCCTGCTCTTGGCGTATCCCTTCTGGGTGCGGGCGCTGAGCACTCAAGCCTCGGTGATCAACGAGGAGATAGACGGTGTCTTCCTGCCCTGGACCAGCAGCCTGGACACCAGCAAGGCTCGGCCGGGCACGGTGACTCCTTTGTTGGTTTCCTCTCGGGCCTCGGGGGTCAAGACCTCAGAGGTGTTCCTCGAGCCGCGCCAAGAGTTCGAAACCGACAGCCTGGCTTCCAGAGTGTTGGCGGTGATGGTGAACTCCCTCGCCACAGACGGGCAGGAAGATTCCGCAGATTCCGTAGAGCGGCCCCGAGGGCGCGTGGTCGTCATCGGTAATTCGGACGTGGTTGCCGATCGCAACGTGCAGAATGCTCCGGAAAATTTGGCGTTCATCCTCAACGCTGTAGACTGGCTGGCCGAAGACCAATCGCTCATCACCATCCGCGCCAAGAGCCGCACCCCGCCGCCGCTGGTCTTCGAGAGCGCCTTCCTTCGGGAATCGGTGAAATATGCCAACGTGGCCGGCGTGCCGGTCCTCTTGGTGCTGGCCGGCGTGGCCCAGTGGTTGCGGCGTAAGAGACTGCAGTCCCGCCCCTACTGCCCTTCGAGTACTGCCCCAGAAGGAGCCGAACCATGACCGCTCGCCAACTGAAGCGGATCGCTGCCGCCCTCGGCTTGGTCTTGGTGCTCTGGGGCCTGGCCGAGGTGCTCTCCGGATCAGGAGACGAGCTGGGAGGGGACTTCTCCCTGCCGGCTCTCAACCGTGAAGACGTAGACAAGGTCGCCATCTACCGCACCTCCGATACCATCGTCTTGGTAAAGCAGTCGGCAACGGAGTGGATGGTGAACGGCCGCCCGGCAGCCCCCGATGCGGTGGAGAGTCTGTTCCGGGCGTTGTCCGAGTCTCCGGTGGCGGAACTGGCTGCCACGAACCGCGCCTCTCATTCTCGAATGGGGATTGATTCGGCATCCGGCAAGCGGCTCCGTTTCGTGAAAGGTGAGCAGGTAGTGGCGGAACTGATGGTGGGCAACCGGGGCCCTGGCTATCAGGGCGCCTACGTCAGGAATGCTGGGGCGGACGAGGTATACCTGGTGCTGGGCGATTTGGCCAACGTGGTGGAGCGGTACGTGGACGAGTGGCGGGACAAGCGTATTGCGGAAATCGAGCCTGACAGCGTGCAAGAGATCAGGGTCGAGCGGGGCGGCCGTCGTTACACGGTGCGAAGGAGCGGAGCTGGGTGGGAACTCCAGGGCGGGGTTGCGGCGGACACCACGGAAGTGCGACGGATGCTCGACGAATTCCGGAATCTGAGAGCCGGCGGCTTCCCCACCGCGGCCCAGGAAGATTCGGTAGATTTTGCCCGGCCGGATAGGAAAGTGGTGCTGATCGGCAAAGGCGGTCCCCTACTGGAGTTGCTGTTCGACTCTCTGGGCTACAACTGGTGGGCCAAAAAGGCCGAGGGCAAGATCGTGTACCGGATCGACAGCTGGCGCATGAACCAGCTCGCTCCCGCCGATTCGGTGCTCCGGAAAAAAGGATCCTAAACCGCTCCTTTGCGGCGGGTGAATGCTAGAATCAGCGCTAGCACGGCGGTGACAAAGGCTGCCCCCGCCAGAGCTAGAGCTCCCCAAGGGGAAAGCTGAGTGGTCCCCACTATCCTCACCCTGGGGGCCGGTCGCGGCCAGCCGGGGGCGTTGCTCCATTCCAGCGTCTGTCCGTCGGACTGGGTTAGGGTTACCGGAAAGACCAGATCGGTTCTGCGGGCGTCTCCGGCCACGCGTCCCAGAAGAGCGAATTCCAGGAATTCCTTGTGGGATAGGGAGCCCCCTCGCCAGGTGATCGATGCCGGGCTGGTATCAGTTGGTTCCTGTAGGGTGAAGGTCCACCCCGGTCGCTGCTCGACGCCCAGGATGGTCACGGCATCAGGAACTCTGACGCTCACTGCGGTGATGGTGGGTTCCCACTGGTTGGCCACCCGGATCGCGAACCGCTCCCACGATCCCGGGGAGGTGATCAGGGGATCGATCGAGACCTGCGCTAGGCAGGTTGCCGCTACGCTCGATCCCAGGGTCGCGCCCAGGCAGATCTTCCAGAAGCTTGCGCGCTTTCGCGAACACGCCATACCACATTCTCCTCGTCAGCTTGCCGGTGTTGGTGTTTTGGCGACTGGGGTGGTAGGAGCATAGCAGGATAGTCCCGTCTGGCATCCGGTAATGCCGGCCGTGTTGGAAGGGTGCCGGCGTCAGGTTGGCAGCTTTGAGCCACGCTTGGTGGGCGATGCGTCCCAATACCAGGACTACTCTGACGTTGGGCAGGAGTTGCCGTTCCGCTTGCAGGTATCGGCGGCAGTTGGCAAGCTCCGTGACGGTGGGTTTGTTGCCGGGTGGAGCGCATCGGGCGGCGGCGGTTATGAAGCAGTCCTGGAGTTTCAACCCGTCGTCGCGAGCGCGGGAGTGGGGCTGATTGGCGAATCCGTAGCGGTGGAGCGCCTGGTAAAGCCAATCTCCGCTCGAGTCCCCGGTGAACATGCGACCGGTGCGGTTCGCTCCGTGGGCGGCGGGCGCCAATCCCACTATCAGCAGTCGCCCTCGGGGGTCTCCGAACCCGGGCACGGGCTTTCCCCAGTAAGTCCAGTCTCGGTAGGCCTGCTTTCTTTCCCGAGCCACCCGTTCCCGGTGAGCTACGAGGCGAGGGCATCGGGTGCATATGGTAAGCTCCGCGTTCAAGCGTTGGAGGGCGCCCTCGAGGCTGCCCGAGTGCCTCATGATGCCCGCTTCGCCATTTCTTGCTCGCGGAGCTCGCGTCTTAGGATCTTGAGGATAGTGCTCTTGGGGAGTTCGGTACGGAACTCGATGAACTCCGGCACCTTGTACGGGGCGAGGCGCTCGCGGCAATGGGCCTTGAGCTCTTCCACGGTCGCGCTGTAACCTGGTTTGAGCACCACGAACGATTTTACCGTCTCGCCCCGTTTGGGATCGGGTATCCCGATCGTGGCCGCCTCCAGCACCGCCGGATGAGCCATGAGGACGCGATCGACCTCGTCGGGATACACGTTGTAACCGCTACAGATGATCATGTCCTTCTTACGGCCAACGATGTAGCAGTATCCGTCCTCGTCGACCCGGGCGAGGTCCCCGGTGTAGAGCCAGCCGTCCCGGATCATCTGGGCGGTCTCTTCCGGTTTCTTCCAGTATCCCTTCATCACCTGAGGACCGCGGATGACGAGCTCTCCCTCGGTGTTTGGCGGAAGCTCCCGGGTTCCCTCTTCCAAGTCCACGATTTTCTGTTCCGTGTCGGGAAGAGGGACCCCTATGCTTCCCACCTTGCGCACGCCGTAGAGCGGGTTGCAGTGGGTCACAGGGCTGGTTTCGGTCAGGCCGAACCCTTCGGAGATCTTGGATCCGGTCAGCTCCTCGAAACGCTGTAGCACTTCCACCGGCAAAGGGGCCGCGCCGGAGTTGCACAGCTTGATCGAACTGAGATCCAGCCGCTCGATGCCGGGGTATTGGGTTATGGCCTGGAACATGGTGGGCACTGCGGCGAAGATCGTGACCCGGTGCTTTACCACGCTGTCGATTACTTGGGCGATGTCTCTCGGGTTGGGAATCAGGACTATCGCCGCCCCCAGCCTTACGCCCAAGTTCATCACCACGGTGAGCCCGTAGGAGTGGAAAAACGGGAGGGCTCCGAGCAGCACTTCGTGCCCTTCGTTCGCCTTGGCGAACCAGGCCCGGATCTGCTGGACGTTATAGGACAGATTCCGGTGGGTGAGCATCGCTCCCTTGGAGAGACCGGTTGTGCCGCCGGTGTAGAGCAGGGTGGAGAGGTCGTCCATGGCGATCTTCGTCTCCGGCGGGTTGGGCCGGTTCTCCCGTACCAGCCGCTTGAAGAAGTGGATGCCAGGTTCCGGGGCTATGCGCGCAACGAGCGGCGGACTTTGCTTCTTGAGCTTAAAAGGAGCCAGAAGATTGAGGGGAAAAGCCAGGTATTCGGGAATCGACGCTATGATATAGTGTTTTACCGGGAGCCGATTTCTGATGGGAGCGATCTTCTGCTGGAAGATGAAATCCGCCACTATGGCGACCGAGCACTCGGCGTCGTTCCACTGATGTTCGATTTCTCGTGGGGTGTAGAGAGGGTTGGTGGGGGTTGCCACCGCTCCTAGTCTTTGGATGGCGTAGTAGCCGATGACGGTCTGGGGGAGATTAGGCATCATGGTGGCTACCCGGGTCTCCCGGGTGACGCCCATCCCTGCCAAGGCCGCGGCGAGGCGATCCACTTGGTCCTTGAACTGCCGGTAACTGATCTTGGTGTTGGCGAAGATCAGGGCAGTCCGCTCCGGGTAGCGTGTCGCAGCGCGCTCCAGCCATTCGGGGATGGTGACGTCCTCGAACGGTACGTGGCTGGGCACGCCCGGGTCGTAGAATTTGCACCAGATTGCGGGGTCCATGGTGTCAAGATTATTAGGCCCGGCTCCGGACCCCGCAAGGGCCGCTTTTGCGGTTACTAGATGTCCAGGTTGCGCACGAACCGGGCGTTGGACTCTATGAACGCGCGCCGCGGCTCCACTTCGTCGCCCATGAGGATCTCGAACAGGCGGGCGGCCTCTACCGCGTCTTCCATCTCGACCTTGAGCAGCGTGCGGGTGGCGGGATCCATCGTGGTGCGCCACAACTGCTCCGGGTTCATCTCGCCCAGGCCCTTGTATCGCTGCACCACCACGTTCCCCTTGCCCTGCCCGTTGGAAAGCTGCTTGATGTATCGGTCCCGCTCCGCCTCGTCGTAGGCGTAGTACTCCTCCTTGCCGCGGGCCACCCGGTACAGCGGGGGTTGAGCTATGTAAACATACCCCGCCTCGATGAGCTGTCTCATCTGGTTGTAGAAGAAGGTGAGCAACAGGGTGCGAATGTGCGCCCCGTCTACGTCGGCGTCGGTCATGATGATAATCTTGTGATAGCGGGCGTCCTCCAGCCTGAAGTCGTCTTCCCCCACCCCGGTCCCGATGGCGGTAATGATGGTCCGGATCTCCTCGTTGGAGAGCACCTTGTCCACGCGGGCCTTCTGCACGTTGAGGATCTTGCCGCGCAACGGCAGAATGGCCTGGAACTGCCGATCGCGACCTTGCTTTGCCGAGCCTCCGGCGCTGTCTCCTTCTACCAGATACAGCTCGCACAGAGCCGGGTCGTTGAGGGAGCAGTCCGCCAGTTTACCCGGAAGGATTCCAGCCTCCAGGGCACTCTTCTTGCGAACCAGCTCCCGCGCCTTGCGCGCCGCCTCCCGGGCCCGAGCCGCGCTGATCGCCTTCTCGATGATCGCCCGCGCCACAGCGGGGTTCTCCAAGAGATAGTTTCTCAGATGCTCGTAGACCACGGTCTTGACTATTCCTTCCACTTCGGAGTTCCCCAGCTTGGTCTTGGTCTGACCCTCGAACTGGGGCTCGCGAAGCTTGCAGTGAATCACCGAGGTCAGCCCCTCGCGCACGTCGTCGCCGGTGAGGGTGAAATCCTCCTTCTTGAGCATCCCCTTCTCTTTGGCGACCTCGTTGATGACTCGCGTCAACGCCGCCTTGAACCCGGTAAGATGCGTTCCCCCTTCGTGGGTGTTGATGTTGTTCACGAAGGAGAAAGTGTTTTCGGCATACCCCTCGTCGTACTGAATCGCGACGTCGATCTCGACGTCGTCCTTGGTGGTGGAGAACTGTATCGGCTTGGGATGCAGCGGCCGGCGACTCCCCCGGAGGAACTCCACGAACTCCGCCACACCCTTCTTGTAGCAGAAGGTCTCGCTCGTGGCCTTGGAGCGGCGCTCGTCCGCAATGGTGAGCGCCAGTCCGGGATTGAGAAAGGCCAGCTCCCTGAGCCGCCCGGACACGGTGTCGTAGTCGTACTCGATCTGCTTGAAAATCTGAGGATCGGGCTTGAACTTGACCTTGGTCCCGGTCTTTTTGCCGACCTTGCCCGTGACCTTCAGGGGCTCCACCGTTTCCCCTCGTTCGAAAGCCATGTGGTGTTCCATGCCGTCGCGCCAGACCCAAACATCCAGCCGCTCGGACAAGGCGTTCACTACCGAGACCCCCACGCCGTGGAGCCCACCCGATACCTTGTAGCTCGTGCGGTCGAACTTGCCGCCCGCGTGGAGCATGGTCATGGCCACCTCCACACCGGGCTTCTTCTCGGTCTTGTGGATATCGACCGGAATGCCGCGCCCGTTGTCCACCACCGTCACCGAACGATCGCGATGGATGGTGACCTCGATCCGATCGCAGTAGCCCGCCATCGCCTCGTCCACCGCATTGTCCACCACCTCGTAAATGAGATGGTGCAGCCCCCGCTGGCCGGTGGAGCCGATGTACATCCCCGGACGCCGACGTACCGCCTCCAGGCCCTTCAAGACCTGGATGGCATCGGCACCATACTGCTGCTGCTTGTCCCTCTGTGGAGCGGTCATAGGCACCCGTCTAGCTGTCGAGCCTCTGGCAAAGGGATCATGCCGCACGCCACATGATCCGGTTGATCTTCTTTCCACAGGCACGCAGGCGCTCAAGGATCTCGGGCGTCATCAACTGCAACTCCTGCATCCAAGCCCCACTGGCCACCCTCAGGAACAGGGTGCCGTCCTGGGTCACCGATTCCGGCCAGCACACCCGGGCGATCCTCTCTCCCACCAGCCGCGGCCACTCCTCCACCACGCTGGCCTGCGCCAAGCGGTCCGAAAGGCCGTTCTTCTCGAGATAGCGCTCCAGCGCATCACCCAAGCGCTGGATCGGCTTACCGGACAATCCCCCCTCCCCGAATCTGCCAGCGAGGTCGATCGAACAACTTGGCCGGCACCTCCGCCTCGCGCGGTGCCACCACTATCGCCTGGCCCGGAAGACTCACCCGAAGCAGCTCCAAAAGCCGCGCCTGGCGGTCTTGATCGAGCTCGGCAAAGACATCGTCGTACAAGCCCACCGGCGCCGTTCCCCGAGCCCGGGTCAGCGTCTCCGCCTCCAGCACTCTGAGAGCTATCGCCGCCGTGCGCCTCTGGCCCGCCGATCCGTAAACCCTTATATCCCTACCCGCTAAACCGATCCTCAAATCGTCCCGGTGAGGACCCACCGTCGTGGTCCCCCGCCTCAAGTCGCGCTCGGCGCTGTGCTCCAATCGCTCCCGCCAAGCTTCCGAACTCCCAGAATCCTCCACTTGAGACACATAACGCAGATCGGCAATGGCTAACTCCCCCAAGACGGTGCACAGTTCGCCGAAGCGTTCCCTCCATTCGTCCACCCACACTCGGCGGGAGCCGGCCACGAACGCCGCTGCCTCGGCCAAAGGGAGATCAAAAGCTCGCGCTTCATCCCCTCTGCCCCTGCGCAGCGCCGCATTCCGCTGACGAAGGGCGTGCCGAAGTTCCAGCAACCGGCCCAGATAGCCCGGGCGGCTGACGGAAAGGACCACATCCATGAAGCGCCGCCGAGTCGCAGGAGTGCCGGAGACGATCTCCGAATCCGCAGGCCCGAACGGCACCGCCAGTATCTGTCCCACCGCCTCGCCCAACTTTCTAACTTCGGCACCGTCGAGGAACACTACCTTGCGAGCGGTAAAAAGCTCGTAGCGAACCCCGACTTGGATCTCCCGGGAGGCTTCGTCTCCCGCGGCGCCCCGCACCCAAAACCCGGGCTCGCCGAACTGCACCAGCTCTCTATCCTTGGCTCCCCGCAGAGATCGAAAGAGCATCAGATAGTAGATCGCTTCCAGCAGGTTGGTCTTGCCCTGCCCGTTGCCACCCACTACCACGACGCCTTCCGCCGGGATCTCGAGCTCGAGTGCGGCTAGGTTGCGGAATCCTCTGACCGCAAGCCCAGTCAGCCGCACACCTGGTTTTCAAACCGTTTACGACAACGGCCCCGAAGCGCCTTGAGGCACCCCGAGGGCCGGCTCGATTCGGTCGCCACTGACACGCTTTTAAGATACTCAGCAAGGGGGTCCTGGTCAACTCCGCAAGTCCTTGAAAATCAGTAGGTTGTGGCTTCCAAATTTGGCTTTACCGATCTTACCATCGGACTTAAGGCGCCAGTGTTGAGGTGCGAGGCGGGCGCCCAGTAGCGCGGTTATTCGCGGTTATTAAGGTACAGCTCTTACTTCGAGATCGAACTTGCTGCTTGCGCCGGTTCCCGTGACCCGATGAACCCCCTCACCTGGGATCAATTCCGATCGCCCACCACCCGCAGCACATAAGAGGCCGCATCCACCGCGGCGAACACACCCACCCCTCCCTGGAGGCGGTTGATATACCCCCTGCCCGTGAACCGATCGGAACGCGACCGAAGATAGTCGTAATAGTTGGTGTCTCCCACCGCCACGGTGAGCGTGTAGTAGCGGCCGGCAAGAAATACTTCCCTCTCGTCGAACGGGTTATACAACCTCCCCGCTATCCTCAGGCGGGTGGTGTCGGTGAAGAGAAAGAGGTCGGGATCGTAGGAAACTACGTCGGGCCCTGTCTGGCGGGCCTCCACCTGAAGCACACGGCTGCGGCGAGCGGCTATCGATACAAAGATCGTGTCGCGATCGCGATTCAGACTCAAAGTGTCGAAACCAAACCGGAATGGGTCGTTCCGAACCCGGACCTCCCACGAGACGACTTCGGGTATCCGGGCAGTGCCGGTCACCTCTTCGCCCCGGGGGGTGCGCACTCTGAGCCGGAGCGCCGAACCTGGTGCAGTTGCGCAGAGAGAGCCAGAATAGACCCCGGGAGCGGAATCGAGCTCGGGCGATTCGAGCAGAGTGTCCACACGCCCCAGGCAGGGGCTTCCTTCGAGCTGCTGGATGGTTACTACCGCCCCGCGGATTGGGAGCCTGGGACCTCCCGGAGGGACCGGGTCGAGTGCGGGATCGACTTTAGAGCTCCCGCTCAAAGAGTACTCTACCACCACGAACTGACGATTCCTTCCCCGGTTGATTACCGAATGTACTACTACCGTGGGCTCGCCCGGCGCTATGGTCACTTCGGTCAGCTCGCATCCAGCCGAAAGCAGGGCCGTTCCTGCGGCGAGCAATGGTCTGGCTCGAAGGGGAGGGATCAGAATCGCACCTCCAGACCGAGCGTGGGGAGAAAGGGTAGCTGGGATACACCGGTCCTGGTGGGCGGAGCGTTCCCGTAATCGAAGAGATAGAGAAAGACGTTTCGGCGGTTGTAGAGGTTGGCGATCTGAAGGAAAGGCTCCCAGCTAGCACCCCATTTTCTGAAGCTCCACCTGAACCCGAGATCCAGCCTGGAGTAATGGGGAAAACGTGCGCTGTTGATGGGACCTGCTATAGGTTGCTCTTGAGGCTCCTCGAAGGTGTGTTGGGTCGGGTTGTAACGGCGCCTTTCCCACTGGCCGAGGAAGGGAGTGTACGGTAGCGGTGAGCCGTAAGCCCATCGCACCCCCAACTGACTCCCCAATGGTCCGGGCGCCTGGAGGACCAAGTTCAGGGTATGCCTGCGATCGTGGCCCGGTGGATACTTCGCCCCCTGGGCCTCTCTCTCCGCTCTGGCATAACTGTAGGCGACCCACCCGCGGATTTTGCCCGCGTGTCTGCGCAACAGGAGGTCGAGACCCCAGGCGTTGCCGGTGGTGGTTACGAACTCGTCTCCGCGAACTCTGGTATCGTTGGCTCGGTTCTGAGTCTGGAGGTTGTAGTACCACTTACCATAGCCCTCGACGGTCAACTGAAATTCCGATCCCCTCCACACCTCTACGCCGAAGACCAGATGATCGGCCCTTCCAACCGGGATCCAGGGATCGGCTCCCACCCAGAATTCGTAGATCGTAACCGGCAGCTCCTGATCCCGAATGGAGTGAAGGGGTTGGTAGTAGCGGCCCGCCGAGCCGGTGACGGCGAGGCTGGGACTGAGGAAACCCTTGAAGGCGATCCTGGGCGCGATCCCGGTGAACTGCGCATCGGGGACGTGCTCCAGTCGGAGGCCGGGTCTCACGAGCAGCCGCGGGTCGGGGGTCCACTGGTAGTCGGCGAATGCTGCCCAGACCGTGGGATCGAATCGGGCACTTGAGAATACGCTGCCCAGAGTTGGGCTTTCGACATCGTATGTGATCCGATACTGCTCCACTCCCAGGCCCGCTGTCAGGCGGTGGGTGAGATCGCTAGGGGGCTTTAGCGTAAGGCGTGCAGCGCGCAAGAGGACCTGGTTGTGGAATCGGAAAAGATCGGGCAAAAGCCCCAGGGTGCTCGCGAACTCGCTCACCGACGCCTGAGCCTGTAGTTCCCACTCTGCGAGGTCGGTTCTCCAGTCGGCGCCTAGCAGGCGGTTCCCCCACTCGAAGGCGAGGTCCAACGCGTCCCGGGATTCGGTGGGCTGAACCAGTCTGAGATCGAGGGCGTCCCGGCCCCAGTAGCCGGAGACTGCCAGGTGGCTACCAGGTCCGGTCGGGAGATCTACCCGGCCGAGGGCATCGGCGAAGTAGTACGGAAGCGATTCGTCGCTGAGGGCGCTCACCAATGCGTCCAGGTAAGTCCGCCGCGCACCGGCGAGAAAGCTTCCTCCTCGGGGTAAGGGACCTTCCAGCAGCAGCTTGCTGGAGAGCAGAGAGACCTGACCGCTTCCGTGAATCCCTTCGCGGCTTCCCGGTCTCAACGATATATCCAGCACGCTCGACAAGCGGCCGCTGTAAACGGCGGGGAAACCTCCGGTGAGAAAGTCGGCGTTCTGAACGGCATCCTGATCGAAGGTGCTGAAAAGCCCGCCCAGATGGGAGGGATTGAAGACGGGGATGCCGTCGAGCAGGACTAGGTTCTGATCGCTTTCACCCCCGCGCACGTTGTAGCCGACGCTGTAGTCGTTGCGGGCCACGGTGCCGGGCAAGAGCTGTACCACTCGCAGCACGTCAGGTTCCAATACGGAAGGCGTAAGGCGCAGCTCTTCTGCCTCCAGACTCAGGGTGCTGGGCTGGGCCATCTCCTCGAACCGCTGGCGGGCTCTGGAGATTGCTCCGGTCACCTCTAGCGGCGCCAACTCGAACGATCGGAGGCGCAAGAAAACCGTGACCGTGTCCCGATCGTCCGGGATCGCCAAGGTTTCGGTAACGAATCCGGGTGCTGAGAAGCGCAAGTTTACTATCCCCAGGGGCAGGCCGCGGAGGACGAACCGTCCGGCCGAATCGCTGACGGTAATCACCGAGAGGCCCAATGCCTCGACTCTAGCCTCGGCTACCGGCAGGGAATCGCCGTGCCCCAACACGGTTCCTCGGATGACGCGCTCCTGTTGGGCGCGCACTTGCCAGTTAAGAGAGGCGAGCGCGAGTGCGCCTAGAGCGATCGGGCGCGATGGCATGACAGCATCCGGATCTCCAATTACAAGTTAGCCGGGCCGGACCGGAACGCCACGCTGGCGCTGGCGTGAAACGTCCGGGGTGATGAACTTTCCCGCCATGATACTACGACTACTCTTTCTTTCGGGTTCTTTGAGCTTCGGGTTTTTAGCCTGCAGTCGGCCACCTGAGACTACCATCAGGGTGCAGGGATTGATCCGCACACTCGGTTTACAGGAGCCGGTAGCCGGTGCTCTGATAACCGTGGAGTGGCCAGCGGCGCTGGGGGGTGGCCGATCGCAGATCCGTAGCAATTCGGCCGGTCAGTACGCAGTGCAGCGCACGCTCAGGGCGGAGCAGCTTTCTTGCGAAGGGATCGCGATCACGATCGAGGCCCGGGGGTACGCTTCGGTCTACGACCGCCGTTCCGACGCGGACTGCGAGGGCGGCGTGATAAGAAAGGACTTCACGCTCTACCCGGCACCGCGCTAGCGAGGTTTTCTAAATGCGGTCGGTCGCGGCGATTCCGATACGACGTGCCTGGTGCTTAAGTCTGTTGCTGTGTGGCTGCGCGGCTCATAGCGCGCTGGAACCTCTGCCGGTGGGTAAACTCTCCCCGCACCTGAGCCTGGGAGGACCGGTGGTCGCCGCCTTCGGGACCAGGCTGCCCATTCCCTATCTCAGCACAGGTGCCGACTACGGGCTCGCCCCTAGCCTTACCTTGAGCGGCAACGCGCACCTCTTGCCGTTGGCTTATGGAATAGCCGGTTTCGATGGAGCAGTGACCTGGTTCCCCTGGGAAGGTCGCGGACCCCGTCCTACTGTGGGACTCGAAGCCAGGCTTATGGCCTTCGCTTCGCTAAAGGACCAGGTGGATGACCGCTTCATCGTTTACCCGGTCTTTTCCACCTCGGCCGCTTGGCGACTGGGCTCGGGCCTGCTCTACGCAGGCTTTCACCTCGCGGGGCCTCTTCCCAGGCCCGAGTACGATCCCAGCCCCGAGCGCTCCCTTTGGGCACCGTTCTTGGGATACCGCTGGAGCTTAGGGGAGAGCTACGCCCTGCTCACCGAGCTCAAGTGGCTCGGTGTAAACGTCCGCAGCGACCAGCTGGCGGTGACTTATCTCCATCCCGCGGGGCGTGGAGCTTTGACACCCATGATAGGAGTCACCAGGAGATTCTGAAGGTGCCGCGGCATATCCGGAGTACCGGGATCCGGCGACCCCTGGTGATTTTGTCGGCCCTAGGGATCGTGGCCTCAGGCTGCACCCTCGACGGCTTCCTCTTCAACCCCGAGCGGGTGGATTCCTATCGCCTGCCCGGCAACACCATTCCTGACAGCCTGATCGAGGAGGTGACCTTCCAGAGCCGGGAATTCACCCTTCACGGGATATGGATTCGCTCCAACGGTGGCAGGCCGGGGATCACCCTGCTCTACTGTCACGGCAACAAGCACAACATCGACGAGTATTGGGATCGGGTGATGTTCCTCCATGAGCTGGGCGTCAACCTGTTCATTTTCGACTACCGGGGCTTCGGCCGCTCGGAGGGCAAGTCCACCAGCGAAGCCGACTTGCTTCAGGATGGGGAGGCGGCGCTGAACTACTTGCTATCCCGGCCCGAAGTGATCCCTGACTCGTTGGGTTACTACGGCTACTCGCTGGGCGCGGTGCCGGCGATCTACCTGGCCGCCGAGGTGCGCGATCCGTTGTTGCTAGTGGCGGAATCGCCCTTCGCTTCCGCCGCTTCCCTCGCCCAGGGGAGCTTGAACCTGCTGCTTCCCGCTGGCTGGCTCACGAAAGGGCGGTTCGACAACGCAGAACGGGTGAAGCAAATTGAGACTCCTCTGCTGCTGCTCCATGGGTCGGCAGATGACCTGGTGCGTTTCCGCGACAATGGGCGCGTGGTCTGGGAAAACGCCCCGGAACCCAAGCGCTTGGTCCTGGTCGAGAGTGCGCGGCACGACAACGTGCCTCAGACTTTGGGCGTGGACAACTACCGGCGGATGCTCGCAGACTGGATAGCCCGGGCCGCCTCGTCGCGCTGACCTCGGACCCAGCCGCGTCTACGGAACATCCTCCGCGTTTCGGCGAATCGCTCTCTCTTCGGACAGCCCGATAGAGACCCGACTGTGGGTGCGTGCTCGGCAGCCGACGCGTGCGGCAGCTGCGGGGCGGACCACCAGGCTGTAGCTTCCCATTGTGCCGGCTTACACCTACGCCGTGGCTTGGACCGAGAGGGGGACGTTGCGCCTGCTGGACCAGACGCGGCTTCCCGGCGAGACGCACTACCTGGAGATCGATTGCATCGAAGGGTTGGCCGGGGCGATCGGAAATCTTCGGGTGAGGGGTGCTCCGCTGATCGGGATCGCAGCGGCGATGGGCTTGGCTGCAGCGGCCCGAGGGGTCTTGGAGAGGGGGGGGTCGCTCAATCCGGAGTGGTTAGCAGCCGCGGTAGAGAGATTGCAGCGCACTCGGCCCACGGCGGTCAATTTGAGTTGGGCGCTTTCACGAATGCGTGCCGCGTTCGAACGCGCCTGGGCGGAGGCTAAGAAAGGGCCCGAAATAGTCGCTCTCTTGCGGGCCGAGGCGCAGCGTATCTGGGACGAGGACGCCGAGATGTGCGAGGCTATAGGACGCGCCGGGAAGGAGTTGGTACCCCCGGGAGCTACCATCCTCACTCACTGCAACACCGGTTTTCTCGCAACCGGGGGGATCGGCACGGCGTTCGGGGTCATCTACACTGCCCATGGGGCAGGCAAGGGTATCGACGTAGTGGTGACCGAGACTCGTCCCTTGGGTCAGGGAGCCAGGCTCACCGCTTTCGAGTTAGCGCGGGCCGGGATTCCGGGCAGGGTGATAGTGGACTCTGGAGCCGCCGCTCTAATGGCCGCAGGGGAAATCGATCTGGTAATGGTAGGGGCGGATCGTATAGCGGCCAACGGTGACGTGGCTAACAAGATCGGCACCTATGGGCTGGCGGTCCTAGCGCGGGCTCACGATATCCCGTTTTATGTGGCAGCTCCAAGAAGCTCCGTTGACTTGGGGGCAGCCTCGGGCGACGACATACCGATAGAACGGCGCCCGGGGGGCGAGGTAGTGGAAGGTGCAGGGTTGGAAGTTTACAATCCCGCGTTCGACGTCACGCCGGCGGAGCTGGTAACGGCGCTGGTCACCGACCGAGGGGTGGTGGAGCGGCCCGACGCCGGCTCGATACGCAGGCTCTTCACGACCTCATGAGCCAGAGTATTAAACTTTCTTGCATCCCATTTCAGGCCGGTATGGAGGTCGTGGTCCTACTATAGTGGCGGGGTGGACAAAGGTTGCACGCTGCGGGTACAAGTAAGACGGAGATAACGGGCGGCGCATCGGTCATCGATCCGAACTGCCGGCACCGCTGCGGGTGGAAATAAGGGTCTAGAAAACACTGCGGATGGAAATAGGAGGCGTAGAAGTAAGGTAGAGACAAGGGGTAAAGTGCCGACCGGCGATCGGGCGGCTATATTTGGAGGCATATGGGACAAGCTCGAGTCAAGTTCCTGGCTTCGGCGATTCTGGTAGCGGGCGTCGTTGGCTATCTCATGGCAACAGGGATCCAAGAAACGGGGGTCTATTTCCTTACCCCCACCGAGCTGGCCGATCGGTTAGCTGTCGATCCGTCGTTCCGTAACGTGGGGGTGAAGCTCGGGGCCCGGGTGGTGCGGGGGAGCATCCGGAGGGACCTGGCCAGCCAGACCATCACCTTCCAGGTCACGGATGGCAAACACACGTTTCCGGTTGTCTATCGCGGTCTGGCTCCTGACACCTTCACCGATGACGTGGACGTGGTGGTGGAAGGGCGCCTGATGCCGGATGGGACTTTCCGGGCGACCACGTTGCTCGCCAAATGCGGATCGCGCTACGAGTCGGTTCCCAGGGCTTAACCGGTTGCTAGCCCGGTGACCACTCTAGGTCAAATCGCCCTCTGGCTCGCCCTGCTGGTAGCCGCTTGGGGTACCTTGGTCGGCTTCTTGGGCGGGGTGTACCGGCGACAGGAGCTGATCCGAAGCGCCAAAAGATCGAGCTACGTCCTCTGCGGACTGCTCAGCACCGCGGCAGCCGCGCTTTTGGTGGCGCTGCTCAGGCACGACTACAATGTGGCCTACGTGGCTAGCTACACCTCCCGCGACCTCCCCACGGTTTACACCATCTCGGCGTTCTACGGCGGGCAGGCGGGGAGCTTGCTTTTTTGGGCTTGGGTGCTGAGCCTCTTCGCCGCCACAGCCCAGTGGCTGACCCCGCGGCGCTACCAGCCCCTGATGCCTTACGTCGCCGGAGTGACCTCCGCGGTGACTCTCTTCTTCGTGACCGTCACAGCCATAGCCGCCAATCCCTTCGAGAGACTTCCCTTCACCCCGCCAGACGGAAACGGACTCAACCCCCAGCTCCAGAATCCCGGCATGGTGATGCACCCCCCCATGCTGTATTTCGGCTACATCAGCATCACCATCCCCTTCGCCTTTGCGGTGGCGGCTTTGGTCTCGAGGCACCTGGACACCGGATGGCTCCACGCCATAAGGCGCTGGACGCTGTTGTCGTGGACCTTCCTTTCCATAGGGATCACCCTGGGGATGTGGTGGGCCTACGTGGAGCTAGGCTGGGGGGGCTACTGGGCCTGGGACCCAGTGGAGAACGCGAGCTTGCTGCCCTGGCTCACCATGACCGCCTTTCTCCATTCGGTCATGATCCAGGAGAAGCGAGGGATGCTGAAGAAGTGGAACGTGACCCTCATCGGGTTGAGCTTTGTCCTCTCTATATTCGGTACCTTCATTACCCGTAGCGGAGTGATCTCGAGCGTACACTCTTTTACCCAGTCGAGCGTCGGCTACTACTTCGTGGTCTTTCTGGTCTTTACGATCGCGGCTTTCGGATGGCTTTTGTGGACCCGGTGGCCCAATCTGCGCTCCGAAGCGCAGCTGGAAAGCGCTTTTTCCAGAGAGGCGAGCTTTTATTTCAACAATCTGCTGCTGGTGGGGATGGCCTTCTCGGTACTGTGGGGAACTCTCTTTCCGATCCTTTCCGAGTGGATTCAGGGGACCAAGGTCACCGTGGGGCCGCCGTTCTTCAACCAGGTGAACATACCCATCGGCCTTGCGCTCTTGGCGCTCACCGGGGTGGGTCCTTTGATCGCGTGGCGGAAGGCGAGCCCCCAGAACTTGAGGCGCCAGTTTGCCGGCCCCGTGGCCGCCGGAGCGATCACCGCGGTGCTGCTGGCGGCGATGCGCTTCGGCGATTTCTACGCCGCTGTGGCGCTGTCGCTCGCCGCGTTCGTGGTGGGAACTATCGTCCAGGAATTCGCGCGTGGGATAGGGGCCCGCCACCGGCTTCACGGTGAGGGATATGTTCTGGCCTTCACCCGCCTGGTAGCGCGCAACCGCCGCCGCTACGGGGGCTACATCGTCCATCTGGCGATCGTCATCTATTTCGTCGCGTTTTCCGGCATGGCTTTCAAGACCGAGATGGAGGCGTCTCTGAGACCGGGCCAGCAGGCGACGCTGAGATCGCCCTACGGACAGGTGTACACCTTCACCCACCTGGGTGTCTCCCAGTACGACGCTATGAACCGCTGGGTCACCGCGGCGAGCGTGGAGGTGAGGAGGGACGGCAAGCGTATAGGAGTAATGACCAGCGAGAAGCGCCAGCACTTCACCTGCGCGCTACCGGTAGAGCCTTGTCCCGCCGGCCTGAGGAGGCCCTCGTTCGAGCCCTCTACCGAGGCGGGTATCCGCAGTACTCTGCGGGAGGACCTCTACGTGGTTTATGCCGGTTCAGTTGAAGGGACCGAGGAGGCGGTGTACCGGTTCACCATCAACCCCCTGGTGTGGTGGGTCTGGTTCGGGGGGTTGGTGTTGGTAGTGGGCGGGCTGGTTGTGATGTGGCCCGGCGGGGGGCCGACCAAAGCCTCGCTGCGAAGGGCGCTTCCGGGCTATCAGGTGACCCTGGCCGGACGAGGAGTTTATGGCGACTGAGGATCGGATCTCCCGCCGCCGCTTCCTCGCCGGGCCGCTTTGGACGGTTGGTTTGCTGCTCTCGTCGGCTCACGGTGCCAAGGCTCAGAGCGAGGCCCAGGACACGGCGATAGGGCGGCTCTCCGATCCACAGGTCGCCGGCAAGCCTAGGGCTCGGGTGACGGATTATGAAAACGATCCGCTGATAGTCGGTGTCGAGGAGAAGATCCGGTGCACCTGTGGCTGCAACCTCAGCGTTTACACCTGCAGGACGACCGATTTCACCTGCGAGGTCTCCCCGGCTATGCATCGCGAAGTGATAGCCCTGGTGGAAGAGGGCAAGACAGGGGAGCAGATTCTGGCGGCTTTCGTCCAGCGTTATGGGGAGGCGGTGCTGATGGCGCCCCCCAAGCGTGGTTTTAACTGGGCCGGCTACTTGGTACCGGGAGTGGCGATTTTGGCGGGTGGCATTCTGCTCGCCTGGTATCTCAAACGGCGCGTGGGAATCGAGGGTGCGTTGGAGGCCGAGACCTCGGGCGAAATTTTGCAGCCGGCGGACGCGGAGATCGATCCGGAGCGGGCCCGGAAGCTGGCAGTTGAGCTGGAGAAGCTGGAGCTTTAGACGGTGCTGGAGCTTCTGGGTGGTCTGTTGCTGGCGGCCGTCGCGGTGGCTCTGGTAGTGGAGCCTCTGCTCCGCCGGGGTTCGAGCCCGCCGGTGGTTCCGATGCGAGGCTCGGTCCCGGACGACGATCCCATGGACGCCGAGTCTCCCAAGGTGAGGGCGCTGGTAGCCTTGCGGGAGATCGAGTTCGATCGGGCGACGGGGAAGCTTTCCGAGGAAGACTACTCGAGGCTCAGGGCCAAGTACCAGCGCGAGGCGCTGGCTGCGATCCAAGCCGAAGAGGCAGGCACTGGGTTGGCACAGGGGTCCGTTGCAGCGCGGCCGTGCGGGGTGGAGTGTCCGGCCTGCGGGCCGCGTCCCGAGGCGGCTCCGGTCTTTTGCTCTAGCTGCGGGAGGTTGCTGGCCAGGGAGCGGGTGGCCTAGGTCGCCGTTCTAGAACTCGAAGCTTTCCATCTTCTTGAGACCCATCTTCAGCGGCAGAGCTGTAGCGGCGGCGCATACAGCTATTACCGCTCCGAAGGCGGCCACCATAGTGGGCGTCACACTCACCGGGAGCCCGCTGTAAGTATTGCGGAGGTAGGTATAAACCGGAACCGCTTCGATCACGATCACTGCAGCCAAAAGGGCGATGGTGGTCATCATGAAAACCAGGCCGCCGAAAGAGGTAGGGATTTGGGCCGCATTCTCGGTCTCGAACTGCGGGTATAGAGCTCCGAAGCCCAAAGCCATGGCGCTGATGGCCAGGGTGAGCAGCACGATAGTTCCTATACTTACTGCCATCATGAATCCCGAGGCCCGGAGCAGCAGGTTGGTGAAGACGGTGATTACCAGGGCCAAGATCAGCAGCGGGACGGTGCCGGTAAAGTATTTCGACCACAGCAGCGCTCGCAGGTCCAGCGGACTGGAGCGCAGGAGCCACATCTGGCGGCCCTCCAGCGATATGGCGGGAAAGATGAATCGTGCCGCGATCGACGCCAGAACGAATCCCGCCAGTCCCAGGTTCAAGAAGGAGATCAGGGTGACCAGGAAAAACGGTACCCGCTCGCCGGTGAACAACGGGAGGGCTCGGACGTTGAACAGATAGATCACTACTAGAACCCCCAGCAATATTAGCTGGCTCCATTGAGTCGTGTCCCGGAAGAAGAGCTTGACGTCCTTGATGACGAACTCTCGTCTGGCGGCGGGGAAACGCCGAAGCAGCGGCTCGAGCAATATCTGCCAGATCCATCCCTTGGCGAACCGTTCGGAAGCTTCCTGGGAGCGGGTGAATCCGGTGGGGTAGAGGCGCTGGTGGAGCCACGCTCCCAGGACCACGAACGCCCCCGCCGTAGTCCAGAGGAGGAGCAGGGGCAGGGGGTCGAACGGTCCCACCAGCACTCCCATGATGCTGTCGGTCGCCCACTCGCTGGGGAGGTAGGGGGAAGTGGGGGTGCGTAGCAGCGTGATGAAGTCCAAAAGATTGCTAAACCCTTCGGGACGGGCCAACCGTTCCGGGCGGATCAGGCGGAAGAGAAGGATCACTCCGCCGGCTGCGGCGATGGCGATCACCGAGAGCAGATCTCGGGTGCGGCGCGCCGGGAAGACGTTGACCAGTACCAAAGTGGCGGCGCCCCCCGCGACCGCAGGGATCACCAGGAGCGGCAGGAAGACGACAGCGGCATAGGGGGCGAATAGCCAGCCCCCATCGTAGATCACGCCGTACGCGCTGAAGACCGGGACTGCCATCAGCGCCACCATCCAGGAGCTGTGGATCAAAGTTTCACCCAGCTTGGCGAGATAGAGATCCAGCCAATCCACCGGAGAAGAAACCAGAAGATCCAGGTCCTTGGCGAGGAAGAACGAGGACAGCGCGGTGATCACGTTGGAGAGCAGGAGAATCGCCATGAAGGATACCAGCACCAGTCCCAGGAGTTTGGCGGCGAGCAGCGGGCCGATATCTTCTACGCCCCTGAAGTAACGCAGCACCCGGTAGAGCACGCCGAAAACCGAAGACCAGAAGACCAAGCCCACCGCGCCGACCACTATGATCTTCCAGCCCCCTCCGCCCCTTTCCTGGCGAAGTCGCGTGAGCAACGTCCTCCACTTGGGAACGAGGATCACCCTGAGCGCCATCAACCCTCCAGGATCTTGGCCAGCTCTCGGGCTGCCACTCCCCCGGTCAGCTTGAGGAAGAGGTCTTCCAGCGGAACGTCTCCCGCTGCGGTCTGTTCCCGGAGTTCTTTCATGGTTCCGCAGGCGACGATCTTTCCCTCCTGGATGATGGCGATCCGGTCGCACATCGCCTCGGCTATCTCCAAAGTGTGAGTGCTCATCAGCACGGTACCGCCCCGCTCCACAAAGTGGCGGAAGATCTCTTTGAGCAACCTGGCGGCTCGGGGGTCCAAACCTACCATGGGCTCGTCCACCACGATGCACTCGGGCCGGTGGATCAGCGCGCTGGAGATGATGAGCTTCTGGCGCATCCCGTGGCTGTAAGACTCCACCAGCTCGTCTTTCCAGGCGCCGAGCTCGAAGAGGTCCAAGAGTTCGTCGATCCGGCGTTCCACCTCCTTGCCATCCTGTCCGTAAAGGCCGGCCACGAACCTCAAGAACTCGGCACCGGTGAGCTTCTCGTAAACGAAGGGGCGATCCGGTATGAATCCCAGCCGCCTCTTGGCTCGCATGGGATCGGCTAACAGATCGTCTCCTCCGAGCCATATGCGTCCCGCGGTGGGACGCAGGATACCGGCGATCATGCGAAGGGTGGTGGTCTTCCCCGCGCCGTTGGGCCCCAGAAAGCCGAACAATTCACCCCGAGGGACCTCGAGGTCGATTTGGTTTACCGCAACGAAATTTCCGTAAGTCTTGGTAAGGCCCTTGAGGAGGATCATCGGGGCGCGGTGAGTCACACCCGCTGGCCCCTCCGGATGAGTAGCCGCGCTCATCTCAGTTCAATACCTCCAATTCTATGCGGCCGATGAGCCGTACCAGCTCCACTTGGCGCGCCAGCCCTCCAACGGTGAATCGCAAATGGGCCGCGTCGGCCGGGAACTGGCCGAAGGTGGGATCTACCGCCACCCACCCGTCGAGATATACCTCGGGCCAGGCGTGGTAGTAAAAGCGCCCGTCCACATAGACCAGGCCGGCCGCGGTGCGGGCGGGCAATCCCACAGCCCGGGCCAGCGCCACATAAAGCACGGTGTGCTCGTTGCAATCGCCTCTCCGCGCCTCCAGCACCTGCACGGCGCTGGGGACGCTCACCGTGATTTCCTTCTCAAGATTGCGATAGACCCAGTCGTTGAGCAATTCCGCTGCACGCCGCGGGTCTCTCACCCTCCCCACGATCAGGCGCGCCTGGGCTTCAATCCGAGGATCGTTGCTTTGGATCAGGGGCTCGGGAGAGGTCTCCCGGTCGAAATTCGGGTCGGTGGAGGGAAGTCGGTAGCCTGCTAGAAGGCGCGCTGGTTCCTCCGCCGTCACGATCAGCGTATCCCCCGCAAGCCTTTGCCGGTCGCCCTCCAAGTCGAACCCTCCCAGGTCCACTCCCTTGAGACGAACCCTGAGCTCGCGAAGCCGGGAAGGAGAAAGGGTCGCATTCGAGGCGATGGCCGTCTGGCGGATCACGTCCGTCTGGGCAAGGGCTGCGGCAGGAGCACCCCGCCGACGGAAGTTCTCGTGCACCAGTTCGAACGCCGAGCGCTCCATGACAAAGCCCACCGGCGAGATCGCCTTCACGATCCGCCCCTCGTAGTCGATCCAGGCGTCGAGCTCTATACCAGCCATCTCCTGGCTTACCCTGATCGCCATGACCGTGTCCCAACGGGCTGCGACCCAGCGCTGCTGGGCAGTGTCGAACCGGGCGCTGTCGGGGATGAAAAAAGTCGAGTCTCCGGTGACTCTGATCGAAACATCCCTTTCCTTTAGAAGCAGCGGGTCAAAGAGCCGCAGGGTGTAGATGCTTCCGGCCTTGGGGTGCTCTCCGAAGGCGATCTGAAGGGGAAGGAGAGCGGAGAGCACGATCGGTCTTTCGAGTCTTATTCTCACGGTCTGAGCCGTTCCCTGACTTTGGAGTTCCACCACCAGTAGCGAATCTCCCGAGACAGTTCCTCGGGCTGCGAAATCGCCCAGGTCCCCCCTCAGTAGGGCGCGAAACTCTCTGAGCTCCAAGGCTCGGCTGAGCAGGGCATCGGTCCGCGCCTCGGTGCGCCGCACCTGCCCCAGCGCCGGGATGTCCAGGACCATGATGTCGGTTACGCGGATCGTGTCGGCCAGACTGTCAACGGTGTTGGACGCGAAGCCGATCTGCTGCCCGCCCAAAAAGAGCGCATAATAGGTGGCGCCCGGCGGGAGGCTCATCGCTGCCTCCGCCAGCAGCGCCGTCTGGCGGGGCCCGTATTGGCGATACAGGAGCCAGCCTATCGCTGCGGCCCAAAGGGTCAATATGGAGAAGGCTACCGATCTTCGGTTCATTGAGGGAGCCGGCGGAGCAGGGCGTCGAAAACCCGTTTGTCCTCTTGGTTGTCAACTACGATATACACCTCGGAAGGGAATTGGGATACGGCAGTATGACGGCTGATCACATCCACCATCACCGCCGCGGCGTCTTCCAAGCTCAAGTTACCCGCGCCCGTTCCCAGAGGAGGGATGGTGACGCGGGCCAGTTGCCAGTCCACTGCGCGCTGGAGCGCACTGGTCAAGGCCCGGCGCACGGTGAGTTTCGATACCGGTTCGGAGACGCTGCGGATAATGGCGTGAATCACGAACTCAGTGGGTAGCTCTCCAGCCCCGGTTACCACGGCAGCTCCAACAGCCAATTCTTGGCGAACTTCGAGTTGCCGCCAAAAAGCGGGCCCTCCAATCTGCTCCAAGTGTCTCAACGCGGACGAAGTGGGTTCCAGCCTAGCCGTGGCTGGACGAATCACCGCGTCCGCCTCGACGAACGCGATGTCGTCCACCACCACAGTGATCACCGGCCGGCGAGTTCGCGGGAGCGTCGATACGCCTGCGCTGCCTCCTCCGGACGATTCATCCGGTCCAGCACTATGCCGAGCCCGTAAAGCGCCCGGGGGTTGTCGGGACTGAGCTCTACGGCCCGCTGGTAAGCTTGCAACGCTCCCTGCAAGTCGTCCACGTGGTTCAGTGCCTCCCCCAGGTAGTAATACGCTGCGGCGCGAGCGGGATCGAGCTCCACCGCGCGGCGCAGATGGGGCACCGCCTCCATCCACAACCCTTTGCGCGAGATTACCAGCCCCAAGTTGAAATGAGCTTCCGCATTGGTCGGGTCCAATGCCGCCACAGTCCGCAAATCGCGCTCGGCTTCCTGATAGCGGCCTACCGAAGCCAGGACCGCGCCCCGGTTTACCCGCACCTGGGAATTGCCCGGCTCCTGAGCCAAGCAGCGGTTCAACTGTTCTAGAGCCCCGTCGTGGTCCCCGGTCCGATCCAGCAGCAGAGCCAAGTTGTTCCGGGCCTTGATGTGCCGGGGGTTCCGCTCCAGGATCTCCCGGTAGAGCTCCATCGCCCGGGCCAGATCGCCCTTCTGGGTGGCATCTCTGGCCGAGCGGTAGAGCAGTTCTTCCTGGGCGGCGTGAGCTTCGGTGGCGGATGCCTGGGGTGCAGCTGGTTGGGTGGCACTAGCTGCCGCTTGCTCGGCCGCGGTGGCCATCCGATCCGGCACAGTTTCCGGCGCCTGGTGCGGTCCTTTGAGTTCGGAGGACACGCCTTCAACCGATACCAACTCGAAAGGAAGTCGGCCGGTGCGCTCTCCGCCTTGGGAAGGGGCTGCACGCTGGGCCACCGCTGCAAGGTCTCTGGAAGGCAGTCTGCGCCGATTTCGTCCTCTGCGCCACAGGTTCATTGCTTCCCTCCTTTGACTACGGCGGTTTCCGCCTTGACCCATTCCAGGTAGCGGTCCAAGCCTGCCTCTACCGAAATCCGAAGGAGTTCCGGTACCTCGTAGGGGTGATCCCGCTCCACCGCTTCCAGCAGCTCGCTCCATCGATCGCGCTGAGTCTTGAGCAGCACCACCGCTTCAGGCGACTCCGCAACCTTGCCTTCCCAGCGGTAGATGGACACCGCCCCTTCCAAAATGGTGCCGCAGGCTGCTAGCCGGGCATCTACCAGGCGGCGCACCAGAGCCTTCGCCTCTTCCAGGCTTCTCAGTGTGGTGAGCGCGATTACACAGTCGGCGGTCGGGTAGTTCGCCATAAGTCCCCGCAGCTGTACGGTCTAACTCGCAACGGCGCCCGCCGGGACAGCGACTCGGCCCGCGGGGCGAGGCGGCTCCCCCTGCCCGGGCGGACGCGGGAAGGCTGAAACTAGGGCGCGGTAAACTAGAAGGCAAGAAGAGGCGGTGGGTTGACCGCGGTCCGCGGCCTTCCCTACGTTAAGAGGTTATGTCTTATGATCGGCTGGTAGTCCGCGGCGCCCGGGTTCACAACCTCAAGAACATCACCGTCGAAATACCGCGCAATCGGCTCACGATCATTACCGGACTTTCTGGCTCCGGCAAGTCGTCTCTCGCTTTCGACACCATCTACGCCGAAGGGCAGCGCCGCTACGTGGAGTCGCTCTCGGCCTACGCCCGCCAGTTCCTCGGGCTGATGGAAAAGCCAGACGTCGACGCTATAGAAGGTCTTTCTCCCGCGATATCGATCGAGCAGAAGAGCGCGGGACACAATCCCCGCTCCACGGTGGGCACGGTGACTGAAGTGTACGACTATATGCGCCTGCTATGGGCCCGGGTGGGTGTGCCCCACTGTCCCAACGACGGTTCCCCCATCGAGCGCCAGAGCGCGTCTCAGATAGCCGACACGGTGCTCGGCTGGCCCAAGGGGACCAGGATCGAGATCCTGGCTCCCCTGGTAAGGGGGAGGAAAGGGGAGTTCAAAGACCTCTTCGAAGCTGCGCGCCGGCAGGGTTTCATTCGGGTGCGGGTCGACGGCGAGGTGTACGACTTGGCCAGCCCACCCAAGCTCAACCGCCGGATGAATCACGATATCGCCGTGGTGGTCGACCGGCTGGTAGTGGACGCCGAGGAGCGCAAGCGGCTCACGGATTCCATCGAGACCGCCCTGAGGGCGGCAGATGGGGTCCTGGAAGTAGTGCGGCACTCCCAGGGGAGTTCCGGGGACCCGACCTCGGTGCTTTTTTCCGAGCGCTTTGCCTGCCCCCGTTGCGAGTATTCTTTGGTCGAGCTGGAGCCGCGGCAGTTTTCCTTCAACTCTCCCTACGGTGCCTGCCCCGCTTGCTCCGGTTTGGGGACTCGACGGGTGGTGAGCCCCGATTTGGTACTGGGGGATCCTAGGATTTCGCTCATGGAGGGGGTGGTGCTACCCTGGGGGGAGCCGCGGGGGTATCTGAAAGAGGTCGTCATACCAACCCTCGCACGAGAGCTCGACTTCGATCCCTATGCTCCCTGGGGATCTTTGCCCGAGAGAGTCCGGAAGGCTCTGCTCTATGGCGTTCCGGACCGCACTTTCACCTTTTCTTACGGTTCGGGCGGCCGGCGTTACCAGACGAGCTGGGAAGGGATCCTGGCGAACGTAGAGCGCCGCTACCACGATACCAGCTCGGATGCGGTGCGGTTGGAGCTGGAGGAATACATGGTGGAGCTCCCCTGCGAGAGTTGTGGGGGGAGGCGGCTGAAAAGGGAGAGTTTGAGCGTGCTAGTTGCGGGAAAGAGCATTGGGGAGGTGGTGGAGATGCCGGTGAACCGTGCCCTGGAGTTCTTCCGGTCGATCCCGATGAGGAGCGACGGCAAAAGGGGGGTGGATCCCGAGATCGCCGGTCCGATACTCAAGGAAATAACCGACCGCCTTCAATTCATGTGCGATGTGGGGCTGGAGTATTTGACCTTGGGCCGCTCGGCGGAGTCTCTCGCGGGTGGAGAGGCCCAGCGCATTCGCCTGGCTACCCAGATAGGGAGCCGGCTGGTGGGCGTGCTCTACGTGCTGGACGAGCCTTCGGTGGGGCTCCATCCTCGGGACAACGCTCGCCTGCTGGCCACGCTGAAGGGGCTCAGGGATCTGGGGAATACGGTGGTGGTGGTGGAACACGACGAGGACACGATTCGCGCGGCGGATTACGTGATCGACCTCGGTCCCGGGGCGGGCAGGAATGGTGGCGAAGTGGTAGCTCAGGGGTCGCTGGAGACGGTGCTGGCCCATCCCGGGTCTCTCACCGCGAGGTATTTGCGCCGGGAGCTTCGGATCCCGGTGCCGCCGGCTAGGCGTTGGATCGACCCCAACCGCACGCTCCGGGTGATCGGCGCGAGGCAGCACAATCTGCGCAACCTTACCGTGGAGATTCCCCTCGGGGTCTTCGTGGCGGTGACCGGGGTTTCCGGTTCGGGCAAATCGACTCTGGTGACCGACATCATGTATCTCGCCCTGGCGCGGCACCTTCATAGGGCCAAGGTAGTGCCCGGCGAGCACGATCGGATCGAGGGGTGGGAGCATCTGGATAAGGTGCTGGCCATAGATCAGAGTCCGATTGGGCGCACCCCCCGGTCCAATCCGGCCACTTATACCGGGCTTTTCACTCCCATTCGTGAGCTGTATGCTCAGCTGGCCGAGTCCAAGATTCGAGGCTACGGTCCGGGGCGTTTTTCTTTCAACGTCAAAGGTGGTCGGTGCGAGTCTTGCCAGGGGGACGGACTGGTCAAGATCGAGATGCATTTTCTTCCGGACGTGTACGTGCCCTGCGAGGTGTGCAAGGGGCGGCGTTACAACCGGGAGACGCTGGAGGTCCGCTATCGGGGGAGGTCGATTGCCGATGTCTTGGAGATGAGCGTGGCCGAGGCTTTGGAGTTCTTCCAGCACCAGCCGCGGATCCGGAATCGCCTGGAGCTTTTGAACGACGTGGGTCTGGGCTACATACATCTGGGCCAGAGCGCCACCACGCTTTCCGGGGGGGAAGCTCAGCGAGTGAAGCTCGCCGCGGAACTCGCCAAGCGGGACACGGGCCGGACGCTCTACATTCTGGACGAGCCTACCACCGGCCTGCATTTCGAAGATGTGAGGCTGTTGCTCAACGTGCTGCATCGTCTGGTGGACAAAGGCAACACTGTGGTCGTGATCGAGCACAATCTCGAGGTGGTGAAGACGGCCGATTGGATAATCGATCTGGGTCCGGAGGGAGGGGAACGAGGCGGCGAGGTGGTAGTAGGGGGTACACCGGAGCAGGTGGCTCGCTGCGAGCGGTCGCACACCGGGAGATTTTTGCGCCGGGTGCTGGCCGATTGAGGTACCAAGTGACACTTTTTGGACTTGGGCGCGTAGATTGAGAAGAGGTTAGTGAGCACTGGAGACCCTCGGTGATCGAGGGCTGGGGAATTGCTGGTTGTGCTTATGCTCAGCGGGTCGAGGGCGTTACCCTAGGGAGCCGGGATGTTCGGTCTAGAGGTGCTGATCCCGATTTCGTTATTCCTTTCTCTCGCTGCCGTTCAAATCTTGCGGGGCCCTGTGGGAAAGGCCTTGGCCGAGCGGATCGCGGGCCGGGGGGTCGGGGATCGATCGGAGGCTCAAGGCGGAGCGTTGAGGAGCGAAGTAGCAGAGCTGCGCACCCGGCTCGAGGCGCTGGAGGAGCTGGGCGGCAGAGTTCAGGAGCTGGAGGAGCGGTTGGATTTTGCGGAGCGCTTACTGGTGCGGCAACGGGATCGGCCCAGGCTGGAAGGGGAGGATTAGTTTGGAGGGGGTACTGGCCATCGTTTTCATTTTCGGCGGCGGCTCCGCGTTTCTGCTGGCGATCTCCCCCGTGGGGCGGGCCATTGCGGACCGGATCCGCTACGGTGCTTCTAGTTCCGACCAGGCGGTTCGGCGCCTTCAGGAGACGCAGCAGGCGATCTTGGAAGACCTTGATTCCATCCGCCAGACTCTCGCAGAGCTGGAAGAGCGCCTGGATTTTGCCGAGCGCCTGCTCACGCGGCAGCGGGCGACTGGCGGGTTGGTGCCGGGTGGTGAAGGGCGAGGGCCAGAAGGGCGTTGACGCGGGGATGGGGGCGAGGGGTGCCTGGGCGCGGCGGTGGCTCGGGATTAGGTTAAGAGGCAAGGGAGCGGGCAGATGATGGAGTGGATTTTTTTCGCGATAGGGGTGGCGATTCTTTCCGCTACGCCGATCGGCAGGGCGATGGTGGAGCGGCTTCGCTCGGCGGGAAGGACTGAGCCCGCTTTGGAGCGCCGGTTGGAGGAGTTGGAGTCGCGAGTGACCAGCGAGCTAGAGGCGCTGCGCGAGGAGGTAGTGGAGCTTCAAGAGAGGCTCGACTTTGCGGAGCGCGCGCTCACGGCCGTTCGCCGGAGCGATGCGCTTCCGGGGCCGCAGTGAGGTGGGTCTGGGGGTTGCAGAGGTGGCGGTGTTAGGGGCACCGATTTCAGGGGAGGTCTGAGGAGCTATGGGTATCTTTCAGCGCCTGTCGACGGTGATCCGGTCGTGGGTGAACGCTCTCATCGGCCGGGCGGAAGATCCGCAGAAGATGCTGGAGCAGCTGATTTTGGACATGCGGACTCAGCTGGCCAAGACCAAGCAGGATGTGGCGGCGGCGATCGCGGACGAAAAGAAGCTCCAGGCGCAGGTGGAGCGGGAGCGCAAGCAGGCCGAAGAGTGGGAGCGGCGGGCGATGCTGGCGGTGCAGGAGGGCCGGGACGATTTGGCCAAGCAGGCGCTGATGCGCTACAACGAGCATTTGCAGCACGCCCAGAGCCTGCACGAGACCTGGCTCAAGCACAAAGCGGACACCGAGGTTTTGAAGGATCAACTGCGGAGTCTCAACGAGAAGATCGAGGAGGCAAAGCGCCGCAAGAACATCTTGATCGCCCGGGCTCGTCGGGCGGAGGCGCAGGGGAGGATCCAGCAGACTATTTCGTCGATGTCGGATCGGAGCGCTTTCGAGGCGTTCGAGCGGATGGCGGAGAAGATCGAGGACATGGAGCGGCAGGCTTTGGCGGCGGCGGAGCTGGCGGGCGAGCTCACCGGCGACACCTTGGCCAAGCAGTTCGAGGCTTTGGAGTACAAGGGAAGCGCCGAGCAGCAGTTGTTGGAGCTGAAGAAGAAAATGGGTCTGTTGCCTGCCGGGAGCCCGGGCGAGCCCCGGCAGCTTTCCACGGGTAGGGGCCAGGACCAGGTAGCCGAGGCCGAGTTGGTGGACGAGGAAGAAGAGCGCAGGGAACGCTGATGGAGGACTAGCCTTTTTCCTCTTCTTTGTCGGCGAGATCGCCGAGATTCCTTTTGCTATTATTTCAGCCGCGTTTTATTCATACACAGCCGCTCTTTTGGCGCTTTATTTGTCAGTGGTGACCCTTGGGTGTTGCGGTGCACTCGGTGGAGGGAACGGGTCTTCCGCGGGCGTAGGAGGCAGATACCGATAAGCATCGCCAGCCTCCCAGTCACGTTCATTGAATAAGGCTGTCTCTCTCGCCCCCGGATGCTAACTTTCATTTCGTGCCCAACCGTGCGAAAGACTGGCTCGCCCAGGGCCGCCGCGACCTGGAACTGGCCCGCCACGCTGCCGCGGGTCGGTTCTTTGAGTGGGCCTGCTTTGCAGCCCAACAGGCTGCTGAAAAGAGCGTCAAAGCTCTGGTGGCCGCGCTGAACGGCGAGGCCCGGGGCCACTCCATTGTAGCCATGGGGAATGCCTTGCCCAAGGACGCCGCTTTCCCGGCGGAGCTGTTGGACGCAGCGAGGCGGCTGGATCGGCTCTACATCCCAACCCGGTACCCGAACGGCTTCGACCAGGGTACACCGCAGGACTATTTCACCGCCGAGGATGCGGCGGGTGCCATCCAGGATGCTCAGCAAATCATCGAGTTCTGCGCGCGTTACGTTTCTTGACGTCCGGGCACTGGTCGAGCAGCTCGCCGCCGCGGCGCGCCGCTTGTGCACCGAGAACCCCAATGTGGTCGGCGTGGTTCTTTTCGGATCCCTGGCCGATGGAACGGCCACTCCGGGGAGCGATATAGACCTGCTGGTCCTCCTGCGCCACGACCATCGCCGCGTATTGGACCGCGTGCCGGACTACACCGCGCCGTTCGAGCACGTCGGGATGGGCGTTCAGGTGTTCCCCTGGACCGTGGAAGAGCTGATGCGGCGTCAAGAGAGGCGGGACCCTTGGGTTGCGGAGATACTGCTTCGAGGTCGACTGCTAGCGGGAAAGCTGCTGTAGCGCGCCGGCTTGGTCGCAATTTGATGCACCCCATTTAACCCGGCTTTTTCCAGCTCGCCAGTGCGCCGCTACTGAAGCGGTGCTGTTGGTGTCCTTCCTTTGCACCCAGGCAGTAGGGTAGCGGCAAGAGTTGAAAGCCGCCGGGTTGAGCTGATCGCACCTTCCGGCACGCAGCGCCGGCGAACTCTGCAGGCAAGCGAAGACCGCAACAAAGTGCTCCGGCTCGCATCGGAATGATGCCGAGGGTGCTGGCTCATTCCCGTAAGTTCGCGTCGGTTTAGCGGACTGCGTGTGCGCAGTCGAGGTTCGACAACATCGACTACAAGGAGGCAACGATGACGCGCTTGCTCTGGCTACTAGGGGTCATAGGAGCCCTCAGCTTGGCTCAGGATCCGACTCAGTCGGGAAGCTTCAAGGACGATGGGTGCCCCGCGTGCGACGAGGCCACCGGGTTCGAAAAGGTTGTTTGCCTGGTCTTCCGCCCCCTTTTCTGCCCCTGGACTTAACCACAAGGTAAAGGACTTCCCGGGGGTGGGTGTGGGAGAGCTGCCGCTAGTCCGAGCGGCAATGACTTGCCGGCGTGAGCCCAGGAGAGCGCCCACTGACCGATGCGGTAGTGACTTTGCGCAAAGCGGATTTGCGAAACAATGGACCGGCCTGCAACGAAATGATGACGCCCCAAGATTGCCGAGGCTTTAGTTTCGCCCGTCCCTCGATGGGGACCGCTGCCTGGTCGGCCCCTGTTACACCGTGCCGGGCACGGAGGAGGCAAGACATATGAGAAAGCTGCTTCTTGGGATCATGCTAGTAGGAATGCTCGGCGCGCTGGGGGATCCCCAGCCCGCCGATGCCCAGCTTACAGGATGCCTGGGTGAAGCCATTACGGAGTGTGACGCTCTGTTCCCGCCGAATAACGAGATGGTGATCGCTATTCGGGGCTGGTGCTACCTTATCAGCTGGGCCATATGCGAGATCATGAAACTCTTGGCTGGATGATGGAGCAGAGTGGAATATCGCTGTCCTGAACCTGAACCCACTGGCCGATCAGGCGGTGGCGGCGGGGGGAGGGTTCTCCCCCCGCCCCGATCGGCGGAGAAGCATGGTGACGCTTTTGAGGTTTAAGGCGGAAATTGTACTGGGCGTCCAGCTGGTGAGCAGGCACCGAGCGGTAAGACTAGCCGCAACCTTGTTGCTGCTTATGACGGTGGCGATCGCCTCCAGCGTTCCTGCCGGCGGCAGGGTCGGCGGGACACACGCCCTGATTCTCCTCATGGCGGGAATGCTGAGCGCGGTTGCGGGATCCAGGTTGCTGGCACCCGGCGGGGCACTTACCGCGCTGCGGATGGCCGCGGCGCGATGGTGGATGGCACCGTTAGGTAGGACTATCGGGGCAGGAGTGGTGGTCTACCCTCTAGTCTTGGTACCCGTAGTGGTGCTGATCGCCCCACATGCCAGTGCGCCCTTGATGCTAAAGGCGATCGCCACGGTGACACTTTATACCGTTTGCACCATCACCTGCGTCGCCGCGCTCACCCCGGGAACCGGCGCCTCCGCCGCAGCCGCAATTGGTTTTTTCGCGGCGTGGATCGGCCAGACACCGCCTTCAGGGATTCAAGCATTGACTGCTAGCGTACCCGCTTTCCAAGGACCGCTGGTGCTGCTGTGGAATGTGCTGCCGCTACCCTGGCGCGCTAACCAGTGGTTCGTCCAGGGTAGGGCGGAAGATGCCGGAGTGCTTCTGTTTTGGACTACCGTGGCGCTGCTGGCTCAAGCCTGGAGCGCCGAGCGCTTTTACCGGGTTGATCGGGCCTCGGAGGAGCAAAGATGGCTTTGATGCGCTGCCTCGCTCTCACCCGGATCTACGGGAAAGGATCGCGCCGCCACACCGCTTTGGCGGATGTGACCTTCGAGGCGGAGGCCGGCGAAATCATCGGGGTGGTGGGACCCAACGGCTCAGGCAAGACGACGCTGTTTCGCCTCCTGGCGGGGGATCTTACGATCACGGCCGGGGAGGCCTACATCGGAGGTCACCCAGCGGGGTCCCGCCAGGCGCGGGTACTTGCAGGATACGCTCCCGACCCTCCTATAGTTCCTAGGGAGCTGACCGGGGTGGAGTGGCTCACCTATTTGGCGAGCCATAGGGCGGCGGGCCCCGCCAGCCGCCTGGACATGGTGCGGGGAGCGATAGGGCTAGGGAACCTGGAAACTTTCGTGGGCCGCAAGATCGGCGAATATTCCCGCGGCATGGCCCAGCGGCTCGCTCTGGCCGCGGCTGCGATTTGCGGAGGGAAGGTGCTCCTCCTGGACGAGACCCTGAGCGGGGTCGATCCCTTGGAGTCTCGGAGGCTGCGCGACGCGATCGCAAGGCTTGCAGCCGGGGGACGGTTGGTGGTAATAGCTTCCCACGACCTCGCCACGATAGAAAAGATAGCTACCCGGGCGCTGGTGCTCTGGCGCGGCCGGATTCTCGCCGACCTGGCGATCGGTGCCCTGCTCAAGGAGCGGGTGGTGGAGCTGTCGCTCAACGGCGATTCCCTCGCCAGGATACCTTGGCTTCTCGCCCGCTTCCCCGGCGCTACCCGGACGGGCGACGGCGTGGCGGTTCCCCTGAAGGGGGAGTTGAGTGCGGAATCGGTGCTGGCCGCCTGTAGCGCTGAACGGATCGCCGTAGGAGCATCCCGGGTGCGTTACCGCGCCCTGGAAGACATTCTGCTCCACGCCGCAGCCCAAGAGGATGTGGGGGGCGCGCCGTGAGACCGTGGATCGGCGCCGGGGTCGAATTGGGCTCGGTACTGGTCGATCCCCTATCCTCGATTAGGAGGACGCTCCGCGAGCCGATGCCCGTGGCCACGTTCGCGTGGATCGCGATCTCGGCGGCTGTTATCTCGGCCCTTTGCCTGCCGGTGCAACTCGAGCTCCTCGATCGATCTCTGGGTTCCGTGGGCGATCCGCTCTCGGATTTGAAGAACCAGATGATGGCGGAAGGCCTGCGGCGCCTTATCCTGGCAGACCGGCTTTTGCCAGCTCCAACTCTGGTACTGGCTGCGCTCCTGCTGGCCGGTGCGGCGGACCCCATACTGGCCCTTCCCCAGAACCGACGTCCCGCACTCTGGGCCGTGGTCTTCCTCGGCTTGGCGCCGCTACTGCTCCAGCGATTTGGCGAGGTGGCGATCACTTACTGGATTTCCCCCGCGAGCAGCGGGCTGGCTGATGCAGCAGATCTGCCCCGGCGCTTCTCGACCGGACCGGAGCTTTTGTGGCCGGGCGACTCGCCACCGGTGTGGGTACGCTCGCTGAGCCAGAGGGTCAATCTGGTATCGCTATGGTCGGTGGGCCTTTGGACCCTGGGGCTGCGGGAGCTGGAGGGGCGCGGCTTTGCCGCCTGGCACCTGGTGCTGCCGCTCAGCGTCCTCGCTGTGGCCACGGCCATCACTTGGTGGCTCACACCTTTCGTGTTGCCTCTAATTCTGGGCAGGCCTTGAGGCGGCCGGCGCCCGCTCCTTCTCGAAGCGGTCCGGAGCCGAACTTCCCTATCCTAGGGACGAAGGGCTACGCCCGGAACTCCGCGTCCCTCCTGCGCACAGGCTACGAGCAAGTCCGCGACGTCCTCGCGATCCTGATTCGGGAATCCGAGCCACAGATCTGACGGCTTCGTTTGGTCCGGGAACCGCGCGACGCCTCGGGCCATTTAGACTACGACGGTATGGCCCGACGTGTTTCCCGCGACGGGCTCCCCAACATTTCCCCAAGGAGAAAAAGGAGGTTGCTTGTGCCGAAGATCGCCGTTGTCATACTGGCGGATACCGAGACGCACGAGGGAGCGGGTCGCGTCGCGAACGCCCTCGAGCTCGCCAAGGAGGGCAAGAATGTGAACGACGAGGTCGAGATCATCTTCGACGGCGCCGGGACGAAATGGGCTCGCGATCTGTCGGACCCGGATCACCGCATGCGGCCGCTCTACGACGCCGTGAAGGATCGGGTCATAGGGGCGTGCGCGTACTGCGCCCGCGCGTTCGGGGTGGCGGAAGCCCTGCGCTCCACCGGCGTCCCCTTGCTCGAGGAGTTCGATGGCCACCCGAGCCTCAGGAAGCGGTTCGCCGACGGATATCAGGTGATCACCTTCTAGCGTTGACCTTCTAAAAAGGGGCGGAATCCATGGACGCGGCCACATTCTGGCGAGCGGTCGTCGCAGGCTTCCTCGCGACGTTCGTAATGACTTTGACCGGTTTTTGGCAGGGGAGCCTCGGCTTCCTCGCGCGCATCGACGTGAGCGGGATGGTTGCGGCGAGCATGGGGCAGAGCTGGGGCTGGGGCGCGGCCGCGCATCATCTCAACGGCGTCATCTTGGCGCTGATCTACGCCCGCTGGCTGCACGGGCGGCTCCCGGGGAACGACGTCGTAGGGGCGTGGCTCTATGGCGGCGTGATCCTGACGCTGGCGGCAGCGCTGGTCGTCGTCCCCCTGGCGAACCCGGCCGCTGGCGTCCTGTTCTCCAAGACGGGCATGGCGGGGAAGCTGCTGCTCAGCAGCTTCGTCATCCATTCGGCGTACGGTATCACCCTAGGGCTGGCGTATCCCGCCGGGGCCCCGGTGCGCGCCGCCGTCTGACGCTTGAGCCGCGGGGGTTCGGGTTCCGCTTCGTGCCACGCCGGGGTTCGAGCGGCCGGGCGTGCTCGCCAGCGGAGCCCTGCGCAGCCTTCAGCCGCTCCAGGTAGCCCGGGCGGCTTACCGCAGTCCGGTAGGGCCGCGGCGTTACCATAGCGTCGAGCGGGTCCGGGGCGGCCAGCACTCGGGCCCCGAGGAGCGCCGGTTTCCCCGCGAAGCAGTGCCGGGCTCCCGAGTAGCGCCGGCAGATTCAGTTGACCCCCTAAAGCGAGCTTTCTAGGTTTCACCCACGTCGGTTCGCGATCACCCCTCCCGGGAGCGTAGTTGTAGGTACTGACTCGAGTTCGAAAGACCGCCGAGCGCATTCTGGAGGTGTTGAGCATCGACCTCAATGTCGTGCTGGTACGGGCGATCCAGATCGCCGGAATCGTCGCCTTGGTGTACCTGGGTTACTGGCTTCTGAAGCTTCTTACCAGGCGTGTCGAAAAGGCGGTGGAGGACGACGATCCCACCACCCTGTCGGAGCGGGAGCAGCGCGCCAAGACGCTGGCCCAGTTGTTGAACAGCGTCGGGGCGGTGGGGATCAGCGTTGCGGCAGGTCTCACGATCCTCAATCTCTTCATCGCCATCGGCCCCTCCTTGCCGGCGTGGGGGTGGTGGGCCTCGCCATATCGTTCGGCGCACAGAGCTTGGTGAAGGATGTGATCAACGGTTTCTTCATCTTGTTGGAGAACCAGTTCGGAGTGGGAGACGCAGTGGAGATCAACGGGGTGGGCGGTGTAGTGGAAAAGCTGACCATGAGGGTGGTAATGCTCCCGCATCTGAGGGGCGTGCTCCACGTGATCCCCAATGGACGCATCACCATGGTGAGCAATCGCACCCGGGGGTGGTCGCGCTCCGTACCGGACGTGGGCGTGGCGCATAAGGAAGACGTGGATCACGTGATTGTAGTTATCTGGGATGTGGTACGGGAGTTCTGCTCCGATCCCCAGTGGCAGAGCCAGCTAGTAGAGGAGCCCGCCGTCTGGGGCGTGGAAGCGCTGGCGGACAGCTCGGTGAATATTCGGCTGGTGGCCACCACACGCCCCGGGGCCCAGTGGAATGTGGGACGGGAACGCCGGCGCAGGATCAAGACACGCTTCGACGAGGAAGGGATCGAGATTCCGTTCCCGCAGCGGACCTTGCATCTGGGCGACGGCGAGGCGCTGCTTCAGCTCCTTTCCCGCCGGGGAGTCGAATCCGGCGCGACCTTGGCATGAGTCTCAGGCTGTACAACACTCTTACCCGGCGGATCGAGAGGTTCGAGCCGCTCGTGCCTCCGCGGGTTACCATGTACACCTGCGGTCCCACGGTGTGGAACTACGCCCACATCGGAAACTTCCGCAGCTTTTTATTCGAGGACTTATTGCGGCGGCATCTGGAGGCGAGCGGCTACGAGGTTCTCCATATAATGAATCTTACCGACGTCGACGATCGCACCATCAAAGCCGCGGCCGAGGGGGGGAAGTCGCTGCGCGAGCACACCGAGCCTTTTGTGAGAGCGTTTTTCGAGGATCGCGATTTCCTGAGGATCAGGCCGGCGCAGGTCTATCCTCGGGCCACTACCTCCATCGGTGCGATGGTCGAGCTGATCCAGGCCCTGTTGGAGAAAGGCTACGCCTATATCGGGGACGACGGTTCGGTTTATTTCTCGATCGCCAAGTTTCCGGCCTACGGCCGGCTCTCCCAGCTGGACAAGCGCGAGCTCAAGGTAGGGGCCCGGGTTTCTTCCGACGAGTACGACAAGGACGATCCCCGAGACTTCGCCCTGTGGAAAGCGGCTTCGCCGTTGGACGAGAAGGTGGGTGCGGCGTGGGACGCGCCTTTCGGCCGGGGCCGCCCCGGATGGCATATCGAGTGTTCTGCGATGGCCCTATCCGAGATCGCTCGGTTCGGGGTCCAGACCCTGGACATTCACTGCGGCGGGGTGGACAACATCTTTCCTCACCACGAGGACGAGATTGCGCAGTCGGAGGCGGCCACGGGTCAGCCCTTCGCCCGTTTTTGGCTGCACGGGGAGTTTTTGAACATCCGGGGCAGCAAGATGTCCAAGCGGTACGGGAACATTCTGACCGTGAGAGATTTGCAGGAAGAGGGTGTGGATCCGGCGGCTTTCAGGCTGCTGGTCTTTTCGACCCATTACCGGCAGCCGCTGGACTATAACGACCGCGCCCTGGAGGCGGCTCTCGAGGGGGTGCGCCGCTTGGGCGAGTTTCACGAGCGGCTTTCGGAGATAGCGGGGGAGCCGGTGGGGGCCGAAGCGGTTCGCCTCGGGACGGTGCCGGAGTCCGACGGTGCGGAGCTACCCGAGGCGGTGGTACGGTTCGGGCGGCAGTTCCGGGAGGCGCTGGACGACGATCTCAACGCGCCGCAGGCTGTGGCGGCTCTGTTCGAGTTGGTGCGTGAAGGGAACCGTGAGCTGGATCGGAGGGGGTGGGGTTCGCTGCAGGCGGCAGGGGCGTTGCGGCTGTTTCGGGGGGCGATGGAGGTGCTCGACCTGCTACCAGAAGAGCCGGATTTGGAACAGGAGTTCAGGGTCTGGGTGGAGGCTAAGGTAGCAGAGCGGCAGGAGGCGCGGCGGAGCAGGGATTACGGTCGGGCGGATGCCATTAGGGAGGAACTCAAGGCTCGGGGGGTGGAGCTGGAGGACACTCCGGAGGGGACCCGGTGGCGGGCCAAGCGGGGTATAGGAGCCAGGGAGAGAGCCAAGTAGGCTGGTAGCGGTTGACCCTGGGTTTGCGAGGTGCTAACATAAAAAGCTTGCGCCAGAATGCCATTGTGCAAGCTGACGTAGCTCAATTGGTAGAGCAGCTGATTTGTAATCAGCAGGTTAAGGGTTCGAGTCCCTTCGTCAGCTCAGGACCAGAGACAGGCGACGAGACCCGTCGGCTGTCGGTTGACGGCCACCCCGCGCGCATTGCCGGGGTGGTCTGTTGAGCGGCAGCGTGACCGGCACTGGTGGGGTGCCCGAGTGGTCAAAGGGAGCAGACTGTAAATCTGCCGGCGTTAGCCTACGAAGGTTCGAATCCTTCCCCCACCATGCGTGCGGGTGTAGCTCAGTTGGTAGAGCATCAGCCTTCCAAGCTGAGGGTCGCGGGTTCGAGTCCCGTCGCCCGCTCTGCCGGGCCGCAAGGTGGGGGGGACGGGCTGGTGTCAGTTAGGCGGGCTCGCGTAGCTCAGTGGGTAGAGCGCGTCCTTGGTAAGGACGAGGTCACCGGTTCAATCCCGGTCGCGAGCTTTGGGATCGCGGTTTGAAGAGGCGGAGTGATGCCCCGAGAGAACATTATAATGGAATGTTCCGAGTGTAAGAGCCGGAACTATTTTACGACCAAGAACCGGCGGAAACACCCGGAGCGTTTGGAGCGGAGAAAGTTTTGCCCTCGTTGCGGCAGGCACACGCCGCACAAGGAGAGCAAGTAGCCGGATGGATGTCGGACTGGTTCTCGGGGCAGCCGTGGGGGCAGTGGGCGCCGGGGCGCTGATCCGCTGGCGGCAGCGGGTGGCGGATTCGGCGGTAAGTCTGGCGCGCTTCTTGGGGGAGGTGCGGGCCGAGATAAAGAAGGTCACCTGGCCGGGATGGGACGAGCTGAAGAAGTCGACGGTGGTGATCATAATCTTTGTGATCATCATCGGGATCATCATCGGGCTGATGGATTTGCTCTTCTCCTTGATCCTGGTCGATTTCCTGGGCCGGCTGTTCGGTTGATCGGGGTTGCTATGGAGTACCGCTGGTACGCGATTCAGACGACGGCCGGTCACGAAAACAAGGTCCGGTCGTTGATCGAGCGGAAGATCCAGTCGGATCCCCGGCCGCCGGAAGAGCGCCTCATCCGGCAGGTGATGGTGCCGGTGGAGACCGTCACCGAGATTAAGAACGGCAAGAAGGTGACGGTCGAGAGGAAGAAGTACCCTGGGTATGTGCTGGTCGAGATGGTCATGAACCAGGAGACGGCGGCCATCATCAACGGTATCCAGGGGGTGATAAAATTCGTGGGCCAGGGTTGGACACCTCAGCCGTTGCGCCAGGAGGAGGTGAATCGACTGCTGGGGATCGAGGGGCCGGGCGAGGAGGAGGAGAAGGAAGTGATCCCCTTCATGGTGGGGCAGGTAGTGGAGATTACCGAGGGACCGTTTACCGATTTTAGCGGAACGGTGCAGGAGGTGTTGCCCGACAAGGGCAAGGTGCGGGTGAGTGTGAGTCTGTTCGGTCGGCCGACGACGGTGGAGTTGGATTATTTGCAGCTCCGGGCGCATTGAGGGCCGGCAAGGTCGTCGGCGTAGGCGGGCGGGTCGGGACAACCATCTTTGAGGAGAGATGTCGATGGCGGCGCCCAAGAAGAAGGTAGCTGCGTTCGTGAAAATTCAGATTCCGGCGGGTCAGGCTACTCCGGCACCCCCGGTGGGGACGGCGCTGGGTCCCCACGGGGTCAACATCATGGAGTTTTGCAGGCAGTTCAACGCCAAGACCCAGTCCCAGGCTGGTATGATCATCCCGGTGGAGGTGACGATTTACGCCGACCGGACGTTCAACTTCATCACCAAGACGCCTCCGGCGGCTGTGCTGCTTCGCAAAGAGGCAGGTCTCGAAAAGGGTTCGCCCATGCCGAACCGGCAGAAGGTGGGCCGGGTCACGTGGGAGCAGTTGCGCAAGATCGCCGAGATCAAGATGCCGGATCTCAACGCCAACGATCTCGAGGGGGCGATGGCGATAGTGGCCGGTACGGCGCGCTCTATGGGTATCGAGGTGGTTGACTGATGGCGACGGTCGGCAAGAAATACCGGGCGGCGGCCCAGGCGGTAGCCCGTCTTGCGCCGTACCGTCCGGAAGAGGCGGTGGAAGCGGTAAAGCAGGCGGCCTTTGCCCGGTTCGACGAAACCGTGGAAGTAGCGGTGAAGTTGGGGGTCGACCCCAGGCACGCCGATCAGGTAGTCCGGGGAACGGTGGTCCTTCCCCACGGCACGGGCAAGAAGGTGAGGGTTCTGGTGCTGGCTCAGGGTGAGAAGGCCAAGGAGGCGGAGGCTGCGGGTGCGGACTTCGTCGGTCCGGACTACATCCAGAAGATCAAAGAGGGGTGGCTGGAATGTGACGCGGTGATCGCCACGCCGGACATGATGGGTCAGGTGGGGCCGTTGGGGCGGATTCTGGGTCCCCGGGGTTTGATGCCCAACCCGAAGTCGGGGACGGTGACTATGGATGTGGCCCGAGCGGTAAAGGAAGTCAAGGCGGGCAAGATAGAGTTCCGGGTGGACAAGACCGGGAGCCTGCATGCTCCCATAGGGAAGCTCTCTTTTACTAACGAGCAACTGTTGGAGAACCTGGCGGCGTTCATGGATGCGGTAGTCAGGGCCAAGCCGGCGGCAGCTAAGGGCACCTACATTCGGTCGGTAACGTTGTCCAGTACCATGGGTCCTGGGGTCAGAGTGGATCCGGCGGTGTACCGATGACGCGGGTTGCGAATCGTGCCAAGAAGAGCGAGGTAGTGGACCGGCTGAGCGATTGGCTGGCCGAGGCCGATGCCGTTTATCTGACGGATTTCACCGGCCTCAAGGTGAAGAGCATGACCGAGCTCAGGCGGCGGTTCCGCAAGGCGGGGGCGGAGTACGTAGTAGTGAAGAACACTCTGGCAGAGCGGGCCGTGGAGCGGGTGGCGATCGACCGGCTAAAGGAGGCTCTGGCCGGTCCTACGGCGTTTGTCTTTGCCGAGTCGGATCCGGTGGCCGCGGCCAAGGTTTTGGCGGAATTCCAGAAGGAGTTCGAGGGGCCGCGGGTGAAGTTGGGGTTGGTGGAGGGGCGGGTGATAAGCGCGCCGGAGGTGCTACGTCTGGCGACGCTACCTTCCCGGGAGGGGTTGTTGTCCCAGGTCGCCGGGGCCTTGGCGGCTCCGCTTTCTGGGTTGGTGCAGGCAGTCAATGGTTTGTTCTACCAGATGGTGGCGGCGCTGGAAGCGCTCCACCGGCAAAAGAGCGGCGCTGAGTAACTCAGTGGGGAGAGAACCAGGATGGCTACTAAGACGTTGAGCAAAGAGGAGATTTTGGACGCGATTGGGAATCTGTCCGTTTTCGAGCTGGCGGAGCTGGTCGAGGCGTTCAAGGAGCGTTTCAAAGTCACGGTCGCGGCTCCGGTGGCGGTAGCCGCGGCTGCGGCAGCGGGCACCGAGGCTGCAGCTCCCGCGGCGGAAGAGAAGACCGAGTGGACCGTGATTCTCAAGGATCCCGGCGCTAAGAAGATCCAGGTCATAAAGGCGGTACGCGAGGTGACCTCTTTGGGCCTCAAGGAAGCCAAGGACTTGGTGGACAACGCGCCGGGTACGGTCAAAGAGGGCGTGAGCAAACAAGAGGCCGAGGCGATCAAGAAGAAACTGGAAGAGCAGGGCGCGACCGTCGAGTTGAAGTAGGCCCGAGACGCTGTTTTGAGCGGAGAGCCTGGGTGTTCCGGGTTAACTTCAACCACGGCGGTTAATGGCGGTTCGTACTCTGGTTCGTTTCAAAGAGACTCTTTACTGGCGGGCTCTGACCGGGCCCGGCGGCCGGTTTTTGCTGCCGGGGGCGCGGAGCTGTTTTTGTCGGAGTGAGGCGAGCGGATGAGCAAGATGCCGATTATTTCGTTCCGGAAGCTTCCCGCGGTGATGCCGATGCCGCATCTGCTGGAAGTCCAGACGCGTTCGTTCAACGCGCTGCTGGCTCCCGAAGGAGACAGTCGGAGCGACATCAGCCTGGAGAGAGTTTTCCGGGAGGTCTTTCCGATCACGGACGTCAACGGGAATTACTCGTTGGAGTTCGTCAAGTTCTCGCTGGGTGAGCCCAAGTACAGCGTGGAGGAGTGCATCGAGCGGGACATGACCTACTCGGCTCCTCTGAGGGCTACCCTTCGCCTGGTAGTGTTCGAGACGCTGGAAAGCGGCGGCCGCCGGCCGAAGAACATCATAGAAAAGGAAGTCTATCTGGGCGAGCTGCCCGTGCTCACTCCCTTGGGAACTTTCGTGATCAACGGCGCCGAGCGGGTGGTGGTGTCGCAGCTTCACCGCTCGCCTGGAGTGGTTTTTGAGGAGACCGTGCACCCCAACGGCCAGCGGCTCTACAGCGCCAGGATCATCCCGTTCCGCGGCTCGTGGGTGGAGTTCACCGTGGACATCCACGACGTCAGCTACGTTCATATCGACAAGAAGAAGAAGTTTCCCGCCACCGCGCTGCTGCGGGCTTTCGGCTACGGGAGCAACAACGACATCCTGCGGCTGTTCTACGCCACCCGGACTTTGGATCTCACCCAGGAGTTGGACGAGCGGGTGATGCGGCGCGAGGTGCACACTACCCTGGTTGCGGAGACGATCCCCAATCCGGAGGATCCCGAGGGCGAGCCGCTGATTCGGGAGGCCGAAGAGCTGACTCCGGAACGCTACCACCAGCTGCTCAGGGCCGGCATCAAACGGATCAAGGTTTTTGCCCGCTATACCACGATAGATCTCCGGGAAGAGGAGCGCCCGGTGACCATGCGGGATCGGGAAGAGCCGTACGTGTTGGCCTTCGACGTGCCCCATCCGGAGACCGGGGAGGTGGTGGCCGAGGGGAGCAAGGAGCTTACCGACAAGCTCAAGAAGAGGCTCTTGGATTTGGGGGTTACCAAGGTGGACGTCCTGGTGACCTCGGCCCGGGCGGAGTCCCAGCTCGTCAAGAACACTCTGGCCAAGGATCCCACCATGTCCGAGGCGGACGCCCTGGAGCAGATCTACTCGCTGCTGCGTCCGGGAGAGGCTCCCAATCTGGAGACTGCAAGGGCGGCCCTGCACCGGCTGTTCTTCAATCCCAAGCGCTACGACCTCGGACTGGTAGGTCGCTACAAGATCAACCAGCGCCTCAAGGTCAACGTACCGCTTACCCACACGGTCCTCACCGAAGAGGACTTCGTGGCGATCATCCGGTACCTGATCGAGCTGTCCGAGGGGAGGGGTTACACCGACGACATCGACCATCTGGGGAATCGCCGCGTTAGAACGGTGGGCGAGCTTATCGCCAACCAGTTCTCCGTAGGGCTCTCCCGTATGGCGCGGCTGATCAAGGAGCGGATGAGCATCAACAGCGATCCGGAAACGATCACTCTGGACGACCTGGTGAACGCGCGCACGGTGAGCGCCGTGATTCAGGCGTTCTTCGGCAGTTCCCAGTTGTCGCAGTTCATGGACCAGACCAACCCCCTGGCCGAGCTCACCCACAAGCGCCGGTTGAGCGCATTGGGTCCAGGGGGGCTCACCCGGGAGCGGGCCGGCTTTGAAGTGCGGGACGTACACTACTCCCAGTACGGCCGCATGTGTCCCATCGAGACCCCGGAAGGTCCCAACATCGGGCTGATCACCAGCCTGTCGACTTACGCTCGGGTCAACGAGCTGGGTTTCATCGAGACGCCGTACCGGGTGGTTCGGGACGGCCGAGTGACCAACGAGATCAAGTGGCTCTCCGCCTCCGAGGAAGAGGAGTATGCGGTGGCCCAGGCCAACGCCCCCACCGACCAGGAGGGCCGCTTCGTGAACGATTTGGTTCTCTGTCGCAAGCGGGACGACTATCCGCTGCTTCCGCCGTCGCGAATCGATTTCATGGATGTGGCGCCGGAGCAGTTGGTCTCCATAGCGGCGGCTCTGATTCCTTTCCTGGAGCACGACGATGCCAACCGGGCGCTGATGGGTTCCAATATGCAGCGCCAGTCGGTGCCGCTGCTTTTCCCCCAGGCTCCCTTAGTGGGCACCGGTTTGGAGGAGAAGGCGGCGCGCGATTCCGGGGCGGTGGTGGTCGCACGGCGTTCGGGTAGGGTTAGCAAGGTGACTGCGGAAGAGATCGTCATCGACACGGGGTCGGGGAGCGCCGACCGTGGCGAGGTACCCTTGGCGAGGCTGTTGCAGCATGACCGCTACCGCCTCAAGAAGTTCTGGCGTACCAACCAGGACACGGCGGTGAATCAGCGCCCCCTGGTCGAGGTCGGCGACTGGGTGGAGGCCGGGCGGATCATAGCCGATGGCGCGGCCACCGACCACGGAGAGCTGGCCCTGGGCGCCAATGTGCTGGTCGCTTTCATGCCTTGGTACGGCTACAACTTCGAAGATGCCATCGTCATCTCCGAGCGACTGGTAAGGGACGATGTCTACAGTTCGATCCACATCCAGGAGCTCGAGCTCCATGTGCGGGACACCAAGCGGGGCCGGGAAGAGATCACGCGCGAGATTCCCAACGTTTCGGAAGATGCCCTGGTGGATCTGGACCAGCGAGGCATCGTTCGCATCGGAGCGCACGTGCGTTCGGGCGACATCTTGGTGGGGAAGATCACGCCCAAGGGCGAGACCGAACTTTCACCCGAGGAGAAACTTCTCACAGCGATTTTCGGCGAGAAGGCGAAGGATGTGAAGGATTCTTCCCTGCGGGTGCCTCCCGGGATGGAAGGTGTGGTGATAGACGTGAAGATCTTCTCCCGTATCGAAGATCCCGTGGTGGAGAAGGATCGGGGCGAGAGGATCGGCGAGGTACGGCGGCTGGAAGCCGAGGAGAAGGCCCGCATCAGCGCGGTATTGTTCGAGGAACTGACCGAGCTCGCGGGAGGGCAGGAGGTGGCGGTGATGCTTCGCGCTGGCACGGTGGAGGAGTATCTCCCCGCCGGCGCCAAGCTCACCCAGGAAGTCTTGTCGGGACTGAAGTGGTCGGAGGTGGATCTCAAAACCTTCCGGGTGGCGAACCGGGCGGTCAACGACCGGATCCGGGCGGCGATCGAGGCGGCTAACCGGGAGCGGGCCAAGATCGAAGAGAAGGCCGAAGACCAGATCGACAAGATCCTCCAGCCCGACGAGCTGCCGCCGGGCGTGATCCAGCTGGTCAAAGTCTATTTGGCCGAAAAGCGCAAGATCTCCGTGGGCGACAAGATGGCCGGTCGTCATGGGAACAAGGGTGTGGTAGCCCGCATCGTGCCCGAAGAAGACATGCCGTTTTTGCCCGACGGCACTGCAGTGGACATAGTGCTCAACCCGCTGGGCGTGCCTAGCCGGATGAACGTGGGGCAGATCTTGGAGACTCATTTGGGCTGGGCGGCGCGGATCTTGGGGTTCCAAGCGAAGACGCCTGTTTTCCAAGGGGCGGACGAGGAGGAGATCGCAGTGCTTTTGCGGCTGGCCGGCCTGGTTTGGGCGGAGCAGGCCTTGGATCTCAAAGTCAAGGCTCCGTCGCCTTCGGCGGAGACCTTGCGGCAGGTGTTGGCCGATCTCAAGCGCTTGCCTTCGGAGAACGGGGGCCGGCCAGATATCAGCAGCTTGAGGATCGACGTGTTGGGGAGCCGCGCGCTATCCCAGGAGACTCGGGATCTGTTCCACGCGGTGCGGACGTTCTTGGAGAAGGCGGCCCGGGAGCTGGCCGACCGCGCCAAGCGCGAGCTCAAAGAAGAGCGGGAGTATCACCGGAGCCGGCTGGAAGAGGGTGGAGAGTCTCTCGGCAAGGCCGCGCAGGCTTCTCTGAAGGCTGGCCTGCGGGAGATCGAGAAGCTGCTCGACCTCGGCGCAGCCGAGCTTTTGGAGCGCCGGGGTCTGCCGGCTCTGGCCTCCCTCTTGGGCCCGAAGAGCCAGGCCGATGTGGAGGCTGCGGCCCGCGAGCTGTTGAAGCTGGCCGGCCTTACACCTACAGGTAAGTGCCGGCTGCGCGACGGCCGAACGGGAGAATGGTTCGCATCCGATGTGACGGTGGGGAGCATCTACATGATGAAGCTGGCTCACCTGGTGGACGACAAGATTCACGCCCGGTCCATAGGCCCTTACTCTTTGGTGACGCAGCAACCACTGGCTGGGAAGGCGCAGTTCGGCGGGCAGCGTTTCGGGGAGATGGAGGTGTGGGCTCTGGAGGCGTACGGCGCGGCTCACACGCTCCAGGAGATGTTGACCGTGAAGTCCGACGATGTGAACGGGCGGAGCCGGGTTTACGAGGCCATAGTGAAAGGTCAGAACCTTCCCGATCCCGGCATACCGGAGTCCTTCAACGTGCTGGTCAAGGAACTTCAGGCTCTGGGGCTCAAGGTGACGCTGGGCACCACCGAGGAAGGGGAGGAGTGAGCGAGCGATGATCGATTTTCGCAGCGCGCGGGAGCCCAAAGGCTCCAGCTTCGACTACATTCGCATCCGGATCGCCAGTCCCGAAGAGATCCGCGGTCCCAGGGATCCTAAGGAGAGGGAGCGGTTGGAACTTCAGGGGCAGCGGCACTGGTGGTCCTGGGGCGAGGTGACCAAGCCCGAGACGATAAACTATCGCTCCTTCAAGCCGGAGCGGGACGGTCTGTTCTGCGAGCGGATCTTCGGACCGGTAAAGGACTGGGAGTGCCACTGCGGCAAGTACAAGCGGATCCGTTATCGGGGCGTGGTATGCGACCGCTGCGGTGTGGAGGTGACCCTTTCCAAGGTGCGGCGCGAGAGGATGGGGCACATCGAGCTTGCCGTACCGGTGGCGCACATCTGGATGTTCAAGACGCTGCCCAGTCCCATGGGTAACCTTTTGGATCTCACGCTTCGGGACTTGGAGCGGGTGATCTACTATACCAATTACATCGTGATCGACCCGGGGAAGCAGGATGTGCAGTCCAAGGAGCTGATCGACGAGGATCGTTATCTGGAGCTGAAGGCCAAGGCGAAAGCCGAGGGTGATACGGCCTTCAAGGCGGATATCGGCGCTTCGGCGATCCGGGAGCTGTTGAAGCGGCTGGACATCGACAAGCTGGCCGAGGACTTGCGTAAGGCAATCGCGACGGAGACTAGCCAGCACCGCAAGAAGCAGATGCTCAAGCGGCTGAAGATCGTCGATGCCTTCCGCAACTCCGGCGATGCAGGAGACCTGAGGAACAATCCGGCGTGGATGATCATGGACGTTATTCCGGTACTGCCGCCGGATCTGCGTCCCCTGGTGCCGCTGGACGGAGGTCGTTTCGCCACCAGCGACCTGAACGACCTTTACCGCCGAGTGATCAACCGCAACAACCGGTTGCAGAAGTTGATCCAGCACCGCGCGCCCGAGGTGATTCTCCGCAACGAGAAGCGGATGCTCCAGGAGGCGGTGGACGCTCTGTTCGACAACGGCCGCCGCTCCAAGGCGATCCGCGGTAGGGGCAAGCGTCCGCTCAAGTCGCTGTCTGACATGTTGAAGGGGAAGCAGGGGCGCTTTCGCCAGAATCTGTTGGGCAAGAGAGTGGACTACTCGGGTCGTTCGGTGATCGTGGTGGGTCCGGAGCTCAGGTTACACCAGTGCGGTCTGCCCAAGACCATGGCGGTGGAGCTGTTCAAGCCCTTCATCATCCACAAGCTGGTGCAGAAGGGGATCGCTGAGACGGTCAAGCGGGCCAAGCGGATAGTGGATCAGGGGGGACCGCAGGTTTACGAGATCCTGGAGGAGATCATCCAGGACCACCCGGTGCTGCTGAATCGGGCCCCGACGCTTCACCGGTTGGGTATCCAGGCATTCGAGCCGGTGCTGGTGGAGGGGAAGGCGATTCGGATTCACCCCTTGGTCTGCGCCGCCTTCAACGCCGACTTCGACGGGGACCAGATGGCGGTTCACGTGCCGCTCTCCTTCGAGGCGCAGATCGAGGCTCGGGTGCTGATGATCTCGAGCAACAACATTCTCAAGCCTTCCGACGGCCGCCCGGTAGCCGAGCCCAGCCAGGATATGGTCCTGGGCTGCTACTTCTTGACCAAGGAGCCGGCGGATTTTGCCGAGCGCATCGGGAGCGCTCCTCGGATCGCTTCGCTGGGAGAGGTGGAGAGCAAGGTGGCGCTGGGCATTTTGGGCTGCCAGGACCCGCTTCACTTCTGGTACCAACCGCCTCCCGAGGCGGAGCATCAGAAGCCGGGTTGGATCGCCACCACGGTGGGGCGGGTGTTGTTCAACAGCATCTTGCCCAGGGCGGTGCTGGCAGTTCGGGGTTTCCAGAACGAGGTAATTAAGAAGTCGCAGTTGTCGGAGCTGGTTTTTGACTCGTACCGCTTGGCCGGCCTCTCGGAAACGGTGGGATTCTTGGACCGGCTCAAGGAATTCGGGTTCAACAACGCGACCATAGGGGGTATCTCCATCGGGATCGAGGACTTGGAGATACCGCCGGAGAAGTCCGAGATCATCGCCAAGGCCACCGCTCGGATCGAGCGCTTCCAGCGGGCTTATGCAACCGGTCAGATCACCTTCGGCGAACGCTACAACAAAGTGATCGACGCGTGGACCCACGCTAACAACGACATCGCCGACGCGATGGTGAAAGGGCTGGCCCGTTCCCAGGGCGGCTTCAACCCGGTGTTCATGATGTTCGACTCGGGGAGCCGGGGAAGCCGCGATCAGATCCGGCAGCTGGCCGGGATGCGGGGTCTCATGGCCAAGCCTCAGAAGAAGCTGACCGGGGGGATCGGGGAAGTCATAGAGAGCCCGATCAAATCGAACTTCCGCGAGGGTCTTTCGGTGCTGGAGTACTTCATCTCTACGCACGGTGCGCGCAAAGGTTTGGCGGACACGGCACTGAAGACGGCGGATGCCGGCTATCTCACCCGCCGTCTGGTGGACGTAGCCCAAGATGTGACCATCACGGAGGAGGACTGTGGGACGATCCAGTACATCGAAATGACCGCCCTAAAGGAGGGCGAGGACATCATCGAGCCGTTGAGGGAGCGGATCGTGGGCAACGTGGCGGCGGACGACGTGTACGATCCCCACGAGCGGGACCAGCACGGCGAGCCCAAGCTTTTGGTGGCGGCGGGGCAACTCATCGACGAGGATACGGCGGCTGCCATAGAAGATGCCGGTATCGAGAGCGTAAAGATCCGCTCGGTTCTAACCTGCGAGGCGCGGCGGGGAATCTGCCGCATGTGTTATGGCCGCAACCTAGCCACGATGGAGATGGTGGATATGGGGGAGGCCGTAGGGATCCTGGCCGCCCAGTCGATCGGCGAGCCGGGCACGCAGCTTACGCTGCGAACCTTCCACATCGGAGGGACCGCGGCGACGATCGCCGAGGCCACTGCTCGCAAGACCAAGCTGGAGGGCAAGATCGAGTACGGCGAGCGGCTCCGGTGGGTGGTAGTGCCCGACGGATCCAAGGTGGTTACGGCCTACGACGGAGAGTTGATCCTCAAGGACCACAGCGGCCAGATCCGCTCGCGATTCAACGTTCCTCTGGGTGCCACCCTGGCGGTAGAAGACGGCCAGGAGGTGAAGCGCGACGATTTGCTCTTCACCTGGGATCCCTACACCACGCCGATCATAACCGACGTGGCGGGCACGGTGCGGTTCGTGGACATCGTGGAGGACGAAACCGTCCGAGAAGAGTTGGACGAGCTCACCGGCTTGCGGCAGCGGGTGATCATCGAAGACCGGGAGAAGAGGCTGCACCCGCACATCGAGATCATCCATAAGAAAGGGGACAAAGAGCGCAAGGTCCGTGACTACGTCCTACCGGAGGGCGCGCACCTCACGGTCGAGGACGGGGACCAGGTCTACGCGGGGCAGGTTTTGGCCAAGATTTCCCGCGAGGCGTACAAGACCCGAGACATCACCGGCGGTTTGCCCAGGGTGGCGGAGCTGTTCGAGGCCCGGCGGCCCAAGGATCCGGCCACCATCTCGGAAATCGACGGCAAGGTGAGATTCGGAGAGATCAAACGCGGCAAGCGGGAGATCTTCGTCTATCCCGAGCAGGGCGAGCCTCAGCTCTACGAGGTGCCGGCGAGCAAGCACCTCAGGGTGCACGAGGGCGACAAAGTCCGGGCCGGCGATCGCTTGACGGAAGGTCCGGTGAACCCCCACGACATCCTGCGGATCAAGGGTCCTCGGGCGGTGCAGGAATATCTGATGAACGAGATCCAGGAAGTTTACCGGCTCCAGGGCGTAAAGATCAACGACAAGCACATCGCGGTGATCGTACGCCAAATGCTCCAAAAGGTGCGGGTGGTGGATCCCGGGGACACGGATTTCCTAGAAGGGGAAAGCGTGGACAAACATATCTTCCGGGAGAGGAACGAGAAGATAAAGAAAAAGGGGGGCAAGCCCGCGACCTCGGAGCCTTTGCTCTTGGGGATCACCAAGGCGTCCCTTACCACCCAGTCTTTCATCTCCGCAGCTTCGTTCCAGGAGACTACCCGGGTCCTCACCGATGCTGCTATCCGGGGTGCGCGGGACGACCTGTTAGGTCTCAAGGAGAACATCATCATCGGGCACCTGATCCCGGCAGGGACCGGTACCTACCGGTACTCCGAGATCGAGATCAAGCCGCCCGAGGGATTCCAGCCTCCTCTCGCCCCGGCAGAGGAGGGGGCGGCAGTGCCGGCTCCGTTCCTATCGACGCCGGCGTCGGCGGAGGTGGAGGCGGAGTAAGGCTGCCGGCTCAGCAGGGAGCACTACCGGGCAGCAGGACCCGGAACCTATAACAGCCGCAGAAGCGGGAGAGCCGAGGGATAGGCTCTGCCCGCCCATCGCGCGGGGCGTGACGGTCGCGACTTGACCAGCCGGGAATGAGGCTCTACTTTTCAAAGTCTGTACCGGAACGGGCCGCGTCTTAGTGACCGGTACTACAAACCGGATCGACCTTTAGTTCAACTACAGCGGGTTCGAGTAGAGCGGATGCCTACTATAAACCAATTGGTTCGCCTGGGCCGCAAGCGCGTCGAGAAAAAGGAGAAGGCCCCGGCGCTCAGGGGGAATCCCCAGAAGCGGGGCGTGTGCACCCGAGTTTACACCACGACCCCGAAAAAGCCGAACTCGGCGCTTCGCAAAGTCGCCCGGGTTCGACTGACCAACGGGTTGGAGGTGACCAGCTATATCCCCGGCGAGGGACATAATTTGCAGGAGCACAGTATCGTGCTGATCCGGGGAGGCAGAGTGAAGGATCTACCTGGGGTGCGCTATCACATTATTCGGGGCACTCTGGACTCCGCCGGTGTCGCCGACCGCAAGCAGGGGCGCTCGAAGTACGGCGCCAAGAGGCCGAAATGAGTCGCAGACAGCAGGTGGTGCGACGCACCGTACCGCCGGACCCGCGTTATGACAGCCAGACGGTGACCAAGTTCATCAACACTATCATGATGCGGGGCAAGAAGTCGCTGGCGGAGCGGATATTCTACCAGGCGATGGACATAATAGAGGAGCGGACCGGGCAGCCTGGCGTGAATGTCTTCAAGCAGGCGCTGAACAATGTCAAGCCGGTGCTGGAGGTAAAAAGCCGGCGGGTCGGTGGCGCCACTTACCAGGTCCCGGTGGAAGTCCGTCCGGAGCGCCGGACCTCTTTGGCGATGAGATGGATCAGGGATTTTGCTCGGCAGAGGAACGAGAAAACCATGGCCGAGCGTTTGGCCGCGGAGCTGATGCTGGCTTCCAAGGGCGAGGGCAACGCGGTCAAGAAGAAGGAGGAGACCCATCGGATGGCGGAGGCCAACCGTGCCTTCGCCCACTACCGGTGGTAAGGAGCGGGATACAGGGTGGGGCATGTAGGGGGTAGCTGAGGGGCGCCGTCGGCGGGTTGAAAATTACGGGACTCCGGTAAGCCGGAGATCTCGCGGCGACGGGGCGGAGAGCCCGGCCGGGCGCGGAGCGAGACCTGTCCATCTTGGACGACGGTCGCCCCGCTTTTTGGCTGCCCGGAAACCGGGATGGGGAGCGCTCGATAGGGAGATTCGAATTGCGGGACACTGATGAACATGGTTATGCCTAGGACAACGCCGTTAGAAAGGATTCGCAATATCGGCATCATGGCGCACATCGATGCCGGTAAGACTACTACTACCGAGCGGATCCTCTACTACACCGGCAGGACTTACAAGCTGGGCGAGGTGGACGAGGGAACCGCGACCATGGACTGGATGGAGCAGGAGCAGGAGCGCGGTATCACGATCACTTCGGCGGCGACGTTCTGTCAGTGGAAGCGGTTCGGTGAGATCTACCAGATCAACATCATAGATACGCCGGGGCACGTGGACTTCACCGTAGAGGTGGAGCGTTCCCTTCGGGTTTTGGATGGCGCGGTGACCCTCCTCGATGCGGTAGGGGGGGTGGAGCCCCAGACCGAGACGGTTTGGAGGCAGGCGGATCGGTACCGGGTTCCCCGGATCATCTTCGTCAACAAGATGGACCGGGTGGGAGCCAACTTTGATCGCTGCCTCGAGATGGTGCGGGAGCGGCTGGGAGCCAAGGCGTACCCCGTGCAGTACCCCCTGGGAAGCGGCGAGCTCTTCACCGGCTTGATCGACCTAGTGCGTCAGGTGGAGGTGGTTTACGACGAGGCGTCTTTGGGGGTCAATTGGTTGGAGGGTCCGGTCCCGGATGCCTTCCGCGATAAGGTCTCAGAGCTTCGGCACCAGCTGATCGAGGCGGCAGTGGAGCATGACGAGGAGCTGTTGCACAAGTATCTGGAGGGCCACGAGCTCACCGAGGGTGAGCTTAGGCGAGCCATCCGCAAGGCCACGATCGCGGGGGCGATGGTACCGGTGTTCTGTGGTGCGGCGTTCCGGAACAAGGGAGTTCAGCGCTTGCTGGACGGCATCGTGGACTACTTGCCCAGCCCCCTGGATATTCCCGCAGTGAGAGGTCATCTGCCGCACCACGACGAGACCTTTGTCGAGCGACGGGCTTCTGACGAAGAGCCGTTCAGCGCTTTGGCTTTCAAGATCGCAACCGATCCGTACGTGGGTAAACTGACGTTCTTCAGGGTGTACTCCGGCGTCTTGAACTCCGGTTCCTACGTTTACAACTCTACGCGCAACCGGAAGGAGCGTATCGGCCGGCTGCTTCAGATGCACGCCAACAAGCGGGAGGAGATCTCCGAGGTTCGGGCAGGAGACATCGCGGCGGCCATCGGTTTGAAGGAGACCAGGACCGGGGACACGCTGTGCGACGAGGATCATCCGATCATCTTGGAGTCGATGAGGTTTCCCGAGCCGGTCATTGCGGTGGCTATCGAGCCCAAGACCAAGGCCGACCAGGATCGGCTCGGCCAGGCTCTCCAGAAGCTGGCCGAAGAGGATCCCACCTTCCACGTGCGCACCGATCCGGAGACGGGTCAGACCATCATTTCCGGTATGGGGGAGCTGCATTTGGAGATCCTAGTGGATCGGATGCGGCGCGAGTTCAAGGTGGAGGCCAACGTGGGCCGGCCGCAGGTGGCCTACCGCGAGACGGTGCGGGAGCGGGTGCAGGGAGTCGAGGGCAAGTTCATTCGGCAGACGGGAGGTCGGGGTCAGTACGGCCACGTGGTGATCAATCTGGAGCCTGCCGAGCCAGGTCAGGGGTTGGTCTTCGAGGACAAGATCGTGGGAGGGGTGGTGCCCCGGGAGTACATCGGTGCGGTGCAGCAGGGGATCAAAGAGGCGATGGAGAACGGGGTGCTGGCGGGTTATCCGGTGGTGGACGTGAAGGTGGAGCTGGTCGACGGGAGTTATCACGAGGTGGACTCCAGCGAGATGGCCTTCAAGATTGCCGGGTCGATTGCCTTTAAGGAGGCGGCGAGCCGGGCCAAGCCGGTGCTTTTGGAGCCGATTATGAACGTGGAGGTGGTGGTGCCGAGCGAGTATCTTGGGGAGGTTATCGGCGATCTCAACAGCCGGCGGGGCAAGATCGGCGGGATGATCCAACGGGCGGAGGCCCAAGCGGTAGAAGCCAGCGTGCCGCTGGCGGAAATGTTTGGTTATTCTACAGTCCTGCGGTCGCTGACGCAGGGTCGGGCAGTATATACCATGCAGTTTTCCCACTATGCTGAAGTGCCCGAGCAGCAGGCAGAAGCAATCCTGAGCAAAGTCAGAGGATGAAAGGGGATGTCGGACCATGGCGAAGCCAAAGTTTGAGCGGACCAAGCCCCACGTAAACGTGGGGACGATCGGCCACGTCGATCACGGCAAGACCACTCTCACCTCGGCCATAACCAAGGTCGCGGCTGAGAAGGGTCTGGCCAACTTCGTTACCTACGACGAGGTGGCGAAAGCCTCGGCGTCAGCCGGCCGACGGGATGAGACCAAGATTCTCACCATAGCGACGGCGCACGTGGAGTACAGTACCGAGAAGCGGCACTACGCTCACGTGGACTGCCCAGGGCACGCGGACTATGTCAAGAACATGATCACCGGTGCGGCCCAGATGGATGGCGCCATCCTGGTAGTCAGCGCAGTGGACGGACCGATGCCGCAAACCCGGGAGCACATCCTTCTGGCCCGCCAGGTGAACGTTCCTTACATCGTGGTCTTCCTGAACAAATGCGATCTGGTCGACGACCCTGAGCTGCTGGACTTGGTCGAGCTGGAGGTGCGGGAGCTTCTGTCCCAGTACGACTTCCCAGGCGATCAGGTTCCGGTGATCAGGGGTTCGGCGACCAAGGCACTCCAGGACGATCCCGAAGCGAAGCAGAAGATCCTAGAGCTGCTGGAGGCGCTGGACACCTATATTCCGGTGCCGGAACGGGATGTGGACAAGCCATTCCTGATGCCGGTGGAAGACGTCTTCTCCATTACCGGCCGCGGAACGGTGGCCACCGGAAGGATCGAGCGGGGAAGGGTGAAGGTAGGTGAGGAGGTGGAGCTGGTAGGCTTCGGCGCCCAGCGCAAGACGGTAGTCACCGGGGTGGAGATGTTCCGGAAGCTCCTGGACGAAGGGGTGGCAGGCGACAACGTAGGATTGCTCCTCCGGGGAGTGGAGAAGGACGAAGTGGAGCGCGGCATGGTGGTCGCCAAGCCGGGCTCGGTGACGCCCCACACCAAGTTCGACAGCGAGGTTTATGTGCTGACCAAGGAAGAGGGCGGCCGGCATACACCGTTCTTCAGAGGTTATCGGCCGCAGTTCTACTTCCGGACCACCGATGTTACCGGGACGGTGGATCTCCCGGAGGGGGTGGAGATGGTAATGCCCGGTGACAATACCAAGATGACGATCGAGCTCATCACTCCGATCGCGCTGGAAGAAGGACTGCGGTTCGCCATCCGCGAGGGGGGTAGAACCGTGGGTGCCGGGGTGGTGACCAAGATCTTGCAGTGAGCGAAACTCGCGGGCAGGGGGTCTAGGTGGCCGAGCACATAAGGATCAGGCTCAAGGCGTTCGATCATGCCATCCTGGATCAGGCGGCGGCGGACATCGTGCGCAGCGTAGAGAGAAGCGGTGCCAAGGTGTCCGGTCCCATCCCTCTGCCCACCAAGACTCAGCGCTGGACGGTGCTGCGCAGCCCCCACGTGGACAAGAAGAGCCGCGAGCAGTTCGAACTCAAGATCCACAAACGGCTCATCGAGATCACCGAGTCGCGGGCGCAAACCATAGATGCGTTGACCAAGCTGGATCTGCCGGCCGGAGTCGACGTGGAGATAAAGGTAGGATGATCGACGCGTTGCTGGGCAGAAAGCTCGGTATGACTAGGATCTTCGAGCCCGACGGAAAGGTCATACCGGTGACGGTTATCGAGGCGGGTCCCTGCCCGGTGGTGCAGGTGCGCACCGATGTGCCGGCCGGTGTCGGCGGGACGCTGAGCCGGTCGGTACAGCTTGGATTCGGGGCGCTCAAGCCCCAGCGCGCAACCAAGGCCCAGATAGGCCACGCCAAGCGGGCGGGCCTGGACCTGGTGCCGGCGGTACTGAGGGAGTTTCCAATCACCGGCGAGGGCGACGCTTTTCCCAAACCGGGAGATATGGTTACGGTCGCGATCTTCCAGCCCGGCGACCGGGTGAAGATCACCGGGACTACCAAGGGGAGGGGATTCCAGGGCGTGGTGAAGCGCCACGGGTTCGGCGGCGGGCCCGCCACGCACGGGAACACCCGCCATCGAAAGCCCGGTAGCATCGGTCCCGGAACCGATCCTTCCCGGGTGATCAAGGGTAAGCGGCTCCCGGGGCACATGGGTGCAGCCCGTCACACCGAGGTCGGGTTGCGAGTGGTCAGGGTCGATCCCGAGCGGAACCTCCTTTTTGTGCGGGGTGCAGTCCCGGGTCCGTTGAAAGGGATCGTAGCTATCCGGCGTCAGGGGGCCCGGAGCCGGTATGCTTGAGGTACCCCACTTCAGCGCCACTGCCGAGCGCCGGGGCACGTTTCTACTGCCGGCGGAGTTCGACGGGGTGGTCAACCGCGCCGCGCTCCACCAGGCGGTGAGGGCCTACCTCAATAATCAGCGCCAGGGTACTCACGCCACTAAGACCCGGGGGTTGGTTTCGGGGGGCAACCAAAAGCCCTGGCGCCAGAAGGGCACCGGTCGCGCTAGGCAGGGCTCGATCCGGGCGCCTCAGTGGAGGGGCGGCGGTACGGTTTTCGGTCCGATGCCGCGCTCCTACCGGACCGAGTTGCCGCGCAAGTTAAAGCAGCTGGCACGGCGTTCGGCGCTGAACGCCAGAGCCAAGGAAGAGCGGCTGTACGTGATAGAGCCTCTCCAGTTGGAGCGCCCCAGGACTCGGGTTGTGGCGGAGTTCTTGAGCAAGTTGGGTTTGGCCGGATCCAAGGTGCTGATCCTGACGGCCAATTACCGTTCCGAGATTTACCTCTCGGCGAGGAATTTGCCTGGGGTGACGGTGATGCCTTATAGCCAGGCTTCAGCCTACGAGATCTTGAGGGCGCAGGCGGTGCTGATAGAAAGAACCGCGCTAGATGGCCGGGTGCTGGAGCGGCCCGTGGCTGAAGCGGAACCGGCGGCAGCATCGGAGCGAGAGACGCTGCGGGGCGGTACCGAGACGGCGCCCAAGAAGGTGAGCAAGAAGGCCAAGGCGCCGGACACGCGCAAGAAGACGACCACGGCTAGGAAGAAGAGCAAGGATGCCTGATCTATACCAAGCCATAATACGGCCGGTGGTGACCGAGAAGTCGTCGGCGCGCTATGCGCAGTATCGGGAGTACACCTTCGCGGTGGATCCTCGGGCGACAAAGCGGGAAATCAGGGAGGCGATAGAGCGGCTTTTCGAGGTCACCGTGGTAGCGGTGCGCACCAATGTGCATCGGGTCAAGCGCAGGACCCTAGGGCGGACTGTGGGTCGCAGGCCTCGCTGGAAGAAGGCCTATGTTCGCCTCAAAGAGGGGGACCAGATTTCGGGCATCTATGAGGGCTGAGGGGCTTAAGTTATGGGCGTAAGACAGCTGCGGCCGACTAGTCCGGGAACGCGGCTGCGTTCGGTGGCGGATTTTGCCGAGCTGACGCGGCGGGAACCGGAGCGTTCGTTGCTCGAGCCGCTCAAGAAGAGCGGGGGTAGGAACAACCGGGGGCACATTACCGTCCGGCAGCGGGGCGGAGGTCACAAGCGCCACTACCGGCGAATCGATTTCAAGCGGGACAAGTTTCACATTGTGGGGCGGGTGACGAGTATAGAGTACGATCCCAACCGCACCGCCCGGATCGCCCTGGTCACCTACGCTGACGGCGAGAAGCGCTACATCATCCACCCTAAGGACCTCAAGGTGGGGGATACGATCGTTTCGGGCCCGGGGAGCGATGTTCGCACGGGTAACGCTTTGCCCTTGGGGGAGATTCCCCTTGGGACTCCGGTTCATGCTATTGAGCTCAAGCCGGGCAAGGGTGCCCAGTTGTGCCGGTCGGCGGGGACCAGCGCCCAGGTGGTGGCCAAGGAGGGCGACTATGTCACCTTGAAGCTTCGCAGCGGGGAGGTGCGCCTGGTGCGTGCCGAGTGCCTGGCCACGATCGGCGAGGTGGGCAACGCCGAGCACGAGCTGGTCAGGATCGGCAAGGCGGGCCGGAGCCGCTGGCTGGGCCGGCGACCACACGTGCGGGGCGTAGCTACGAACCCGGTGGATCACCCTCTGGGCGGGGGCGAGGGGAAGAGTTCCGGTGGGCGCCCGGCTTGTTCTCCGTGGGGCAAGCCCGAGGGGAGGAAAACCCGGGATCCCAAGAAGCCGAGCAGCCGGCTGATTGTGCGTGGTCGGAAGCGTGGCAAGGCTACGCAGTGACGGACCGGGAGGATGAAGGATGGCCAGGAGTCTGAAGAAGGGTCCTTACGTAGAGGAGTCGCTGCTCAAGAAGATTCGCGCGCTCAACGTGCAGAACGAGAAGCGGGTGATCAAGACCTGGTCTCGCTCCTCTACCATTACGCCGGAGTTCGTGGGCCACACGATCGCGGTGCACAACGGGAACAAGTTTATCCCGGTTTATATCACCGAGAACATGGTGGGCCACAAGCTGGGCGAGTTCGCACCGACGCGGCTGTTCCGGGGCCACACAGCCAAGGTCGCTGCGGACAAGAAGACCGAGGCTTTCGAGGGCAAGCGCTGATATGGCCTTGCGGGCGATCCAGCGAGGCGTGCGTCAGTCGCCGCGGAAGATGCGTCTGGTGATAGACCAGATCCGCGGCAAGAGCGTGAACCAGGCGTACGCTGTGCTCAAGTTTTCCAAGAAGCGCGCCGCCAAGCAGATCGAGAAGGTGCTGCGCTCGGCGGTGGCCAACGCGGAGCACGAGGCCTTGAGGGAGAATCGGGCGTTCGACCTAGATCGGGCGTATGTGAGTTACGCAGTGGTGAACCAGGGTCCCACTCTGCGGCGCTATCAGGCGGCCGCCTTGGGCCGGGCGACGCCGATTCGCAAGCGAACCAGCACGGTAGAGATTAGAGTCGCTTTGAGGGAGGAGGATTAGTGGGTCAGAAGACGCATCCCTACGGCTTCCGACTGGGGATCATCAAGCCCTGGCGGTCGCGCTGGTACGCCCGCCGGGATTTCGCCCAGCTGTTGCAGGAGGACGAGCTGGTACGCCGCTACCTCTACACTCGGTTGGCGCACGCCGCGGTGTCGGACGTTCATATCGAGCGCAGGCCCGGTAGGGTGACGGTCACGATCTTCACTGCCCGGCCGGGAGTAGTGATCGGGAAGCGGGGTGCGGAGGTGGACAAGCTGCGCGACGAGCTGGCGCAACTTACGGGCAAGGAAGTGGGCATCAACGTCGAGGAGATCAAGCGGCCGGAGCTGGACGCCAAGTTGGTGGCCGACAGCGTGGCGCATCAGCTCACGCAGCGGGTTTCGTTCCGGCGCGCCATGAAGCGGGCGGTGCAGGCGGCTATGCGAATGGGGGCCCAGGGGATCAAGATCAAGTGCTCGGGCCGCTTGGGAGGAGCGGAGATCGCGCGTACCGAAGGTTATCACGAAGGGCGGGTGCCGCTGCACACGCTGCGGGCGGATGTGGATTACGCCCAGGCGACGGCGAAGACCACCTACGGGACGATCGGCGTGAAGGTGTGGATTTGCAAAGGCGAGGTAGTGGAGGATCGCCGGGGCCGCACCTACAGTACCGGAGCCTGACCGATGCTGGCGCCGAAGCGGGTCAAGTATCGCAAGATGATGAAGGGGCGGACCAAAGGGTTTGCCACTCGGGGTAACACGGTGGCTTTTGGACATTACGGCCTGATGTCCTTGGATCCCGGGTGGGTAAGCAACCGGCAGATCGAGGCTGCCCGGGTGGCCCTTACTCGGGAGATGAAGCGGGGCGGGAAGATCTGGATTCGGATCTTTCCCGACAAGCCGATCACCAAAAAGCCGGCCGAGACCCGAATGGGGAAGGGGAAGGGGAACCCGGAGGGCTGGGTGGCGGTAGTGAAGCCGGGGCGAGTGATGTTCGAGGTGGAAGGGGTGTCCGAGGAGCTAGCGCGGCGCGCCTTCCAACTGGCGGCGGCCAAGCTTCCGGTGAGGACCAAGTTCGTACGCCGGGAGGAGGGGTAGTCGTGACGCTCAAGGATGCCGAGACCAAGCCCTTACGGGGCAACCAGCTCAGAGAATTGGATACCGAGGAGTTGAAAGCGGAGCTGTCGCGGCTCAGAGAGGCGCTGTTTCGGCTGCGTTTTCGCTCCGCTACGGAGACGATAGCAAACCCGATGCAGTTCCGGATTATCAGGCGCAACATCGCGCGGCTTTTGACGGTGCTGCGGGAGCGAGGAGCGATGCTATGAGCGAGGAACTCCAGGCCGCCCAAGGGGCAGCGCCCCGCAGGGGGCGGCGCAAGGTCCGGATCGGCGTCGTGGTGAGCGATAAGATGACCAGGACCGTGGTAGTTCAGCTTACCCGGCAGTTTGCCCATCCGCTTTACGAGAAGCGGGTGACGCGGACCAAGCGGGTGAAGGCTCACGACGAGCACGGAGCCAAGCTGGGCGACGTGGTGCGAATCGCGGAGACCAGGCCCTTGTCCCGCACCAAGCGCTGGCGGGTGGTCGAGATACTGGAGCGGGCAAGGTAAGGGGGAAGACGTGGTTCAGCAGGAGTCGATTCTCAAGATTGCGGACAATTCCGGCGCCCGGAGGGCGCTGGTGATACGGGTCTTGGGAGGGAGCCGCCGCCGATATGCGGGCTTGGGGGACGTGGTGATAGTTACCATCAAGGACGCCCTGCCCACGGGGATAGTCAAGAAGGGTGAAGTGGCCAAAGCGGTGGTAGTGAGGACCGCCAAGGAGACGCGGCGCAAGGACGGCAGCTACATCCGTTTCGACGACAACGCTGCGGTACTGATCAATGACGCAGGCGAGCCTAGGGCCACGCGCATTTTCGGGCCGGTGGGCAGGGAACTCAGGGAGAAGAAGTTCATGAAGATCGTATCTCTGGCTCCGGAGGTGATCTAGGTGAAGCCGCTGGTCTATCGCAAGAGCCGGAGAAAGAAAACGCAGCCCGAGCCGGTTCGACAGCGGCTGCATATCAGCAAAGGGGACACGGTACGCGTGATCTCGGGCGATTTCAAAGGCAAGGAGGGGAAGGTCCTCAAGGTCTTGCCCAAGAAGGGCCGAGTCGTGGTGGAGGGGGTCAACCTGGTCAAGCGGCACCGGAGAGCTACTGCTACGACCGAAGGCGGGATCATCCAGTTTCCGGCGCCGATTCACGCCTCGAACGTGATGTTGCTGGATCCCAAGACCGGAGAGCCTACGCGGGTGCGTCGGAAGAAGGACGCCGACGGCACGGTGGAGAGGATCAGCGTGAAGTCTGGGCAGCCTATTCCGAGGAGTCGCTGAGGTATGGCCAAGGCCAAAGCGGTCGAGAGCCAGGAAAAAGCGCCGGTTGCCGAAGGGACGCCCGAGGTTTTGGCGCCGCGGCCGCGGCTGTTGGTGCATTACGAGCAGGTGGTGAGGCGCCGCCTCATGAAGGAGTTCGGGTTCACCAACCCCCATCAAGTGCCGCGGCTGGTCAAGATCGTTCTCAACGTGGGGGTGGGGGAGGCGCCCCGGGTCCCCAAGCTTTTGGACGCCGTGGTGGAAGAGTTGGCTGCCATTACCGGCCAGCGGCCGGTGGTGACGCGAGCCAAGAAGGCGATAGCCAATTTTTCCCTTAGGGCGGGAATGCCGATCGGCGCCACGGTGACGCTCAGGGGTTGGAGGATGTGGGAGTTCCTGGATCGCTTCATCAACATTGCGGTGCCGAGGATAAGGGACTTTCGAGGGTTGTCCACCAAGTCGTTCGACGGCCGGGGTAACTACTCGCTAGGTATAAGAGAGCAAATGATCTTTCCCGAAATCGACTACGACAAGGTAGAGAAGATCCACGGGATGGACATAACGATCGTCACCACTGCCGGTCGCGACGACCTGGCGCTGGCGCTTCTCAGGGAACTGGGGATGCCGTTCCGGGGGGTCGCGCCGGTGGTGGTGGGATGAGGCTACCATGGCTCGTAAGGCGTTGATCGAGAAGGCCAAGCGCCGGCCCAAGTACCAAGTGAGGCGATACCATCGGTGCCAGCGGTGCGGCCGCGCCCGGGCTTTTCTGCGCAAGTTCGGCATGTGCCGCATATGCTTCCGGGACCTGGCTCTGCGGGGGGAGATACCGGGCGTAAGGAAGGCGAGTTGGTGAAGTTATGACAATGACCGATCCTATTGCCGACATGTTGACGCGGATCCGCAACGCCTGCCTCGCGGGGCAGCGGCGGGTGGATATGCCGGTCTCCAAGCTGAAAGCCGAAATCGCCCGGCTGTTACGGGACCACCACTACATCCAGGACTACAAGGTTCTGGACGACGGCCGGCACGGACTTTTGCGAGTGTACCTAAAGTACCACGGGGAAACGCCGGTGATCCGGGAGTTGAAGCGGGTCTCGAGGCCAGGCTTGAGACGGTATGTGGGGGTACGGGAAATCCCCCGGGTGAAGAACGGCTTGGGGATGGCGATACTTTCCACTCCTCGCGGCCTGATGTCGGACCGGGAAGCGCGGCGGCAGAGGGTAGGCGGCGAGCTGGTGGCTGTGGTCTGGTAGGAGGACGCCGTGTCGCGTATCGCCAAACGCCCGCTCCCCATACCACCTGGTGTCACGGTCGAGGTGGGTAAGAGTTCCGTGACCCTGAAGGGTCCCAAGGGAGAATTGACCCAGGCCATCCATCCCGAGATCAAGGTAGCGGTCGACGGGAATGCTCTGAGCGTGACCCGTCCCTCCGACGAACCGCGCCACAAGGCGCTCCACGGGACCACTTGGGCGCTGTTGCGCAACATGCTCGAGGGGGTGACGCGGGGATACCAGCGAGTTCTGGAGATCCACGGGGTGGGGTACAAGGCGGAGTTACAGCAGAACGCGCTGCGAGTGAGTGTGGGATTTTCCCATCCGGTCACTTACCCGGCGCCACCGGGGATCAAGCTTTCGGTGGAAGGCGCCACGGTTATCCGGGTGGAGGGGATCGACAAAGCGCTGGTGGGCAAAGTGGCGTCCGAGATCCGAAAGATTCGGCCACCGGAGCCGTTCAAGGGCAAGGGTATCCGCTACCAGGGAGAGCGGGTGCGGAGGAAGGCGGGCAAGACGGGAGCCAAGGCATGAGAACGATCCACCGGCCGCGGACGCGGGAGGAGCGGCGCTACCGGCGTCATTTGAGAATCCGTAAGAAGATTTCGGGCACGGCGGAGCGGCCGCGCCTGGTAGTTTTCCGCTCGCTGAAGCACATCTACGCCCAGCTGGTCGACGACGAGCGGGGACATACGCTGGTGTCGGCGAGCGATCTTTCCAAGAATCTGGTCCGGGAGAAGCCCGGCAAGGTCGGTACGGCATACGCCGTCGGCAAGCTTCTGGCCGAGTCGGCCAAGGCACTGGGGATCAAGCGGGTGGTATTCGACCGGGCCGGGTATCGATATCACGGGCGGGTTATGGCATTGGCCGAGGGTGCCCGCGAGGGCGGTCTGGAGTTCTGACATGACGCAACCAGCAGAGGGTCGCAGAGAGCGGCGGGAGAGGGAAAGCGAGCTGATCGAGCATGTGGTTTCGATCAACCGCGTGGCCAAGGTGGTAAAAGGCGGGCGCCGCTTTTCGTTCTCCGCGCTGGTCGCCGTGGGAGACGGCAGGGGGCGGGTGGGCGTGGCTACCGGAAAGGCACACGAGGTTTCCGAAGCCGTTCGCAAGGCGGTAGAAGCGGCCCGGCGCAGCATGGTGGAAGTTCCCCGGGTGGGGAGCACCATACCGCACGAGGTATTAGGGAAGCACGGCGCCGGGAAAGTGCTCCTCAAGCCGGCCGCTTCCGGTACGGGGATCATAGCCGGTGGCCCGGTGCGTGCGGTGCTGGAGTGTGCCGGGATCACCGACGTTTTAACCAAGTCCCTGGGCTCGACCAACCCCTTCAACATGGTTTGGGCCACGATGGACGGTCTCAGGCGGCTGTTGACGGTAGAGCAGGTCGCCCAAGAACGCGGGGTGGATGTAAGCGAGATCGGCTACCGGCCACGGCAGGAACAGGCCTATGCCTAGGGGAGCTAAAGAGCCCACTAAGGGCAAGGCCGTTGTTGAGGTGAAGAAGCCCTCGCCTAAGCGTGCTAGAAAGACCGCGGAGGTGCAGCCTCAGGTTGGCAAAAAGAGGTCCCGCACCGGTGCCGCTGGCAGAATCCGAGTAACTCAAGTCCGTTCGGGTATCGGACATGCGGCCACTTTCAAGCGGACGCTGCGCGCCTTGGGGCTCAAGCATCACCAAGACAGCGTGGTGGTCGTAGATAACCCTTCCATCCGCGGTATGATCGAGAAGGTCAAGCACTTGGTGAAGGTCGAGGGGATGGAGGATTGATGTCGAACACCGAACCGCTAAGCCTGAGCAATCTGAGGCCCCCGCGGGGTTCCCATCCCGCCCGCAAGCGCAAGGGACGTGGTCCGGGATCGGGGTTGGGCAAGACCGCGGGGCGCGGCACCAAAGGTCAAAGGGCTCGCAAGAGCGGCAACGTGCGGCCCGGTTTCGAGGGCGGACAGATGCCGTTGGTGCGCAGAGTTCCCAAGCGGGGCTTTACCAATCCTTTTAAGGTGCGGGCGCAGGTGGTCAACCTCGACGATCTGGCCAAGCTCCCGGGGGAAGAGGTGACTCCGGAGAAGCTGTTCGATGCCGGCTTGGTAAGTAGTCTCGATCGCCCCGTGAAACTCTTGGGCACGGGTGATCCCGACCGCCCTTACCGGGTGCGGGGTTGTCTTTACTCGGCCAGCGCCAAGGAGAAGATTCTCAAGGCTGGCGGGCAGTTCGAAGAATAAACCATGGCGGCTCCTCGGATCCCCAACCTCTTCAGCGTACCGGAGCTAAAGGAGAAGATTCTCTTCACGCTGTTGGTGCTGGCTATCTATCGGGCCGGCGCCCACATCGCCACGCCTGGGGTGAATGTGCAGGTGCTCACCGATTTCGTCCGGAACCAGGCGGCGGGGACGCTTTTCGGGGTTTACGACATGTTCGTGGGCGGCGGGTTGTCGCGGGCCACGGTGCTGGCGCTGGGGATCATGCCCTACATCTCCGCCTCCATCATGTTCCAGCTTGCAGGGGCGGTCTTTCCCTACGTTGACAAGCTCCAGAAGGAGGAAGAAGGCCGCAAGAAGATCACCCAGTGGACGCGATACCTTACGGTGGCGCTATCCCTCTTTCAGGCCTACGGGTTCGCGATTTTCACCGAGTCGCTCCAAGGGGCGGTGGTGAACCCCGGCTGGGGATTCCGACTCACCACGGTGTTGACGCTCACCACCGGTGCGGTGTTCGTGATGTGGCTGGGCGAGCGGATCACCGAACGCGGTGTAGGTAACGGGATGAGCCTGCTCATCTTCTTTTCCATCTTGGAGGGGATGCTCCCGGGCACTGTGCAGACTGTCGAATTCGTGAGGACTAGGGTGCTCACTCCCCTGGGTGTGGTCGTATTGTTGGCGGTGATGGTGGGAGTAGTGGCCGGAGTCGTCGCGATCACCGTTGCCGCCCGGCGCATTCCGGTTCAGATACCGAGGAAGGTGATGGGCCGTGGCAGGATCCGGGAAGGGCAGAAGACCTTCATCCCCATAAGGATCAACACCGCGGGTGTGATGCCGATCATTTTCGCGCAGTCGATCATCATAGTGCCGGGCACGTTGGCCACCTTCAGTAACTCGTTGTGGCTGCGGTCCTTGGCGGACACCTTTGCACCTCAGACCACGCCGTACTACGTCACCTACGCGATCCTGATCGTTTTCTTTACCTACTTCTACACCTCGATCATCTTCAACCCGGTGGACTTAGCCGAGAACTTGAAAAAACAGGGCGGTTTCATACCGGGCGTCAAGCCGGGGGCGGCGACGGCGGATTACATAGACGACGTCCTGAGCCGGGTTACCCTGCCGGGAGCGATCTTTCTCACCCTCATCGCGCTGCTACCGTTCTTCATCTACGAATACTTCAACGTGCCCTTCTCCTTCGGCGGCACGGCGCTTCTGATCGTGGTCGGCGTGGCGCTGGACACGGTGATTCAGATTCAGCAGCACCTTCATCTGCGCCATTACGACGATTTCATGAAGCAGGGGCGTTTGAAGTTCCGCGGTCGCAGGCGGTACATCTGAACGGCTCGGGAATTTTTCAAGACCAACGCGGTTAGGCTTTCCCCCGGTCGAGTCCGATGAACCTAATCTTGCTGGGTCCGCCTGGTTCCGGAAAAGGAACCCAAGGAGCTATTCTGTCCCGCCGGAGCGGTCTGCTGCGGGTGGCCACGGGGGATCTGCTGCGGGATGCGGTGAAGCAGGGTAGCGAACTAGGTCTCAAGGCCAAGGGTTTCATGGACCGGGGCGAACTGGTGCCGGACGAGATCATCCTGGAGCTGCTCGAGGAGGTGCTGTCGCGGCCGGAGGCGCGGGGTGGTGTGGTGATGGACGGTTTCCCCCGAACCGTGGCCCAAGCGGAAAAGGTGGACCAGCTGCTTCGAGCCAGAGGGGAGCGGGTAGATCGGGTCCTCCTGTTAGATGTGCCGGAAGAAGAGCTGTTGCGCAGAATCATGGGAAGGGCCAAAGTAGAAGACCGCAGCGACGACACTCCCGAAGCATTTCGCCGCCGGGTGGCGGTGTACCGCGAGCAGACCGCACCGCTGGTAGATTACTACCGCAGGCGAGGGATATTGACCGAAATCGATGCCGGGGGCACGGTGGAAGAGATAGCCGGGCGCATCGCGGAGGCGTTGGGGTCGTGATCACGATCAAGTCACCCCGGGAGATCGAAACCATGGCGGCGGCGGGGCGGATAGTGGCCGACACGCTCGCCCTGGTGGCGTCTCATGCCAAGCCTGGGGTCAGCACCGGCGAGCTGGACGAGCTGGCGGAAGATTTCATCCGCAGCCATCCCGGCGCTCGACCCTCGTTCAAGGGACTTTACGACTTTCCCAAGTCGCTTTGCACCTCGATCAATCACGAGATCGTGCACGGCATCCCCTCGCACAGCCGGGTACTGGAAGAAGGGAACATCTTGAGCGTGGACTGCGGCGTTTGCCTCGACGGCCTGCACGCCGACGCCGCCATAACGGTTCCGATCGGAGAAGTCAGCGAAGCAGTCAAGCGGCTGCTGGAGGTGACCCGCCGGGCGCTGGCGGCTGGAATTCGCGCCGCAGTGGTAGGAAACCACGTGGGGGACATCGGGCACGCAATCCAGAACCTGGCCGAGCGCGCGGGATTCGGCGTGGTACGGGAGCTGGTGGGCCACGGAATCGGAAGCAGTTTCCACGAGGAACCCCAAGTTCCCAACTACGGCAAACCCAAGCGGGGCCCCAGGCTGGTGCGCGGTATGACTTTGGCGATCGAGCCGATGATCAGCATGGGGCGTCCCGAGATCCGCACCCTGGACGACCGGTGGACGGTGGTGACCGCAGATGGGTCGTGGTCCGCCCACTTCGAACACACCGTGGTTATCGAGCCCGAGGGCCCGCGCCTGCTTACGGTGGCTCCCGCTACGACGCCGGTTTGAGGATTGCTCTCCCTACGGCCTTCGCAGCAGTCGCCGCGTCCTGCATTCCCCCGACATCGAGCTCCCGCGCTTCCTCGGACAACTGCTCCCCCTGGGCCGGATCCGACAGGCTCCGCAGGTTAGCTTCCACGTTGTAGACCGCCCCCCTGAGCGAGGCTTCGGCAAGGAGCGCGGCAACTCCGCTGTCCGCAGCGGCGCTACGGTATCCGGCTTCGGAGCAGCGCTTCGCCAGGCGCAGGACCGCGGCAGCCGCCCGAGCGGTCTCCAGGGGAACCTCAGCCGCCTTGAGAAGCGCACGGTCGATCTCCTCTCGGCGCCGCCGCTTCTGCTCTTCGGTCTCCTGGGGCAGTCGATAAGCGGCCATCACCGACTGGTACGCGCGGGCGTCCCGGTCGACTAGATCCCTCAGCTTGAGCCGCAGAGAGTCAGCCTCCTCGGCAATTCGTGCAAACTCGGAAGCAACGCGAGCGTAGGCCTTGCGCGACGCGGTAATTCGGCTCACCATCGCCACCAGCGCCGCCGCCAACGCTCCAGCCAAGGCGGCGGCGCTGCCTCCCCCGGGAGTGGGAGCGGCACTGGCGAGCTGGTCCACCCAACTGTCCAGCGCCGGTCCCATCGCCTGGCGGATCCGAGCTTCCAAAAGATGGGGCTCCACCGGCCCCTCCAACTTCAGGGCCTCGCTGGCTGCCTGCCAGATGGCGCGCTCCGGAATGAGACCCACGATCTCGCTTTTGAGAACCGCAATTCCCCGGGAAAACGCTTCCTGGCTCACCATCGAGAAAACCTTGCTCGGCGAGGTGACGTCGATGTCCAACAGATTCATCGAGACCTGGGCCTTGCCGTCCACTTCGAACCCTCTGGCCTGCACGGCGGGCAGGCCTCCGGACGAGGTGCGAATCGATCGGGCGATAGCATCGGCGGCCTCGACGTCGCTCGAGTCCAAGTAGATGTTGTAAGCCACCAAGAAAGGCCGCGCTCCGATGGCGGTGCATCCAGCAGTGGGATGAATTCGCCTAGGCCCGAAATCGGGATCCTTGTCGGGATCGCGCCCGATCAGTTCCCGCAAGGCTTCGAAGCCACCCTTGCGGATCTTCGGCAGGCTCTCTCGCTCGGGCCTGCTGGCCGCCCGGGCGTAGAGATAGACCGGGATCTCCAGTTCCCTTCCTACGCGTTCGCCCAACTTCTTAGCCAGCTCGATGCAATCCTCCATGCTGACTCCGCTCACTGGAACGAAAGGCACCACGTCCGCCGCTCCCATACGCGGGTGCTCCCCGCGGTGGCGGTTCAGATCTATCCGTTCAGCCGCGGTACGGATCGCCCGGAAGGCAGCTTCGCATACTGCTTCGGGAGAGCCGATGAAGGTGAAAACCGAGCGGTGGTGAGAGGGATCGGACTGAACGTCCAGGAGCTTCACACCCGGTACCGAAACGATGCTGTCTTCGAGGGCGGCGAGCACTTCCGGGTTGCGCCCCTCGCTGAAATTGGGGACGCACTCCACGATTCGACTCATCACTCCTCCTTCAAAAGTTCCAGCAGCCATGCGTGCATGGCCGGGTTCCCGGCCACCACCGAGCCGTGGCGGAGGACCGGATCGGCGCCTCCAAGATCGGTTACGCAACCGCCCGCTTCCCTTACGATGAGGGTGCCGGCCGCGATGTCCCAGGGCGCCAAAGAGAGCTCCCAAAATGCGTCGAAGCGACCTAGGGCCACGTCCACCAGATCCAGCGCCGCCGATCCCGCCCGTCTCATGGCGCCCGCGGCGCGGCTCACTGCGGCGAACTGACGGAGATAGAGGCTCAGCCGGGAGAGATCTCGGAAGGGAAACCCCGTGCCGATCAGCGCCCGGTCCGGATCCCTGAGCTGGGAGACCGCCAGTCGGCGCCCGTCGTGCCACGCCCCACCACCCTTGGTGGCGTGGTAGACCGCACCGTGGGCCACGTTTACCACTACACCGGCCACTAGCTCGCCGTCCAGGAGCGCCGCTATGCTGACGGCGTACCAGGGATAGCCGTGCAGGAAGTTGGTAGTACCGTCCAGGGGATCCACGATCCAAAGCAAACCCTCGGGCCGAGATTCTTGCGGAGAGAGCTCTTCTCCCATGAAGGACGAGTCGGGGTACGCCGCCGCAAGGGTTTGCCGAATCAGCTGTTCAGACCGCAGATCTACCTGGGTTACGAAGTCGCGGCGACCTTTGAGGCCCCAGTCCAAAGCGGATTGCCGGCCGGCGTTGCGTATGTATTGCGCGGCGGCCAGCGCCGCGTTTCTCGCCGCCTGCGCCAAATTGCGGTAATCACGCATCTTGCCACACCACTGGTGCTTCCCTAGCTTGCAGCCCATGGCGCGAGTCTTTTCCGGGATTCAACCCTCCGGCGAGCTGCATATCGGCAACTACCTCGGCGCGGTCAAGGGCTGGGTCGACCTCCAGCGGGAACACGAGTGTTTTTTCTGCATCGTGGATTATCACGCTATCACTCAAGAATACGACGTAGCCGCGATGGAGTCTCAGACGCTGGACATGGCGATCAGCCTCTTGGCGGCCGGGATCGATCCCGAGCGGGCGGTCTTGTTCGTGCAGTCCCACGTGCCGGAGCACACCGAGCTCAGCTGGATCCTCACTACCGTGACTCCGGTGGGCGAGCTCGAACGAATGACACAATTTAAAGAGAAGGCGCAGCGGCAGGAAAGTGTGCTGGCGGGCCTGATGAACTATCCGGTCCTGCAAGCCGCCGACGTGCTGCTTTACAAGGCGACCTTGGTGCCGGTGGGGGAGGATCAGGTCCAGCACATCGAGCTGATGCGGGAGATTGCCCGCAAGTTCAACGCCCGCTACGGTGCGGGTTTCTTTCCCGAGCCCCAGGCGCTGGTGGGACAGGCCCGCCGAATCTTGGGCCTGGACGGGGAAGCCAAGATGTCCAAGAGCCTGGGCAACATTATAGGGATACTGGAGGAACCGGATGATATCTGGCAGCGCCTCAAGCCGGCCAAGACGGACCCCGCGCGGGTCACGCGCAACGATCCGGGGAATCCCGAGGTGTGCAACATATATACGCTCCATCGATACTTCTCCGATCCAGAGACGCAGCAGCAGGTAGCGCGACAATGCCGCACCGCCGGTTGGGGATGCCTAGATTGCAAGAAGGTGCTGGCGGACAACATGGCCAAAGAACTGGCGCCGATGCGCGAGCGTGCGGCTGAGCTTCGGAGCCGGCTCCCGGAGGTCCGAGAGGTCCTGGCTGCGGGGGCGGGCAAGGCGCGGGAGGTGGCCCGAGAAACTATGCAGGAAATAAGAGAGCGTCTGGGCCTCTTGCAACCGGTCAGAGCCGAGGAGTTCACCCGCTAGATGCCCCAATGGGCTGATGGTCTGATCGAAGCTCTCGAGCTCGATCTTCTCGGATATCTTCTCCTCGCCGTGCTCCTCGGCGGAGCGGTGGGGCTGGAGCGGGAGCTCAGGGGAAAGGCGGCGGGTCTCAGGACCAACATTCTTATCTGCCTAGGGGCGGCTCTTTTTACCCGCCTTTCGGTCGCCTTGGCCGGCCCCGGCGGCGATCCGGCGCGCATCGCGGCGCAGATCGTGACCGGGGTGGGGTTTCTAGGCGCCGGGACCATACTTCACTCCAGGGGATCGATAACCGGCCTTACCAGCGCGGCCACCATATGGTTGGTTGCGGCCATCGGGACGGCGGTGGGGTCGGGGGCTATCCTCGAGGCATCGGGTACCACCCTGCTGGTGCTGCTGGTGCTTAGGTTGCTGGGGTCGTTGGAGGAATACCTGCAGAGGCAAGCGGTGGTAGCGCGCCTGCACGTGGAGACCGATCCCGACCCCCGCATGGTGGAGCAGGTGGAGAGGGTGCTGCGGGAAAGCGGGCTGGAGGTCCAGGAAATACGCAC